>Ga0194132_10000187_pt1 | contig 122897 bp, 111 predicted proteins | sample TA2KigOf80mmetaG_FD_148612 | JGI IMG/M metagenome (GOLD analysis project Ga0194132, IMG submission 148612) | Freshwater microbial communities from Lake Tanganyika, Tanzania - TA2015054 Kigoma Offshore 80m | ecosystem: Environmental > Aquatic > Freshwater > Lake | place: Tanzania: Lake... | reverse complement strand
GAGGAGAGACCGAAGAAGTCCCTGGCTGGCATGACGCCCAGCCAGTACGCAAAGCAGCTGGCCATGAGGCCCATTACAATGCCGGAAAACTCTAAATCAACCTGCTACTGAAAGCGGGGGGACGTCGATCCCATCATGCTAGGGCGTACCCAAAGCCGCCCTATAAAACTGAAAAATCCGAGCATCAAAAAAGAATATGCCAAGCTTTCCCAGATCGAAAGTCGGGGGGCAACAAGGTAGAGCAACATCAACATAAACGTGCCAAATATAGTCGAGGCGGCGCCGATATGTTTCATTCGGGAGGTGTACGGCGTTGAAAAGGATACGAACTCCGCCGCCCTGAACGGCGCCTCGCCAACCGCCTCAAGATGAGCAGGACTACGTGGTGGACCAAAAACGCACATGAATTTCTCGTGCCATGATCGCGAGGCGCGAACCAGTCGACCAATGACGAAGTAATGCTGGATGTTTGCCCAAACAGGGTCCCAACTACGTAGGGGTTTTCGTACACCGTAGATGACCATCTCGTCTGGCCGCTCATCAGCATAGGTGCCAAAGAGTTGATCCCAGATGCTGAAGATTCCCCCATAATTTTTATCGATGCAGTAATCATTCTGCCCGTGGTGCACGCGGTGGTTGGAAGGCGTTACAAGGAATCGCTCAAAGATTCCCATCCGACCGACCAACTGGGTGTGAACCCAGTATTGATAAAGCAGGTCTATAAGCGCGACCACAACGAAAATCTGGGTTGGTATACCTAGCACCGCCAGCGGAAAATAAAACACCCACTTGAAATAAAAGCCGGTGGCCGATTGGCGTAGCGCGGTTGACAGATTGAATTCTTCGCTACTGTGGTGAATGACGTGAGATGCCCAGAACAGGTTCACTTCATGACCAGCCCGGTGTACCCAGTAGTAACAAAAATCGTAAAGTACCAGTGCGAAGACCCAAACCCAGAGCTGACTCGTATCCCAGCTTAGAAGGCTAAATTGCCCCACTAATAGCGAGTACATGTACACGCTAAAGGCGCCTCCCATTATGTTGATGAACTGACTCACGAGCCCGGCATTGAGCGATGTCACCGTATCTTGGAACCGATACAAATCACGGCCTCGTATGCGCGATACCCAGTATTCGGTTGCAATCATTAAAAAGAACACGGGGACAGTGTAGAGATAAGGATTCATAACCGCTCAAGGGTATTCAGATCGATGACCTGCGTCCAGAGATCGCGCCGCGTCTATAAAAAATCCGTAATAGAGCAGGGGCAACTGCGAGGCACTGTATCAAGTGTGCTTGAGGCCGCGCCCGGCCCCGTGCCGGGGGTGCCGGGGGTGCCGGGGTGAACGCCACCAGCTTCTCCGCATGGCACTGCTCGCAGCGCACGCGCAGGAACCCCTCCTCCAGCCGGCCACACTTCAGGTAGGCCTCGAACTCCTCCTGAACGTACCGCGGAAGCGGCCTGCCGGCCTCGGCGCGCAGCTCACGAAATGCAGGGAAGTGCTGCCCGACGAGTTGATACAGCAGCGTCGCTTCGGGTCGGTGCCGGGCATAGCTCGGTGGATCGATGAACGGCGGCGCACGCGGTCGCTGCGCTCGAACGGCGACGGACATGGCGGTCGTCCCGGCAACGGGCAGGGACGCGAGAGGCTATGTCGCGATGGCGCCCGTCGGCATCGGCAAATCCCGCCGGTTCGATCGGAAACACGGACTCGCCCCAAGAAAAAGGCCCGGGAGTCGTCTCCCGGGCCCTTCGTTCGAACCGTAAAGCCTCTCGGCTTTACATGTCCATGCCGCCCATGCCGCCCATGCCGCCCGGGGCCGGATGGTCGTGCTCCTCCTTCGGAGCCTCGGCCACCATCACCTCGGTGGTGAGCAGCAGGCCCGCGACCGAAGCCGCGTTCTGCAGCGCCAGGCGCGTGACCTTGGTCGGGTCCAGGATGCCCATGTCGATCATGTCGCCGTACTCGCCGGTCGCGGCGTTGTAGCCGTGCGCGCCCTTGGCTTCGCGCACCCTGGCGAGCACCACCGAGCCGTCCTCGCCGGCGTTCTGCACGATCTGGCGCAGCGGCTCCTCGAGCGTGCGCGACAGGATGCGGATGCCGACGTTCTGGTCCTCGTTGATGCCCGAGAGCTTCTCCAGCGCCTTCTGCGCGCGCACCAGCGCCACGCCGCCGCCCGGGACCACGCCCTCCTCGACCGCGGCACGCGTGGCGTGCAGCGCATCCTCGAGACGGGCCTTCTTCTCCTTCATCTCGACCTCGGTGGCCGCGCCGACCTTGATCACGGCGACGCCGCCGGAGAGCTTCGCGACGCGCTCCTGCAGCTTCTCCTTGTCGTAGTCGGACGTGGCGTCCTCGATCTGCTGGCGGATGTTGTCGACCCGCGCCTTGATGTCGGAGGCCTTGCCGGCGCCGTCGATGATCGTCGTGTTCTCCTTCTCGGCGACGATCTTCTTGGCCTTGCCGAGGTCATTGAGCGTCGCCTTCTCGAGCGACAGGCCCACTTCCTCGGCGATCACGGTGCCGCCGGTCAGGATCGCGATGTCCTTCAGCATTTCCTTGCGGCGGTCGCCGAAGCCCGGCGCCTTGACCGCGCAGACCTTGACGATGCCGCGGATGGTGTTCACGACCAGCGTCGCGAGCGCCTCGCCCTCGACGTCCTCGGCGACCACCAGCAGCGGCTTGCCGGCCTTCGCGATGCCCTCGAGCAGCGGCAGCATCTCGCGGATGTTCGAGATCTTCTTGTCGTACAGCAGGATGTACGGGCCATCGAGCTCGCTGGTCTGGTTCTGGGCGTTGTTGATGAAGTACGGCGACAGGTAGCCGCGGTCGAACTGCATGCCCTCGACCACCTCGAGCTCGTTGTCGAGGCCGGAGCCCTCCTCGACCGTGATCACGCCTTCCTTGCCGACCTTCTCCATCGCCTCGGCGATCTTCTTGCCGATCGCCTCGTCGCTGTTCGCCGAGATCGTGCCGACCTGGGCAATGGCCTTCGAGTCCTTGCAGGGCTTCGACAGCTTCTTGAGCTCGTCGACGGCTGCGACGACCGCGAGGTCGACGCCGCGCTTGACGTCCATCGGGTTGATGCCCGACGCGACGGCCTTCATGCCCTCGCGGATGATCGCCTGGGCGAGCACCGTCGCGGTGGTCGTGCCGTCACCGGCCTCGTCCGAGGTCGAGGACGCGACTTCCTTCACCATCTGCGCGCCCATGTTCTCGAACTTGTCCTTGAGTTCAATTTCCTTCGCGACCGACACGCCGTCCTTGGTGACGGTCGGGGCGCCGAAGCTCTTCTCGAGCACGGCGTTGCGGCCCTTGGGGCCGAGCGTCGCCTTGACGGCGTTCGCGAGCAGGTTGACGCCGCGCACCATGCGGGTCCGCGCGTCGTCCGAAAATCTGACTTCCTTGGCTGCCATGATTCTTGGTCCTCTGGATTACTTCTCGATGATGGCCATGATGTCTTCCTCGCGGAGCACGAGGAGCTCTTCGCCGTCGACCTTGACTTCGTTTCCGCCGTACTTGCCGAACAGGATCTTGTCGCCGACCTTGACGTCGAGCGGACGGACCTTGCCGTCTTCCAGGATCTTGCCCTTGCCGACGGCGACGACTTTGCCGCGAATCGGCTTCTCGGCAGCGGTGTCAGGGATGACGATGCCGCCTGGGGACTTGCGCTCTTCTTCTTCGCGCTTGACGATCACCCGATCATGAAGCGGACGGATCTTCATGGTTCAACACTCCTTGGGAATTCGTTAGCACTCAGCCCGATCGGCTGCCAATGATAGGGATCGGCGGGCCAATTTCAAGCACTCTCGGCCATCGAGTGATAAGCCGACATAACTCTTTGAATTGACGAAAAAACTGGTATGCGGTCGCGACAAGCGCCCATTGGACCGCTAACCTCTCGGCCGCCATGAAGATAATCCGGCCCTTCGCCTGCCTGTTCGGCCTTGCCCTTGCGGGCGCCGCCGCCGCCCAGGGCCTGCTCGGCCCGGCCTCCAACGAAGACCAGTTCCTGCCGGTCGATGAGGCCTTCGTCTTCGCGGCCGTGCCGGACGGAGCGGACCGCGCGCTGCTCGACTGGCAGATCGCGCCCGGCTACTACCTCTACCGCCATCGCCTGTCCGCCAAGACGCCGACCGCCGGCTTCGCGCTCGGCGACGTCGTCATGCCGGACGGCAAGAAGAAGACCGACGAGTTCTTCGGCGACGTCGAGGTGTACTACGACGTACTGACCGCAACCCTGCCCGTGACGCGGCCCGAGGGCGGCTCGAGCTTCGAGCTCGCGGTGACCTACCAGGGCTGCGCGGATGCGGGCCTGTGCTACCCGCCGGTAACCAAGACCGTGCGGATCGACCTGCCGCCGCCGGGGACGGTTTCGCTCCGCGATGCGCCGCCGCCGATGGTGTCCGAGCAGGACCGCCTGTCGAGCCTGATCGCCGGCGGGAGCCTCCTGGTCGTGATGGCGAGCTTCTTCGGCTTTGGCCTGCTGCTCGCGTTCACGCCCTGCGTCCTGCCGATGATCCCGATCCTGTCGGGCATCATCGCCGGCCAGGGCGCGGCGGCGACCCCGCGCCGCTCCTTCCTGCTGTCGCTCGTCTACGTGCTCGGCATGGCGCTGACCTACACGGCGGCCGGCGCCGCCTTCGCCGCCGCGGGCCAGCAGGCCCAGGCCTTCTTCCAGCAGCCCTGGATCATCATCTCCTTCGCCGCGCTGTTCGTCGTGCTCGCGCTCGCCATGTTCGGCCTGTTCGACCTCAAGATTCCGGCTGCCCTCGAGACGCGACTTGCGGCCGTGTCGGGGCGGCAGAAGTCGGGCACCTTCGTGGGCACTGCGATCATGGGCGCGCTCTCGGCGCTGGTCGTGACCGCCTGTGTCGCGCCGCCGATGGTGGCCGCGCTCGCGGTGATCGGCCAGGCCGGGGACATCCTGCGCGGTTCGCTCGCGCTGTTCGCCATGGGTCTCGGCATGGGCGCGCCCCTGCTCCTGGTCGGCATCGCCGGCGGCCGGTTCCTGCCTCACGCCGGGCCCTGGATGACGACCATCAAGGCCCTGTTCGGCGTGTTGTTCCTCACGGTGGCGGTGTGGATGCTGGAGCGCGTGCTGCCGGGCTCGCTGACGCTCGCGCTCTGGGCGCTGCTCGTCATCGTGGCCGGCTATTATTTCGGCGGCTTCGGCCGGACCGGCCCGGGCAACGCCGGCCTGCGCCTGGTCGCGAAGGGCGCCGGTCTCGCCGCGATCGCCTGGGGCGTCATCATGATGATCGGCGCCGCCGCCGGCGGGCACGACCCGCTGCAGCCGCTGCGCGGCGCGGCGCTGCCCGGTCTCGGCGGCTGGACGCCAGCCACCACGGCCGAATCCCTGCCGTTCCGCAAGATCGCCTCGGTCGAGGATCTCGACCGCGAGCTCGCGGCAGCCAAGGCGGCAGGCCAGCCCGCCATGCTCGACTTCTATGCAGACTGGTGCGTGTCCTGCAAGGAAATGGAGAAGTACACGTTCTCCGTCCCCGAGGTGCAGCAGGATCTCGCCGGCTTCGTGCTGCTGAAGGCCGACGTGACGGCGAACAGCGAAGCGGACCAGGCCCTGTTCCGCCGCTTCGGCGTCTACGGCCCGCCCACCACGGCTTTCTTCAATGCCGAGGGCCGCGAGTGCCGGCCGTTCCGTCTGGTGGGGTACGTCGCAGCGGATGACTTCCGGTCGCATCTCGCACGCCTTGCGCGCGAGTGCTGAGCATGGCGGCCCCGGTCCGCTGGCTGCTCATCCTGCTGCTGGCGCTCGGAGCGGGTGCGACCGCTTATCTCCTGAGCCGCGCCTGGCTCGCGCCGGAGCCGGCGTTGATCACCCTGCCCGCAGCGCCGACGGCGCCGAAGCCCGTGATCCCTGAGCGGCGGCCGGACGTCGCGCTCGCCGACCGGGACGGGAAGCTGCGTCAGCTCTCCGAGTGGGACGGCCGGCCGCAGATCATCAACTTCTGGGCGACCTGGTGCGCGCCCTGCCGGCGCGAGATCCCGATGCTGAACGAGATCGCACGCGACCCGGCGCTCGCGGAATTCGCGCTGATCGGCATCGCGGTCGACTTCCGCGAGGACGTGCTGTCCTTCCTCGGCACGACGCCCATCGAGTACACGGTGCTGATCGGCGAACAGGACGGCCTCGACGCCGCCCGCGCGTTCGGCGTCGAGTCGCTGGGCCTGCCATTCACGGTGTTCGTGGACCGGGCCGGCCGGATCGTGACCCTGCACGTCGGCGAGTTGCACCGTTCCCAGGCGGACGTCATCCTGTCGGCCGTCCGGGCCCTGGATGCTGGCAGGATCGACCTGCAGGCTGCCCGGGAGCAGATTCGCACCCAGGCCCCCAAGATCGGCTGATTTGGCGTCAGATCGACGCTTTTACCGGCATGATGTAGACTCGATCTGCGCATGCGCCGGATCCTACTCATCAACGGGCCCAATCTGAACCTGCTCGGCCGCCGGGAGCCCGGCTGGTATGGCGATGTCACCCTGTCCACCATTGAGGTGCGCCTCAAGACCCAGGCCGGGGACCGCGGGGCCGCGCTCGAGAGCTTCCAGAGCAATGCCGAGCACGAGCTGGTGAACCGGGTCCAGGCCCTAGCAACCGCGCCCGTCGACTACGCGATCGTCAATCCGGGCGCCTTCACCCACACGAGCATCGCGCTGCGCGACGCGCTGCTCGCGGTCGCCGTGCCGTTCATCGAGGTCCACCTATCGAACGTGCACGCCCGCGAGCCGTTCCGGCGGCACTCGTATTTTTCCGACATCGCGGCCGGTTGCATCGTCGGCCTCGGGGCACTGGGCTACGAACTCGCGCTGAAGGCGGCGCTCGACCGCCTGGACGGGCAATCCGGGGGGGATTGATGGATATCCGCAAGATCAAGAAGCTCATCGAATTGCTCGAGGAGTCCGGGCTCGCCGAGATCGAGATCACCGAGGGCGAGGAGTCGGTGCGCATCGCGCGCGCCGCCCAGGGCCCGTCGGTCGTGACCCAGTACGCGGCGGCCGCAGCCGCGCCGGCCGCTGCCCTCGCCGCCGCACCGGCGCCCCCCGCCCCGCCGGCTGCCGCAGCGGCTCCCGCCCCGGCCCGCGACGAGAATCTCGTGACGGCGCCGATGGTCGGCACTTTCTACGCCTCGCTTTCCCCCGGCGCGAAGCCCTTCGTCGAGGTCGGCCAGGAAGTCCGCGTCGGCCAGGTGCTGTGCGTCATCGAGGCGATGAAGATGATGAACCAGATCGAGAGCGAGCGCGCCGGCCAGGTGGTCGCGGTGCTCGCCAGGAACGGCGAGCCGGTCGAGTTCGGCCAGCCCCTCTTCGCCATCGAGTAACGCCCGATGCTCGACAAGGTCGTCATCGCCAACCGCGGCGAGATCGCGCTTCGCATCCTGCGCGCCTGCCGCGAGCTCGGCATCAAGACCGTCGCCGTCCACTCGACGGCCGACCAGAACCTGAAACACGTGCTGCTCGCCGACGAGACGGTCTGCATCGGCCCGCCCGCCTTGCGCGAGAGCTACCTCAACATGCCGGCGATCATCAGCGCCGCCGAGGTGACCGACGCGGTCGGAATCCACCCGGGTTACGGCTTCCTGTCCGAGAATGCGGACTTCGCCGAGCGCGTCGAGAACAGCGGCTTCGTGTTCATCGGCCCGAAGAGCGAGACCATCCGCCGGATGGGCGACAAGGTTTCGGCGATCCGCTCCATGAAGGAGCACGGCGTGCCCTGCGTGCCGGGCTCGGACGGTCCGCTGCCGGAGGACCAAGACGAGTGTTTCCGGATGGCCAAGGCCATCGGTTACCCGGTGATCATCAAGGCCTCGGGCGGCGGCGGCGGGCGCGGCATGCGGGTCGTGCACAGCGACGCGACGCTCGTGAACGCGATCAACGTCGCCAAGACCGAGGCGCTCGCCGCCTTCGGCAACGACACGGTCTACATGGAGAAGTACCTGGAAAAGCCGCGGCACATCGAGTTCCAGGTGCTGGGCGACAACTACGGCAGCGTGGTCTGCCTCGGCGAGCGCGACTGCTCCCTGCAGCGCCGGCGCCAGAAGATCATCGAGGAGTCGCCCGCGTCCGGCATCACCGCGAAACAGCGCGCCGACATGACCGAGCGCCTGGTCGAGGCCTGCGCCGCCGTCGGCTACCGCAGCGCCGGCACGCTCGAGTTCCTGTACGAGGGTGGCAACTTCTACTTCATCGAGATGAACACGCGCGTGCAGGTCGAGCACCCGGTGACCGAGCTCGTGACCGGCGTCGACATCGTCAAGATGCAGCTGTGGATCGCGGCCGGCGAGCCCCTGCCCTTCAAGCAGGAGGACATCGTGCTGCGCGGCTGGGCGATGGAGTGCCGCATCAATGCCGAGGACCCCAAGACATTCGCGCCCTCGCCGGGGCCGGTACGGCTCTGGCACGCGCCGGGCGGGCCGGGCGTGCGCGTGGACAGCCACCTGTATTCCGGCTACAACGTGCCGCCGTTCTACGACTCGCTGATCGCCAAGCTGATCTCCTACGGCGAGACCCGCGACTCGGCGATCGCGCGCATGAGGAACGCGTTGTCCGAGATGGTGGTCGAGGGCATCAAGACCAATGCCCCGCTGCACCTCGAGATCTTCGGGCATTCCGCCTTCCGCCAGGGCGGCCTCGACATCCACTACCTCGAGCGCCGGCTCGGCCTGAAGTAGACCCGGCGGCGGGCAGCCGATGCCGTTCCACCAGCTCGTCATCGAGCTCCCGGGCCGCGAGCTCGCGCCTGCCGAGGACGCCTGCCGCCGGCTCGGCGCCATGGCCGTCACCCTCGCGGACGCGGGCGACGAGCCGCTGCTCGAGCCGGCACCCGGAGAAACGCCGCTCTGGCAGTCGGTGCGGCTGCGGGCAATTTTTCCGGTCTCGATCGAGCCGAAGATCGCCGCGGCAACGCTCGAGGCCGTGCTCGGCCTGCCGCCCGGCGCCATCGGCATCGAGTTCCTCGCGGACCGCGCCTGGGAACGCGAGTGGCTCAAGGACTTTCGCCCGATGCGCTTCGGCCGGCAGCTCTGGGTGTGCCCTGCCGGCCAACGGCCGGCGACTCGCGCGGCCGTCGTGCTCGAGCTCGATCCCGGTCTCGCTTTCGGCACGGGCACTCACCCGACCACGGCGCTGTGCCTCGAGTGGCTCGACGGGGCGATCCGGGGCGGCGAGCACGTGCTCGACTACGGCTGCGGCTCGGGGATCCTCGCGCTCGCGGCGCTGAAGCTCGGCGCGGGCTGCGCGACCGCCTTCGACATCGATCCGCAGGCCCTGCGGGCAACACGCGAAAATGCCGCGAAGAACGGGCTCGCGGACCGGATCTTCATACCGGTGAGCGCGGCGGACATCGCGGGGCGCTTCGACGTCGTGCTCGCCAACATCCTGTCCGGTCCGCTGATCGGGCTTGCGCCGGAACTCTCGGCGCGGGCGGAACCGGGCGGACAACTGGTGCTCGCGGGCCTGCTCTCGCCGCAGGCCGGCGAAGTAGCGCAGGCCTATCGGCCGTGGTTTGATATCGGCCCGGCGGCGGAACGCGAAGGCTGGATCCTGCTCGCAGGCCGGCGGCGCGTGGAGTAGGCGTGTACACCCAGTGCCCCGATTGCACGACGGTCTTTCGCATCACCGCGGAAGTCCTGCGCGTCGCGCAAGGCGATGTCCGCTGCGGCGTCTGCTCGACGTCCTTCAACGCGCTCGAGAACCTGAGCGAGCAGGCCTTCGAGGCGGCGCCGGAGGACGCCGCGCCGTCGCCGGGCGATTCCATGACCGTCGAGGAGCTGCCCGGCGCCGAGGACACCGAACTGTCCGCGCCGGTCGAGCTCGTCGCGGTGCCGGATGCGGCGCCCGAACCGGCGCCGGCTCCGCCCGTGGGTGAGGCGGCGGACTTCGACAGCACCGATGAGCACCCAATCCTCGTCCTCGACGAGAGCGACGAGCCGATGCCGGCGGAGTCGATCGTGCTCGAGACGACGGAGCCAGAGCCTGTGCCGGCGGCTACCACGGCGCCGCGAATCCTGATCCCGGACGAGATGCGCAGGCGCCTGGCCGAGGAAGCGGCCGCGCGCGAGGAGGCGGCTCGGCTGTTCGAGCCCGAGGAACGTGACGACCCCGAACCGGGGGAGCGACGCTGGCCCTGGGTGGCCGGCATCGCGGCCCTCGGCCTGCTGCTCGTGATGCAGGTCGTGCATGCGCGGCGCAACGAGCTGGTACGCAATCCGTCGGTCGGCCCGGCCGCTCGCGGGCCTGTACGACGTGCTCGGCCTGTCGGTCCTCGCGCCCACCGACCTGTCGGCCTATGAGCTGCGCCAATGGGGCGCTGCCAGTGATCCGCGCGAGGCGAACCGCCTGATGCTGCGCGCGAGCATCGTCAATCGGGCGAGCTACTCGCAGCCCATGCCGCTCCTGCGCCTGACGCTCCAGGACCGGTTCGGCGGCACGCTCGGCCAACGCGACATCGGCCCCGCCGACTACCTCCCGGGCAGCGGGGCGCAGACGCTGCTCGAGCCCGGCCAGCGTGCCGATGCCGTGATCCGCATCGTCGATCCCGGGACCGAGGCGGTCGGTTTCGAGCTCGACGTCTGCCTGCCCGCGGACGGCGGCGTCCGCTGCGCAAGCCAGCTGACGAGCGCGCGCCCGTGAGGATCGGACCCTTCGAGCTCGCGGCGCCGCTCGCGCTCGCGCCGATGGCCGGCGTGACCGACCTGCCGTTCCGTCGTCTCTGCCGCCGCATGGGCGCCGGGCTCGCCGCCTCCGAAATGGTCACCTCGGACGTGCGGCTGTGGAACACGGCCAAGTCGCGCCACCGGCTCGATCACCGCGGCGAACCGGAGCCGCGGGTTGTGCAGATCGCCGGTGACGACCCGGGGATGATGGCGCAAGCGGCACGCATGAATGTCGACCTCGGCGCGCAGGTCATCGACATCAATTTCGGCTGCCCGGCGAAAAAGGTCTGCAACCGGGCCGCGGGCTCGGCGCTGATGCGCGACGAGCCGCTGGTCGGGCGCATCCTCGCCGCAGTCGTCGCCGCCGCGGGCGTGCCGGTGACGCTCAAGATGCGCACCGGCTGGGACCGGGCGAACCGGAACGCGGTCGCGATCGCGCGCATCGCGGAGCGCGAAGGCGTCGCCGGCCTTGCGGTCCACGGCCGCACGCGCGCCGATTTCTTCGCCGGCGAGGCGGAATACGAGACCGTCGCCGCCGTCAAGCGCGCTGTCCGCCTGCCCGTGTTCGTGAATGGCGACATCGATTGTGCCGCCAAGGCCTTGAAGGCGCTGGAACAAAGCGGCGCCGACGGCGTGATGATCGGCCGCGCCGCGCAGGGCAGGCCGTGGATCTTCCGGGAAATCGCCGCGGGCCTCGCCGGAAACGACGCGCCGCCGGCTTCGTTCGCGGAGGTCCGTGGTATCATGCTCGCGCACCTTGAGGCTCTCTACTCTTTCTACGGCGAGACGAAAGGAGTCCGCGTGGCGCGCAAGCATCTCGGCTGGTATTGCCGACTCCACCCGGAGTTCGGCCACTTGCCAGCCGGGCTGTTGACGACGGAGTCGGCGAACGAGCAGCTGCGGCTCGTGGACGCACTGGCAGCCTGACCGACAACGACGGACGGAAAACGGGGACAGACTGGGAATGACTGCACGGCACCGGGCCCGGCCCGTCAATGGCCATTCGCGCGACATCCCGCTGCGCGATCACACCGAGCGCGCGCTGACGAGCTACTTCGACAGCCTGAACGGTCACCGGCCGGGCCGGCTCTACGACCTCGTGATGCGCGAGGTGGAGCAGCCGCTGTTCCAGGCGGTCATGGACTACGCGCAAGGCAACCAGAGCCGCGCCGCGACCATCCTCGGCATCAATCGGGGCACCTTGCGCAAGAAATTGCGCGAATACGGGCTGGCTTCCTGACGAGATGGCGAGGCCGGACGCCCGGCGGGCGCTGCTTTCCGTTTCCGACAAGACCGGCGTGGTGGAGCTCGCGCGCGAACTCGCGGCGCTCGGCTTCACGCTGATCTCGACCGGCGGCACGGCGCGCGCGCTCGCGACCGCCGGGCTCGCGGTCACCGAGGTCGCCTCGCTCACCGGCTTCCCCGAGATCATGGACGGGCGCGTGAAGACGCTGCACCCGAAGGTGCACGGCGCCCTGCTCGGCCGTGCCGGGACCGACGACGCGGTCATGCGCGAGCACGGCATCGCGCCGATCGACGTGCTCGTGATCAACCTCTATCCCTTCGCCGCGACGATCGCGAAACCGGGCTGCAGTTACGACGAGGCGATCGAGAACATCGACGTCGGCGGCCCGGCGATGCTGCGGGCCGCGGCCAAGAACCACGCGCGCGTCACGGTGCTCGTGGATCCCGCGGACTACCCGGCCGCGCTCGCGGAGCTCGGCGCCGGCGCCACAAGCGAGGCGACGCGGCGCCGCCTCGCGGCCAAGGCCTTTGGCCACACCGCCGAGTATGACGCGCTGGTCGCCGGCTGGCTGCGGCGTCAGCAGGGCGACGCCGGCTTCCCCGACGGATTCGCCGCGGGCTTGCGCAAGAAGCAGGACCTGCGCTACGGCGAGAACCCGCACCAGGCGGCCGCGTTCTACGCCGACCCGCTCGCGGCCGGCGCATCGGTGACGTCGGCCCGCCAGCTGCAGGGCAAGGAGCTTTCGTACAACAACATCGCGGACTCGGACACCGCGATCGAGTGCGTGCGCCAGTTCGACGCGCCCGCCTGCGTGATCGTCAAGCACGCGAACCCCTGCGGCGTTGCCGTCGCCGCGGACCTGCACACCGCCTACGAGCGCGCGTACGAGCCGGACCCGACCTCGGCCTTCGGCGGCATCATTGCCTTCAACCGCCCGCTCGATGCGGCGACCGCGACGGCGATCGTCGAGCGCCAGTTCGTGGAAGTGATCGCGGCGCCCGCGTACGCGGCCGGCGCGCTCGCGACGCTCGCGGGCAAGCAGAATGTCCGCGTGCTGGAAACCGGCGCACTCGAGGGCGCGCCCGCCCCGGCGCTCGAGCTTAAGTCCGTGGCGGGCGGGCTGCTCGCGCAGACGCGCGACGACGGCCGGATCGAGGCCGGCGCGCTCAAGACCGTCACGCGCCGCGCGCCCACGGCGCCCGAGCTCGCGGACCTGCTGTTCGCCTGGCGCGTGTGCAAGTTCGTGAAGTCGAATGCGATCGTGTTCGCCAGGGATGGCCGCACGATCGGCGTCGGCGCCGGCCAGACGAGCCGCGTCGTCTCGACCCGCATCGCCGCGATGAAAGCCGCTGACGCGAAACTCGAGGTTGCGGGCAGCGTCATGGCATCCGACGCCTTCTTCCCGTTCCGCGACGGCCTCGACGCCGCGGCCGGGCTCGGCATTCGCGCCGTCATCCAGCCCGGCGGCTCGCTGCGCGACGACGAAGTGATCGCCGCCGCCGACGAGCGCGGCATCGCGATGGTGTTCACCGGCATGCGCCACTTCCGGCACTGAGCGCGTGAAGGTCCTGGTCATCGGCGGCGGCGGCCGCGAGCACGCGCTGGCCTGGAAGCTTGCGCAGTCCCCGCGCGTCTCGGAAGTCCTGGTCGCTCCCGGCAACGCCGGCACGGCGCTTGAGCCGAAGTGCCGCAACGTCGCGGTAGGCGCCACCGACATCGCCGGGCTCGTCGCGCTCGCCCGTGCTGAGGGCATCGGGCTCACCGTCGTGGGACCGGAGGGACCGCTGGTCGCGGGCGTGGTCGACGCGTTCGCCGCCGCGGGGCTCGCCTGCTTCGGGCCGGGCCGGCTCGCCGCGCGACTCGAGGGCAGCAAGCAGTTCACCAAGGAGTTCCTGGTCCGCCATCGCATCCCGACGGCGCGCTACGCCGCGTTCACGCGCGAGACCTTCGACCCGTCGTTCGTCCGCGCGCAGCGCCCGCCGATCGTGGTCAAGGCGGACGGCCTCGCGGCCGGCAAGGGCGTGATCATCGCGACGAGCGCCGACGAGGCGGTCCGCGCGGCCGAGGGCATGTTCGCGGGTAATTTCGGCGACGCCGGCCGCGTCGTGGTCGTCGAGGAGTTCCTCGAGGGCGAGGAAGCGAGCTTCATCGTCATGGCGGATGGCCGGCACGTGCTCGCGCTCGCGACTTCGCAGGACCACAAGCGGCTGCGCGACGGCGACCAGGGCCCCAACACTGGCGGCATGGGCGCCTACTCGCCCGCGCCAGTCGTCACGCCGGCGCTGCATGAGCGGATCATGCGCGAAGTCATCGCGCCGACGATCGCCGGCCTCGCCGCCGAGGGCATGCCCTACACCGGCTTCCTGTACGCTGGCCTCATGATCGCGAGGGACGGCACGCCGAACGTGCTCGAGTTCAACTGCCGCTTCGGCGACCCGGAAACCCAGCCCGTGCTGTCGCGCCTCAGGAGCGACCTCGTGACGCTCATCGAGGCCGCACTCGAAGGCCGGCTCGATACGGTGCGCGCCGACTGGGACCCACGCGCGGCGCTCGGCGTCGTGCTCGCGGCTGCGGGCTACCCGGACGAACCTCGTACCGGCGATCCGATCAGCGGGCTCGACGATGCCGCCCGGTGTCCCGGCAAGGTTTTCCATGCCGCTACGAAATCCGCTGCGGGACGCATCGTCACCGCCGGCGGGCGCGTGCTGTGCGCGGTCGGCCTCGGCGACGGCGTCGCAGCCGCGCAGCGCGCGGCCTACGGGCTCGTGGACCGCATCCGCTGGGATGGCATGCAGTACCGGCGCGATATAGGCTGGCGGGCGCTATGAGCAGGATCCACCTGCGCCGCGAGCATGACCTGACGCCCAAGGCCGCACGCAGGAAAGTCGAGCGGGTCGCCGAGGTGCTGGCGAAGAAATTCGACGCCGAGTGCGAGTGGCGGGCGACGTGCTGTCGGTGAATCACCCGAGCGTCGACGGCAAGGTGACCGTCGGCAAAAACGACGTCGTCGTCGAAGCCAGGCTCGGCTTCCTAGTGGCGATGTTCCGCGACCGCATCGACGAGGAGCTGGTGCGCATCCTCGACAAGGAATTCCCGGACGCCAAAGCCTAGGCGAGCGCGCTGCGCATCGCCGCGATGTGCTCCGGCGTGCTGCCGCAGCAGCCGCCGATGACGCGCACGCCGAGCCGCGCCATCTTCCGTGCGTAGTCCGCCATCACCTCCGGCGTGCCGCCGTAGGTGATGCGGTCGTCCTTCCAGCGCGGCATGCCGGCGTTCGACTTGGCCATCAGGACGACGCCCACGGGCAACGCCTGCGACATCTCCGTCATGACGCGCTCGATCTCGCCGGGTCCGTTGCCGCAGTTGGCGCCGATCACCTGGACGCCGAGTGCCGATATCGCGGCGAGCGCTGCCGCCGGCTTGACGCCCATCATGGTACGGAAGTGCGTGTCGAAGCTCATGGTGACGACGGCCGGCAGCCCGGCCTCGCGCGCCCCCTCGACCGCCGCCTGCACCTCCTCGAGCGCGCTCATCGTCTCGATCAGCGCGAAGTCGGCGCCGCCCGCCTTGAGCGCCCTCGCCTGCTCCGCGAACGAGGCGCGCGCGCCGTCCGGCGTCAGGAGCCCGAGCGGCTCCATCAGCTCGCCGGTCGGGCCCATCGAGCCCGCCACCAGCCGGCTGCCGGCCGCCTCGCGCGCGAGCCGCACGCCGGCCTCGTTGAGTTCCGCGACGCGCTCCACGAGCCCGTCGAGCGCCAGTCGATTGCGCGTCCCGCCGAAGGTATTGGTCGAGATGAAGTCGCTGCCAGCCTCGACGTAGCCGCGGTGGATTCCGAGCACGACATCCGGCCGCTCGACATTCCAGCGCTCCGGCGCGCCATGAATGAGCCCGGCGCGGTGCAGCATCGTGCCCATGGCGCCGTCGCCGAGCACCGTGCCCTGCTTCGCAGCCAGCTCAGCCAGCTTGTCCACGTTCCGCCCTCGCGAGATCCACCGCCCGCCACAGGTACCACGACGCGGTCGTCCGGTACGGTGCCCAGCGCCTGCCGAACTTTGCGAGCACCTTCGGCTTCGGCAGTGTGCGCCTGCCGTAGGCGATCCGGTAGCCGAGCCGGATCCCGTAATCGTCGACCGGCAGCACGTCCTGGCGGCCCAGCGTGAACATGAGGAACATCTCCACGGTCCAGCGGCCGACGCCGCGCGCCTCGATGAGCCGCGCGATGATCGCCTCGTCCTTCATGCGCGCGAGCGCGCGACGCGCCGGGATCGTCCCGTCCGGTGCCCGGGCGGCGATGTCCTTCAGGGCGGCCGCCTTGGCGCGCGAGAAACCGCAGCCGCGCAGCTGCTCGTCGGGCGTCGCAACGAGCTGCGCCGGAGCCGGGCAGCGATCGCCGCCGTACAGCGCATAGAAACGTCCGAGGATGGTCCTCGCCGCCATGCCGGTGAGCTGCTGGTGCGCGACGGCCTGGACCAGCGCCTCGTAGGCGCCCGCGCCGCGCTCCGGCCTGACGGCATGGGGCCCGGCGCGGCGGATAAGCTGCGCCATCACCGGATCGACCCGGCTGAGGTGGCGCAGCGCCGCGGTCATCCGCGCTTCATGGAATCGAAGAACTCGCCGTTGGTCTTCGTGTCCTTCATCTTGTCGAGCAGGAACTCGACCGCGGCCAGCTCGTCCATCGGGTGCAGGAGCTTCCTGAGGATCCAGATCTTGGCAAGCTCGTCCTGGGTGGTGATCAGCTCCTCGCGCCGCGTGCCCGAGCGGTTGATGTTGAACGCCGGGAAGATGCGCTTCTCGGAGATGCGCCGGTCGAGGTGGATTTCCGAGTTGCCGGTGCCCTTGAATTCCTCGTAGATCACGTCGTCCATGCGCGAGCCGGTGTCGATCAGCGCGGTCGCGATGATGGTCAGCGAACCGCCCTCCTCGACATTGCGCGCCGCGCCGAAGAAGCGCTTCGGGCGCTGCAGAGCATTTGCGTCCACGCCGCCGGTCAGCACCTTGCCGGAGCTCGGCACGACGGTGTTGTAGGCGCGCGCGAGGCGCGTGATCGAGTCGAGCAGCACGACCACGTCGCGCTTGTGCTCGACCAGGCGCTTGGCCTTCTCGATCACCATTTCGGCGACCTGCACGTGCCGGCTCGCCGGCTCGTCGAAGGTCGAGGCGACGACCTCGCCCTTCACCGTGCGCGACATCTCGGTCACTTCCTCGGGCCGCTCGTCGATCAGCAGCACGATCAGGTAGACGTCGGGGTGGTTCCAGGTGATCGAGGTCGCGATGTTCTGCAGCAGCATCGTCTTGCCGGCCTTCGGCGGCGAGATGATGAGGCCGCGCTGGCCCTTTCCGAGCGGCGCCATCAGGTCGATCATTCGCGCGGTCAGGTCCTCGGTCGAACCGTTGCCGCGCTCGAGCTTCAGGCGCTTGGTCGGATGCAGCGGCGTCAGGTTCTCGAACAGCAGCTTGTGACGCGCGCTCTCGGGCGTATCGAAGTTGATCTCGCCGACCTTCAGCAGCGCGAAGTAGCGCTCGCCGTCCTTCGGCGGGCGGATCAGGCCGGAGATCGAGTCGCCGGTGCGCAGGTTGAAGCGGCGGATCTGGCTCGGGCTGACGTAGATGTCGTCCGGCCCGGCGAGGTAGGAGCTGTCGGCGGAGCGCAGGAAGCCGAAGCCGTCCTGCAGGATCTCGAGCACGCCGTCGCCGTAGATGTCCTCGCCGCCCCTCGCGTGCGCCTTCAGGATCGAGAAGATCACGTCCTGCTTGCGCTGCCGCGCCATGTTCTCGAGGCCCATGCCCTCGGCCATGGCGACCAGCTCGTGCACCGGCTTGTTCTTGAGGACCGTGAGGCTCATCGCGCTGCGCGACGCGGCCAGTTCCTCCGGGGAGATGATGTCGCCGTCCGGGCCGTCCATCATCGTGTGATCGTCGACCGGGAGGCCTTCCTGGCCGGGGCGCGGGCCGCCACCACGATTGCGGTGGCCCTTCTGGCGGTTCCGCGACTGGTTGCCGAGATAGCCCCTCACAGGTGCTGGTCCAGCAGGGCCGCGAGCTCCGACTTGCGGACCAGGCCGACCTGCTGCGCCTCGGGGGCGCCGTTCTTGAACAGGATCAGCGTCGGGATGCCGCGCACGCCGTACTTGAAGGGGGTCTGGTGGTTGTCGTCGACGTTGAGCTTGGCCACTTTCACGCGACCCGCGTAGTCCCTCGCGATGTCGTCGAGAATGGGGGCGATCGCCTTGCAGGGGCCGCACCATTCGGCCCAGAAATCGAGCAGGACGGGTGTCTGGGATTTCAGGACGTCGGTTTCGAACGTCGCGTCGGTGGTATGGACGATATTGCCGCTCACGCGGGCATCTCTCCTAGTTTCAAGTTGATCGGTGACGGGCGAATGCCCGATACGGCACAATATTGAACGCGTCTGGGAGCAATACGTGCGGGGATCCGCACCGCTAGGCGCCTTTTGTAGCGCGTCGAGGCTTTTTTTTCAAGTGCAACAATTCTCGGACCTTTCCTTCACCGGACTGCACCTGCCTGAACCCGTCGCCCGCGGCATCGCCGATGCCGGCTTCGAGCGCTGCACGCCGATCCAGGCCCAGGCGCTGCCGCGGGCGCTCGCCGGCTACGACGTCGCCGGGCAGGCGCAGACCGGCACGGGCAAGACCGCGGCATTCCTGGTCGCGCTGTTCTCGCACCTGCTGCGCTACCCGGCCTCCCCCGACCGGCCCGCGACCTCGCCGCGCGCGCTGGTGCTCGCACCGACGCGCGAGCTCGCGATCCAGATCCACCGCGATGCCGAGATCCTCGTCCAGTACACCGGTCTCTCGCTCGGCCTCGCCTTCGGCGGCGTGGACTACGACAAGCAGCGCCGCACGCTCGCCGCGGGCGTCGACGTGCTGATCGGCACGCCGGGCCGCATCATCGATTTCTTCCGCCAGCACGTGTTCGACCTGCGCCACGTGCAGGTGATGGTGCTCGACGAGGCGGACCGCATGTTCGACCTCGGCTTCATCAAGGACATCCGCTTCCTGCTGCGCCGCCTGCCGGCGCCGGAGCACCGGCTCAACCTGCTGTTCTCGGCGACGCTCTCGCACCGCGTGCTCGAGCTCGCTTACGAGCACATGAATGACCCGGAGCTGATCCGCATCGAGCCGGAGCGCATCACCGCGGAGCGGGTACGCCAGGTCATCTACTATCCGGCGATGGAGGAGAAGGCGGCGCTGCTCGTGCATTTGCTGCGCAAGGACGCGGCAACCCGCACCCTCGTGTTCGTCAACACCAAGCGCCTCGCCGAACGGCTCGAGCGCCTGCTGCGCGCCAATGGCATCGTGGCCTCGGCGATGTCGGGCGACGTACCGCAGAGGAAGCGCATGCGCATGCTGCGCGAGTTCCACGAGGGCAAGCTCGCGGCGTTGGTCGCCACCGACGTCGCGGCCCGCGGCCTGCACATCCCGGACGTCAGTCACGTGTTCAACTACGACCTGCCGCAGGACCCGGAGGACTACGTGCACCGCATCGGCCGCACCGCGCGCGCCGGCGCGGCGGGCGACGCGGTCAGCTTCGGCTGCGAGCAATACGTCGTGTCGCTGCCCGACATCGAGGCCTTCATCGGCCACCGGATTCCGGTCGGCAGTTTCGAGCCGGCCGAGCTGCCGGAACTGCGTCCCGCGCACTTCGCGCCGCGCTCGTTCGGCGATGAAGAAGGCGACGGGCCGCCGCCCAGCCGGCAGCAGCGCGAGCCCGGTCGCCCGCAACGGCGCAGGCGCCGCCGCGGCTAGCTGGGCACCATGGACCCGAACCGGCTGCTGGTCGAAGTCACCGCGCTCGCGCGCGAGGCGGGCCGTTCCATCCTCGAGGTCTACGCGTCCTCGTTCAGCGTCCAGGAGAAGGAGGACCGCTCGCCGCTCACCGAGGCGGATCTGCGCTCCGAGCAATTGATCCTCGCGGGCCTGAAGCGCATCGCGCCGGAAATCCCGATCCTCTCCGAGGAATCGGCCCAGGCTCCGTTCGCCACGCGCCGCAACTGGGGCCGGCTCTGGGTCGTCGATCCGCTCGACGGCACCCGGGAATTCGTGCAGCGCAACGGCGAGTTCACGGTGAACATCGCGCTCGTCGACAAGCATCGCCCGATACTCGGGGTGGTGCACGCGCCCGTGCTCGAGCGCACCTACTACGCCTGCGAGGGCGCAGGCAGCTTCCGGTCCGACCAGGAAGCCAGCGGCCGGCCGATCCGCGTCGCGAAGCGCGGCGCTGGCCCGGTGCGCGTGGTCGGCAGCCGCTCGCACCGCGGCAGCTCGCTCGACGGTTTCCTCGCGCGCGTAGGCGCGCACGAGCTGGTCGAGGTCGGCAGCTCGCTCAAGCTGTGTCTCGTCGCGGAGGGCATGGCGGACGTGTACCCGCGCCTCGGGCCCACCAGCGAGTGGGACACGGCCGCGGGCCAGTGCGTGCTCGAGCAGGCCGGCGGCCAAGTGCTGAAACTGGACGGCGAGCCGCTCGCCTACAACCGCGAAAACACGCTGAACCCGGATTTCGTGGGCTTCGGTGACGCCAACACGGACTGGCTCGCGCTCGTGCGATGACCTGGGGATTGCTGCTCGCGGTCGCCTCGTTGGCCGTGCTCGGCCTGTTCTGGCACTCGAGCCTTGCCGCCCGCGAGCATGCGAACCGGGTCGCGCAGGAGACCTGCGACGGCGCGGGCGTACAGATGCTGGACGGCACGGTCGCGATCCACCGCCTGCGCATCGTGCGCGGCGGCGACGCCCCGCTCGCCTGGCACCGCACCTACTTCTTCGACTACACCGCCGACGGCTATGCCCGCCAGCGCGGCTTCGTGGTCATGACCGGCGACCGCGTGGATACGGTGGGCCTCGCCCCGCGACTGGCATGAACGCGCCCTCTCCGGTCGACCTGCACCTGCATTCGTCGGCCTCGGACGGTGTGCTGGAGCCCGACCCGCTCGTCGCCCACGTCAAGGCCTGCGGCGTCGGGCTCATGGCGCTCACCGACCACGATACGGTCGCGGGCGTGGAGGCGGCGGCGGGCGCCGCGCGCGCGGCGGGCGTCGGCTTCGTCGCCGGCGTCGAAATCTCGGCGCGCTGGCGCGGCCGGACCGTGCACGTGCTGGGGCTCGCGATCGATCCCGGCGCTGCGCGACTGGCCGCGGGTCTCGCCTCCCAGCAAGCGCTGCGCGCGCGCCGCGCGGAGCGCATCGCCGCGCGCCTCGAGGCGGCCGGCGCGCCGGGCAACGAGATACTCGCATCGATCCGCGCCGCGGGGAGCCTGCCGACCCGCACGCACTTCGCCCGCGCGCTGGTCACCGCCGGCGCGGTGCCCGACGTCGGCGCGGCCTTCGAGCGCTGGCTCGGGCGCGGCCGCCCGGGCCACGTCCCGGGCGAGTGGCCCGAGCTCGCCGAGGCGACCTCCTGGATCCTCGCCGCCGGCGGCAAGGCCGCGATCGCCCATCCCCTGCGCTATGCGCTCTCCGCCGGCGCAAGACGCGAAATGTGCGCCGATTTCAGGGCAGCAGGCGGCCATGGCATCGAGGTCGTGACCGGCGGATCGGGCCCGGCCCAGCGCGAGCAGGCGATCTCGCTCGCCGTCCGCTGCGGGCTCGAAGGGTCGGCGGGATCGGACTTCCACGATCCCGCAGTGCCGTGGAATCCCCCGGGTCGTTTGGCTAAGCTTCCGGAATCCATCCGGCCGATCTGGTCCGATTTCCTGCCGGCATGACGGACGAAGAAAAGGTCAACACAGAACTGTTCGCGCGCATGCAGCGCCTGCGCGAGCTGCGCATCGAGCACCGCGACCTCGACGACGTGATCTGTCGCCTCTCGCTCGACCTGTACGTGGATGAGCTGCAGCTGCGGCGCCTCAAGAAGCGCAAGCTGATGCTGAAGGACCAGATCCTGCGCCTTGAGAGCGAGCTGATCCCGGACCTCAACGCATGATCGAGCGCGCCGCGGCCCTGTACGCTGCGGCGAAGGCTTTCGCCGCCGACCCGCAGTTCCCCGTGGTCGCGGCGACCGCCCTGCTCGTGACCGCGGGCGTCGTCTGGGGCAGGCGCTGGTACCTCGGGCATCCGAACGGCCGCGCGCACGGGTTCCTGGTCGACGCGTTCGCGGTGGTCGCGCCTTATCTCGCCGGCCTCCTGATACTGGGGCTCGCGCTGTTCGTCACGGCCGGCGCGCCGCGGCCCTGGTACGAGACCGCGGCGACGCTGCTCCTGCTGCTCGCGCTGATCCGGCTCGCGACCTTCCTCGTGCGCCTCTCGCTCGGCAAGAGCCGGACCATCAAGTTCTGGGAACTGCGCGTCACGCTCCTCGTCTGGGCGCTGATCGCGGCGGAGACGCTCGGCTGGCTCGACCCGGTCGTCGCCGCGCTCGACTCGATCGGGCTCACCGAGGGCAAGACGCGCATCACTATCTGGTCGGTGCTGAAGGCGATCGCGACGGTCACGGTGTTCGTGGTCGTGAGCGTCTGGATCGCGCGCTGGATCGACCGGCGCATCAGCGCGATCCAGGAGCTCGCGCCCGCGACGCGCATCGGCATCGGCAAGTTCGCCTACGCGTTCCTGATCGCGTTCGGCGTGCTGTTCGGCCTGCAGGCCTCCGGCGTCGACCTCACGGCGCTCACGGTTTTCTCCGGCGCGATCGGCCTCGGGCTCGGCTTCGGACTGCAGGCGATCGCGGCGAACTTCGTCAGCGGCTTCGTGCTGCTGATCGACCGCTCGATCAAGCCCGGCGACGTGATCAGCTTCACCGGCGCGACCGGCACCAGCACCACCGGCTTCGGCTGGGTCGAGGAGCTGCGCGGCCGGCACGTCGTGATCCGCGACCGCGACGGCGTCGCGACGCTCGTGCCCAACCAGAACGTGATCACCAACCCGCTCACCAACTGGAGCTACGGCCACCCGCGCGTGCGCCTCCGGCTCCCGGTACGCATCGCCTACCACGACGACGTGGAGCTCGCGCTCGGCCTGCTAGTGCAGGCGGCCGAGCACCCGCGCATCCTGAAGGATCCGCCCGCGGTCGCGCGCCTGCTCGAGTTCGCCGACTACGGCATGGAGATCGAGCTGCGCTTCTGGATCGGCGATCCGGCCGAGGGCGTCAACAACGTGCGCTCCGACGTCAACCGGCGCATCTGGGCGCTGTTCCGCGAGCACGGGATCACGATTCCGCCCGCGCAGCGCGAGATCCGCATCCTGGAGGGCGGGAAGTCCGCCTCGACGCTGGCGCCGCGCGACGACCGGCCGGTCATGCCGTCGACCGACGGCCAGGACTGAGCGTGATTCCCGCCGGCGAGTACACGCTCGCATTCGTGCGCAGCCCCGGCCCCGGCGGCCAGAACGTCAACAAGGTCGCGACCGCCTGCGAACTCCGGTTTCTCGTGGCAGCGACGTCACTGCTGGATGAGGCGGGCAAGGCGAGGCTGCGCGTGCTGGCCGGCCGCCGGCTCACGCGCGGGGACGAGCTCGTGCTCGGGGCGCACCGGCACCGGACGCAGGAAGCGAACCGGCGGGATGCGATCGAGCGGCTGGAACGGCTGATCGAGCAGGCGCGGCACGTGCCGAAGCCGCGGAAGAAGACGAAGCCGGGGCGCGCGGCGAAGGCGCGGCGGCTGGAGGGGAAGCGGATCAACCAGGCAAAGAAGCAGCTACGCAGACGGCCAGCGACGGACTAGGCCATGCGCGGGTCCGAATCCCGTCGCCTCGACCAGTTCACCGCCCGCCATCGGCAGACGTTTCCGCGGGAACGCTTTTCGCGCGTCGCTGCATCAGGACCTCGACGGCAAGGCCGAGGTCGAGCGCCTCGCCGGTCCAGCGGGTGATGGCGGTGGTCGGCGTGATGTCGAGGTGGCGCAGGGCCGACACGTCGAAGTGGTTGATCGCGGCGTTGATGCCGCCCTGGATGAAGGTGCTCTCGCCCCAGTTCACCACCTAGCGGCCGACGTGCCAGTCGAGGTCGTGGCCGCCGAGATCCCACCGGCCCCACACGAAGGCTTCGAGCAGGCGCAGGTAGGAACCCGCAAGGTCCTTGCCAGTCTCCGAAATCGGCGTCCGATCGGTGTTCGAGTCTTCGACCAGCGTGTCGTAGAGCGCCGATCCACGCACGAACACGCCGAAGTTCTCGCCCCGGTCCAGGGACAACTCCGCCACCGCCTTGTAGGCGCTCGAGGCGCGCCCCTTGCGATAGTTGAGATTGCCGTCGTCGATGTTCGGCGAGCGCCCGCTGCCCCCGTCCGCGGTGCCGATCAGCCGGGGATCGCGCGACTCCTCGCGCCAGGTCTGGCCGAAGGACAGTGTCGTGTCGAAGCTGCCGTTCCAGCCTCCGGCTGCGAAATCGACCGCATGCACCGCTGCAGGAGCCAGGATCGCCGCGACGAGGGCAGGCAACGGAGGAGCAACGTCTTGGTCATGTGGTTCCCCAGGGCCAGGACCGGTTGGGATTTGCCGCAAGGATATAACAGTGCTCCCGCTTTGCACTGCAAAACGAAAGCACGGATCAGCTGTGGGTGACTTGCAGGATGCTGCTGCGAATCTGCTCGGACAGGACGATGCGTGCGTCCTCGGCGACGGTCAGCAGCGCATCGTCGAAGTCGAGGCGCCCCGCGCCGTCCAGGCGCACCACGCCGCGCTGGCGCAGCAGGTCGATGAAGTCGCGGAACATGGCGCGGTCAAAGAATTCCGGCGCGGTGAGGCCGTACAGCATGGACATGCGCTGCGCCATGGACACGCAGCGCTGCTCCAGCGCCTCCGGCGACAGCGCCGAGCGCCCGGCGCGCAGCAACAAGGCGATCGCGAGGTAATAACGCTCGACGGACTGGATGGTCGCCTGGGCCAGCACCGACAGGCTCACCGACTCCGCGCTGCCGGTCGGCGAGCGCCGCCAGAGCCCCCGGTCGGCGTCCCGCACCAGCAGGCCCTGCTGCGCGAGCGCGGCCAGCACGCCGTCCACGACCCCCGGCAGCTCCTCCTCGCGCCAGCGCAGATTGAGCTCTGCGCGCGCGTACGGGTACACGCGCCACAACAGGCGCTGGATGTCCTCGTGCCGCATGGCGGAGTTGTTGAGGAAAGCGCAGGCGACCAGCGAGGGCATCGCGAACAGGTGCAGGACGTTGTTGCGGTAGTAGGTCGCGAGCACGGCGTTGCGCTCGTCCATGCGCAGCACGTCGCCGAGCGGATGCTTGCGGCGTTCCAGGATCCCCATCTGCTCGCCATAGCGGATGATCGAGACCCCGTCCGATGCCGCGACCGACACATCCGGCGAGTAGGGAAACGCCTTCAGGAGTTCGATGCAGAGCTGCAACTGGCGCTCGAGATCGGCTTCCAGCATCGCCTGCCGCGGCGCGGCGAGCAGCGCGACCGACAGCAGGTTCACCGGGTTGACCGCGGCGGCCGCGTTGATGCGCCGCATGATCTCGGCGGCCACCGCATCCACCGCCTCGCCGAACCAGACAGGCCGCGAATTCTCGTCGCATGCGCCCTGCCGCCAGCCGGCGTGCACCTGGTCGAGCACGCCGTCGAGCAGCAGCGGCTCGCCGAACGAGACGTAGACGCGGCCATGCTGCCTGCGACGGCGGAACTCGGGCAGCGCGCGCATCAGGCCGCCGATCGACTCCTTCTTCTTCGGCCGGCCCATCAGCTCGTCGATGTAGGTCTCGCCCTCGAGCAGCTTGTCGTAGCCGAAATAGACCGGCACGTAGGCGACCGGGCGGCGCGTATCGCGCAGGAAACTGCGCGCCGTCATGCCGAGCATGCCGGTGCGCGGGCGCAGCAGGCGCCCGGTGCGGCTGCGCCCGCCCTCGATGAAGAACTCGATCGGGTGGCCGCGGTTCATCATCACGTCCACGTATTTCATGAACACGATCGGGTACAGGCCCGAGCCGCGGAAGCTGCGCCGGATGTAGAACGCCCCGCCCTTGCGCAGCAGCCGGCCAATCACCGGCAGGTTGAGATTCACGCCCGCGGCGACGTAGGGCACCGCGTAGCCGCGCTGGTAGATCACGTACGACAGCAGCAGGTAGTCGAAGTGGCTGCGGTGGCAGGGCGTGTAGACAATCTCGCAGGCCGGCGGCAGCCGGTCGAGGTACTCGGCGTTCCTCACCTCGATGCCGTCGTAGACGTGCGGCAGGAAGCGGTTGAGTATGCGCTCCGACAGCCGCACGAAGGTATGCGAATAGTTGGCCGCGATCTCGAGCGCGTGCCGGCGCGCGACCAGGAGGCCGTCGCGCCGCGTTCGCTTCGTGTCGCGGATCTCCTGGCGCACCGCCTGGCGCACCGCGCGCGTGCGCAGCACCTGCGCAATGATGGCCCCTCGCCGCGACAGGTCCGGGCCAAGCGTGTCCGCGCGCATGTGCCGGAACTCGCCGCGCATGTCCTTCAGCAGCCGGCGCGCGCCGCGCGCACCGTCCTGTCCGACCGTCGCATAGCCGCGGATCGGGCGCGGCTCGCCGAAGCGGATCAGCGTGCTGCGCCCGTTGAACACGATCGAGACCAGGCGCCGGAACGGGCCGACGAACGCCCAGTTCTCCGACAGCATCAGGCCGAGCCAGGACTTCTCGCGCTGCGGCGCTCGCCCCCAGTAGACCGCCACCGGCACGACGTCGAGCTCGAGCGCGGGATCAGCGCCGGCCGCCGCGACCGCGCGCGACAACTCCGGCGGAGTGCGGCGGTCGGCGCGCCTGCGCAGCACGCCCGCCCGGCGCTCGAGCGCGACGGCGGAGTGCGGCAGGTCGAGGTCGCGCAGCTTGAGGCGCTTGCCCGGCCGGCGCAGGCCGCCCTGCATGCAGGCGATCTCGAGCGCGAGCAGGTCGGAAAGGCTGCGCTCCTCGAGCACGTACAGGTGCGGCCGCGCACGCCCGTGCAGCCTCGAGAGCGCGTCCTCCGGCACCACGGCCGGGCGCACGAACACGCGCATGAGGCCGCGCAGCATCCACATGAGCGTGCGGTTCACGTGTGAATCCGCTCAGTCCGCCGGCTGCTCGTCCCGCGCGCCGCCTTCATCCTCCTCGAGGCGCCGGTTCATGGCGTCGCGATGCTGTTCGGCGGCCGCGTCCGTGCGCTGCTCGACCTTTTTCGGCGTACCGACGAGCGGGCCGAATGCGGTGTCCTCGACCCTCATCGGTTCTTCTTCCTGCTCCGGCTCGCCCGGACCGCCGCAGCCGGCAAGCGCCAGCGCGGTCGAAAGCCACACGATCGTCACGCACATGCGCATGCGAGCACCTCCCCACGCGATCCGGCGGCAAGCATAGCGCGTAATCGCGGCGCGGCATGGTTCGGCGCGCGCGGGATCCGGCGGGGTTCCTCGCTCGCGAACCCTGCCGGAACTCTAAGGGTTCGCTCGCGAGGACCCCGCCACCTCGCGCGCGCCAGACATGCCGCGGCACGCCGCGCGCGTGAACGGCCGCGGCGTATCGCGCGCGTGCGAGCCGTGGCGGGACCTCCGAGCGAGCGAATTTCTGTTCTTCTGAGCGAGCGAGGAGAGTCCCGCCGGCGAAGCACGCGCACGATTGGCAGCGTTCGATTCAGCGGCGTTTGGGCAGGTCGAGGGAGACGAGGAAGAATTCGAACAGGTAGTTCACGAGCGGCAGCTCGTCGTGCAGCCGGTGGTCCGCGTCGAGGATGTGCAGCGTCGCCGAGTGCTCGCGCGCGAACCTGACGCTGTTCTCGACCGGCACGACGTCGTCCTTCCAGCCGTGCACGATCGTCTTCGGGCAAGGCGCCGGCTTCGAGGTCAGCTGCTCCATGCCCGGCATATAGAACGCGGGCGCCATTAGGAACAGCCCGCGCGCGTGCAGCAGCGCCGAGGCCGAGGTCGCGACGTAGCCGCCCATGCTCGAGCCGACCAGCACGAGGTCGCCGCGCAGGTCGCGGCAGAAGCTGAGCAGCCGGGTCACGCGGTCGCGGGCGTCACTGACGCCGCGGTAGTCGACCGAGTCGACGTTCCAGCCCTCGCTCTTCGCGACTTCGGACAGCGCGGAGATCTTGGTGCCCCATGGGCCGCTCTCCTGCCCGTGCGAGAACACGACGTGACGACTCGCCATGCGCGGATGGTATCAGTCCCTGCGCGGACGCCACAGGAGCGCGTCGAGATCGAAGCCCGCGGCGCGCGCGAGATCGACCCGCCCGTTCCGGAACACGATGCCCTCCTGCTCCAGCAGGCGGCGCTGCATCCGGTGCGCCCTCGATCCCGCGGGCAGGCTGATCCGGCCCTGGGCGTTGAGAACCCGGTGCCACGGCAGCTTTAGGTTCGCGGGCGCGACCTTGAGCGCGTGGCCGACCAGCCGGGCGCGGCGCGGCAGCCCCGCGCGACGCGCGATGCCGCCGTAGCTCGCGACTTCGCCGCGCGGAATCGCCGCGACCGCCTTCCAGATCCGCTCGAGCAGCTTGCGGTCCGTCACACTCATGAACGGCGATTCTAGCGGCCGGCGCATCGCGTGCTATCGTCGCGATGCCGTGGACACCGAGGACGACCGGACCCAGATCGACCCGCGGGCCAATCCCTGGGCGATGCTCGCGGCACTCCCACTGTTTTCCGGCCTGCCGAAGTCGGTGGTCGACGAGGCCGTCACCGGTCTCGAGTGGCTGTCCCTGCCCGGCGGGCGGACGCTGTTCGAGGCCGGCAGCCCCGCGGACGCGGTCTACTTCGTGGTGAGCGGCTGCCTCGGCGTGTACGGCCCGGGCGGCGAACTCATCGGGCGCATCGCGGCCGGCGAGACGGTCGGCGAAATGGGCCTCATTGTCTCGCGGGCGCGCACGGCGAGCGTGCGGTCGCTGCGCGACTCCGAACTCGCGATGCTGTCCGCGGCGACATTCGAGCGCGTGCTGCTCGGGCACCCGGAGGCGATCCTGCGCCTCGCGCGCCTCAGCGTGAACCGCCTCGTGGACCGCGAGCGCGAGCACACGCACGAAATCGTGCCGCGTACCATCGCCCTCGTCCCGCTCGATCCCGGCATCGAGCTGGCCTCGCTCGCGAGTCAATTCGTGCGCGCTGTCGGGCGGCTCGGCCGCGTGGAGGTGGTCGGGCGGCAGCGCGCCGGGAGCCACAGCCCGCGCTGGTTTCACGAACGCGAATCGCAGAATGATTTCGTGGTGTATCCCGCCGATGCAGGCGACACGCCCTGGACGCGGCTGTGCCTGCGCCAGGCGGACGTCGCGCTGCTGGCCGCGCGCGGCACCGACGGCGACGCCGGCTGGATGCGCCCGCTGTGGCAGGACGGCGGCCTGCGCCGCGCGGAGCTCCTGTTGCTGCACGAGACCGGCATCGCGAGCGGCGCCGCGGCGCGCTGGCAGGCGTCGCTCCCGGGCATCCGGCACCACCACGTGCGCGGGGCCGCCGACTTCGAGCGAGTTGTGCGCCTCTTGACCGGGCGCGCGGTCGGCCTCGTGCTCTCGGGCAGCGGCGCGCGCGGCTTCGCGCACCTCGGCGTCGTGCGCGCGCTGCGCGAGCACGGAGTGCCGATCGACCTGGTCGGCGGAACCAGCATGGGCGGCATCCTCGCCGCCGGGGTCGCCAAGGACTGGGACGACGCCGAGCTGGTGGAGCGCTTCAGGCGCTGCTTCGTGGACACCAACCCGCTCTCCGACTTCACGCTACCGCTCGTGTCGCTGGTCTCCGGCCGCAAGGTCGGCATGCTGCTGCGCCGCGAACTCGGCGACATCGACATCGAGGACCTGCCCCTGCCGTTCTTCTGTGTCTCCTCGAACCTGACGACCGGCCGCATCGCCGTCCACCAGCGCGGGCCGCTGTGGCGCTGGCTGCGGGCCTCGGTCGCGATCCCCGGCGTGCTGCCGCCGGTATTCCAGGGCGGCGAGGTGTTCGTCGACGGCGGCGCCATGAACAACCTGCCGGTGGACGTCATGCGCGCCAGCGGCCGTGGCGCGGTCATCGGCGTCGACTGCGGCATGGACCGCGCTTTCACGACCGACGTCGAGTCGACGGAGACGCCCTCGGTCTGGAAGCTGTTCGGGGGGCGCAGCAAGCGGCGGCGTCCGAACATCCTGCAGATCCTGTGGCGCGCGGGCATGGTCAACAGTGCGACCGCGACTTCCGAGCGGCGCAGCCAGAGCGACCTGCTCATCACGCCCGCGCTCGAATCGCTCGACCTTCTCGACTGGAAGGGATTCCGCCGCGCGATCGACATCGGCTACCGCGACGCCTGCGAGCGCCTCGCGAACGGCGCCCTCACGCAACTGCGGAAGGTGTACGCCCCCGACCCGCTATCCTGAGCCCCATGGGGGAGCGGCGCGGCTGGCAGTTCTGGATCGACCGGGGCGGCACGTTCACGGACCTCATCGGCCGCGCGCCGGACGGGGGCCTGCACGTCGCCAAGCGCCTGTCGGACGACGGCGACCGACTGGACCCGGGCATCGCCGGCATCCTCGACATGCTGGACCGCGAAGGCGGACCCGGCGCGCGCATCGACGTGATCCGGATCGGCACCACGGTCGCGACCAACGCGCTGCTCGAGCGCCGCGGCGTGCCGACCGCGTTCGTCACCACGCTGGGCTTCGGCGATGCGCTCGCGATCGGCTACCAGAACCGCCCGCTGCTCTTCGACCTCAGGATCGAACTGCCCGCGCCGCTGTATGCGTTCACCGTCGAGGCCCACGAGCGCGTGACCGCCGAGGGCGAGGTGCTCGAGCCGCTCGACGAGGCGCGACTCGCCGCCGGACTCGTGAGCGCGCGCGAGCGCGGCATCGAGAGCGTCGCCGTGGTGTTCCTGCACGGCTACCGGCACCCGGACCATGAACGGCGTGCCGCGGCGCTCGCGCGCGGCCTCGGCTTCGCCGAGGTCATCGCCTCGCACGAGGTGTCACCGCAGATCCGCTTCGTGAGCCGCGGCCATACCACGGTCGTCGACACCTACCTGATGCCGCTGCTCGGCCGCTACGTACGCGCGTTCCGCGCCGGGCTCGGCGAACGCCACTCGGAGGCGCAGCTCGAGTTCATGCAGAGCAACGGCGGGCTGGTCGGTGCGGAGGGTTTTCGCGCCTGCAACGCCGTTCTCTCGGGCCCGGCCGGCGGCCTGGTCGCCACTGCGCGCATCGCCGGGTGCACGGGGCGCCGGCGCCTGATCGCGTTCGACATGGGCGGCACCTCGACCGACGTCGCGCTCTATGACGACGCCCTGCCGCAGCGTTTCGAGACCGAGGTCGCCGGCGTGCGCCTGCAGGCCCCGATGATGAACATCCACACGGTCGCCGCCGGGGGCGGCTCGCTGCTCGCGTACCATGGCGGTCGCCTGCAGGTCGGGCCGCGTTCCGCGGGCGCGAATCCCGGCCCGGCCTGCTACCGGCGCGGCGGCCCGCTTGCGGTCACCGACGTGCAGGTCCTGCTCGGCCGCATCCGGCCCGCCAACTTCCCCGCGATCTTCGGCCCGGGCGGCAACCAGCCATTGGACGCGGGTGCCGTGCAGCACGAGTTCGGCGCGCTCGCCGCCGAGGTCGCACGCGCGACGGGTGATCCGCCGGACCCGGAGCGCCTCGCCGCCGGCTTTCTCGACGTCACCGTCGAGTCGATGGCGCGCGCGATCCGGCACGTGTCGGTGCGCGAGGGTCACGACCCGGCGGAGTTCGCGCTGCTCTGCTACGGCGGCGCGGCGCCGCAGCACGCCTGCCGCGTCGCCGAGGCGCTCGGCATCGCCGAGATCCTCGTCCACCCGCTCGCCGGCGTTCTCTCCGCCTGGGGCATCGGCCTCGCGGACCGCCGGCTGATGCGCCGGCAGAGTCTCGAGCGGATGCTCGACGAGGCGGCGCTCGCCGGCCTCGACACCACATTCGCGGCGATCGCCTCGGAGCTCGAGACGGCGATGCGCGCGCAAGGCACGGCCGCGGAGGCGGTGCGGATCCTGCGTGCGCTCGAGCTGCGCGCGCCCGGCACTGAGACGGCGCTCGCGATTCCGTTCGCCCCGCTGCCGGAGATGCTGGCCGCATTCCGCGGCGCGTTCGCGCGCCGCTTCGGCTTCGCGCCGCCCGCGGATCCGCCGCAAGTCGCGACGCTCTGCGTCGAGGCCGTGGCCGCCGGCGAGGCGGCGGACGTGCCGGCGGACGTCGTCCCGGCGTTCGCGCGCGCGGAGCGCGTGCGCGCCTGGTTCGGCGGCTGGCGCGAAGTCTCCCTGCTCGACCGCGCGGCGCTCGTGCCGGGCGAGCCGGTCGCCGGCCCCGCACTGATCGTCGAGCCGAATTCCACCACCGTGGTCGAGCCCGGCTGGTCGGCCGAGCGGCGCGCGGACGGCATGCTGCGCCTCGCGCGGATGCGCCGCGAAACCGCGGCCGTGATCGACGCGCGTCGCGCGGATCCCGCGCAGCTCGAGCTGTTCAACCATCGCTTCATGCAGGTGGCGGAGCAGATGGGCGCAGTGCTGCAGGCGACGGCGGTCTCGGTCAACATCCGCGAACGGCTGGATTTCTCCTGCGCGCTGTTCGATGCCGGCGGGGCGCTGATCGCGAACGCCCCGCACATGCCCGTGCATCTCGGCTCCATGGGCGCGAGCGTGCGCGCCGTCATCGCGGCGAATCCGCACGGCCTCAGGCCCGGCTGCGCCTGGATGCTGAATGCCCCCTACGCGGGCGGCACGCACCTGCCGGACATCACGGTGGTCAGCCCGGTGTTCGCGGGCGGCGGCGACGCGCCCGATTTCTTCGTCGCCTCGCGCGCGCACCACGCCGACATCGGCGGCATCACGCCGGGCTCGATGCCTCCCGCGTCCCGCACGATCGGCGAGGAAGGCGTGCTGTTCGACAACTTCCTGCTGGTCGAAGGCGGCGCGATCCGGGAACGCGCGCTGCGCGAGCGGCTCGGCTCGGGTCCCTGGCCCGCGCGCAACCCGGACCAGAATGTCGCCGACCTGAAGGCCCAGCTCGCCGCCAACGCGCGCGGCGCCGCCGAGCTCGAGTCGCTGGTCGCGCGCACCGGCTTCGACACGGTCCGGCGCTACATGGCCCACGTCCAGGACAACGCCGAGTCCTGCGTGCGCGAGGTCATCGGCCGGCTCCGCGACGGCCGCATGCGCTACGAGATGGATGACGGCAGCGCGATCGAGGTTGCGGTGCGCGTCGACCGCGCGACCCGCAGCGCCGTGGTCGACTTCGCGGGCACCTCGCCGCAACACGCCGGGAATTTCAACGCGCCCCGCGCGGTCTGCACGGCGGCCGTGCTCTATGTCTTCCGCGCGCTGGTGGACGCCGATTTCCCGCTCAACGAGGGCTGCCTGCGCCCGCTCGCGATCCGCGTGCCGGAGCATTCGATGCTGGACCCGGTGGCGCCGGCTGCGGTCGTCGCCGGCAACGTGGAGACGTCGCAATGCGTCGTGGATGCGCTGCTCGGCGCGCTCGGCGCGCTCGCCGCGTCGCAGGGCACGATGAACAACCTGACCTTCGGCGACGCGGGGCACCAGTACTACGAGACGATCGCGGGCGGCGCAGGCGCGGGACTGGGCTTCGACGGTGCGTCCGGCGTGCACACCCACATGACGAATTCCCGCCTCACGGACCCCGAGGTGCTCGAGAGCCGGTACCCGGTGCTGCTGCGCGAATTCCGCTACCGGCGCGACTCGGGCGGCAGCGGCCGCCACCGCGGCGGCGACGGCCTCGTGCGCCGCATCGCGTTCCGCGCGCCGATGACGGTCGCAGTGCTGTCAAATCACCGGCGCGTCGCGCCGTTCGGGCTCGCCGGCGGCGCGCCCGGCCGGGTCGGCGTCAACCGGCTCGTCCGCGCGGGCGGCGCGACGACCGTCCTGCCCGCGTGCGCGGTCGAGCGCGTCGCGGCGGGCGACGAAATCGTGATCGAGACGCCGGGCGGCGGGGGCTTCGGCTAGAAAAAGCCGACGTCGGGCACGTCGAGAGTGGCGAGCGCCTGCGTGAACCCGATGTCCGGCAGCCCGGCGAGATTCGGGCTGACCGTCTGCACGCGGCTCCCGCCCGCCCGGTGGCTGACGAGCCAGGCGTGGAAGCCGCCGGCACGCGCGGCCGGAATTCCGAACATCAGGTTGAACACGCCCTGCTCGCGGTGCCGCTCGCGGTTGACGCGCTCGTCGCAGACCGCGAACCAGCGGTCACCGGGCTCGCGCTCAGCGAAGGCGCCGCGCTCCTCGAGCATGGCGAGAAACTGGCGCACCTGGTGCTCGGCGCGCCGCCAGGTCACCGGCTCATTGGGCTCGAACAACGTCCAGCGCGTGCCGCGCTCGATGCTGTTCTGCACCAGCAGCGCGAGCCGCCGGGCCGGCAGCGAGCGCCAGTCGGGGTTGGCGGCGCCGGGACCGGCGAGCGTGCAGGCGCCCGGTCCCTCGCGCCCGGGGCGCCGCACGGTCTGCACGGTATTGACGCCGGCGGCCGCGAGCCGCGCGCGCTGTTCGTCGTCGACCGCACAGGCGAGCTTGAGACCCGGGCGCACGATCGCGTCCTCCCAGCTCTCGGCCGCCCACACCGGCCAGTGCTCCGCGACGCGCGACAGCGTGCCCGCGACCGCGCCCGAGGGCGCGAACGCCTCGAAGCGTCCGCGCAACTTGTCGTAGGCGAGCAGCCGCGGGAAGAACATGGCGGCCGAATCCGAGGGCAGCGGCCAGTGGCGCATGTCCGCCAGCGCCCTGGCCGTGCTGTCCCAGGCGGCGGGCGCATCGACCAGCAGGATCGCGCGGCGTTCGCGGCAGAACCGGTTCGCGACCAGCAGCGTGCTCGCCCCGGGATCGAGGTCGCGCGTCAGCGGCGGGATGCACAGGAGGTTGAAGGCGTCGGCGGCATCGAGCGCGAACAGGCCCGTGCCCTCCGCCGCGGAGCCGATCACGTCATAGTCCGTGAGCGGCGCGCCGTCATCGGCGTCGCTGCCCGAGAACACGTAGCCCGCGATCCCGCGCGGATCGTGGCGCGGCGTCGGGTCCGGGCGCAGTTGCGGCAGCGGCAGGCGGACACCCGCGAGCTCCGACTCCGCGAGCACCGTCGCGACCGAGCGCAACGAATCCGGGTCGATCGAGATGCGGCGGTAGATCTCCTGGTCCTCGATGTGCTCCGAGCCGGGCGTGCGCACGCGCTGGATCACGAGGTTGAAGCAGTCGTCCTCGTTGTCGCCGATGCCGTCGTAGTCGACGGCGGCGCGCAGGAACTCGCGCGTGCCGGGCGCGAGCGCCTCGAGCACCAGCGGCCGGTTGCCGGCGGCGAGCTCGATCGTGCAGCGGCGCGCGCCATTCGCGACGCGCACGACGATCGCCGTGTGCCCGCCATTCTCGAAGTACTGCTCGACCGCGTAGGACAGCGTCGACGGCTGCCACAGGCCGCCGAACACGCGCTGGAACTCGTTGAACCCGGTGATGCGCACCGGCCGGTTGACCGGCCCGCGCAGGCAGCGGCCGACGAATGCCGTGACCGCCGATCGGCGTCTCCGCGATCGCATGCCCGGAGCCGGCTTCTTCCTGGACCTGGATGCCGGCCAGTCGTTCCGTCACGGCTGACTCCCTGAGCTCGCGCGCAGATTATCATGAACGGGCATGGCGGGCCGTCCGGCGCCATGCCCGCTCAGCGACCGGTGCTGGCCTTTTCCGGCTCGCGCTCGTCGGGCTTCGCGAACTGCGGATCGCCCGCGTACTGATCCTCGACGCCGTTCCAGGTCGCGCCGACCGGCAGGACATTCTGCACGCGCGGCGCTTCGGCCACCCTCGCCGCGATGTCGCGGCCGGGGCCCGGGCCCACGGTGAACGCGATGCCGCGCGGTTCGGCCGCGGCGGCGCGTACCGCCTCCCAGTCGATTGCCTCGTCGTGCTCGGCAATGCGTTTCCAGAGCGTCGTCTTCGGCTTCCTGAGCTTCTGGCGTAGCGCCTTCGGCACGTCGTCCCAGTCGCGCGTGTCGTCCACGAGCGGTTCATAGGCCTGCACCAGGAGCCGGTCGTCGCGCCAGCCGAGCATGAACGGCTGGTTCACGACGGTGACCTTGGTGCCGTCCGGCACCGCTTCGTAGACGAGCGCGATGTCCTCCGGATAGAGGCGCACGCAACCCGCGCTCGCGCGCATGCCGACCGCGGGCGGCTTGTTCGTGCCGTGGATCAGGTAGCTCGGCCAGCCGAGCCGCATCATGTGGCGGCCGAGCGGATTGTCGGGCCCGGGCGGCACGGTCGCCGGCAGGATGTCGCCGTCCTTGGCGTGCTCCTTGCGCACCGAGACCGGCGGCGTCCAGATCGGGTCCTTGACGTGCGAAACGACCTTGGTCGTGCCCTCAGGCGTCGCCCAGCCGACCTTGCCGATGCCGATCGGGTGCGTGATGACTTCGACCGGCGCGTCCTTCTCCGGCTTCGGGAAGTGATAGAGGCGCATCTGCGCTAGGTTCAGCACCAGCCCCTCGCGCGGCGCGTCCGGCAGGATGAACTCGGTCGGCAGGATGATCTCGGTGCCCTCGCCCGGCAGCCACGGGTCGACGCCCGGGTTCGCGCGCACCAGCTCGGTGTAGCCGACATTGAAGCGTCGCGCGATGTCGGCGAAGGTGTCCTCGTGCCGGGAGTGCGTCACCTGCACGCGGCCGATGACATCCTGGCCGGGCGTGATGAAAAAGCGGTGGGTCGCCTCGCCGAGCGGCAGCGGCGGCGGCGCTTCGGCCGCGGGCCGCTCCGCGGCCTTGGGCTTCTTCCACAGCGACTCGAACGGCGTGCAGGCGGCGACGGACGCCGCCAGCAGGGGAATCGCGATGCGCAGCAGGGCCCGTGCCGTCATGACCCGGGCATTATCCCCGGGGGGGCGCGCGATCACCAGATCTTCACGCGCTCCGCGGCCGGCCGCCAGAGCTTGTCCCCGTCCTTCACGCCGAAGGCGGCATAGAACTCGTCCATGTTGGCGACCACGCCGTTGGCGCGGAACTCGCTCGGCGCGTGCGGGTCGGTGAGCACGACCTCGCGCATGAGCCCCTCACGCCACTTGGCACGCCAGGCCTGGCCGTAGCCGAGGAAGAAACGCTGCGCGCCGGTGTACCCGTCGATCACCGGTGCCTCGGCACCGCCGAGCGTGGCGACATAGGCGCGGTAGGCGACGGCGGCACCGGACAGGTCGCCGATGTTCTCGCCGAGCGTCAGCTCGCCGTTGGCGCTGAGCCCGGGCAAGGCCTCGAATGCCGAGTACTGCCGGATGAGCCCGGCCGCCTTGGCCTTGAACTTCGCGTCGTCCTCCGCCGTCCACCAGTCGCGGAGGTTCCCGTCCCCGTCGTACTGACGGCCTTTGTCGTCGAAGCCGTGGCTGATCTCGTGGCCGATCACCGAGCCGATCGCGCCGTAGTTCGCGGCGTCGTCCGCCTGCATGTTGAAGTACGGCGGCTGCAGGAAGGCGGCCGGGAACACGATCTCGTTGTTGGTCGGCAGGTAATAGGCGTTGACCGTCTGCGGCGTCATGAACCACTCGGTCGGATCCTTCGGCTGGCCGGCGCGCGCCGCCTGCCAGTTCCACTCGAACTGGTTCGCGCGCATCACGTTGCCGACCAGGTCATCGGTCCGGATCTCGAGGCCCGCGTAGTCGCGCCACTTGTCCGGATAGGCGATCTTGACCTTGATCTTCCTGAGCTTGTCGTGCGCCTCGGCCTTGGTCGCGGCACTCATCCAGTCGAGCTGGTCGATGCCGCGGTCGAACTCGGCGAGCAGGTTGTCGACCAGCGTCACCATCCGCGCCTTCGCCTCCGGAGGGAAATGGCGCGCGACGTAGGCGGCGCCGATCGCCTCGCCCATCGCGTTGTCGGTCTCCTGCACCGCGCGCTTCCAGCGCGGCCGCAGCGTCTCGGTGCCGCGCAGCGTGCGGGAGTTGAAGTCGAAGGAAGCCTCGACGAAGGGCGCAGGCAGCACGCGCGCGTAGGCGCCGATCGTGCGCACCTTCAAATAGTCCTTCCAGGTCGCGAGATCGGCCGCGCCGAGATGGCCGCCCAGCGCGGTTGCGTAACTCGGCTGGCGCAGCACGAATTCGCCGGCCGGCAGCCCGGTGGCCGCGTGCCAGGCGTTCCAGTCGAAACCCGGTGCGAGCTTCGCCGCCGATTCGAGGCTGTGCTTGTTGTAGGTCTTGACCGGGTCGCGGTTCTCGACCGGCGTCCACTGGTCGGTCGCGAGCTTCGTCTCCAGCTCCAGGATCCTCGCCGCACGCGCCGCCCCGTCGGCCTCTCCCGCGAGCGTCAGGAGCGTGGCGAGGTAGTCGACGTACTTCCTGCGGAGTTCGACGTAGGTGTCCTCGGTCTTGAGGTAGTAGTCGCGGTTCGGCAATCCGAGGCCGTCCTGGTCCACGTAGGCGACGTTGTGCGTGGAGTTGCGCGCATCCGGAAAGACGTACACGCCGAACGGCGTGCTGATGCCGCGGCCCTGGGCGCGGCCGAAGTAACGGGCGAGCGCGGTCGCGCCGTCGATCGCCTCGACCTCGGCGAACAGCGGTTCGAGCGGCTTGATGCCCCGCGATTCCACGGTCGCTTCGTCCATGAAGCTCGCGTACATGGCGCCGAGCTTGCCCGGGTCCTCCAGCAGGATCGCCTGCACGTCGGCCTGCGCCTTCTCAAACAGCATGATGCCGATGCCGGCGCTCGCGTACTCGGCGGGGAACGGCGTATTGGCGAGCCAGGTGCCGTTCACGAAGCGGAACAGGTCGTCCTGGGGGCGCACGGTCTTGTCCATCGCGGCGGGGTCGATGCCGGTCGCGAGCGAGGCGGCAGGCGTGTTGTCGGCCAGCGCGGTTCCGGTGACGTGAAGGAAAAGCACGGCGGTCAGCAGCTTCTGCAGGGGCATTACGGGGAACTCCGGTCAGGGAGGGCGAAGAGCATAAGGCAGGCCCTCGCCCCATTGGTTCCGGCGCGCGATGAGCCGTTTCCCGGGCGCGACCGGTTTTCCGGCAGCGGGACAAAAAATGCCCCGGGCTTTTGACCCGGGGCTGAAGTGCGGACTATCGGTGAAGGGAAGGAAGTCCGCTAGGGGATACTGACGCTCACAGGAAGGACGGTTGCCAGCGTAGATGCCGGCTTGCCGGCGATACGTGACCCAGGCCACAGTTTGCACGCCGGATTTCGTCCGGCACAAAAACGACCGTGAATTCAAATGGTTAGAAATCGGTTCAGGCCCGGCTCCAAGTACGCGACCCCCGAGGGCGCAAGGCGCCTGCAAGCCGAGCTCGATGAACTCTGGCGGGTGGAGCGCCCCGCCGTGACCCGCGCGGTGGCCGAAGCCGCGGCTATGGGCGACCGTTCGGAGAACGCCGAATACATTTATGGCAAGCGCCGCCTGCGCGAAATCGACCGGCGGGTGCGCTTCCTGCGCGGCCGGCTGGACGGGCTCACGGTCGTCTCGCAGCCGCCGCCCGACCGGAGCCGCGCGTTCTTCGGCGCCTGGGTGACGGTCGAGGACGCGCGCGGCCTGAGCCGGCGCCATCGCATCGTGGGTCCCGACGAATTCGACCGGGAGCCCGGCTACGTCAGCATGGACTCGCCGCTCGGGCGCGCCCTGCTCGGCAAGCGCGTCGGCGACGAGATCGAGGTGAAGCTCCCGGGCGGCGTGCAGGCGCTCGCGATCACCGCGATCGAGTACGAGTGACTAGACCACCCGGATGTTCTTGAACTGCCAGGGATCGGCCTCGTCCAGGTCCTCGGGGAACAGGCGCCTGCGGTCGAACAGCGGCGTCCAGTCGGTGTACTTGCCGACCACCGGCCCGAGGTACGGCCGGCAGACCTCGAGATTGCGGCGGAAGTCGATGTCGTCCGGCTCGACGATGCCCGCGGCCGGGTTCTCGATCGCCCAGATCATGCCGGAGAGCGCCGCGACCGTGACCTGCAGCGAGGTCGCGCTGTTGTAGGGCGCGAGCCTGCGCGCCTCCTCGATCGAGAGCTGCGAGCCGTACCAGTAGGCATTCTTCGCGTGGCCCGCGAGCAGCACGCCGAGCTCGTCGATGCCCGTCGTGATGTCGCCCATCATGATCCGCTTCTTCTCCTGCAGCTGGAAGTTGCGGCCGGCGAACTCGTGCACCGAGAGCACGGCGTTGTCCGACGGGTGGTAGGCGTAGTGCACGGTCGGGCGGTAGACGGCGCGGTCGTTCTGCCGCACGGTCAGCAAATCCGAAATCGAGATCGACTCGCCGTGCGTGATCAGGAAGCCGTGGAAGTGCCCCGCCTCCGGTGTCCAGGTGCGCACCCGCGTCGCGCATCCGGGCTGGGTCAGGAAGATCGCGCTCTTGCGCCCGAAGTCGTGCTGGCGCGCGTCGCGGGGAAAGTGCCGCTCGTGCGTGCCCCAGCCGAGCTCGGCCGGCTGGCTGCCCTCGCTCACGAAGCCGTCCACCGACCAGGTGTTCACGAACTCGCCGGGCATCTTCGGCCGGCTCGACACCTGCGTGTCGCGCTCGGCGATGTGGATCACCTTGATGCCGAGCCCCTGCGCGAGTTTCGCCCAGTCCTCGCGTGACTGCGGGTTGCCCGCCTCGTGGCCGGTGTCCTCGGCGATGTCGAGCAGCGCCTGCTTGACGAAGTGCGACACGAGACCCGGATTCGCGCCATGCGTGATGACCGCGGTCGGGCCGTTGTTCCAGCCCTTGCGCAGCTCGAGCACTTCCTCGCGCAGCGCGTAGTTCGTGCGTCGGCTCGCGGGGATGTTCGGGTCGGTGTAGCCGCCCGGCCAGGGCTCGATGCAGGTGTCGAGGTACAGCGCGCCCTTCTCGTGGCACAGCTTGATCAGCGCGATGCTCGAGACGTCCACCGACAGGTTCAGCACGAAATCGCCCCGCCCGACCAGCGGCTCGAGCACGTGCCGGTAGTTCTCGCGCGTCAGCGGGTGGTTCACGAACTTGATCCCGTACTTCGCCGCTTCCTCGCGGCCCGCGTCGTCCGCCGTCACGATCGTGATGCGGTCCGCGGTCAGTCCGCCGACGTGACGCAGGATCAGCGGCAGGACGCCCTGGCCGATGCTGCCGAAGCCGATGAAGACCAGCCGGCCGGGAAAGTGCGTGTGGATCGTGTGCTCGCTCATGGTGTCGGGAAATCCGCTATCGTTGCAATCGAGGGCCGAGAATGTACCGCAATTGCGCGTCGCCGTGGCGCTGGCCGCTCGTGCTGCTCGCAGCCTACGCGGCGCTCTGGATCGCGCTCGCGATCGAGCCCGTCTTCCGCCAGGACTGGCTGCTCGAGAATCTGATCGTCCTGGTCGCGCTGCCGCTCCTCGTGCTGACCGCGCGGCGATTCCGGTTCAGCAACTTCGCCTACGCATGCCTGTTCGTGTTCTTCGTCTTCCACGCCGTCGGGGCGCACTACACCTACTCGCTCGTGCCTTACGCCGACTGGTGGCAGTCGCTCGGCGGCGCGCCGCTCGAGGGCCGCAACCACTACGACCGGCTGGTGCATTTCCTGTACGGCCTGCTGGTGACGCCGGCGGCGGTCGAGCTGTTCGCGCGCTATGGCAGCTACCCGCGCCCCTGGCAGTTCCTGTTCCCGTGGATGTTCATGGCCGGTCACTCGGTCGTCTACGAATTGATCGAGTACGCGGCCGCGCTCGTTTTCGGCGGCGATCTCGGCCAGGCCTATCTCGGCACGCAGGGCGACGTCTGGGACGGACAGAAAGACATGGTGCTCGCGCTCGCCGGCACGACCGTGACGCTCGCCTGTCTCGGGGCCGGCGGAAAGCTGCCGGTGCGGCGCTAGGCGGGCTGGAACGGGAATCAGGATGCGTACTCCCCTTATCTCGACGCACGAGCTCGCGGGAATCCTGGATGAACCGGGCTGGGTCGTCGCCGACTGCCGCTTCGAGCTCGGCAAGCCGGAGGCCGGGCTCGCTGCCTGGCGCGCAGGCCATGTCCCGTGCGCCGTGCACGTGGACCTCGAGCGCGATCTTTCCGCGCCGGTCACTCCGGCGACCGGCCGTCACCCGCTGCCCTCGCCCGCCGAGTTCGCCGCGACGCTCGCGCGCATCGGGATCTGCAGCGACACCCGTGTCGTCTGCTACGACGGGGGTTCGGGCGCCTTCGCCGCCCGGCTGTGGTGGATGCTGCGCTGGCTGGGTCACGACTCGGTCGCAGTCCTCGACGGCGGCTTTGCCGCCTGGACCGCCGAGGGACGACCAGTCTCCACGGAGTCACCGCCGCCGCGAAATGCAGCGCCATTCGTACCCCGGCCGCGGCCCGGCATGGTGGTCGACGCCGCGGCCGTCGCGGCGGCGCTCGCGCGCGGCGAGACGCTCATCGACGTGCGCGGCGCGGAGCGCTTCGCCGGCAAGGTCGAGCCGCTCGACTCGGTCGCGGGGCACGTCCCCGGAGCCGTCAACCTCCCCTACCTGGAGAACCTCGACGCCGCGGGTCGCTTCCGCGCGCCGGCCCAGCTCGCGGCGCTCTGGGGCGCGCGCACCGGCGCCGGGCCCGGCCGCGCGCCGATCTGCATGTGCGGCTCGGGCGTGACCGCGTGCCAGGGATTGCTCGTGCTCGAGGCCGCGGGCATCCCGGGCGGGCGCCTGTACGCCGGCTCCTGGAGCGAGTGGATCCGCGATCCGTCGCGACCGGTTGCGCGCGCGACCTGATCTGGTATCGTCCGCGCCCTCTGGCATCGAACGGGGCCCCGATTTGGACAGCCTGGCGCGTGGTGCGGTGACCCCGCGGTCCAACTGGAGCGTCGAGGACTCCGAACAGCTCTACGCGGTCGGCGCCTGGGGCACCGGCTACTTCGGCATCAACGCCGCCGGCCACGTCGTCTGCCGGCCCGACCGCAGCCGCGAGCGCGAGATCGACCTGTACGAGGTGGTGCGCGAACTCGAGGCGCGCGACCTCACCGCGCCGATGGTGCTGCGCTTCTCGGACATCCTGCGCGACCGGCTGCGCGCGCTGCACGACGCCTTCGCCGCGGCGATTGCCGAGAACGACTTCAAGGGCCGGTACGCCGCCGTGTTCCCGATCAAGGTGAACCAGCAGCGCCTGGTCGTCGAGGAGGTCTATCGCGGCAGCGCCGACCTCGGCTTCGGGCTCGAGGCCGGCAGCAAGCCGGAACTGCTCGCGGTGATGGCGCTGACCGGCGACGCGCCGGGCCGGCTGATCATCTGCAACGGCTTCAAGGACGACGACTACATCGAGGCCGTGATCCTCGCCACCAAGCTCGGGCGCACGATCATCCCGGTGATCGAGAACTTCTCGGAGCTCGGCTACATCCTGAAGCACGCCGAAAAGTACCAGGTGCGTCCGCAGATCGGCGTGCGCGTGAAGCTGGCTGCCGAGGGTACCGGCAGATGGCGTGAATCGGCAGGCGCCCGCTCGAAGTTCGGCCTGTTCACCACCGAGATCCTGGAACTGGTCGAGGTGCTGCGCTCGCACGGCATGCTCGACTGCCTGAAGCTGGTGCACTGCCACCCGGGCTCGCAGCTGCACGACATCCGCCGCGTCAAGGACGCGGTCAACGAGCTCGCCCAGGTGTACGCGGAGCTCGCCCGCTTCGGCGCCGGTCTCGAGTACATCGACGTCGGCGGCGGGCTCGGCATCGACTACGACGGCTCGCGCACCAACTTCGAGTCCTCGACCAACTACTCGCTGCGCGAGTACGCGAACGACGTCGTGTACCGCATCGCGAGCGTGTGCAACGCGCGGGGGCTCGCGCACCCGACGATCATCAGCGAGTCCGGCCGGGCGATCACGGCGCACCACAGCGTGCTGGTGTTCAACACGCTCGGCGCGACCAGTCTCGACCGCTTCAGCGTGCCGGAGCGGCCGGGCAACGGCGGGCTGCCGCCGCCGGTCGCGGACCTGTACGACGCCTGGCAGACGGTCAGCGAGCGCCGCCTGGTCGAGTGCTGGCACGACGCCCAGCAGGCGCGCGAGCAGGCACAGCAGATGTTCAGCCTCGGCTACCTGACGATCGAGATGCGCAGCTGGGCCGAGCGGCTCTACTGGGCGACCTGCGCAAAGGTGCGCGACCTGACGCGCAGGCTCGGCAAGGTGCCCGAGGAGCTGGAGGACCTGGAAACGGTCCTGTCCGACATCTACTTCTGCAACCTGTCCGTGTTCCAGTCGCTGCCGGACAGCTGGGCGATCGACCAGCTGTTCCCGATCATGCCGCTGCACCGCCTCGACGAGCGCCCGGCGCGCAGCGCGGTGCTCGCCGACATCACCTGCGACTCCGACGGCAGGATCGACCGCTTCGTGTCGCTGCGCGACGTCAAGCGCGCGCTCGAGGTGCACGAGCTGGTGCCCGGCGAGGACTACTTTCTCGCCGCATTCCTGGTCGGCGCTTACCAGGAGACGCTCGGCGACCTGCACAACCTGTTCGGCGACACGCACGTGGTACACATCCGCCTCGACGAGGCCCACGGCTGGTGGATCGAGGAGATCATCAAGGGCGACACCGCAAGCGCGGTGCTCGGCTACATGCAGTACGACCCGGGCGAGCTCTATCCGCGCTTCGCGCGCGACTGCGAGCGCGCCATGCGCGACGGCAGCCTGTCGGTGGCCGAGGGCCAGGCGCTGAAGCGCTTCTACGAGTCGGAACTGGCGGGCTACACTTACCTGGAACCGGATGGCGCCGCCTGAGGCGCAAGCCAAGGAGCAATCGAATGCCCATGACGCATCGCATCGCCCTGTCCGCGGTCGCCTGCCTCGCCGCCTTCGCGGCGTCGGCCTCCGCCCCGCCCGCCACCGACGCGGCGACCTTCGCGACCCTCGACAAGGTGCTGGCCGGCGACCACCGCAGTGACGCGAACCGCGCGCGCGACCAGTACCGCCACCCGCGCGAGACGCTCGGGTTCGTCGGCCTGCGCCAGGACATGACCGTCATGGAAGTCTCGCCGGGCGGCGGCGGCTGGTATACCGAGATCCTCGCGCCCGCGCTGAGAGAGCATGGCGAGTACATCGCCGCGAGCTGGGACCCGAACTCGACCAGCGAGTACGTCAAGACCAACTCGAAGAAATTCGCCGACAAGCTCGCGGCCCGCCCGGACCTGTACGACCGCGCGAAAGTCACCGCGCTACAGGCGCCCAACGCCCTGAAGCCGGTGCCAGACGGCAGCGTGGACATGGTGGTCACGTTCCGCAACATCCACGGCTGGATGGGCGACGACTCCGCCGACGCGATGTTCAAGGCCATGTACGCCGCGCTGAAGCCGGGCGGCATCCTCGGCGTCGTCGGGCACCGCGCGAAGACCGACAAGCCGCAGGATCCGAAGGCGGAGTCCGGATACGTGCGCGAGGATCATGCAATCGCGCTGATCGAGAAAGCCGGCTTCGAGCTGATCGGCAAGAGCGAGGTCAACGCCAACCCGAAGGACACGGCGGACCACGAGAACGGCGTCTGGTCGCTGCCGCCGACCCTCGATGGCGGTGACGTCGACCGCGACAAGTACCTCGCGATCGGCGAGAGCGACCGCTTCACGCTGCGGTTCCGCAAGCCGGAGTGAGCCGGCCGGGAATCGCGGGCACGACGCTCGCACTCGCGCTCGCCTTCCACGGCGGATTCGCCGCCGCCGACCCGGACGAGGCCGTGACGCTGCGCGTCATGAGCTTCAATGTCTGGTACGGCGGCGACCAGGTCAGCCTCGCCGAGGTCGGCGCCGCCATCCGCGCGGTCGCGCCGGACATCGTCGGCGTCCAGGAGGCCGACGTGAATCTCGAGCGCGTCGCGGAAGCGGCCGGCATGCCGTTCGTCGACCCGCGCCGCCGCATCCTGTCGCGCTGGCCGATCTTCGATTCCGGCACGGGCGTGCGCACCGAGGCCGGCGCCGCGCCCTACTCGACCACGGCGCTCGACTCCTCGGCGCTGCACGCCTGGGTGATGGTGCGGCCGGGCAAGGTCGTCGCGGTCGGGAACGTGCACCTGTCGAGCGGTTCCGGCGAGGACGCGACGCGCCTCGCGGAGGCGCGCCCGCTGGCGGCGCTCGGCAAGCTCGGCGCGGCCGGCACGCCCGTATTCCTCACCGGCGACTTCAACTCGCGCTCGCACCTCGACGCCACGGCCGAGGGCGACCGCGCGGTCACGAAATTCCTGGCCGAATCGGGCCTGCGCGACAGTTTCCGCGAGGCGAATCCGGACTCCGCGGCGCGACCCGGCCACACGTTCTCGCCCGGCGCTCCGCACGCGGCGGGCCGGCCCGCGCGCCGGCAGAGCCGCATCGACTACGTGTTCACGGCCGGGCGCAGCGAGACGCTGTCTTCCCAGGTGGTGGGCGAGGCCGGCGGTCCGGTGACCGACATCGCCTGGTTCCCCTGGCCCTCGGACCATCGCGCCGTTATCTCGACGTTCCGCGTGGTGCCGGACGAGGCGCCGCCGCTCATCGTCGCGACGCCGCGGCTGGTCCAGCCGGGTGCGAGCGTGTTCGTGCGCGCCTGGGATTCGTCCGGTCCGGGCTGGACGGTGCTCGTCGTGCGCCGCGGCGGCGGTCCCGCTGACGCGCTGACGGGCGTGCGCGACATGCCGCACGACTGGCAGCGCATGATCCCACTCTCGACGCTCGGCTTCGCGCCCGGCGACTACGATGCGCTGCTGGTCGGGGAGGACGGCGCCGTGCTGCAGCGCTCGGCGTTCACGCTTGCGACTCCCGGCGCGCGTCCCGAGATCGAGGCGACCGTCGCCTCCGTGAAGCCGGGCGAGCCGGTCGGCGTGCGCTGGCGGCATGCGCCCGGCGCGTTGCGCGACTGGATCGGCGTGTATCGCGGCGGCGAAACCGACGTCACGAAATATCTCGGCTTCGTCTACACCGAGGCCGCTTTCGCCGGCGAGACGAGCTTCCAGCCCGGCCCGCGCGGCGAACCGCTGGCGCCGGGCGATTACGAGCTGCGCCTCCTGCATGACGAGTCCTACGTCGTGCTCGCAAAGGCGCCGTTCCGGGTCCTGCCGTGACCCCGCGTCGTCACGTGATCGAGAGTTGACCCCCCGGGCCGGGACGCGCAGTCTCGGGCGCATGGCCGCGCTCACGCTCATCGTCGGCAGCCACAATTACAGTTCCTGGTCGCTCCGGCCGTGGCTGCTGATGCGCCACCTCGGCCTCGAGTTCGAAGTGCGGCAATTGCAGCTCGACACGCCCGCTTTCGACGCGGAGATCGCGCGTGTCTCGCCGACCCGCCGCGTGCCGGTCCTGGTGCACGGCGATCTCGTGGTCTGGGAGTCGCTCGCGATCTGCGAGTACGCATCCGAGCTCGCCGGCGGGCGCGGACTGCCGGCGGATGCGCGCCTGCGCGCGCTCGCCCGCGCAGCGGCCGCGGAGATGCACTCCGGCTTCGGCGCCCTGCGCGCCGCCTGCCCGATGAACGCGCGCGCGACGGGGCGGCGTGTGCCGATGACGCCGCCGCTCGCGCGCGACCTGGCGCGCATCGATGCGCTCTGGTCGGGCTGCCGCCGCGACCAGGGTGAACTCGGCCCCTGGCTGTTCGGCGAATTCAGCATCGCCGATGCGATGTACGCGCCCGTCGCGCTGCGCGTGCGCACCTACGGCCTGCCGCTCTCCTCGCTCGCCGCACGCTATCTCGACACGATGCTCGGCGATCCGCACCTCGCCGAGTGGCTCGATGCCGCCCGGCGCGAGACGCAGGTGATTCCGCACGAGGAAGCCGGTGCCGGCGCCTGAGCGCGGCGCGGCGATGACCTTCGCGAGCGCGATCGGACTCGGCGCGCGCCTCGAGGCAGCCATCGACGAGGCGGCGAATCAGCTGCCTGCCGATCCGGCCGCGCGGCCGCAGCATCTCGCCATCGCCTTCGTGTCCGCCGCCTACGGTGCCGCGGTCGAGCGCCTGCCGCAGCTCCTGCGTCCGCTGCTCGGCGACTGCCTGCTGTTTGGCTGCAATGCCGGCGGCCTGATCGGCGGCGGCGGCGAGGAAGAGGACGAAGCCGGCATCGCCCTGCTCTGCGGCCGGCTGCCGGATGCGGTGCTCGCCGCGGTCCACCTCGAGCAGGACACGCTGCCGCCGCTCGCGGCCTCGCGCGAGAGCTGGTGGCGCCTGCTCGACCTCGCTCCGGAGGCCGAGCCGAGTTTCCTGCTGATCGCGGATCCTGCGACGATCGACGCGGAGGCCTGCGCGCGCGGGCTCGACCGCGCCTATCCGGGCTCGACGGTGATCGGCGGGCTCACGGGCGGAATGCTCGCGCCCGGCACGGCGCGCCTCGTGACGGACGGCGAGGTGCACCGCTCGGGTGGCACGCTGCTCGCATTCTCCGGCAACGTGGCCATCGACTCCGTGCTCGCGCAGGGCTGCCGCCCGATCGGGGATCCGCTGTTCGTGACCGCCTGCGACGGCAATCTGATCGGCGAACTCGACGGCCGCCCGCCCAGGGAGCTGCTCGGCGCGCTGTTCGCGAGCCTCGACGAGGCGGACCGCGCGCGCTTCAGCGACTCGCTGTGCATGGGCATCGCGCTGCCGGGTCCGCGCCAGGTCGTCGACGCCGGCGATTTCCTGATCCGCAACGTCCTCGGCCTCGACCCGGAAAGCGGCGCGCTGTGGATCGGCGCGCGCGTCGCCCCGAACGCGATCGTCCAGTTTCACCTGCGCGACGGCGCGACCGCCTCCGAGGAGCTCGAGCGCCGGCTCTCGGCTTCGCTCGCCGGACACGCGCCGCCATCCGCCGCCCCGCTGTTCGCCTGCGCCGGGCGAGGGAAGAATCTGTTCGGCGTGAGCGGCCATGATTCCGGGACGCTGCGGCGCATGATCGACATCCCGGTCGCCGGCATGTTCAGCGCGGGCGAGATCGCGCCGGTGCAGGGTGCGACGTTCGTGCACGGCTACTCGAGCGTGTTCGGGCTGATCCGGCCGCGGACCGCGCCGGCCCCCTGATAGAATCGCCGCGTTACCCGGGGGCTCCCATGCACAGATTCCTCCTGGCCGCTTGCCTCGCGGCCGCTCCGCTGCTCGCGCAAGCAGCGCCGCGCGGCCTGACGGCTGCGGACCTCGCCTCGATCGCGCGGCTCTCCGAGCCAGCGCTGTCGCCGGACGGCCGGCGCGTCGTGTACACGCTGCGCGAGACCGACCTCGCCGCCGACCGCGGGCGCACCGACCTGTGGCTGCTCGATCTCGACGGCGGCGCCGCACCGCGGCGCCTGACCAGCCACCCGGAGAACGACGGCACCGCGGACTGGGCCGGGTCGAACCGCGGCGTCTTCTTCCTCTCCTCACGCAGCGGCTCAGCGCAGGTCTGGTACCTGCCGCTCGCCGGCGGCGAGGCGACCCAGGTCACGGAGCTGCCGCTCGACGTCGAAAGCTTCCGCGCCTCGCCGCGCGGCGACCGGCTGGTGGTCGCACTCGAAGTGTTCCCGGATTGCCCCGACCTCGAGTGCACGAAGCAGCGCCTCGAGGAAACGCAGGCGGCGAAGCAGCGCGGCCAGACATACGACCAGCTGTTCGTGCGCCACTGGGACCGCTGGAAGGACGGCCGGGTCTCGAAGCTCTTCTCGATCCCGCTCGACGGCGGGCCGCGCGCGCAGGGCGCGCCGGTCGCGCTCACGGCGGCGCTCGATGCCGACATCCCGTCGAAGCCGCAAGGCGACCGCGCCGATTTCGCATTCAGCCCCGACGGCGCGCAACTCGTGTTCGCGGCGCGCCGGCGCTGGCGCGACGAGCCCTGGTCGACGAACTTCGACGTGTGGCGCGTGCCGGCCGACGGCAGCGCGCCGCCTGCCAATCTCACGGCGGACAATCCGGCCTGGGACGCGCAGCCCGCGTTCTCGCCGGACGGCCGGCAGCTGGCCCACCTGGCGATGGAGCGGCCGGGCTTCGAGGCCGATCGCTTCCGGCTCGTGGTGCGCGACGCGGCGAGCGGGGCAATCCGCTTCGAGACCCGCGACTGGGACCGCTCGATCGCCGCCTTCCGCTTCGCCGCCGACGGCAACTCGGTCATCGCCGTCGCCGACGACCTCGGCCAGCACCCGCTGTTTGCCATCGACCTTGGGAGCGGCAGACGCACGCGCCTCACGGACGCCGGCAGCGTCACCGACTTCGACGTCGCGGGCGGCCGCATCGTGTTCGGCCTGCAGAACCTCGCGGCGCCGGCGGACCTGTTCCTCATCGACGGGCGCGCTGCGCCGCGGCGCGTGACGGGCGTGAACGCCGAACGGCTCGCCGACGTCCGCTTCGGCGAGTACGAGGCCTTCACTTTCGCCGGGGCGGGCGGCGAGACCGTTCACGGCTACGCTGTGAAGCCCTGGAACTTCGCGCCGGGGCAGCGCTACCCGATCGCGTTCATCGTGCATGGCGGTCCGCAGTCGAGCTATGCGAACACCTGGAGCTACCGCTGGAACCCTCAGGTCTACGCGGGCGCGGGCTACGCCGCCGTGTTCGTCGATTTCCACGGATCGACCGGTTACGGCCAGGCGTTCACCGATTCGATCAGCGGCGACTGGGGCGGCAAGCCGCTCGAGGACCTGCAGAAGGGACTCGCCGCGGCGCTCGAGCGTTATCCCTGGCTCGACGGCGAGCGCGCCTGCGCGCTCGGCGCGTCCTACGGCGGCTTCATGATGAACTGGATCGCGGGCCGCTGGCCGGAGCGCTTCCGTTGCCTCGTGAACCATGCGGGCATCTTCGACAGCCGCTCGATGTACTACACCACCGAGGAGCTCTGGTTCCCGGAGTGGGACCTCGGCGGGCCCTACTTCGCGAGCCCCGAGAGCCACGAGCGCTGGAACCCGGCGCAGTTCGTCACCGCCTGGCGCACGCCGACGCTGGTCGTCCACGGCGCGCTCGACTTCCGCGTGCCGTACAGCCAGGGACTCGGCACCTTCACGGCGCTGCAGCGGCGCGGGATCGAGAGCCGCTTCCTGTTCTTTCCCGACGAGAACCACTGGATCCTGAAGCCCGCGAACAGCCTGCAGTGGCACGCCGAAGTGCTCGCCTGGCTCGAGCGTCACCTCGAAGGGGCCTGACCCTTTCGCGTCAATTCTCGCGCCATTCGGCCTTGTATCCCCTGCCGAGCGCGATGAGCCTCTGCAGCAGGTCGGGATAGTCGATGCCGGCGCCAAGCGCCGAGTCGGCGAAATCCTCGGCGCGCTCCAGGTTCGGGTTGGCGTTCGCCTCGAGCACGAACGGCGTGCCATCCTCGCGCACGCGAAAGTCGATGCGCGCGTAGCCGGTCATGTGCAGCGCGCGGTAGATGCGCCGCGCCAGACGGTCCAGCCGGTCCGCGAGCCCGTCCGGCAGGTTCAGCGCCTTGCCGCTGGTGATGCCGTGCCGCTTCTGGTAGTCGCGGTCCCACTTGGCCTTGCGCGTCGCGATACCGGCCCGGCCGCCCTTCAGCTCGCCGAAGATGAACTCCCAGGGCGGCAGCGTGCGGATGCGCTCGTTGCCCATCACGCCGACGTAGAACTCGCGCCCGTCGACGTACTCCTCGACCAGCGCGTCGGACTGCGTGTGCGCGTGGATGAACTCGACGCGTTCCGCGAGCCGTGCCGCGTCCTCGACGATCGACGCCTGCGAGATGCCGAGCGAGGCGTCGTCGGTGGCCGACTTCACGAACAGCGGGAAACGCAGCGTCTTCGGGATCCTGAACTCGCCGCCGCGCCGGAACACGGCGAAGTGCGGCGTCGGAATGCGATGGTAGGCGAGGATCTGCTTCGACAGCGCCTTGTCGCGCGAGAGCATCATGCCGCGCGGGTTGCAGCCCGTGTACGGCTGGCGCAACAGCTCGAGGTAGGCGACCACGTGCTGGTCGTAGGTGACGATGCCGCCGAACTCCTCGAGCAGATTGAAGCACACCTGCGGCTGCCAGTCCTGGATCGCCGCGCGCAGTTCCGTGAGGCTGTCGCCGATGCCGATCGGCCGCACGTCGTGCCCCGACTCGCGCAGGCAGCTCACCACGTCGAATTCCGTGCGGTATTCCGCGGCCGCCTGCTCGCCGACGCCCTCCAGGGATGCCGGCGGGACCAGCGTCTCGTGGACCAGGACGAGGATGCGCAGCCGCCGCATCGCGCTCAGCCCGGGCGCGCGCGCGGCGCGGCGTCGAGCAGCCGGTCCGCGAGCGCCTCGATCTCGGCGGCGCGTGCGAGACCGGCGCGCAGTTCCGCGCCGAGCCCGGACGCGCCATAGCATGCGCCGGCGAGCTGGCCGGTGATCGCAGCGGCGGCCTGCGCGTCGCCCGGGCGCGAGGCCGCGGCAGCGAGGCATTGCCCGAGGTCCGCGCCCTGCTCGAAAGCCGCGAGCGCCGACTCGAGCGCGGCGACCACGGCGAACTTGCCGCGCAGCAGCCGGCGCGGCGCGCGGCCGCGCCAGGCGCCGCCCGCGATCTCCCGCACCGGCGAACGCAGCGTGTCCGGCCGCCAGGATTCCGGCGCCGGGCTGAAATCGGCCGCGAGCAGCGTCGCCTTCTCGCGCCCGGCGAGCGCGCCGGCGAGCAGCGCGGCGAGCAGGCGCACGGCGTCGAGCGTCAGCGGCGCCTGGTGCGTCACCCGCGCGCAATGGACCGCCGCGTCGATCGCCTCGCGCGGCGAGGCGCTGAACCAGGCGACCGCCGGACCGATGCGCGCCAGCGGCTCCGCATCGGCGTGGGCCGGGTCGTGCGACCCGGCGTAGGGATTTCCGGTCCACTGCGCCGCGGCGAGCGCACGCGCGGTCGCGGCGCTGATGCCGACACAGCTGCCGGTGCTCGACCAGAGCCCGTTGCGCTGCCACTCGCAGTAGCGCGCGACCTGGTCCGCGGCGTCGGGCCCGTCGCTCGCGACCAGGCTGTCCGCGAGGCACAGCGCCATCGCGGTCCTGTCAGCCCGGGCCCCGGGCGGCAGGCCGTGCAGCGCGTGGCCGAGCGCCTCGCCGGCCGCGAGCCCGAGCAGCATGCCGCGCACGCGGTCGCGCAAATCGATGGCGTCCGCCAGGACCGCCGCAGGTCGCGGCGCCGCGCGCGCCGCCGGAGCCGGCGGGGGCGACGGGAGCGGCGCGGGCGGCGCGCCCCAGCGGCGCACGAAGTCCGCCTGCTCGTCCGTCTCGGGGATATTCGGCCAGTGGCGCGAGCGCGCATTGGCGCGCCAGGCCTGGTTCAGCCGCGCGAGCGCGGCCTCGCCGCCGGCGCCGCGGCTCGCGAGCCAGCAGCCGGCGACCAGGTTGGTCCGGCCGATGCCGGCGCGGCAATGCAGGTAGACCGACCTTCCTTCGGCCAGCGCGCGCGCGAGCGCCTCGAGGATCTCCTGCATGGCGGCTTCGCTCTTCGGCACGCCGTGGTCGCGGATCGGCCGGCGCAAATAGCGCGCCGCCTCGCCGCCGCGCAGCGCCGCGAGCAGCGGCTGGTAGGACTCGAGTTCGCCGGGATCGGTCAGGTCGATGAAGCAGTCGATGCCCGCGGCGAGCAGTTTCGCGAGCCGCTTGCGCGTCGCCTTGTCATCCGGCCCGGAGGGGTGCTCGCCGGCGAGCAGGCGCCCGGGCTCGATCCAGTGGCTGTGCGGCAGCGGCGCGCGCGCCACGCGCTCACCCGGCGGCCGGCGGCGAGCGTTCGAGGCCGGCGAAGTCGAAGGCGGACGGGTCCGCGAGGTGCGCGGGCTCGACATTGCACAGGGCACTGAAGATCGTGTCCACGCGGCCCGGGTTCGCGCGCTCCCAGTCCGCGAGCATGCGTGCTATCGCCTCGCGTTGCAGGTTCGGCTGCGAGCCGCACAGCGTGCAGGGGATAATGGGAAATTCACGCGCCCTGGCATAGCGCGCGATCTCGCGCTCCGGCACGTAGCAGAGCGGGCGAATCACGACATTCGTGCCGTCGTCGGACCGCAGCTTCGGCGGCATCGCCTTCAGCCTGCCACCGTGGAACAAATTGAGGAACAGCGTCTCGACGAGGTCGTCGCGATGATGGCCGAGCGCGATGCGCGTGAAGCCGCGCTCGCGCGCGAAGCGGTACAGCGCGCCGCGGCGCAGCCGGCTGCACAGCCCGCACTGCGTGCGGCCCTCGGGAATCACGCGCCGGACCACGGCATACGTGTCCTGCTCGATCACGTGATACGGCACCCCGAGCGAGTCAAGGTAGTCGGGCAGCACGCGCGCCGGGAAGCCGGGCTGCTTCTGGTCGAGATTGACCGCAGCGAGCTCGAAGCGCACCGGCGCAGCGCGTTGCAGCGACAGCAGCATGTCGAGCAGCGTGTACGAATCCTTGCCGCCGGACAGGCAGACCATCACGCGGTCGCCCGCGCCGATCATGCCGAAATCGGCGATCGCCTTGCCGACCAGTCCGCGGATGCGCGCCGCGAGCCGGCGGAAGTTCGCGGAGGATTCGGCGGCTGCCGGCATCATCCGGGTGTTCCGGGTTCGGCCAGGTACTTGCGTTCCAGGTAACGCAAGAATGGCGCTGCGGACAACGTGCGGCCGGTCGCGTGCTGCACGAGCTGCGGCACGCCGAGGCTCGCGCCCATCGCGTGCACGCGTTCGCGCAGCCAGCCGAGCAGCCCGCCGAACTGGCCGGAGGCGATCTCGGCGTCGATGCCCGGCTGCTGCTCGCGGATCGTCTCCCAGAGCTGGCCGGCGATGACCGCGCCCACGCCGTACGACGGGAAGTGGCCGAACGAGCCGATCGCCCAGTGGATGTCCTGCAGGCAGCCCTCCACGTCGTTCGCCGGCACCAGCCCGAGCCGGTCGGCGGACAGCGCGATCCAGGCGTCGCGCAGCTCCCTGACCGCGAGCTCGCCGGACAGCAGCCGGCGCTCGAGCTCGTAGCGCATCCAGATGTGGGTCTGGTAGGTGAGCTCGTCGGCGTCCGTGCGGCTGGTGCCGCGCGCGACGCGGTTCAGGTGCCGGTAGAGATTCTCCTCGCTCCACTCGGGGCCGGCCGCGCCGTAGTGCTTCTCGAGCAGCGGGCGCAGGAAGGTCACGAAGGCGCGGCTGCGGCCCGCCATCATCTCGAGCAGCAGCGACTGGCTCTCCTCCAGCGCCATGCCGCGGTCCTGGCCGACCGGCTGGTCCACCCACTCCGCCGGCAGCCCGAGGTCGTACAGCGCCTGGCCGGTCTCGTGCAGCGCGCCGAGCAGTCCCCGGAACGGGTCCTTCTGCACGAAACGCGTCGACACGCGGATGTCGCCCGGCACGCCCTCGGTGAACGGGTGGTCGCTCTCGTCGAAGCGGCCGCGGTCGAACGGGAAACCGAGCGCCTTCATGACGTCCGTGGCGAGGCCGCGCTGCCGGCTCGCGGAGAAGCGGCCCTCGATCGGCAGCGCGGGCGCCGCCGCCTGGATCTCGATCGCTTCGGTCACGAGGCCGGGCAGCCGCTGCCCGAGCGGCGTGAAGATCGCCTCGATGTCGCGCGACAGCAGGCCCGGCGTGAACTCGTCGGCCAGCGCGTCCCAGGGATCGAGCGAGAAGCGCTGCCCGAGGAGCTCGGCCTTGCTGCGCACCAGCTTGACCGTTTCCTCGAGCTGGGGCGCCAGCACGTTGAACTCATTCGCTTCGCGCGCCTCGCGCCAGCGCGCCTCGGAGCGAACAAAGGCCTTGGCCATGCGCGCGATCAAGGACTGTGGGGTCGCGATCGCGTGGTCGTGGAGCCGGCGCATCTCGCGCAGGTTCGCGGCCTGCCAGCCGGCCAGCGACCGGGCGTTCGCGTCGGCGCGGTCGAGCAGCCGGGAGATCCGCGGCGAGACCAGCAGCGTGTGGGACTCGATCTCGAGGGCGGCGAGCTGGTCGCCGCGCACGTCCGCGCTCGCCCGCGGCATGGTGACGGCCGCGTCCCAGCGCAGCAGCGCGAGCACGCCCCGGAAGGCGTGCAGCCGCCGGAACTCCTGCTCGAGTTGCTGATAGGGGGTGGCCGTCGGCAAGCCCCGATTCTACCAGCCGGGCCCCCGACGGACGCCTGCGGCCGGGTGGTCAAGGCAATGTAATCAGCTACTTGTGCGCGGCGAGTCGCCTTGACAGCGGGCGCGGCGCGCCCGTCACACCCGGCCGGCGGCCTGCGGGGTCTCGGATTCGAGCCGGTCGAGCTCGTGCGAAAGGGCTTCGGGAGAGCCGGTATGCGGTGCGAGGAGCGCGTAGAACGACGGCACGACGTACAGCGACAGGATGGTCGAGAACGCGACGCCGAAGATCACCACCGCGCCGATCGCCGAGCGCGCCGCCGATCCGGGGCCTCCGGCGACGACCAGCGGCGCCGCTCCCGCGATGGTCGCGATCGAGGTCATCAGGATGGGCCGCAGCCGCACCGCCGCGGCCTCGACGATCGCCTCGCGCACGGACCGGCCCTGGTCGCGCAGCTGGTTCGCGAAGTCGACGATCAGGATGCCGTTCTTGGCCGCGAGCCCGACCAGCATGACGATGCCGATCTGGCTGAACAGGTTCAGCGTGCCGCCGGTGACCAGGATGCCGAGCAGCGCGCCGGTCAGCGCGAGCGGCACCGTCAGCATGATCACGAACGGGTGGATGAAGCTCTCGAACTGGGCGGCCAGCACCAGGTAGACGATCAGGAGCGCCATCGCGAAGGTGAACAGCACCGCCCCGCCCGCGGTCACGAACTCGCGCGACTGGCCCTTGTAGTCGATCTGCGCCGCTCCCGGCAGCTCCGCGGCCGCCGTCTCCTGTACCCAGCGGATCGCTTCGCCGAGCGTGTAACCCTCGGCGAGGCTCGCCGAGATCGTGATCGCACGCAGGCGGTTGAAACGGTTAAGCGTTCCCGGCTCCGCGATCTCCGAATGCGTCACGAGTGAGGACAGCGGCACGAGCTCGCCGCTGCGGCCCGAGCGCACGTACAGGTTGGCGAGGTTCGCGGGCTCGGCGCGGTCGGCGTCGCGCGCCTGCAGCACGACGTCGTACTCCTCGCCGTCCTCGACGAAGGTCGTGACCCGGCGCGAGCCCATCATCGTCTCGAGCGTCCTGCCGATCTCCCGCGTGGAGACGCCGAGATCGGCGGCGCGGTCGAAATTGACCTCGACCCGCAGCTGCGGCCGCGTCTCCTTGTAGTCGGAGTCGGCATCGAGGATGCCGGGGTTCTCCGCCATGCGCGCGAGCATCGCGTCCCGCCAGGCGGCGATTTCCTGGTAGTCCGGACCGCCGAGCACGATCTGCAGCGGCCGGCTGGTGCTGCGCAGGAGGCCGGTGCGAACGAACGGCGTCGCGCGCACGCTCGGGATCGCGGCGAGCTCCTCGCGCAGCGACTCGACCACCTCGCCGGTCGTCTCGGAGCGCCGGTCCCAGTCCTGCAGGAAGATGATCGCCTGGCCCTGGTTCATGTCCTCGCCGGCGCCGAACAAGCCCGGCAAGCGCGTGTTCACGCGCTGCACCGGCTTGTCGTCGCCGGTCAGCGGCACGAGCAGCGCCTCGACTTTCTGCATCTGCGCGACGGTGTAGTCATAGCCGGCGCCCTCCGGCGCCTCGACCGAGATGAAGAACGCGCCGCGGTCCTCCGCCGGCGCAAGCTCCTTGTCCACGACGTGGAACAGCGCGAGGCTCGCCGCCGCGCTGCCGGCGAGCAGCGCGCCGAACACCGCGGGCCGGCCGACGGTCGCGGCAACTTGCCGGCGGTAGCCCGCGGTTACCCGCGTGAACCGGTCGTGGATCCAGGCATTGAGCCCGCGCAGCCCGGTATGCGGCCGGATCAGCTTCGAGCACATCATCGGCGTCAGGGTCAGCGCCACGAAGCAGGAGATCGCGACCGCGCTCGCGAGCGCGACCGAGAGCTCGCGGAACAGCCGGCCAGTGTTGCCCGCCATGAAGCCGACCGGCAGGAACACCGCGACCAGAACCATCGTGGTCGCGATCACCGCGAATGCGACCTGCGCCGTGCCGCGGCGCGCGGCGACCAGCGGCGGCTCACCGAGGTCCACGCGGCGTTGGGCGTTCTCGACCACCACGATCGCGTCGTCCACGACCAGGCCGATGCACAGCACGATCGCGAGCAGCGTCAGCAGGTTGATCGAGAACCCGAACGCCCACAGCGCCGCGAACGCGGTCACCAGGCAGACCGGGATCGTGACCGCGGGGATGAGCGCCGAGCGCGCGTTGCCCAGGAACAGGTAGATGACCGCGATGACCAGCGCGATCGCCTCGAACAGCGTCGTGAACACGCGCTTGACGGCGGCGTCTATGAATACCGTCGTGTCGAAGGCGACGAACAGGCGCATGCCCTCGGGCAGAGACTTCTGGATCTCCTCCGCGGTCGCCCGTACCCTGCGCGCGACCTCGAGGCTGTTAGCGGTCGAGGTCTTGACGATGCCGATCCCGAGTACCTCGGCGCCGTTGCTGCGGAAGTACGAGCGCCGCTCCCGCGCGGCCCGCTCGACGCGCGCCACGTCGCCGAGGCGGACGAGATAGCCGTCGTCGCCCTTGACGATCGCCAGCTTCGCGAAATCGGCCGGCTCGCGGTAGCTGCGCTGCACGCGCAGCGTGAAGTCGCGGTCGGTCGACTCGAGGCTGCCGGCCGGCAGTTCCACGTTCTCGCGCTCAAGCGCCGCCTCGACGTCCGCCACCGTCAGTCCGCGCGCCGCGAGCGCGGCGCTGTCCAGCCAGACCCGGATCGCGTAGCGCCGCCCGCCGCCCATGCGCACGCGCGAGACGCCGTCTAGCGAAGTCAGCCGGTCCAGGATGTAGCGATGGGCGTAGTCGGTCAGCTCGAGCGTATTCATCCGTGTCGAGAGCATGTTGAGCCACAGGATCACCTCGGAATCCGACTCGGCCTTCTCGATCTCGGGCGGATCCGCCTCGCGCGGCAGCCGGTCGACGACGCGGCTGACCGCGTCGCGCACGTCGTTCGTCGCCGCTTCGATGTCGCGGTCGATCGAGAACTCGATGCTGACGCTCCCCTCGCCGTTGCTGCTCGCGGACCCGATGGTCTCGACGCCCTCGATGCCGGACAGCGCGTCTTCGAGCACCTGCGTGATCCGGGTCTCGACCACGGCCGCCGAGGCGCCCGGATACGAGACCCACACCGAGACGACCGGCGGGTCGATCACCGGCAGCTCGCGCAGCGTCAGCCGCGTATAGGCCATCACGCCGAGCACGACCAGGAGGAGGCTCATCACGGTCGCGAACACCGGGCGCCGGATCGAGACGTCGGAGAGGATCACGTCAGCCCCCGGCCGCGGCGGGCGCGGCGGTGACGCGCATCCCGTCGCGCAGCTTGACCGCGCCCTCGGTGACGATGGTCTCGCCCGGCGCGAGTCCCGAGGTGACCTCGACCTCGCCGCGCCGGCGCGCCCCGAGCGTGATCCTGGCGCGCGCGGCGGTCCGGTCCGCGGCGACGCGGTAGACGAAAGCCTCGCTGCCGACCTGGACCACGGCGATCTCGGGCACGACGATCGCCTGTCGCGGCGCCTGGTACAAACGCACCGAGAGCAGCATGCCGGGGCGCAGCAGCCGCTCCGGGTTCGCGATCTCGGCACGCACGGTGACCGAGCGCGTGACGGGATCGACGCGCGAATCGACGCTCGCGACCCGGCCGGCGAACTCCCGCTCCGGGTAGGTCTCGCTGTGCGCCGCGATGTCCTGCCCTTTCGCGAGCACGGCGAGGAATCGCTCCGGCACGTTGAAGTCGAGCTTGATGACCGAGATGTCGTCGAGCGTCGCGATCGCCGTGCCCGGCGTCACCAGCGAGCCCGGGCTGACGCGTCGCAGGCCCAGGATTCCGTCGAAGGGCGCGCTGATCACCCGGTCGGAGAGCTGGGCGCGCACCACGTCCATGCGCGCCTTCGCCGCGTCGCGCGTCGAGCGCTGCGTATCGAGCTGGCTCGCCGAGATGAGCTGCTTCTGGGCGAGCTCCTGGCCGCGCGCCAGCTGCCGCTCGGCCTCCTGGTAGGCGGCGCGCGCCTCCTCGAGCCCTGCGAGCTGCGCGCCGCTCGAGAGGTCCACGATGACGTCGCCGGCGCGCACGATGTCGCCGCTGTCGAAGGCGACCTTGCGCACGGTCTCGCTGACCTTGGCGGTCAGCGTGACCGATTCGTTCGCGCGCGCCGTGCCGAGCGCCTCCAGGGTGTCGCGCCACTCGACCGGCGCGACCTCGGCCATGACGACGACGGTCGCGGGCGGCTCGGCACCGGCCTCGCCGCCCGGCTCGCCGCAGCCTGCGAGCAGCAGCGCCCCGGCCAGGGCGCAACTGCGAAAAATCGACAGGGGGCAGGCTTCGTCCATCGTGCCGTCCATGCTAACCGAAGCACTCGGAGGCAGCGTGTCAGCGCGTCCCCAGCCATTGCCTGATCGTGCCCGGCAGGACCTGCTGTGCGCTGCGGCTGACATAGATCCCGATGTGGCCGCCCTGGAATTCAAAGGGCGTGTAGTCGCGGCTCCCGACCAGCCCGGCGAGCGGCTTCGAGGCGGACGGCGGCACGATGTGGTCCTGGCTCGCGTAGATGTTGAGTACCGGGCAGACGATCCGCCGCGGATCGACGGACCGCCCGCCGATCTCGAGCGTGCCCCGCGCCAGGCGATTCTTCTGGTAGAAGTCACGGATGAACTGCCGGAAGGCGGCACCCGCCTGGTCGGGGCTGTCGTGGATCCAGCGTTCCATGCGCAGGAAATTCTCGAGCGCGGCGCGGTCATGGGCGATGTCGGCGAGGCCCGCGTACTTGCCGGCGGTCAGGCTGAGCGGCATGAGGGCGATGAAGGCGGCGTTCAGGAGTTCGCCGGGCAGGTTGCCGAGCGCGTCCACGAGGGCGTCGACGTCCAGCTTGCGCGCCCACCTGGCCAGCAGGTTGTCGTCCGTGTGGAAGTCCACGGGGGTCACCATCGTCACCAGGTTGCGCACCCTGTCTGGCGCGAGCGCCGCGTGGCAGATCGACAGTGTGCCACCCTGGCAGACACCCAGCAGGTTGACGGCGGGAACAGCGCATGCCTGCCGCACATGGTCGATGCAGGCACCGAGATAACGATTCACGTAATCGTCGAGTGTCAGCCCGCGATCCGCGCGATCCGGGTAGCCCCAGTCGACGAGGTAGACGTCGAGTCCGCGCGCGAGCAGCCCGCGGATCAGCGAGCGGTCGGGCTGCAGGTCCATCATGTACGGGCGATTCACGAGCGCGTAGCAGATGACGAGCGGCGCCAGCCCCGCGGACGGCGCCAGCGGCGCGTAGCGCCACAGCACGGTCTTGTCGATGCGCAGCGCCTCCACACGCGCGGAGCAGCCATCGGGACGCAGGTCCATGGTCGCGAGCTGCTGCACGGCCATTGTCATGCGCGTGGAATATTCGACGCCCTCGGCCGCGACCTGCGCGGGGTCGAGCCTGAGGCGGGTCATGACGCAGCTTCCAGCGCGCGCAGGGCAACGAGTGCCGCGAGGAGTTCCGCCAGCGCCGCGGCGAACTCCTCGCGGTGCGCGGCTGCCGACCAGGCCGCCTCGCCGCATGCGATCCAGAGTTCGTGCAGCTCGCGCAGCGTCGTCATCGGCGGGGCGTCGGGGCCGTCGTCGGCCAGCGCGGCACCGAGTCGCTGCGCGGCGTCGACCGCGATCTGGTTCAGCAGCCGGCCGAAGCGCTCGGCCGCCTGCTGATAGCGCGCCAGCCGGGGGCCGGGCGCGGTAGCCTCCGGCGGCGCAAGCGGCAGGCCCGGCATGGCCAGGAGCCGCCGGTAGTGGTCGGCGAAGAACTGCTGCGTAGCGCCTGCCGTCGCCTGATTTGCCAACCCCGACCCTGCGAGCTGCAGAAACGCTTGCTGCGCCTGCAGCCAGGCGGCCGCCGTCGGGGGTAAACCGGGGATCCCTATCAATTGCGCGAGCTCCGAGCCGGGCGGGTGCATCGCAAAATAGGCGACGCTGCAAGACAGCCCATGTTACACATCATTTTGTCTCACAAGATACTGATATATAATACTTGTTACGCATTTTCTGGAAAGCCGTGCGCGCGCACCACGATTCATGTTGCACTGCAATACAACTGGCCTTACAATGCACCCATCGCGGATCGATCCACCCTGAATTCAAGGATGCCAGAAATGACCCACCCGACCTTCGATTTCAACGCTTTCATCGACGCCGGCAAGAAGGCCTGGGCCCCTGCCGTCAAGCTGAATGAGCTGTCGGCCGCTGCGTTCGAGCGCATCGCGCGCCAGCAGTACGCCTTTGCGGGCGAAGTGCTGGAGTTCTCGCTGCAGCAGATGCAGCTCGCGAGCACCGTGCGCGATTTCAACGACCTGACGGCCCGCCAGATCGAGGTGTCGACCCAGTTCGCCGAGCGTGCCACCCAGCGTTCGCAGGACCTGATCAAGCTCTCCTCGGAGCACCAGGCCCAGCTGACCAAGTGGTTCGACCAGACCGTTTCCGAGTCCGCCAAGGGTGCCAAGAAGGCCGCCTGACCGGATTCGACCCTCCCCCCCTCGGGACGGCCCGCTTTCAGGCCGCCGTCCTTTTTTCGCTCTGCGGTAGACTGCCCGCCATGACCCGTGAGCGGCTGATCAAGAAGTACGCCAACCGGCGGCTTTACGACGCTTCGATCACCAAGCACGTCACGCTCGAGGACATCCGCGACCTGATCGTGCGCGGCGAGAAGATCAGGGTGGTCGAAGACAAGACCGGCGAGGACATCACGCGCCTGATCCTGCTGCAGGTCATCGCCGAGCAGGAACAGTTCGGCAAGCCCATCCTGACGACGCAGCTGCTCGAGTCCATCATCCGTTACCACGGCGGGCCGATGCAGGACTTCATGGCGCGCTATCTCGAGCAGAGCGTCGCCGCGTTCATTAAGCAGCAGGAGAGCGTCCAGCAGCAGGTCTCGCAGATGCTGAGCAACGCGCCGCCGCCCATGAACGCGATGGCCGAGCTGACGCGCCAGAACATGGACATGTGGAACCGCATGCAGGAAAGCATGCTTTCGATGCTGGTGCCGGCGCGCAAGCCCGCCGCGAATCCCGAGCCCGACGAGTCCGCCGGTCCCGACGACAAGTCCGCCGCCTGAATGTCGGCGACCCTTCCCGATAAATAGGGACGGGTGCTATTTGAGTTTAAATAGCACCTGTCCCCATTTGGGCGGCGGATGCTTTTAGGCATCCGGTGTTGGCGTAACGGATTGTTTCAGGCGCTGGCGCGAACGGCCGCCGCGTGTTCCCAGGCAAGCATCGCCCGCTTGCGCTCGATACCCCAGCGATAGCCGCCGAGCTGCCCGTCCTGGCGCAGCACGCGATGGCAGGGGATCAGCCACGCGACCGGATTCGCGCCCACCGCCTGGCCCACCGCGCGGCTCGCGCGCGGATTGCCGATCGCGGCCGCGATCTCGGAGTAGCTCGTCGGCCCGCGCGCGCCGAGGTCGAGCAGCGCCTCCCAGACCTTCACCTGGAAATTGGTGCCGGCGGGTGCCAGCGTGATGCTGCCGCGGCCCAGGACGAACACCTGCCGCGCCAGTGCAGCCGTAGCTGCATCGTCGCGCTCGAGCGAAGCCTTCGGCCAGCGTGCCGCGAGGCGCGCCATCGCAGCGCCATCGCTGCCGTCGACGAACGCCAGATTCACCAGCCCGCGCGGCGAGAACGCCGCGTGCACGCGCCCGAATGGCGACGTCGCGAAGCCATGACGCAGCGCCAGTCCGGCGCCGCCCACCTTGTACTCGCCGGGCGTCACCGCGTCGAAATTGACGAACAGGTCGTGCAGGCGGCCGCCGCCCGAGAGGCCGGCCGCCCAGGCCGCGGCGAGCACGGATCCGCGGTCGTCGAGCTCGCGCTTCGCGACCGAGAGCGCGACCGTGCGCAAGTAACGCGTCGGCGACAGTCCCGCCCAGCGGCGGAACTCGCGCGAGAAATGGAACGGGGAGAGTCCCGCGACCCGCGCCAGCTCGTCGAGGTCCGGCTGGTTCGCATGATGGCGGTCGATGTACTCGATGACTTTCCCGATCCGGCGGAAATTGTCGGATTCACCCGGCATGGATTCGATCATGACACTGGCACCCGCGGTTGGCCCGTTGCGGCCAAGACTGGCTCCGCCCCGGCCGCACGGCAACCCGGTTCTTGCTGTCATTCCGCTCTGCGTTTCTTCGAGCCCAGGTCGCCGAGCGGCAGCGTGCCGGTTTCCTCGAACGGGATCGAACGCAGCAGGCCGAGGCGCGTGGACAGCTTGCCGGAGAGCCGGTAGCCGACCTGTTCGCGCTCCTCACGCCCCGCGGTCGCAATGCGCAGCAGCGCGGTCGCGGCATGCGCCGTCACGAGCATGTCCAACTCGGCCTCGCCGTGCGCCGGCACGGTGAACTCCCGCGCCGAGGTGCCCTGCGCGAACGGTTCGTCCGCGAGCTCGACGTTCACGTCCAGCCCCCGCACCGGAATGTCGAGCGCATTAGGGTTCTCCACCCGCAGCCGCACCTCCAGCCGCTGCTCGAAGAGGTCCGCCTTGAGCGCCCGGATGCCGACGACGGACACGCGCGGTGATTCCAGCCTGCTGCCCAGGCTAGCGCACCCGGCCAGCACCAGGAGCAAGGAAGCCGCAGCAATGACCCGCGCAGTCATGGCCAATCTGACAGGCCGGCGGACGGATCGTTGGCGTCGCTCATGCATCCCTATATGTGAATCACTTGACTATTACTAACTACCTAGTACTATTCATTTCGCAATGCTACTAAACAGGTAATGGCACGTGCAAGACGATAGCACCCTGGCGGTCTCTGACGGCGCCCCTGCCGACCAGGAGCGACTGTCGCAGAAGTTCCAGCGCGAACTCAACGCCGGCCTGGTCGGCCTGGTGCTGCTCGCCGTGCTCGAGCAGGCGCAAGAGGACCTCTACGGCTACCAGATTGCCAAGCGCCTGCAGGGCGAGGCGGCGGGCAACGCCCCGGTCAAGCAGGGCGCGCTCTACCCCGTGCTGCGCCAGCTCTCGGCCAACGGCCTGCTGGCGAGCCGCATCGTGCCGTCCTACGCTGGCCCGCCGCGGCGCTATTACCGGATCACCGAAGCCGGACGCGCCGCGCTCGCGGACTGGCGCGGCATCTGGCGCAACACGCGCGATTTCGTCGATGGATTCACGCAGACCGAGGGAGCAAGCCGATGAACCAACGCACCGCCCCACGCTCGATCGAGCAATACCTCGCGGCGCTGCGCGAGGCGCTCGCCGGCGAGGATCCGGCGCTGATCCAGGATGCGCTCTACGACGCGGAGGAATACCTGCGCGCCGAGGTCGCCGCGAATCCCGGCCGCAACGAGGCCGACACGCTCGAGCTGATCGCCAGCACCTATGGCGCGCCCGAGGAAGTCGCCGCGGCCTACCGCATGACCGAGCAGCAGGTGCGCACGGCGCTTGCGCCACCCCCGCGCAAGGCGCCCCGCACTCTGCTCGGCCGCTTCTTCGGGGTCTATGGCGACTCGCGCGCCTGGACCGCGCTCTTCTTCATGCTGCTGTCGCTGGTGACCGGCATCTTCTACTTTACGGTGACCGTGACGGGCCTGTCCATGTCGGCGGGACTGATCATGCTGATCATCGGCATCCCGTTCTTCCTGCTGTTCGTCGGCTTCACGCGCGTGCTCGCGCTCGCCGAGGGCCGCCTGGTCGAGGGCCTGCTGGGACAGCGCATGCCACGGCGCCCGGTGTACCCGAGCAAGGGCATGCCGATCCTCCAGCGCATCAAGGAAATGCTGGTGGACCGTCGCACCTGGACGACGATGTTCTACTTCCTGATCATGCTGCCGCTTGGCATCCTGTACTTCATGGTCGCGATTATCGGCATCACGGTGAGCCTCGGGCTCGTCTTCGGCTCCATCGCCGGGTTGCTGCTGGAGGCCGGCGTGGGCACCGGCGGGATCAGCGTCGACCACGAGATTTACTTCGCGCCGACGCCGGCGCTCGCCCCGTTCGTGCTGGTGCTCGGCGTGCTGCTGCTGACGGCCGTGATGCACCTGGTGCGCGGCATCGGCCGCGCGCACGGGACACTGGCGAAACACCTGCTAGTCGCGCGAGCGAGCGCGACCTGAACGGGCAGGACGCGTGACGCCGGCGGCAATCCTCGCACTCGCGCTGACGCAGCCTGCGGTCACGCCGCCTACGGCGCCAGGCGACCGCTGCCTGCCCGGCGAGGCCGGCTTCCTCTCGATGCGGCTGCGCGGCAGCATCGAGGCAGAGATCGACTGGCGCGAGCCTGACCTCGACTGCACCGGCATGTCGCGCCCCGACGGGCGCGGCCTGCGCCTGCGCTTCGCAGGCCGTCGTGACGGCGGTGAGCTGGGGGTTGTCTTCGCGGCGCCGGAACTGGCGATGGGCGCCTCCGCGCGCGGCGTGCCGGTCAACGTCACCCTGCTCGACGGGGGCGGCCAGCGCATCTATGGCACGCAGGGCGATCGCCTGTGCGTGTTCGACGAGGTCGAGCAGCAGGCGATCGAGGGCGAAGGGCTCGCGCCGCGCAGCTATCGCGTAACGGCCCGCGGCTTCTGCACTGCGCCCGCGCGCGCGATCGACGGCGACGGTGCGGTGCTGCTGACGCGATTCGATTTCGCGGGACTCGTCACCTGGCGCGAGGACGAGGGCGCCGCTGCGGCTGCGGCGGCTGCGGCGCGATGAAGGCCGTGCTCGCGTTGGCGGCGCTGACCCTGGCCGCCGCCTGCACGGCCCAAGAGCCCGGATACCAGGTGCCAGCGCAGCTTGCCAGCCTGCCGAAGTCCGAAGTCAGCGTTGAAACCGATTCCGGCACGCACCGCTTCCAGGTCTGGGTCGCCGCCGACGTTGGCAGCCGCAAGCGCGGCCTGATGTTCGTGCGCGAGTTGCCTGCCGGTCACGGCATGCTGTTCCTGTTCGATCAGCCGCAATACACGGCGTTCTGGATGAAGGACACCTACATCCCCCTCGATCTCATTTTCATCGCGGCCGACGGGCACGTCGTCCACGTCGCCGCCGACGCGCGGCCGCATTCGCTCGAGCCGATCGCGCCAACGGCACCGGTCGCGGCGGTGCTGGAGGTGATCGCCGGTACCGCCGCACGCGTCGGGCTCAAGCCCGGCCATCGTATTGAGTGTCCTTGTCTGCCCTCAAGAGACAGCGCAATGCCTGCCGCATGACGGCGCGCGTGTGGTTCCTTGCTTAGGATTCACGGGCTATGCTGCTCATCGTGCGGCCACCGCGTCGCCGCGGGTAATCGGTATCAGCCAGCGAACCTTACGCAAAGCAGCGAGCGCGCTCAGGTCGGGTCGCCTTTCGGAAGCGAAGACGCTGCTGCAATCGATACCGGGCCCAGTTCCGGGCGACCTCCCCGCGTTGCGCGGACTCGGGCAGGCCTGCGCTAGTCTTTCGGATACCGACCACGCCATCGAATGCTTCCACGAACTGATCCGGCTGGCTCATCGTCCATTGCCGATCATTGACGAGCTGGCGCGATTCTGCCTGGCCCGCGCGCGGCTGGAAACCGCCGTCGCGGCCTATCAGGAGTACCTGTCTCATCATCCGGGGACGGCAATCGCGCATTACAACTGCGGCTACTACTCCGGCAAGCTTGGGAAGCACCAGATGGCGATTGATCACTACCTGCAGGCGCTGCAGCTCGGGATCGATCGTCCCGAGGAAGTGCACCTGAACATCGCCAATGTGTACGCCGATGCGCTGCGCGACGACACGCTGGCCAGGAAGCATCTTGACACCGCTCTTTCCATCAATACTGCGTACATCGCCGCGCATTTCAATCTCGGCCACCTGGCTGAACAGCGCGGGGAGCTGGAAGAGGCGCAACGATGCTTTTGGCGCTGCCTCCAGCTGGATGCCAGCAATGACGCCGCCCTCGCGCGGCTGGCGGACACCTGCGATTTCGCACGCGATCATGACGCTTTGTTCGAACGCCTGTTGGAAGCGGCGGGTCGTGAAGCCAACGCGGACCTGCACTTTTCGGCCGGGCGCGCCTGTGAGCAGCGCGGCGACTATGTACGAGCCTGGCAGCACTTCACGCTTGCGAACGAGTCGGACCGGCGGCGATTTCCGATCTACGATCCCTCCGAGTGGGAGCGCCGGATCAACCGCATCATCTCAGTCTGCGATGCGGACTGGATCGCGTGCCGGCGACTCGCGCATGGTCGGGCCCCGCTTTTCATCTGTGGCATGTTCCGCTCTGGTTCCACGCTCGTCGAACAAATCCTTGCGGCGCACCCCTCATTCACGCCGGCGGGCGAGCTGGAATTCTTTCCGCGTCTGGTCGCCATGAATCTGCCGCGCTACCCGGAAGGACTGGAGTCGCTGACGGCGGAACGGCTTGCATCCTGGGCGCATGCCTATGCAACGGAGGCTGCAGTGCTATTCGCGGACGCGGCGCGCGTGACGGACAAAAGACCGGACAACTTTCTGTATCTTGGCTTGATCAAAGCCATGTTTCCGCAGGCGCAGGTGGTCGTCGTGTGCCGCGACTGGCGCGACGTCGCCCTGTCCGTGTACACGACGCGGCTTGGACCAGTGGCCAATTACGCGACCGATCTGACACACACGCGCCATTACATCCGCCAGCATGACCGGCTGCTTGCCCACTGGCAGTCACAGTTCGGCGCGGACATGTTTTTCGTGAGCTATCAGCGGCTGGTCGCGGAGCCCAGGCCCGAGATCGAGCGCCTGCTGCAGTTTCTGGGTGAACCCTGGGACGACCGCTGCCTCGAGTTCCATCAGCTCAGGAACACCGTCCGCACCGCGAGCGTCTGGCAGGTCCGCCGGCCACTCTATGTCAGTTCGGTGGGGCGCTGGCGCCGGTATCAAGAGCGATTCGCCGGGCTCCTGGACACTGAGGACCAGTCGGACTGAGCGACCTTGGCCCGCGAAGGGAAAGACGTGCATGAGCGAGCGCGGTCTGCGCCGGATCAGGCATACTGCGGCGGCAGGCAGTCTTGACGAGGTGTCAGCATGGGGTCGAGGTGTGTTTCAGTCCTCGCGATGTGTGCAGTCGTGCTGGCTTCGGCGGCCTGCAGTACGACGCATCCGGCTGCCACACCCGCGCCGGCCGATGCGCGCAGCGAGGCCGGCAATGTCGCGGCGGAAGTTCAGGAAACGGACCAGCCGGCGGCGAATCCGCAGCTTGCGACGCGCGACAGGATCATCTGCAAGAAAGTGGCGCCAACCGGCACGCGCGTTGCCAACCGCACCTGCCTGACCCTGGCACAGTGGGAAGCGATCCAGGCAGATGCCAAGGCCGCCCTGGAAAAGGTGCAGAGGGAAGGCAGGCTCAAGGACGCTCCGCCGGGCACGTGAAGCCCTCATAGGCGAGGCCCGGTGGGTGCCAGGTAATCCAGCATGCGATCTCGCGCCGCGATCATCTGTTTGTCGTTAGGTGGTGTCACGTTCCCAGCCCATGAACCGTTTGCGAAGGAAAAGAGCGACTTTCCGGGCATCGCGGTTCTGATGCCGGCCGACGAGTTCTCCAGAGCCGGTCTGCACAAGCTGACACCCGAAGAAATCCAGGTCCTCGATGCATGGCTGCTGCGCTATACGGCCCGTGGAGCGACGATCGTCCGGCGCACGAGCGCGCAGGTACGGGAAATTGCGGAACCCGTACGCATTGTCGCCCGCATCAAGCCGCCATTCACGGGCTGGTCGGGAGAGACAAGCTTCGAACTTGACAACGGACAGACCTGGCGCCAGCGGCTGCCGGGGCAATACCGGTTCAACGGCGACAATACCGAGGTCGTCATCAGACGCAATGCCCTCGGCTTCCATGTGATGACCCTGACGGCAACCGATCGATCTATCGGCGTTGAGCTGGTCCTGCACCTGCCGCGTGCTCAGCCCTAGCAACGCTCGAAAGTTACTGTAGCTTTTCAGCAACAATAGCTGCCCTGTCGCCGCAGGCGGGCGCGGTCACAACTTCCCCGCAGCTGCAACCTCACCGCCGGAGGCGAAACTTTGGCAATGGCCGGGCTCGAGCCAGGGCGCTGGCTGTTGTTGGTTAGTCACAACCGGTTGCTTGGGCGGTCAGAATAGGCTAGCGTACCAGCTGGCAAAACCCTCGGGGCGGCGCTATTGCTCGCACTGCGCGCGGGAACCGGGGCCGCAGCAAGAAACAGGGAATCCTTAGGCAACTGTGGGGGAACCGATCCATGCGAATTATCGAAAAGTCTCCATTGGCCGCGGCGATATCCACGGCGCTCAATCTGGCCGGCGGCGCGGTTGCGCCAGGTCTGGCCAACGCCGCGACGGTCGAAGAGGTGATCGTCACCGGCACCCGCATCACGGTCTCCGACGGATACGCCAGCACTTCGCCGGTGTCCGTGGTCGCCCAGGACGCGATCAAGCTGACGGGCATGACGCGGATCGAAGATGTGCTGAACAGCCTGCCTTCGGTGGAAGCGGCGCAGAATGCGTATATTTCCAACGGCGCGACAGGCACCGCCTCGATCGACCTGCGTGGCCTCGGTGCCGGTCGGACGCTGGTACTGTTCAACGGCAGGCGCATGCAGCCCGGTGGCGTGTGGACCGAGGCTCCGGACGTGAACCAGATACCGGCCGCGCTCGTCGAGCGAGTCGAAGTCCTGACCGGAGGGGCGTCCGCCACCTACGGCGCCGACGCGGTCGCGGGCGTGGTCAACTTCATCATGCGCCGGGTCAACGGCGTCGAAATCAGCGCTGGCTGGAACGGGTTCCAGCATAACAACAGCAACGATTACATCCAGGGTAAGATGGACGCCCGCGGCTTCACGTACCCGACCGGCGACAGCGGTGTCGACGGCCGGGGCCTCAACTTCGACTTGATCATCGGCAGTGACTTCCCCGATGGACGCGGCAACGCCACGGCCTACGCCAGCTATCGCGAAGGCGATCCGTTGCGCGAAGCGAACCGCGACTACTCCGCCTGCGCGCTGAATGCCACAGGGAAGACATGCGGCGGTTCCGCCACGGCTCGTATTCCGAACTTCTTCATCGCGCCGACGACCGCGGCGGGTGCGGGGCCCGTGTCGCCCTACACGGGCAACGCCTACGACTACGACCAGGAGGGCTTCTATACCCTGCAGTCGAACAGCTCGCTGGGTTTCTTTGCGGGCAATTTCTACAACTACGCGCCGCCCAACTATTTCATGCGGCCCGAGAAGCGCTATTCGGCCGGCGTGTTCGCGGATTACGAGCTGAGCGAGCGTGCCACGCCGTACCTGGAGGTCAATTACAACAGCTCCAAGACGGCGGCACAGATCGCGGAGTCCGGCACATTCTTCGCCGAGGCCTATTTCTTCCCGGTGAACGATCCGTTGTTCCCGCAGGCGTTCCGGAACTCGCTGGCCACGCTGTATCCGGGCGCCACGGAGGTCGGCATCTACATCGGCAAGCGCAACACGGAGGGCGGCCCGCGTTCGGACGTGCTGGACCACGAGAGCTTCCGTATCGTGCTCGGCACCAAGGGACAGCTGGTCGGGAACTGGGATTACGACCTGTTCTACCTGTACGCGAACACGACCGCGAGCACGACCTACATCAACGACCTGTTCCTGCCGTTGATCGGCGAGGCGGTGGGTCCGAACTGCGCCACGGCCGAAACCGGCTGCTATCAGGTGTTCACCTTCAACGGGGTGACTCCGGAGATGGCGCAGGCGCTCGGTGGCACCGCGATCGCGCGTGCCAGGACCAACCTCGAGGTCGCGGGCGCGCACGTGTCGGGCGACTTCGGCTGGGGTCTGCCGGGAGCGGGCCCGGTCCAGTTCGTGCTGGGTTTCAACTACGGCCGGACGGAGTTCGAGCGGATCGCCGACACGATCTACCAGCAAGGTGCGCTCGCAGGACAGGGCGGTCCGACGCCCAACATCGCCGGGCATATCCTGGTGTCAGAAGTCTTCACGGAGGCCAGCATCCCGCTGCTCGAGGACAAGCCGCTCGCAAAGGCGCTCAATCTGTCACTCGCCTATCGTTACTCCGACTACAACAGCACGGGCGTCGCCGAAACTTACCGCTACGGACTGGACTGGCAGCCGGTGGACAGGTTCCGGGTGCGCACGGGGTTCAACCGGGCGGTCCGCTCGCCGAGCATCGGCGAGCAGTTCTCTCCGCAGCAGGTCGGCCTCTGGGGTGGCAGCGATCCATGTTCGGGCCCGACGCCCGCCTACACCGCTGAGCAGTGCGCCCGTACCGGCGTGACTGCGGCGCAGTACGGCAACATCCTGCCGAGCCCCGCTGACCAGTACTACCAGCATAGCGGAGGCAATCCGGGACTCGAACCGGAAACCGCCGATACCTGGACTTTCGGCGTGGTGGTCAACCCGATGGATAACCTGACCTTCTCGGTCGATTACTGGAAGATCGAGATGGAGGACACGATCAGCACGCTGGGTGCCCCGCTGATCCTCGAGCAGTGCGCCGTGTTCAACCTGCTGTGCAGCGCAATCAATCGATTGCCCAACGGCAGCCTGTGGCAGGGGTCTGGCGTCAATGATGGCTTTGTCCAGAACACCCTGCAGAACTTCGGCGAGAACACCTGGGAGGGCATCGACGTCGCGGCAAACTATAGCTTCGAGGCATTGGGCGGCAGCTTCGGGGTCAGCCTGATGGGCACACGCATGCTGACCAAGGAAGTCGCGGCGATTCCGACGGACCCGTCGGCCACCTACGATTGCGTGGGCAAGATCAACGAGAATTGCTTCCCGTCCCCGGAGTGGCGTCACAGCATGACCATCGGCTACGACTCAAACGAGATCTGGTCCGTGCAGGCCAAGTGGCGGTATTTCGCCAGAATCGACTACGACGGCACCCGTGATACCATCGCCAAAGGCAATCTGGGTGCGCAAGACTATTTGGATCTGAGCGCTTCGTTCAGATTGTTCGAGAACTCCGACATCGTCATCGGCGTCAATAACGTGCTGGACGAGGAACCACCGTTGCTGGGCGGAACGCTCACCACGAACGCCAACACGGTGGCCGGGTTCTGGGACACTCTGGGCCGTTACGTGTTCACGAAGGCGACCATGCGCTTCTAAGACTCCGGCGCCAGCAACCGTTTCGATTAAAGCGGGCTTCGGCCCGCTTTTTTTTGGTTCATCGCCCGGCGCCTTGCGGCTTGCAGCCAAGCTGTCGTAGTGTCCGGCCTCGTTTCTGCTGTCCGCCGGTGTACGCACCATTCATGAATTCGCCCGCCTCCCAGGCCCTGACCGCAGCGCAGGCACAACGCCTGGAGCGCGCGTTCCACCTGCTTCGGCAGCAAGGACCCGAAGCCGCAATGTCGATCGCGCGTGCCGTCGTGCGGGAGGCGCCGCGCGCCCCGGACGCCCAGCATCTGCTGGCACTGTGCCACGTTGCCGCCCGCGATCACCGGCAGGCCGAAGAGGCTTTCCGGCGCGCGCTGGAGCTGGCTCCGGCCAATGCACAGGTCCTCGGCAATTACGGCAATCTGCTGCGTAGCCTCGGCCGGCGCGAGGACGCCTTGCGCGCCTTTCGCAGCGTCACCGATCTGGCGCCGCACTCCGCGCGGGCGTGGGTCAACCTGGGACTCGCCGCGCTGGAAACCGGTGGCCCGGCCGAGGCGCTCGTCGCCCTCGAACGGGCGGCCCGGCTGCAACCCGGCGCCGCGTACGTGTGGCACGCGCTCGGTAATGCTCGCCGCGCCGGCGGCGATCTCGAAGCCGCGGAAGCGGCGTTCCGCAGGGCGATCGCGCTGGAACCTGCCGGTGCCCATGTCTGGATCAACCTGGCCGCGGTACTCCGATTGCTCGGCCGGCCGGCCGAAGCCCTGCCGTGCCTCGAAGAAGCGCGAAAGCGCGGCTTTGCCGGGCCCGAACTGCCGGACATCGGCAGCGGCGCGTTGCTCGACATCGGCGAGCTCTACGCCGCGCTCGCGCAGGTCCGCGATCTGACACGATCGTTTCCGGAGTACGTCCCCGGGCACCTCACCCTGGCCCACCTGCTGTGGGAGTACGGTCCCGCGTTGGAAACCGAGGAAGACCCGTTCAGCGCGATATCGAGCGCCGCCGGGGATCAGCTGTCCAATACGCCGCTGCAACTGGCCTGCATCGGCCTGCTGCTCGCCGCACGACGTGGAGAGGATGCGCTGGCGATGATCCGGCGCGAGCGGGCGCGGCGCGATGATCCGCTGCTGACGGCGCTGGAAGCGACCGCCCTCGACATCCTCGGCCGCGCGGATGAGGCTGGCGTCTGCTACGCCGCGGCGCACCGGACCCTGGGCAACCGCGATCCGGCATTCCTGAATGCATTCACGCGCCACCTCCTGAAAGCCGGCAAGTGGGATGACGCGGCCAGGCGCGCCGAGGAAACCCTCGCAGCCCAGCGGGACAACCAGGAAGCCTGGGCGCTGCTGGGCACGGCCTGGCGGCTGCTCGGGGACCGGCGCGAGTACTGGCTGTTCGACTACGAACGCCTGATCGCCATGATCGAAGTGGAGCCGCCTCCGGACTTCACCGACCGGGAAAGCTTCTGCGCCGCGCTTGCGGCGACGCTCGAGCCGATGCACAAGGCACGCCGCGAACCGGTCCATCAGAGCCTGCGTGGTGGGTCGCAGACGCCGGGCCAGCTCTTCGGCAGGCCGGACCTGCTGATCCGGGACACCGAGGCGGCGATGAAGCGCGCCGTCCTGCGCCACATCGCGACGCTGCCTGACGATCCCGCCCATCCTTTCCTGAGGCGCAAGGCATCGAGCGTGCGCTTCGTCGGATCATGGTCGGTGAAGCTTCTGTCCTCGGGAAATCACGCCAATCACATCCATTCGCGGGGATGGATGAGCTCGGCGTTCTATGTATCCCTGCCGCCTTCCATACGCAATCAGGACGCAGGCGGGGACGACCGGTCCGGCTGGATCCAGTTCGGACAGCCGCCGGCCGAACTCGGCCTCGACCTGCCGCCCAGGCGGCTCATCCATCCGCGCGTCGGATGCGTGGCGCTGTTCCCGTCCTACCTGTGGCACGGCACGGTTCCCTTCGTGGACGCCGCCGCGCGCGTCACCATCGCTTTCGACATGACGCCGGCGGACGCATGACCCCATGAATCTGCGTCATTGGGAGAGCTATTACCGCACGGGCGCGCTCGCAAGCTGTCCGCTGGGGCCCGGCGGCTACACCGAGGAGGTGCGCGACATCTGGGTGGAGTTCTTCTCGGCATTGCCCTCGGGTGCGCGGATCCTCGACATCGGCACCGGCAACGGCGCGATTGCCCTGATCGCCAAGGAGACCGCCTCCGCCCTGGGCAAGCGCTTCGAGATCGTCGGCACCGATCTCGCGCGCAGATTGATCCGCTGCGCGACGTTCCGGACGGCGCCCGACTGTTGCGGGAGATCCGCTTCCACGCGCGCGTCGCCAGCGAGAATCTGCCCTTCGCGCCGGGCAGCTTCGAAGCGGTCAGCGGCCAGTACGCGCTCGAGTACACGGAGATGGCGCAGTCACTGCGGGAGATTCACCGCGTCCTGGTTTCCGGCGGCCGCGCACAATTCCTCGTGCATCATGCCGATTCGGTCATCGCCCGCAATGCCCGGGAATCGCTGCGGCAGTCCGCCCTCGTGCTGGAAGAAACCAAGGTTTTCCGCAAGCTGCGCAGGCACCTGAAATCCGCTGAACGCGCGACTCCCGCCGCGCGCCGATCGCTCAACGAGCTGGTCGCGCTCGTGGGGAGGCTGCGCGCAGCCGGCGCCGGCGCGGGCGACCGTTTGATCCTCGACGTCACCGTGGATGCGGTCCACAAGCTGCTGATGGCGCGTGAGCAGTTGAGCCAGGCGGCGCTCGCGCTCGAGGCCGAACGTGTCGAGACCGCCATCCGCGCCTCGGTCCACCGGCTGCAGGAGCTGATCCGCTGCTGTCAAACGGAGGCGGGCATCCGGCAGATCGAGCGATGCGCCGCGGATCAGGGTTTCGAGGTCGCGGAAACCGTGCCCCAGTATCACCGCGGCGCCAATTTCGTCGGCTGGCGTCTGCGGCTCGCCCGACCCTGAACCGGGCGCCGCCGGGCTAGGCGCCCGCCTCCGGCACGGTGCCGTGAAATGCGTCGGTCGCCGCGATCACGCTGCGGATTGCGTCGCGCTCCTCGGGAGACAGCCTCGGCGACCAGATGTCGCAGATCAGGATCACGCGCGTCTGGTCGCTCTCGTTCCAGGCCTCGTGCTCGATCGTGTCGTCGAAGACCCACGCCTCCCCCAAGCGCCATTCACGCATCTCGCCGCCGACCCGGAAGCCGCAGCCGGGCGGCAGAACGAGCGGCAGATGCACCACGAGACGGAAGTTCGCGACTCCATGATGCGGCGGAATGCGCGTGCGCGGCTTCAATACCGAGAACATCGCCGTCGGCGACCGCAGCTCGACCTGCGGCTGCGGCAGCCGGCCGAGCGCCTGCATCGTCCTTGGCGCGCGGCGACAGCGTTCCTCGACCCGCCGGCCGTGCTCGTAGAAGTGATACGCGCTCCAGCGCGGCGAGCGATTGAGTTCCCGCCACTGATCGAGCGGCACGTGACTGACGTACTGGATGTAGGGGACGAATCCGGCTTCATCCTCGGCGAGGATTGCCGCCAGTTCCTGCCGGACGGACTCCGTCGCGCCCTCGAATTCCGGCAGCCACGGGAATTCCCCGCGCTCGTAGAACTCGATCGGCGGCAGCCCTGGGTAGCAGTACTCGACCGGTTCCTGCTGGTAGCGTTTGCGCGTCCGCAGCGTGGTGGCAATGAACGCCTCGAGGCGGCGGCGCTCGGCGGGCGTGCATTCGCTGCCCGCGGCGGCCGTACGCTCGCGGATGAACCGGCCGAGTTTGTCGACGTACTGCGCATGGACCGAGCGCGCGCGCAGCACAGCCTTGAGCGTGAGCGGGTCCATGGCATGATCCGGCGGCGCCTGCACCAGGGCGATGCCATAGGCCGATGCAGCCTCGAGCTTCCGGCCGAGCCGGTCGAGCAGGCTGGCGCGCATCAGCAAGGCCGGAAAGCTCCGGCTGTCCACCTCGAGCGCCTTGCGCAGCGCATCGAACGCGCCACCCACGTCGTGCAGCCTCTGGCGCACGGCGGCGAGGTTGAGCCACAGCCCGATGTCCGCCCCGTCGTGGGTCAGTGCTTCGAGGAGCGCCGACTGCGCGGCGTTCATGTCGCCCGCCGCCATGGCCCGCGAGGCTGCCTGCTGCAATTGTGAGACCACCGCGTCCATTCCACGGTTAGACTAAGGCCCGGCACATTGCGGCCGCAAGGCGCCGGCGGATGCAGACCGCTCTCGTCACGCGGGATCCGGTGGGAAGCACGAACCTCAATTGCTGGAAGTGCGGTGCACCGCTCGCGCATCTTGACCCGCCCTTCGCTCGCACCGACGAATGCCGCGCCTGCCGGGCGGAACTCCACGTCTGCCGCCTGTGCCGCTTCTACGACACAAGCAAGGCGAAGCACTGCGCGGAACCCGTTGCCGACGAGGTCCAGAACAAGGAGCGGGCCAATTTCTGCGGCTATTTCGAGGCGGCACCGGGGCGCTTCCGGCTCCGCGGCGGAGGGCGCGAGGAGCGCGCTGGAGGCCCTGTTCGCGCCCAAAAAGTGAACCCGTGACGCAAAATCCCGTGTGACAGCTGGGGGCGGTTTCGGACAGAATGTCCGGGTCCCTCCCACCCCGGATTCCGTCACATGGATGCGACCGCCGCCGATCGTCCCCGCCTGCTCTGGGTAAACGTCCTGATGTTCGCGCTCACTCTCGCCGCAGCACTGGTTATCGTGCCCTGGTACGGGTTCACGCGCGGATATAGCGCGGCGGCCTGGGCCTGGTTCGCCATCCTGCTGTATGCGAACGGGCTCGCGATCACCGGCGGCTACCACCGGCTGTGGTCGCACCGCACCTATGACGCGCACTGGTCCATCCGGCTGGTCTACATGTTCCTCGGCGCCATGGCGCTGCAGAACAGCGTGCTGGTCTGGGCGGCCGGCCACCGCGACCACCACAAGCACACCGACGACAACGACCGCGACCCCTACTCCGCCGGCCGCGGCCTGTGGTTCTCGCACATCGGCTGGATGCTGCGCCGCTACCCGAGCGGCGAGCCGAACTTCGACAACGTCCGCGACCTGCAGAAAGACCCGCTGGTTGCATTCCAGCACCGGTATTACTACGCGCTCGCAATCGGGCTGAACGTGCTCGTGCCGCTGGCGCTCGGCTGGCTGCACGGCGACCTCTGGGGCGTGTTCCTGCTGGCGGGCGTGCTGCGGCTCGTCGTCAGCCACCACTTCACGTTCCTGATCAATTCGGCCGCCCACGCCTTCGGCCATCAGCCCTACAGCGACGAGCACAGCGCCCGCGACAACGGCTGGCTCGCCTTCCTGACCTACGGCGAGGGCTATCACAACTTCCACCACCAGTTCGCCCACGACTACCGCAACGGCATCCGCTGGTGGCAGTGGGACCCGAGCAAGTGGCTGATCTGCTCCTTGTCCTGGGTCGGGCTCACGCGGCGGCTGAAGCGCACGCCGGCGGTCGCGATCCAGCGCGCGCGGCTCGCGATGCAGTTCCGCCGCATGGAAGCAAGTCTCGCCCGCAAGCGCGCGAGTCTCCCGCACGTGGACCTCGAGCACCTGCGCGCCCTCCTGGCCCGCGAGTACGAGGTGTTCACCGCGACGCTCGCGAAGTGGACCCGGCTCACCGACGCCTGGTACCAGAGGACCCGCAGCGAGCTGGTCCAGCGCTGGGAGGAAGCGAGCTTCCGCTCCGAGACGCGCGCGCTGCTCGCGGAGCTCCGGCTGCAGCACCGGCGCCTCAAGCTGCTGGACGCCCAGCTCGCCTGACCGCCATGTCCCGGCTGCCCGTCACGGCGACCGGAATCCTCTGCACCCTCCTCGCGGCCTGCGGCGGGAGCGAAGACGGCGCGTCCGCGGGCGGCTGCGGCAACACGGCCAAGATGCGCTTCGTGCGCGACACGGCCCGCGAGTGGTACCTGTTCGACGACCTGCTCCCGGCTAACGTCGACTTTGCCGATTACGCGGACGCGACGGAGTTGCTCGATGCGCTCACCGCGGAGGCGCGGGCGCAGGGCAAGGACCGCTATTTCAGCTACCTCACCACCCGCCAGGCGGACGACTCGATCCTCCAGGAAGGCGAGTTCATTGGCTTCGGCCTGCGCACGCGCATCGCGGGCGACCGCCTCTGGCTCACCGACGTGTTCGAGGACAGCCCCGCCGAGGAAGCGGGCCTTGCGCGCGGCACGGAAATCATCGCCATCGATTCCGGCAGCGGATTCGTCCCGATCGCCACGATTCTCGCGCAGGATCCCGAGCTCGAGGAGGCCTTCGGGCCCGCCGTCGAGGGCACGGAACGCGGTTTGCGCTTCGTGCCGTTGGGCGGCAGCGCGACGGAAGCGGTCTTCACCAAGCGCGTGGTCACGATCACCCCGCTCGCCCAGGGCGGCCCCGCCATCCTCGCCCTGCCCGCCAATCCGGCCGTACCCGTCGGCTACCTCAGCCTGCGCGCCTTCATCTCGACGGCGGAAACGCCTTTGCGGGACGCGTATGCGGAGTTCCGGGCCCAGGGCATCGATTACTTCATCGTCGACCTGCGTTACAACGGCGGCGGTCTCGTCAGCATCGCCGAGCTGATCGGCGACCTGAACGGCGCCGCTCGGGACGATAGCGATCTGTACTTCGAGATGCGCTTCAACGACCGGAAGTCCTCCGGCAACAACGTCCGCCGCCGCTTCGATCCGCAGCCGCAATCGGTGGCGCCGGTGCGCATCGCGTTCATCACGACCGGCCTCAGCGCCTCGGCGAGTGAACTCGTGGTTAATTCCCTCGCCCCCTGGATCGAGGTCGCGATCGTGGGCGACGACACCTTCGGCAAGCCGGTCGGCCAGTCGGCATTCGACCTCTCGGGCTGCGACACGCGGCTCCGGCTCGTCACCTTCCAGTTCACGAATGCCGACGGCCAGGGCGGGTACTACGAGGGCCTTGCCTCCCTCCTGCCATTCGCCTGCCGGGCCGAGGACGACCTCGCGTACCCGCCGGGCGCCCCGGCCGAGCCCTCGACCGCCGAGGCACTCGCCTGGCTGGGTACCGGCGCTTGTACCGACACCCTGACTGCCTGGACCGGCAAGCTCCGCGAGGAGCTGGCCTGGCGCGTGCCACGGCTGCGCAAGCCCGCGTCCGCCCAGGTCTACCTCCCGGGCCTGTACTAAGCCTCGGCCCGACCCTATCTGTCGCCGTTTAGCGACAGAGGAGAGGCTGCGCGGAAGCACTACGGCGTACTCGCTCGCCGACGGCCAAGTGGCTACTCTTGTCGTTCCCAACGGAGGACTGCCCATGGCCATCTGGAAGGAAATCCTCGCCAAGGACTCGCCCCAGCGCGATGCGGCCCCTACGAGCGCGCCACCGGTGAACCGGCCGCGTCCGGAAGCCGTGCCGAGCGCCTCGCCGCCGCCGACCGCGCCGGTCAGCCGCAAGGATCTCAAGGAAACGATCATCGCCGCGGGTCTGACCTTCGAGGGCAAGATCGAAGGTTCCGGCCACGTGCGGATCTCCGGCCGCTTCAAGGGTGACGTGTATTTGGACGGCACGCTGACCGTCGATTCGGGCGCCCACCTCGCCGGCGCCGTGCGCGCGGGCTCGGTCGTGGTCGCGGGCGAGATCGAGGGAAACATCGAGGGCTCGCAGCGCGTCGAGCTGCACCAGACCGGCATCGTGAACGGCGATATCAGCGCGGGCTCCCTCACCGTGGCGGACGGCGCGCGCATGCGCGGCAAGGCCGAATTCGGCTGGACCGATTCCGCTGGCAAGGGCGGCGGTCACCGCTGATCCATGGCGCGGGTGGTCGAACGGCGCACGGTCGGCAGGACGCGGTCCTGCCCGCACTGCCGGGCGACGATCCTCGAGAGCTCGTCGGTCTGCCCGGCCTGCCGGCACCACCTCCGATTCGAGAACCGCCGCGGCGAGGAGCAGAACCCGGCAAGCCAGGTGGCGCTCAAGGTCTCCGGGCAATTCGCGCGCGCCGCGTCGGCAGGCCCCGGTGAATACCATGTCGTGGTCGTGATCCGCGATGCGGGCGGCGCCGAGCTCGCCCGCAAGGTCATCGGCGTGGGGGGCCTGGCACCCGGGGAAGAGCGCAAGGTCGACCTCAGTGTCGAGATCTTCGACCCGACGGCGGCATGACGCTCAAGATCGCCGAACTGCACCACTTCACGATACGGATCCCGCCGGGACCGGACTCGGCCGGCGCGGCGCTGCGCTTCTACAACGACGTGCTCGGCCTCGACTCGGATCATGCCGCCTCGGATCGGCTGGGCGATGCCCTGCGAATCAATGCCGGCGGGCATACCCAGGTCCATCTGCAGCCGGGCATCCCGAAGGCGCTCGCCAGCGGCGAGTTCGACGTGACTTCGCCCCATCTCGCCTGCGCCGTCGTCTCGATCGACGAGGCCCAGGCGGAAGGAACTGGACCGGCTGGCCGTGCCGTATCGCGTGGTCCACGGGCGCCTGGGGCCCGCCTCGCGCCACCTGTTTCTCGCGGACCCGGCCGGCAATCTCATCGAACTGCACCAGCTCGGCACCTGCCGCTGCACGGCCCGGGCACGCGAGGGCATCGGCCAGGCCCGCGTCTCGGGCACGGTGCTGTTCGCGGACATGCGCGGGTTCACCGCGGTCGCCGAGCGGCTCGCGCCGTCGGACGTCGTGCCGCTGCTCAACGAGTACTTCGCGATGCTCTCGGCGGTCACCCATGAGCACGGCGGCACGGTGTTCCACATGGCGGGCGACGGGCTCATGGCCGGGTTCGGTCTGCCCTTGTCGGCCGATGACGCGAGCGGACGCGCAATCGCCGCCGCCCGCAGCATGATCTCCGGATTCGGCCGGCTCGCCACCGACTGGAAGTCGCGGCTCGGCATCGAGACCGGCATCGGCATCGGCATCAACGCGGGCGACGTGATCGTCGGGGACGTCGGCGCCCCCGAGCGCCCGAGCTACACGCTGATCGGCGATACGGTGAATGTCGCGGCGCGGCTGGTGCAGCGCGCCCGCGCCGGTGAGGCGCTGTTTTCGTTGTCAGTCAAGCGCGCCCTCGACCCGGTCCCCACGGGCATCGTGGAACTGCCCCCGCTGATACTGCGGGGACGCACGCGGCCGGTCGAGATCTACTGCATGGCTTCGCCCAACCGCATCGATCTGCGCCCAGCCGCGGTCTGAGGCGCCGGGTATAATTGCGCGGAACTGTCGTCTGGCGCGGCCGTCCTAGGGGTCGCGACACATCAAACTGGGACGGGGCCATTAGCGAATGGGACTGGCATCAGCAGCCGCCGGCCGGGCGGCGACCGGATTCTGTGCTCTGTTGAGCTGCGCGTGGCTCGCCGGCTGTGAAGGGGCGCTCGGTACCAGCCCGCCGCACGCAGCGCCCTCGAATCCCTCCGCGGAAGGGGCGGACGGCCGGGTGGAGCTGAACTGGGGTGCGGTCACGGGCGCTTCCAGCTACGTGATTCTCTGGGACGACAACCAGCAAGGCCCCACCTACGAGAACAAGATCGAAGGGATCGAGGAAACCCGCTACTCCCACACCGGCCTTACAAATCTGCTCGTTCATCACTACAAGATCGTGGCTGCGACGAGCGGCGGCCGCGGGCCCAAGAGCCGGCCGGTCGAGGCCGTGCCCGGCCCGGTGCCAGGACCGGTCGAGTGGGTTGCGGTCACCACCCAGGCTCCCGGTCACACGATCTATTTCGGGCCGGCCGAGGGTGCGACTCACTACCGCGTCTATTTCGCAGCCGCCGAGCCCCTGCTCGCGGGCCGGTGGCCGGCCGCCTTGTACGTGGAGGCCAATACCTCGCCGGCCGTGCGCGACGACGTCGGGGTCACCGCGCCCATCTATTATCGCGTCATCGCGATGAACGATTCGCGGATCGGCGTCGGCGGCCCGGCCGCCACCTCCCCAACGGCTGTCATTACGGAGCACGAACTCGACATCGCCGGCGTCGCCTTCGGGCTGACCGACGACGATGACGACTGCCTCGACCTGCCCACCGGCACCGGGGGCGTAAGCTCGGAAGTCTGCACCGCGGCCTATTCGGCACGCGATCTCGAGGACGCCGGCCTCGAAGACCTGGTTGCCGATCCGCGCCGCGTCAGCGACGTGCGACTCGCCGATTTCAACGGCGATGGGCTCGATGATCTCTTCAGCAATACCGATTCCAGCGTAAACCTGGACGGGTCGGTGGCCCTCCTGCACCTCAACCAGGGAGATGGAGTCTTCCAGACTTCGGCGTCCGTGCAGGCGCTCGGCATCGGCGGCGTCGGAGGAACGTTGCTCGCGGCCGACTTCGACAATGACGGGGACGTCGACATCTTCGCGCCCCATGACCAGACCCGAGGCGGAGCCGCACGCAACTGGTTCCTGGTGAATGCTGGCGCGGGCGTGTTCACCGACCAGGCCGCTGCCGCCAGCCTGCAGACCGATCCTCCCGGCGTGGCCTACGTGCCGAACGGCGGCCAGGCGCTCGACTTCGACGAAGACGGTTTCGTCGACCTGCTGTTCGGATCGCGGCTCATGCTCAACAACGGCGACGGCACTTTCCGCGACGGCAGTGCGGCAGCCAATCTGCCGGTGCTTGCGGACCAGGGCCTGCGCGTCTTCGATCTCGACCTCGACGGCGATCTCGACCTGGTTCACCACTCGGGAGTCGAGACACGGGTGTTCCGCAATGTGGCCGGGGTCTTCGACGGCGGCGAACTGGTCGGGACTGAAGCCGAGGACACCTACGGGTCCGGACTGGTCGTCTGCGACATCAATGGCGACGGTTTCGAGGACATCATGGTGGCCCGCAACCTGTCGGCGACCAACCGCGGCACGCCGAAGCGTCTGGTCAACGTCAACGGGAGCCTGCTGCTCTCGGCGACTCAGGAGGCCTCGGGCACGGACGAGGACGGCCTGATCGCCCGGAACGAGCGTCTCGCCTGCGGCGACCAGAACGCCGACGGCATGGCGGACGTGCTGGCGCGCTGGGGCGAGAGCTATCGGCTGATGCGCGGCGCCGTCACGCTGAGCCGGCACATCGTGCTGCGCGTCGTTGACGGCAACGGCCAACGCAACCAGCAGGGCCGGGTCGTGCGGGTGGCGCCGGTGGACTTCCCGCACCGGGTCATGGCCCGCGTCGTGGAATCGGGTTCGGGCCTGCGCTCGCAGGGCCAGTACGACCTCCTGGTCGGCGCGCCCTGGCCCGGCGACTACGAGGTCACGGTGCGGTTCGCCGACGGCGAGGTGACGACCACCGTCGAGGCCGGCGACCGCAAGATCATCTTCGCGGACGGCCGGGTCGAGGATATCGACGAGGACGAAGGGTAGCCGGCGCTCAGGCGAGCGCGGACTCGAGGTCCGCGACCAGGTCGTCCGCGTCTTCGATCCCGATCGACAGCCGCACCAGCGAGTCGCTGATGCCGAGCCTGGCGCGTGACTCCGGCGGCAGCGAGGCATGCGTCATGATCGCCGGGTGGTCGACTAGGCTCTCGACGCCCCCCAGGCTCTCCGCGAGCGTGAATACCTCGAGGCGCTCGAGAAACCGCCGGGACTCGGCCAGCCCGCCCTTCAGGAAGATCGTCACGATCCCGCTCCCGCCCCGCGCCATCTGCCGCTTCGCCAGCGCGTGCTGCGGGTGGGACGCGAGTCCGGGATAGAGCACCCGCTCGATCCGCGGGTGCTTCTCGAGCCTTGAGGCAATCGCGAGCGCCGACTCGCTCGACTGGCGCATGCGCAGCGGCAGCGTCTTGAGGCCGCGCAGCGCGAGGAAGCTGTCGAACGGCCCGCTCACCGCGCCGATCGCGTTCTGCAGGAAGCCGGTGCGCTCGGCGAGACCCGCGTCGCGCACCACGGCGACGCCCCCGACCATGTCGGAATGCCCGTTCAGGAACTTGGTCGCCGAATGCATGACGATATCCGCACCGAGCTCGAGCGGGCGCTGGATCCAGGGCGTGGCGAAGGTGTTGTCCACGACGACGAGGATGCCGCGGCCGCGCGCCGCTTCGACCGTGGCGGCGATGTCGACCAGCTTCAGGAGCGGGTTGGTCGGCGTCTCGATCCAGAGCATCCGCGTGGACGGCCGGATCGCGGCGGCGGCCGCCCTCGGGTCCGAGAGATCCGCGAAGCTGAAGTCGAGCCCTGCCGAGCGGCGGCGCACGCGCTCGAACAGCCGGAAGCTGCCGCCGTACAAATCGTCCACGGCGACCACGTGGCTGCCGCTGTCCACGAGCTCGAGCAGCGTCGCAGTGGCTGCCATGCCGGAGGCGAACGCGAAACCCTGCGTGCCGCTCTCGAGGTCGGCGATGCAGCGTTCGAAAGCCATCCGCGTCGGGTTCTGCGTGCGCGAGTACTCGTAGCCCTGGTGCACGCCGGGGCTCGACTGGGCATACGTCGAGGTCGCGTAGATGGGCGGCATCACCGCGCCGGTCGCCGGGTCCGGCGATTGCCCGCCGTGGATGGCACGCGTCGAGAAGCCGGTCGTCCGCTTCGTGTCCTTCATCGGGGCCTCAGTGCGCCGCGGTCATCTGGCGGCGCAGGTAATTGAGCACGTCGGCGCGGGTGATGAGCCCTTGGAACGCGCCGTCCTGGGTCACGGCGACATACGGTGTCGACTCCAGCATGCCGACCAGGTCGGGCAGCGGCAACGACGGCTCGACGACCGGGTAGTCGCGGAACATCGCCCGCGACACCGGCTCGTTGAAGCGCTCGGGCCGGCCGAACGCGTAGCGCAGGATCGCCTCCTCGTCGATGAAGCCGACCAGGCGCTCGTCCTCCATGACCGGCAGCTGGCTGAAGCCCGCATTGCGCAGGCGGTTGTGCGCGGTCGCGAGCACGTCGCCGGGCCCGACCACCACCGTCGCGCGCTCCCCGTGCGGGCGGCCGACGAGGTCCCTGAGGTCGCCGCGCAACGGGCGCTGGATGAAGCCCTGGTCCTCCATCCAGAAGTCGTTGAACAGTTTCGAGAGGTACTTGTTGCCCGTGTCACAGGCGAAGGTGACGACGCGCCTCGGCTGCGCCTGCTCGCGGCACCAGCGCAGCGCCGCCGCGACCAGCGTCCCGGTGGAGGAACCGACCAGCAGGCCTTCCTTGCGCAGGATCTCGCGCGCCACCGCGAACGACTCCGCGTCGGGGATGCTGTAGCCCTTGCGGCACATCGAGAAATCGCAGATCTCCGGGATGAAGTCCTCGCCGATGCCCTCGACCAGCCAGGAGCCCGCCTTGCCGAAGCTTCCCTTGTTCACCTGGTCCGCGAGCACCGAGCCCTCCGGGTCGGCGAGGATCATCTCCACCGACGGGAGTTGCTCGCGGAAGAACTGCGTGAGTCCCGCGATCGTGCCGCTCGAGCCGACGCCGACCACGATCGCGTCGACCTTGCCCTCCATCTGCTCGAGGATCTCCGGGCCGGTCGTGCGCCGGTGCGCGAGCGGATTGTCCGGGTTGCCGAATTGATTGACGTGGTAGTAGCCGTGCCTCTGCGCGAGGCTCGCCGCGAGGTCCTGGTAGTACTCCGGGTGGCCCTTCTCGACGTCGGAGCGCGTCAGCACCACTTCCGCACCCATGGCGCGCAGGTTGAAGATCTTCTCCTGGCTCATCTTGTCCGGCAGCACGAGTACGACGCGGTAGCCTTTCTGCAGCGCGACCAGCGCGAGCCCGAGCCCGGTGTTGCCCGCGGTCGCCTCGATGATCGTGCCGCCGGGCCGCAAGGCGCCGCGGCGCTCGGCCTCCTCGATCATCGACAGGCCGATGCGGTCCTTGATCGAGCCCGCGGGATTCGCGAGCTCGAGCTTGAGGAACAGGCGGCAGCGCCCGGCGTTGAGCTGGCTGAGCTCGAGCATCGGCGTCCTGCCGATCATTTCGAGCACGTTGCGATAGACTTTCATGGCGCAATTGTAGCGGGAGACGCGCGGTGTTTTGGCCTTCATTGCCGGAAGTGCATGACTGAGCGTGCGGCGCATCTGCGGGGCGTAATCCTCATGATCGCGGCCGTCGGCGTGTTCGCCGTCATGGACGCGATGATGAAGCACCTGACGGCGCGCTATCCGCCGCTGCAGATGGGCTGCCTGCGCGGCGCTGCCTCGCTCCCGTTCGTGCTGCTCGCCACCTGGCTGACCGGCAGCCTCCGCAGGCTGCGCCCGGTTCGCTGGCCGCTCTACCTGGCGCGCGCCGCGCTCGGCGTCTTCATGTTCTGGACCTTCCTCTACGCGCTCTCCCGCGCCAGCATGACGGAGACCTACGCCGTGTTCATGAGCGCTCCGCTGCTGGTGGTGCTGTGCGCGACGTTCCTGCTTGGCGAGCGGCCCGCCCGGCACGTCTGGGTGGCGATCCTCGTCGGTCTGGCCGGCGTGCTCGTCATGCTGCGTCCGGACGCTTCCGGCTTCGTGAGCCTCGCAAGCCTCGCCGCGTTCGCCTCGGCGCTCGCCTACGCCATCGTCGTCGTGATGGTGCGGATCATGGCGCGTACCGAGTCGACGCCGGCCATGGTGTTCTGGTACCTGCTGGTGCTCGCGATCGGCGCCGGCCTGCTGGCCGCTCCCGGCTGGGTCCGCATCCTGCCCGGCGACTGGCTGTGGATCGCCGCGATCGGCTTCCTGGGCTGGGCGGGCCAGCACCTCGTAACCGACGCATTCCGGCTGGCGCCGGCCTCGACCGTCGCGCCGTACGAGTACATGGCGCTCGTGTGGGCAGCCGCCATCGACTGGATCATCTGGCAGACGTTGCCCGGCGCCCGCATGCTGACGGGCGCGGCCATCGTCATCGGCGCCGGCATCTTCCTGATGCATCGCCAGCGCGCCCGGCCCTGAGCGCGGGACGCGCTAGCTGTGAAGTCTCAGGACGTTATTCAAGGATGAGGGGTTGTCCATTCGGGGGTGTCCGATGATGCTTCGGGTATCTAGGCCTGGAGTATCAAGGGAGTCCCGAATGGACGTGCATCAGAATGCGCGGCTGACGCCGCACTGTCGAGCCCTGGTGATTGATCGCATCCGGAAGGGCCGTGCCAAGCACCAGGTGGCCGGCGAGTTCGGGGTGTCGCTGGCGACCGTGTACAAGTGGCTCAAGCGGTACCGGGCCGAGGGGGCACCGGGTCTCGCTGACCGTTCCTCGCGGCCGCGGCGCAGCCCCGCGGCCACGGCGCGGGAACTGGAGCTTGCCGTGCTGGCGTTGCGTCGTCATCGGCTGACGCTGGTCGCCATTGCCCGGCAGCTCGGGCTGTCGCGCGCGACCGTGGCGCGGATCTGCGCCCGGGCCGGGCTCAACCGGCTGTCCCGGCTCGAGCCGGCGCCGCCGGTGCTGCGCTACGAGCGGGCGCGGCCCGGGGAGCTGTTGCACCTGGACGTGAAAAAACTCGGGCGGATCCTGCGGGTCGGGCATCGCATCACCGGGCAGCGGGTCGCGACGCATCGGCAGGCCGGCTGGGAGTACGTGCACATCGCGATCGACGACATGAGCCGGGTGGCCTATGCCCAGGTGCTGCCCGACGAGCAGGACGTCAGCGCGAGCGCCTTCCTGCGTGCCGCCGTCGCGTACTGCGCGGCGCTCGGCGTGACGGTCCGCGAGGTGCTCACCGACAACGGCAGCTGCTACCGCAGCCGCGAGTTCGCCCGCACGCCAGCCTCGCTGGCCAGCCGCCGATCACCCGGCTAGGCTTGACCAGCAACAACGTCATGAGACTCCACAGCTAGCGCGCGAGCTCCTCGATCAGGCTGCGCCACTGCACGATGGCGCCGTCGATTGACGCCACCGGGACACGCTCGTCGAGGCCGTGCGCGAAGCTGTCCTTCGCGCTGATGAACAGGCCGCCGACACCGTAGCTCGGCACGCCCGCGTTGCGGAAGTACAGGCTGTCGGTCGCGCCGGCCGACATCGAGGGCACGATCGGCAGCCCTGGCGCGCGCAGGTCGATGGCCTTGCGCAGTGCCTTCATGACATCCTCGCGCAGCGGCGAGGGATCGCTCGTAACTGCCGGATACAGGAGCCGGATCTTAGCCTTGGGGTCGTCGATCACCCGGGTCAGCGTCTCCTGCACGTACTCCACGGACTCGCCGGGGAAAACGCGGCAGTTGATGCCGAGCGTCGCGCTCTGCGGCAGCGCGTTCGGCGCGTGGCCGCCACGCACCATGGTCGCGACACAGGTCGTGCCGATCTGACCGACGTACTCCGGGTAGGAGACCAGGAGTTCATAGGCGTCCTTGTCGTCCGGGTTCTCCGCGTAGCGCAGCATCGCGGGGCCTGCCGGCGCCGGCGTTATGGCTCCCGCCGCCTCGAAGTAGGCCCGGGTGAGCTCGCTCGACTTCGCCGGGAAACGGAATGCCGCGAGCCGGCCGATGATGCGCGCAAGGTCGTAGATCGCATTGGTCGCGCCGGGACGGCTGCTGTGGCCGCCCGGGTTGGTGGTCGTGACCTCGAAGTCCATGTAGGTTTTCTCGGCCGCCTGCAGGCTGTACACGATCGGCTTGCCGTCGTCGCCGAGTAGCGCGCCGCCCGCGTCGGTGTTGAGCAGCAACTCGGCATCCTTCAGTTCCTGCGCGAGCGCGGCGGTGGTCGTCATGGTGGTTTCCTCGTCGCCCGAGAGCACGATGACGACGTCACGCCGCGGCTGGAAGCCAGCCTGCCTGAGCCAGAACAGAGCGACCGTCGAGGTGACGAGGCCGAACTTGTTGTCGAGCGCGCCGCGCCCGTACACGAACCCGTCCTCGACGACGGCGGTGAACGGATCACGCTCCCAGTCCTCGCGCATCGCCGGCACGACGTCCATGTGCGATGACACGAGGATCGGCTTCAGCGTCGGGTCACTGCCGCGGAAGCGCGCGACCAGCGTCGCCGTCTCGCCGCGCGGCGTGATCGTGATATCCTCCGCCGCGAAGCCGTGCGCGCGCAGCTCGGCGGCAAGATACTCGGCGTACGCGGGCACCTGCCCCTCGCCGGCGACGGTCCTGAACCCGACCGAGCGCTGCAGCATCTCGAGCGCCCGGGCGGAGAGCTCCGGCGGGACGGCCGGACCGCCTGCGGCGGACGCAAGCGGCGCGAGACACATCAGCAAGGCGCCCAGGCGGCGCCCGAAGTGCATGGATGGCATTAATGCGGTCCCTCGCAGCGGGATGCCGGTATTGTGAGGTAGAGTACGCGCGTTGCGCAAACGGGGGGAAACGTGACGATCATCGTCCTGCTCGCCGCGCTCGCGGTGCTCGCTGTCGCATTCACCACCGTTTTCATCTCCACCGCCATCAGGCGCGGCGAGACCCGCACCACGGCCGAGGCGATGGCGCTCGGGGCGGTCACGAACTTCTTCGACACGCTCGGCATCGGTTCCTTCGCGACCACGACCGCGTGGATCAAGTTCCGCCACCTCGTGCCGGACACCTTCATCCCCGCGATCCTGAATGTCGGCCACTCGCTGCCGACCTTCGCGCAATCCGCGATCTTCCTCGTCATCCTCGGCGTGAACGTGGACCCGGTGCTGCTCGCCTCGTGCATCGGCGCGGCGGTGCTGGGCGCGCTGCTCGGTGCGCCGCTGGTCGTGCGTGCGCCGGTCCGGCTGCTGCAGACCATCGTCGGCATCGCGCTCCTGATCGCCGCCTGCCTGTACGCCATGAGCAACCTAGACCTCATGCCGGTCGGCGGATCAGCTACCGCGCTGCCGACGGCCGGGCTCCTGATCGCGGTCGCGGTCCATTTCCTGCTCGGCGCGCTGATGGCCTTCGGCATCGGCCTGTACGCGCCGTCGCTGATCCTGCTGAGCCTGCTCGGCCTCGACCCGAGGCTCGCCTTTCCCATCATGTCGGGCGCCTGCGCCTTCCTGATGCCGTCCACCGGCTTCAGCTTCATGAAGAGCAAGCGCATCGACATGCGCCTCGCGATCGGCATCTCGATCGGCGGCATCCCCGCCGTGCTGTTCGCGGCGTTCGTGGTCAAGGAGATGCCGATCGTCTGGCTGCGCTGGGGCGTGGTCGTGGTCGTGCTCTATGCCGCGACCCTGCTGCTGCGCTCGGCGTTCCGGGGCAGCACCCTCGCCGTTGGAGAGTCCACATGATGAACCGCCGCCGCTTCTTCCAGTCCTCGCTCGCCGCCGCAGTCGCGTACGCGCTGCCGGCGCCGCGGCTCCGCGCGCTACGGCCAGTACGACGAGGACAGCGACGGCGAGAGCCAGCAGATCGCGGCCAACTTCGGCTTCAAGATCGGCGAAAACGGCTTCGCCAACCTGTCGGCCGAGTATTTTGACGACGGCCAGACCAGCCGCGGCGTGACCCGTCCGATCGCCCTGCAATTCGAGCAGGAGAATCCTGACCTGGCCGACCAGTTGCCGCACTACCCGCTGCCGGCGCAGATCTGGGGCAATTCGCCGAGCCACGGCTACAAGCTGCTGCTCAATTCGGCGATCGGTGTCGGCGAGAACAGCAGCATCTACTTTTTCGCCAACTATGCCGAGAGCAAGGCGGACCAGAGCTTCAACTTCCGTTCCTCGTACCTGGGCACCGCGGACTTCGTCGACGAAGACGGCAACACCCACACGATCGGCGGGCGTTCATTCTTCCAGCACCCCTACTATCAGACGCAGTGCCCGGCGGGAAACCCCACCTGCCCGGAGGGCGCCTACGTCCTCGATGACAATTTCTTCATGTTGAACTCGATCTACCCCGCCGGCTTCACGCCGCGCTTCGTCGGCGAGACCGAGCAGGCCTTCGGCGCGCTCGGCTACAAGGGAACGGCGGACTCGGGGCTGCGCTACGACTTCGCGCTGGCGGCCAGCCGCAACTCGCTCGACCTGTCGATGTACAATTCGACCAGCCCGTCCTTCGGCGCAGAGTCGCAGACGAGCTTCCGGTTCGGCGAGCTGATCCAGGAGGAATTGCTCGCCAATGTCGACCTCTCCTACGAGATCGACGCCGGTCTTGCGAGCGCCTTGACCCTCTCGGGCGGCCTGGAGTTTCGCGAGGAGACCTACGAGGCGACCGAGGGCGATCCGCAGTCCTATGGTTGCGGGGACTACTGCGTCCCGCACCCGCTGTACGTCGAGACGGCGCCGGGCGTGTTCACCGATACCGGAACGTTCACGGCGACGGAATCCCCGTCGGCGAGCGGCTACGGCGGCACGAGCCCGACCTATGCCGGCAGCGCCAGCGAGAGCAGCTACGGCGTCTACGTCGGCCTCGAAGGCGACCTGACGGACCGGTTCAGCGCCGGCATTGCCGCGCGCTACGAGGACTACGAGCATTCCGGCGACGCGACCGTGTTCAAGCTGAACGGAATCTTCAAGGTCACCGACAGCTTCGCCCTGCGCGCCACCGTGGGCACCGGGTTCCACGCGCCTTCGCTTGGGCAGAACAACGTCCAGGTGCTGATCACGAACTTCATCGCCGGCGTCTCGGTGCAGACCGGCACCTATCCCGTGACCAGCGCGATCGCGCAGTACTACGGCGCCCAGGCCCTGAAGCCGGAGGATTCGGACAACTACGGCGTCGGCTTCGTGTTCAACCCGACCGACTACTTCTCGCTGACGGTGGACTGGTACAAGATCGACGTGAGCGACCGCATCTACATCTCGCGCACCTTCACCGTGACGGACGCCGACATCGCGGCCCTGCCGGAGCTCGCGAGCGTGGGCGTCGGCGGCGACGTGCGGTACTTCACCAACTCGCTGGACACGGAGACGACCGGCGTCGACGTGGTCGGCACCTGGCGCACCGATATCGGTGCCAGCAACCTGGGCGTGACTCTCGCGTACAACTACAACAAGAACGAGGTCACGAAGTTCGACCCGGCGGCGATCGGGCCCCTGCAGATCATCACGGCCGAGCGCCTGGCGCCCAGTCACCGGGCGAACCTGCAGTTCAACTGGACGACGGGCGATTGGGCGGTCAATTTCGTCGAGCGCTACTACGGCGACTGGCGTGCCGAGAGCGACTACCCGGGCCAGGAGTTTGGCGCGGAGTTCACGAGCGACCTCGACGTCAGCTACACCTTCATGGAGAAGTACACGCTGACCGTGGGCGCCGCCAACCTGTTCGACGCCCGCCCAGACAAGATCGCGCAGTCGGCTGACAACCCGATCTTCCCGATCGTCGGCGGCACCGGCGACGGCCAGGTCTATCCGCGCAACGGCGGTCCCTTCGGGTTCAACGGCACCTTCTGGTACGCGGCGCTCAGGATAAATTTCGACTGAGCCGCTGAGTCCTTGATGACGGGCGGGAGAGCTTCGGCTTTCCCGCCCGTTTCTTTTCTGCAATCCTGACCCTTCCTCTCCCGGCCAGCGGAGCGCGGCATGCGCGCAAGACATCTCGGCTTCGTGACGCTCGTGCTGCTCGCGCTGGCGGCGAGCGTCACCCGGGCCGCCTCGCCGGCGCCGGCAGGTGCCGAGCGCGGCATGGTCGTCTGCGCGCATCGGCTCGCGAGCGAAGTCGGCGTCGCGGTGCTCCGGCGGGGCGGGAATGCGGTCGATGCGGCGATCGCCACGGCCTATGCGCTGGCGGTGACCTTTCCGGAAGCCGGCAACCTGGGCGGCGGCGGCTTCATGCTGGTGCGGATGGCCGATGGCCGCGAATCCTTCATCGATTTTCGCGAGACGGCCCCGGCTGCGGCGACGCGCACGATGTTTCTCGACGCGAACGGCGAGCCGGTGCCGCTCCGGTCCACTCGGGGATACCCGTCGGCCGCCATTCCCGGCACCGTCGCGGGTCTCGAGCTCGCACGCACGGGTTATGGGACGCGCCCGCGGGCGGAACTGGTGGGTCCGGCGATCAAGCTCGCGGCCCAGGGCTTCGTGCTCGATGCGGGCGATGCCGAATTCCTCGCCGAGGGGGCCGCGGATTTCCGCAAGGACGCCCCGGCCAGCGCGATCTTTCTCAAGGACGGCAGGCCCTATGCCGCCGGGGAGCGACTCGTCCAGAAGGACCTGGCGCGCATGCTGCGCATCATCGCTCGGGACGGCGCCGAAGGGTTCTATCGCGGCGAACCGGCACGCCTGATCGTCGAGGCCAGCCGGCAGGGCGGTGGCCTCTTCGACCTAGCCGACTTCGCCCGCTACCGCGCCGTCGAACGCAAGCCGCTGGAATGCAGCTATCGCGGCTATCGCATCGTCTCGGCGCCGCCGCCGAGTTCCGGCGGCACGGTCCTGTGCCAGTCGCTGAACCTGCTGTCGGGCTGGCCGGCGGATCCGGACGGCTTCAATTCCGCGCAATCCGTCCACTACATGACCGAGGCGCTGCGGCGCGCGTTCCGTGACCGCAACCTGGAGCTCGGCGACCCGGACTTCGTCCGCGCCGACGTGCAGCGGCTGATCTCACCTGCTTATGCCGATGACCTGCGGCGCGGCATCGACGCCGACAAGGCGACGCCCTCGCGGTCGCTGGCGGGGCCCGGCTTCGTCATCGAGGGCAGCTCGACGACGCACGTGTCGGTCGTCGATGAGGCGGGAAACGCCGTTGCGCTCACCTACACGCTCAACGACTGGTTCGGCGCGCGGGTAGTCGCTGCCGGAACCGGAATCCTGCTCAATGACGAGATGGACGATTTTTCGGCGAAGTCGGGCGCGCCCAACATGTATGGGCTCGTCGAAGGGGAAAACAACGCAATCGCGCCGGGCAAGCGGCCGCTGTCCTCGATGACGCCCACGATCGTCACGCGCGACGGCAAGCTCCTGCTGGTCATCGGCACGCCGGGCGGCAGCCACATTCCGACCGCGATCCTGCAGGCCATTGTCAATCTGATCGATTACCGGATGACCATTACCGAGGCGGTCGATGCGCCGCGCATCCATGCGCAGTGGATACCCGACACACTCTATTACGAGCCCAACGCGTTGAGCGCCGACACGCGGGCCGCCCTCGCCGCCAGGGGGCATCGTCTCGAGGCCATGGGCTACTGGAATCATGTCGCCGCGATTCTCGTCGGCGGTCCCGCGATCGGCACGGAGCCGCGCGGCCGCGATCGCCTGTACGGGGCGATCGATCCGCGCGTGCCCGTGGGAAGCGTCGCCGGCTATTGAGACCGGCTCAGAAGCTCGCGGTCAGGCCGACGCGGACCGCGCGCGGCGCGCCCGGCGTGATGTTGTTGTTGTTGTGCGCGTTCGGGTAATAGCGCTCGTCCAGCAGGTTCTCGACGTTGGCCTGCACGCGCAGACGCTCGTTCGGCGTCCAGTAGACGCCCGCGTCCACGCGCGTGAAACCGGGCAGCGTCACGAGGTTGTCCGCCGCCGCGTACATGTCGGCCTGGTAGATGACGCCGAGCCCGACGCCCCAGGCCGGCGTGAAGTCATAGCGGTTCCACAGGGAAGCGACGTGCTCCAGCAGCTGCGCCAGCTTGAGCCCGGCGAGCGCATCGCCCATCGACCGCTTCAGGTAGCCGTCCTGCCAGGCATAGCCGCTCTGGATGCTCCAGGCGTCATTGATCCGCCCGCTGACCCCGATCTCGACGCCCTCGGTGCGCTGGCCATCCACCAGGATCGACTGCTCCGGGGCATTCGGGTCCGGGATGATCATGTTCCTGCGATCGAGCTGGAACACGGCGGCCGTCACCGCGAGCCGCGGATTGACGTCCCACTTCGCGCCGACCTCGATGTTCTCGAATTCCTCCGGGTCGAAGGCCGCGTTGGAGGGCGTCAGCGAGGCAAGCTGCGCACCCGAACGCGGCACGTAGGTCATGCCGTAGCTCGCGTACAGCGACAGGTTCGGTGCGGGCTTGTAGATCAGGCCGCCGCGCGGCGAGACGAGGTCGTCGGTCGTGTCGATCTCCGTGCCCGTGCCGCGGTGGTCCGTGAAGTCCATGTCGAAGCTCTCGTAGCGCAGGCCGACGATCGCCAGCCATTTCGCCGACAGCCGGACCTGGTCCTGGGCGTACGCCGCCGCGATCGTCGCACGGCCGCGGTTGGTGTTGTCGGTCGCGGTCGGCGCGAACGTGACGGGTACCGAGACCGTCGGATCCTCCGCCGGCACGCTGTACGAAAGGCCGGTACCGTTGAAGAAGCCGGTGTTCCGCACGTTGTCCGTCACCTGCTCGCCGAGCTCGGCGCCGACCAGGAAGTCGTGGTCGATCGGGCCCGTGGCAAACGAGAACGTGACGTCGGTCTGGTTGAAGAGATTCTCGCGCTGCAGCCGGGCGTTGTACGCCGCGAGCGGCACCTGGCCGCTGGTCCCGTCGACCGGGCCTCCGGCGAATACGTTCTGGTAGAACTTGTCAAAATCGCCGTACATGGTGCGGTTGCGCAGTCGGACTTCGTCGTTGAACGCATGGTCGAGCGTGATCGAGCCCTGATTGACCTTCGCGTACGTCAGGCTCCGGGCCGGGTCGCCGAAGAAGACCGATTCGTCGCTCCGGAACGGCCGGCCCTCGAACGAAGGAAACCCGCGATCGGTGACCCGGTCGTAGTCGAAATACTCGTACGCAAAGCGCAGCACCGTCGCATCGCCGATCGCGAGCGCGAGTGTCGGATTGATGCCCATGCGCTCGAGCTCGACGCCGTCGCGATAGCTTCCGGAGTCCTCGTAGACGCCCATCACGCGGAACGCGGCGCGGTCGCTGGCCGCGTCGCCGACATCGAAGGTCGCGCGCCGGTTGTCCCAGGAACCGCCCTGCAGCGAGACCTCGCGCACCGGCACCCAGCCCGGCTGCCGCGACACGCGGTTCACGACGCCGCCGGCGCCGCCGCGGCCGAAGATCATGGCGTTCGGGCCCTTCAGGACCTCGACGCGGTCGATGTTGTACAGGTCTCGGAAGTACTCGAGGTCGTCGCGCGCGCCGTCCAGGAAGAAATCGCCGGTCGAGGCGTTGCCGCGCAGGATGATGGTGTCCCGGTGGCCCTCGCCCTGCGCCATGCCGGCCCCCGGCACGTAACGCGCGACGTCGGCGAGGCTCTGCATCGACTGGTCCCGGATCAGGTCGCGGGCGATCACGGAGATCGACTGCGGCACGTCGACGAGCGGCGTATCGGTCCTGGTCGCCGTGCGGCTGTGCTCGACGAGGTAGCCGTCGGACTCGTGTTCGGCCACGACCGTGACCTTGGGGAGTGGCGTGGGCGTCTCGGCCACGGCGGCGTCGGCGTTGGCTTCGGCGCGCGCAGTCGTGGTGGCTGTAAGAAGTGCTGCGGCGATGGCGATTCGAAGACGCATGCGGGTGTCCTTGAGGAACAAATGAGAATGATTCTCATTATCTTACCGGTCCGGTGCGACTCTGTCGATAGGAATACGAATTATTCGCATTTATGGAAAATCCCCGATCGTCGAGGTGCAGTCCTCGAGGCGGTCCCGGGCCCTTGCAGCCAGCAACCGCAAGTAATATCCCGCCTATCACATGGTCACCGAGCGCTTGGGACGACGCGAGGCCGCAGAGGCGGCCGCCTGATGCCGGACGCCCTGCCGGCGCTGCGTGTCGTGGCGCTGGCCGCAGTTGCCGCGAGCGCCATCGCGCTGGCAGCGCCCCGCGCGCTGTCGCAGCAGGCCGGTGCGGTTTCCGATCCGGTCGCGACGGCGATCATGGCCGAGCTGGATGCGCTCATGCACCCGGAGGCCGGGGATCTACTCGGCACGCACATCGCCTTCCCCGAGCTGATCCGGGACTTCTACGCACGCCGTGCTTTTCGACCCGCCTGGGGCGAAGATAGAAACACCTCGGAACTGCGCCGCGCCATCGCCGAAAGCGCCGCGGACGGCCTGAATCCCGAAGACTATGCGCTGTCCCGGCTCGAGGACCTCGCACGGCAGGTGCGCGACCCGGCAGCGACCGCAATCCTTCATGCGCGGCACGAGATCCTGCTCACCGAGGCATTGCTGCGACTCGGTTACCACTATTCGTTCGGCAAGGTTGATCCCGAAAGCTTCGACTCGGAGTGGAACTTTGCGCGAACACTGGAGGATCGAGACGTCGCCAGCCGGATCGAGCTCGCACTCGCCGCCCAGGACATCTACCAGCGCATCGAGGCGCTGAAGCCCACGCACCGCATGTATCGCGAGCTCAAGCGCGAGCTCGCCCGCTACCGTGCGGGGGAGGCCGCCCCAACCCCGGCACCGGTCCCCGCGGGTGCGTCACTCAAACCCGGCGCCAGCGACCCGCGAGTGCCGCTCATCCGTGCGCGCCTGGTCGCGAGCGGCGACCTGGCGGCAGGCGCGGTTGATGTGCCGGAAACCTATGACGCGGCGCTCGAGGCCGCCGTGCGCCGGTTCCAGCAGCGCATGGGCCTCGAGAGCGACGGCGTGATCGGCGCGGTTACGGTGGCCGAGCTCAACGTGCCGGTCACGGAACGCATCCGCGCGCTGCGCATGAACCTCGACCGTGGCCGCGTGCTGCTGCACGACCTGCCGGAACGCTTCGTGGTCGTGAACATCGCTGGATTCACCGTCTACCTGGTGCGCGGACAGGAGATCGAGCGGAGCGCGCGCAGGTGGGCAAGACCTATCGCCGGACGCCACTGTTCCGCTCGGAGATGAACTACCTGGTGTTCAACCCGACCTGGACCGTGCCGCCCGGCATCATCCGGAACGACATCCTGCCGGCCGCGCGCACTGATCCCGCTTCGATCACGCGCCGCGGCCTCAAGGTGCTCGATTCGGGCGGGCGCGAAGTCGACCCGGCGACCGTCGACTGGTCGCGCTTCAAGAGCGGGCACATCCCGTACACGCTGCGCCAGGATCCGGGCCCGGACAACGCACTCGGCCGCGTCAAGCTGATGTTCCTCAACGAGTACTCCGTGTACCTGCACGATACGCCGTCGCAGGCGCTGTTCGACCGCGCCGAGCGCGCCTTCAGCTCCGGCTGCGTGCGCGTCGAGCGCGCGCTCGAGCTCACCGAGCGCGTGCTCGACGACCCGGCGCAGTGGAACGCCCAGTCGATCGATGCGGCGATCCGCGGCGGGGAGCTGCAGAACGTGACGCTCAAGCGCCGCATGCCGGTGCTGCTTACTTACTGGACCGCCTGGGTGGATCCCGAGGGCCGCGTGAACTTCCGGCGCGACCTCTACGGCCAGGACGCGATGTGGGCCGAGGCGCTCGACGCGCCGTTCCGCGTTCGCGCCCAGCCGTTGTTTTCCGAGTCGGTCGGCTGACAACGCACTCGGACATGCGGTTCATGGATGGAATCATGGTCATTGACGGCGGGCTCGCGACCGAGCTCGAGGCGCGCGGTTGCGACATTTCGGGCGCCCTGTGGTCCGCCCGCGTATTGCGCACGGCCCCGGAAGTCATTGAACGCCTGCACTACGACTACTATGCGGCCGGCGCGCGCGTCGCCATCACGGCGAGCTACCAGGCGAGCTACGAGGGCTTCGCGGCGATCGGACTGGATGCCGACGAGACGACGCGCCTGCTGCGCCTGTCGGTCGAGCTCGCGCGGTCCGCGCGGGCGCGCTACCGGCGCGACCACCCGCAGGATCGGCGCGAGCTGTTCGTCGCGGCTTCAGTGGGCCCCTACGGCGCAATTACCCACGACGGGGCCGAGTATCGCGGCAATTACGGAATGACCTCCGGGCAGCTCGTCGCATTCCATGAACGCCGCTTCGCCGTGCTCGCCGCGTCAGGAGCCGACTTCCTTGCCTGCGAGACGATCCCGGTGCTCGAGGAGGCGCGTGCCTATGCGACGCTGCTCGCGCGGCACCGCGAGGTGCAGGCCTGGCTGAGCTTCACGTCGCCGGACGGTGTGCACACCTCGCACGGCGAGCCGCTCGCCGACTGCGCGCGCCTGGCCGACGGCCTGCCGAACGTATTCGCCGTCGGCGTCAACTGCGTCAGACCGGAAGTCGTAAGCGCAGCGATCCGCACGCTCAAGTCCGGCACCGGCAAGCCGATCGTCGTCTATCCCAACTCGGGCGAACGCTGGGACGCGGGCGGCGAGCGCTGGCACGGCGCGCCAGGACACGAGGGCCTCGCCGCGCTCGCGCCAGGCTGGATCGCCGCCGGCGCGGGCCTCATCGGCGGCTGCTGCCGCGTGGGTCCGGCACAGATTGCGTCGCTCGCCCAGGCGGTGGCGCGCGCCGGTATTCGGGCCGCGGGCGCGTCCGACCTCGCGGCGATTCGCGCGCTGCTCGAGCACAGCCGCCTGCCGACCGGCGACCTCGATCAAACCCGGCCGTGGTTCGTCGCCGCCCACGAAGGGGCAAACCTCCTCGGCACGGGCGCGCTCGAGGTTCTCGGCGCGACCGGGCTGCTGCGGTCCGTGGCGGTCGCCGGGCACGCGCGCGGTACCGGAATCGGGCGCGCCCTGGTGCAGGCTGTCGAAGACGAGGCCGGGCGTCGCGGTCTGCGGGACCTCGTGCTGCTGACCGAGACCGCGCGCGATTTTTTTGCGCGGCTGGGCTACGCCGAAATCCCGCGCGAACAGGCGCCCGAAGCAGTGAAGTCGACCGCCCAGTTCAGGTCGCTCTGCCCGCAGTCGGCGCGCTGCATGATCAAACGCTTGCCACCCTAGCGATGCCCCGCCGGTGAGCAGGGAACCCGCACGTGTCCTTTTCATCTGCACCGGCAACTCCGCGCGCAGCATCCTAGCGGAGGCGCTCGCAAACCATCACGGCGTCGGCAGCGTCGTCGCCCTGAGCGCCGGCAGCCACCCGAAGGGCCGGGTCAATCCGTCCGCCATTGCGACGCTGCAGCGACACGGCCTGCCGACCGCCGGTCTTCGCTCGAAAGCCTGGGAGGAATTTGCCGCGCCCGGCGCGCAGGCGATCGACCACGTGATTACCGTCTGCGACCACGCCGCCGGCGAGATCTGCCCCGCCTGGCCCGGTGAGCCGGCAGTCGAGCACTGGAGCATCCCGGATCCGGCCGCAGTTACCAGATCGACCGAGTCGGTCCGCGATGCGTTCGAATCGGCCTACCTGGATCTCGAACGCCGGGTCCTGGATCTCCTGCAGCGAATGACTATTGGCCGCGTGCCGGAGTAGGGCCGATAAGGCCGGAGCTCACCCCGATGGCCGCGTTCACCGCGGCGCTGGTCTGGCTGTTGGTGTCCTAGGCGATCGTGCGGCGCGAACTGACCGGACAGGCCTCGGTCGACGAAATCGAAGACCAGCGCTGACCGACTGACGCCCGTGCGGCGGGCTATTCGCTGACTGGCAACAGCACGCGCGACGGGTGCTGCCGGTCGTGGTGGAGCGTGATCGCCGCGACCCGGGACTCGGCGGAATCGACCTCCGACCTGCCGGTCTGCAGGTTGCGCGACAGGTGCGGGTCGAAGGACGCCGAAACCTGCACGCGGATCCGGTGACCCTTGCCGAAGCGGATGCCTGCCGGCGCCTGAACCCAGCGAAGCGCATACACCCGCCCTGGCTCGAGCGGCTGCGGCCCCTCGTCGGGCTCGCGGTAGCTTGCGCGGATCACGTCATTGCCCGGGCTCGTTACGTTGAAGGCGGCGCCATCCGGGCGCACGTCCTGCAGCCGCACCCAGAGGTCGAAGTCGCGGCAGTCGCAGGAGGCGTGAATTTCCACCGCAATGTCGCCGGCAACGGTGAGCGCCTCGGCGAGCGGCTCGCTGTCGAAGGTCAGCACGTCGTCGCGATCCGCGAGCGCACGGTAGTCGTGCGCGCCGGGCGTCGGATGCGGGTCGGCGACCGGGCGTTCCGGGTCCGCGGTGAATACATTGCGCGCGGTCTCGAGCGGGACCTCCTGCACCCGTTTCGGCGCCGGCGGCCAGCGATCCGACGCGCGCCATTCATTGGCGCCCATGACGAAATACCGCACCCCCGGCTCCGTCACGAAGCGGTTGGCGAGGCCGCGCAGGTAATGGTCGTGGAAATCGAGCACGAGCGCGTCGTAATCGAGCGCCGCAGCGGGCCCGAAGTCGAGTTCGCCCGCAAGGCTTGACGTCGTCGAGGGTGCGCCGTGCACCCAGGGGCCCAGCATCAGGTGCGTGCGCGGCGCCTGGCCCGCGCGCGCCTGCACCAGGCCGTTGAAGTTCGTCGCCGCGCCCTCGACACCGTAGGCATCGTCGTACCAGCCGCTCAGGTTGAGCACGGCCGCCGATACGCGGTCGTAGCGCCCGCGGAGTTCCGCCCAGTCCCACCATGGATCCTCGGGAGGGTGCGCGAGCCACTCGAAGTAGTACGGCGCCTCCTTGCGCAGCCACGGCAGGTCGCGCAGCGGCAGGAACGACTGGAATTCATCCGCCACCTCGCGCCAGCTTTGCTCGGCGTTCCCGTCGACCGGCATGCCGAGCCGCCGCCGCGCGTCCGGCGCCACGTTCTCGTAGATCCAGGGCAGCCACGAGCGGTCGAAGAGCCCGTTGAAGTAGAAGAAACGGCGCGGCGATGAATAAGTCATCGCCGGCGCCATCGCGACAAGGTGCGGCGGCCGCTCCAGCGCAGCGAGCCACTGCACTGCGCCGGGGTACGACAGCCCGTACGTCCCTACGCGGCCATCCGACCACGGTTGTGCAGCCGCCCACTCGATCGTGTCGTAACCGTCCCTGCCTTCCTGGCGGTATGGGTCGAAGTGCCCGCCAGAGGCATAGCGGCCGCGCACGTCCTGCAGCAGAACGGCGTAGCCGCGCTCGAGCGCCTTGCGGTGGATGCCGTCGCTCTCAGCCGCGTCGTGCTTGCCGTAGGGCGTGCGGAAAACGAGGACCGGGAATCTTCCGTCGCTCGTGGGGCGATAGAGATCCGCGCGCAGCACGACGCCGTCGCGCATCGGCACCGCGACGTCGCGATCGACCTCCAACGCGGCGGCCGGACCGATGCCCGCGACCGACACGAGCACGAGTGCCGCGATGCCCGACCTCATTCGCCCGACAGCGCCGCGACCAAGGCGAGATCCGCCGAGCGCACTTTGCCGACGTCGAAGCCCTTCGCCGCCGCCGTCATCCGGGTGAGCGCCGCCCCGATCGGCATCGGCGGCCTCTTGTCCCCGGGCTTGGTGCGGATGAAGCGCACCGGGTTGATGCGCGCGACCACGAAGGTGCGCAGGTACGGCGACTTGAAGCCGCGCGCCTCCAGCGCCTTGACGATCCTGCGCACCTGCGTGTCGATGTCGCGCAGGCGTGCCGCGTAGCCCTCGCGCTCGCGCAGGCTCGCGGCGAGCGTACGGTCGCTGAAGCGGTCCACCTTGCGCAGGAACGAGCCGTAGGCGCCGCCCGCGAAGCGCGCGTCCTTCAGGTACAGGATGCCGAGCGTCAGGAACTCGGCCGACTCGAACTGCGCCGCGAAATCGTTTTCCTTCGCGCGCGGCTCGCGGCGCGTGAGCGCCTTCGCCATGCGGATCACCTCGAGGCTGCGGTCCTTGAGGTTGTGCGCTTTTTCCGTATTCAACGCGAGGATGCGGAATGCGAGCCCTTTGTCCAGCGAGATGAGCGCGGTGATCTGCCTGAGGCCCAGCACCTTGGCGGCCGCGAGCCGGTGCCGGCCATTCGGCGTCCAGAAACCGCCGTCCTCGCCGCGCACGACGATGATCGGGTCGAGGAATGACCCGGCCTCGTCGATCTTCTGGGCGAGGCGTCTGGCGTGGGTCGGCGACAGGTCGCGCTGGAAAGGCGTCGGCTGCACGGCCGCGAGCGGCAGCGTGGCCAGCAGCACGGTGCCCCCGGAGAGCGGCTCGCGATAGGCGCCGATGGGCGCGCCTCCCCGGTCGCGCACCTGCGCGGCGAGCGCCGCGATGCGCTCATCGTCGATGGGCAGCGCAATTTCCGCGCCGTCGAGGCCCCGTTTCGCCTTGCTCGGCGCGAGTGTCTTGACGCGCGAGCCAGCCCTTGCGCTGCCGGATTTCCGGGTTCCCGCTTTCCGGGTCGCCATGTGCTGCCCCGCCGATGGAGGATGCCACCCGGTAAGTTAATCTAAGCGCGTCGCAGCCGGTACGCGGCATTGGCCCGGAGCCAGGGGTCTGGACCGCAACTTCCGTGAGCTCCCGCTGGGTGCGCGGATTCTTGACCCCGCTTGGCTTTCGTTTACCCAATCAGTGGGTTACGAGGAGTCAGGGGTGGTCGCCCGCGTCGATTGCAAGCGCAATCGCGCCTTTCCGGGAACCCATAGTCGAAATGGCCAGGCCATCGGATCGTATTGGCGAGCTGGGGAGGGGGAATCGTGTCTCACCTGAACAGGCGGCCTGCCGCGGCAGCGGTATGCGCGGCCATCGGCGCGATCGTGCCGATCGTGGTGCTGGCGGATTTCATTCTTGGGACGCCGGGACCTGACGTCCTGGAGGGCACGCCGGAAGCGGACACAATTGACGGCCAGGGCGGGGCGGACACCATGATGGGTCTCGCCGGCGACGATGTGTACATCGTCAACCAAGCCGACGACCAGGTGCTCGAGGCCGCGGGCGACGGCAACGACACCATTAGGTCCGTGGTCACCTACACGCTGCCGATTTTCGTCGAGAACCTCGTGCTGACCGGCGTCAATGCAATCAACGGCAAGGGCAACAACCTCGACAACCGCCTGACCGGCAACGGCGCCCGGAACATCCTGAACGGCGTGACCGGGGAGGACCGGCTGACCGGCAAGGACGGCAACGACATTTACATCGTCAACTCCAGTGGCGACATCGTGGTCGAGGGCGTCGGCCAGGGCAACGACACCGTGCGATCGAGCGTGACGCACACCCTGAGGCCCAATGTCGAGAATCTCTCGCTCACCGGCACCGCCGTCACCAGCGGCAACGGCAACGAGCTCCACAATGTCATTACCGGCAACTCCGCGGCCAACGTGCTGACCGGAAAAGAAGGCCGGGACACGCTGAACGGCAGGGGCGGCGATGATCGACTGATCGGCGGCAATGGCAGGGACACTCTGACTGGCGGGCCGGGGCTCGACATCTTCGTGTTCGACCTGCCGCCCGACGAACTGACCAACCGCGACGACATCACCGATTTCAGCCCGCCGGACGACGTGATACGGCTGGTGGGGTCCGCATTCCCGACGCTGCACACGGCCGGCACCCTGCCGGCATCGGCATTTCGCGCCGCGGCGGTCGCCGCCAGCTTGAGCGATCGGATCCTCTACGATCCGGCCACCGGCATTCTGCGTTATGACGAGGACGGGACGGGACCGATCGCGCCCGTGCAGTTTGCGACCTTGGCCGCAGGGCTCGCGGTCAGCAATGCGGGCTTCGTGGTGGTGGATCCCCTGCCACCGCCGGCCGTGAATTACACGATGCAGATCCAGCCGATCTTTACGGCTAACTGCCAGTCGTGTCATTCCGGCGGTAGCGCGCCGCAGGGTCTTCGGCTCGATGCAAACAACAGCTACAACGACCTTGTGAATGTGAATAGCCGCCAGGTGCCGAGCCTCAAGCGAGTCAAGCCGTTCGACCCCGCTAACAGTTACCTGGTGCACAAGATCGAGGGCACCGCAGCCGTGGGGGGCCGCATGCCGCTCGGCCAACCACCGCTCAGCGCGACCCAGATCGCCCTCATCCGCGACTGGATCGGCGCCGGCGCTGCACCCTGAGTCCCGCCCCAGGCGCACCCGCGTCAGTAGCCGCCGGGCTGCGCCGTCACGGGTACCGCGTCGAATGCGACCGTCGGCAGGTAGGCCGGGGGCCGGCGCGCGGCGTGAGCCTTGTCGAAGGCGTGCGCGATCCCGAGCAGCTCCGGGTCACGCCACGCTCCCGAGAAAAACGAGATCCCGACGGGTAGCCCGTGCACGAATCCCGCCGGCACGCTGACGCTCGGGTAGCCGGCCACCGCGGCCGGCGTCGAGCTGCAGGTCACGCCCGCGTTGTCGCCCATGACGAGGTCGATGGACCAAGCAGGGCTGCAGGTGATGGCGACGAGCGCGTCGACACGGTGCGCCGCCAGCGCCGCGTCGATGCCATCCGCTCCCGCAAGCCGCCGGATCCGCGCCAGGTTCCCGCGATACCCGGTCGAGTCGAGACCGTCTGTGCGCTCCGCCTCGAGGAATAGCTCCTGCCCGAACCAGCGCATCTCGACGGCAGCCTCGCGCTCGTTGAAGGCGATGACGTCGGCAAGCGATTTCACCGGTTGCGTGCCGCGCCGGCTCAGGTATTCGGCAAGGTCGGCCTTCAGCTCGGTCAGGAGCACGACCAGCTCGCCCTCGGAGAATTCCGCGGGCGGCGGCAATTCGACCGGATCGACGACCTCCGCGCCCTGCGCCCGCAGAGTCGCGATGACCGAATCGAGCAGCGGCTCGGCGGCAGCGCCGCCGCCATGATTGCGCACGATGCCGAAGCGGCGGCCGGCGAGGCTCGCGCCCTGGATCGCATCCTGGAAACCGCCGGTCCGTCCTGCCACCCCGGCCGTGGCGGGATCGGCAGGATCCGTGCCTGCGATCGCGTCGAGCAGGATCGCGGCGTCCGCCACCGTGCGCGTCATCGGTCCGGCGGTGTCCTGGCTGTGCGAGATCGGCACGATGCCCTGACGGCTGACGAGGCCGACCGTCGGCTTGAACCCGACGATGCCGTTCGCCGAGGCCGGGCACACGATCGAGCCGTCCGTCTCGGTACCGATCGCCGCGACGACGAGGCCAGCGGCCACCGCGGCGCCGGAACCGGAGCTCGAGCCGCAGGGCGAGCGGTCGAGCACGTGCGGATTGCGGGTCTGGCCGCCGACGGCGCTCCACCCGCTGCTCGAGCGCGTGCTGCGGATATTCGCCCACTCGCTGAGATTGGCCTTGCCGAGAATCACGGCGCCGGCCTCGCGCAGGCGCCGCACGATCTCCGCGTCGCGCTCCGCGGGAGCGCCGGCGAGCGCCAGGGAGCCCGCCGTCGTCGGCACCCGGTCGCCCGTGTCGATGTTGTCCTTGACGAGGACCGGAATGCCGTGCAGCGGCCCGCGGACCTTGCCGGCCTTGCGTTCGGCATCGAGCGCGTCCGCAATCACGAGCGCGTCCGGATTCGTGGCGATGACGGCGTTCAGCGTCGGGCCGGCGTCATCGACCGCCGCGATGCGATCCAGCGACCACTGCGTGATCGCGCGCGAACTCAGCGTGCCGTCTCCCATCGCCTGCTGCAATGCGGCGATGTCGAAATCGGCGAGATCCGGCGTCGGGGCGGGTTCGGGCGAGCGTGCGCAGCCCAGCACTCCGACGGACATCAGCGCGACGACCACGGGATACCGGCAGTTCATGAGAATCGTCCTGCGAGATGACGGACTGGGATGGAATCGTAACACCCAGTCGTCCGCGCAGTTGCCCGCGCCGCAGTACGTCGTCATCGTCAACGAGACGCGAATCGGATCGATCCTGCGCCGCGAGCAGGGCGAAGGTTTTCCCCTCCCCATTGCAAGCAGCTACGAGCAGTTGACGCCCGAGCAGAAAGCGATCGTGCACTCGTGGTACGAGCGCATCGAGCCGGGGGACGAGCCGCCGTATCCCGCCGAGGGATCCCTGACGCCTGGCGGCGCCTGGCCGGCTTCAATTCGATTTCGCGCCGGCGGGCCCTGCCGTCAGTATCGAGAAATCCCGAAACTCGTACCGTCGCTGACCTTGCCCGGTCGTCTCGAACGGCGTGCTCCCGGCTTCGATGCTCTCGAGCGCCGCCTGTAGTTCCCGGAGCAATCCCGGATCGGCGACCGGCGGCCCGTGCGCCGGCAGGAGGCGTTTGAGGCCGGGCGCAAGCGCCGCGAGCCTGTCGATCGACGCCGCGTAAGCTTTCACGTCCGTTTCGGGCGCCCAGAGATACAACTCACCCGCATAGAAGGTGTCACCGGTCAGCAGGAGCCCGTTCTCCACATCGAGCAGACACAGCGAGTCGGGCGTGTGGCCGGGAGTCGCGAGCACCTCGAGCGTACGTCCGCCGAGTTCGAGGCGCTCGCCGTCCCTTACGTGCGCCGCGACCGTCCAGGTCTGCATCGCGTAGTCGCGGCCCGTTACGCCGGCGGGCAGCGGTCCGCACACGCGGTCCTCCGCGAGCGTGTCGCGTGCGTACTCGCGGAGTTCCTCTCCCGCCTCGCCGCGCGCGCTCGCCCGGCTGAACGGCAGGTCGAGATTACGCACGTCCGTGAACTCGCGATTGCCGCCGACGTGATCGAAATGCGTGTGCGAATTGATGACCGTCACCGGCAGCGGCGACAGCCTGTCCACAATACGGCGGATCGAGGCGATGCCGAGGCCGGAATCGAACAGCACGGCGCGCTCCGTGCCGGCGACGAGAAAGGCAGTGACGGTTTCATATTGCCTGGGCTCGTGGATCGCAAACACGCCAGGCGCGACCGCGTACACCTTGAACCAGCCGTCGCTGACATCGACCGCTTCGAGCTCCTCGAAGCCGGGCGCCGGTGGGGCGTTGCACCAGGACCCGGCACCTGCGTCCGCGCTCATGATGCCGAGGGCGATCAGGACCTGGAGTGATTTCATGCGCGTGCAGCTACCTCGTGGTGCTGGTACCGTACGCGCTCGTCAGGCGCAATCGCACCTAAGCTTTGAGCTGGTCGCCCACGGGCAACTGCCGTATGCGCTTGCCCGTCGCCGCGAATATCGCATTGCACAGCGCCGGCAGCACCGGCGGCACGCCGGGCTCGCCCACCCCGCCGAGCGGCCTGCCGTAATCGCCCGGGACGATGTGCACGCGGACCTCGCGCGGCGCCTCGTGCATGCGCGTCACTTCGTACTGGTGGAAATTCTCCTGCTGCGCGCGACCCGCCTTGAAGGTGATCGCACCCGTCATCGCCGCGCTCACGCCCATGACGCAGGCGCCCTCCAGCTGGGAGCGAACGCGATCCGGGTTGATCGTCGCGCCGCAGTCGATCGCGATGTCCACGCGCGGTATGGTCAAGGCGCCATCGGCGTCGATCGCGACTTCCACGACGGCCGCCACGTAGCTGACGAAGCTGTAGTGCGCGGCGATGCCGAGACCGCCGCCCCTGGGCAGGGTCCTGCCCCAGCCCGCCTGCTTAGCGGCGAGCTCGACGACGCCCCGCAGGCGGCCGATATCCACCGGGTAGCGCTCGGGCGACTCGCCGTCGTTATAGGTGTCACTCAGCATCTGCGCCGCCACGATGCGCGCGGGACCGATCACCTCGAGCAGGAAGTCCTTCGGGTCCCGCCCGGCAGCCGCGGCCAGCTCGGCCACGAACGACTGCACAGCGAATGCGTGGGGAATGTTGGACACCGAGCGGAACCAGCCGATCCGCGTGTGCGCGATCGCCTCGGGATTCTCGATGCGGATGTTGGGGATCGCGAACGGCACGTTGATGGCGCCCATGCCGAGCTCCCAGCTCTGCATTCGCGCGGCGGCGTCGAAGGTCGAATCGATGGTCGGCGCGACGGTCCGATGCAGCCACGCGACCGGCAGCCCGCCGGTATCGACGCCGGCCTCCAGGTGCTCCACGGACACGGTGTGGAAGTAGTCGTTGCGCAGGTCGTCTTCGCGGGTCCAGGCGACCTGGACCGGCCTGCCGTCCATGGCCTTGGACAGCACGGCCGCCTCGATCGCGAAGTCGCACTTGGACTTGCGGCCAAAGGCGCCGCCGAGCAGCGTGACGTGTACGGTGACATCCTCGACCGGTATTCCGAGCCGCTCGGCGGTCAGGTTGCGCACGCTCTGCGGTGACTGGAAGCCGCCCCAGACTTCGCACTTGCCTCCCTCGATCCGGGCGCAGGCCGCGGGCGGCTCCATCGACGCATGCGCGAGGTGCGGCAGGTAGTACTCCGCTGAAATTCGTTTCCCGGCAGCGGCCGCCGCGGCGGCAAAATCCCCGTCGTCACGCACGACCCTGGCAGGTTTCCGTGCGGCCGCCTCGAGCGTCGCCCGGTACGCATCGGAGTCGTAGCCGGCATTGGGGCCGTCGTCCCACACGATCTTGAGAGCGCTGCGGCCCTGGATCGCGGCCCAGGTGTTGCTCGCGATCACGGCGACGCCGCCGAGCGGATTGAAGTACGGCGCCCCCGGCGTGGCCTCGATCTGCACGACACGCACTACTCCGGGCAGCTTGAGTGCGTCGGCGCCGTCGAAGCTCACCACTTTACCGCCGGCGACCTGCGGCCGCGCGACGACGGCGTAGAGCATGCCGGGAAGGCGCGTATCGACGCCGTACTGCGCCGTGCCGGCGACGATGCCTTGCGCATCGACGAGATCCAGCTTGCCGGTGCCGATGTAGCGAAACTCCGAAGGGTCCTTCAGGCGGATGGCATCTGGCGCAGGCAGCGGCATGCCCGCAGCCGCCTTGGCGAGTTCGCCATAGCCGAGGCGTCGGCCGGTCGCGCCGTGCACGACTTCGTGATTCTTCGCCTGCACCTCGCCCAACGGGACCTGCCAGTGCGCGGCGGCGGCTGCTTCCAGCATCTGGCGCGCGGCCGCGCCGCAACGGCGCATGGGCATGAAGAAATGCCGCACGCTGCGCGAGCCGTCGGTGTCCTGGTTGCCGTAGCGCGGCTCGTCACCGGGCGCCTGCACGACGCGCACGCGCGCCCAGTCGGCCTCGAGCTCGTCGGCGACGATCAGCGGCAGGCTGGTGCGCACGCCCTGCCCCATCTCGGAGCGATGGCAGACGATGCTGACGATGCCGTCCTCGCCGATGGATACGAACACCAGCGGGTTGTCGACCCAGCCGTGCGGCATAGCGTCCGCGCCGTACTTGGGCGGGTCCTCCGCGCGCAGTGCCGCGGTGTAGCCAAGGGCGAGTACCAGCCCGCCGAGCGCCGAGGCGCCCTGCAGGAACGTCCGCCGGCTGACGTTGGCGATCGCCAGGGGCGCTGTATCCGCATCGAATGCGGCGTTCATGGCGCCGCTCCTGACTCGCCGGCTGCGCGCTTGATCGCGGCGCGAATGCGGCCATACGTGCCGCAACGGCAGATGTTGCCGGCCATGGCCGTGTCGATTTCGGCGTCGGTCGGTCTAGGCTTTTCCTTGAGCAGCGCGGTCGCGGACATGATCTGGCCCGCCTGGCAGTAGCCGCACTGCGGAACGCCCAGCGCCACCCATGCCATTTGCACGGCCTTGCCGGTCGCATCCTCGCCGATCGCCTCGACGGTGACGATCCTCTTGCCGGCGAGCGCGGAAACGGGAACGACGCAGGCACGTACCGGCTGGCCGTCGACGTGCACGGTGCAGGCGCCGCACAGCGACATGCCGCAGCCATACTTGGTCCCGGTCAGGCCGAGCTCGTCACGCAGCACCCACAGCAAGGGGGTGTCCGCGGGCACGCCGACGTCATGATCCTTGCCGTTGATGTTCAGCTTGAGCACGGTGACCTCCGTCAGCGCCTGGCGAGGGAAGCATACGCCCGCAGCACGATACTTGCCGACCGATGTTATAACGTAGTATAACTCGGGCCGTGAAGCTCGCGATCCGCCGCATCGGCAATTCCCTCGGCGTCATCATCCCCAGGACCACGCTCGAGGCCTGGGGCCTCGGCGAGGGTGACGTGCTGGAACTGACTGAGCACGGCATCCGCCCGGCTGAGCGGAGCACGGGTTATTCGCATCAGTCACTGGACGAACTCAAGCGATCGCTCGCCCTCGCGGTGCTCCGCCGCTTCACGCCGCGGGAGATTCGCGCGCAGATCCTGGCGAACCTGTACCGCTGGAAGAACCAGGGCACGTGGGTTCCGGCCTACGCCGAATGGCAGGATCTCGCGCATCGAGAGGACGACGCGGCGCTATTTGCCGCCATGCTCGGGCGCGACGGGCGCGCGGTGGCGCTGCGCCAGTCGATGCCGTTCGTCGGCCTCCTGTCGCAGGAAGAAGTGAGAAAGCTCCATGCAGAAGCGGCAGCTTGACCACGTGCTGCGTGCCGCGGGCTGCATCACCGGCGAGAAGCGGTTCGTCATCATCGGCAGCCAGGCGCTGCACGGAACGTTTCTGGACCTTCCCGACGACATCGCGCGATCGGCCGCGGTCGACCTGATCGCCACCCGGAATCCCGACCGTACCGAATGGCTCAACGCAATCGGGGTCGCCTCGCCGTTCCACGAGAGCTTCGGCTATTACGCCGATCCCGTCGATGAATCGAGCGCAACGCTTCCGAAAGGCTGGAAGTCGCGGCTTGTCGCCCTGCCGTCGGGCGACACCGAAGGGGTACAGGGGCTCTGCCTCGATCCACATGATCTCGCAATCGCGAAGTACGTCGCGTGCCGCGAGAAGGATCTGGCCTTCACCCGCGAGCTGGCCCGCCGCGCAATCGTCGCCCGCGAGCGACTGCTGGCGCTCGTCGACAAGACGCCGGTCACCGAGGAAGTACGCGAGAGAATACGCCGCGACATCGCGCGCGACTTCCTGATGCAGACTGCCTAAACGCTGCGCGCGTACCAGGCGTAGTCGAGTTCGGTGACCTGGGCGGCAAAGCGCACGCATTCCTGGCGCTTGATGGCGATGAAGATCTCGAGCGTCCTCGCGCCCAAGGCATCGCGCAGGAACGCGGACTTCTCGGCGCGATCCAGCGCTTCATGCCAGGTAGCGGGAAACTCGCGCGGCAGCGCCTGCGCGTATCCGTTGCCTGCGACGGGCGGACCAGGGTCGAGCTGCTCCCGTATGCCCCGCTCCGCCCCGGCCAGCACCGCGGCCGCCGCGAGATAGAGGTTCGCATCGGCGCCCGCCACCCGGTGCTCGACATGCCGGCTCTCAGGCGGCCCGGCCGGCACGCGCAGGCTCACCGACCGGTTGTTGATACCCCAGATCGGCGACACCGGCGCGTAGCTCGCCGACTGGAAGCGCCGGTACGAGTTCGCGTTCGGCGCGAATACCGCGAAACTCTCGGCCATCGTCGCTTTCAGGCCGCCGATCATGTGCCGGAGCAACTCGCTGCCGGCCGGATCGTCGGCGGCGCACAGGTTCTCCGCGGCATCGCTGCCATGACGGCCAAGACTAAGATGCAGGTGCAGCCCGCTGCCGGCGCGCTCCGCAAACGGCTTGGCCATGAACGTCGCGAGCCAGCCGTGCCGCGCCGCGACGCCGCGCAGCAGCCGCTTGAACAGAATGGCCTCGTCCACCGCGCGCAGCGCGTCGTGGCGGTGCTTCAGCGTGATCTCGAATTGGCCGCTCGCGTACTCCGACATGAGCGTCTCGGCCGGAAGTCCCTGCGCGGCGGCGGCGGCGAAGACGTCGGCGAACACCGGCGCCAGGTCATCGAGTCGCGTGAGGCTGTAGGCGTCGATCTTCTGCCGCTCGCTGGCGCGGCCGCCGCCTGCGGGCTGCAGCGTCTCCGGATGCAGGAGGTAGAACTCGATCTCGCAGGCGAGCACCGGCGCATAGCCCATGCCCCGCAGGCGATCGACCGCCCGCGCCAGCGCATGACGCGGATCCGCCGGCGCGGGAGCGCCGCTGCGATCGAACATCGTCAGCATCAGTTGCCCGCTCTGCATGGGCAGCCAGGTGATCGGGGTCAGCGTGCCTGCAACCGGGCGGCACACCATGTCGGCATCGCCCGTGTCCCACACGAGACCCGTGGCGTCGACGTCCATGCCGGTGACGTCAAGGCCGAGAATGGACCCCGCGACCTGCCGGCCGCTCGCGAAGATGGCGGCCAGCTCATGGCGGCGCACCAGCTTGCCGCGTGCCACGCCGCAGGGATCGGTCAGAAAAATCTGCACCGCATCGATCTGCGGGTGACGTGCGAGGAACTCCTGCAGCTCGCGGTCGTCCGCCAGTCCGGTCATGCCAGCACCTGATCCGGGGACACCGGGCGTTGCAGTGAGCGAACGTGTCTCACGACCGGAAGTTAGCAGACTTGGCGTCGGCGCAGGAATGGACCGTCGCCGCCCCGGCTACCAGGCAATCCCCCGCCCCCGCTGGTCAAGGAACTCGCCCGAAGCTGCGGGTGTCAGGGTGCCGATCAATGTGATGATCCGCTCCGCTGCCGTATCCGGCGTCTGGACCTCGAGCCCCGGCTTGGCGAAGCGCGCCGACAGGGCCGTGTCAACCGTGCCCGGATGCAATGCGACGCATGCCGCCTCGGGCCGGATGCGGCGCAACTCGATCGCCGCGGTACGTACGATCTGGTGCAGCGCGGCCTTGGAGGCACGGTAGCTGTACCAGCCGCCAAGCCGGTTGTCGCCGATGCTGCCGACGCGCGCCGAAAGGGTGGCGAACACGCTCTTGCCGCGACGCAGTAATGCCACATCCATCTCTCTACCGGTCCGTGGCACGGTGTTTTAATTCGGCACCACCTAATCAAGGACGCACCACATGATCGGCTATGTAATCCTGGGCACCAACAATATTGCGCGTGCCCGATCGTTCTATGACGCGTTGCTGGCGGAGATGGGCGTTACGCGGATGATGGAATTCGGCGCCCCGGGCCTGCGTGGCGAGGGCGGCGAAGGCTTCTACGCGGCCTACCTCCGGGATCTCGACGGCAACAAGCTGGACGTGTATCACTACGGGTGAGCGGCTGCTTGCGAACGAAACCTACGAGCTGACCTGAGAGAAGTCCCGCTTTCATCACAGCTATTGCACTGGCACGCCACGGTCGGCTTTCTCAAATCCTGATCGGCAGGACTCTGGTAATGGCTGCCACGAAAACCGGACCAAGCTCAAAAGCATACGCCAGCTGCGCGACTGCGACGCTGACTACAGGATTCTGCTCTGCAGGGCGCGCACCGCAGCGGATGCCGTGACCCCAGGCAGCAGTCGGTCATCATCCTGCAGCCCCTGCAATTGCGATGTCAGCGGCAAGATCCCGGCCCAGACCGGAATGGCATAGTCATCGGGTTCATCGACCGGCATCCCCTCGGATACCTTGGCGGATGCAGAGTCGATGCTCACTGCGATCACTCCAGTCATCTTGACCTCGTTGTCATGAGGCGCCCGCAGCTCGTCCCAGCGGCCCGGCATCAGGTGTTCGCTGATGATCTTCATGGCGTGCAGTTTCTCTGCCGGACCTTCGACCAGTCTCGGACTACCAAAGACCGTCACCGACCGATAGTTCATCGAGGAATTGAATGCCGAACGCGCCAGCACGATGCCATCCAGCAGGGTCACGTTAAGGCAGATCCTCTCGCTGCCTTCAACCATGCGAATCACCCGGGCTTTGCGCGCGCCGTGCAGATACAACGTTTCGCCATCGCGGCCATAGATCATGGGCACGACCACCGGATTTCCGTCCTCGACGAAAGCAACCTGTGCTGCGAATCCGGCGTCCAGGATCCGATGCACGCTTTCCCTGTCATAGCGGCCCTTCTCGCGAAGCTGCCTGACCTCGTTCAGTGTGCTCACCGGGTACTCGGCTGTCATAGATCTTCATCCATTCGTGAGATAAGCGAACCATCACACGATACAGAACCGTGACACCGAAGTGGCATAAGCAGAATGGGCTTTGGCAGGAATGGTGGCCAAGGGCAGAATTGAACTGCCGACACGCGGATTTTCAGTCCCACTCTGAAATCTGCGATTCGAGTTCCATCAACCGGTTAGCCGGGGCGCCCGCGACGTTCCAGCACCTGGCCGACACCCGCAGCGGTCTGCTCGACCAGCCGCCGCATGTCATCCGCACCCGGCCCGGCCACGCGGCGGAACTCGGGTGAGTTGACGTCATCCTGCACATGCACGCTGTGCCCGGCTCGCCTCGTCACCGAGGATCGAGGCGGTCGAAGCGGGTCAGGTACTCGGGAGCGGTGTGGTAACCCGGAAACGCCGTGCCGATGAGTCGGCCGGCCGAGTACAACAGCGCAGTCGGGGCATGGACCAGCGCATCCCGAAACTGCAACTCGACCGAGTCTGCGATGCGTAGCGTCGTCACGGGCCACCCCCTCGCCGTTGCAGTGCGGCGCGCGAAGTCCCTGTCGGCAGCACTGTGCAGCACCACCGTCACGTCCAGCTCGGCGAGTCGAGCCGCCTCCTGCAGCGTCGCAACACCATCGACCGACAGCGGCATGTGCGGCGACCACACGTAGATGGCGCCACGCCGCGACTCCCGCAGGAGTGCCTGCAGGTCGGCGTCCGTGAAACGTGAGCCCGCTGCGTGGACACGGTCGTGTGTCGTCGCGGTCGACTGACACGACCCCGACCACCGGACTACCGAGATGGTGTCGGGACCAACGCGAGTCAGCGACGCGTCGCGTTCTTCAACGGCCTCGACGACCCACGTGCCAATGGCGTGCGTCGGCCAGTAGCGTGTCTTCACGCCGTCCGTCGACGGTCGTGGCAGTGCCGGCGGCACGACCGACCACAACGCGAGCTGCTCGTCGATGTGCCGTCGGCACGGCGTGTCCTCTGCGTATCCAACGCCCGGCGCTGTCAGCGCGCCCGCGACCACCGCGGCCGCGACCGCCGACCTCGCTGCTGCCACTATTCTGCCTCGCACGCTTCGAGCAGGCCGGCCTTCCGGTCATCGTCGACCGGCAGCCACTTCTCCTCCACCAGCTGTCGGCATTGGGCCGGGCTCAGACTGAGAGCGGCCCATGCGGCTTCCTGAGGACGAAACGTGGCCAGCGTCGGTGCGCACGTGTGTCGCCACAACTCACCAATGGCCTCCGCCGATTCGCGGCGTGCCGGCGACGCAAACAGGTTCGTAACGCGCCGGGTGGCTGCCGGGTCCACCACGCGTAGCTCGAATCGTTTCGGCGCGTCGGTCTCATTCGGCACCAGATTGGCAATGTAGAAGACCTTGCCGTCGGGGAAGAACGCGGGGAAGTAGTGGCCGACGCCCTCGGTTGTCGACGTCGTCAGCCGTGACAACTTGCCTGCACCGACGAGGCGGCCCGCGCTGTCGCGCTCGAGGTCGACGACGACGACGTCGGTCAACGCGGGAGCTTTGAGGCCGCCGTCGACGAACGGCGTCAGGTAGTCGAACTTGCTGATGTGGAATGCCAGCGCACGCCCATCGAAGCTGAAATCCGCCTTGCCAGCGGCGAACCCGAAATCCACGCGTTCGGCGCACGTGGTCGTCTGGCCAGCCGGGTCCGTGCTCAACACCTCGAAGATCTTGAGCGAGGCAGGCTGCCCGGCCTTGCTGTCGTCGTGAGCAACGACGTAGCGCCCATCTTTCGAGATGAACGGCGTGGCCAGGTCCCGCGTGATCTGGGGACAAAGCTGCATCGGCACGCTCGGCGTCACCGTCAGTGCGCCGCCCTTGGTCACGAACGTATAGTCCACCACCCGGAAGCCCGGCATATCCGGTTGAATCGTGCCGGAGAACATCATGCGGTAGACGGTCGTGCCGTCTCTCAGCGTGCCGGTGTGCGACACGATGCCGACCGACTGATAGTAGACTTCACGCACGTCGGGATGGCGATGCTCGTAGACCGCGGGCACATCGGCGGCGTCGCGTCCGGCGTCGAGTCGTGACACCAGCGTGGACGCGTCGTAGAAGTTGATGCTGAAGTTGGCCGTGTAGGACGACGGGACTGTCACGTAGCGACCATCCGGCGTCGCGACCGCGTCGGACTTGTCGGGAATGCGAATTCGTTTGCCGGTGGTCAGGTTGTAGAGGTAGTTGAGGTTGTGGCTTGCGACCGCCACGATGCGCTCACCCTTCGCGTTGGGCACGGGGCGCGCGAACCAGTTGACGTCGTCGAGCGGAGGATCGCCGGCCGCTGGCCGCGACACCTCGACAAAAGCCCCTGGGGTAGCCACCGCGCAGTACGGTGGTACATCTGCAGCGTGGCCCGCACCTGCGCTCGCGAGTAGCAGCGTCGTGAAAAGGATGCGCGCGGACAGGGGTGACATTCGTTCGGTGTCGCTCATAGCGGGCCTCCCGTGACCTCCGTGGGCTGAAGCAGTATGGGGTCAGGTCCTGCATCTTGCATACACACGCAAAATACAAGACCTGACCGACGTCCCCCCGCTTTTGAGTAGCGGGCAGGTTTAGAGTCAAACCCCGGTTGCCGACCTCTTCGCGCGTACTCACTGGGGATCAAGTCGTGGGAGTTTCTTGCGGGCGAGAGAACGAGTCTAGGCCGGCGTGCCGGACAAGCGGAATGGGCTTTGGGAAAGATGGTGGCCAAGGGCAGAATTGAACTGCTGACACGCCGGGAGGGGATTTATCCTGCCTATACTTCGCCAACCAGTAGCAATCCAGTGATGCATCGGAGAATTGCTGCCGGTCTTTTCGCCTGCTGCGTCCAGGCAATTTGCCCGGGCGTATTGGCTGAGGCCGCAGGGCAAGTCACTTCCTGTGCCGATCCCGTGGCAGAAACTGGAACCGGGATCGAAGTCGAACTTGGGCAAGTCACCGTCATCGAGATGCGGCGCCCGAGGCATGCCGCACAACCGGCATTCGAGCTGGAACCCGACACGATTCGTGAGACCGTCCCGATTGCTCTGACTGAGATTTTCCGCCGCGTTCAGTCAGTCGGGATACGCACGAATTCGCGCGCCGAGCCTCCCCGCGGCGGCGGCTGCAGCCCCGCCCTGGCCGAGCCAGCGCCGCGTCTACGGGGTTGGAGGGTTGCCGGGGTTCCCGTTGACCGCAGCGACTGCCAGAGCGGCGCGCTCACCCTCGTGCAGCGCCCCAACCACAGTGGCCGGGTGGGTAACGTGGGTGGCCTCTCCAGCGAAGAAGATTCGGTCCTCGGCAACCGGAACTTGAAGGTCTCGCCGTCGGTTTTGGTCGGCGGACTCGAAGGTCCCCACCATCGCGTACGAGTAGGCGCCGAGCGTATACGGCGCAGCCCCCCAGTTCTGCACGATCCCCTCGATGTAGTGCGCGGTGGCCGGGTTCTCCTCCCCGGGAAAGGTCGCGTCGAGATCGGCGAGGATGGCGTTCACGATCGCTTCGTCGCCGGCAGCCCCCCCGCCCGCAGTCTCCGCGAGTCCGGTCAGCGCCAGCGCGTTGTCTCCCATCGGGTAGCACATCATCACGTAGGAGGTTGTCCCGCTCTTGTAATCGCTCGGAATCCAACAAAATCCGGCCACGCCTTCGGTCACCATCGAGCCCAACGCCACGCCTTCGGTCTCCCACCATGGCGCGCTGAAGCGCAGCGGCACCTTCATCCCTGCGTCTATGCCGATGCCGTTGTACGCATCAACGGTTGTGTCCGGCAAATCAGGCACAAAGTCGATTTTCTCGGCCTGCAGGACGCCAATTGACACGGTGACGATGACCTGATGCGCGAGGTGCACAGCGCCGGAGAGGTCGGTAACGGCCACGCTTTCCCCGCTCGTGTCGATCGTGACGACCGGGCTGTTCAGCCGGAGGTCGCTGTTGGCGACCACGTCGTCCCACCACACCGTTTCCAGGGCGTCGGAGTAGCCGAGGTCCTTGTCCCCGAGCACCCTGATGCCGTTCGACAAATCCCATCCATAGTCCTGAATGGCGAGGCTTTGCGCGCCGAGCTTGTGGAGGCTCGTCGCGAACACGGAGCCGGCGAACCCCGCATCGTAGATGTGATACGCACGGTGACCGACACCCACACCATACTCATAGAGCACGTCGTCCGCGAGCGAGGTCGTGGGATCGGGGTGAAGTTCCGTCCTCCAGTACCAGTCGTAGATGTCCCACGATTGGGTCACGTCGGGATCATCAGCGCACGCGCGAGCTGCTCCGGCGACGGTCCAGCAGGTGTTGGTGCCCCCGTCCATGGAGTACACCTCAGCACCGTTGTACCCAGACACGTATATCGACTCACCGTACTCCCCGGTAATGGCAGGCCAGACAGGGTTGTCGCCCACCGCCAAGTAGTGCTCTTCCGCTCCGAGATCGACGCGCATGTCGCCCAACGTGGTGCTCTTTACGCGCCCTCCGATACGATCGGTCGCCTCGAGGATCAGGACATCATACCCCTCGGCTATCAGCGTCTTCGCCGCATAAAGGCCTGCGCTGCCCGCGCCTACGACGATGACGTCGTGACTCTCGGCGGCGGCGGCGTCGATGCGGATGCTCAGCGCCTGGGAATCGCTGTTGGGCGGAGAAGCGGAATCCGTGACGGTGATCGTGAAGCTCGACGTACCCGGCGTGCCCGAGGGCGTGCCGGAAATCGCGCCACTCGCGGGATTGAGCGAAAGTCCCGCCGGAAGCGCCCCGGCGCTGGTAGTGAACGTGCGCGTACCGGTACCTCCGGTGGCGGCCACGCTCTGGGAATACGGCGCGCCGACGACGCCGGCGGCGAGCGATGTAGTCGTGATGTTGAGTGCCGGCGGCGGCGGCGGAGGCGGGTTGTTGTTGCCGCCGCCGCCACCCCCGCCGCCGCAGGCGGCGAAGGCCGCGGCAACGCAGGCCAGCAGTACGCGGCGCAGGGCGGTTGAGCTTCTCACGGACCCTCGAATGCGTCGAAGCGCGGCGGCGTGCCGACCAGCGTCACGTCGTTGCCCGGTGACGTAACTCCGGCCGCGACCGTGACCGGCCCGACGGGGCCCGGCGAGCTACCCGGCATCGCGATGACCCGCTCGCCGCCGACGCTCGAGCCTTCGGTGAATTCTGCCTGGATAGACTCGACGTCGATCAGGTATTCGTGGTCCACGGCTTGTCGCCATTGTCGTTGTTTGAGTGGCAGGCCACACAGGTGAGCAGAAGCAGGAGCAGGGGCGGCCACGCCAGGACTGGACCCAGCGAGGACCGATGTCGAACCTGTGCCCGCTCACCCCGAGAACGGGGCGCGGATAGATGGGATGAAGGTGGGGACGCAGGCACACCTTGGACGATATCACGTAAATGGTCCCAGAGATCGTCCAGACCACCGTCTTCGCGCGCAGCAAGGGTGCGGACGCGACGGTCGTCATGGGGCACGACTGGAAGAGGAGAACGCTGAGAGTGGTGAGGGCGCTGACACGGTCGAAGCTCACACACTGATAACTTCCACGCCGCCGAGGCTGGAAGCCGCTGGCGTCAATCCCGATCGGATGCGGATAGATTCTATGTCACGGCGCAAGCTGTTTCGGCTTTCGCGGGGGAAGTATCAGCTTTTCTGGGTGTGAAGCCGGTTGATGATCGGGTCCTCGTCGTCAGCCGCCGACCGTTGCGAAGCGATCTTCGAACAATATGGCAAACTGTGCCAGCGCGGTGGCCAAGGGCAGAATTGAACTGCTGACACGCCGGGAGGGGATTTATCCTGCCTATACTTTGGCTTGGGCCCGGGAGGGGCTTTATCCTGCCTACACTTCAGTGCCGTAGGAGACAGCGATGCTACTGAATTCACTGGATGCGACTGTCTCATCGGCGGTTGTCGTCGAATCTCTACGGCGCGATGGGGGCGTCATCGTCCGGAATCTTGCCCCAGCCAAATTGATCGATGCCTGTGCCGCTGAGCTTCGCCCGGCACTGGATGAATACGATGAAGGTCAACGCACGGATTTCAGTGGCGCGAAAACGCTTCGCTGCGGCGGCGTGCTGCGCTACGCCCCGAGTTGCGCCGCCTTGATTGCGCACCGGATGGTGCTGGACGTGGCCGATGCGGTCCTCCTGCCCTCGTGCGCCGAGTATCAGATCGGAAGTACCACCGGGATCGAAATATTGCCCGGGGAGAGCGAGCAGCAACTGCATCGCGACGATACACCCTATCCGATTCAGTTCGCCGGACTCGAACTGCAGATCGGCGTCATGTGGGCATTCGGCGACTTTACGGCCGAGAATGGAGCGACCCGCGTCGTGATCGGCAGCCATCGCTACCTGCGCGCCTGGCACAAACCCGACCTGAGTCATTGGACCCAGGCCATCATGACCAAAGGTTCTGCAGCCTTCTATCTGGGGTCCACTTGGCATGGCGGTGGTGCCAACCGCAGTCGATCCGCCCGGACCGGATTGATCAACACCTACAGTTTGGGATGGCTTCGCTCGGAGGAGAACCACACTCTCGAGGTTCCGCCGCATGCGGCACGGCAGTATGACGAGAGAGTCCGGCGCCTACTTGGATACACGACCCACGGAGCCGGCCACGATCAGCTCGGCTACTACGGCGGTGACGATCCGGTCTGGGTGAAACCCAGTGAAGCAGAGGCTGTCTCGCGTGGGCAGGTGCCGGGTGGGGCGGATTCACGCGTGCCGTCGCCGCTATGAGATGGGGAGGCCGGGGCGAGACGCGCACGTGACGGATGTCCCCGGGGACGTGAGGTGCTCTTGAAGGTGTGCGGTTGACAACCAGGGTCGCGCCGCTTTCACAGGCCGCGTTCGCGTGCAGCGGGGTACCGACCACGGGCATCATCAGCAATGGAATCGATTATTTTCTGTTCTTCTTCTACAGCCAAGTCATCGGGCTTTCCGCCGCGCTGACCGGTCTTGCGGTGGCGATCGCGCTCACGGTCGACGCGGTGGCCAATCCGCTGGTGGGGTACGTGTCCGATAACTGGAAATCGTCGTTGGGTCGACGTCACCCGTTCATGTACGCGTCGATACTTCCACTGACCATACTGTATGTGCTGGTGTGGTATCCACCGGACCATGCGAGCGGGCAATGGGTCCTATTCGGCTATCTCTTGACGACGCTGATTCTTCTGCGATTGTCGATGGCGATGTTCGATGCGCCAGTTCGAACGTTGGTCGCGGAATTGACTCCGGACTACGATGAGCGGACGCGGCTTGCGTCGCTTCCAATATCGGCCAGTTGGTTCGTCGGTTCGTTGATGACCATCGCGATGTACGGCGTGTGGCTCAAGGATTCCACCGAACATATCTATGGCCAAACCAATATGGCCGGATATCAGCAAGCCGCCATCGTTTGGGGGGTCTTGATCCTGGCGACGCTGTTGTTCTCCTCCATCGGACTGCATCCGGAAATCCCTCGTCTTCATAAGCAATCTTCGCAGCAGACCGTCAGTCTCAAGGACATGGCCCGCTCCTTCGGCCAGCTGATCGAGAACCGCTCCATGCGCGCGCTGCTCCTGTCCAGTCTGTTAGTGGGAACCGGACTCGGTGTGACCGCCGCGCTCTGGATCTACCAGTACACCTTCTTCTACGGCATGCGCAGCGAGCAGATGGCCCAGCTGACGATAGTTGAGTTGCTCGCATCATTGGCGGTTGCGCCCGTGATCAGAAAGTTCGTCGTCAAGGGCGATAAGAAGGTCATGGCCATGCGTTTTCTGATTGCATCCGTGGCCAGCAGCATGATCTTGCCGCCGCTGCATGCGATGGATCTGCTTCCTGAGCGTGGCAGCAAGGGTTTGTGGTACCTCCTTGCTACGTATAGTTTCCTCAGCCAGCTCATCTGGATCGTCGCGGCGTCCATCATTTACTCGCTGTATGCGGACGTCACGGATGACGTGTTGCTGAAGGCCGGCAAGCGTCTGGAAGGGGCGATATTTGCGTGTCAGACCCTGATCGACCGGGTCGCGACCGCGCTCGGTGGATTGCTCGCGGGCCTGCTGCTCACCTTGATTCACTATCCGGCGGCCGACGACAATTCGTCGATTCCGACGGAGATTCTTACGCGACTCGGCCTAAGCTATATGGGCGCGTGGTTCGTGTTCGCCTCAATCGGAATCTGGTTTATTTCCAGATACGACATCACACGCTCGGTACAAGCAGCGGAAATAGAGGCCCTGGAGACTCCGGGGGAGGCATCCGGTACCGTCGGAACCAGCAGGAACGTTCGCAGGTAATTGAAAAAATGGTGGCCAGGGGCAGAATTGAACTGCCGACACGCGGATTTTCAGTGCTTGCCGCACAACTGCCGGCAATTTCCAGATTATTCTCAACTGTTTGATTGTTGACCGGATTCTGGTGGCTTGGTCACCCCGGAGCTTCCCGCCAATTCCAGAAATT
>Ga0194132_10000186_pt1 | contig 123247 bp, 124 predicted proteins | sample TA2KigOf80mmetaG_FD_148612 | JGI IMG/M metagenome (GOLD analysis project Ga0194132, IMG submission 148612) | Freshwater microbial communities from Lake Tanganyika, Tanzania - TA2015054 Kigoma Offshore 80m | ecosystem: Environmental > Aquatic > Freshwater > Lake | place: Tanzania: Lake... | reverse complement strand
ACGGATTCGGTCGTGGCCCGAGCGGCCACGTACTTGCCTGGCGCCGCCGCCGCCGGGGAAGTTGGCGCCGCTTGTGCGACCCCTGTTGGCGTGGGCTGTCCTGGAGGGCCGGCCGTGGCGGTGTCGTTTTCGTCCTTCGCGCCTCCGCACGCCACGACTGCCAGAATAGAGACCGTCATGACCAGGACCAGGACTATGAGCCGTGTTTGTTCCGTGGGTGCCTGGGTTCTCTGCGCACCGCCGGACAGCAGTGTGGTGTCGTACACGGAACCGCTTACTTCGGAGATGCGCATGAAAGTCGTTATTGCCGGTAGCTGTTACCGCCCCACCGTGAAGGACTGGGCGGATGAGCTTGCGCGGGAGTTCCCGGACATCGAGTTTGTTCCGGCGGATACCGAGGAGGCGCAGAAGGCCGCTATACGCGACGCGGACGTCTACTTCGGCATACCGCCGTCCAGCGTGTTCAAGGAGGCGACCAGGCTCAAGTGGGTGCATACGTCCGCAACCGGCATCAACGGCGTTGCGGCGAAGTCGCCTGAGCTCATAGAGAGCGATGTCGTGCTCACCAACAGCAAAGGTCCGAACTCCCAGCCGATGGCAGACCACGTGTTCGCGGTGATGCTCACGATCGCACACAGGATGAACTACCTGTGGGAGGACCAGAAGACGGGAAGCTGGTCCTGGAGCTACGGCGGCAGCCTCATGAAGATGAGCGGCAAGACTATCGGCATCGTCGGCATGGGGGACGTGGGCGCCGCTGTGGCGCGGCGGGCGTTCGGTTTCAACATTAAGGTGTACGGGATAGACAAGCGCGTGCGGCCTTTCTGGTACCCCATGCCGGAGGTGGAGGCCGTTTGGACTCCCGACCGGCTGGACGACATGCTCAGAATCATCGACTGGCTGGTGATCGCCGCGCCCATCACGCCGGAGACGAAGGGCATGATGGACCGCCGGCGGATGGGCCTGCTCAAGCACGGTGCAGGCGTGGTGGTAGTCTCGCGCGGCGGCATTATCGATGAGCCGGCGCTGTACGAGGGGCTGCGCAGCGGTCGGTACTGCGGGGCGGGCATCGACGTGTGGTCCGTCGAGCCGCCGCCGGACATCTGGAAGATGCCCAACGGCGTCCTCTCCCCTCACGCCTCATTCCGCACCGCCGAGGCGTACGAGGGCCGCCGCCGCCTTTTCAAGGACTACCTCCGCCACTTCATCAACAAGGAGCCGTTCCCTTACGTGTGCGACAAGCGCGCGGGGTTCTAACTGTCCTATCGGACTACCGGGCTTTGTCGAAATATCAATTGTTAGCGCTGTAACGGCGCTGTACCCTTGATTTGGGTCCTGCTTTTGATTATCGGCGATGCACATAACGCCTAGATGGGCGTTGCCACGCCGGATGTGCAGGGCCGCGACGGTTTGGGCATTCAGTAGCCGCGTCACGATGTGGGCGCTGGGAAGACAGGGAGGCGACGTGACCGAATCTAACCCGGACAAGAACTCCCGACTCAGGATCATCGTCCTCGGGGACATGGTCAGGCGGCCCCTTGGCGATATGGTATGGGGCCCGCTCCAGTACGTGATGGGACTCTCCCGCCTTGGTCACGACGTTTGCTACCTCGTAGACAGCCTCGATTATCCCGATTGCTTCAACCCGATCCGTAACACGACGAGCGAGGACCCGGCGCACGGCCTTGCGTTCATGTCGCGAACACTAACCCGCTTCGGCCACTGGGACAGGTGGGCGTACCACTACGCACATACCGGCGCCTGGCACGGGCCGGCATCCGACCGAGTGCGCGAGCTTGCTTCGACTGCGGACGCGCTTATCAACGTCTCGGCGGTGGGAGAGCTGCGGCCGTGGCTCATGGATATCCCCGCGAGGGTGTTCGTCGACACGAATCCCGGCGCGACGCAGACGAGGATGCTGACGGACCCGGAGTTCGACGCGCGCATCGCATCGCACAACCAGTGGTCCACGTTCGGGGGGAACATCAACATGGCCGGGTGCCGGGTCCCCGCCGCCGGGATCGATTGGCGGCCTACGAGGCAGCCGGTGGTCATGGACGCCTGGCCGGTCACGCCCGCGCCGCCGCTGGGGCTCATAACCGCATTTCAGCCGTGGGAGCGGCCCGCCGCCGGCACGCGCGAGGCGGGGCGAGGGCCGGCACCGGAGAACCTGTTCAAAGTGATGGACCTTCCCGAAGCAACGGGCGCTGCCCTGGAAGTGTTGTTGCGCGGACCGGACGCTCCGCGGGGCTTCTTCGAAAGCCGCGGGTGGCGGGCGAGGGACGCGCTGGACGTGTCGCTCGTGCCCATGTCCTACCAGCGGTACGTCCATGAGTCACGCGCGGCCCTGTGCGTCGCGACTCCGGCGCAGGCGTGGTCCAACAGCGGCCGGTTGCCGGCGGGCGCGGAGGTGTTCCTTGCGAGCGGCCGCCCGGTGATGGCGCAGGACACGGGGCTCTCCAGCCGGCTCCCAGTGGGCGAGGGCCTGCTGGCATACGCGTCGCCGGAGGAAGCGGCAGAATGCGTTCGCGATGTGAACGGCAAATACGCCCGACACAGCGGGGCGGCGCGAGAGTTGGCGGAGGCGTACTTCGATTCGCGCAGGGTGCTTTCTGAGATGCTGGAGGCGGTAACCAGCAGGGCGCCGATAGGAGCGCCCGTCCGTTAGCCAGCCGTGACACCCCCATGGCGCCGCGATATAATTATGTTTGCCTCGGTCCAAAGGGGGAGTGTCGAAATTGGCAGACGAGCAAGACTTAGGATCTTGTGCCGCAAGGCGTCCGGGTTCAAGTCCCGGCTCCCCCACCAGGGCATCATACAGCCACGCAAAGCTCTTCGCGCGAATGCGATAGACATCGGGCGCGGAACGTCCTCGCATTTATGGTACGAAGGGCGACATTCCGGCTCTTCCGAGATAACTCCGCCTGTCACGGTTAATGCATGGGTAGTTTGGATGGGTACGTGTTCGGGGTTCGGCCCTTCATTAATCAGATGATATCTCGACATGGGCTGCACTGCGGCCAGAGATTCCCTTTTTGGCAGGAACTCCGGCTGACGATGCGGTCATTCACGCAGCCGTACCTTCGAAGACATGGCGAGAAAGCTCTGAATCATCTTCCGCTCAGGACCAGGTGTGTCGCGCTTTAGAAGGATATTCCCGTGGTACTTGTTGTCCGGCTTTTCCGCTCTTTCGTACTGAATCCGCTCACCGACTGCGTGATGGCTCTTAAGCTGGTCGAGCGCTGACCGCGGAAATACGGCAACGCCCGCCTTGAACTGCAACTCCCCATTGGACTTGGTCTGGATAAGCGCTACGGCAACCGCGCCTTCGTCATCGTACCAGTTAATGGATTGTTCAACGCAGCCGTCTTGACGTGCCATTGGCGGTTCGTCAAATTCAAAGGCGTGCGCGGCAGGGAGTCCCAGCTTCGTCACGTATGAAACGTTCAGTAAGCCGCGGACACATTGATCAGGGAACTGCACTTCGAGAAGCCTTATGTGGAAAAGATTACTGTTGTTATCAGCGACGATAGAATACCCCGGAAATCGGCGGTCAAAAGGTCGGATGCTTTTATTCCACCAACCCGTGAAGTGCTGACTACGAACCAACCGGAATTACGGGAGTCCTTCTCGATTCCGATCCCAACGCGGAACTCGGGCAATGCCCATTCCAGAAGGAGAGAGCCGTCATCCAGAAGCGCTGCTTCCATCTCGGGGAGATTACTCTTGTCTCCGGCGCTGTGCGTGAGAATGTTGTGAAGACTGGTCAATATCTGTCTAGCTTGGTCTGCAACAGCCCCGTTTTCAAGACTGTTAACAAGTCGCCAAGCCGATCGAAGTGGATTGTCGGTTCCCAATGGCATCGTTGGCTGAATATAGCCACCAAATGTCTGATCCGACGGCAAATAAGCCTCGGTAGACCCAATGGAGACGACACTGTCGCTAGTTCCACCACCGTCTATTTTCTGGATGGAAAGGTTCATATAGGGGTTGGCTCCATCGCCTCATGCAACTTATCTGTAATGCACCATCGCAGCAAACTATGAGCTTTTGCATGCAGAGAATCCAGAAGGCTCTCGCCCTCGTCTCGGGGGATTTGACCAACGGCGAAGAAATCACTATCGATCTCAAATTGCTTGGACATAGATTCTTGGAGGCTAGAGAACCGAGTCTGCAGGCGCACCATGCCATTATCCAAGTCCAGGCGGATATCCGCTCTACTTTCGGATGCCATGACGTCGTCGGCCAATTGGGCTGAGCCGAGAGATCCAAGAACATTCGGACTTAGCAACTCTGACCATGGGACTTCGTCGAGCCCGAGAGCAGCCTTGTCAAAAACATCGAAGTACCTAAGACCAACACGTGTGAAGTACTCAGGTGCGTATACTGCCCTAAGGGCTGTCAGCGGTAGCGTCAAACTTTCTTTGAACCGCTCCCACGAATCGTAGTCCTCCGTTGACAGAGCCATGAAAGTTCTGGTCAAGTTGACTTTCCACCGTCCGTCTTCGGAGACGAACTCGTAATTCTTCATCAGTGACGGGGCCAAGCGCACCATGTTTGAAACAAGGTTAATTTGTGAACCGTCCGGAGCGTCGAGTGTCAACTCCGACTTATCTATGAGATTCGGGAAGCCCGATTTGATGTGCTCTTGGAAAGGTGCCGGCACCTCGGCATCGACCCGCAGAATAGGCGAGAACCGAAGCTGGCAGACAACGCGCTTCAGAGGCTTTTTGCCATATCGAACCCGCTTCACAGTTGGAAAAGGCATAGACTACCCGCTTTCGTGCTCATCACTTTAAGGCGGAGGTTGGTGCAAGGAGCTAACGACACCGACGCACAACTTCGGGCGCTGTGAGAGGGTCTTTGGCCTATGTTACATCGGCCTGTGGGCAAGTAACGAAGTATTGACTTTGAGATCACATGCCAAATAGCGTACTTCAGCGCTGGCTTCGAAAACAACGACAGTTCGTGATGCGGACAGATGGCAGTTTGCTAAACCTGTTTTAACAGACGGTACAACTGTTCTGTCACGATGGTGGCGCTTGGCGGCAAATAGGCGTGTTTGAGAACTTCGACCTCAGTCGGTAGCGAATGGGAATGGGGTCGTTAGCTGGCAAGCCTTGAGGGTGACGGCCCAGCCGTCATCCTCCCTGTTTGTCTTTGGTCTATTCAGTTGTTAGTCAGCGCCTGCGTAGCCGTGAGCGGGCCTGATGGCCGGGGCTGCCCTGGCGACCTTCTCCTCGGCCGGGACCCTGATGAAGTACAGGCCCGGTACGCCTACCACCAGCGTGGCAAACCCGATCAGGAGAATCAGTGCGCCGCTGCCCATCGCAAGGTCCGCCACACCAAGGGCCAGGACTGAGAGGCCAAGGGCCGCCTGGAGCCCTGCGCCGTTGAAGTAGCTCTGGCGGTTCGGGTCCTCGCGGGCCAGTGTCTGGAACGGGCCATGCCGGCCGAGTGTGTGGAGCTTGATCACGTCCGCCTGGGCCTGGGCCGTCTTTGCGTCCTGGACCAGCGTGTTGGCCGGGACTCCGAACTTCTCTGCGTCTGCGCTGGTGTAGACCTGCTGCTCTATGAGCCTGTCTTTGATCTCACCTCTTGCCTGGTAGCCCATGTACACGAACGTCGCCCCGATGCCAATGAACGCGATGCCGAATACCGCCGCCGCTACCCATAGAAGATTCCTGATCGTCTTCATTTTGGTCCTCCCTGGACACTGTTGCTTTGTGGTTTCGATTTGCTGTTTGACACCAGCCACACTGCACAATGTCAGAATAGCCCCCGCCACGTGCACAGCCCGTGATGACGAAGCCCGCCGTGCATGCCGAACGCATGAAGAATTTTGCAGGGATGACGAGGGGTTGTGAAGAGGAAGTCCCGGCGTGTGAAGATTCTATGAAGACGAAGCTGCGGACCGGCTCTCATCGCGCTCGCCGGTCCACAGGCGGCGCATCTCCTCGCTCGTCTCAAGCAGCGCGTCCAGCGTTCCCTCAGCTTCAATGCGGCCGTCGCGCATGACGCCGATATGGTCGGCGCGACGGAGCGCAGGGCGGCGGTGGGAGACGACGAGGGCGGTCACGTCCGGGCGCTGGAACAGGCGCTCCCAGAGGAGCTGCTCGGTGACGACGTCCAACCCGCTTGAGAGGTCGTCGAATACCAGTAGCTCGGCGTCGCGCACGAACATCCGAGCGGCGGCCGAGCGGCGCAGCTGGCCGCCGGAGAGCTTCACGCCGCGGGGGCCCACAAGGGTGTCCAGACCGGCCTCCAGCTCCGGCACATCGCCCTCCAGGACGGCGTAGTGCAGGGCGGATTGCAGGCCCGCACCGTCCTCCGGGACGCCCATCAGGATGTTGTCGCGCAGGGACTCGCTGAACAGTCGCGGCGCTTGGGCGGTGTAGGCGCAGCGCGGCGGGACGAAGTGCTTGTCCGGCTCCTGCACAAGCTCGCCGTTCCAGTAGACCTCCCCGGACTCCTTCGTGAGGATGCCCAGCAGCACGCGCAGGAGGGTGCTCTTCCCTGCCCCAATGCGGCCGGTGATCACGGTGAAGGTGCCGCGCTCCACGCGGAGGTTGATCCCGTCGATGCCGTTCGCGGACCCGGGGTAGTGGTAGGTAAGGCCGCGCGTCTCGACAAGCGCCAGCCGGTCGCGCGCAGACTTCTCAACCACGGGCACGGTAGGCAGCGCGCCGCTGAGGTACACCGGCGCGTGCTCTACCAGCTTGCCCGGCGGGGCGCTGTGCATCACGCGGTCCATGCGGTCGAAGGCCACCTCCGTCTGCCGGAACTGGGTCACCAGCCTGCCCACCTCCTGGTTCAGCCAGCCGATAAAGCCGAAGTAGGAGACGAAGAGGGCGAAGTCGCCGACGGTGAAGTCGCCGGAGCGGATGGACTGCGCGGCGAGGATAAGCACGAAGCCCGTGCCGAAGCCGATCGTGATGTCCCACATCGAGCCCAGTACGCCGTTCAGGAACGTGTCTTTGATTGTAACGGTGCGGCGCTTGTTGTTCAGGTCGATGAACCGCTCGATGACACGCTCCTCGGCGCCGGCTACCTTTATAGATTCCACCGACCCGAAGACCTCGCCGATGAAGCCCGTGACGTCGCCGGTGGCCTTACGGTTGGCCTTCCTCAGGCGCTTGATGTGCCGCAGGGCGATGCTGAGGCTGGCGGTTATGAGCACCAGCGGCATAAAGACGGCCAGCGTCACCAGCGGGCTGATGCGCAGCATGATGTAAACGGCGACGACGACGTATATGAGCAGCGGGACGACGAAGCTGAGCCGGTTCAGGTACTGCGCCGTCGATTCGGCGTCCTCCCGGAAGCGGCTGACGGCCTCGCCCGGGGAGTCCGGCAGGGAGGCCCCCGCCGGCCGGTCCAGCACGTGGCTCAGCATGTTCCTGAGCAAAAGGGATGTGAACGTGAAGATCGCCCGCGGCGTGAGGATGGAGCCGATGAGGTTGGTGAAGAAGCGCATCGTTCCAAGGCCCACCATCAGGGCGCAAAGGGTATATACGTCGAAGCCGGCAGGCTGGTCCGCCGAGAGTGTGTCAAATATGGCCCTTGTCGTGAGGGAGACTGAATGGGGGATTACTACAAGCCCCATGGACCTCGAGAGCAGCAGGAGCACGAAGCCCGGATGGAAGCGGAGGAGCGTCCACAGTCGGCTGAAGGTGCTCACGAAAGCACCTCCTCGAGGCCCGTCTTGAGGAGCCGAGCGAAGCGGGAGGAGGGGTCCGCCGCGAGCGCCCGGCGGTCGCCGTGCTCCACGATGCGGCCCTGCTCCAGGACCATGATCCGGTCGCAGCGCTGCACCGTGGCAAGATGGTGGGCGATGATGATCACGGTGCGGCCTCGCGCCAGCCTGTCCACCGCCCGCTCGATCATCTGCTCCGTGCCGCGGTCCAGTCGCGACGACGCCTCGTCCAGGATTACGACCCCGGCGTCACGCAGGAAGACGCGCGCAAACGCCAGCAATTGCCCTTCGCCTGCGGAAAGGCCGCTGCCGCCGCTGGAAAGCTCGGAGTCCAGCCCGTTCGGAAGGGACTCGTACCAGCGCGACAGGCCCAGGCTGTGGATGACCTCAATCATCCGCTCGTCAGGTATCGATGGGTCGAAGAAGGTCAGGTTGTCACGCACGGTCCCCTGGAAGAGTCGCACGTCCTGCGTCACCAGCTTCACCCGCTCCCGCAGCGCTCCCACCTTGAGCTCGCGCACGTCCCTGCCGCCCACGCGGACCGCGCCGGACGAAGGGTCGTACAGCCGCAGGAGCAGGCGCGTCATCGTCGTCTTGCCGCTGCCGGTGCGGCCCAGGAGGCCGAGGACCGTCCCGGGAGCGAGAGTGAAGCTGACATCGTGCAGGACAGCCTCGCCCTCGCCGTAGGAAAACGAGACGCGGTCAAATTCGACTGCGAGCGGCCCGGTCGATACGTCGGCCGACGGCCCGTCCGGCACCTTGCTTTGCGCCTGGGTGAGCTCCACAACGCGCGAGATGCTGGTGGTGGCGCGCTGGAAGCTATCGAGCTGCGAGGTGAGGCTGTTGATCGGCCACACGAGAAGGCTCGTGTAGTAGAGGAACAGGTAAACGGTGCCGATAGTAACATCGCCGTTGATGTACAGGTACGCTCCCACACCGAGCGACAGGGCGTTGCCGAAGATAAGCATCATGATTGTGGAGCCGAACATCATGCTGCCCATAAGATCGGACATGCGGTACTTGCGGTACCACGTGCGCATTAGCTCGTGGAAGCGGCGCATGACGTACGGTTTGGCGTTGTTGGTGCGGATATCCTCCGTGCCTGAAAGGCGCTCCTCAAGGAAGCCGAAGGTCTGGGCGCTCGCCTCGCGCTCCGCCTTCCAGTACGGAGTGGCAATGTTGCGAAGCGTGAACAGCACCGCCATGCATACGCCGGCGAAGAGCGTGAGCGCCAGTCCGGCCCGCCAGTCTTCCCTTGCTACGAGCACCAGCGCTCCGCCAAGCAGCAGCACGCTCCCGAGGATGTCGATCACGAAGCGGGAGAAGAAGCTTCCGAGCTGGGTAGGATCGCCGTCGATGCGCTCTATCATCTCGCCCGGCGTCCGGCTTTTGTGGAACGACATATCCAGCCGCAGGCAGTGTCGCGCAAGGTCGTTGCGCAGGTTGTTTGTCGCCGTCCACCCCACCTGGGCGCTCGTGTAGTCGGCGAACACGGATACGACCTGGGCGACGATTGTGATGCCGATGAACGCTGCGCCGGCGCTGAAGAGCGCGCTGTTCTCGCCGCCCGCGCGGGCGGTGTCGATGAAGTACCTGACGATCTGCGGCTGAATAAGGTACAGAGCCGTGCCGCCGAGCAGCAGCGCGCCCATCAGGGCCACCATGGCGGCCTGGGGCCGCATGTACCGCGAGACCAGGTCGGCGTAGTGCCTGGGCCGCACGATAACCTTATCGTTTGGTTTTTCGACAGCCATCCCGGCCATTTACCTGGTTACCTTGTTTGGCTTAACGCTCGTTCCCCTATTATGCGTCATGCATCGAGGCAAGTACGACCACGGCACGTAAGTACACTACCTACGCGCGGCTGCACATCCGCCTTACGGGGAATGGACCAGTCCGAAAAGACTATGCCATATAGGGTGAAACACTCATGCGCGACCCTCTGGACCCTGCATAGACTGTGGTGGTGTGGCTTATAGGGTTGATTTAGTACAAAAGGGGAGAGTATGCGTGTTTCTGTGCGGTTAGGAGTGGCGGCTATTTTGATGGCGGTTATGGCCGTGGCCGCGTTCGGCGGCGGCTATTTTTCAAGCGGTGTGCCGGAGGTCAGTGCGGCCCAGTTCGAAACACTTGCACGGGGCGTTGTGACCGAGCACGCGCAGGCGACCGGCGATGTCGACGGGTCCGACGGCAGCACCAGGGCGGCGGTGGACTACTTCCTGAAGATCGACGGCATTCCCGGCGAGTCTTCGGATGAGAAGCACAGGGGCGAGATCGAGCTGGAGTCCTGGAGCTGGGGCGAGACGAATATGGGCACGCACGCCGGCGGCGGCGGCGGTGGGGCCGGCAAGGTAAGTATGCAGGACTTCCACTTCACAATGAAGTCCAGCAAGGCATCCCCCATGCTCATGCTTGCATGCGCAACGGGCCAGCACATCAAGCAGGCGACCCTCTTCGTGCGCAAGTCCGGCGGCGACCAGCAGAAGTATATGAAGATCACGCTCTCGGACGTCCTTGTAAGCTCATTCCAGATCGGCGGCCAGGGCGGGGACATCCCGACCGACCAGATCAGCCTGAACTTCACGAAGATCGAGTTCGAGTACAAGCCGCAGAAGCCTGACGGCTCTCTCGACGCCCCCGTCAAGGCGGGCTACGACCTGAAGATGAACAAGAAGCTTTAGGACCCGAGTTAGGATAGGCTTTGAGAAAAAGGCGCCGGTATCATCCGGCGCCCTTTTCTTTTGACCTGCCTTTTGATTTGTAGCGACGGTCAGGACAGCGACCTCACCACCCCATCTGCCAGGGCGGCAATTCCTCGGCGGGCGACCGTAATGGGACGGTAGGCGCGGTAGGGAACGGTCTGCTTGTGCGGGATGGGGGTGGACGACCACACGACGATTATGTCTGCCCAGTTGGCGTTGGCGTCTGCCCGCTTCGTGTCCGTGTAGTCGCCAGCGAAGACGAACCGGGCCTCGACGGCCTGGGGGAGAAGCGAGGTGAGCTTCGTCTTCATCTCCGGTGTGCCGCCTATGATGATGAGGCGGCTCTTCCCTGCCCTGGCCATCGCCTCGGCCATCTCGCGAACGGCGCGGGCGTTCTCAGAGCCGCCGCAGACGGAGCAGAACTCCCGCGCGCCGACGACGATAGTCTTTGGCGCGCCCGCCTGTGATTGCCCCCACGCCGCCGCACCGGCCCGTAGCGCTGCCTCCGCCGCCTCGCGGCACTTGTCGCGCCCGCAAACAAGGACGAAGCGCTCCGAGAGCAGCGCCTCGATCTTCGGGGCTTTGGAAAGCTGAATGCGGCTCTTCCGTGGGTTGGTGAGGCTGGCTTCGATCATCGCGGCGAGGGCGGCCGCCGCGGCTTCACCGGTGAAGCCGTACTCAGCCAGCAGGGCGGTCGTTTCCTGGTCTTCCATGGAGGGCGCACTCCCGTCTTCCGCGTCCTGATTCACCCACTATAACGCGGCGAACGGGAATCCGATATGCCTCCCAGTTCGTGAACGCGCCGTCACTGCGGCGGAGGAGCGGAGGCCACCCGCCGGGCTCCGCGCGGCGCGACTCCGCGACCGCCATGTCGATGTCTACGCCCAAGCCGGGGGTGTCCTGGGCGAAGGCGTAGCCGTCCTTCCACCCCACCTGCACGGGGAAGAGGTCAAGGTCCAGCGTGCCGGGCTGCTTCGGCATCTCCTGCACGCCCACGTTCGTGGAGGCCATGCACAGCGTCACGCACGCCGCCGCGCTCACCGGGCCAAGCGGGTTGTGCGGAGCGATGTCGATGTAGTGCGTCTCGCAGGCGTGGGCGATCTTGAGCGACTCCGTGAGGCCGCCGACGTTGCACACGTCGATCCGGGCGTAGCTGATTAGCTCCTCTTCAATTACGGTGCGGAGCTGCCACTTGCTCGACCACTGTTCCCCCGCCGCGATCGGCAGGCGGACCTGGCGGGCTAGTGTGCGGTAGCTCTCCGGCCCCTCGGAACGAAGGGCGTCCTCTATAAAGAAGGGGTTGTACGGCTCCAGCAGGCGGAAGAGCGTCGCGGCGTGGGCGGTGTCCAGCCGCGTGTGGGCGTCGATGCATATCTGGATGTCCGGCCCCACGGCCTCGCGGACGTTCGCCGCCATGTCGCGGCAGAGCATGACTGCGCGCGCGGGGTCCAGCGTGCCCGGCCCGCCTGCGCCCAGGTTGCCGTCTGCGTTCGTCTCCGGCACATCAAACCTTACGAACTTCCAGCCGGCGTCCACCGCGCGCCTGCAGTTGTCCACGAGCGAGCGCATGTCCTTGCCCTGCGTGTGGGGGTAGCAGACGACCCTGTCGCGCACAGGGCCGCCGAGAAGCCTGTACACCGGCATTTTGAGCGCCTTGCCCTTGATGTCCCACAGGGCAATATCGATGGCGCTGATGGCGCAGCTATAGACGCCGTCCGCCGGGTTGAACGAGCCCCGGAACATGTGCTGCCACAGGCGCTCCGTGCTGAACGGGTCCTCGCCGACGAGAATCTCAGATAGCTGCGCCATCGCCTGCTCTATCGCCTTGCCCCATCTACCCTTCCCCACCTCACCGAGGCCGTATATGCCAGCGTCCGTGTCCACGCGCACCATAAATAGCTTCCGGCCGACATCGCTCTTGACGCACATGCTCGTCAGCTTCGTGATCTTCATTTCAGAAACTCCTCAATTCCGGCCCATGGGACGGATTATGGACGAAATCCCAGCTATGCGCCATAGGAAGATCACCCCACTTCAAACAAAGACCAGCCGGGCATCGATCGATGCCCGGCCGGTTGCCGACTACTGACTACTGACTACGACGCCTTCACGACCGGGTTCGTCAGCTTCCCAACTCCCTCGACGACGCCCTCGATGACGTCGCCGGGCTGGAGCATCTTCTCGCCCTCGCCGGCCTTCGCAAGCGCAACGCCGGTGGCGATAAGGTCGCCGGGTTCGAGCACGCACATTTTCGAGATGTACTCGATCTGGCGGCCGATGTCGAAGATCATGTTGCTGGTGCTGGAATCGATGCGGAGCTCGCCGTTGACGTAGGTCTTGAGCGAGAGCTTGTGGGGATCGGCGATCGAGGCCTTATCGACAACCCACGGGCCGACGGGGCAGTGGCCGTCCAGCCACTTGCCGTTCAGCCAGTCGAAGTAGTAGACGTTCTCCCTCTCCTTGGCGAAGTTAAGGCTGCGCGAGGAGACGTCGTTGATGATCGTGTAGCCGAAGACGTGGTCGAGCGCCTTCTCCTTCGAGATATTGCGTCCCGGCTTGCCGATGACGACGCCGAGCTCGATCTCCTGGATAAGGCTCGTTGTGACGGGGAAGTAGGATATGGCCTCGTCCGGGCCAACCATCGCGCTGGAGGGCTTGATGAAGAACTTGGGCGTATCCCTGTCCAGGTTTACTTCCTTGCGCTTGTCCGTGGGGTGGTAGTTGGCGGCGAGGCAGAGGATCTTGCCCGGCCTGCCCACGGGAGCGAGCAGCTTCACCTTCTTGAGGTCGTGGGTGACCGTCGCCGCGGATGCCACCTGCCGCAGGCCGGCCGTGTCCAGCAGCGTCAGCACGCCAAGGTCGCCGCCCGACCCCGGCACCTCGGAAATCTTGTCCCCGCGCACGATGATACCCACCGCGGGCGCCTTCGCCCCCGGCGCAAGATAACGAACGATTCGCATCGGACCCTCCTGCAAGTCAAGTACAGTCTGACGCAGTATCTTAAAGGGATTGGCATGGGGAGTCAAATTCAATAGCCAATATCGCCGCGCGCCCGATTCCTATAACATAGTGAGTGCAATGCCAGAGATAGCGCGCTTCTTCGGGATAATAATCAGGATGTACGCAGAGCCCGGCGGACAGCACCACGGTCCGCATCTGCATGCCTATTACCAGGAGAATGTTGGGATATATGCTATCGACTCCATTGGGCTTATCGGCGGCAGCCTGCCCAAACGCCAGCATCGTTTCGTAGAAGCATGGGCGGAGCTGCACCAGGACGAGTTGATGAAGAACTGGGAACGCCTGCAATCCGGCCGATTACCGATGAAGATTGAGCCGCTCAAGTAGGAGATCCGAATGTCGCATCCAATCCACAGGGTTACCGCCTTCGAGCATCTGGGCGCATACTCTCTCCTGGTGCGCTTCAGCGACGGCAGTTCGCAGGCCATAAATTTCCTGCCCGTCCTTGCCGGGGAGATTTACGGCGAGCTGCGTAACCCCGACCTGTTCGGCCAGGTCCGCATTGATCCCGAAGTCCACACGCTCGTGTGGCCCAATGGCGCCGACTTCGACCCGGCGACGCTTCATGACTGGCCGGAGCATTTGCCTGCCCTGAGGGCGATGGCCCAAAAGTGGGCTGCGCACAAGGCGGGTTGATCCTACAATTTGAATCGCGCCCGTTCACAGGACAGATGATTCTTCCCGGGGCGGCGGCGACGAGGGAGAGCATTAAGGTCAGAATTGGCAAAAACACAGGGAGGGCCGGATTTCCGGCCCTCCCTGTTGTTACAAACGGTCTAAGCTACGTCTCGCGCTCAGTATGCCAGCGCGGCTGGGACGTTGAGGATGCCCTCGCGAACGCCGTCGAAGGAGTAGCCGCCTGTGGGGGAGTTCAGGGGCGCGGTGCCCTTGCGCGAGGCGGTGGCCGTGATTGCTGTCCTGACCTGCGCGGGAGAGAGGCTGCCGCCCTTGTCGTCCGCCCGGTCCCACATCAGTGCGATTGCGCCGGCCACGTGAGGGGCCGCCATGCTTGTGCCGTACATCTTCACTGTGCCGCCGCCGCGGGCGAGCGACAGGATTCCGTCTGCTGTGATGGTGCAGCCCTTGAGGTCTTCCTTCGTCTCACCAGGGGCGGAAATGGCTACGGCCGTTCCGTCAGACGTGAAGAGGGATGCAGTGTCGGCCGCTATCGCGCCGTTGCACGCGCCCTTGCCGGGCGTGCCGGCCTCCGCTGTCGTGCTGCCCACGGCGATAGCCTCGGCGAACTTCGCGGGGACCTGGGCGTTGGCCTCCAGCGCTGCGTCGTTGCCGGCGGCGACGACGACCGTAATGCCTGCGGCATTCACCGCTGCCACTGCAGCCTGCATGGCGGAGTCATCGGACGAGGCCAGCCTACCCAGGCTCATATTGGCAACCCGGATGCGTGGCGTTACCTTGTTCTCGTTCGCCAGCACCCAGTCCAGGCCGGCGATCACCGCCGAGTCCGCACCGGAGCCCTTGTGGAGGACGCGGACTGAATACACGGTGGCGCCCGGCGCGACGCCGACCACGCCGGTCGTGTTGTTCATAGCAGCGGCTATTCCCGCAACGTGGGTGCCGTGGCCATTGTCGTCCTGGCAATAGGCCGACGTTGTGCCGTAGGCGGAGAAGCACGTGGAGGAGACACGAATGTCTGCGTTGCTCATGTCAATGCCGGTGTCGATGATTGCGATGCCGATCCCAGCGCCGGTATGGCTCAGCGTGCCGGGAGCTGCGCCGATGCGCTTGACGCCGGCGGGAACGACCTGGGACGAAGACGGGCCGCCCGAGCCCTTTACGGGTTTCCCGAGGATGGTGACTTCAAGGTCGGGAGTGACTGAAAGGACGCTGGGATCATTCTGAAGGGCCTTGACCCTTCCGGGGGGGGCACCTTCGCCGAGAAGCCGTTGAAAACGGCCTGGTAGCGGTGGCCGCGGTCAAGCTTGTGGGTCGCGGCGACCTTATCGGCCGAGGCGCCGGCCTTGAGGACGACGATATAACTGTCCAGGACGTGGTCGCCGGGAACGCCGGACGGCGGGTCCGCCGAAACGTTCGCAACGCCCAGAAGGGCAAATGAGAGGGCCAGGATACCGGCTATGATTCGCTTCATGTTCCCCCCAATCGAAATATGCGGACTTGTCCGCATCGCCGGCCACCTTCGCCAGCCCGACTCATAGAGCGTAACAGGCAAATATCCCCACCGCCCATCTATCTTTCTCTATATCGACAGTCAAGAAAGTCCCATTCGAACGCGAAGCTATGGGGTGTGGGTATATACCGTATTTATACGATACCCACAAACACTGGCGCAGACCAGCGCCTCAGATTGGCCATTACGTACGTGGTTTGTGCGAGGGGACCACTACCCTATCCACGCCCGGATCTCGCGGCCGAGGTCGGAAGCCTTGCAGGCGCGAAGCGTCGCCGGCGGGAGAGAGCGGATGAAGTCGCGGCCGTACTTCTTCGAGATGACCCGCTTGTCCAGGATGATTGCGACGCCCCTGTCCGTCTTGCGGCGGATGAGGCGGCCGAACCCCTGGCGGATGCGGAGGATCGCCTGCGGCATGGCGTACTCCATGAACGGGTTCTCGTAGAGCTCCGAGCGAGCGGAGAAGACGGGCTCCGTGGGAACCGAGAACGGCAGCTTGGCGACGATGAGCACCTTGAGCAGGTTGTCCGGGATGTCGACGCCCTCCCAGAAGCTGGCGGTGCCCAGGATGACCGACTTCGGGTTGTCTATGAATTTCTGGATGAGCTGGTGCGGCGTGCCGTCCGCTCCCTGCGCCAGCACGTCCACGCCCATCGTCTGCATGGGGCCGCGCAGGGCGGCCGCGGTGGACTGCAGCGCGGCGTGGGAGGTGAATAGCGCCATCGTGCGGCCGCTCGCCGCCGTGGCCGCATCTGTGACCGCCCTCTCCACCACCGACTGGTACGCCCACTCGGAGGGCTCCGGGATGTCCTGCGGCACGCACAGTAGCGCCGCGAGAGGGTAGTCGAACGGCGAGCCCAGCAGCACGTCTTTAGAGTCCAGGAAGCCCGTGCGCTCGCGGATGTGGTCGAACGTGCGGTTCGTGCTTAGCGTCGCGCTCGTGAAGATGACGGACTCCTTCTGGCTATACAGGAGCGTCTCGAGCTGCTCGCCCACGTGGAGCGGCGCGGCGTACAGGGTGATGTTGCTGTTCCTGCGATTCACGGTCACCCAGTAGATGCCGTCGTCCTCCGGCTTCGAGAAGTACTCCGCCAGGTGCAGCCTGATCTCCGCGGTGCGCTGGACGGCGTTCGCGACCTCGAAGGTCAGCGCCTCGTAGTCCACCAGCTTCGCCTGGTCCAGCCCCTCGAGAGTCTTCCCCAGCGACTGCAGCTCTTTGTCCAGTTGCGAGAGGTACACGTCCGCGTTCTCCCACATCGTCGAGAGCCGCATCCACTCCGGCTTGCCGCGCGTGGATGGGGTGACGCGCAGGTCCTGCCCGGACTCGCCGCCGGTGGCCTCGCCGATGACGGAGTGCATGGCGGAGAACATCGCGGCCTGGGACTCGCGTATGCCCGGGAGGAGCGCGCCGATATTGCTTGCCGCCTCTTCCACCGACTTGCGCCTCGTCTCCGCCGCCTTCGAGCCTCTGAAGGCCGTCACCGCCTGGTTGATGAGGCCCTTGTCGCCGCCGAGCGTCTGCAGGTGGTCGTCGATCGCCTGCTGGCCCACCTCGAAGCCCAGGTGCTTCGTCGCCTCCTCCTCCAGGTGCTGCGCCTCGTCGACGATCAGGATGTCGTACTCCGGGATCAGCGCGCTGCCGGCGATGAGGTCCGTCATGAGGAGCGCGTGGTTCACGACGGTGATATGCGCGCCCGCGGCCCGCTCTCGCGCGGCGCGGAGGAAGCACACGCCGTTCATGCCGTTGCAATCGCGCGCGCCCTGGGCTGACAGCCTCTCCCACGGCATAGACGCGTTGCGGTGGCCCAGGTTCAGCTCATTGCGGTCGCCGGTCTGCGTCGTTCGGAGCCACATCAGCACCTTCGCCATCATGCGGGCCTCATCGTCAGCAAGGCTGTCTGCGCCGCGCATGTGCGCCCACTTCTTGAGGCACAGGTAGTTGGAGCGGCCCTTGAGGAGCGTGTAGTGGAACTCCGACTCCGAGAAGCCGTCCACGCCGGAGAGCGCCTTCACGAGCGTGGGAATGTCCTTGTTGAGAAGCTGCTCCTGCAGGTTGATCGTGTTGGTGGAGATAACCACGCGCTTGTTGTTGGCCACGGCGTACATCGCCGCCGGGAGGAGATATGCGAGCGACTTTCCGGTGCCTGTGCCGGCCTCCACGATCAGGCGCTCACTGTCGTTGATTGCCTTTGCGACCGCGCGGGCCATGACGATCTGCTCCTGCCGCTCCTCGAACGCCGGCATCTCCTGCGCCATGGGGCCGCGGCTGCTGAGCGCCCACTCCACCTGCTCGATGTCGATGGGCTTCATCTCGGAGTTCGCCTTGAGCGCCTTGAGGTGCTTGATCCGGTCCTTGATATCGCGGATATCGTAGCCCGTCACACCGATGTAGGAGGGGGGCTCCTGCTTGTCCGCTCCGCCCGTCCCTTCTTTCCTCTCCCTCAGGGAGAGGCCTTCGGCGCTCCGGCCGAAGGGTGAGGGTGTGGTTCGTGCCATGCGGCGGATGAAGTGGGATAGCACCCAGTTGGACTTCGCCGCCAGCCGCTCCATCTCCGCCAGCGTGAAGGGGTCCAGTCCGCATGCTATGTCCGCCAGCTTGAGGAAGAGTTGCCGCGCCGCGTCTGCGTCCGCCACCGCCCTGTGGGCGCGTCCGGTATCCAAGCCAAAGTAGGCGGCCAGCTTGCCAAGCGAGTACTCGCGCTGGCCCGGCAGGAGCATGTACGCCATGTCCCAGGTATCGCAGCGGGTGTTGGAGAAGCGCAGCCCCTTTTGGTTGAGGAAGCCCAGGTCGAACTGCACGTTGTGGCCCAGGAGGGGGTTGTTGCCGACGAACACGGCCAGGTCGCGGGCCACCTGCTGGAAGAGCGGCGCGCCGTCCACCTCCGCCTGCGTGATGCCGGTGAAGCTCCGGATGAACGGCGGGAGCTGCCGGCGCGGGTTCACGAGCGACTGGAAGGTGTCGAGCACCTCGCTCCCCCGGAACTTGACCGCGCCGACCTCGATGATCTCGTCGCTCTCGGACTCCAGGCCGGTCGTTTCCAGGTCTATGGCCACCCACACGTCATCGAGGGGGGATGTCTGCTGTGGGGGAAAGAGGGTCATGCGCGGTCCTGGGCGGAGGTTCTCCTTCGAATGATACCTGCCTTCAGGGCGCCCCTTCAAGCATAAATGTTCGATGGGCGGACACATCAGACCAGTCCGACACGTCAGACCTCTCGGACTGGTCTGACATGCCCTACTTCTTCGCCCTGGGTATCTTCAGCCCCGCGACGTGCATGCGGAGGGAGTAGACGGAGGTCATTGCGGCGACGTAGAGGGTCTTGTTATCGGCGTCGCCCCAGCCCATGTTGATGGACTGCTCAGGCAGCTTGATCACGCCGATGACGTTGCCGTTGGGCTCGATGACGTGGATGCCGCCGGGGCCGGTGCAGTAGATGCGGCCGTCCTGGTCCAGCTTCATGCCGTCCGGGAAGCCGGGCTCGCCCGTCTCCTTGAAGGTGTGGAAGCGGCGCTGGTTGGTCAGCGAGCCGTCCTTCTGCACGTCGAACGCGTCGATGTGCATAGATGGACGCGTGTTGATGAGGTAGAAGGTCTTCTCGTCCGGCGAGAAGGCGAGGCCGTTAGGGTCCACGAACGGGTATACGGCCGGCTGCACATCGCCGTTGGGGGCGATGCGGTAGACGCCGTTTTGAGGGATGTCCGTCTGCTCCGGCGGGTACGATCCCGCCCCGCGGTTGGTGAAGTACAGGCTGCCGTCCGAGATGCCCACAACGTCGTTGGGGCGGTTCAGCCGCTTGCCCTCGCAGTGGGTGGCGATGCCCACCACCGTGCCGTCCTTCTCCTGGCGGGAGACGCGGCGGTTAAGCTGCTCGCAGGCAATCACCCTGCCCTGCAGGTCCAGCGTGAGGCCTGTGGCGCGGCCGGTGCCGGAGCGCCATAGCTCCTTTTCCTTGCCGGGCGCGACCTTCCAGATGAAGTGCGGCTCCTTGTCTATCTGCGTGAAGAGGACGTACCCGTCCGGGTGCCAAACAGGCCCCTCGGTGAAGCCGAAGCCCGTTGCGATCTGTTTCGGCTCGCCGGCAACAAGGTCCTTCAAAGTAACTGCCATTGGAAGCCTCCTGGTAACGTAATCGAAGGTAGTTTACTACAGGGAAGGCACCCAGCACCCCTACGCCCCCCTGCGCGCCAGCGCATCCGCGGCGAGGGGGAGGAGCCAGCCGTAGGCGGCGGCCCAGCCAGCGGCGAGGGCGAGGATGCCGGGGGCGACGCGGCGGAGGAGCACGGCGAAGGGCGCCATGAGGGCAACGCCGACGGCGGCGATGGCGAGCGTAAAGAAGAGGTTGGGGCTGCCCATCCCGGCGCCGGGGATATGCCGGGCGCTCTCCCGGTACAGCAGGCCCATCGCCATGCCGAAGACGACGAACGTTGGGTATGCGAAGAGCACGAGCGCGAGCACCAGGAAGCGCGGCGGCAGCCTCGCGAGGAGCGGCCTGACGATCGGCACGGGGTTGCGCGCCAGTGCAAAGACCACAAGCGGCGCAACGCCCATGAAGACGATTGTCATTGCCAGCCCGCCCAGCGCGCCGGCCACGATGTATTGCATTAGCGGGTGCCCTCCGGGCGCCAGGCGGAGACGAGGTGCGCTTCCCAGCCGTGGCGGTGCTTGAGCATGAGCTGGAGGGCGGTGCCGAGCTCCTTGCGGGAGACCGGCGCGAACAGCGACGGTCCCGCGCCCGCAAGGTGTATCTCCCGCGCGCCGAGCGCGTAGAAGGCGTCCCAGTACTCCTTCAGCCCGGGGAACGCCTCCTTCGCCACGCCGTCAAATGCGTTGTACAGCAGCTGCGGCGGGACGTCGCCGTGGTGGTCGCGGATGCGCGCCTCCAGCTTGCGCGTCAGGTGTCCCGGCGTATAGTCCGCCGGCGTAATGCGCCTGTAGAGCGCCGCCGTCTTGTTGGGAAGCTCGATCTTCGGGCACAGGATGACGAACCACTCCAGGCTGATCGGCGGCAGCGGGCGTATGCGCTCGCCGCGACCCTGCGCCATCGCCGTCCCGCCGTGGATAAAGAACGGCACGTCCGACCCCAGCTCCGCCCCGATCGCGCGCAGCTCGTCTTCGGAAAGGCGCAGCCCCCAGAGGGTGTTCAGCCCTTTCAGCGCGGCCGCGGCGTCCGAGCTGCCCCCGCCGAGGCCCGCTGCGACGGGTATGCGCTTCTCCAGGCGGATCAGCGCGCCACCGGGGTGGCTGGCGCGCTCACGCAGCAATCTTGCTGCCTTGATAGCCAGATTGCTCTCGTCTCCCAGGTCCGGCCTGTCGCACTCCAGCGATATCTCCGGCGCGGCCTCCAGCGTGAGCGTGTCGTGCAGGCTTACGGTCTGCATGACGGTCACGACCTCGTGGTAGCCGTCCGGCCGCTTCCCGAGGATTTCGAGCGAGAGGTTGATCTTGGCGTAGGCGTTGATGGAGATCATTGGGCGGACCGCACCGCATCGTATAGCTTGCCCCATTCGTCCATGGACAGCGTCTCGGCGCGGCGTTTGGGATCGATGACGGCCTTTGCCAGCACGGCGTCCGCCTCCTCGGGGGAGATATCGAGCCCCTTGCGCAGGTTGTTGTGTATCTGCTTGCGGGGCGCGACGAAGCCGGCCTTAACGACGCGGAAGAAGCTCTCGGGCGTATCGAACGGCACGGCGGGGCTGTCGTAGACCTCGATTTTGACGACGGCGGAGGTGACGTTCGGCGACGGGCGGAACGAGCCGGGCGGCACGTACGTCACGATCTTCGGCGTGCCGTAGACCTGCGTTGCGACGGAGAGGACGCCCATCTCCCCGGGCTGTGCGCACATCTCCCTTGCGACCTCGCGCTGGACCATGACGACCATCACAGCCGGCTTGTGCGCCGCCTCCAGGAAGCGGCGGATGATAGGCGATGCGGCGTAGTAAGGGAGATTGGCGACCATTTTGTACGGCGTGTGGCGGTCGATGATGGAGTCGATGTCCACCTCGCGGGCGTCTGCTACTACGACGCGGAACGCCGGGTTGTCGGCGTACTTCTCAGTGATGGACGCGGCAAGGGCGTCGTCCAGCTCCACGGCCACCACTTTGCCGGCGGCCTGCGCCAGCGCCTCGGTGAGGAAGCCGCGCCCGGGGCCGATCTCAAGGACGGTGTCGTCCTTCGTCAGCGCAGCGGCGTCCACGATTTTCCGGAGCACGCCGCGGTCGACCAGGAAGTTCTGGCCGAGGGATTTTTTGGCGGGGGTGAAACGCCGCTCTGGGGCGGATTGGCTCACGTGCGCGCCTGGGTGCGAGGATGCATCAATCGTAAGGACACGCGACGGGGAAGGCAAGCGCGGGGATTCCCCTTCCGGTCCCCCTCTCTCTGAAGTCGGAGAGAGGGGGTCAGGGGGAGAGAGGTCCCCTACACCGTTGCGAGGTATTGCCAGAAGAGGGAGACGGCCGCGCCGCCGTCGCCGGAGGCCGCGGCGACGCCGTGCTTGGTGCCGTTGCGCACATCTCCCGCGGCGAAGATGCCGGGGACGCTCGTCTCCAGCAGCAGCGGATCGCGCTTGAGGGGCCAGCCCGCCGGGCGCTTGCCGTCCCTCAACAGGTCCAGCCCCGTGAGGATATGGCCGCTCGGGGAGAGCATGACGACGCCTTCAAGGAAGTCGCTCTGCGGTTTCTGGCCAATGAAGATAAATACGGCGGAGGCGGGGCAGTTGTCCGCGGCGCCGCTCTTGTGCCTGACGGTAATCTGCCGCACTGCCTCGTCTCCCTGCACGTCCACCAGCTCCGTTTCGAAGCGCAGCTCGATGTTCTCCTTCGATCTAATGGCGACGTCCAGGTAGCGCGACCACGTGGGCTCCGTGCCGCGTATGAGGACGGAGACCTTGCGCGCGTACCGACTGAGGAAGACCATGCCCTGTGCGGCGGCGTTGCCCGCGCCGACGACGAACACGTCCTGCCCCTGGTAGTTTGCGGCCTCCGTGTGGGCCGCGCCGTAGTAGATGCCAGCGCCGTTCCACCTCTCGGTCCCGGGGATATCGAGCGTGCGAAACCACGCGCCGGTGGCGATCAGGAGGACCTTCGACGAGACCTCTGTGCCGTCCGAGAGCGTGACGATCTTCGCCGCGCCCTCTACCCGGACGCCCGAGACGGACTGTGCCGTGAGTATCTCCGCGCCGAAGCGGCGGGCCTGGGTGACAGCGCGGCGGGTGAGCTCGCTACCCGAGATGCCGGCGGGGAAGCCGAGGAAGTTCTCGATCTTGGGGCTGTTGCCTGCTTGCCCGCCGGGGGCGTGGCGCTCGATCATGAGCACCTTGAGGCCGTCCGCCGTGGCGGTGACCGCCGCAGAGAGGCCGGCGGGACCGCAGCCGATCACGATCACATTGTAGAAGGGCCGCTCCGCCTTGATGCGCAGGCCTGTGCGGCCCGCGATTTGCTGCAGGGTGGGCTGGACGAGCACACCGCCGTCAGGGAACGCCAGCACGGGGATGCGGGGCTCGCCTGGGGCGAGCGACTGCAGAAGCGACCGCGCCTGCTCGTCCCGGTCGATGTCGAGCCGCTGGTACGGAACGGAGCTGCGCGCGAGGAAGTCCTTCACCTCGTGGGAGGCAGGCGACAACATTGCGCCGATTTACGCGCACGCCCTCGAACGGGACCTGGGCGTTGCGCTTCCACTCGTCCAGGAGCGTATCCAGCACCGGGTAGAAGTTGTCCTCCGGCGGGTGCCAGGGCTTGGTCATGTAGTAGTCGAGGCCGACCTTGTTGATCGCGTTGATCGCCGCCTCGGTGTCGGCATAGGCGGTCAAAGGGACCTTGCGCGCCTCCGGGTACGCCTTCGCCGCTTCCTCCAGAAACTCCAGGCCGCTCATTTTCGGCATGCGCTGGTCAACGACGAACAGGGCGACGGACTCCTCGCGCTGCCTGAGCTGCCGGACGACGTCGATGGCGGCCGCCCCGGATGTCGCCTTGATTATTCGAAAGTCCCTGCCGTACTTCTGGCGCAGGTCGCGCTCGACCGAGTCCAGCACGGTCTGGTCATCGTCTACCGCGAGTATGTTTGTCCTTGGCATAGGTTAACTCGCCCTGCTTTCCATTAGCTCCCGCCTGTCCAGCGGAAGGCGGACCCAGAACCTGGTGTTGCCCGGCGCGGACTGGAAGCCTATCTCACCGAAGCACCTTTCTGCGACTATCCTGCGCGCCGTGTCCAGCCCCAGGCCCGTGCCCTTGCCGACATCATTGGTCGTGAAGAAGGGCTCGAAGGTGCGCTGCTGCAGGTGCTCCGGAATTCCCGGTCCGTTATCGATGACCTCTACTACCAGCATACCCGGCTCGCCGCGAGTTCGCACGGTGACCGTGCCGGAATCCCCCGCGGCATCGACGGCGTTGTCCACAAGGTTGGTCCAGACCTGGTTAAGCTCGCCGCCGAGGGTGAAGATTTTGGGCAGTGAGCGGTCGTACTCCCGCTCAAGGCGCGTGCCCTTCTTGAACTTGTGAGAGAGGATGCGCAGCGTGCTTTCGATACCGTCGTGGACATCTATCTACTGTTCCGGCGCGCGGTCCATGTAGGAGTAGCTCTTCACCGCGCTCACAAGCTCGGACATGCTGCCCGTGCTCGTGGAGACCGTCTCGATCAGCTCCAGGACCGCCATTGTCTTGCCTGCCCATGCGAGCGCGTCGGCCAGCGCGTCCGGGTTTACCGATCCGGCGAGGCCGTCGAGACGCGTCACGCCCAGCGCGGCGAGCTGGGGAGCGAGCATCCAGGGCTCGGGGACGCTGCGCGACTCCAGCCACATCGTCACTGCCTCCTCGCGGTCAGCGCGGTCCAGAGGTCCCATGTCTCTCAGCTTCGGGGCGTTAGCGGCGAGCTCGTCCCTGAGCTCCCTGAGCAGTGCGTACTCGCCTTCAGTGAATCCCGCGATGCCCAGCCGCAGGGAGAGGCGCTCCACCTCCGCCAGGCGCTCCGCCAGCTGAGCCGCGGCGCGCTTGGCCGCTGCGGCGGGGTTGTTGAGCTCGTGCGCGAGGCCGGCGGAGAGTTTCCCAAGGGCCGCCAGCTTCTCTGACTGGCGGAGCGCCTTTTGCGCCTCCTTGAGCTCCGTTATCTCGGCGCCGTAGACGAATACCAGGGTGGACTGGACGTCGTGGCGGTGGCGGAATACGTAGTCCCGGTCCCCTACCCTCGCTTCCACGGCAACCATGTCCGGCGACTCCTGCACATGCTTCCAGCCTTCCTCGCCCATGCCGGGGCAGGTGTCCGGCCAGCACTTGCCGAGGAGGCCATTGCCGAAGACCGAGAGGGCGGCGCGGTTGGCCATGAGGATATACCCATCCTTGTCGACGCGCATGACGGGACCGGGGTTCATGTCCGGAAAGCGGGCCAGCTCGGAGAAGCGTTGCTCGGACTGTTTCAGCGCCTGCTGCGTCTCCTTGAGCTCGGAGATGTCTGCGCCGTAAACGAAGACGAGGTTGGACTCCAGGTCGCGGCGGTGGCGGAACACGTAGTCGCGGCCGCCTGTGCGGGCCTCCACGGCCACCATTTCGGGGGAGTTGCAGATGCCTTGCCAGAGCTCCTCGCCCATGCCGGGGCAGGTCTGGGGCCACCGGTTGCCGAAGAGGTTCGCGCCGAAGGCCTGGAGGGCGGTGCGGTTCGCCATGAGAATGGTCCCCTCATGAGTTACGCGCATGACGGGGCCGGGGTTCATCTCCGGGAAGCGGGCAAGCTCTGCCAGCCTGGCGGCGGTCTCGTCCAACTGCGATGGCCGGGCTGGGGGGGCATCTGGGCCGGCCGGTGCTGGCCGCCCTTCGTCAGGATTGCCGTTCACGCGGTGCGCTCCGCAGGTCCGAGGGGGAATCAGGGGAAACGGGACAGGTCGTGCACCTCTAAGTCGTTCGCGCCCGAAGACGTACCAGTGGACCCGACTCGAGCCAGGCTGACCCACGGCCCCCGGAAAGGTCCGCTTACCGTTGCTTCCTTCCGGACCTGGCGGGGTTCACGGGTTTCCGCTGCGCAGGACCCAACTCTCAACACCGGAACCCATTGGCAGTGGCCCCCGGTACGCGGCCTCATAGAGGAATTCAGCCTCGCTAGAGCGGATTGCGAGTACAGGACACCGCTAACTCCCCGCTTAGCACGACCCGGTTTCATTATAGCAGCAGTGGGCAGTGAGTAGTGAGCAGTGGGTAAGACATGGAGAGCCCCGATGCATCGGGGCCACTACGGCTGCTAGCCCACTGCTCACTGCTCACTGCTGCTCTACTTGTTTTCCACTCTCAAAATGCTCAGGAAGGCTTCCTGGGGGATTTCTACGCGGCCGACGCGCTTCATGCGCTTCTTGCCTTCCGCCTGCTTTTCCAGGAGCTTGCGCTTGCGGGTGATGTCGCCGCCGTAGCACTTGGCCAGCACGTCCTTGCGCATGGCGCGGATGGTCTCTCGGGCGACTACCTTGCCGCCGATGGCGGCCTGGATGGGCACCTCGAAGAGCTGCCTGGGGATGAGGTCCTTGAGCTTGGATGCCAGGATGCGCCCCCGATCGTGCGCGCTGTCGCGGTGGACGATTGTGGAGAGGGCGTCCACGGGGTCGCCGTTTACCAGGATGTCCAGCTTCACCAGCTTCTCGGAGCGGTAGCCGGCCACGGCGTAGTCCATGGACGCGTAGCCCTGCGTGCGCGACTTCAACTGGTCATAGAAGTCGAAGAGCATCTCGGAGAGCGGCATCGTGAACTCCATCATGACGCGCGTCTTGGAGACGTTCTGCCCGATGGTCGTCATCGCGGCGGCGTTCTCTTCTACGAGGCCGTACTGGATGTACTCCATCTTCTTGAACTCTCCGCGCTTGCCGGTGACCAGCTCCATGATGGTGCCGATGAAATTGGCCGGGGAGATGACCGTGAGTTCCACCCACGGCTCCTGGATCTCCTCGATGCGGTCCGGGGGAGGGAGCTTGGAGGGGTTGTCCACCTCCACCAGCTCGCCGCCGGTGATGATGACCTTGTACTCCACGCTCGGAGAGGTGGCCAGGAGGTTGATGTTGTACTCGCGCTCCAGGCGCTCCTGCACCACGTCCATGTGGAGCAGTCCCAGGAAGCCGCAGCGGAAGCCGGTGCCGAGAGCGAGCGACGACTCGGGCTGGAAAGAGAGCGAGGCGTCGTTGAGGCGCAGCTTCTCCAGCGCCTCGCGGAGGTTGCCGAAGTCCTCGCCATCCGAAGGGTACAGGCCCGCGAAGACCATCGGCTTGAGCGGCTTGTACGTTGCCAGGGGCTCCTTCGCGCCGCCCTCGGCGAGAGTGATCGTGTCGCCTACCGGGGCGTCTCCCACGGTCTTGAAGCCGGTGGCGATGTAGCCTACCTGTCCGGCGCTGAGCCTATCGACCTTTTTGAGGTCCGGGACGAAGCAGCCGATTTCGAGGATGTCGGCCACCTTGCTGTTCGTCATCATCTTGACGCGGGAGGTGGGCAGGACCTGCCCATCCACAAGGCGGCAATATGCAACCACGCCCTTGTAGGCGTCGTACTTGGAGTCGAATATGAGCGCGCGCAGGGGGGCGCTTTCGTCGCCCTGCGGGTTCGGGATTCGCTGGACAATCGCCTCCAGCACCAGGTCCACGCCCTTGCCGGTCTTTCCGGAGGCGAAGAGGATCTCGTCCCTCTTGAAGCCGAAGCTCTTCATAACCTCTTCGGCCACGCGCTCAGGCTCCGAGGCCTCCAGGTCGATTTTGTTGATGATCGGGATGATCTCGAGGTTGTTCTCCATCGCCAGGTGCACGTTCGCGAGCGTCTGCGCCTGTATGCCCTGCGTGGCGTCCACTACAAGCAGAGCGCCTTCGCAGGCGGCGAGGCTGCGGGAGACTTCATAGGAGAAGTCTACGTGGCCCGGAGTGTCGATGAGGTTGAGCTCGTACTTCGTGCCATCCTTCGCCGGGTACTTGAGGCGCACGGCCTTGGCCTTGATCGTGATGCCGCGCTCGCGCTCCAGGTCCATGGCGTCCATGCGCTGCTCAAACATCTCGCGCGGGTCGATCGCGTGCGTCATTTCGAGCAGGCGGTCCGCGAGAGTCGATTTGCCGTGGTCGATGTGGGCGATGATGCAGAAGTTGCGTATGTGGCTGGCAGTCATAGTAACTGATGGTAGCATGGAAGGCAGTCGGCAGTCAGTAGTTAGTAGTTGGTCAATCCCCGAACTGGTGAGTTCTTTACGGGGATGATCTCCACGTCCTTACGTACTCCTCGAAGTCCCAGTCCTTGAGGAACGACCTTGCGGCGGCCCGGCCGGAGTCCAGCAGCGTGTTCTTCTGGAATTCGGTGAGGTTGAAGTTGGTACTGCCGATGCCCTTCGCGTCTATCGCGATGGTGCGGGCCCAGTGGCGCTTGCTGATGTATCGCTGGTCTGAGTACGAGAAGGTGGCGTCCCAGAGGGCGGTGACCAGGCCGATGGGGCTGGTGATGGCGTGCGGCGCGTGGCGGAACGGGTCGGCGGGGCCATCGGGCTGGGGCTCGTAGAGGTTGAAGCCGAAGGTGGGCCACTCCGGCGACTGGCCGGGAGGGACGTCGAAGAGCCAGACGGGGTAGTTGCTGAGGATGCCGCCGTCCACGATCACGTGCGTAAGCTTCGTCTTCGGGTTGTAGAGTCGCGCAGGCTCGAAGAAGAACGGGATGCTCATGCTCATCCGGAGGGCGAAGGCGATCGACAGCTCGTCGGGATCGATGCCGAACTCCGCGATGTCGTCGGGCAGTATGAGCATGCGGCCGGCGGTGACGTCCGACGCGATGACGCGCAGCTTGTAGCGGTACTTCGGGTCCGCCTCCAGCCCGGGGATGATAAGGTCGCCGAACACCTTCTCGCCCTTCTTTGCGAGGTATTTGCCGATCGCCTCCTGGAAGCGGTTGCCCTCGTATATCCCGAAGTCCTTGAGGATGCTGGGGAGGTACTGCGCGAGCTTGCCGAAGCGCGGGATGAGGCGCAGGGGGAAGAGGCCGATCTCGCCGAGCCTGTCCTACCACCCCTTGTCCATGAGCTGCGCGAAATCGAACGACCAGATGATCTCTCGGACCTCATGGCCGGTGTAGCCGCAGGCGACGAGCGCCGCGATGATCGAGCCGGCGGATGTGCCCGCGACGTTTTCCCACGTGTAGCTGGCGGCCTCCGCCTCCAATAGCGCGCTGGCGTGTGCGATGCCGCGGACTCCTCCACCTTCGAAGACGGCGTCGGCCTGCATAGGCACCTCCGGTGCCGGGTACGGGGTACAGCCCCGATTCGCAGACTCATCGGGGTTCAGAGCAAGGTACGGGGTACGGTGACAGACAGGGACAGGGTAAGGGGTGAAGGGTGAGGGGTAAAGTGGGGGAAACGCGTACGGGTGGGTGGATGGCGTGGTGGCGCACTGCGTGCGCTCCGTCGGGGTAACCCACGTGATTGGTGACCACCGGAGAGCGCACGCAGTGCGCCACTACAGTGGGTTAGTGCGTTGGCGTATAGCAATGATTTCGTTCTTGTGTTCGCTCCGTCATAAACCTTACCCTTTACCCCAGACCCTTTACCCCGCTTTGGAGATGTCACTTGTTACTGCCAATTGATCAGCCGCTGGACCTTGTCTCTACACTTTTGAGCGGCCAGGCGTTCCGGTGGCGGATAGGAGACGCTACCTCATTCTCCTCTCCCGGTCCGCCGCGGCGGACGGGAGAGGATGTCGCGTCTTCGCGACAGGTGAGGGAAGAGCCGTGGTACCACGGCGTCATTTATCGCAACATCGTGAAGCTGAGGATTGTGCCGGGCGGGATCGAGTTCTACTCGGCGCCGGACGATGAGCGGGTGGTTGCGCCGCTGCTGATGGACTACCTGGGCCTGAACGTGGACATCAATGAGGTCTACCGGAACATTGGGACGGACGACAGGCTGCGGGCTTCGATAGCGCACTACCCCGGCATGCGGATACTGCGGCAGGAGCCGTGGGAGTGCCTCGTATCGTTCCTGTGCGCTCAAGCCTCCAACATCCCCCGCATCACGAAGAACATCGAGGACATGGCGACGGCGTTCGGCAGGCCGCTGGAGCTGGACGCTCCGGCCGGGTCCGGAGTCCGCGGGATGGTCCGCCGCAGCTCCTTCCCTACCCCGCAGGAGCTGGCCACGGCGACGCGGCAGCAGCTTTGGGACCTGCGGCTGGGCTACCGCGCCGACTACATCTACGAGACGACGCAGCTGGTAGCTGAGGGAAAGGTCGACCTGGCGGCGATGCGCGAGATGGACTATGACAGGACGCTTGCGGCAATGATGGAGATCCCCGGCGTAGGCGACAAGGTGGCCAACTGCATCATGCTATTCTCGCTCGACAGGCTGGACGCCTTTCCTGTGGACGTGTGGATAGACCGGGCGATGCACGAGTGGTACTTCACCCCGCAGGGCAAGAAGCTGAACCGCAAGCAGCTCCGCCTCTGGGCCATGCAGCAGTGGGGCCGCCACGCTGGCTACGCGAACCACTACCTCTTCCACGGGCGGAGGTTGATGGGGAAGGAAGATCAGAGAGAGGGATCTGTTGCGTAGTTCCGGCGGCTAGACTCTGGCCTAACGGCCCAACCGCTTCTTGGCAGTTGGGAAGACCCTGCAAATAGCAACCTTCGCCGATTCGAAGTCCCGTTCGAAGGATTCCCTGTGAGTATTCATCACCTGTCGCGCAGGCAAACCCATACTTATAATTGCGGTTGTCGGTGCAGGTGTCCAGTATCTCTCCAGTAGAAGAGCGGCCTTTTTGCCCAAGACGACAATGAGCCTAGGATCTGCGACCTCGAGCCATTCGGCGAGGAAACAGTCGATCGAGAATTTGAATAGGCCATCGTCTACTTCATGCGGTCTGACGCCATCTGGCGTATTCGCAAGCAGCACATTTGAGTAGGCCAACTCTTCGATCTTGAGGCCAAAGCAAATCGGGAAGTCGATGTTCCTGAAAATATCCCATGTTGGCATTGCAGTTGCTAGATAGTCATTTAGAGCTACAAAGTGGTCGACAACAGGGCGCTTCATGAGTTGAGGGAGCAGAGTCTTAAATAGCGGTTCGTCTCTGTCAAACCTGCCATTGGCCCCTTTCCCGGGTCCGGGATTGGTTCCCAGGAATACGACTCGCGACTTGGAGTAATGTTTGCCAATGTACCCGGGAAGGGGCAATCTAGTGTACCCGTTGCGTTCGATGGTGGGGGCCACCTGTCCGGGCCAATTCCCTGTCGCAGTCTGCCACGACCGAGGATCAGATATCCTTGCCGCCAAGTTTGCCAACTCTTGTTCGTCCATCTGAAGTCCCTCGGTCGAATGATGCGCTAGACGCTACAGGCTTGATTTATGTTAGTCAACTCTTTTGTCTGACGATTTGTAGAGTGTCTCTTACGGGTCGATAAGACTCCAAGACGCTCTACTTCATACCCATATCCCCCCTCCCCTTTCGGCCAGTGGCCCAGCGCGGCGCAACCGGCGTACGATTATCCGTATGGGGGTAGTGCCGCTATGCCGCCTGCGGGTGATACCGATGTCAGGGTGCTGGTGATTGCCGACGACCACCTGGCGCGGGCCGGGCTGGCTGCGCTGCTGGCCGAGATGGCGGGCGTGCGGGTGATTGGCCAGCTCTCGGGCGCGGAGTACGTGACGGTGAAAACCGACGTGTTCGCGGCGGACGCGTCGGTGTGGGACCTGGGATGGAGCACCCCATCCGGCGTCGAGAGTCTCGCGGCGGCCTCGGGCAGGTCGCTGCCGGTGGTGGCGCCCCTCCCGGACGATACGCACGCCGCCGATGCGTGGCACCCGGGCGCGCGCGGCCTGCTGCTGCGCGACGCGGACTCCCCTACCCTGCTGCGCGCTATCACTGCCGTTGCGCAGGGACTCGCAGTCTTCGACCTTGCCCTGTCTCCGGCCTTTTCTTCTTCCACTCGCTCCGACGACCGCTCCGGGCCCGTCGCGGTGGACCTCACTCCCCGCGAGAAGCAGGTGCTCCTCCTCATGGCCGAAGGCCTCTCCAACAAGGCCATTGCCTCGCGCATCTCCATCAGCGAGCACACGGTCAAGTTCCACATCAACGCTATTCTCAGCAAGCTGTCCGCGCAAAGCCGCACCGAGGCGGTCACCCTGGCCACTCGGATGGGCCTCATTACCCTGTGAGGCCCGCACCCTGACCGGTTGGGCAGGTGGACTGGAATAACGGGCGATGTTGGGGGTCTGTTGCCGGGCATAGACTGGGTGTGTGGGAGATGGGAGCGGAGCGCTGGCCCGCCCATGAATGGACCTGCCGTTGGGGAGGTCCTCGGACATCCCCCTGGCCCCCTTCAATCGCTTCGCTCTGAAGGGGGAATAACGAAGAATGCAACGGGACTTCGTCCCGTACCCTACCGAGGGCTTCGCCCTCTGGACTCCCAAGACTTTGGGGCTTCGCCCCAAACCCCGGCGAGGGCTTGGCACTCTGCACACCCGAGGACATTCGAACGGGGTCCTGACATGCCTCGGGTTTGTCACTCTCGGACACCCTAGGACATTCGAACGGGGTCCTGACATGCCTGGGGGGTGCCCTCTCAGACCCCCGAGGACATCAGGTCTTTGTCCTGACCTGCCAGAGAACGAACCGGCGCCGATCGGTCCCAGTGGGGCAAACATAGGCCCACATAAGGTAATGCGTAGACAGGTTCCTCGGGAATATGGAGGCGGAATATATCGGAGTTTTTGACGCGGATATCGAATGACCTTTATGACGTTGTGGCGGCCGCTGGCCGGAGCGTGGTGCGGGTGGATGGGCGCGACAGGATGGGCGCAAGCGGGTTCGTGTGGTCGGCGGACGGCGTGATCGTCACGGCCCACCACGTGCTTGAGCGCGACGAGAATGTCTCGGTGGGCCTGCCGGACGGCAGCTCGGTGGACGCGAAGCTGGTGGGCCGCGATCCTTCCACGGACCTCGCCGTGCTGCGCGTGCAGGGAGGCCTGGCGGCGCCGGGTCTGATTGAGCCGGAGGGGTTGAAGGTGGGGAATATTGTGCTCGCGCTCGGGCGGCCGGGGAAGACGGTGCAGGCGACGCTCGGGGTCGTGAGCGCTCTTGGGCAGGGCTGGAGCACCCGCGCCGGCGGGAAGATCGACCGGTACCTCCAGACGGACGTTGTGATGTACCCGGGCTTCTCCGGCGGGCCGCTGGTGGAAGCATCCGGCCGCATTGCGGGGCTGAACTCCTCGTCGCTCTCGCGCGGGGTGACGGTGTCGGTCCCTGTGCCTACCATCCGGCGTGTCGTCGAGACGCTGCTGGCGCACGGGAGGGTGCGCAGGGCGTACCTGGGCGTCGGCGCGCAGATAGCGCGACTGCCGGTGGCGCTGGAGAAGAAGACGGGCCAGGAGACCGGCCTGCTCGTGCTCACGGTTGAGCCGGGCAGCGGCGCGGAAAAGGCCGGCCTGATGATGGGCGATACGATTCTGGCGCTGAACGGCCGCCCCCTGCGCAATCTTGATGACCTGCTATCCCAGCTTACGGGCGAGTCCGTGGGCTCGACGGTCCCGGTCAAAGTCGTCCGCGGCGGCGACCTCCGCGAGGTGAAGGTGACGGTGGGAGAGAGGCAGTAAGGCGATGCGAAACAGCCGCAGTAGGTAGTAGGTAGTCGGTAGTTGGCCAACAGCCAAGAACAAGGTCGGATCTCCCTCCTACCAACTCCCTACTACTGTACTCCGGGAGGTACGCATGCAGACGTTACTTGAGGCACTCAGCGGGGATATGGCCGGTGTTGTTGCGGGGGTGCGGCGGAGCCTGGTCCACGTGCGGAACGGGGTCCGGGGCGCCGGCGCGGGCAGCATCTGGCACGCCGACGGCCTGATAGTTACCAACGCGCACGTTGTGCAGTCCAGGGACATCGCCGTGATTCTCCCCGACGGCCGCGAGGTGCCCGCCGTTGTGGCGGCCTACGACCGGCGGCTGGACCTCGCCGCGCTGACGGTGCGCGAGAGCGGGCTCCCGGTGGTGGACCTTGGAGACTCCAGGCAGATCCACCCCGGCCAGATCGTTATGTCCATGGGGCACCCGTGGGGCGTCGCCGGCGCGGTGAGTGCCGGGGTAGTAATCGGCTTGGAGTCGCAGGAGTGGCATGGGCCGGAAGGCCCGCGCGAGTGGATAGTGGCGAACCTGCCCCTTCGGCCCGGCCACTCCGGCGGGCCAATGCTGGACGCCCACGGCAGGCTGGTCGGCATCAACACGATGATCACCGGCCCGGAGGTAGCCATGGCCGTTCCGGTCCACGTCGCGAAGGGCTTTCTGAGCGACGCCCTGAATGCGCGAGGAGCTGCGGGAGGAACCAATCGGCCGTTTGTATAGTTGTTGCTCACAACTATTAAGAGTATGATAAGTAAATTGTCCGGGCATGTAGCCGGACGATTGAATATCCGGCTGGCAAGTCGCTGACCGAGGGGCCACCCGATCAGGGTGGCTCTTCTTCGTGACTGGGCCAGCCGGGCCAGGAGCATACATGAAGGAGCAAGCGGCAGGGGCCCCGGCGGGCGAGGGCGGCGCGGGGCGGCCGGCGGGTCCCGGGGCGACGGCGGAGTTCGTTTCACTGCCCAGGAGGCAGGTCCTCCTGACAATGGGCGGCCTGATGCTGGCCCTGTTCCTCGCGGCGCTGGACCAGACGGTGGTGGGCACGGCGATGCCGAGAATCGTTGGCGACCTTGGCGGCTTCGACAAGTTCACGTGGATCACAAGCGCCTATATCGTCGCCTCGACGACCGTCGTGCCGATCGTCGGCCGCCTGTCCGACCTGTACGGCCGGAAGCTCTTCTACATCCTTGCGATAGTCATATTCCTGGTGACATCGGTGCTGGCCGGGTTCAGTCAAACGATGAACCAGCTTATCTTCTTCCGCGCGCTGCAGGGTATCGGCGGCGGCGCAATCATGGCGCTCGCATTTGTGTCGATCGGCGACCTCTTCCCCCCTGCCGAGCGCGGCAAGTACCAGGGAATCATCTCCGCCGTATTCGGCCTTTCGTCAGTCATCGGCCCCACGCTGGGCGGCTTCATCACAGACAACATCTCGTGGCACTGGGTCTTCTTCATCAACCTGCCGCTAGGCATCCCGATAGTCGCTCTCTTCGTGAAGTACTTCCCGTCGTCTCACATTTCGGCGCGCAAGGCCCCGCTGGACATCCCTGGGGTGGTCCTGCTCATTCTTTCGATAGTGCCGGTAATGCTTGGCCTGTCGATGGGCGGCGTGCAGTACGAGTGGAGCTCGCCGATAGTGATCGGCCTCGTGGCCATTTCCGCGGTTGCGGTAGTGCTCTTCATAATCGTCGAGTCCAGGGCCAAAGACCCGATCATGCCGCTGGGCATCTACAAGAACCCCGTTGTGAGCCTGTCGCTGCTGATAATGTTCTGCGTCGGATTCGGTATGTTCGGCGGCATCGTGTTCGTGCCGCTGTATTTCCAGGGCGTCCTGGGCGCATCTGCCACCAGCAGCGGCAGCTTCCTTACGCCGATGATGCTTGGCGTGGTGTTCGGCGCCGCGCTCTCCGGGCAGGCCCTCTCCCGCTTCGGCGGGCGGTACCGCCTCCAGGGTCTCGTGGGCCTCTCGATAATGGCCACCGGCATCTTCCTGCTCTCCAGGATGACCCCGGACACGAGCTATGGCCTGGCAGTGCTCAATATCATTCTGATGGGGTTTGGGATGGGCACGACCTTCCCCACGTTCACGATCGCCGTGCAGAACGCGGTGCCGCACAGCTTCCTTGGCGTGGCGACTTCAGCTACCCAGTTCTACCGGTCAATCGGCGGATCGCTGGGGCTGGCGATTCTTGGCGCGTACATGACCAACCGCTTTACGGCGCACCTGGCCGATACGCTCTCTCCGGCGGTAAGGGAGGCGGTCCCGGCCGAGCAGATAAGCGAGATTGCGGGCAACCCGCAGGCGATGGTGGGCGGCAACGCGCTGGCGGCCCTGCAGGAGCGGTTCGCCGGTGCAGGCCCGCAAGGGGCAGAGCTTGCGCAGCAGATGCTCACCGGCCTGCGACTCGGCCTCTCTCACGCCATCTCGGACGTGTTCACGGTGAGCCTTGCGACAGTGGTGGTAGGTCTCTTCCTCACGTACTTCATCAAAGAGGTCCCATTGCGAGGCCGCGGCCCGGTCTCCGGCGGCCACGCCGAGATTTAGGGCCAGGCAAAGCAGGATAGCGGACACAACTTCGCCCCGGTCGATGGGAGCCCTCCCATACCCGACCGGGGCGACCTGTTTCCAGCGGCAAAGGCCTACGGCCGCGTGACGAACTGGGAGATAATAAGCACAAGGACTATCACCTCAACCAGTCCCCAAATGTAGAGGCTGAGTGGGCTCCTGTGTGGGGAGGCAAAGGAGGTATCGGAGGGGGCAGGAGAGCCCTCGGAAGGCAGGCCAAGCAGATGACTCGCCTCTTCCATATCCGTCTCCTGGACCATGAGCTTGATTCCGCCAACGGCCTGCGCGTAGTTAAGGGTCGCCATATGCTCGTCAGCGACGAACGCGGGGATGCCCTCCGCATCCAGCCTGCTCTTTGCCAGGTTGGCCTCGGCGACGTATGAGAACCGGGCTAGTGTGACCAGCTTGTCGGGCATCTCACCTCTGTCGTGCCACGGGACGTTTGATAGAACATCGCTATTGTATCGAAAACGCCCCGGCGAATGCGCGCCTGCACCTATCCTGGATCGCAAGCAATCAAGATCGCACGATAGCCACGAGCATCCGCTATCACACAAGCCCCTGCGGTTCTATTGCATGATGCATTGCAAGCAAGATACCTATGAGTCGCGGATGCGTTGATTGGGTGATGGCAAACTACCGGGAGGCCTGTGCGCCATACGGACAGACCGGGAGCGCAGCAATCATGCAATCATACTATCTCTCAAGCTAGTTATCTTTAAGGCCGGCACAGGGCTCAGAGGATAGCTCGCTAGCAGATCTATAGGGATGACTTGATGACCTGAAGAGCAGACAGCGAGCTATCTCACTATCAGTGCGTTGAGGCTGGCAAGCTAGCTGCGTAGCAAGATGGCGTGCGATCCGTCCGCCGCCCTTGGCGCATTCGTCGGAGCGTAGGGCCACAGCAGAGAGAGAATCCGGCGTGATAGCACGATAGTAAGATAGTCCGTTATCAGAAACCGCCAGGCTCCGGCTCCTGCAGATGTCAGGCCGTTCTGCGGCGCGGGAAGATAGCGCGATAGCATGATGCTCTGATGCACCGCTAGCATGGCAGCTAGATAACTGGACAGCATGATAGCAAGGCAGCAGTCCAAGCCGCCGGCCCTGGGCCGGTCCTTCGCCGTGGCGCCGGGTCCCTATCACGATAGCTTGCACGCAAGCCAGCTAGATAGCGTGCTAGCAATTCCGCAGCTGGTCGGTCGGCGGTTCGGCGAGGACCCGCTGCTGACGTGCGCACGGAAGCGACTCGGAATTCGGTAACCAGGGCATCGGCGCACTTGGAGATAGCTGAATATCAAGATAGCAGAATGGCCGCTCCATATAACGCTCTATGGGGCCTGCCCGGCGCTTATGGCAATGAAATGCCTGTCCTGGACTGGTTTCTTCGCTGTGCGGGCATTCTGGAGAGATTGCCGTGCGTTATGTAGAGTATCGGTCCGGAGTCCCTGTTGGTCGATAGTGTCAGGGCTTCAGATCGCCCGGTGGGTATTTTTTGTGTCACCGGCACACCTCATCAGATAACAAGTCATACAGATGGCGTGCTAGCGAGCTATCGAGGTCCTACGGCATGGACCGTGGTCCTGGTCGCGCCTCACACTTGATCACCAGTTGAAGCCATCACGATGACTTGTTTGCAAAGTAGCAAGATAGCTGGATGGCCAGACAGCAAGACAGCGAGTCATCCGCAGGCGATGGCAGCGGATATCTTGACGGCGGAATAACTAGATCGCGAGATGGCTCGATACTGGGATAGCAAGGTAGCAGGATGACAAGACAGCAAGCAAGCAAGAAAGCGAGCTACGAGGTGTACCCGGATAACTTGATGACTCCGCGAATTGGCGACCTGGTAACTTTGCGCCATCGAAATGAGGCAGGTCCGCAGCGTCTGCCGGCGATCTCTCCATCTCGATGAGAAGATAGCCTGACGTCATGATGCCAATATAGCTGGATGGCAAGTATCCACGCGTATCTCGATAGCTTGCATGCGCCGCATCTTGATGACTGGGAGGCAAGCGATCCTTAATATTTCGCCTAAACGTTGTCAAAAATCTCATTGACCGCGCCGAGGCCGTTACCTTATCTATATAGCTGTGCATCAAGATCGACTGCTAGATAGGAATCTTGATTGCAAGATATTCTCAGCAATGGTGGGCAGCCATGATAGTTGCAGTGATTGGAGAGAAGGGCGGAACGGGAAAGACCACGTTCTCTACCAACCTGGCCGGGCTCAGGGCGGTGGCCGGCAGGGACGTGCTGGTGGTGGACGCGGACAGGCAGGGCAGCGCCAGCTACTGGGCGGAAGCCAGGGGAGGGAAGGGGCTCAAGCCGGTGACATGCGTCCAGAAGTTCGGTGAGGGCCTCGCACGGGCGGTCCGAGACATGTCCCGCCGTTACGAGGACATAGTCATAGATATTGGCGCGGGCGATAGCAAGGAGATCGAAGGCGCCCTGCGCGTGGCCGACCGCGCGATCATCCCCGTGCAGCCCACCGGACTGGACGTGTGGACGCTCGGCCTGCTGGACGACCGCATCGCCGAGGCAAAGGTGGCCAACGACGGCCTCAAGGCATGGGTGGTCATCAACAGGGCCTCGTCGAACCCCAAGGACGGCGATACAAAGCAGGCGCATACCGCAATCTCACAGTGCGAGAACATAAAGGTCGCGGACTTCGTAGTGCGCGACAGGGTCTCCTTCAAGCGCGCGGTCCCGGAGGGTATGGTCGTAAGCGAGTACCGGCCCGCGGACAACAAGGCAGTGGAGGAGATGGACAAACTCTACAAGATCGTCTTCGGAGAGGAGAACGGCTCACATGGAAGTTAGGCCAGGGAAACGTTTCGAGCCCATTAAACCTATCAATACCCGGGGGAGCGGCCCGGCAGCAAAGTTGCGCCGCGCCAACGACCTGGGTCCGCGCAAGGCGGTGATCCTCCGAATGCCGGAGGACGTAGCTCACAAGCTCAAGATCGTCTCCGCGCACGAGGACATGACGGCCCAGGACTTCTGCATGCAGGCGATCATGCCGCACATCCAGCGGGCGATGCGCAAGCACGGGCTGGATACGCTAAAGGCGGACGATAGCGCGGCGGCAGGGTAGGGCAGGAGCCTGCAGGCGCGGTTCGGACCGGATTGCAGTATATGCAAGATTGCCTGATTGCACGATAGCCAAGTCAAGGACCCCGACAATTGTCGGGGTCCTTGACTTGGTGACGCAGGAACTACCTACAATGGCAGCGCGGCATAGATGAGAGTGTAGCTGTGGTAACGGCTCCGGGCGATGGCGCCGGACGCCACTGCCGCCTGCACGCCGCAGTCCGGCTCAGCCATGTGCGCGCAGTCCGCGAACCGGCACACGGTCGCGCGGGCAAACTCAGGAAAGTACCCGCCAAGCTCTCGCCTGGTCAGACCGGCGATCCCGAACTCGCGAATACCGGGCGTGTCGACTACCGCCCCGCAGTTCGCGAGCCTGAATAGTGCCGCCTGGGTGGTCGTGTGACGTCCCTCTCCGCTCTGAGCGCGCACCTCGGACGTTCGTATCGTTAACCCCGGCTGGACCGCGGTTACGAGGGACGATTTCCCCGCGCCGGACATCCCGACAAGTACGGTCACCTTGCCCTCCAGGGTTTGGCGCAACGACTCTATGCCCTGTCCGGTCCGGGCGCTCGCCTTGATGACCTCAAACCCCAGCTCTCGGTAAGGCTGCATCGCGCCGTCGACCTCTGCGAGACTCTCCGCAAGGTCTACCTTGTTGACGCAGACGACTGCGCCAAGCCCGCTGCGCCTGGCCGCGATCAGGTAGCGGTCGATGAGCTCCAGCCAGATAACCGGCTCGCGCCAGGACGCGACAATCAATACCTGGTCCGCGTTGGCTACGACCACCTGCCTGAGGTGCTTCAGGAACACATCCTGCCTTGTGAGCGCGGACCTCCTGGGCAGCACCTGCTCGATTATTCCGGCGCCCGCCACACCTGGTGTGTAGATTACTTCGTCTCCGGCTGCGACCGCGTTCGTGAACCCTGTCTCGGCCGCCGTGATCGAGCTACGGATGGTGCAGGGCAGGGGAGATCCATCGCCGGTTTCCACCGTGCACAGGCCGCTGTTGACCGTCAGAACAGTGCCCCGGACTGCCGTCTCCGGGTGGTCTGTGCCTGGCATCGACGTCCCGAGCTCCGTCTCCCTGGGCGGCGCAAACACTGCCCTTGCCAGGTCCTTGCGGCGGTCATTCTCATCGATGGGCATTATGCGCTCGTTGGCGTCCAGCCCCATGTCGTCCCACGCCTCTTCGCCCAGAGCGTCCCAACCCTTTTTGCGGGGTCCTTTAGGCTCCAGATTGCGTCTGACCGCCTTCTTGCGGGCCGACTCGATCTGCCCGCGACGCTCCTGCCTGGATGCTCCGCGCAGATAGCGGTCGACGGTCTCGGGGTGCTTCGAAAAATCTTGCTTTGACAATTGGACACCGCCTCCATGCAGCAAAACGAAAGGCCATGAATCCTGTGGACTCATGGCCGCGTAGATGAGCTTGAACTATTCCTGCGGGCGATTCCTGGCCCGAGAAACAAAAACGGCCATGGTCGGGCAGTCGTGCTGCCGGCCCATGGCCTGCGAGGCTTGCTGTATGGCGCGGTAACTAGGCGCGGACCCCCGCCGGGGCCGGGCAAGCAGCGACTGCGTGTGTAGTGGGGATGTTTATTTCAGACATCTAGCCAGCCTCCTTTGTGGGGTGAATGCGCCGCCATTTGTGGCGCATGGATCGATTATAGGCGAATACGTTGTACTCCGCAACAGCTATCTCTTGGGACGGTACACTCTGGACTTCGTCTTCCCCTCGTACGTGAGCAGCCCTTTATCAACCAGCTTTGCGAGGTCCCGCGTGGCGGCCAGCTCGCTCATCCCGGTGAGGTCCATGTACTCCGAGCGGGTTATCTGTCCCGTTCCCATCGCGTAAAGGTGTCCATCTACTAGCCGGGAAGGGAGCCCCATCTCCGCGTCGTCCTTGCCAAGGTCCAGCGATAGCCTGTGCCAGTTGTTGAGCCGGTTGACCAGGTCCTGCGCAGCGATGCTTACGGCGGCGGTGTAGAACTCCAGCCAGCGCGTTGCGTCGTATCCGTTGGAAAACTCTGCGCCAAGGGTTGTCGTGACCGTCGATATGTAACGGTCCCTTACATGGGCGAGAGTGAGCTCCAGGTTCAGCATCTTGCGAAAAGAGAATTGCGACTTCTGTAGAAACAGGCCGCTGACGGCCCGGGTGGTGCTGCCGTTCCCTGTGGTGAAGGGGTGTATGGCCAGAAGCTGGATGTGGGCGATGCCTGCCTTGAGCACCGTATGCGTCTGCGTGTCCCCAGCGAGCCACGCTGTGAGTTCGCGGACGAGCACAGGAATGTCCGCTTCCCCCGCCGGCCGGTACCCTGCCGGCCGCGCCGCCTCCTTGCGGTAATGGCCAGGCGTGGACCCACGGCGCCCGATGGTTAGCTGCCTATGCACCTCACGCAGCACGAACTCCTGGACCTGCGCATCAGGCATTTCGCTGACGAAGTCGATGAACTCATATGCCCGCAGGGCATTCGCCTCGTCTGCAGACTTCGCTGCAGCGTGCTGACAATTTTCCAGCGCAGCCGTCGCCGCGGCGCGACGCTGTCGCTCCGATCTGACCAGCCACCCTTCGTGCCGCGGCGCAAAGATCTGGCTGGCGACCAGCCACTTGAGGCGGTCCAGGTCCGCAAGTGAGTACTTCATGGAGTCCGTAACGGCGAATGTGGGCAGCATGATAGTAAGAATAATATCAGGAAGATAGTAACAATAATATCCAGACGGCGTCTTCGTTGTCAACGAACATCCTCATGCTCATTTGCCGGCCAACACGCAGGGGCGTTCATAGAACGCCCCTACAATAACGTGCAACAATGCCCGTTGAATCAGACTACCGCGCTCTCAAAATCTGCGTAATCTGCGGATAGATCCGTGGCCGCTATACCGGATTCCTTCCTTCGTCAGGAGCTCGTGAAGGCGTTTGACGGTGAGGCTGTTCTCCTCCAGTGTGAATCCGTCCACCTGGTTCACGCGCGTGGCGCCCGGCCCGTCTACTGCGCCCAGCTCAACGCACTTCTTGACCAGGTCTTCTTCGTCTTTCAAGGAGATGAGAAGGTTCTTCTTCTTTAACCGCGATATCGCCGTCACGAGGCCGTACCCTCCCCAGTTGGAGACGCTCGTGACGATGAGCTTCGAGACCTTCGTCACGCAGGGGCTGGAGGGCATGAAAGGGTACCCGGGGATCTCTTTTGCCAGGTTGCCCATGCCTATCTCGTTGCCGCCGTCGCCGATGCCGACCGAGTGAGGGAAGTCGGAGAAGAGGTAATCGATCTTGGCGTTGAACTCGGAGATGTCCCGCCCGCGCATGTTCAGGAACACGCCGTCCTTCGTGAGACCGCACCGCTCAATGGAGATGAGTATCGAGGGCTTCAGGTCCTTCACGACCTTCGCCGCGAACTTCTTGCTCTCCTCGTGGCCGGCAATCGGGAACTCGATGACCTCCGCCTTCTTGCCCAGCAGGCCGGTCATAAGCGCGTGCGAGTGCTTGTCCGTGACGTAGACGACCTTGTAGCCGAGCGATTGCAGAGCGTTGCCGATGGCGATAGCCCCCGGCGGGCCGTCCGTCTCCGGCGCCTGCGCGGTCAGGATGTAGAAGCCGGTCACGATCACCGCCGTGCCGGGATGGTCCAGAATGAGCTTCGCCGCCTCCTCAGTGTAGCCATTCGGCAGGTGAGCTCTCAGAGGCGCGACGCCGCGCTTGTCGCGGTCCAGGATGATGTCTTCGATCGTATTGAGGGTCATAGTTGGCTCCGTAAACTGAATTTGGCGGACTGGATGTAACAAAGAGGGTCCCGATCCATCGGGGCCCAGATGCATTTCCGACTGGATAGAGTCTGGCAGCGCTAAAGGACCGAGACGTCTTCGTCCTTCAGGTCCGTGATGAACATGTATCCGGGCGAATGCGTGATCATGAGCGGCGGCTTGGACTTCATAGCCACCGCTTGCGGTGTTACGCCGCACGCCCAGAAGACGGGAACTTCTCCATCGCGGATTTCGATAGAATCGCCCAGGTCAGACTTCGTAACGTCCTTGATGCCGATCGCCGCCGGGTCACCGATATGTATGGGGGCGCCGTGCACGCCCGGGAAGCGGCTCGTCACCTGAACGGCCTTTACAATCTTGTCCCTCGGAATCGGCCGCATCGTAACTACCATCGGGCCGGAGAAAACCCCGGCCGGCACGGTCTGAATGTTCGTGTAGAACATCGCGACGTTCTTGTTCTGCTCCACATGGCGTAGTGAAATGCCTGCATTGATGAGCGCGTTCTCGAACGAGAAGCTGCACCCCAGCAGAAACGAAACGAGGTCATCGCGCCAGTAGTCCGACAGGTCTGTGACCTCTTCAACCAGCTTTCCGTGCCGGAATATCCTGTACTTGGCGGTGTCCGTCCGCAGGTCTGCCCCCGGGGCGGTCTGCTTCGGCTCGGTATTCCCGGCCTCGACAACCTCTATCAGTGGACAGGGCTTGGGATTGCGTTGGCAAAAGAGAAGGAAGTCGAAAGCCAGGTCCTTCGGGAGTATCGCAAGGTTGGTCTGGACATGGCCCGGCGCAATTCCGGAGGTCGGCTGCACGAGCTCGCCCTTGCGGATAAGCGCGCGAACCTCTCTGGCGTGTTTGGGTAGGGAAGATACTTGCATGAAGGTTCCTTGTATCGTTTTCGGCGCATGCGCCGAGATTAGCGTAGTGCCGGGCGGATGGCGCGTCAAGTTGAGCGCCTCTACACCGGTATGACGCCGATACTCTGGCCCTTGTTGTACGCGATGTCCTCGTCGATCATCCTGCGCGCGTCGTGTTGCGGCTTGAAGCCCAGGATGGTGCGCGCCTTCGTAAGGTCGAACTCGTAGTAAGTAGGCGTTGTCTTGATCGACGCCGAAACGTACGGCATCTCGATGCGCTTCGAGATGTAGGGGACTATGTCGTCCCAGGAGAACGCCGACGGCGCGCCGATCTGGAAGAGCTCGCCTGCCGCAGCCGTTTTGCCGAGCACGCACATACATCCGTGGATGATGTCGGGCACGCTCGCCATGTGCTTCTTCCATGGCCGCCCGTTCTCGTCCGAAATGATAAGAAGCTTCTCCTTGCCGTCCCACAGGTGCGCGGCCTCGGGCCGCGCCTTGTAGCTGCTCAGGTAGAATGAGCCGAACTTCAGGAACTCGCCCGGCCCAACGGTGTACGGGAAGCGCAGCACAGTCGTCGGTGTCTTGTATGTCCGGAAATAGCCGATGACCATCTCCTCAACCATTGCCTTGGAGAGGCCGTACCAGCCGGTGAGCGTCTTGGCCGTGCTCTCCGTGACCGGTCCCTTCATCCCGCCGGGCGGGTACTTGGCCAGCACCGCGTCCGTGCTGGCGACGACGAAGTGCTTCAGGTTTGCGATGGGGCGCACGGCCTCCAGCATGTTGAAGGTGCCGCGGACGTTGATATCGAAGTACTCCTCCACGGTGAACGGACCGCCGCCCTGGAACGCCGCCGCGAGGTGGTAGACGGCGTCCACGCCGTCTACAGAGCGCTTGCAGTCCTCCGGGCTGGTGATCGTCCCTTCCAGCAGCTCCAGTCCAAGCGGCCTGAGCTTCTCCGTGCGGGGGTCGCGCGGCCATACAAGGCCGCGCACCTGGTGACCTTCCTGAACAAGCGCGGCGGCAAGGTTAGACCCTATGCGGCCTGTGACGCCGGTGACAAGTATGCGCATTTAAGACTCCGTTATTCTGGCTGCTGCGGCGTTACTGTACCCCGTACCCTGTACCCCGCACCCCGGCGGAGGCTGCGTCGGGAGTGGGCCCAACCTACGTCGGCACGACGCCTATGTCCTGGCCCTTCGAGAATGCCAGCGCATCGTCGATCATTCGGACGCCGTCGTATTGAAGCTTGAAGCCGATCAGGGTGCGCGCCTTTGTCAGGTCGAACTCGTAGCAGGAAGGGGTGCCCTTGAAGGCCACGGTCACGTACGGGATGCCGGTCCGCTTCGAAAGGTGCGGCACCACCTCGTCCCAGGTGAACGCCTTCGGTCCGCCAAGCTGGATGATCTGACCGAACGCCGGCTCCTTCCCGAGCGCGCATACGAGGCCGTGCACAACGTCGCGCACGTCCCCCATGTGCTTCTTCCAGGGACGGCCATTCTCGTCGGTGATGAGCACCAGCTTCTCTTTGCCATCCCACAGCGGGGTTATCTCCGGCCGGGTCTTGTAGGAGCTCATGTAGAAGCCGGCGAACTTGAGAAATTCTCCTGCGCCGACGGTGTTGGGGAAGCGGATGACTGTCGCAGGCATTTTGCTTGCGTTGTGGTAACCCACGACCATGTTCTCGCCCATGATTTTTGAAAGGCCGTACCAGCCACCCAACGACTTCGGGGTGCGGTCCTGTGCACCAGCTCCGACATGCCGCCCGGCGCGCTCTTGGCGTAGACGGAGTCAGTGCTGGCCATGATGAAGTGCTTGAGCTTCGGATTCGCCTTTGCGGCCTCCAGCATGTTGAAGACACCGCGAACGTTGATCTCGAAGTACTCTTCGGTGGTAAACGGCCCGCCGCCCTGGAAGGCCGCAGCAAGATGATACACCGCATCCACGCCGTCTACGGCTCGCTTGACATCTTCAACGTTCGTTACGGTCCCGTTGACAAGCTCAAAGTTGAGCGGTCTGAGCTTCTCCACGCGAGGGTCCCGCTGCCAAACGAGACCGCGCACTGAATGGCCCTCCTTTACAAGGGCAGCAGCAAGATTAGCGCCAATGCTCCCGGTAACGCCTGTAACCAGTACGCGCATGTGGCCTCCCTGGACCGATATCCGTCTCGCGGCGGATTCTAGGCAGCGGAGGCAGGGGTGTCAAGGGGACGGCAGTCAGCAGTTGGCAGTTAGCAGTCGGCCAATCCAAGACCCGGAAGACTGACTGCCAATACGCAGGCCCCGGCGGCGGCAGTTCCCCCGAATGCCACCGCCGAAGCCCGCCAGGAGAGGGTAGGGATGTCTAGTTGAGGACCTTCACAGCCGGCTCCCGCCGGATCACGTCCAGGTATCGCTGGCTCTCGACCGAACCGGCGTCGAAGGCGATCAGACGCGGTTTCGTTTCCGGCAGTACGCCGCGCGAGGATATCAAGGCCAGGAAAGCGCTCTGGAGAAGGGTGAGGCGCTTCTGCTTGTGGTAGATGATATGCAGGTCCATGGGTTCCGAAAGCTGCGCCCCGGATACAATCGACAGCAAGCCCAGGCGCACCTCAGTGGTTGTTGAGGCTCTGGAGACGAAGCCGAGTCCGTGGCCCGACATGGCTACCTGTTTGACCGCCTCAAGGCTGCCGAGCTCCATGGAGACGTCGCCGCTGATGTACAGCCTGTTCAAGAGGGCGTCTGTGGCCGCGCGCGTGGCAGACCCTGCCTCTCGGATGATTAGCGGCTCGCCGTTCAACTCGGCGGGTTCTACCAGGCTCTCGAAAGCAAACGGATGCCCCTTGCCGCAGACTATTACCAGCTCGTCGCCTGTAACATGCTGTCCCACCACATCGGCCCGCGAGCTGGTCCTGGCGATGAACCCCATGTCGACCGATCGGTCAACGACCATCTTCTCGATAAGGTCCGAATTGGCGATCTGGACCGTCACCTCAATGTGCGGGTACTCTCTTTTAAAGCGCTCCAGCGCCCTGGGCAGGTGGTACTGCCACACGACGCTCGCCCCGAGCACCAGACGGCCCGTGGTAATGCCGCGAAGTTTCTCCATGGTGGACCGCAGGTCGTCCGCGACGCTCAGCAGCTCTTGCGCCTTGTCGTAAAGCACTTCTCCGGCGCCGTTTACAACTGACTTGCGCCCGACCTTGTTGAACAGCGCCACGCCAAGGCCGTCTTCAAGGGCTTTGATGTGGGCGGAAATGGCAGGCTGCGTAATGTATAGCCTCTCGCTCGCCTTCGCCATCGTCCCTTCGTTCACAACTGTGTGGAAGACGAGCAGCCGGTAAAGGTCAAGCTGGTCCACGTTAATTGAGCGCTCGACTGTAGACAGCGGCTTCCGCAGACGGCTTGCTTGCATACCCGCCCTCCTTTCGGCCTTGCGCAGATGGTTTCGCCTCATCTAAAACGTTACCAGAGGGAGGTGAAGCGGGCCACGATACAGTTACCAATGGCGCTGTTGTAGGCCATACGCAACGCGGAACGGTGCTGGCACCCATGGAGTAGGGGGTTGCTCGTAAGTGGCCTGGGGAAGCCCACTTGCCTCGGGCGCGAACTGTGCGGACATTCGGATGAAATGTGATTGTGAGTGGAGACTGCTATCTGAGTGCGACGAACAGCCCGTTCTTGCTCTGGGAAACGAGGGTCGCGAAATCGCTGCTTGCGATGGGGCGGCTGAGAGATATGAACGAGCCTGCGCTGAGCGCGTCGCGAATGTCCATTTCGGTCACGTGCGAGGCCATAACCATAACGCTGCATCCCGGCGCCATGCTCTTTGCAGCCTTTATCGTCCTGTGCCAGCTCATTCCCTCGAACGGCTGCGTCAGCACCATCACATGGTGGCCGCCCTTCCCCACATGGGCCGGCATGAGTTTGATGTCATCGATCTGGGTGACCCGGTAGCCGTTGTCGGAAAGGACTGCGATGAGCTCAGTGGATAGCTCCGGAGAATCGCAGACGAGCAAAGCCGACCTGCCTGATGCCGCTGGTTTTGCCATAGTCTTTGCCATGCCTGTCGTAGTGTGGGTCGAGCGCCGGCTCGTGTACCCGTCTCCGGCCAATTATATCTCCACGACTCAAGGGTCTATCTTCGTGCCGCGAGAGGGTTGACTGGTCCCATCAGCCGACAGAATAACGCCCGCTCGGCAAGGATTGAATTAGAGGCTGCATCAGTCTGCGTAGGTACCTGCTTGTACTTCGAAACTATCGCTTTGTTCTTTGCTTTGGTGTATAGATTAAGGTAAGATTGTGTTAGTAGTGTCGGGGAGTCCCTGTCACTAGAGTGGTATTGCCCCGGAGGTGGAATGAACTCCAGATGGATGCGTAATGGCTTCATATACCTTTTGATCGTGGTAGCCGTTATCGCAACATGCTTCACTCTCTTTTCGGACGTCGGCGGGTCCGAGGAGATCGCCATTAACCAGGTCATAGCAATGGCCCGGAACGGCGAGATATCGTCCATTGAAGTGCGTGGCGACAAGCTGACTATCACCACGACCAGGCAGGACAAGCTTACTTCGCGCAAGGAACAGGGTTCAAGCGTCCTCGAGACTCTTCAGAGGGCGAACGTTGACCCGGCTGCCAGCAACATCGAAATTGCTGTGAAGGGCTCCAGCGGCCTCGGCAGCGTCTTTACCATTCTCCTGAATTTCCTGCCCCTGATATTCTTTGGCGCTGTGCTCCTTTTCATGATGCGCCAGGCCCAGGGGAACACCAGCCAGACCTTTAGCTTCGGGCGCAGCCGCGCCAGGATGCTCGTCGGCAACCAGCCGGCCGTCAGCTTCAACGACGTGGCCGGCGCGGATGAGGCCAAGGAAGAGCTTGAAGAGGTGGTGGAGTTCCTGAAGTTCCCGGAGCGGTTCCTTACGCTGGGCGCGCGCATTCCCCGCGGCGTCCTGCTCGTCGGCCCGCCCGGCACCGGCAAGACCCTCCTGGCCCGCGCGGTGGCCGGGGAGGCTGGCGTGCCCTTCTTCTCTATCAGCGGCTCCGAGTTCGTCGAAATGTTCGTCGGCGTCGGCGCCTCCCGCGTGCGCGACCTATTTGACCAGGCCAAGCGCAACGCGCCCTGCATCGTGTTCGTGGACGAGATCGACGCGGTCGGACGCCACCGCGGCGCCGGCCTCGGCGGCGGCCACGATGAGCGCGAGCAGACGCTCAACCAGATACTGGTGGAGATGGACGGGTTTGACACCAGCACGAACGTAATAGTGATGGCCGCCACCAACCGGCCGGACATCCTGGACCCCGCGCTGCTGCGCCCCGGCCGCTTCGACCGGAGGGTAGTGCTGGACAACCCGGACGTAAAGGGGCGTGAGGCAATCCTGAAGGTACATTCCAAGGGCAAGCCCCTCGACGCCGGAGTGGACATGTCGCGCATCGCAAAGCAGACGCCTGGCTTTAGCGGCGCGGATCTGGCGAATCTGGTAAATGAGGCCGCCATTCTGGCCGCGCGCAAGAAGCGCACCGTGGTGATGTTTGAGGACTTCGCGGAGTCTATCGATCGCGTCGAGGCGGGACCGGCGAGGAAGTCCAGGGTAATAACGCCACGGGAAAAGGAAATGACTGCTTACCATGAGGCGGGACACGCCCTGGTGGGGCATTTGCTCCCCCACGCCGCGCCCGTGGTCAAAGTCTCCATTGTCGCCCGCGGCTCTATGGGCGGGTATACCAAGTCTATTCCTGACGAAGAGACACACCTGCTGACTCTGAACCAGGTTAAGGACCGCCTCTCAGTATCTATGGGCGGCAGAGTTGCCGAGGAGACGGTCTTCGGCGAGATAACAACCGGCGCAGGCAGCGACATTGAGAACGCTACCGGTCTTGCCCGCACGGCCGTCACCAGGTGGGGCATGAGCGCCAAGCTCGGCCCGCTCACTTTCGGAAAGCGCGAGGAGCTGGTCTTCCTTGGCCGCGAGATTTCGGAGCAAGCCAACTATAGCGACAAGATTGCCGAGACGATTGACGAGGAGGTACACGCGCTCATTCAAGCGGCGTATGAGACCGCCAAAAACATCGTCATTACCCACAAAGGCAAATTGGCGCAGATAGCCAAGTACCTCGTGGAGCACGAGACTGTCGAAGGAGAGGCGCTGGACAAGCTCTTTTCCTCACCGGTCCCGGACATACCGTCTGCCCAGGCCGCCCCCGCGGACTAGTAGGCGGCGCAAGGACAAAACAAAAGAGGGTCCCGAACAATCGGGGTCCTCTGTGTTTGTACCTGAAATAGGCATTCGGGTGAAGCCCATCACTCCGCCATTGGCCTGATTTCTCCCCTTGCCACCGTGAGCCTTTCCCTTGCCACCCTGAGTGCTAGCGCAGGGTGGCAATGAGGGCGGTCAGGGGGCAATGATGGCGCTCAGCTGGCAATGATGGCCCAGGGTGGTAGTGGGAGGCTCAGGGTGGCAACACAGCGTCCATAGTCCCGCACGAGGGCTCCTTTGTCTATCTGTTCCGCATCTGCGGGAACAGCACCACCTCGCGGATAGACCTGTGGCCGGAGAAAACCATCACCATCCGGTCGATGCCGAGCCCGAGGCCGCCTGTGGGCGGCATTCCGTGCTCGATCGCCACCAGGAAGTCCTCGTCCAGCCTGTCCATGTCCTCGTCCTTGAACACATTCCGCAGCGCCTCCTGCTGCTCGAACCGCCGCCGCTGGTCCACCGGATCGTTAAGCTCGCTGAAAGCGTTGCAAATCTCCATGCCGACCACGAACCCCTCGAACCGCTCCACTAGCGCGGGATTGTCTTTCCTGCGCTTGGCAAGCGGCGATGTCTGGACGGGGTAGTTGACCAGGAAGGACGGCTGCACAAGGTGCGCCTCCACGTCCTGGGAAATGAGCTTGTCCACCATGCCGGCCCAGCTCATCTGCTTTTTGACGTCGTATCCCTTCTCCTGCATCGCGGCCTTGAGGCCTTCAACCTCGGCAAGCTGAGGCGAGAGGATGTCTATACCGCTACGCTTCAGGATCTCGCTGCAAAGGTCTATGCGCGGCCAGGGCGGAGTGAAGTTGATGGTGTGGCCGTCGATCTCCACGGTCGGCTTCCCCAGCACTTCCATTGCCAGGGTGTAGTAGAGGTCCTCGACCATCTTCATCACGTCGTTGTAGTCCGCGAAGGCCTCGTAAGACTCCATCGTCGTGAACTCTGGATTGTGCGTGAGGTCCAGCCCCTCGTTGCGGAAGAGGCGGCCGATCTCGTACACCTTCTCCAGCCCTCCAACAATGAGCCGCTTGAGGTATAGCTCCGTCGCAATGCGCAGATAGAGGTCGCTGTCCAGCGCGTTGTAGTGCGTCACGAACGGCTTGGCCGTGCCGCCCGTAGGCACGTTCACCAGCACCGGCGTCTCAACCTCCATGAAGCCGCGCCCGTCCATATAGCGGCGCAGGGCGGAGATCGTCTTGCTACGCAGGACGGCTACCCGGCGCGCCTCTTCGTTGGAGATGAGGTCCAGGTAGCGCTGGCGGAAGCGCTGCTCGGTGTCGGTCAGTCCGTGCCACTTCTCCGGCAAAGGTCGCACCGACTTCGACAACACCAACCACGACTTCACTTCGATCGTCGCCTCGCCGGTCTTGGTCCGCATGGCCGGGCCGGTGATGCCCATCCAGTCGCCTATATCCAGGTCCTTGAGCGTGTCATAAGAGTCAGGTAGGTTATCCTGCCGCATCAGCGCCTGGATTTTGCCCGACGCGTCCAGGATGTCGATGAAGGTCGCCTTCCCCATCTTCCGGTAGCGCACGATACGCCCTGCGATGGAGACGTCCGCAGTCTTGATTGGGGCAGGCGCCGGTGTATCGTTTGTCGGAGCGATGCCCCTGGGGCCATCCTCGATTTCGGCGCGCTTCAGAAGCTCTATGGCTTGCTGTGTTGTGTGTGAGCGGTCGTACCGGGTAGGGTAGGGTTCGATGCCCTTCTCTCGAAGGCTCTGCAACTTCTGGAGCCTATCGCCTATCAGCTTGCTTTCTGCTTCCGACAATTTGCGACCTCGCTTCGTTTCGCCTTGGCCGGAATGGCCGTCAGAATTATATGCTCTTGCCGGAGCCCTGACAAAAAACTGAGGCCCCGGCGCGCCGGGGCCTCATCGGAAACAGCGCCTCGAGCGGCGGGCTACTCAACCTTCGTTATCTTCAGCTTGTTAACGCCCTTCGGCGTGCGCACCTCAACGGTGTCGCCCACCTTGCGGCCGAGCAGCGCCTGTCCAACTGGGGAGTCCAGCGAAATCTTGCCCTCCAGCGGCACCGCTTCCGCGCTGCCCACAAGCGTATATGTCCGCTTTGAGCCGTCCTGGCCGGAAACGACGACGGAAGAGCCGAACTTCACGACGTTCCCCCCGCCATCCTCCGATGCAACGACAACGGCATTGGACAGGATCTCCTCCAGGTCGGCGATGCGGCCTTCAACGAACGCCTGCTCGTTCTTGGCGTCCTCGTACTCGGCGTTGTCCACGTTGCCGCCGCCCTCGTGGGCGGTACGGATGCGCTCAGCAACCTCGCGCCGGCGAACGCTCTTGAGGTTCTCCAGCTCCTGTTCGAGGTTTTGCTTGCCTTCCAGCGTCAGGTAGGTCTCGCGCTTTGCCATACCCCCATGCCTCCAATAAGCAAAAAGACTGAGGGGTCCCGGCTAGCGGGACTCTCGTCTCAGCCTGTGAGGCTATTGTACCTTTCAGGTTATGGAATGTAAATCTTCGTACCTGTAACGTGCCTTGTGCAAGGCAAATGATTAAACTTTGTCAAAAACAACGTCAAAAATCTGCTTTACCGTCTGTTTTGCCCATGCTAGCATCGGACACTACATATGAATGAAAGGTTGATCGCAACGGCTTCACGGCGGTCTCGGAACGCAGGAGTTGCCCAATGACGACGCGGATCAGCGGGGGCAACGAAAAGGGCCGGAAGCTGAGGGTCTCGAAGAGCGACGGCCTGAGGCCAACCTCAGAGCGTGTTCGCGCTGCGGTCTTCTCGATAGTCGGCAATGGCGCGGTTGAAGGCAAACGCGTCCTCGATCTCTACGCGGGTACCGGCGCGCTGGGGATTGAGGCGCTAAGCCGGGGGGCTGCGCAGGCCGATTTCGTGGAGTCGCACGCGGGCAGGTGCGAGGCGCTGAGCCAAAGCCTGAGAGACCTGCGGCTCGCTGACCGCGCTAAAGTACACAAGGCCAAAGCGGAGCGGGCGGTGGAGTCCCTGGAAGGGAAATACGGCCTTGTATTCGCAGACCCGCCTTACGAGCTCGATCCGTGGGAGGCGGTCCTTGGAAGCCTGGGCTCCGGCAGGCTGCTGGACGACGATGCGATTGTCGTCGCGGAGCACCGTCACAATCGCGAGCTTGCCGAAAGATACGGCAGGCTGACGAGGACAACCAGCCGGCGCTACGGCGACACCTCGGTATCAATCTACAGGCTGGAGCAATAGATGGCCACGGCGGTCTATCCGGGCAGGTTCGACCCCGTTCACAACGGGCACGTCGACATTGCGACGAGAGCATCGAAGCTGTTCGACAAGCTGACCATTAGCGTCTACGATCTCCCGCCGCAGAGGTCGATGTTTTCAACGGAAGAGAGGCTTTCGTTCTTCAGGCAATCGGTGGCGGCGCTGCCGAACGTTGAAGTGATCGCCTTCACCGGCCTGGCAACCGACTTCGCAAGCAAGAAGGGCGCAACGTTCATAGTCAGGGGCCTCAGGGCCGGAAATGACTTTGAAACGGAGTCGGAGATGGCGCTTATGTGGCGCACGCTGAATCCGAATGTGGATGTGGTCTGCATACTCAGCTCTCTGCAGAACCAGTTCGTCCATTCCAGCCGGATCAAGGAGGTGGCCCAGCTCGGGGGGGACGTTAAGAGCCTGGTGCCGCCTCAGGTTTACAGGGAGCTCAAAGCAAGGTTCAAAACAGCCCAGTAATGCTGGGACTGTGAAAGGGGGACGCCATTAATATCTCAGTTGTGATAGACGAGCTTGAAGCGATTGCCAGCACTTCTTCCCGGATGCCCGGCCTGCGAAAGAAGCTGATGGTTGACGGTGACCGGTTCATCAAGGCCGTTCAGGGTCTGCGCGACGCCCTTCCCTCGGACATAATGGAGGCGCGCGAGATGATCAAGCAGAAGGACAGCCTTCTGAGCGGGGTCCAGATGGAAGCCCGCCGCATCCGCGAGTCCGCCGAGGAAGAGGCGCACGACATCAAGGCTGTTGCCCACAAGGAGCGCGCCTCACAGGTGGATAGCACCGAGGTAGTGCGCGCCGCCCAGGCCAAGGCAGATGAGATCAAGCAGCAGGCCCTCATGGAGGCCAAACAGATCACCCAGGAGGCCCAGAAGCAGGCCTACCGGATGCTGGATGAGGCAGAGGCCACGGCCGCCATCCGCCGCCAGGGCGCGGACCAGTACGCCCGCGAAACGCTGTTCGATCTGGAAGAGCGCATCGCCGGCCTTCTCAGCCAAATCCGCCGCGGCATCGACTCGCTCGGCAACGAGCCCACGCCCGCCCCGGCGCCCGTGGGCCACACCAACGGCCACGCCCGCAACGGCCACGACAACCTGGACGTCGCAGTCGGCGCCGCCAACGGCTCAGTAAACGGCAACGGCCACAGATAACGTTCCAAGGTCAATTTGACAAGAGATGAGCCCTCCGGCGCAACGCCGGAGGGCTTTTCCCCTGTTGTCAATTCTGGCGACAGCCTACTTCAGCGCGGCCTTGAGGTCTTCCTTCTTGCTGCCGATGACCAGCCTGCGGCCGACCTGCACCATGGGCCGGCGGATGAGGCGCGGCTCCTGGAGCATCAGCTTCATCATCCGCGGCTCGTCTGCAGAAAGCTCCTCCCGCGTTACGCCAAGCTCCTTGAATGATGGGCTGTTCCACGAGAACACGTTCGCCAGCGGCCGCTTCCCCACGAGCTTCCGAAGCTCCTTCTCCGTGAACGGCTCCTTGAAAAAGTCGCGCTGGTCGAACTCGACCCCCTCCTCCTTCAGCCACAGCCTGTAGTCCCTGCACGTCGTGCACTTGTTCCAGTCGTAAAGCTTGAGCGTGGCCATTTCTATTCCCTGTATCGTTCCCATGAGGATCGGCTGTTCGTCCCTACGGCTGCTGGCTAACTGCTCACTGCCCACTGCCCACTGCTAACTCCCCTTATACTCCTGCTTCGCCTTGTTGATGGCGCGGTCCTTGAGTGCCTTCATCTCGTCCTTCTTGCTCGCCGCCCAATCGCGCGAGGCGACGATGTTCTCTAGCGAACCCTGGAACTGCGGCATCACGTGGCGGGCGATGAGCTCGTAGCTGCGGCGCACCTGCTCGCGCGTGCCCCACTCCGTCGCCTGGATGAGCAGCGCGCCGAAGCCGCCGCTCTCCGCGTCCAGCCGCTTGATCGCCGCCACCATATCGTCGGGCGTGCCGACAACCCACTCGCCGCGCTCCACCTTGGCGTCGATGATTTTGTCCGCCGGCCCGTCTATGTAGGCGTCCTGGCCCATCACCTGCTCGAAGTAGCCGCGCTGGTAGGCACCGGCGGCCACGCGCGCCTGCTCGACCGCCTCCTTGCGGGTCTCGGCTATGTGGGCGTGGGTGACCAGACGCCAGTCCGCGCGGTTCATCTTCTTGCCGCTCTTCGCCGCCGTCTCCTCAGCTATCGCCCAGAACTCGGAGAGCTTCGTTTTGATACGGTCGCCGGAATTGGCGGCGATGGAGAGCACGCCCGCGCCGTGCTTGCCGGCGACGATCATCCCGGACGGCGAAGCGACGGCCGCGACAGCGATGGGGAAGTGCGGCTGCGTGTACGGCCGCAGGTGGAGGCGTCCCTCGACCAGCGTGAACCACTCCGACCGGCAGGTCACGGGATCCGGGCTTGTCAGGAGCTGCATGATCACGCCGAGCGACTCGTCCATCCTCGCTCGCTGCGTGGGAGGGTCTATACCGAGCATGTACGCGTCCGACACCAGCGCGCCCGGGCCGACGCCCATCATCACGCGGCCGCGGGCAAGGTGGTCCAGCAGCACCATGCGGTTGGCGACCATCAGCGGGTGGTGGTAGGGGAGGCTGACCACGCCCGTGCCGAGCCTGATGTTCCGCGTGCGCTCCGCCACGAAGGCCAGGAAGAGCTCCGGCGAGGCGATGGTCTCCCACCCGCCGCTGTGGTGCTCTCCCACCCACGCCTCGTCGTACCCCAACTGGTCCAGCCACTGGATGAGCTCAAGGTCGCGCTCCAGCGCAAGGGTGGGGTTCTCTCCCACCGTGTGAAAGGGGGCCATGAAGATGCCGAACCGCATACGTGCAGGCAGCGCCATTGTTAATGCACCCTCCGGGGGAGTCTATCCACCCCGACAGGACTCGGGGCTCCTCCCAAAATGTTAACAGGGGCTCCGTATTCCATCGGAGCAGATTACGCAGATTTTTTGAGCAGCCGACGCTGTCGCCTGCATTCTTGGCCAAGAATACGTGGTTATTCTCTCCAAGGCAACCCGCCTGCCAGTGTCCGAAAAGATCTGCGTAATCTGCGTAATCTGCGGATAACATCTTGTCACTGTTTGATTCTCCCGTTCGTCTCCCCTGTTGGAGCTGCTTATCAAGGCGGTCTATGAAGCAAGAGGCAATGGACAACGGCCTCGCCGGCGACGCGGCGTTCGTCTCGCTGATCGAGACCTACGAAGCGCGCGTGCTGCGCTACGTCACCCGCCTGGTGCCGGACGTCGAGGACGCGCGTGACCTCACGCATGAGGTCTTCCTGCGCGCCTACCGCCGCAAGGTCACGCTCCGCTCGCACGGCTCGGTCGCGAGCTGGCTCTTCGCCATCGCCTCGAACATCGTGCGTGACTACCACCGCCGCCGCCGCCGTGTGCTCTCGTTCGTCCCGTTCTCGGCGTGGCGCGAGGCCGGCGAGGCCGCTGCGGACGGCGCGCCGGCGGACGACGGGGCGGACACCGTCGCCAGGGTGATGGCGCGGATGCCGGGCGAGATGGTCCAGTGCCTGGTGCTCCACGAGGTGGAGGGATTCACCTCGATTGAGATCGCGGCCGTGCTAGGCATCAGGCCGGAGGCCGTGCGCCAGCGGATAGTCCGGGCGCGAAAGCGGTTCAGGGAGCTTTACGTAGAGATGGGCGGCGGCCCCACGTAGAGACGACCCTCCGGGGCGTCTCGGTGGTTTGGGTAACCCGTCACGTGTGCATTCCGGATTGTGCCCTTTCGTAGAGACGTCCGCCGCGGCGGACGTCTCTACGAGGGGAGAAGAGGCCGCGGACGCGGCCCGGAGGACTCGTTATGCCTCACAAGCACTACCAGAAACTGATTGAGCAGGCGATGGACGGCCGGCTGGAGCCGGCAGACCGCATCGCGCTGGAGACCCACCTGGCCTTCTGCGACGACTGCCGCGCATTCGCGCCGTTGACTGGACAGGAGCGCGCCGGGCTGGCGGCGTGGTACCGCGCGCCGGCGGCGTAGAGCGTAGGCGCGGCGCAGGCGCTGGCCCGTCATAATCGAGCGCGCCGTGCACGCCGGCAGGTCCATATTCCTCTCTCCACCCGGCTCGTTGCTGCGCCACTTCTGGCGGTTATAGCAATGCTGGCCGTGATAGCTCTGCGGCCATGGGACGGGACTCCCTTGTCGGCGTCTGCCGCTGTGGCGCTCGCGTTCAACGAGATGGCCACCGTTAAGAACGTCCATGTCAGGGAGGAGACCCGATACGTTTGGAAGCCGGAACTGTTAGCGCAAAGCTCCCGGTGGTACCAGGCTACCTCGCTGGCAGATGACAATGCGACCTCAGCGAACTTTCCTGAGGTCATTCGACTCAGAATGTCATCTCCAGCGATTTCCACTCCTGTGCTGATAGACGGCGTCAATATCAGGCTCCAGTATTCAACAAGCCCAACCGGTCCGTGGACTGATGTCGTTTCCGGTGACGGACTCCAATTCAGGCTGCAGAGTACGAACGCGGCGGCCGATCTTCCGTCAGAGAGCCTGACAGTAGTCGAAGGGGACTTTGTATTCCCAGACAGCTTCTACGTCTCCGATGCGTTTGGCCCGGCAGGGCAGACAGGAAGAGCGATTACCCTCTCATTCGCCGGGAAGATCTATGCCAGGGTGGATGGCACCCTTTGGCAACAAGTCTACGCTGGACAGGACCAGTCCAAATCATTCTGGGGCCTCTTTTCCACCGAACTTGACGCTATGGCGAACCTGGAATCGCATTTTGACACCGTAAGCCAGATGAGTGACCAGGTTGTGGATGGCCAACGGGCGCGACATTACATGGCAAGCACGGGCGACTTTACCCGCGGCGATTTCACAATGCTGGAGGTATGGGTCGCCAAAGAAACCGGCTATCCTGTGAAAATCGTTCACACCAGGCGAACCCCCGATGGAACAGGCGAAGAGAAGAAGTACAATTTCAGCCGGTTTAATGAGGACTTTGATCCCCCACCGGTTTCGTCATCCGGCGGGGCAGTCATGCTGCCGGCTTCCCAGTGCGTGCAGGCCGTGGCCGGTAGCTGCGTTGTCAGGGGAAGCACGAACACATTCATAGTCCCAGTCCAGAGCTTTCTCAGGACCGACGACATGATTATTCGCAATGTTCCCGCGACACCAACGCCTCCAAAGGTCCGCCTGCCTGACGGTACGTGGGCATATCCCACACCAACGCCAGCGCCCCAATGACAAATCCCTCGCGTTGGAGCACAATAGCGCCACCAACACCAGCGCGAGGGACCTTCTTCTATGGCCAAGTTCGACCTGACCGGGCTCGTCCAGACCGTCACCGGCGCCATCACCCCCGACAAGATGGGGATGACCTCAACTCACGAGCACCTGCTCGTGGACATCACGGAGCTGCGCCCGCCGCCGCGCGAGGCGAGCGCGCGCGAGATGTTCTACGGCCCCGTCACCCAGGAGTCGCTAGCCTATGCCCGACACTACGACACACTCATAGCCGAGAATATCCGCCTGCGCAGCATCGAGACTGCGGTCTACGAGCTCAAGCTGCTCAAGCAGCACGGCGGCGGGACGGTTGTGGAGGCGACGACTATCGGTATAGGCCGCGACCCGGTGGGGCTGGCGCGCATCGCCCGCGAGGTGGGCTTCAACATCGTCATGGGCGCGTCGTATTACGTCGGCCTCATGCATCCCGCGGACATGGATAAGAAGACCGAGGACGATATCCTCAACGAGATCGTGAGCGATATCACCGTCGGCGTCGGGCGCACGGGCATCAAGGCGGGCGTTATCGGAGAGGTGGGTTGCTCGTGGCCGCTGACGCCGAACGAGCGCAAGGTGCTGCGGGCGTCCGGCCGCGCCCAGAAGGCCACCGGCGCAGGCCTCCTTATCCACCCCGGCCGCAACGTCGCCGCTTGCATGGAGGTCGTCGGCATCCTGCGCGAAGTGGGTGCGGACCTGAACCGCACGATCATCGCCCACATGGACCGCAACTACGCAGACCGCGAGAGCATGAGGAAGCTTGCGGAGACGGGCGTTTACCTTGAGTGGGACCTGTTCGGCCGCGAGGTCTCATACTACGACCAGAACCCGGCGTTCGACATGCCGAGCGACGCCCGCCGCATGAACGACATCAAGTACCTCGTGGACGAGGGCTTCGGCGAGCGCGTTGTCATCGCCCACGACATCTACACCAAGGACCGCCTGGTCTCATACGGCGGCCACGGCTACATGTACATTGTGAAGAACATCGTCCCGCGCCTCCGCCAGCGCGGCTTCACTGGCGACCAGGTGAACAAGATCATGGTGGAGAACCCGGCCAGGGTGCTGACCTTCGTGAAGCCGGGGTAAGGGTACGGGGGACAGGGTAGGGGGTACGGTGAATAGCCGTGGGAAGGCGCTTCGGATTTGGCAGCGCAAGCAGCTCGCCGTAAGTCTCCCCTGGCCGCCGCAGCGTTGGGTCTGCCGGATACTGGGTGGGTAAGGGCGCTGGCGAGCGGGTAGGGGAGGGCCGTAAAGGCGGCAGCGTCCCGTTACACTGGGAACTACACGTCACCCCCTTTTTGCTACCCTGAGCGACAGCGAAGGGTCTAAAAACCCAAATCTACAGTCTGGACCGCCATACGCAGGCAACGCCATTAGACCCGCCGTCCCGATGGAATCGGGACTCAGGGTGGCAAGGGTAGGGACCGAGGTCTCGTCATTGTAATGGCGCACAGCGCCCGCCCTCACCGTCCCGCGGCCCGCGTCTCCCGCCGACCAACGCCATTCGCGCCCTACCCAACGCTCGTCGCCGATGCGCCGCCCAGGCACGCCTTCGCACCCGCTTCCGCCTCGGCGGCCAGCGCGTCGATGTCCGTCAGGGATACCTCACCGTTGCGCAGGTGGAGGAAGAGGAAGACCACTTCCTTGACGGGCATGCCCGTGACCTGCCTCAGTGCCAGCGCGTATGCGCCCGCCTGGAGGCGGTAGCGGGACTGCACGAGCGATTGGGCGCTCTGCACATCTTGAACCCAGTCCGTCTTGTAGTCGACGACGATGAGGCAGCCGTCTTCCTCGAACAGCAGGTCGATGAAGCCCTCCAGGACGCCGCCGCCAACCGGCGCGGCGACGGGGGCCTCCCGCCAGGTGCGGCTTGAGGCGACGGCGCGGCGGACGGCCTCGCTCTCCAGCGCGGCGCGGGCGAGCAGCGCGATCTCGCCGCGGCGGTGCGGCACCCCTTCGGCGGTGGCCTGTGCGGCTACGGCGGCATCGAGGCCCTCGCCGGTGGCGAGGTCAACGGTCTGGAGTACGGCGTGCACCGCACGGCCAATATTAGTCCCCGCGCGGCCTCGCCTCCACGGCTGCTCGGGATCGTCCGGCCGGTCGGCGCGGGCCTCTTGCGCGAGCGTCGTGGCGGCAACCGCAAGCGGCCTGCTGCGCGCCGCGATGAGCGCCTCGTGGGCGGTTAGCCACGCAGCGCGGTCGGAGAGCGTTGTATGGGACGTCACGGTCCCCGCCTCCTCTACGGGCTGGCCCAGCAAGGCCTGCGGCCAGGCGCTGGCCGGCGACAGGCACTCTACGGGTACGGGCCGCCACAAGGCGGGAGCGTCCTTGAACTTACTTGCGATGGTCGCCGCGGCGGACTTCTCATCGCCGGCCTTGCGGTGCACGGAGACCACAAGGTGGTCGCGCGCCCGCGTAGCGGCGACGTACATGAGCCGGACGAACTCCAGGTCCTCCATGCGCTTCTCGAGTTCCGCCAGTATCTTGAAGCCTGCCGTTTCGAACGCCGTGTCCTTTTCGCCGATGCAGACCTCCAACCCTCCTCCCGCCCTGTCCGCCAGCACCGGCTCAACACGCGATTTCCTGTCCGCGTTCAGTGCGGTAAGGATTACGACCGGGAACTCCAGTCCCTTGGACGCGTGAACGGTCATTATCCGCACCGCGTCCTCGTCGCTCTCCGGCACCGGCGTCTCCGTCACGCGCGCGCCCTCCTCCATGCGGCGGTCTATCCACTGCAGGAAGGCGCGCAGCGATGTCCCACCGGCGGACACGAAGGCGCGCGCCTGCTCCACCAGGAATCGGTAGCGCCGCCACTGCTCACGCGGCCGCGCCTGGGACATGGACGCTTCAAGCAGCCTCCTGTCGCGAACGAAGGCATCGATCAGAGCGGGGATGGTGGTCCACATGCGCCGCTCGTGGTAGCCCCGCAGCGCGAGCAACGCCTCGGCGACTGTTGCGGGCGCGCCGGGCTGCGGCGGCGACAGGTAGTCGAGCGCGCTGCCGGAGTCCACGTGCGCGAGCAGGTCCACGTCCGAGCAGGCGAAGGCAGGCGACCGCAGCGCGCCCACGAGCGCAATCCTGTCCGTTGGGTCGTCGATGGCGCGCAGGCAGCTCAGGATGTCGCGCACCACCTGCGTGTTGAATATGAGCGACGCCCCCTCCAGACGGAACGGCACCCGGGCGTCCTCCAGCGCCAACTCCAGAGTCCGCAGCCCCGTGCGCGTCGGTATCAGGATGCAGATGTCACGGTACGCCGCCGGCCGGTATACCGCCTCTTCGACAGAGGAGTCCTTGTCCAGCACCGGCCATCCCTCGGAGCGGACGGTGCGAATGAGCGCGGCGATCTCTTCAGCCTCCTGCCTGCGCACGGCGTCAACCGTCTTGAGGTCGGACTCGCCTCCCAGCGCCCACACGGCGGCCGAGCGGGGGTGGGCCGGGTCCGGCTCCCAGCGGTGAACCAGAGGCACGTACGTCGCCTGACCGTCGCCCGTTGTCATCCACTGCCCGAACAGGTGGTTGACCCATTCCGTCGCCGGCCGCTGAGAGCGGAAGTTCTGCTTCAGCTCCAACTTGCGTCCGCCCATGCGCGCCTGTATGGCCGAAAGCTGCGTCACGTCCGCCCGGCGGAAACGGTATATCGACTGCTTGGGGTCCCCCACAACGAAGAGCTTCCCCGGCGCCGGCGTCACGCTTGTCCAGTCCCGCGGGCGGCTGTCCGGCGCGGCCCCGGGAGCTTCTTCAGCGATGAAGAATGCGATCTCCGCCTGGATGGTGTCGGTATCCTGGGCCTCGTCGATGAGCAGGTGGGAGAAGTGCGAGCGGAAGTGGTCGCGCGCGTCCAGGCTGTCGCGAAGAAGGTCGCGGGCCCACACCAGAAGGTCATGGAACTCCGCGCGGCCCGCCTGCCTCCGCTCCGATGCGTGCTGCAGCACGAAGCCCTGCAGGGCCCGCAGCAGCGGCATGAGCGCGGCCCGCCGTGCGGCCTCAATCTCTTGCCTCACCGCTTCGTCCAGATCTGCCAGCAGCGCTTTGAGCGCCTTGCACGCATTCTGCCCGGTTAACCGGTCGGTCTCGAACTCCTTCTGATTGCCCTTCTTGGCGGCGGCAAAAGGCAAGGTGCGGTTGAGCAGCCTCAGCGCCGCAGGCTGCGAAGGCGACATGCCGGCGAGGCGGCGGGCGGATGCAAGCACGCCAGCGCAGTGCGCGACCAGCGGGTCGGCGTCCCCCTTGAGCGCGAATCTGCAGAGGCGCTCGATCTCGCCGGCCTCGGCAAGCAGGCGAGGGACCGCGGCCGGCGTGGGGGCGGCGGCCGGCGCGAATTCCGATGCCGCCAGCCTGTCGTATTCCCGGTGGAAGCCGCGCGCGATGGTGTGAAGGTGCTCAAGCGTGATGTCCAGGGAGAGCGCGGCGGCGAGCGCGGGTTCGAGGGCAGGGTCGTCCAGTGCGTCCTCCAGCCACTCCGCCCACCGCTCCTCAAAGTCGATGTCCGCCTCGATCTCGTCCAGCTTGTCAAACGATGGCGGCAGGCCGGCTTCGAGCGGGCGCTCCGAAAGCAGCGCCGCCGCGAAGCTGTGCAGGGTCTGGATGGATGCGCGGTCCAGGTCCAGCACACCCTGGCGGCACCGTGCGCGCTCCCGTTCAGGCTTCGTATCGTCCTTCGTGGCCCTCTCCAGCCGCTCCCGGACCCGGTCGCGCAGCTCCGCCGCGGCGGCGTCCGTGAAGGTGATCGCTGCCACGCGGTCGATCGTCGCTTTCCCCGATGATACGAGCGCCGCCAGGCGCTCGACCAGGCTGCTCGTCTTGCCGGTGCCTGCGCCCGCCTCGACGAAGAGCGTATCGTCCAGGCAGTCCCTGATCGCATCTCGCGCGTCCTGGTCGGCCGGTCTGAACGTCATGCGGCGTCCCCTTCCGGCTCCGCCATTGCGGCGTAGCCCGCCAGCCTGGGGTCCCCGGCCTTCTTGCGCTGCCAGGCAACGTCGCGGCGGGACTGGCACACGCTGGTGAACTCGCAGAACGTGCAGTTCTCGAAGCCGCCGTTAAGCATTTTGCCGGGGTTGGCCGGGAACAGCCCCTGGCGGATGCCGGAGACGATCTCCGCGGCGGCCGATTGGAAACCCGGCAGGAGAGTTTCCAGCCCCGCCGGCTCCCCAGGTATCAGAGTGAACTTGCCGCCGGCGCTGACGAACCAGTAAGCCGCCCGCACCTGTACGTCATCGCCGAGCGCGGCCCGAAGCGCAAGCGCGTAGATGGGTAGCTGCAGCCGTTTGCCGCGGTCTATCGGGTGCTTCTTCATGCCGCTGAACGGGTTGGGGCTCCCCGTCTTGTAGTCGATCACAATGGCGGTGCGGGATGCCGCATCAAAGTCCACCCGGTCTATCACGCCCCGGAACCGGACCTTGCCCACGCCGGGTATCTCCACCGCGACCGGCGGCCAGGACTCGCCGCTGTCGGAAGCGACGCCGAACGCCGCCTCAACCGCATAATTATCCATGCCGAAGCGCTCCCGGAAACCGTCGTCCTCCTCCAGGAATGTCAGCAGGTCGGTCAGGATGTCGCCCCTTGCCAGCTGCCACAGGAGCCGCTTGCCGGTTACGCCTCGCGCCTCGGCGTCTGTAAACGCCTCCTCGGCCATGGCGTGGAGCGCCCGGCGGTGCTCGTCAGTCCAGCGACTGCCCGGGCGCGGCCCGCCAGCCTTCCGTGCCTCTCCGACGAAGCGCTCCAGCACGCCGTGGACCAGGGAGCCCTTCTCCATGGGCGAAATGGTGTTGGCCTCTTCAGGCCGTTCTATCTCGCCGACCCCCAGAACGCGGGAGAGGAAATAGCTGTAAGGGCACTTGGCCCACTTCTCGAGCGAGGTTGGCGAGAGGACGCGGCGGCCCACGGGGTCCAGCCGCTTGGAGGCTGCGGCGAGCGCGGAGAGGTCGCCGTCCCACTCGGTGAGGGCGCGCGAGCGGCGGTGTCCGTCGAGCGCAAGTGAGCGCGAGAGCAGGCCGCCGGCCGCCAGCGGGTGCGCCGTCATTGGAAGGTCGGCCGCTCGCCAGCGCCAGAGCGACTCCATATCGTAGTCATGCGCGTCGGCCGGCGTCTCCGTCCGAACAGACGCCAGGGCGTGCTCCGCGGAGGCAATGACCGTCAACCAGGGGCGGTCCCTGAGCGCCCGCAGCGTGGAGGAGTAGACGGCGGCGCCTTCCAGCCCGGATGCTGCCTCAAGGAGCCAGTGGGATGCGAACTGGCCGCGCTGGCCGGAGGCGGCGGGGTAGGAGAGCACTGCGCTTCCGGCGGCTGCCAGCGCGGCCAGGTAGCTGTACCGCTCGTCCTCCAGAGAGGCCTCGGCAAGCGGAAGGCCTGCCGCCGGACCGCCGGCGGCCCTTCGGTCGCGGTCCGGGACGAGGGGGTCCTCCTTCGGTCGCGGTGGTAGCGCGCCCTCAGCCATGCCGACGATGTGGACGAGATCGAACTCCATGCCGGCCGCCGCGCCGATCGGCGCGACAAACACGCCCTGGCCCGAGCGCCCAGTATGGCCGAGCGGGGCCGCCAGGGCCTCCTCGAAGGTCGCTACGAACTTCGCGAGGGTCGGCCGGGAGTCGATGGCGTCCAGCCCCTCAACCTCGGACAGTGCTTCCGCGATCTTTTCCATCGCCGAGGTTTCCTGGGCGGGCGCCGCTCCGGTATCGACATAGCTCGCCACCAGCCCTGCCAGCCAGCGGGACAGGGCTTCCCATGATGGAGACTGGGGTGGGGCGACCGCGGTATTCAGGCTGGCGATGAACGTCGCGAGCGTCCTAGCGGAGGCCGCTTCCTCAAGATTTGCCTGCGCGGTCTCCTCGGGCATTTCGCCGAGCTCCACGCCTCGTGCCGCGGAGCCCTCGAGCCCGGCGGCGTAGCGGTCCAGCCGCTCGCGCCACTGCTCCGGGCCACGGACGATGCCCGCGCGGCGTGACACGGAGTCCCATCGCGACGGGCTGAACGCGGCGGTGACGCCGCCCGGGGCCTTCACAGGAGAGCCGGTAAGCCACTCCATCACCTCGTCCCTGTGCAGGTCGGAGCCCGCCATGCGCAGGAGGCCCATAACGGAGCGCGCCACGGCCGAGTCGCCAACGGTGGCGGCGGCCGGGCCTGTCGTGGGAATGCCGGCCATGGCCATCTCGTCGTGGATGAGCGTCGCGTACGGGTCGTCCTGTCTGAAGAGGAGGGCCATGCGGTGGAGCGGCGTGCCCTCTCCGGCGGCCCGAACGATGCGGCGGGCGGCCCACCGCACCTCCTGCTGGGGGTCGGGCGCAACAAGGATGCGCGTGAGGCGGCCTGTCGCGGTCGGAGGCGTCTCGTCGCAGCCAAAATCGTCAGAGAGGCGGCCAACAAGGGCACGGGACTGGGCGTCTGCCGTTTCGTCTCCGGTGAGGCCGAGCATTACTGCGCAGGGGCCGCCGGCCGGAGGAGCGGCAAAGGCCGCAATGAGGGCAGTCTCGCCGGTCGTGAGCCTTCGCGGGAGGTAGAATACAATGGCGCCCAGGTCCTTCAGCGCAGGCGCCTTGCCGTTAGCGACGGCCGCCGCAGCAGATGCCGCCAGGTCCTCACGGTCATAGTACCTGGTGGTTAGCTCGCGGTACCGGTGGAGCAGGCGCACGACCTCGCGCCGGACCGGCCCCGCCGCCTCAAGCGCAGAGACTGCCTCCGGCGTGGCGTGGCGCAGGCGTCGGAAGGTGTGCCGGAGGCTGCGGTGGAGGGCGGGGTTGTGGCCAAGCGCGCCGAGGGGGCCGGACGCGCCCTCGGCCACGGCGCGGACGATTGCGCCCTCAATCAGCGGCGTCAGGGGGACGCGACCGGAGGCGGCCAGGGCCGGAGCGCCAAGGATCTCCGCCAGCCGGGGAAGCACGATGGTCCTCACGTTGGCGCTGCCGGAGAGGCCGAGCGCGTGGCGCAGGGAGAGGTTGGCATAGTTGGACGGCCCGACCACTGTCACAGGCGCCAGGGGGTTGCCGCCCTTCAGGCCGGCAACGAGCTCGCGCAGGCTGTGGCGCGCTTCGGAAAGCGGGATGAGACGCAGCTCCCGGCGTGCGGTGGTCTGGCCTTGCATGGTACGTCCTGCTGCGAACGCCCGGGGCACGGAGCGCCTGCGCGGGCCGGTTGGCATTGTCGCACCCGGCATGGTATGAAATCCATTAGAATTAGGCAACCCGTTGGAGCAACAATTCAAGGAGGTCTGCGATGAAGTTCCTGAGGAGCAAAGAGGGCTTTCCGTTCAGCTCGGCTGTCATCCACAGCGGAAAAGTACTGGAGACGGTGCTGACCGGCATGCCGCCCGGGCAGTCGAAGCCGGTTGAGGGCGGCCCCGCGGCGGAGATGAAGGAGATCTTCAAACAGCTGACCGAGGTCCTTGCGGAGGCGGGGCTGAACAAGCACAACGTGTGCTCGGCGCGCATCTACCTGCAGCACGTGAACAGGGACGTGAAGGAGATCAACGCGGTGTGGGCGGAGTACTTCGCGGGCCACCCGGTGAACCGCCGGTGCTACGGCGTGGGCCTGCAGAGCAACATGCTGGTGGAGGCGGCTTTCGTGGCCGAGTTCCCCGAGGAGACGGCCAAGAAGAAGTAGGGTTTTAGGTGTTAGGTGTTAGGTTCGAACCAGCACCCAGCACCCAGCACCCCTGTGTTACCATGGAGCAAGTTTGCGAGAAGGCAGGGAGCTATTGGGAACCGGGAAACGAGTGGGCATCATCCTGGCGATGTTCTTTTTTCCCTCTCGTCGCCGTCTGGCTGACCTACAACATAGACAGCGACCTCAAGCGCTTCCTGCCTTTCGTGATCAGCGGCATCGTGCTGTGGGCCGTCGTGATGTTCACTCTCAAGGGCCGCCGGCGGTTCTAATGGCGCGCGCTACGCCGGGGCTTTGAAGGCGAACTTGTTGCGCTTTCGTTTGGCAACGCCCTGAGGCCCGCGAAGGCCCGGGCGTACCTCGGCTGGCAACGGCACGAGCCAATCACGCCCAACCCTCTCCGCGCCTTCCACCCTGCCTTGCTGAAGCAACGCCTGCAGACGGCGTACCGATATCCCCATTTCCCGCGCGGCTACACTGGTAGTTACCTTCCGCTTCGAGGCGACTATGGACGACAGTTTCAGGTCGAAAGGTGCTTCGCCCATTGCCGACACGCCGCGCACCATGACCCCAACTACACGGCCATCGGAGTCGATGCGGACCATGACATGCTCGTTTGATGTGGGATATGTGACTGCTGCCTTCCCTGGGACAAGGAATTCGAGCATGTCGCCGTCCGGATCGTATGAAAGCTCGAACTGCGCCTCTTCCGTCTCTACCATGCAGCAATCTCCTTCATCTCACTCGATCAGTCAGCCACGCAGTTAACACCCATGCGTCGGTTGCGGTCATCTTGGCCATCACAACGAGGTACTTCGGACCTTTGGGCGTTACATCGAACCACCTGTAAAACCTGTAGACCTCCAGAGCCAGGTCCGGTGTCACGATGTCTGGGCCGGCCAGAACGCTGCCTATGTCGTCCAGCATCTCATTAACTTCCGGGTGCTTTAGGGCGATATGAGAAACGCGCTCATCAGTTAGCCGGACAAGACGTCCATTCCGGTCCGTGAAAGTCCGCATGAAGCTCCCGCCGTCAGGCTATACTATACGGCTAAACGCCTAGTTAACGCAACTCCGCTACCCCTTCCCCATCACCTCGCGCAGGCGGCGCGCCACCGCCTCAACGCGCTCGTCGCTGAGGTTCATTGGGTGGATGACCAGGGTGTCCTTTTCCAGCATCCCCTCGTTCGGGAACACGCCGGGGGCGCCGCGCTTCAGGTCGCGGCATACCTCAAAAGCAGTGCGTCCGATCTTCTTCGTGTCCAGAACAAGGTGGAGCATGGGGAAGCCTTCGCCTTTGGCGGGCATGACGCGAGGCTCCACCGGCAGCCCGCTTACACCGTCCGCAATCGCTTCCAAATAGCGGCGGTATGTCTCCATATCCACCTTATAAACCCCGTGGGTGAAGAGGTCCAGAGCTGTCATGATGCCGGCGATGCCCTCCTTCGCCACTTTGAACCCTCGGCCAATGCCGTGCCTGGGTATGCCGATGAGCTTGTCCTTCGGTATCAGGTCCGCCGGCGGCTCCCAGATGTCAAAGTGCTCGTCCATGTCCAGGTGCTGCAGCGCCACCGATGCGATCAGGTCCTTGCGCCCCGCGAGGATGCCCGTGGACTGCGGCCCGCGAATCGCCTTGCCGCCGCTGAAGGCAACCAGGTCCGCGCCCATGTCGATGAACCTGCGCAGGTTGACCGCCGGAGGAAGCTGCGCGGCGGCGTCCACCAGCACCGGCAGCTTGTACTTGTGGGCGACTTCGATCACTCTCGGCAAGGGCGGTTGGCTGTCCGGCAGCGCAACGTATGCGATGCCCGCCGTACGCTCCGTTATCGCTGCCTCGTACTCCCATGCCTCGGTGCGGCGCACTCCCGCGCCCGCCACCTGCTCGTTCATGCCAACGTCAATCAGCCTCGCGCCCGCAAGGCGTATCGAGTGGTCATAGCCGTTGCGGTGCTCGCGGGAGATTATGAATTCATTCTTCATCCCTGTCGTATCCGGCAGCCGCTCCATTTTCGCCGGGTCCAGCCCGGCCATGATCGCCGCCGCGCCCAGTGTCAGCCCCGCCGCCGCGCCGGAGGTGACGTACCCGGCCTCCGCGCCGGTCGCCTGCTTGATCCGCCTGCTCGCCGCAGCTTGTAGCTCGGTCATTGATACCGACTCCAGCGCGGCCAGCGACATGGCCTCAACGACCTTCTGCGGCATCAGCGCTCCGCCCACACGTGTGGAAGATCCGGAGACGTTGATGATCGCGCGCGCGCCGAGGGACTCGTAGATGGTCATGGTGTGCTCCTCCAGAGTTCGTTGACCGGACTAAGTTATCACAATCGCGGCGCGGGCCGTTTGTCGCGGTCGCGTTCACCTGCTACCATGCTCCCGTCAACGCCACTCCGGAGCTATGCCAATGACTACACGAATGCGCTACCCACGCCTGGTCTACTACAACGACGCCCACCACTTTCACGCCAAGCGCCTGGACCCGCCCGTAAGCCTCCGCAAGCTCCACCAGCCCGTCGACGAGGTGCTCGGCACCGGCGTAGAGCTCCTGGTTCTGGGACTGGGTTACGGCGACGTATACTTCCACCAGAGCAAGGTAGGTCGAGTCACGGGGCAGGGCCAGGAGGTGTGGCGGGACATCATAGACTGGCGAATCATGCGCATGGTCAAGGATGCCGCGGCGATGGGCACCGACCAGGTGCGGGAGGTCATAAAGAGAGGGAAGGAGAAAGGGCTCCCCGTTTTCCCAAGCCTGAAGCTGCAGGACCCTGCGGACGACTCGCCAGTATGGCTGGACCGCTACGGCAAGCTCAAAATGCAGCACGGCAAGTCCGTCTGCCTCAACGAGGTAGAAGAGAGCCTGCGCGATACCGATTGGTGCTATGACTACTCGCTCGACATCGTCCGCGAGGAGAAGCTGGCGATGGTCCGCGAGATGCTCGTGGACTACCAGGCGGACGGCATTGAGCTGGACTTCGTATTCCGGCCTCGCTACTTCCGCAAGGCAGAGGTCGAGAAGAACACCCCGCTCATGAGCCGTTTCGTCGCACAGGTGAAGGCGATCGCGAACGAGGTCGGCGCGAAACAGGGCAGGGCGGTGCCGGTCTGCGCCCGCGTATTCCATCGCCGCGATGAGAACCTCAAGTGGGGTATGGACGCGGAGACGTGGCTCAAGGAGGGCAGCGTCGACTACATCGTCGGGAACACGCCATATTCCGTATTCGATACAGGCATCAAGGAAGGGCAGTGGCTGGCGGATGCCGCCAACGCCGCCGGCGCCGCCGCATACCTGCGCCCGCCGCGCCGGGCCTACGACGAGCGCTCGCTCATCCCGCACATAGAGATGTTCCGCGCCCTCAGCCAGACCCTGGCGTGGCAGGGCTTCGCCGGGCTGTACCTCGGCTACCTGCCGTGGCCGCTCGCAGAGGCGGAGTATGCTGTGCTGCGCGAGATGGCCCATCCGGACGCGCAGGCGTGGAAGGCCAAGCGTTACGTACTGCCCCCGGACGAAACTCCCACCTACGCCGCCGGGCCGACGGACAGGCAACTGCCGGTTACGCTGGAGGTCGGCAAGCGCCGCAAGCTCTCCATCTGGGTGGCGGACGATATTGCGGATGCGAAGGCGAACGGCGAGATGCGGCGCCCGGTGCTGACGATCTGGTTCGTGGACTACTGCGCGGACGATAAGGTTGAGGTGGTCTTCAACGGTCGCAACCTCAGGTGGGAAGACGCCGAGATAGTCAATGAGGGCGCGGCGCGCATCCCGGGCACCTTCCCTGCGAAGCTGAAGGACAAGCCCGGCTACAACGCGCACTGGTTCCAGTACAAGCTGGAGATGGACGACCTGAAGCGTGGAGAGAATAGCCTCGAGGTGGAGCTCAAATACCACGAGCCCACGTCCGGGTGGACCTCACGCATCAACCAGGTGGAGATACAGACCCGTTACAGGGATTTTGAGCGCATACCGAGCTTCGGCGTAGAGAGGGTCCCGGGAACAAACTAGAATCCGGCGAGAGCCGTTTCGACAGATTCATGGGGCTTCAGCACGCGGTGAAGGCTGGTGAGCTCCAGGACGGATTTCGCCTGGTCGCCCGGCCGCGCAATGCGGAGATCGCCACCCTTTAGTCTCGCCGCTTTGAGCCCGGCGATGAGCGCGCCGAGCCCGGAGCTGTCCACGAAGGAGATACTGCCCAGGTCAATCAGGAGCCGGAAGTTGCCGGCGGCTATCTCGGTGGAGAGTCGCTGCTTCAGTTCCGGCGCGGTCATCAGGTCCAGCCTGCCGGTTGGCGCCACCACGGCCACGCCCCCTGCTCGGGGCGTCACGTCGATCTTCATTGACACTCTCCAGAGACCCGGCCTTCTATCCTCTCAGCACGAGCACAGTCATGTCATCCGGCGGATCGCCATCCCGTCTGGGAAGGCCCACCAGCCGCTCCACCATCTCCTGGGCGGACGCCGCTCCCTCAAGCGCCTCGGACATTATCTCGGGCGTCAGGTCTTCATAAGCGCTTGCGCCCACGAGCCCGTCCGAGTACGTCACCAGCGCGTCGCCGCCTGCCAGAGTGAAAGCGCCTTGCTCGTAACGCTCCTCCGGCATTACTCCCAGCGGGAATCCCCTCGGCTCAAGCAGCTCAACGTTGCCGCCAGCGCGCCGTATGAACGCGTATCGATGGCCCGCATCCACGAACGATACCTGGCGTTTGCGCGGGTCCACATGGGCGCAGAAGAGGGTAACGAAGCTCTCCGAGCGCTCGAAGTCATCGTGCAGCGCCTGCTCTGCGATGTCTATAGCGGTCGCCGGGGGGTGCGCCGGCGTGACTCCGCGGGGGGTGGCGCGCACCGTCGCCATGAGCAGCGCGGCGGACATCCCCTTGCCTGACACGTCTCCCAGCGCAATCGCGGTAGTGCCCCTGTAGGCCTCTTGCCAGTCGAAGAGGTCTCCGCCAACCTCTCGCGCAGGTATGCAGCGGGCAGCCACCTCGAAGCCGGGTATCGCCGGCAGCTCGCACGGCAGGAGCTTTGACTGGACGGACGCGGCCTTCGCAATCTCTGCCTCAAGCTGTATCCGCTTCTGGTCGAGCTGCTGCTGCAGGAAGGCGTTCTGGCGGGACAGATCCAGGCGGCGGACGGCGCGCAGGAGAACGGCGTTGAACTCGTGCGGCTCAAACGGCTTCCTCAGGTAGTCGTCCGCGCCCAGTCTCAGAGTATCTATCGCCACCTGCCCTGAGCCGAATGCCGTGGTCATTATGATTGCCGCGTCAACCCCGCGGGCGCGCGCCTTCTCAAGCGCCTCCAGCCCGCCCATGACCGGCATGGAGACATCCAGGAACACGAGGTCGGGCCGGGTCTGCTCCAGCTTGTCCAGCCCTTCGAGCCCGTTCGCGGCTGTCTCAACGATTGCCGATCGCTATTTGCACGTGAAGACGCGCGACGGCACATACCACCGCATGGTCTACAAGGTCACGACGGACAACGGTATCGTGGGCTGGGGCGACTACGACTGGGGCGGGCTGCCCCCGCCGCGCGACAGGCTGGAGCCGCACATAGGGAAGGACCCATTCGACTACCTGAACACGAACGTGGAGGAGGGCCTCGGCATGGCCCTCTACGACATCATGGGCAAGTACCTGGACAAGCCCGTCCACGCGCTGCTGGGGCAAAAGGTGCGCGATGGCGCGCAGGTGGCGGCGTGGTCCTGGGGCGGCCCCACCGCAAAGGAGTTCCAGGCGGACGTGGCGCGCGCGGTGAAGCAGGGGTACATGATCTTCAAGATCCATACGAACGCGCTTGAGGACCTGTTCGAGTGGACGAAGGCCGCCGAGGAGGTGACGCCTCCCGGCTTCAAGCTGCACTACGATTTCACCGGCCGCCCTCGCCGCCCCAAGACGCTGGCCGCCCTGTTGCCGATTATCAACGAGCTGGAGCGCAAGCACCCCATCGTGCAGTGGCTGGAAGACCCCATGGACAAGACCGACGTCACGAGCTGGCGGGAGTTGCGCAACCGGACGAAGCTGACGGTCGTGCACGGCGGCGGCGCTGCAATGGGTGGCATGCAGGAGGTAATCCACGGGATGGCGGATGCCTACATGATCGGCGGGCCGGTTGGGACGATGATGTCGGAAGGCCACGCCTACGGCCGCGCGAACATCCAGGTGCTCATCCAGTTCTGCGGCGGCACGCTCGCCAAAGCGATGGCGCTGCACGTGGCGGCGGTCCTGCCGACGGCCTCCGGCCACATGATCAACCTGGACGACCAGTGCGACGTGGATATTACGACGAAGCGCATACCGGTGCACGAGGGCTTCTCGCCGGTGCCTGACGGGCCGGGACTGGGCTTCGAGGTGGACGAGAAGGCCCTGGCCCGCATCTCGGCGAACAAACCGCGCGAGGCACCGCGGTATGTTGGCGTCCTGAAGCTGGCGGGAGGCCACACCGTCTACAGCCTTGGCCAGACGAACATCGTCGGCATCGCGGGCAATGAAGTGAACGGCGTAATCGGCCAGAAGTACTCGCGCTGGATAGACGACGGCTCGCCTGAGTTCGAAAAGGCATACGACCGCGTGAAAAACGACGGGTACTTCATAGAGGTGACGAAGGTGTAATTGGCGATTACCGGCAGGGGCCCCGAGGCATCAGGGCCCCTGCCGGACCGGTGGTGTGAGCTACGGGTGCAGGATCACCTTTGTGTAGCCGTCCTCACGGCGGTCGAACTTGCGATAGGCCTCGGGCGCGCTGTCCAGCGGCACCTCGTGGGAGACGACGAAGCGGGGCTTGGCGCGGCCGGCGATAATCATGTCTCGCAGGTACGAGTTGTATGTCTTTACGTTGCACTGGCCCGTGCCGAGCTTCAGCCCCTTTTCGAACAGCTTGCCGAAGTTCATCGCCAGCGAGCCCTTCTTCGCGCCCTCGTTCACGCCGCCGGGGTCGGACGGCACATACAGGCCCGGTATGCCCAGAACGCCGGTGGGCGTCACCACGTCGATGAGCTGGTTGAGGACGATGTTCGGCACCTCGTCCTGCTCTCCTCCGGCGGCGGAGGAGCCCGCCTTCACGGCCTGGTAGCCCACGGCGTCGATGCCCTTGTCTGTCCCCTTGCCGCCGCGCTTGTCCTTGATCTGCTGTACGGGGTCCGCCTTGCTGAAGTCTATCGGTATCGCGCCGATGGACTTCGCCTTGTCCAGGCGCTCCTTGACGTGGTCCACGACGTAAGTCTCTGCCGCGCCCTTGATGACGCAGCTATAAGCCGCCATGAGGCCCACCGGGCCGGCGCCGAAGACCGCCACGCTCTCGCCCGGCTTCACGCCCGCAAGCTCCGCGCCGTGGTAGCCGGTGGGGAAGATGTCCGAGAGCAGCGCGAAGTCGGCCTCGTGCTCCTTGCCCTGCGGCAGCGGCAGGCAGTTGAAGTCGGCGTACGGCACCTTCAGGTACTCCGCCTGGCCTCCCGTCCACGGCCCCATCGCCACGTAGCCGTACGCGCCGCCGGCGAAGCCGGGGTTGACCGTGGTGCAGAAGCCGGTGAAGCCTCAGATGCAGTTGTGGCAGAAGCCGCACGCCACATTGAACGGCAGGACGACGCGGTCGCCCTTCTTGCGCTGGGACACTCCGGCGCCCGTCTCCACGATCACTCCCATGTTCTCGTGTCCGAACACGATGCCGGGCTTGGCGGCGGTGCGCCCCTCGTACATGTGCAGGTCGGAGCCGCAGATGCACGACGAGGTGATCTTCACGATGACGTCGTTGGGGTGCTCGATCTTCGGGTCCGGGACGTTCTTGACCGCGACCTTGAACGGGGCCTCGTATACGACAGCCTTCATGCGCGCACACTCCCTTGCGTAATAATGTCAGGGTAGACCGACCGCGACTTGGGAATCTTAGCATTGTGAGAGGCGCACCGGAAGAGTCCGTTTATGTGAGACGTGCGGCCCTCACCCCCGAGCCTTGACGACGCCCATCGAGCCGCGCGGGTCTGAGCCTACGTCCAGCTGGCCGTCCGGGTGCATGACGACGACGTGCGCCTTGGCGAAGCGGCGGCCGAGGGACATGTAGTCCTTCACGACGGTGTGGCCGCGGGCACGGAGTTCGTCGAGCGTGTCCGAGCGGGAGCGCGACTCGCACCAGATCGTCGAGCCCTCCGCGTGGATGCGAGGCGAAAGGACCGCCTCGCCGGCGGTCATGTCGAACTCCACGATATTCAGGAAGGTCTGCGAGAGTGCGCTCAGGATGCCGTTCCCGCCAGGCGCGCCCAGCACCATGTACGGCGAGTCGCCGTCGAATATTATCGTCGGCATCATCAGGTGCAGCCGGGCCTTGCGCGGCGCGAGCGAGCTGGGCCGCCCGGGGCGCGCGTCGAAGCGGTTCATCCCGTCGTTATGCACAAACCCCAGCCCCGGAGTTACGACCCCAGAGTGCGCGCCAAGCGTGTGCGTGATCGACGCTATGTTGCCGTGCCCGTCCACGACGGTCATGTGCGTGGTGTCCGGTGACTCCTTCCGCGGTGCGATTCCGACCACCACGCCCGCGAGCACGGCTTTGCGAAGGACTGCTGCTCGCTCCCCGGAACGTAGCACATTCCCCGGCCCCTCGCCAATGGCCTCCGGGTCTCCCAGGTAGTCGCGCCGGTCCTGGTTCACAAGCTGCATCGTCGATGCAAGCCGCGCCAGGTACTCAGCGCCGTTGTGCTCCAGAGAGCCCATATCGAGGCCGTCCAGCACGTTCAGCGCCTCCTGCAGCAGCGCCCCTGCGCCGGGAGGGTTGTTGGAGTACACGGCGTACCGGCCGTAGTACGTGTTACTCGGCGCGTACGTCGTCGTGCGGTACTCGCGGAGGTCGTCCAGCGTCACAAACGCGCCGTTCTTCGCAAGGTCGTCTGCAATGTCCCGCGCCAGGCTGCCGGTGTAGAAGTCCTGAGGGCCGTATCGCGCCAGCCGTTCGAATGTTTCCGCGTGGTGAGGGTTTTTGAGGATGTGCCCCTCCGGCAGAGGCCCGCCGTCCGGCCGGAGGAAAAGGCGCGCCGCCTCCGCCGTCGCCTTGATGCGCTCTATCCCTCCGGGCTCGTACGGCCCCACTGAGGGCAGGTACTAGCGAAGGAAGTCGTCCGTGAGCGCGTACCCGTCGCGGGCGAGGCGCGCTGCCGGCTGCAGCAGCTCCGGCCACGGCATTGTGCCGAAGCGGCGGTGCATGTCCGCCAGCGCGGCGACGGAGCCGGGCGTGCAGATGGAGGTGTAACCCATCGTGCTCCGGTAGTCCGCAAACAGGCTCTCGCCTATGTAGTCGGACTCGCCCAGGTAGTCCTTCGCCCACATGACCGGCGTGACCCTGGACCCCGCGCGCATGTTGCCGTCGATCGCCACTCGCTCGCGGTTGAGAGCGGAGTAGAGAATGGCGGTCATGCCGCCGCCCACGCCGCAGGAGAAGGGGAGGATCGCCATCTGGCAGAACGCGGTCGTCACTGCGGCGTCGAAGGCGTCGCCGCCGGCCTCCAGCACCTTCGCTCCCTCCTCGGCAGGCCTTTGGTGAACGCAGACGACGATTCCGCCCATTGGTGCACACTCCGCATTAGTGTTAATGTGAACCTGAACTACCCCGCATGGTATCAAATAATCGCGATAGTTTGAGACTTCAAGGAGGGCGAAGGGCCATGACCACGCAAACGAGAGAGCAGGCTACCCTTGGCGGCGGCTGTTTCTGGTGCCTGGAGGCGGTGTACGAGCAGCTCAAGGGAGTGGAGAAGGTGGTGTCCGGCTACACCGGCGGCCACGTCGAGAACCCGAGCTACAAGGCGGTGTGCACCGGCAAGACCGGCCACGTGGAGGTTGTTCAGGTGACGTTCGACCCCGCCGTAGTCTCGTTCAAGGAGATCCTCGAGGTCTTCTTCACAATACACGACCCCACGACGAAGGACCGGCAGGGGAACGACATCGGTCCGCAGTACCGGTCGGCCGTCTTCTACCATAGCCCGGAGCAGAAGGCCACCGCCGACGACGTGATCTACGACTTCACCCGCCGCAAGGTCTGGAACCGCCCCATCATAACCGACGTGCGGGAGAGCGAGGTCTTCTACCCCGCCGAGGAGTACCACCAGCAATACTTCCGACGCAACCCGGACCAGGGATACTGCGCATACATTATCGCGCCCAAGGTGGCGAAGTTCCGCAAGGAGTACCTGGCGAAGCTGAAGGCGTAACGCGCGAGCGCAAGGCTATTTACTGTATAACGTAAGATATGTTACGGTATAGCGGAAGGAGGTGACCGCTATGCCTGAGGACCTTTTGCTAAACGTCCCACTGTTGCGTCGCCGTGTCCCGAATCTCACGTCCGCCGCCCGCTCCGTTGGCCTGCGCCCTGCAACCGTCTCCGACCTTTGCACCGGCAAGATACCGATTGGGAGGGCAGAGGTCCGCACCCTCGCGGCACTGGCCTCTCTCGCCGGGTGCACCCTCGATGAGCTCCTTGTGAAGACCGGGGCCGCCGGGATGGTTGAGACCGGCATCAAGGTAATCGACCTGTTTGCGCCGCTCGTCCGCGGCGGCATCGCCGGGGCGATCTCCAGGCCCGGCCTGGGACAGGTCGTCCTGCTCCAGGAACTGGTCCGCACTCTCAAGAGCCACCGCGGCTTTGAGACAGTGCTCTGGCTTCCTGAGGAAGAGCGTCGTTTCACCGACGCTCTGGCCGCCGATGCCGGCATGACCGTCTCCACGCTCGACGAAGCCGCCGCGCTGCTGGGGTCATCCGGCGTTGAGCACGACATTTTCGTCGTGACCGACCGCGAGAAGGTGCTGTCGGGCGAGCTGACGACAATCCGGGAAAGGGCAAGGGAGGCGGGCGCGCGGCCCGTCACTTTCGCCCTCTACGACCTGACCGGGCAGACGCCCGATATCGAAGGCGCGCCCTTCGGCCCCCTGGAGACGGTCTGGCGCTTCGAGCAGCACCTCGCGACGCGCGTCCTGTACCCCGCTATTGACCCAATACCGTCGACGTCTACCCTGCTGGACGGCGCGCAGATCGAGGCATCCCATTTCGCGACTGTCGCGAACGCCAGGCTTGTGCTGAGGCGTTACCAGGAGCTACGCCTGCTGGTAAGCATGAGGAGCGCAGACGCCATTCCGGAGCCCGACCGTTCCGTCTATCGTGCGGGAGAGCGTCTGGAAGCGTTCATGACTCAGCCGTTCTTCTCCGCGGAGGCCCACACGAAGCGCCCCGGCGCGTGGGTGCCCCTGTCCGAGGCGCTGGACGGCGTGCGGCGGATACTGGACGGCGCTGTGGACGGCGTGCCTGTGGAAAAGTTGATGTTCCTCGGCAGCCTGCCGCGGGATTTGAAATAACGGGACACGAATTGAACACAAAAGGGCCAACCGGAAGCTCTCCGATTGGCCCTTTGTTTGTAATTACACTAAACGAATTACACCATAAATCCCCGTTTGTTTCAATTCTTGTTCTGTTTCCTGAGACGTGTTACTACTAGCGGTGCTTCACTATCCGCCGAACATAAGTAGTTGACGTCCCATTAGAAAGCGTCCATAATGGCGTGCGTGTCAATCCTCACTGGCTGAACAGGGGAGTGAATGCATGGTTGCTGCGACTGCATCAGCAAAGCCGTCTTTGACCGTCCGAGGGCGCATTTCAGCGTCTCTGGAATTGGCCAGGTTCGTTTGGGAGTCTCTGGTCATCCCATGGCCATGGTACTCACTCTTTGCGGCCGTGGCCGTCGTCCTGGGCGGCATTGCGCCCGTCGTTCTCGTCAAGGCGACAGTAGGGCTGATTGACGCTTTGCAGGCTAGCGCTTCGCGCGCGGGCCTCCCGCTGATAGAAGCACTCCGGCCTTTCCTCCCCTGGCTGGCTCTCTTCGTCGGCGTGAAAGTCCTGACCTCCCTGCTACTAAGCGACACCATCCAGAACTATCTTACGGCGCAGCTCTCCGAGCGAGTGACGGCCCGGTACGAGGCGCTGATGTACAGCAAGGCCTTCGGAATGAGCCTCGACCGCTTCGAAAGCCCCGATTTCTTCGAGTCCTTCAACCGCGCGAAGTGGGCAATGCAGGAGAGGGTGATCAGCATAGATCTGCCAAAACACCAGGCATTCCTCACTACCGTGGTCGGAGGCATGGGCTTGATGATCGTCGCCGCCAGCGTTCACTGGAGTATTCCATTCCTCATGCTTGTCGGCGGTGCGGCAATGGCCCAGCGCAGCGTCAGGGAAATCAAGGCGAATAACGAGGTGTGGGGCAAACAGGCAAAAGCGAAACGAAGGTTGGAGTACTGGCGCGGCCTGGTATCCGAACGGGAGGCCGCGGCCGAGGTGCGCCTTTTCGGCCTTGGCGCGCATGTCAGGGACTCCTGGAAGACGCTTAACGATTCTCGAATGCGCGAAGTGTCTTTGGTGCGCCGGTCGCTGATCCCCAAGGCGGTGCCGCCAATAGCCCTGAACCTTGCCATACTCGGCGGCACGATAGCCCTGCTGCTGTACCAGGCCTCGAGCGGCGCCATATCCGCGGGCACGGTCGTGGCGATGATCACTGTTACCCAGATGTACCTGTCGTACGTCAACGGCTTCGGCGGCGGCCTCCTTGGAGTTGGAGAATTTCTCGGCCTTATGGACCATGCCTCCAGGTTCCTCAAACTTGCGGGGGATGAGAAGGCGACAGCGGTGGAAGCGCCGTCGACCCTGAAACAAGGAATTGAGTTCAAATCGGTCACCTACAAGCACACCGGCGGGAAGAAGACCGCCCTGGATCGCGTGGACTTCCGAATCCGCCCCGGCGAGCGTGTCGCGCTCGTGGGGGAAAACGGCGCGGGGAAGACGACACTGACGAAGCTGCTGCTCGGTCTGTACACGCCCACCGAAGGGGCGATAACGGTGGGCGGTGTAGACCTGAGAGAGATCGATCAGAAGTCATGGCGGGACCGGACGGGAGTCGTATTCCAGGAGTTTGTGAAGTTCGCCTTTACGGTTGAGGAGAACATCGGGTTAGGGCGGACGGAAAGGATGAACAACAGGGCGGCCGTCGAAGCCGCGGCGGCGATGAGCGGCTCACTGCAGGATATCAGGAAGCTGCCGAAGGGCTTTGAAACGCCATTGGGTAAAGAGTTTGAGGGTGGAATGGAGCTTTCCAGAGGGCAGTGGCAGAAGCTGGCAATCGCGCGCGTGTATCTGAGGAATGCGGAGATTCTCGTTCTAGACGAACCCACGTCCGCTCTGGACGCGCTCGCGGATTTGGAGGTGTACCGCCAGTTCCTTGACCTTTCAAAGGGCAAGACCGTCTTGATCATCTCGCACCGACTGGGCTCCGCGCGCCTGGCCGATAGGATCGTGTTCATGGAAACGGGGCGCATTGTTCAGGAAGGGTCGCACGACGAGCTTGTAGCGAGAGGGGGTCCATACGCGGAGCTGTACAAGCTCCAGGCCGAGTGGTACCGGTGAAGAGGGCAGTGGCCGGCAAATGGTCGGCAAGCAGCCGAAAGGCGGGAGAAAATGATTAGGCAGTCGCAATGGTCACGCGATAGGCAACGCCTGAGATCCAGGGACCAGGCCATATACTTCTGGCGCTACATGAAGCTCATGTGGGAGATCGGCCGTCGCGAAATGCTGATCGCGGCGTTCATGATCCTGATCACAGGGCTTGCGCCCATTCTAATGACCGTATTCCTTCGTGGCCTCATCGACGGCGCCGTCGGCATTCTCAAGGGCGATTCGAATCTGACCACTGCTACGATATGGCTCGTAGCGTTTCTGGCGGCCAACCTTGTGCAGGCATTGTCCGGCATATTCGTCCACCGCTGGCTGATTCCGGACATTATGGAGATCTTCCAGGCCGGCGTGAACGAGCGCCTGATGATAAAGGCGAGCCGGTTGCCGCTGGAGGCATTCGAGCAGGCCGAATACTACGACCTGCTTCACCACGCCCAGTTCGGTGTGGACCGGCTGTGGGTGCCGATTCAGTGGATGCTTCGAATACCTTCGGACGCAATCACCGCCATAGGGCTTCTTATCTATCTGGGCTCCGTGAACATATGGTTCCCAGTCATTTTGCTGATCGGCATCACCCCGTCGCACGTAATCGGCGAGCGCATCTTTGAAAGGATCAGGGTGCTGAAGTCGAAGCACAGCCCGACACTTCGATATATCGACTACCTGGGCAAGCTGATGGCGGATAGACCCGCGGCCGCTGAGGTGCGCTTGTTTGGCCTTGGTGACTTCCTGCTCGGCAGGCGAAAGAAGCTCGTCGCGGAGCTGCGCAACGACCGGCTGTCTCTTGCCAGGGAGCGGGTTCGCGGTGCGGTGGCCAGGACCTTCTTCGAGCATTTTACGTATGCGCTGGTGATCACCTGGTCAGTAGTCCTTATCGTGACGGGCCGTCTCACGCTCGGACTATTCGCTGCTTTCCTTACGGCGGCCCAGCAGTTCATGAGCTCGGCATCCATGGCCCTTGGCGGGTACCGGTCTGTTACAGGCTCGATTTCATACATGAAGGACGTCCTGGACTAACTCAAGGCCGAGGAGGAGTGGACGCCCTTCCCCGCAGCCGCTACGGCCACTAACGGCATCGGGAAAATGGCGCACACGATAAGCTGCCATTGGCCGCGGATGTCCCGGCGGTACGGTTCGAGCAGGTGACCTTTATATACCCCGGTGCCACGAAGCCCGTGCTGGACCGCATCGACCTGGTGCTGGAGCCCGGCAAGAGCATCGCGCTCGTCGGCGAGAACGGCGCGGGGAAGTCGACACTCGCGAAGCTGCTGCTCGGACTCTACAAGCCGACATCGGGCCGCATCACGGTGGATGGCGAGGACCTGGCCTTGATAGTGCCGTCTGAGTGGCGGAGGCGGGTAGCGCCGGTATTTCAGGACTACGTGAAATACGCCGCCTCCGCGCGAGAGAACATCGGCTTCGGCGAGCTACGCCGTATCGAGGACACCGACGCAATCGCCGTTGCTGCGTCAAAGAGCGGAGCGGACGAGGTAATATCAGCCCTTCCTGCCAAATACGAGACGATGCTGGGCAAGACCTATGACGACAAGGGGCAGGACCTCTCATCTGGCCAATGGCAGAAGGTGGCGATTGCTCGGGCCTATATTCGAGATGCGTCAGTTCTCGTGCTCGATGAGCCCACCGCAGCCCTGGACGCCAAGATGGAGGTGGAGGTATACCGCCACTTCCGCGATATCGCCCGGGGCCGCTCCGTCCTGCTCATCTCCCACCGCCTCGGCTCGGCACGGCTAGCGGACCGCATCGTGTTTCTGGACGGCGGCAAGATCGTGGAGGACGGCTCTCATCCGGAGCTAATGGAGCGTGGCGGGCGCTACGCGGAGATGTACCGCATACAGTCTGGGTGGTACGTGTGAATAGTGAATTTAGAATAGTGAATAGTGGATTGAACAGCCGGATCGTTCCCGTCCGATAATTCACTATTCACTATTCTAAATTCACTATTTCCCCCACAGCCACTCCACCGGCACTGCCCTGAGTTTCACCGCATCGTGCAGCTTCGTCTGCTTGCCGTTTACGTATCTGTAACGGCGGTGCGTGTAGGCGACGTAGAGCGTGCCGTCGATGACCTTTGCGCGGGGGGCGCGGTTCATGTGAAACTCAGGGGCGACCATTTCCTGCTCAGTGGGGACCGCGCCGGGGACGGGCGTGTAGACGGGAGTGCCGGCGGGCTGGATGCGGGCAACCTCCTCCATTCCCGGCGAAGCTGCGACCGTCCGGAAGCTCTCCCAGGTCACGCCGCCGTTGCGGGAGATCGCAGACGTGAGGCGGGCGCGGTAGTAGCCTTTCGCCACCTCTTCGGCAGTCGCCTGGTTCCAGATGCAATAGATGTCGCTGCTGCCGGGAACGCGATCGAGGAATATCTCCGCGCAGCTTGATACGAGGCCGTTCAGACGCATCGGACTCCAGGCGTGACCGCCGTCCGCGCTGTGGCTCTCCCCCATGCGCTGGTACCGTGTGCGCGCAAGCATCAGCATCCCGCCGGAGGGCGTCTCCGTGGCCGTGGGAATCTCGCAATAGTCCAGCACCGTGCCGTCGTCGTTCTGCAGCCATATTGCGTCGCGCGACTCCTGCCACGTGCGCCCGCCGTCGACGGAATTGAACGAGGTGCATATGGCGAACTTGGGCCTTTTATCTTCACCCGGTTGCGAGTACGCGTACTCGTTTGGAAGGACGAGCCGCCCGTCCGCCATCTCCACTACCCATGACGTGTGCGATGGCGTGCCGGTCGGCGTGATCTGCACCGGCGCGGACCAGGTCTGCCCTTCGTCCGCCGACCTCGTGAAGTACGACGTGCTGCGAGGCGACCCGCCCAGATCGTAACGCGAGTGGCCGACATCGTACTTCACTGCGATCTCCCCTGTCTTGAGTCGCAGGATGTGGACGACGTAGCCGTTGGACTTGCCGGAGCCCTCCAGCACGCGTCCGGATGCGTCGCGCAGGGGGCCGGAGTCCCGCCACGTCCTGCCGCTGTCGGTGGAGACCATCCCGTGAAGGGTCTTCCAGTCCAGCCCCAAGAGCGTGCCGTCCCTGAGCTTCACGGGCTCTACGAACGTGCGAATAACATCGACTTCGAAGTCCATTGGCGGCTCCTGTACCACTTAAACCACCGTGACGTAGTTCTCCAGCGTGCCTATGTTCTCGATCGTCATCACCACCACGTCGTCTTCCTTGAGCGTGATATCGGGTGGCGGAACTTTGGCCGTGCCTGTCAGCACGGCAGTCATATTCGGCACATCATTGCTGGCGAATAGCCAGTCCGCCAGCTCCTCGCACGTGCGGGCCATCAGGGATGTGGACGTTCGGCCCCTGAAGATCTCTTCAGCCGTGCGCAAGATTGAGTATTCCACGGACAGGTTGCGCGGGTTGCCTACCGTTTCAGGTGTGACGAACGCAGGGCCAATCGCGCAACACCGGGAGTACATCTTCGCCTGCGGCAGGTAGAGCGGGTTCTCGCCCTCTATGGTGCGGCTGCTCATGTCGTTACCGATCGTATACCCGATGATCAGCCCATTGTACAGCACGAACGCCAGCTCCGGCTCCGGAACGTTCCATTTCGAGTCCTCGCGGATGCCGACGGCCTCAAAAGGCCCTACGCACCTGTCCGGTGTGGCCTTGAAAAAGAGCTCCGGCCGCTTTGCCGTGTAGACCCGCGAGTAGATGTCCGGCGTCTGGCTCTCGCGCCGCCGCTTCCATCTCGCTCGTCTTGTAGGTTACGCCGGCCGCCCATACCTCGGGCGGGTCGAGCGGCCTGTCCAGCCACACGTCCCCCCGCGCCGTTTCGCGAGTCTGTGACCACGTCCTCCAGATCGTATTCGACTTCGTAGCCCTTCGAAAGGATGTTCCGGGCCACGTCGTCAATCGACGCGCCGGAGAGGGACGCCGTAAGGGCCAGGTCATTTACGCCGGTGAGGTCGTCGTCAATGGACGTCAGATCGGCAAGCGTGCCGTCCTGTACTTCTACCGCAAGCCGGTGTCCGCCATCTGTGCTCATCAGCCTGTAATAACGCAAGCCGGTCCTCCTGCCGCTCAGCCTGCGGCAGCGGCATTGTTCAGCATCGGGTAGCCGGAGCGCCCAATCGCAGCGAACAGGGGCTCACGGGGGTCAGAGTATTCCTGACAATAGCATTCGGCCCGCGTTTTTATGTTCAGACACTGGCATTAGCGCTAATCGGTGTCCGGGAACGGCTGCAGTGTCTCGGTGAGTGGGTTACCCGATGAGGAGGCGTAAGATGCGCAAACTTGAATACTCAACCGGTAATGTCGGCGCGGCGAGTGGCAATCTCTGCCCCGAGTGCAACAGCCGGATATACCTGGTAGTGTCCTATCCGAAGGGAATGGATAGTGAAACAAGGGTGAGAACGCTCCGGTGCACAAGCGCCGTCTGCTCGTGGGAGTATGCCCGTCCGGAGTCCAATTTGCACTGGCGCGGTATACTCGTATAGAGGGGGCTTTCGCACGCTGGCGCTGGGCTGGAAAACGCAGAGGGGGGGAATCTGTAAGGGGAATGCCGTTTTCGGCGCAATGGCTCGCGGGGCAGTGGTTTCAGCAGCGGGGGTACTGGCGGTCACGTTGACTTCGACGGCGGGGGGCCGAAGGCGGTGGCCACCGGCGGCTTGCGTAGCGTGAACGCCATAGCCGGCAAGGTGGTCATTGTTGCTGACAATGGCACCAAGCTGGAGCTGAAGGTCACTCCGGCCTCGAAGATCCTTGCACTGGGCGTTCTGGGCGGCACCACGGCGCTGGCGGCGCAGATCGGCGGCCCTGCAATGGTGGAGTACGACACAGAATCGCGGGCGCTGCTTGCCATCGACACCCGCCAGGAGGGGCCCGCTCGAGGGGTCGCGGATACTGTTTCCAACGCCACGCTTGCGGGGACGCTCAAGGGCGTAGATACCGTCTCCGGCACGGTCACGGTGGTGGCCGAAGACGGTGCCGAAATCGTCCTCAGGGCCACGTCCACCTCGACGGTTATGATCGGCGGAATGGCAACGGGACACGGCGTTCTGGCGGTAAAGCTAGGGTCGCGGGTTGTGGTGGATTACGATGCGCGGACAAACACCCTGGTGCGAATCAGCGCCTGAGCTAAAAGCGATGAAAAGCAGAGAGGGCCGCCCTGATGGAATCGGGGCGGCCCTCTCTGCTTGCTTGCACTTGTCGGGACTATTCCCCGGTGAGCGGCACGAAGACGTTGATCCTGGCGCGCTCCGGAAACCTTGCTCTGACTGAAGTGAAGGCAAGAAGCTTTCCCTCGTTCACCCGGCGCTTCTCGTGCTCTTCCGGTGGCGGGGCCGCGGTCCAGTCCGGCGTCGATGACTGTCTTTGCTCTATCCGTGTCTGAGGAGAGATTTGAGAGTCTCTTTCCTGCAACATTGGGGCATCCTCCGCAAGGTGTTGTCTTTTGGGCCAGATTAGCCTTACGGGTAATATGTTACGGATGGACTATACCCATCGTACTCTACCAACGAGTTATTCTTTACTAGGGCCATTCGACTAGTCCACATAGCGCAGGCGCAGCGCGGTCTATCGCCCGGATTGCAGTCTTCAGATACCCATAACGTTGTAGCCGGTGTCCACGTGGACAATCTCCCCGGTGATGCCGCTGGAAAGATCGCTCAACAGGAACAGGGCGGTTTTGGCAACCTCTTCCTGCGTGATGTTTCGCCGCATCGGCGAGCGCTCCGCGTGGGCCTTCTTCATATCCCGGTAGTGGCTGATGACGCGCGAAGAGAGCGTGTCCAGCGGCCCTGCTGAGATCGAGTTGACGCGGATGTTATCCGGCCCAAGGTCTGACGCGAGCTGCTTGGTTGCGTTCTCCAGCGCCGCCTTGGCGGTGCCCATGACGTTATAACCCGGGAAGACCCGCTCTGCCGCCTGGAAGGTCATAGAGACGATCGCGCCGCCGCCATTGGCCTTCATTATTGGGGCCGTGTACCGCGCAACCGGGATGAGGGAGTACGCGCTGACATCAAGCGCAACCCGGAAGCCTTCGCGGGGAGTCTCCATATACAGGCCGCCCAGGTCGTCCTTGTTGGCGAAGGCGATGCTGTGAACGACCATATCGATTCGCCCGCCGAGCGCCTTCGCAGCTTCGTTCACTGCTTTTTCAACATTCTCATCCTTGCTCACGTCGCACTCGATGACCGGAGAGTCCTTCCAGTCCGTGACCAGTCCTGCCACCGAGTCCTTGACGCGCTCGTTCTGGTAAGTCACTGCCAGCCTGGCGCCGGCCTGGTGGAGCACCTGCGCTATGGACCACGCGATACTCCTGTGGTTAGCTACGCCGAAAATTATGCCGGTCTTGCCGCTGAGGTCTATCGGGTACATCAATCCCCCTTCTAATGCTTGCTGGCTCCCTGCCGCCTCCTCCGCGCCGCCTGCCATTGTATTGGGACTGGGAGCAACGGGCAAGTGATGGATAAGACCGGGGTTGTAACTCCTGCCGGTTTAGAAATAACCCGGTTTCGACTAGCGCGCCGGCCGGTACAGGCGCTAGATTATTTGTATAAGGCACTCTAGTATTGCCCTACGCCGGGAGGTCTTCCCGAGCGTTGATGAGGCTCCGGCGGGGCTGGGAGGAGGAGCGAATGCCCGCCAAGACCGAGAAGCAGCGGAAATTCATGGGGGCGGAGCTGGCCCGCAAGAGGGCCGGCAAGAAGACGAAGACAAAGATGTCCGAAAAGAAGCTCCGCGAGTTTGCAAAGAAGTAGAATCCCCGCCAGGGGAAGCGCATCCAAATTATTGACGGGTCACGTATCATCCGAGAAGCGATTAACAAGAAGATAGGCCATAGCTATTTAAGTTGTGGCAGCGTTGTATAAGCTACCAGGGCTGATGCAGTTGGTTGGAAAGCAGCCCAGTTCCCGGTAAGGACAAATCCCTCTGGGGCGCCGGGATACCAAGGAGGATGCGCTGGACCGATGCGGCTGGGGGCTCAAGGAGCCTGCCCGAGGCTATCTCTCAAGGAGGTGTCAGGAGATGAGCGCAACAATATCCGTTGACCCCGGAGAACTGATGGCCGAACATACCGTCGCCCTCAGGACGTACGCCAGAATGGTGTTGATGTCCGGTGAGGCTTTGACTGAGGCGGAGGAGGCCGACAGGAAGAAGAGGATGGAGGAGCTGCTGGAGATCGGGCGGGGGTTCAACCTGACCGATAACGAGATGGTAGGGCAGCTATACAGGGATGTCCTGCGAGTCAAGCCAGGCTGTGGCTGTGCCAACTGCCGCATGCGGGCCGGCAGGAAGTAACCGATTGGAAAACGAGAGGCGCCCGATCGGGCGCCTCTCGCAGTATCATGGTGATTTGCCGACTAGAGCGGCTGCCACGTGAGCCTGGAGTCACGCCGCACGACACGCCCGATGCCTGGGCCGGGAAAGTGCCCGACCAGCGCAATTGCTCCCTCCAGGACCAGCTGTTGGACAATGTTCGCCCTCGTCTCGCGCGCCTCCACCTGCTTTTCGTCCCCTCTCGGGCTCCACTCCGGATGGTCTATCTGCGCCGGGTGGTGGAGCACATCCCCAGTAATTATTCCTCGCTCACCTTTCGAAGAGATTACGAAGCTCGTATGGCCGGGCGTGTGGCCGGGGGTGGGCAGGGAAGAGACCTCGTTCGTGAAGTGCTGCTCCCCTGAGATGAAGTCCACTACTCCAATGTCCTTCAGGGGCAGGACCTGCTTTTCCAGGTATGAAAAGAGGTGCAGGTCTGCCTTGGTGGAGTAAACGTCGAAGTCGATTTTCGGCATCCAGTATCGCGCCTTCGTGAAGGTAGGCCGGAATCGGTCGCCGTCCCAGATGATATTCCAGCCTACGTGGTCGCGGTGCAGGTGTGTGAGTAGCACCATGTCGACCTCATCAGGGTCGACGCCATTGTCGGAAAGGGCCGTAAGCAACTTCCCTGCGGAGGCCTCCCACAGGTCGGTCGAACCCTTCCCGACGCCGGTGTCCACGAGTATCACTTTCCCCTGTGAGCGGAGAACGTAGCAGCCGGAGTTGAAGACCAGCTTGCCCTCGGGCATCGTCTCCTCGTAACGGTTCCAGGCATCGTGCGGCACTGTTGGAAAGAAGTTGCCGGGCCGGAACTTCATCCACCCGTCGGACACGGGGATGACCTCCACGTTGCCAATGTAAATCGGGTTGTCGCTCATGGCTCTCCTCCCTGGCACGATCGGCACATATGGTAACACCTGCGGCGCGTGGTTTCGAGGTAATTCCACATACAAGTTTTCCCAAATCTGCTATCAAGATTATTCCATTGACAGCGTTGCAGGGCGAATGCTAAGTTTTGCCTGCCGCCGCGCCAAGCCCGCAAACAGGTGCGGATAGGCACCAGGAGAGACCAAATGGCAACGAAAGTGGGCAAGAACGTCAGCTCCGTGGACCCGAAGGCCCTCAACCCGATGAACATGAGCCTGCTCAAGGAGTTTCGTGCGTTTCTGGTCCGCGGCAACGTCATTGACCTCGCTGTAGCGGTCGTAATCGGTACGGCGTTCGGCGCCGCAGTGAAGGCGGTGGTGGAAGGGATCTTCACCCCCCCTCATCGCGGCGGTCATAGGGGAACCTGACTTTTCGGAGCTTGTCTTCATCGTAAACGGCAGCGTCTTCAAGTACGGGCTAGTGATAAATGCCCTTATCACTTTCGTGGTAGTCGCCGCGGTCATATTCTTCTTCGTCGTCAAGCCCATGAACATGATGCTGGCCCGCTCCAAGGCCCAGCAGGCAGCGGCTGCGACGCCCAAGGAGCCCACGACGAAGGCGTGCCCGGAGTGCCTGAGCATGATCCCCCTGAAGGCGCGCCGTTGCGCGCACTGCACGTCGGCCGTGCCGGTTTAGGCGCCCGGACAACCTCTTTGTCGGTAACTGATGCGAGCCTGGTAGCACTCGTGGACAGGTTGGGGAGAGGCCGGTAGATCTCCTCGCAATCCAGCGGGCCGGCTACTGGGTTCGCTGTGCTTCAGAGGATGCCACTTGTTGACGGTCAACACGGCAGGGGCGGATACTCTGTGAGCCTGTGCCTCCATTGTAGTCGCGCGATTCATCGCGCCTGTCTTGCTCGCCGATAAATAACGGCATGCAACGCGGGCGCGATGAATCGCTCAGGCTACAGGTTCGAATTTCGTTCACGGTGGACCTCATATGCCCTTCAGCAACAAAGTAGTCCTCATTACCGGCGGCTCTCGCGGCATCGGCCGCGCCATCGCCCTCGAGTTCGCCCGGCGCGGAGCGCACATTGCTTTCAACTATTACCGCAATCACGAGGCGGCGAATGAGACGCAGGCGGAGATAGAGGCGCTCGGCGTCCGGTGCCTCAAGATCAAGGCGCACCTGGGCGACGCGGCGAAGATCAAGGAGCTGTTCGGGGAGGTTGCATCGACCTTCGGCCGGCTGGACGTCCTGGTCAATAACGCCGCCACCGGCGTGCAGCGCAAGGCGGTGGATCTGGAGGAGAAGCACTGGGAGTGGACGATGGGCGTAAACGCGAAGGCGCCGTGGCTGTGTGCGGTGGAGGCGACCAGGCTGATGAAGGACGGGGGCCACATCGTGAACATCACCAGCGAGGGCTCACGCCGTGTGCTGCCGAACTACTTCTCAGTGGGCACGTCCAAGGCCGCGCTCGAGGCGATCACGCGCTATCTTGCTATCGAGCTTGCACCGCAGGGGATTTCGGTCAACGCGGTCTCCGGCGGGTATGTCGATACCGGCGCGCTGGACCACTTTCCGAACAAGGAAGAGATGCTTGCAGAGGGCCAGATGACGCCTGTGGGGAGAATGGTTACAGTGGATGACATTGCGAAGGTGGTGGCGTTCCTGTGCACGCCGGACGCCGCAATGGTCCGCGGCCAGGTGATCATCGTGGACGGCGGCGCAACGCTGAAGGCGTGAGGAGCGATTATCCGAAGAAATCGCAGGCGCTCGCCAGATACTGATAATGTGGCCGGATTCACGCGGCCTCGAGGACAGCCTTCTCAACAGCTTCCGGCAAGTTTGCGAACACAAAGTACGACTCAGGGTACAGGTAGTCCTCTCCGGACTCGTCGATGATGCGAAGCATGCCTTCCTGTTTGGCCACAGTGTCTTCGATCGCTTTGTAAATCTTGAATCGCTCAAGCGACGCGGAGTAACCGTCGTTTCTGATGCAAACGGCCAGGCCGGCCAGTCCCGTGATCATACCTGCCTCCCGAAATACCTCTTGATATTGAATTCTTTACGTCCTATGCCGGCCGCCTCGTACCAGTGAAGCTCCGCCTTTACAATCGAGCCACTCGGCAAACAAACGTTCGCGACTCCCTTGCGTTTGCGCCACCTCGCTCTGCCGTAGACACGCCTGAGTCTCTGGAGCTCGCGTATATCCCTGCCTGTTGCAAAGGTCTCAATATCTTCAATCGGACCCACAATCTCGAAGTGCACCCGATCTCCACACGACTTGTTGGTGCCTCATTCTAACACTTATTGCCGAAAACTTGAGATCACCTCCACCGCCGCCCCTCCCGGCCCCTCCAGCTTCGTCCCCGCCTCAGCCTGTGCTTTCCGCACGTACCCCAGCCCGATTCCCGTCCCACTGCCCGGCAGCCTTGCCGCCGACGTGACCACACCCGCCTTCTTCCCGTCCATCATCAGCGGCGCGCCCGCCTGAACGTCCGCAGCGCCGTCCCATCGCAGTGCGACAAGCTGCTTCTGGACTTTCTGGTAGGTGTTGAGCCGGGTGACGACCTCCTGGCCGATGTAGCAGCCCTTTGTGAAGCTCACCAGGCCTATCAGCCCGGCCTCGAGGGGGTTGTAGTCCTCGCCCAGCTCCTTGCCGTACGCCGGGACGCCGCGCTCAATGCGCACGATCTCCACTGCCTCCTGGGTCGCAGCGGCGATGCCGAGCGGTTCCCCAGCGGATAGCAGGGTGTTCCGGAGCGCCTCCGCATGTGCGGCGGGCGCAATGATGTCAAACCCCGGCAGGCCGGTGAAGTCGGTGCGGGCGACCATCGCCTCCACATCTCCGAGCCCGGTGTAAACGTGCTCGTAGGGCGCGAGCGCCGAGGCGGACATGCAGGACATGGCGTCCAGCACTTCGCCTGCCCTGGGTCCCGATAGCGAGAGCATCGCGGTGTCCAGAGTCACGTCCTTGACCGCAACGTCCTCGGTGAAGGTGTAGAAGTCCATCCACTCAGCGACCTTTTGCCGCGTTGCCGGGGATGTGAGGACCAGCAGGCGGTCGTCCTGGCGCAGCACGGTCAGGACGTCCACTATGCGGCCCTTGTTGGAGGTGAGGACGGTCTGCATCCCTCTGCCGGGCGCAAGGTCAAGCAGCGCGTTGGTGGACAGCCTGCTGAGCAGGTCCAGGGCGTCCTTGCCCTTCACGGCAAGCCTTCCCAGGGCGGACCTGTCCACCAGCGCCACCCCGGACTTCAGCGCCCCGTGTTGCTCAGCCGACGTGTTTTCCGTCTTCAACTCACTATTCATAATTCACTATTCACTATTCAAAAAAAGCGCCGCCCCATATTTCAGGGGCGGCGATGGGACTTTAGGAATCGAGCAAGGCTAGACGCCGAAGGAAGTCCCGCATCCACAAGTCGTCTTTGCGTTGGGGTTGTTGAATACAAACCCCTTGCCGTTTAGCCCGCCCGAGTATTCGAGTATTGTGCCGGCCAGGAAGACGTAGGACTTCTTGTCCACATACAGCTTCAGGCCGTGGTCCTCGATCACCTTGTCATTCTCGTTCGGGGCTTCAACAAGGTCGAGGACGTACGTCAGGCCGGAGCATCCTCCCCCTTTCACACCCACGCGCAGGCTGGCGTTCGGCTTCCCGGACTGCGCTGCAAACTTCCGGACATGCTCGGCGGCGTCCGGAGATATGGAGATCGTCAATGGCTTTCGCGGCTCGGTCGTTGTCGTCAACCCTTTCCTCCGTGCGCCCACACCTCGTAAAGCGGCGCACTACACCTTCATTCTATGAAGATGTGCTTGCAAAGTCAATTAATTGCACGGTGCAGTGAATTCGATGGCCCAGCCTTACTTGCGTTTCGTTAGTTTGACCAGGAGGGCTCAAAGGTACCGCCCACGACCGTGACAGGAACCCTGTCAGTGCCGTTCACATTGATTGTGAATATATGCGACTCGTCGCCGACCTTGCTTGTGAAAGCGAGTCTGGCCCCTTGCATTGACCATGCGGGCGCTTCACCGCCCACTGTATTTGGGATAGTAACGGCGGCTGCACCAGTTCCATCGGTGGTGACTATCCAAATCTGAGGAATGCCACCCTCAGTGGAACGGAAGGCGATCTTGAGCCCGTCTGGCGACCAAGTTGGCCCTCCTTCGGAGGAGGTAGTGGTCGCCACGGGGAATGGATTTGTTCCGTCGGCATTGATCACAAAGATCCGTAGAGCACCCTCACTATTTTTGCCCGTGTAAGCGATACTTGCGCCGTCTGGAGACCACGCCGCTCACTCCTTGTGAAGACCGTTAGCTGAAAGTTTGTCCTCACTAGAACAAGGGACGGTCGAGGAAATCCTGTAAATATCCTTAGTCCCGTCGCGAGTAGAGTCAAATACGATCATTGAGCCGTTCGGAGACCATGCAGGGTTCCAGTCAGGAGCTGAATTGCAGGTCAGCCGAACGGGATTAGACCCATCTGCGTTCATCGTGTATATCTCAAGGCACGCCTCCTGCGGGCATGTGCTGTGCCTATCGGATTCGAAGACGATCTTAGTACCATCGGGCGAAAGCGCTGGGCGGGTGTCTCTGTGTGAGTCCCGTTCCGAATTCAGGTTACCGGTGAGCCTCTTCTCCCCAGTCCCATCGGCGCACATGATATAGATTTCATTGGCGCGGTGAAACGCGATGTGGCCGACTGTGCAAGGCGGAGGCGGGACAGGACTCTGCTCGTCCGATGAGCAAAAGTCGATCGGAACTCCGGTTATCACCTTTAAGAGTACGATAGCGTCCAAAACGTTAATTTTGCCGTCACTGTTTGTGTCACCGAGGACCAACTTGTCTTCGGTGGCCTCAATTCGACCTACAGCTATTTGCAAGAGTGAGATCGCGTCAATAGCGTTCAGGCTTCCGTCGCCGTTAATGTCTCCACAGGGGACGGTGGTGAAGGACCAGAGCGGGCCGGTTTCGATACCGCCTTCCCCGGCGACCCGGACTCTCGAATAGTAATCTGTTCCGGGTTTTAGGCTTGATACTTGGAATGTCTCACCCGCACCTTGGGCGATACGTGGGCCAACCGTATCCATGGACATTGAAGAAGGGTCTTCACCAAGATAGACATCGTAAGACAGCAGGTTGCCGTGGTCTGCGGAGCCTGCCTGCCATGAAAGCAGTGGATTCAGGCCGATAGCCTTAGACTCACTCACGGGCCACAGATTCTGTGGCTCTTGAGGAACGGCTAACTCCGCGGTGGACTCAAAACCCCCGTCTCCGTCAGCATCTATCTCGTGGATGGCGATGGACTGTCCAAGGCTAATTTGTATTTGGTGGATTTCACCCGAAACAATAGGAACATCGGTTTTCGAGGTTCGGCGCAACTCTCCATCCTTCACGGACGCCACTTCTAGGCCATAAGTCCCAACAGCCGCGCCGCGCACGATCATGCTATGGGGATTTTGAGGCCCGAGTACTAAGACGGCCCCGTCAATCAACATAGAATTAGGGATTTCCATCGTTGTCTGGCCGGCGTTGGTACCCGTGGTCCGGTTTAAGCTGTCTACCAGCCGCAGCTCACCCGGACTTGCGGTGCGAACGATTTCCAAGTCAGGCAGTCTGGGAGTAACTTCGAAGACTGTGGGGCTATCGGACTCAAATGCAGCAATTGCCGGCCAGGTGTTGGCGAGCAAATCTGCAAGCAGTTCGTCCACCGGGTCAAGCCAGCCAACGCCAAAATAAACTCTGCCCTTTGCAAAACCGCCGAAGCTTAATGTCATTACATCGTCAGCGTGGACGATGATGTTAGGCGAGAACGTCCTGACTTCGCTCGCATCTTGTGAAAAGTCCAGCTTCAGCCATTTTGCTGTCCACGGTGCCGGGGGAATTGGTGGCTGATAATCGCTTCGGTCGTAAATTCCGAACTCGGTGGCACCTCCCGCTATACCTTCACCATCGAGCCGTACCTCATGCACCAAGAATGAATCAATACCTAGCTTGCGATACTTCACAGTCGCCTTTACAAAAGGTGCTTCGGTTGAAGACGTGGATTTTACTGGCTTGACGAACGTTTTTACATACGGTATTTCTTGAGAAAAATGTGCTATAACTGACCGGTTTCGATCCATGGTGACTTGGCATGGACCGCCGCCATCGCAATCACCACTCCAGCCGACGAAGTACCATCCCGAAGCAGGTAAGCCGGAAATTGTCACAAGGAGAACTTCACTGAATGGAAAGGTTCCGCCCAGTGTACTCATGGACGGTTGATCGAGGCTAAAACCTCCAGAGTCTGGCGGCTCTGGCATCAACGTCAGTGTGTTCTGAGTGTCGACCGGATTGGCATTGATGACCTGCCTTGGATCTCTAAGGCCGTCGTAAACCATGGTTTGAGCATTCAAGTAATATCCGTTGTAGTTGCCATCATGGGGGAATTTGGCCTAGTTTTCGGGATCTCCTACCAGACTCCAGTTTCTTGAGTGAATTTGGTCTGGATGGCGAATCTCCAAATGAAGGTGGGACCCAAGCAAAGTCGCAATGGAGGCAAACGCATCGCCTTGATTGACGCACTGACCTTCTATTAGCCCGGTTCCTGGCGTTACGTGTATGTAAACAGAGTAAAACGTATTCACGTTCTCTTGAGAATAATGAACGGACTGGCCGTGAGTGGTCGTGGCATAGTCAGGGAACAAGAAAGATCCGGTATGTTCGATAGCGATGAGGTGTCCGAGGGCCCCTAGTGGAGAGATCTTTGCGATTCTACCTTTGGCAATCGGGTAGACTGATTGTCCCGGGTCCGCTGACCAGTCTTCTCCCCCGTGGAACCCTTGATATACTTTGCCGTTGTAATCTGGGAGAAACAATGCGAATGCTTGTGTAGGGTCCTTTAAATTATTGGCAATAGGCATCTGAAAACCAAGTGCTTCTCCACAGACTGAGGGAGTTTCTTCGACCGTTACTGTCCACGCTATGTCACCGTCAATTCCAGAGGTATCTAAGTACGTAACCGTAACCGTGAGGGTGCCCACATCAGTAAAGGTGCGGGGCAGGCTATCCTGCCGAGAGCCAATCGCTTCGAACCTGAAGGCGGATACCAGCTCACCGTTGATTCGCCATGCCACTCCACTCAGGTTCCCGTCATGCGCGGTGACTTGCGCGATGAACGTTATGCTTTCGCCGACATTCAAAGAAATGGTGTCGGAGGGTGGAGATACACGGCTTACAATCGGAGCACTACAAACTTGTAGCGAATTGCTTCTTGAAGCCACTGTCACATTCTGGGCCTTCTTAAAACCGACGAGCGTTGCGATCGCAGGCCGTTCGAGTGACGGCACCTGTTGCGATGAAAGAGGTACGCACGATTCGCTGGCCGTCGCCCTTATTAGGTTCCGCGACGGGCTAGGGTACCGATGCAAGAGATTGTCGGCAATGAAAGATTGCTGCTTCCATGCGCCAAACTGGACCCAGTAATCTCCAGCTGCCTCAGGCACGTGATCCCATATGAGAGTTCTTTCTTCGATAGGCGCCATGGAGCCTGTCTGAGCAGAATATGAGGCGACTTCCACGCCTGCGTCGTCGAAGATAGTCAGCCCGCCGGTGAAATTCCACGGGGTGTTTCCGGTGTTCCGAATCGTCACTGATAAAGATACGCTTGTTCCGATCGGCTTGGTGGCGAGGTTAGCTGGTGCGTAGCTAACGACCTGGGCAGCAATGACGGGAGTGGCAGTGACCTTCGATGAGAAGAAGGCGGTCCTGGTCTGGCTCGTAGTGATGGTGTCGTTCCAGGTTCGTGATGTGAAGCCAACGGCGGAGATCGCAAACTGCCAGGTCCCCGGAGCGCCTGTCAGGGTCACGTAACCGCTGCTGTTTGCGGACTGGTTGAACGGCGCGCCATTGCCGGTAGTGCCGGTGACCTGCGCCCCGGGCACAACCGGATCAGCGATGCTCAACTCACGCACGTACAGCGTCAGTGTCACTGCCGCCGCCTGGGGGGGTAGCGATTGCCTCGTTGGAGAACGCGCTTTCTCCTGCGCTGTTGACGGCAGTTACCTTGTAGTAGTAGGTAGTGCCGTTGGTGACATTGGCGATGTCCTGGTAGGTGGTACCATCCACGTTTGAATAGAATGATGCACCGTCTGAGGAAGTGCCCCTGTAGAGTCTGTATCCGGTGACCGCCGAACCGCCGTTGTTGGAGGGAGCGTTCCAGGAGAGGTTGACCGACCCATCCTCCGCAGTTGCCTGAAGGTTCAGCGGAGCTGATGGTGCGGTGAGGGGCGTAACCGTCACCTTGACGGGGGAGGCTTCGGGAGCCCAGCTGCCGGCGTTGTCCACTGCGTGCACTCCGTACCAGTAGGAGCCTGACAACGAAGGCGTGTCAGTGAACGAGCTGGAGCTGCTGGTTCCAGAGATGGATACCCTCTTGACCTCCACCCAGCCTGTTGGGCTACCAGCACTATCGCCCGCCCGCCAGAGCTCTACACGGTTCAGATTCGAGCCCCCCGAGTCCGAGACGCTGTAAGCGATGTGGAAAGACCCTCCCAATGTTACCGAACCGGGAGTGACGGAGAAGGAGTTAACTGTTGGAACGGTGGAATCCGTCAATGGAATCTCTGAGGCAGTTGCAGGGCAAATCTGTCGCGCTTTCAGAGCGTTGAGCAGGACCGTATTCTGCCCTATGCTACCAGTGTAGGAGGAAGCTGCTCCGAGGCCCAGCGTCTGGAATATCTGGCCCCGATTAGCAAGGCTCGGCAACGGTTTACCACACGCCAAGTAGTATTCTGACAGGGTAGTTGCGGTTTCACCGGGGAACGCTTGTGCGTCTCCAACCCTGGTTGCGATTGCCAAGGATACAAGCAGTACGCTCATCACCAAAATACCGGCACCAGGAACATGCCATGTATCTCTACCCTTGAGCTTCAGCATAGTGCCTCCCATATCTGGGACTGCTTGTACTGCTCTTAAGTTTTAGCGCTTCGATTGCTTCGCAATTAGGGCATTGATATTTCTATGAGGTTGGGGTGGGGGCCTGTAACACATGAACATAGTACTTTACACATCGTATCCACTATAGTGTTAACACGTGGAAAGACTAACTATTCGAGCGGTTCAAGTTCATGGGTAAGCATGGTGGCAAAGACAGAACGGCCGCTGACTTCTAAGTGAGGGCCGTTCTGTCTTTGTCACCCTATGTTGTCTCTGACGGATGTCCCGCTTACGGGTGGATGACGACCATCTTCAGCTCGGTCATTTCGTTCACCGCGTGGTGCGGGCCTTCCTTGCCCATGCCGCTGTCCTTGAGGCCGCCGTACGGCATCAGGTCGGCGCGCCACTGGGGGCCCCAGTTGATATGCAGGTTGCCGGAGTCCACTTCCTTCGCGAACTTCATCGCCCAGTCGATGTTCTGGGTGAATATGCCCGCGCTCAGGCCGTAAGGTGAGTCGTTCGCCAGCCTGATCGCGTCCTCGATGTTATCGAAGGGCGTCACTGCCACGGCCGGGCCGAAGAGCTCCTCGCATGAGATGCGCATCTCGGGCTTAACGTCCGCGACGACCGTCGGTTGGTGCAGGGCGCCCTGGTAGTCTCCGCCGGTCGTGACCCTCGCGCCGCTCGCGACGGCCTCATTGATCCACGCGTTGACGCGCTTGGCGTCCGCATCGCGGACCATCGGACCCATCTTGGTCTTCTCATCGAGCTGGTTGCCGACCGTCAGCGCCTTCACGCCCGCGGTGAGCCTGTCCACGAACTCGCCGTAGATCTTGCGGTTCGCGATTACGCGCTGTGTGGATATGCAGACCTGGCCGGCGTTCGAGAAGCCGGTCGAGACGGTTGCCCGGACTACTTTCTCCATATCGGCATCCGCCATGACGATGAGTGGGGAGTTGGAGCCCAGCTCCATTGTGACCTTCTTGAGGCCCGCGATCTTGCAGATACGCTCGCCTATCTCCTTGGAGCCGGTGAACGTGATCTTGCGGACGCGCGTATCCGCCACCAGCGGGTCGCCAATGGTGCTGCCGGAGCCGGTGATGCACTGGATGGCCTCCGCGGGCAGTCCTGCCTCCAGGAGGATCTTGGTGAGCTTGAGCGAAGACAGCGGCGTGTCCGACGCTGGCTTCAGGATGACGGAGTTGCCCGCCGCGATGGCCGGGCCGACCTTATGACAGACGAGGTTCAGCGGGAAGTTGAACGGCGCAATGGCCGCGACGACTCCGACCGGAACGCGGATAGTGAAGCCGAGCTGGCCTGTCCAGTTGGCAGCGCCGTCCAGGGGGATAACCTCGCTGTAGAGCCTCTTTGCCTCCTCGGCGGAGAGCTCCATCGTCTGGTACGACCGGTTGGCCTCCAGGCGGCCCTCGCCGATGATCTTGCCCTCTTCCATGGAGATAGTGCGGGCCAGGTCCTCGGACTGCGCCTTCATGAGGTCGGCGGCCTTCCGAAGGATCTCGAAGCGCTTGTAGGCCGAGAGCTTCTTCATCTCAGCCGCGCCACGCACTGCGCTGGCGATCGCGGTCTCAACGTCTTCCCTGGTAGCCTTTGGCACGGTGTCCACTACCGAGCCGTCGAAGGGATTGTCGACGGTGATCTTCTGGTCCCTGTCGACCCACTGGCCGCCGATGTACATCTTCATTACGCGCTAACCTCCATTGAAGACCTTGTTTCTCTTGCCGTCCTTGCAGTCCCGGTTGCGGCAGAACCAGAATACGTTGGGCATCGGCGGCTCTCGCACGCCGTCTTTCTCCCGTCGCATCGGCTGGCTCCATACCGGGCAGATTGCGGGCGTTGGTATTTCCGGATTCAGCATCAGTCTTTCACCCCCGGTAAATGATAGCACTTGTGGTGAGAGTCTTCACCCCGCCGTGCTCCTCAGCCTCACTCTTACGTCCTCCTGCACTTCCCGCAGCCACCGGCGGACCTGCGTGTCGCCTCGCTTCGACACGCTTCCGGCCGCCTCTGTTATGAGCTCCACGCCGCCCAGGAAGTCCGAGACGTTGATATACTCGGCGCCCACTCCGCCATCCGGGTCCGGGATCTTCGTGGTCGCGTTGTGGTAGTTGCCCAGGGGAAAGGCGATGCCCGTCACGCTGTACCCGAATGCGGCGAACGCCGTCGCCTCGCATGTGCCGCCGGACATAAGCTGGCGCTGGCATTTGAACTCTTTATTCCGCTGTCGAATGGCGTCCCTGGCTACGATCAGCACCTGCTCCGCATCGGCAACGAATGTGGAGGCGGCGTCGCCCGTGCGGATAACCGGTCCGGCGCCCTGTGCCACACCGGGAATCGCCGGGCTGGACTCCACGGAGACAACAATCGTCTCTTTCGGGAGTGTGCCGTCCTGCGCCATAAGCCGCGCCCCGAAGAGCCCGCCCTCCTCCGCCCGCGTGAACACGCCGTACACGTCACCGTCCGCTCCGCCGCCGGCCAGGCGCTCCAGCATCGCCGTGATAGCGGCGCAGCCGGCCAGGTCGTCCATCGCGCGCATCCTGATCGTGTCGCCATCGAGCACAAAGTCCGGCAGGTCGAAGACCACCGGTGCAGGGGACGCAATATCGACGGGCTCCGACGGCTCTATGCGGACCAGGCGGTCGTCTCCGTTTGCCCGCGCATGCGGATTCGCCGTAGCCTTGACCCTCCGGCCGTCCGGCATGATCACAAGGACGGGTGTGGGCTTGTGGTACGAGGCAGGTGGCACTCCGCCCATCGCCCTCGCGACAGTCAGGCCGGGGCCTGCCTCAATGGTCTCGTACCCGGGATGGTCCATGTGCGCCACGAATGCGATGGGTGGCGCTCCGGCTGTATTGCCGCGGACACGGGCGACGATGTTCCCGTACTCGTCGCGACGGACGTCCATGCCGAGCGGCTTCAGCACTTTCATGATGTGCCGCGCCACCTTTTCCTCGTGGAACGGCGTCGCCGGGCAGCCGCCGAGCCCCTTCAAAATGTCCACCGCGCGCTGGTTGAGTGAGTCCATGCTTTGCCTCGCGTGAAGATGGTTACAGGGTAAAGGGTGAGGCAGGAAGGGTAAAGGGTCTGGGGCGAAGGGTAAAGTGGAAGAGGAGTCTGCCCGGCATGGCCTTCCAGGCACAGCTTTAAGCGGTAAGATAGATATGCACATTCAACCACTGGAAAGACTACAGTCATGCAGCCTGGAGAGATAATTGTCGCCCGCCTCGGGAAGGGCGCCGGCCTTGTCCGTGTCATCGAACAGAGCAAGTCGCGCGTGAGCGTATCGGTCGGCCGCAACAAGGAGGCCAAACTCCCGGCCGACCGTGTCCTGCTGTCCACTGGCATCGTCTCGACCGACTTCGAGAAGGTGGAGGCCATGCGCGAGAAGGCGCAGGAGGAGGCGGCGAAGATCGACCTGGCCGAGGCCTGGGAGGTCCTGCGGGACGAGCCGCGCGCGATTTCTCCCAGCGACCTTGCGGAGCTTTACTGGGGCGGCAATGTAGAAGTCACCAGACTCATCGCCCTTGTGCTGCACCTGGAAGAGGGCACCGACTTTTTCACGGCGGACGGCACGGGATACATGCCACGAACGTTGGAAGCCGTGGAGGAGATCCGTACGCGGCGCAGGCGGGAGACAGAGAACGCTGAGGCTGCTCAGTCGCTCATGCTCGCCCTGTCCGCCGGCAAGCTGCCCGACCCCTTCACGAAGGCGCACGCAACGCTGTTGCAGCACCTTCGAGGCTTTGCTGTACATGGCGACGAGTACCCGCGTAGCCACGCAGCGCACAGCCTGTTGCACATCGTGGATGCCGGCGCCCGCGATCTCCAGCGCCGCGCCTTCGAGCTGCTTGTGGCGGCGGGCGTCTTTTCGCCCGATGAGCCGCTTGAGCTGCTGCGCACGGAAATAACCGACAAGTTCCCGCCGGAGGCCCTGGCTGAGGCCGAGGCCATCTCGGTAGAGCAGTCCCTTGAAGGAGGGCAGTGGCGAGACCTGACGGCGCTGGAGGTGGTTACGATCGACGACGTGACCACGCTGGACCGCGACGATGCCCTCTCGCTGGAGTTCCCGGAAGGGGGAGACCCAAAGCGGGCGTACCGCATCGGAATACACATTGCCGATGCGGGCGCGCTCATTCCGCCCGGGGGGGCCGTGGACCTCGAGGCTGACAGGCGCATGGCGACCCTTTACATGCCGGAGCGCCACATAGAGATGCTGCCGGTTGTCTTCACGCGCAACGCTGGCAGCCTGGACCCCGGCCAGACCCGCCTGGCCATGAGCCTGATGGTGGACTGCGACGCCGAATGGTCGATCACCGGCTACGAGATCGTTCCTTCGATTATTCGAAGCCGCGCGGCAGTGCCCTACGCCGAGGTGGACGTTGCTCTCAAGGACGACACCCATCCATGGCACTGGATGCTGGACAAGCTGAACGACGCGGCGCGCGCCTTCAGAAAGAAGCGGGAAGAGGCTGGGGCCATCATGCTCGACCGCTCCGAGATGGACATCAAGGTGGATGGCGAAGGGAAGATCACGGTAAAAGTCTTCCAGCCGTCCCAGTCGCGCGAAATGGTGGCCGAGATGATGATCCTCTGCAACTCCATGCTCGCGCAGTTCTGCAAGGAGAAAGGCATTCCGGCTACATACCGCGCCCAGACGGCGCCCGATATCTCGGACATCAAACTAACGCGTGAAGACGGGTCGCCACTCCCGCACGGCCCGCTCCTGAGGTACCCGATAGCGCGGCGCTTTCTACCCGCCGAAATTACGACCGTCCCGGCGCGCCACGGCGGCCTGGGGGTGGATGCCTACATACAGGCCACCTCTCCCCTCAGGCGGTACCCGGACCTGGTCATGCAACGCCAGATCAGCCGTTTCCTGAGCACGGGTCAGCCGTTCTACCCACAGGATGCGATTGCGTCGGTTGTGGGCAGGGCGGAGGTGCAGCTACGAGAGCTCAACCAGGTGGAGAACGAGCGCGAGCGGTACTGGTTCCTCAAGCATCTCAAGCTCACGCGACTGGAGGAGTCCGGCGCGCCCGCCGCGGCTTCGCTGTTCGCTGCGGTCGTGCTGGAAAACGAGCCGCGACGTCCGGCCATGCTGGAGCTGGAGGAGTTTCCCTTCCGTGTGCGCACGGAGCTTCCGCGCGGCGTGAATCCGGGCGACCGGGTGGTCCTGCGCCTCGCGGGGGTAGACCTGTGGCGCAAGCAGGGCCACTTCGTTTACATCGGCGCGGCCAGATAAGTGCAGACCACCCTGTATACAATCCCTTAGTGGCGCACTGCGTGCGCTCTTCGGTGGTTGTCTACGTAATAGGCTAGGCCATGAAGCGCACGCAGTGCGCCACTAAGGGAAACCGGGCACAGGTGGCATGGCATTGAGCTGATCACACAGGCCCTCACACCAGTGGACCCGCGGCGTGGAAGCGCATGCGCACCCCTGCCAGGAGGGCGACTCCGAACAGGAGCACGATGAGCCCAAACGGCGAGGCGAGCGGGACCGGCGGCGGCGGCGGGTCGTTTTCTTGGATGGTCACCGCCCCGGCGGCGTTCGGGGCGACCGACGCCCCCGCGACCGATGTCAGGCGCACGCTGAAGTTCTCCGGCTCTTTCTCGTAGCGCGAATCGTCCCGGACCAGGATGGCCACCGTTGTAGAGGTAGCCCCTGCAGGTATCGTGCCAGACCCGGCGGTTGCCTTGTAGTCCAGCGGCGCAACGGCCGTGCCATCCACCGTTTCATAATTGAATGTCACGTCCAACCCAGAGGGGGCGTCCAGCGCGACCGTCACCAGGGCGTTCCCGACGGATTCCATAACCGCCAGGTTGAGAACGGATATCGCCGGCTGGGGGTCGTCGTCGTGGATCACAATCCTTGCTGTCCCGGTCGACGCGGCCGCGGCCGATTGCGTGGCGGTGTCCGCGCCAGTCGGCGTCACTGCAACGTCGATGTCCTCGTCTGTTTCGTGGAGGGAGTCATCCACAATCGGCACAACGATCCTCGCCGAAGTTTCGCCCGCGGGTAAGGTGACGCTCCCGGCGCCGCCGTCGTAGTCGCCGGGGGCCACCGCGCCGTTGTTCAGCGTTGCATAGTTGAACGTGATCGGCTGCTCAGATGGCTCTTGCATGACGATGCGGACCACTGCCTCACCGTCCGATTCGATTATGGTCTCCCCGGTAACTGAATAGCCAGGGACGCTGTCGTTGTCGGCAATGACGATTTCCGCCTGTGCGCCGCTCGGGGCCAGGGTTGCGCCGACGGGGGAGAGTAGTTCGACAACAAACACTTCATCGAACTCGTAAACTGCGTCATCCGTGATCGGGATGGTCACAACCGCCGACGTCTCTCCCGCGCGGACCGTAATCGTGCCGCTCACGGCAGTGTGGTCCCGGCCCGCCACCGCTGTGCCATTGATCGTGCGATACTGCACGGCAACGTCGCGCCCTGCCGCCCTGCTGAGGCTTATTACCGCGATCGCCGCCCCGACGGACTTGCTGTATGTTCCGCCGGAGACGGATATCGCCGGTTCACCATCGTCATCGACGATGTCCACCCGGACCGAGATTGCCGTGGGAGCGAGCGTGGCGCGCGATGGATTGTAAAAGCTGACGGTGAAATACTCCGGCGCCTCGCTGAGCGTTTCGTTGACAAGCTGGATGACGACCGTAGTGGAGGTCGCGCCCGCAGGGATTGTCGCCGTCCCGTTCCGGGCGAGGTAGTCAGTGAGATGTTGGGCGGTCTCGCCCGAGGTTGCGAACCCCACCGTGACATCCCACCTTGCGGCGAAGCTCTGGACCAGGCGCAGTACCGCCGTGCCGGCGTCCTCGCTGACGACAATTGCCGGCGCAGTGATAACGGGCAGGGCGTCGTCGTTCTTGATAGTCACGGTCACGCTCTGCACGCCAAGAGTGGCGTTCTGCACGTTCGAGAATGCTACGGTGAACGACTCATCCGGCTCATCGATCTCATCGTCGATGACCTGGAGCGTGATCGCCGTGGACGTTGCCCCCGCCGGTATGGTCGCCGTTCCGCTGGACGCCGTGTAGTCCTGCCCCGCGAGCGCAGCGCCATTCGCTGTGGCGAACTGGAGCGATGTCGCGCGGCCCGAAACTGCGCTCTGGGCGATCCTCACCGAGGCGCTTCCAGCCCTCTCCTCAACCGTCACCGGGGCAACCGAGAGTGACGGCGCCGGATCGTCGTTCGTGATCGTGACGGTGGCGGTAGCGCTACCGCCGATGACTGCGTTCACCGGCTGGGAGATCGCAAAGCTGAACGTCTCGTTCGTCTCATAGAGGGCGTCGTTCGTGATCGGCACGCTTATCGCCTTCGAAAGCGTGCCCGGGGCGAACACCGCCGTGCCGGATGTGGCCGCAAAGTCCTGCCCCGCCGTCGCCGTGCCGATCGACGTGGAGTAGCCCACGCGCACCTCGCGGTCGGAAGCGCCGCTGAGCGTGATTGTCACCGCCGCAGCGCCCGCACTCTCGGCGACGGACAGGTTGGCGACGGCCAGAGATGGCGTGGGGTCGTCGTCGGTGATCGTCACTGATGCCGTGCCAGTCTGGATTGAGGCGCCGGATGCGTTCGAAATGGTGACCGTGAACGTCTCGTCCAGCTCGTCTACCGCGTCATTGATGATGGGCACATGGACGACCGTGGACATCGCGCCCGCCGTTATGGTCGCCGTGCCGGACGTGCTGCCGTAGTCGCTACCCGCCTGGGCCATCCCGTTCGAAGTGGCGTAGCTGACCGTCACCGGTGACCCTGAGGGCTGGTCCAGCAAAGAGATGGTTACCGCGGCGTTTCCTGCAGACTCGGACACCGTTGTGCCGGAGACTGCGACCCTTGCTGGGGAGCCGAGATTCAGCAGCCCGGCGCCGAAGACGCTGTCTTTGCCCACGGCCCCTTTGTCCGTGGCGCGGGCTTCCAGCCATGCCTGTACCTGGGCGGGCGTAAATGTTGGGTTCGCTTGCAGGGCCACCGCCGCCGCCCCGGCGACCACGGGCGAAGAGAACGACGTGCCGCTGATGGACACATTGCCTGTGCCGCTACTCGCCCTGGCGGTGAATCCGGAAGGCCCGGTGATATCCGGCTTGACGCGGCCGTCCACCGTCGGCTCCTGGCTGCTATACGATGCGACGGCGCTGGTGTTCGACCAGGTGTAGGCCCCGACGGTGATGGCAGCGGACGAGTCCGCGGGCGTGACTATGCTTCCCGCAGGGTTGGGGTACTCGAACGCCCCCGTCGGCCCGAGCAGCCACAGGTCGAAAGTGAAGTCCGTGCGCGATGCGTTGACGCGGCGGATGAAAGCTCCCGGTGTGGACGGCACCGCCACAGGCACGGTCAGGAAGTCGCCCGGGCCGTGCCACCACTGGCCGCTCTGCTAGTCCACGGAGCAATCGAGCTGCCCGGTACTCTGGCTCAGGCAGACCTGGAAGTCGTTCCCGGGGGCGGTGTGGGCGTCGTTCCACCGGAGCATCAGCGTCACGCCCCCGGACGCCATATTGAAGTTGTTCGTCTCGTCCGACCCGCTGAACTCCATAATGCCGTCGTTGTCGGCGTCTCGCCACGTGCCTCGCCAGTGGAGCATCGCGTGGTTGCCGGCGGAGTTTACCCATGTAATGCCTGCGTCCCGCGCCTGCTGCACCTTCTGGCTGATGACGTCGCTACCGTCGCCGTAGTGGCCGAACCAGACGAGCGACATGTTCGCCACTCTTACGTTCTGGGAGATCAGGTAGTCCACAGCGTTCAGGAACCCCGTTACCGTTCCGGGATTCACGAAATAATACTGCGCGCCCGGAGCGATATCGTACATTGACTGGGCCACGTAGACGCCATGGTCGGTGTTGCCGTTAATGCCACGGGATGCGTCACCGAAGAAGGTGCCGTTGATCGTGACGCTCTGGGGCAGCTCCGAGCCAAGCAGGTTCTGATAGCCCTGGAACCCCGAGTCGACAACCGCCACCTTCACACCCGCGCCGTTGTACCCGGCCGCGGCCCATGCGGGCGCGTTAATCTGATTGTAACCCTCGCCTATGACCTCAGGGTAGATGATCGGCGTGGCGGCGATGGCCTTGATAGACGGCTCGTCGTTCAGGATGAGCAGGATGGGGACGGGGACCCAGGCCGCGAACAGGTCTGCAGGCGCATGCGCGTCCGTCACCTCGGAGCCCCACCGCGTCGTGGCGGCGATTGCCTCTTGCAGCCGTCCGGGCTGGGCGTAAATCTCGATGAGCACCTGGTTGTCGCGCGTCCGAATCCACGGGTCGAGGGTGAGGGGGCTATCGCCGGCGCCGTTGGGGTATCCGTCCGGCAGGAGCTGGGGGGCGAGCGGGAAGAGGCTCGAGTCGAGCTTCAGAGCGTCGTCTGCCGACTGCGCCGAGGCAGACGACGCCGCGGTGAGCACCGCCAGCGCCGTGAGTGCCACGGCCAGGGGCGTAAGAAGGCGGGTCTTTCGAGCTGTTAATCTCTTCATTGCGCTCCTGGAGCCAGCGCAAGCGATGGAGAGGGACTACAGGGATTTCGACCCCGGCCGGCGGGTGCGGACTGCAGCTAGCGTCGCGAGTGCCGCGGCGGCTATCGCAAGCCCCCAGGCGGAGGCCGAGGGCACCACGGGCGGCTCTGCGCTCGTCGCCGCGCTCCCCGCCGCCAGGCCGTCGATCCTGCCTGCTCCGAAGACGTAGTCTGTGCCGGGCTCGCCGAGGTCTACTGCCGACCCCACGATGACCGCACGGAGCGCCGCCCGCTCCGCCGCCGGGTCCTCGCCCTGCCCCCCGGCCATCAGGTCCGGCCGCTTCTGCAGGACCAGCGCCGCCATTGCCGCCCCGTGCGGCGCGGCCGCCGATGTGCCGCAGAAGTTGCTGCCGAAGCCGCCGGAGCCAGTGACCTGCACGCAGTCTATTGCCGTTGCATCCGGCTTCTGCGCGCCGTTGTTCGCAGGGCCCCAGCTACTGTACGGGGCAATAGTGTCTGTCCCAATGTCGGAAGAGTTGATCGCGCCCACCGAAATCACCCCTCCACCAGCATCGCTTTGCGCGGGAACACTTCCTTTCCTGGTATTGAAGTTCAGCCTGTTGCCGTCCGCTTGCTGAACGCCTCCAAGGACGAACAGATCCATGTTTCGTGCGGGATAGGAGTCGGTATTGGTGATCCGAATCCGGTACCAGCGGTCCGAGCCGCTCAAGTTCACAAAGCTGATCTGCTCCGTGGGGTTGCCGCCGATGTTGTCCGCCTGGCTGGAGGCCACCACGGAGAGGGTCGTTTCATCGACCAGGTAGAGATTGTAGTTGCTGGTTGCGGCCCCATACGTCTCAGACCACGACAGATAGATAGTTGCGGACTGGTTCCTGAGTATCCTGATCCTGTTGAACGGCTGCCCGCCAAGGCCCTGGAAGTCAGTTGTGTCCGCGCTCGGCGTAAATTGCTGGCACGTTGTGAACGCGTCCGTGTGGCACGTCCCGCCCGATTCGAACATCCCCTCCCAGTGCCGCTGCGCGTAGTTGCCTGCCGATGTGAAGTACGCCCTCACCCTGTTTCCCGGCCTGTTCAGCTCCGTTGCGGTGTTCACCGAAACGTGGCTCGACTGGTCGTACGCAATGCCGAAGAAGCTGATGTCGTCCACCACCACGTCCGCGTTCGCCGCCAGCCAGTCGACCGCCGCGTTAAACTCGCTCGCCGTCTGGAAGTTGGCGAACATGAGCTGCGCCCCTGGAGCGATGTCGTGGATGATCTCCAGCATCGCCGTCCCTTCAGCGCCGGTCGTCGCGCCACCGAGGCCCCCCTCCAGGTTCCGGTCGGAACGGAACGACCGCCCTATCACGCCGCCCGTCGTCGTCGCCACCCTCCCCTGGGCGTTCCGTATCTCCTGCGTGGCCGGCAGGTCCCCGAGCAGTATCGAGCTCTGTAGCCCGTTGATGCCGTCGGATATGACGCCCACCGTCACGCCCGTCCCGTTCACCCCAAGCGCGGCGCGCATGTCGTCCAGGTTGAGCAGGGCGTCGCCCTGCGTCGTCTTCGACCCGGCATTCACATGTCCGTAAACCGGGGTTTCGATCGACGTCACCGCATCCAGGGTGGCTATTGAAGGTATTATGGCGGGGTCAACACTAGTCTGAATAGATTTATCGCTTCGGTCTATGCGCTCAATTTTTCCGCCCAGAGCTTCAATCGCGGCGATGGTGGTTTCCGTCTCGCAGCCCGCCCGCACCACCAGCTGGACCCTGTTCGCTGCGTCCATATCAACGACGCCGTCCCGCACCAGCGCCGCCGCCTGGGGGCGAAGCTCTGTCGAGGACGCGCCGACGACGGCCCGGCTGACACGCAAGGGGCCGGTATCTTCCAGGAAGTACGAAAGCTCGTGGGCGATCTTCGCCCGCGACTGCGCTTCGGAGGGCGATCCGGCCTCGTTGAGCGGCGCAGGCACGTCGGCGAATGCCGTCTGCCCAGTCACGACGGCGAGGAGAGTCACGGCTACCACGGCAAGGGCCGCGAGAGGAGCGAATCGCATTTTGCGGTATTTCCTGAAGGGCGAAGACTGTGCGTTGTGCGGCGTAATATAGCGGCGCAAGTGACCTTAATCAACGCCTTTACGATGCGGCGGAAGGGCAGCCCGCGCTTGAAGAGAAGACTAGTCCGTTAGTGTAACGAATCGGACCAGTGTAGCGGTACCTTAGCGGCGTCGCTTCACGTAGACCGCCGCTGCCAGCGATGCAGTAATAATTGCCAGCGCCCACGCTGAGGCGGACGGAACACTTGGGGCCTGAGTGACGATGAGAGTGAACGGCAGGGACTGTGTTCCGGCCTCGTGGTCATTGCTGATGTCCGTGATAAGCGCCTCGTGGGTGGTCGTGGCGACCTTCGTATTGCAGCGAGTGAACACGTTAACGGTCTGCGACTCGCCCGGCCCAAGCGTTCCGGACGACGGGTGGAAGCACATCCAGGGCGCGATTCCGGGGCCGGCGTCCAGCACGCCGAAGAGGGTATCCGGCGCTGTGTCCAGGACAGTCGTTGTCCCGGCGGGGCCGGCTTCGACGATGAAGTGCATCGCGCCGTCGTCGTTGCCGATGTACTCCAACTCCCAGTCGGCTATGGCCGTGTTGCCCTCGAGAATGAGCGGTATGACTAACCCCTCCATCGTCTGGTCGTAGAACACAGACTCCTCTGCCGCCCCGTCGAAATAGAGGAGATACTCCCAGCCGATGTCTCCCTTTGGTGTTCCGGTCCGGAAGTCCTGGTCAATATCCAGGTACATTGCCGCCGCTATTTCTTGCACAGGCGTAGAGGTCGCAAACGTCAGTCGCATGGTCAGGTACCCGTCTGCCGCAATGCCGTCCACGCGCAGGATATCCACCGGCGCGCCGGTGTAGTCGCCTGCGGGGTCGTTTGCCAGGACCTTGAGCCCTCCCTGCCGCCAACCCTCCGCGCGCCCTTCGAGCCGGTACTTCAGGTCTCCGCTGCCGTTGTTGGCTACCTCAACAGTGTCGTAGGACCATCCCACATGAATAATGCTGCGCTCAATCGGCGCGCCCTCGATTGAGATCTCCGGCGCCTTGAATAGCCTGTACATGTACGGGACCGTTATGGTGCCGCCCGTGAAGGTGGCCGTGATGCGGCCCTCGTACGTCCCTTCCGCATCGTCCGGCCCCGTGTCGAGTGATAGCTGGAACGTCGCATTCCCTCCCGCCGGTATGGTCACCGATGCCGGCGCGGCGGGGCCTGTAACGGACGAGCCGTTGCGTGTGGTGGCCGTCGCAAGGTTAACCGAAATGGATTCTTCGCACGTGCATGACAGCGTTATCGTCCGCGATGGGTCCGACCCCGCGGCCACCCGCCCGAAGCTGACGCTCGGTTCGGTCGCCACCACCTTCGCGTTCATCGAATTCACGGCCCTTATCCGGCCCGCCCCCTGGTCGGTCAGGGCAAGGTTAATCAGCGGGAGGGCGTTGTTCATGATCGCCGCTTTCACAAATTCCGGCGACCGGTCCGGGTACTTCTGCCGCAGGAGCGCCGCCAGCCCCGCCACGTGTGGCGCGGCCATGGAGGTGCCGGACATAACGGCGGTCCCGCTCGCGCTGTCGTGCGCGGCAGCGTGTATCGTCGTCCCCGGCGCCGTCACGTCCGGCTTCAGCCGCAGGTCCGCCGTCGGCCCCCGGCTGGAGAAGGACGCTTTGTATCTATCAGAGACTTCGCGCCGACGGTGATCGCGTCCCACGCCACGCCGGGCGTGCCGAGCGTGGAGGCGTTCGGCCCCCGGTTGCCGGCGGAGACCACGACAACACGCCCCGCCGCTACCGCCGCGTCCACGGCCGCGGCCAGCGGGTCGCGGCCGTCCGTGTTGACGGGATTGCCGAGGCTCATGTTGATCACGTCCGCCTCGTCGCCCGTGTTAGCTTCCATGTCCGGCCCCAGAGCCGCATAGTCCAGCCCCGCCAGTATCCACGAAGTCAGACCGACACCGCTGGAGCCCCCGAGGACCTTGATACTCCACAAATACGCCTGCGGGGCGACTCCCGTCTTACCTGTGCCCGCGCCGGTGCCTGCAGCGGTAGACGCCACGTGCGTGCCGTGCCCCTGTATGTCGTCGGGGGTCGTGTCCGTGAAGTCCAGGGACTCCAGCACCTTGGGGTCGGTCGTCGCAGGGTTGTCGTCAAGGTCGTCAAGGAAGTCGTGCGCGGAGTTAATGCCCGTGTCCAGAACGGCGATGATTGTGCCTTCTCCCCGGTACCCGTTCGCCCAAACCAGGTTCGCGCCGATGTGCGGCACGGACACGGAGAGGTCGGCGCGCGCGGTGGCGTCCAGCCAGAGACCGCTCGCGGCCGGCGTGGCTGCGATCGCGCCTGCAGACTGGGCGACGCCTGCCAGCGGAAGCTCTACGGCGACGGCGGGAATGAGGCGCGACACATACGTCACGCGGCCACCTGTGGCCGCAGCCAGCGCAGCCAGCGCCGGCAGCGATTGCCGGTCGGGTGCGGTAAGCACAACCGGGAGATAGCTCAGCTTGTGGTAACCGTTGTCGATGAGGTAGTCGATATCGAAGAAGAGACCGTCGATCTCTGCGGAATGGCCGCCGCCGATCGAATTGGATGCGACGCCGGAGGAGGGTTGGCTCGGCATCGACCGAGACGGTCTGCTGTACACCTTCGTACCGTCCGTCCGGACGGTAACCGTCACCGCTTCGCCGGTAATCAGGGTGACATGCACGGTCTCTTCGGCGGCGCGGGCAGGTGAGGGCCGGGAGAGGAGGGCAAGGCAAATGAGCCCGGCGAGAAGCCCGGCCAGCGCTATCCTGAGATTGCGCCTCATAGCCATACCCCCGACTAAAGAAGAAGCCGACCCTTCGCTACAGCGGCGGGGCCGGCTTGCAGTGCCGATGAGAATTCACTTTATCAGGATGCCGGAAGGGGGTAAATGCCTGAAGCGCCGCTCGCATCTGAAAAGAGAGGGCGGGGCATCGTTTATGACCGTCGTTTCGTCTTCGCGCGGAAGGTGGTCGGGGTGCCGGGATTTGAACCCGGGACCTCCTGGTCCCAAACCAGGCGCGCTGCCCAACTGCGCTACACCCCGGCGACCACCAACATAAAGATGATACGGGCAACCCCCCCAACTTACAAGTTCCGCCGGCACGGCGTCGGTTGCTTCAGAATTGTCGGACTGGTCGGACGAGTCGGACCAGTCCGACAATTCCCGCGTCCCCCGGGGACAAAAGGCGGCAACCACCTGCTATGACCGCCTATGGCAGCCTCTACCCGGAGGACATAAACTACGCTGCGGACCGGTCCCATTACGCCGGGTAACCTGAGGTGTTCCTTGCGCATCGCCGAACGCGTGCCGAAGGCAGTCTCGTCAACCCTGGACATCCTCTTCCCGCTCTCCTGCGTAAGCTGCAAGCGAGAGGGCGTCTTCCTCTGCGCCGCGTGCCGTCCTGCCTTGCCCGTCCTGAAGGAGCCTTTCTGCCGCGTGTGCGCCGAGCCCGGGCCGCTCGTTTGCCAGAAGTGCCTGGCGGAACCGCCGAAGTTCGACGGCGTGCGGGCGCCATACCGCATGGAGGGCACCGTACGCGAGATGGTCTACGGCCTGAAGTACCGCAACCTGCGGTCCTACGCCCCCCCACATCGGCGCGCTCCTCGCGGAGCACCTGGCGGAGCAGCCCATCCCGGCGGACGTCATCCTACCCATCCCGTTGCACCCTTCGCGCTTGCGCCACCGCGGCTACAACCAGGCCGAGCTGATGTCGAAGGAACTGTCGAAGGTCACCGGCACGCCAGTGAACGCCGCGCTCCTTTCCCGCGTCAAAAACACGGCGCCGCAGGTGAGCCTCGAGACAGACAAGGACCGCCGCGAAAACATCCGCGGCGCTTTTGCCTGCAATGGGGACGCCCGCGGCCTGCGCGTCCTCCTGGTCGACGACGTCGTCACCACGGGCTCAACCATGAGCTCCGCCGCCGGCGCGCTCAAGAAGGCCGGCGCGGCCTCCGTCTGGGGCCTCGCCCTCGCGCGGAGGCCGTGAAGAACCATCCGGGCGAAGATTGTGTTACCGCAAACCCGAAGATAACGTTAGTTGACGCTTACGTAAGCGTGTGCTAACATACGGGCCATGATCGAGCTCGCCCTGAAGGCAATCTCAGACCCCCGGCGCATGGAGATCCTGCGACTTCTCCGCGATGAGGAGATGGCGGCGGGGGACATCTCTTCCAACTTCCCGGACGTTACCCGCCCGGCGATATCGCAGCACCTCCAGGTGCTTGCCGAGGCGCGCCTGGTGACTGTCCGCCGCGAGGGCACGAAGCGCATCTACCGTACGCGACCCGAGGGGATGCAAGAGATCAGGGCTTACCTGGAAAGCTACTGGAGCGATAATCTCCAGCTTCTGAAGCTGGAAGCCGAGGCCGACGAAGGGAGACTGCGCAAGCGTGCAAAGACAGGCGAGTAACGTCGTTGAGCAGGTCGTGAGAATCGACGCGCGGCCGGAGACCATCTTCCCGTTCTTCACGGACCCCGTGAAGTTGATGCGATGGAAGGGGACCGAGGCGACGATGGACCCTCGCCCCGGCGGCGCCTACAGGGTGAACGTCACGGGACGCGATATCGTCCGCGGTGAGTACGTTGAGGTCACGCCTTTCACGAAGATCGTGTTCACATGGGGGTGGGAGGACGAAGGGAGCCCGATCCCTCCGGGCTCGAGCACGGTGGAGGTCACGCTGACGCCGGACTGCGGCGGGACGATCTTGCGCCTGCGCCACACCGGCCTGCCAGCCGCCGCCGCCGATCGCCACCTCCAGGGCTGGGTGCACTACACAGGCCGCCTGAAGGCGGCATTGGAAGGCAACGGACCCGGCCCCGACCCGTGGGTGAGCAGGCCGATGTAGACGTAAGGCCCCACTTTTCCTCAGCAGCCACTGGCCCCGGAGCGGCGGGAAACCGTCCCCGGTCCCGTGAGTAATTCGCTCAAGGAGACGCGTCTATGCCCAACTTTATGGACCACCACCAGATGCGCGCGCAGATGCCCGCCGAGTTGGCAGGGCAGATCAAATCTAACCTGCAGGCCGGCAAGAAGGACCAGTTCGGCGTCAAGCCCATCAACGTGCTGATGGGCGAAGGTGAGGGCTGGTGCCTTACGGACGCCCCTAACGCTCAGGCTGTGATCGATTCCCACGGCGCCATGGGGATCAAGGTGGCAAAGGCTGAGGTGAAGCAGATCACGCCCGTGGTCGCGTTCAAGTAGGCAGAATATCCGCCTTGTTGAGCCGTATCACGTACGGCTCGCCCCATTGCCGTGGGCTCGATACGTCCCACGGTTCGTTGCTGCCTTCAGGACGGAGGCGCACGCCCCAGTCGCCGCCGTAGACCAGGTGCGCCTCCGCCGCGCCGGAGTCCATGATCGGCGCGTACATGGCGGGGCAGGGCGTGCCGCCGCGCTCGGAGCTCCAGCCCGTCACCTCGTACACCCCGAACGGGTGGCCGGGGTCCTCGATGCGAACGCGCCGCACCGGCACGGCCTCCAGGTGGGGGTCGTAAACCTGCATCGGCATGTAGTCGCAGTTGGGGTTCTGCTCTATTTCGAGGTAGATCAGCTCAGGCAAGTGCGAGCACGCTCCGTCAGTCTATCGCGTACAGGGTGTTCTTGCACTTGTCTATCCAGGCGTTCTCGGAATAGTGGTTGACCGATACGCCGGGCGCGATGGGCGTGGGCCGGTTGACAATGAACTCCGCCCAATCGGACTTGTTGTACGCGATGAACGCCAGGTAGAAGCCCTGCGCGGTCCTCGTTACCGGCTTGCTGAAGTCCGGGAACAGGACGGGGCCCGTGTCTGTCTGGAATGCCGTGTGCTCCTCGCTCACGTTCAACGTCTTGACGGGGTACTCCAGCAATATCTTGTAGCCGTCCTTCTCGAACTCGGTGCGGGCGAAGACGGGGCGGCCGTCGTCGGACGCCTTGATGATCGCCGGAGCATCCTCCAGCAGATCGGCCTCGCGGTGCTTGATGACGAAGCAGTACTTCCAGAACGCGTCCTTCGTGATGACCGACTGCCGCTCCGTCTGCGGCCCAAGGGACGGAGGCTGCAGCATGACGCCCTTGTCGTTCTTGTCCCAGCTCTTGATGAAGATCGAATCTTCCGTGGACATCACGGGCCGGAAGTCCGCGTTCGGCTGCGTGAATAGCCCAACGTCCTTCCCGACGCCCACGCGCTCGGTCTTGCACGACTCTCCCAGGTAGTACTCGCGGGTAACGCCCTTCGCGTCCGTAATACGGCACAGGCTGTCGATCTTGATGCGCGCCCGGTTGTGCGCCTGCTGCCTCAGGTCCGACACCGTCTTGGGCGGGAATTTCACAAAGTGGCTTTCAAAGACAATAAACGACCGCTCGTAGTCGAGTAGCTTGACCTTCATATGTTGCTATGCCTTCCAGTTGACGTTAGACGACAGGCTAAATGGTATTTGAAACGCCGTTGGTCCTGCAAACGCGGCTACTTCCCCGCCCACAGGTCCCTGGTGGCTCCCACCCACTCCAGTTCCTCCTTGCGGAGCAGCCCGTAGTTGTAGATGTGGAAACCCTGTATGCCAACGTCGATGCAGTCCGATAGCACTTTCGCGAAATCGGCTTTTGACTTGTGTTGCGAAGGGTCCATCGCAAGGTACGGCGTCCAGCGCGTGAGCTTCGACTGCGAGCGGACGTTGTCCGCCCCGGGCTGCACGGTGGGGCGGCTGTTCAGAGGGTCAATGCGGGCAGGGGAGAGGCCTGTCACAGGCACATTCGCCTCGGTGTAGAGCGTGCTCCTCACCTCTGCCTTGCCGTTCTTCACGATCTTCGCGACCTCTTCATAAAGCGACGACGCCACGTGTGTACGTGCGTCAATGAACTTCTTGAGCCTGCCTCCAAACGCGTTGCCGATGCGCTCCGGGGTTACAGCGGCGGCCATCTGCTGTTCCGTGGGCAGCTGCTGCAGCTCCCGGCGCAGGGCAGCCGCCACTTCTGCGCGAAACGCGGGGCCGTCCATCCCGCGCTTCGTGGCAAGGGTGGTGCAGTGCTCGCACATGCACAGCCCCAGCAGGAAGCGGTGCCACGGCGTGAGCGCGTTGATCTTGGGGTTCAGCAGCCCGTACTCGAACTCGCGGTAGCTGAGCGTCTCCAGGACAACGCACTCCGGCGTGAACTTCTCCATCATCTCGGTCGTGAGAGTGAGGAAGTAGCTCCGCACATTCGGGTTGCCGACGCATAGCTGTGACAGGTACGGGTTGCCCAGCGCGTCCTTCTTTGCGCAGTCGCGGAACGTGCGCGCCAGGTGGTGGTTGTAGGCGTAGACCATCCACGCCGTCAACGTCATCCCGCGCTCGCGGATGCGGTCCGTCTGCCGCTTCAGGAAGTCGGGGCCGTCCACCACCTCGCTGATGCGCGGCTTTATGCGGCCGGAGTAGCGCTTCATATCCGGCTGGAACAGCAGCATCCCGTCCTCGCCGTAGTAAAGCTGTCGTTTCGGGTTGCGCGGCAGCATGTACGTGGCGATGTGGTAGCTGATCGCTAGGGTTAGGTCGTTCATCCCCGCCACCTGCTGGATACTGTCCAGGGCGTTATCAATGCCCTCATCCGCCACGTCCCATGGATACGTGCACATCGATGCTTTCACAGTCTTGTACTCCGAACGTATTTGTAGTCGCGCGATTCATCGCGCATGCGTTTTCTACTGGCTGGCTGGCGAACAATCCGGGCGCGATAAATCGCGCGACTACACTGATCCAGTCCCAATCTCCATCACCATGCCCTCTTCTGTGAAGAAGGCGCGCTCGCCCATGATCGCCTTTGCCTTCCGTAGCTCGCCCGCGCGGTCGGCCATTACGGCGCGACCGTGGTGCAGGTAGCCGAGCCGCGCTCCCTTTGGTAGCACGCGCGCCGCGTACTGCCCCACGGCCTCTACGGTGTGGTGGCCGGTCTCCATTAGAAGCAGGTCGCAGCCCTGCGCCACCAGCGGGTCCACATCCTCCGGGTGCGCCACGTCGCCCGAGTATACCACTGCGTGGCCGTCCGCCTCGAAGCGGTAGGAGAACGACTCCCATGGCTGTCCTGGCTTCGGCGCGCCGACGTGCATGTTGTGGTGCGCGGTGACGCGGAAGCCGTTCTCGTCGAACACGACACCGTCCTTCGGGCGCTCCACGTCGAAGGCCGCGACGACCGGCTCAAGTCCCGTGCTGCCCTCCAGCAGCAGCTTCGTCGCGTCTTAGATGTGCGGGACGGGCAGTATGAGCCGGAAGTGCTTGTTGCTGATCCTGCCTGCCGGGTCTTTCGACGTGTTGTTCAGCTTGCGGATGTTCCAGACGAGCATCGGCAGCCCGCCGGTGTGGTCGGTGTGGCGGTGCGTGATGAAGATGGCCCGCGTCGCCATGATGTCGATGCCGGCCAGGTACCCGTGGTAAGCGCAGGCCTCGCCGGTATCGAACCAGTAGACCGCGCCACGGTACTCGACAGCAAAAGAGCTGTGTCGCTTGCCGGCCATCGGTTCGGTGCCCGCGGATGTGCCTATGAACGTGATCTTCATGTATCTGCCTTTTGCGATTGCATCTGTCTACAGGAAGAGGCTCATCCCCTCGGTGGCGTAGAAGGCGCGCTCGCCCAGTATCGCCTTACCCTTGCGGAGCTCCCCCGGAGGGGCGGCGACAACCGCCCGGCCGTGGTGGAGCAGGGCCATGCGCGACTTCCTGTCCAGCGTCCGCTTGCCGTACTCGCAGACCTCCTCCACGGAGTGGTGGCCGCACTCCATCAGGAGCATGTCGCACCCTTGCTCGATGAGCGGCGTGACATCCTCCGGCCGGCCGATGTCGCCGGAGTAGACGATCGACTGCCCGTCGGCCTCGAAGCGATAGGAGAACGACTCCCACGGCTGCCCAGGCCTCGGCGCGCCGACGTGCGTATTGTGGTGCGCAGTCACCCGGAAGCCGTCCTCCTCGAACACCACGCCGTCGATAGGCCGGCGCATCCTGAACGCGTCCACGACCTCCTGCATCCGGGAGTTGCCCTCCAGCAGGAGCTTCGTCGCCTCCCAGATATGCGGCACCGGCAGGAGAAGGTCGATCTGCTTGCCGGCGATAGGCGGCGGCGACATTGCGCCCTGCCAGGTGAGCTGCGGCGCGTCCAGCGGGATGTTCTTACCCATCGACTGCCTCCTGAGGGACGTATTCAACAAAAAGGGCCCCGAAGACCGGGGCCCCCAATCGCGGGCGATTCTTACTTGATCCAGCCCATGCCCTTGAGGACCTTCTTCAGGTCCGCAACCTCTTCCTCGCTGCAGGGGAGCGTCGGCGGGCGAGGGTCGCCTGCCGGCTTCCCGATGGCCCTCATGAGGCCCTTTATCTGCCGGTAGCCGCCGGACTTCGCCGAGGCCTTCTTGGCCCACTCCGACCACGGGGTGCGGTACTTGTCCAGCATGGCCTGGGCCTCGTCGTACTTCTTGGCCTCCAGCAGCTTCCAGACCTCGAGGTCGAACTTCGGGTAGGCCGCGATCGTGGCGCTGATGTAGCCGCGCCCGCCGTTCTTGTGGGCGCGCACTGCCTGGCCGGAGTTGTCGATGACGTTGAATATACCCGAGAACTTTGTCATGTCGTCGTAGTTCTTGCCCTGGGGGGCGGACCACTTGATCGCGGTGACGTGCTCGGCATCCTTGAGGCGCAGGATGGTGTCGGGTTCGAGGTGCTCGCATCCGAACCACCATGTGTTATAGATCATGATTCCGATATCGATCTTGTCGGAGATATCCGTGAAGTAGCGGACGTAGTCATCCTGGTTGGAGTGGTGAAAGATCGGCAGGTCTATCTGCAGTCCGATGGCCCCCAGGTCCGCTGCGCGCTTGGCGTCCTCGATAGTGTGCAGCGTATTCTTCGTCTTTAGTGCGCAGATGACCTTCGTGCCGCGCGGGGCGGCATTGACCACCGTCCGGAGAATGGCTGGCCACTCCTCGTCGTTCAGGTCGGGGCCCTCGCCCATCGCGGCAGAGGTCTTGATCGGCGCGACGTCCGTTCCGAGGCCCTGCTCCACCCACCACTTGGTGAGGTCGGTCAGCTTCGCGTAGTCGACCTGGTATTTGTCGTCAAACGGCGTGGGCACCGTCGCGGGCGTGCCGCGTATCAGCTTCTTGATCTCCTCGCGATTCACGTGAGTCTCCTTTGGAGGTGATGTTCGCGAGGATTTTACAGCACGCGGCAGGCGTTATCCAGTCCCGAGGGCGCGACGGGGATCACTCCGCCTGGGTCTATGCGGACTTGCGAACAGTCTTCTTCTTAGCCACGGCACGCTTTTCGCGCTCTATCTGCGCTGAAACATAGGACCTCAGCACGGCGTTGATGCGCGTCTGGTAGCCGCGGCCGCCGCGCCGGAACCAGTCCACCACATCGGCGTCCAGGCGAAGGGAGACCGGCCTCTTTGGATCGGGGAGTATGACTTCGAATCCGCTTTCCCAGAAAGCATGGTCTATGGGAGCCGCGTCCGGATCCGAAGCAACCGCAGCGGCGATCTCCTCGTCGGTCAGCCGCTTAATCCTTTCCCAATCGGTCGTATCGCTTTGCTTCGCCTCGTCCGACCGCATCCTGGTAACGTTGTCTTTCATCCCCATGGGCCTTTCTGGCAGATATGATTCGGCAGATATCTCCGCGCATTGTATAGACCACCGCAAGAATGGCCGTGCCGGCTGCCCCCGTGGCGACATATCTCTTCTCACCGTAGTCCAATCGGTTGTCGACGCGGCGCGTGATGGGGCCGTCGAAGATCGCTGCGGCGCCCGCAAAATCGACGCCGTGCTTTATCTGGTTCGTGGCTCTTTTCTGCTCGTCCCACTCAAAGTCCGATGTATGTACCTATTGTATATACAATTGCCTGGCCGTTCAACCCGACGGCTCAGTCCAGCGGCGCGCTCTCACCGTACGCCGGGACCGCCACCGGCCATCCGAACCGCTGACGCACGGCTTAGGCGAACGCCTCTCCGGCGGAGCGCTCTCCGTGAGTGATGAACACCCGCTTCGGCAGCGCGGAAAACCCGGCCAACCACCCCGCAGCAGCTCATCCCGGTCGGCGTGCGCAGAGAACCCCTGGAGGGCTATTATCCTCGCCCGCACCGGGTACATGTTGCCCAGGACGCGCACTTCCGGGTTTCCGTCCAGTATCTGCCTTCCAAGCGTCCCCTCCGCCTGGTACCCGACGAACATAATGGTGCTCTCGGGCCTCGAGATGTTCGTCGTCAGGTGGTGCTTGATCCTTCCTCCGGTGCACATGCCCGCCCCCGCGATGATCACCACGCTGCCCCTGATCTTGTTTATGGACTTCGATGTCTCCGGGTTCCTCACGGTAACAAGCCCAGGGAAATCGAAAGGCGAGCCGCCATCGCTGAACAGCTCCCTCACATCTTCGTCCAGGTACTCCGGATGGTCCTCGAATACCTCGGTGATCCGCGCGGCCATTGGGCTGTCCAGGAACACCATCATTTCGGGTATCCGCTTCTCCGCGAGCAGCCGCTTCATGCGGAAAATCAGGTCCTGCGTCCTCTCCAGCGCGAAGCTGGGGATCAGAAGATTGCCTCCCTTCTCGACCGTTGAGTTGATGACCTCCACGAGGGCCGCATTTAGGTCCCGCGCCTCATTATGCAGCCGGTCTCCGTACGTGGACTCCACGACGATGTAGTCCGCTGGCCCCGGCGCCGAAGGGTCTGCAAGCACGGGCTTGTCAAAGCGTCCCACGTCGCCTGAGAAGACTATGGACCGGCGGCTGCCCTTCGTCCCGACCTCCAGGCGGACGAACGCGCAGCCCAGCACGTGGCCTGCGTCGTACAACACCGCCTCGATACCGGGGGCTACGCTGGTCCACAAGCCGTAGTGCGACGGCTCGAACAGCTTGTAGCTGTCCAGCGCGTCCCGCCGGGTGTACAGCGGTATCTCAGGGTAGGGGCCGGTCCGCCCTTCGCGCTGGTGGCGGCGCTTTTTGTACGCCGCGTCCTCCTCCTGCACTTCGGCGGAGTCAAGCAGCATGATCTTTGCGATCTCGGCAGTCGCCGGCGTGCAGAATATCCTGCCCTTGAAGCCGTCCCGCACAAGCTTCGGAATCAGCCCACTATGGTCTATGTGAGAATGGGTGAGCACGATAGCGTCGATTGTGCCAGGCGGCACTGGAAAGGGGTCCCAGTTCCTGGATCTCAGCTCGCGCTCCTGGTACATGCCGCAGTCAACCAGAACGCGGCTGCCGTTGGTCTCCACTAGGTAGCATGAGCCGGTGACGTTTTGCGCCGCTCCCAGGAACCGGACCGTTGGGGCCATCTCATCCTCCGTCAACCATCATGGTTAAAAGTAATCTTGGAGGTGTTGGGGCCAAAAGAAAAGGGGCCGCGAATACTCGTGGCCCCTCTTGGATGCTGTTAACCGGAACTACGCGGCTCGCTTCCTGCCCCTTAGCCTTACAAATGCCAGCGCTCCAATGCCGGCCGCCATTACGCCCGTATTACCCGGACTTCGGCGCCACGCGGTGCATGTCGAACGCTTCCGGTCGCACGAAGTCTTTGAAGCGGGTAAGTATCTCCACGCCGATAAGGCTGCGTGTGAAACCGGCGCGCTTGTCGGTCTTCTTGACCTGCACTTCGATGCGGTTGCTGCCGGTCTTCACATCGTCCAGCTCCAGCTTCCACCGGAACCAGTGGGCGGAAAACCCGAGCGGCGCCTGGACGCTCATGCCGCCTGCGAGCTGCACCGGGATCTGGAGAGCGCGCTCGTCCGTGATCTCCGCGTCAGCCTTCTTGAGCGGACGTCCGTTGATCCTGACCTCGATGTCGTCCTCAATGCAATAGAACGCATACCTCAGGGTCAGGACGGGCTTGCGCATTTCGCCGTCACGGCGCGCCGAGGCGAAATCGTCCGATACGGTCAGGTCCACACAGACCGTTTCGCCTTCCTTCAATACTGCCGGCACCTGCCGGTGTGGCGTTGTGGTCGGCTTGCCGGCCTCGCCCTCTTTGGGCTGGGTGGTGAACGCCTTGTCCCTGCGGGCGAACATCTCAGGGTAGGCGAGCTCGCGAAGGATCTGGTACTCGCGCTCGGCGAACGGCCACGGCAGGTAGCCGTGGTACTGGCCTGAATAGCCCTGCGCCTTGAGGTTCGCGCCCAGAGCGCGATAGTGTTCGATGGCCGGCAGCCCGACGCGCTCGTCGTAGACGCGGCGGGGAGGGCGGAAGTACGCTGCGCCGCCGTGAGCGTTGGCGATGTCCGGCAGCCATTTGGCCTGCACGCCGGGGTCGGTCAGCACTGCGCGGTCCTGGCCTACGACCCAATCGATGCTGCCCTGCTTGAACCATGCCTCTACGTCGATGCCCTTGGCGAGGTTGTTCTCGCGGTCGGCTTCTATGCGGGCCATAAGCTTGATTTCGCGCTTCTGCTTCTTGCCGATCTCTTTCGCAAGCTTGCGGAACTGCGCGACGTAGTCGTTCATAAGCCCGGTGTTCTTGACTGCTTCGGATGGCTTGAACAGCGCTCCGCCGAACTCAAAATCGAGCTCAAGGCCGTCCGCGCCGTAGTCTTCAAGAACCTCGCGCGCAATGGCCAGCTTGTCGTCGCGTACATCCTGGCGGGCGAAGTCGTAGTTCCACTGCAGCTTGCCCTCGCCGATGCAGACCTCAGCGCCCTTGTTCCACTTCAGCCAGCCGCACCGCTCGTCTCCCTGCTTCGCGCTGTCCTGGAGCTTGAGGCTGGGGAACACCGTAATGCCGAGATCCCGCCCGTGCTTGATGACCTCACGGAGCTGGTCCGTGCCCAGCTTCTTGCCCTCCTCGACCATGCGCATGATGCGCCAGTCGATGTAGTTCTCCCAGACTTCCTTCTTGTCGCCGACGACGCGCCCCGCCTTGCTGTTGTGGAAATAGACGTCGCCGTAGCCCAGTCCGAGCACCAGCAGGTCCACGCCTGTGCCTGCCACCTCATCTGCCGGCCACTGGAGCATGTGGATGCTCGCGGGCGGCTCGATGCGCTTTGCATGGAAGTGGTGGCCGTCGGTGTAGTAGATGAGTCGAGGTTTTTGCACGTTGTTTCTCCTGTTGGGACAGTGGAGCCCTGAAGAATATTTTGCGCGCCATGAATGTTTTGAGGAGTCATCGGCGGTCGGGGGAAGTATATTACGGTTTGCAAAGGAAGGGTAGGGGCCAAAAGGAACAGGCCAGGGAAGCAGCGGGTGGCGGCCGCGACGGACGCGAAAAAGGTGGGGGAATCCATGACCATTATTGCCAATCTAAGGCCGTTCCCTGACAGCAGCGAGCGCTTCCGCAGGCAAGGTTCTTGGACCCTTCGCTGCCGCTCAGGGTGGCAAGGGTAGTGTTGCGTGGTAACATGCGTGACTGAACGCAACGCCCTGGATTTCTCCTTCCGGAGCGTCGAAATGGGCATATTTGCAGAAAATGTGTGATCCTATGGACTGGCAACGGCTTTGTAAGGCGGCTACCATGGTTTTGAAAAATCATCAAGTTTTTGAGGAGTGCCCATGGCCCCCAAAAACGGTGT
>Ga0194132_10000183_pt1 | contig 124261 bp, 124 predicted proteins | sample TA2KigOf80mmetaG_FD_148612 | JGI IMG/M metagenome (GOLD analysis project Ga0194132, IMG submission 148612) | Freshwater microbial communities from Lake Tanganyika, Tanzania - TA2015054 Kigoma Offshore 80m | ecosystem: Environmental > Aquatic > Freshwater > Lake | place: Tanzania: Lake... | reverse complement strand
TGTCGAGGTCGCCTTCGTCGCCATGATGGGGGCCGCACTCATGGTCTTGGTAAGCAGGATCGATGTCCGTCAGGTGCTCCACGGGGTGGAGTGGCCGACCCTCGGCTTCTTCGTGGGCCTGTTCATCCTAGTTGGCGCCTTGGTGGAGACCGGTGTTATTACTGATATCAAAGACCTGATGGTCTCCATCTCAGGTGGAGAAGAATCTGTGGCCCGTGGGGAGTCAGGCGTCCTCTCGATGCTGTTGCTTTGGGCCGGGGGTGCTGCGTCAGGCATCATAGACAACATCCCGTACACCGCCGCCATGGCTGAAGTGGTGAAACAGATCCCCTCGGAGGGAATCACGGGAGTCAACCCGCTGTGGTGGGCGCTGGCGCTTGGCGCTGACTTGGGAGGGAACGCGACGATGATAGGGGCGTCGGCCAACGTCGTGGTCATCAGCACGGCCAGGGCCAAGGGCTACCACATCACCTTCTGGCACTTCTTCAAGTATGGCGTCTTCTGTGTCGTGGCTACGCTGGGCGTCTCCACGGCTTGGATACTGCTCCGCTACTACCTCTGATGGCTGGGTAAGCTCACCGGTTTAGTCGTAACAGGCGCACGGGCATATGGAAGGCATCGAAAAGGCGATACTCGACTTCATCCGTAACGTGTACGAGGCCATCGGTTGGCCCGGCGTGGCCCTGCTCATGGCCATCGAGAGCGCGTGCATCCCGCTTCCCAGCGAGCTCATCATGCCAATGGCGGGCTGGTTCCTGGTGACGGACAAGGACCTGGGCGTCGAGTGGGTCTTCCTGCTCGCCTTCGTGGGTGCAGTCGGGAATCTCCTCGGCTCACTGGTGGCCTACTGGGTGGGTGCCTGGGGAGGGCGCCTATTGCTGGAGCGGTGGGGCAAGTACGTCCTCATCTCCACCCACGAGCTGGACATGGCTGACCGATGGTTCACCAAATATGGCGAGAGCATTGCCTTCTTCTCGCGCCTACTCCCCGTCGTCCGCACCTTCATCAGCTTTCCCGCAGGCGTCAGCCGGATGAACGTGTGGAAGTTCTCCATCTTCACCCTACTAGGGGCGTATCCCTTCTGCTTGGGGCTGGCCTACGGAGGGTACAAGCTGGGCGAGCACTGGGAGGAGTTACGCGAGGCGATGCGGCCATTCGACATTCCTATCCTGGTCGTCATTTTCCTGCTCGTGGCGCTATACGTCTGGCGTCACTACCGCCGCGCCTGGGCGCCGAAGAAGTAGGCCACGACTATCAATGCGTGGCGGCGGGCAGGACCACCGGCCCGCCGCTCTGTGGGTGCTGCGCCACCACGACATCAACGCCATACACCTTCCGGATGCTCTCAGCGGTGAGTACCTCCCCCGGTACCCCCTCAGCCCACACACGGCCCTCTGCCAGCATGACGAGTCGGTCGCAAGACTGCCCCGCCAGCGTCAGGTCGTGCATGGACACCATCACCGCGCCATCCCGTTCCCTACACATCTCGCGTACCAGCTCCATCACTCTCTGCTGGTGGGCCAGGTCGAGGTTTGAGGTCGGCTCATCCAGCAGCAGGACCGGCGCCTCCTGGGCCAGCGCCATCGCCACGACAACCCGCTGCTGCTCGCCGCCGGAAAGCTCCGTCGCCTGCCGCTCGGCCAGGCCGGCGATGCCCATCTGCTCCATCGCACTCGCCGCTATCTGGAGGTCGCGTTTCCCTTCCCACTGGAGCAGTCCCAGGTGCGGGTTACGGCCCATCAGCACCACATCCAGCACCGAGAATCCCCTAGGCACCTGGGCGCTTTGCGGGACGGCCGCCACCATCCGGGCGCGCTCCGCGGGCCTCACGCTGCGCAGGTCGAGGCCGCTCACGAGCACATGGCCCGATGACGGTGCAAGCACACCGGCGATGAGCCGGAGGAGGGTCGTCTTGCCGGCCCCGTTGGGGCCGACCACCCCCACCAGTTCCCCAGGGCCTACCGACAACGATAGGCCGCGGAGCACCGGCAGGCCGTTGTACGAGAAGTGGACATCGCGTATCTCCAGCATTTCGGGCCGCCTACATCCGGGCCTTGTGGCGCATGAGCAGGTAGAGGAAGAACGGAGCGCCGCAGAAGGCGGTGACGACGCCCACCGGCAGCTCGGCTGGGCTGATGATGGTGCGCGCCGCTAGGTCGGCCAGGATGAGGAAGGCGGCACCCACCAGTCCAGCCATGGGCAAGAGCATCCGGTGGTCGTTGCCCCACAACAGCCGAACCACGTGGGGCGCAACCAGGCCTACAAAGCCGATGAGGCCGGTGAAGGCCACCGCCGCGGCGGTGCACAGCGATGCGGCGGCGATGAGCACCAGTTTCGTCCGCTCCACGTTCACCCCAAGTTGCCTCGCCCGCTCCTCATCCAGCTGCATCACGTTGAGCACGCGCCCGTAGGCGAGCAATACCAAGGCTCCAGGCACGAGATACGCAAGGATGAACCAGCTGTGCTTCCACTGGGCCGTGATGAGCCCGCCAAGCAGCCATGACAGCAAGGGCCGCAGGTCCGGGTCGCTGCGGAGCATCAGCAGGCTGCCGACGGCACCGCATAGCGCTGAGACGGCCACGCCCGCGAGGATGAGAGTTGTCAGCGGCAGGCCTTCGGAGCGCCGCGCTACCAGATACGCCACGGACACCGCGGCGATGGCGCCCACAAAGGCGGCTACCGGCAGCAGGCCCGTGCCGACGCCGAAGGCTGTGAGTCCCGCCACGAGCACCACTGTGGCACCCAGTCCGGCGCCCGAGGCGACGCCGATGAGGTATGGGTCGGCCAGCGGGTTGCGGAACAGTCCCTGGTAGGTCGCGCCCGATATCGCCAGCGCGCCGCCTACCAATCCCGCCAGCAGGATGCGCGGCAGCCGGAGTTGCCACAGGATGGTGTCCCAGCTCCGCGGCCAGTCCTGGACGATGTCCACTCCTGGGATGTGCGAGACGAGGATCTGGACGGCGGTCAGGGGCGGGATGCTGGTCGAGCCTAAGCTGACCGCGACGAGCGCAGCCAGCAGGACGACGGCCACGCCCATGGCCAGCCGCCACCAGGGGAACGACCTAGCATGTAGGGCGGCGGGCGTGTCGCCAGGAGCACGCTGCCTCCCTCCGGGCCTCCAGGCCCACGGAAGAGTCAGCCCCCTACTCAGCGGCAGTCTGACCAAGTCGCGCTCCTATGGGAACAGGTCTGGGTAGGCTGCCTTCGCGACGGTCTCGATGCCGTCCACGAACCTCGGCCCAGCCACGCTCAGCGGCTCGTTCTCCAAGGTAATCACCTTACCGTTCTTCACGGCCTCCACCTCCTTGAAGGCTGGGGTACCCACGATGGCCTGTGGGTCGGCCGCGATGATCAGTTCGGGATTGCGCTCCACCACCTGCTCCGGAGTCAGCTGGGCATAGCCTGTGACGTCATGGGCGATGTTCCGCAGCTTCAGCAGGTCGAACACCTCGCCCACCAGCGTGTCGGGCCCGGGCGTCCACAGGCCGCCCACATCTTGGAACACCGACGGCCCCTCGCCCTGGGATGCCAGCTTCGCCCGGATTGCGTCCACACGCTGCTCGAACTTCTTGGCTTCCCGCTCCGCCGCGTCAGGGTTGCCCACGATGCGGCCCCACAGCCGGATGTTGTCCGCGACCCTGGTGAAGTCGTCGTTCAGCGACTCCAGATAGAGCACCTTCAGTCCCGCGTTCGTGAGGCTCTCCAAGGCTGTCGGGAAGAAGACGAAGACCAGGTCGGGCTGGAGCAAGACAATCTTCTCGATGTTGACGTTGAAGGCATCGCCGACCCTGACGATGTCGGCCGCCTCAGGAGGGTAGGTGGCGAAGTCGTGTGTGGCGATGATGCGGCCGCCCTCGCCGATGGCGAACAGTATCTCCAGCACCGCCGAATCGAAGACGGCGATGCGCTTCGGCGCCTTCTCGAACACCACCGGCTGGCTGTTGCTGTCGGTGATGGTGAGCGGGAAGTCGGAGACCGTGACAACAGCAGTGGGGGTCGGTTCCGGTACGGCCGTCGCCGTGCGCGCAGGGGTGGTGGCTGTGGCCACTACCGTGGCGGGCGATTGTTCGCCGCAGGCAACCAGTAGTGGCAACAGGGCGATGAGTAGAACACCGAAAGCAGTGAAACGTTGCATCTGAAACGCCTCCTTCTGCCTTCGAGGGGACAAAAGCTACTCACAACCGTCAAGACAGGAGTTTTCAGACTCGCAGCGGCACAAAAAAGCCCTGCTTCGAGTTCCTAAGCAGGGCCATCAGCTTGCGCTTTTGCCTGAACCTTTCCTCGAAGGCCGTTAGACACAGGCGGGGGAAGTAGATCGGACTCGCCCCGATATGCTCGGAACCTACCGCTGCGGGACAGTGCCGGCGTTTGACCGGCTTCCTCTCCAACCCACCCGATATTCAGTTGTCAGGGCACCCCGCCGCGCTGCGTGGGATGTGGTCAGGATACTAGCCGAGGGGATGTCCCTTGTCAATCAGCACATCCTGATTTCAACGGATATCGGCTTTTTCAGAGCTGAACGTTTTCTAGAAAATGGTATAATGTTAGATAGCGCAATCGACTTTCCAGGGGTGTTTGATGGCCGTCACGAACAACAATCACCACGCCGACGAAGCCTACACCGTCAGCGATATCCAAGTCCTTGGTGGTATGGAGGCCGTCCGGCGCCGGCCTGGCATGTACATCGGTTCCACCGATATCCACGGCCTCCACCATCTCGTCTATGAGATCGTGGACAACAGCGTGGACGAGTTCATGGCCGGATTCGGTGACACGATCGACATCAACATCGACAAAGACGGCTGGGTGTCCGTTGCCGATAACGGACGCGGCATCCCCGCCGAGATACACCCAGCCACGGGCCTGTCCGCCATCGAGACGGTGCTCACCACCCTCCACGCCGGCGGCAAGTTCGGCGGCAAGGCCTACACTGTCAGTGGCGGCCTCCACGGCGTCGGCGCCTCGGTTGTCAATGCCCTGTCCATCACGTTCAAGGTCGAGGTCCGGCGCGACGGCAAGGTCTACACGCAGACGTATGCTCGGGGTGTCCGGACATCTGACCTCAAGGCGGTCAAGGACCCCAATGCCTCCAGCGATACCACGGGCACCAAGGTCTACTTCCTGCCCGACAAGCAGGTGTTCGGCGAGATCAACTACGACTTCAACACCCTCTCCCAGCGGTTCAGGGAGATGGCGTATCTCAACAAAGACCTGCGCATCCGCTTCTCCAGTGACTGGAAGCTCGAACAGGGCGCTGAGACCAAGATGGCCGAGTACCACTTTGAAGGCGGCATCTCCCAGTTCGTCACCGACCTGAACACCGACCGGCAGACCCTCAATACCGAGCCGATCCACATCGAGAAGCAGGTCAACAGCACCATCGTCGAGGCCGCTTTCCAGTACAACGATACCTTCAACGAACTGGTCTTTTCCTTCGCCAACTGTATCAACACCATAGATGGCGGCAGCCACCTCACCGGCTTCCGCTCGGCGCTGACCCGCGTCCTTAACGACTATGGCCGCAAGGCGAAGCTGCTCAAGGACAACGACCCCAACCTGGCCGGCGAGGACACCCGCGAGGGCCTCACCGCCGTGGTGAGCGTCAAGCTCAAGGACCCGCAGTTCGAGGGCCAGACCAAGACCAGGCTCGGCAACCCCGAGATCCGGACGCAGACCGAGACCATTGTGGCCGACGCCTTCATGACCTACCTGGACGAGCACCCCCGCGAGGCCCGTCTCATCATGGAGAAGTGTGTCACCGCCCAGCGGGCCCGCGAGGCCGCCCGCAAGGCGCGCGACCTCATCATCCGCAAGAATGCCATGGAGGGCGGGGCTCTCCCCGGCAAGCTGGCCGACTGCTCCGACCGCGACCCGAAGAACTGCGAGCTGTACCTGGTGGAGGGCGACTCAGCCGGTGGCACCGCCAAGATGGGCCGCGACCGGCACTACCAGGCCATCCTGCCCCTGCGCGGCAAGATCCTCAACGTTGAGAAGGCCCGCGCAGACAAGATGCTCGCCCACGAGGAGATCCGTGCCATCATCGTGGCCGTGGGCGCCGGGCTGGACGAAGAATTCAACCTGGAGAAGCTGCGCTACCACCGCATCATCATCATGACCGATGCCGACGTGGACGGCTCCCATATCCGCACGCTGCTCCTGACCTTCTTCTTCCGTCACATGCGGCCCCTGGTGGACCAGGGCCACCTCCTCATCGCGCAGCCGCCGCTCTACCGCGTGGCCGCGGGGAAAGACGAGCACTGGGCCTATAGCGACCTGGAACGCGAGGGCTACGTGCAGCAGCTCCAGGGCAGGAAGGGCATGACCATCCAGCGCTACAAGGGCCTGGGCGAGATGAACGCCGAGCAACTCTGGGAGACCACCATGAACCCAGAGAACAGGACATTGCTCAAGGTTTCCGTGGACGATGCTGCCGAGGCCGACCGCATGTTCACCTTGCTGATGGGCGACCTGGTGGAGCCGCGCCGCGACTTCATCCAGACCAACGCTCTAGACGTCAAGAATCTCGACGTGTAGTTTCAGACACGCCAGTCGCAAGCCCGCTGGCTTCGGAGTCAGCGGGCTTTGCCGTTGTGAAGCCCACGAGGCCAGAAACGGAGGGCTGGATGGCTCTGTTGGATGACATCCTTGTGCATAATGCGTATTTCGTTGCCGAGCGGCAGCGCCCCATCACCAGGGCGCCAGCCAAGAAGATCGTCCTTTTCACGTGCATGGACACTCGCCTTGTCGAGTTCCTAGAGCCAGCGATGGGTCTTAGGAGGGGCGACGCCAAAATCATCAAAAATGCAGGGACCACTGTCATAGACCCCTACGGCGGCGTGATTCGCAGTCTAGTCGTCGCGGTGTATGGATTAGGGTGCGAGGAGATATACGTCGTAGGCCACCTCGACTGCGGAATGGGACAGCTCGACGACAGAAAACTGGAGCGGAGCATGTTGGAACGTGGTGTACGGCATGAAACCATCGCCAAGCTTGCCCCGAGCCTAGGTGAATGGCTGGGTACATTCCGGGACGCACACGGGAATGTGAAACGGGTTGTGAATCTGTTGAGAGACAACCCGCTTATCCCGCGGGATGTTCCCGTTCATGGGTTGATGTTCGACCCGGTCAGCGGTGGCCTGGAATTACTCGAGCGGGGATATGCTTCTTGAGCTACAGCGTCCCCTCGAGGCTCCTGAAGACCAGGCCGGTGGGCAGCTTGGGGTAGAAGTAGGTGGACTTCGGGGGTAGCCGTTCGCCCCGGCTGACCACCTCGACGAACAGGTCCATCGGCAGCGCCCGCAGCAGCAGTGCAACCTGGCTCTTGCCCTCCGTCACCCGCTCGACGGCCTCGACCGCGTCGTGGACGAACGCGATGGTGGCCGCTTCGCGGTCGGCCCCGAGCGACGGGGTGATGCCCTTCCGGTGGAGGATACGCATCTCAGCACGGTCGAGTGGGGGGCTGCCAAGCTTCGGCATTTCCGACTCCCGCAGCGTGAGCAGGTGCGCCTTCCCCGGCTCCAGCCCGTAGGCCGCCGCCACGACACTGCCGGCCTTGGCCTGGCGCAGGCTGGCTTCCAGCCTGTTGGCGGACGCCTCCGCCGATGACGAGGCCAAGGGAATCTCGCTGACCTCGTACGCTCGCGCCAAGCCACTTCGCAGCGCCGTCATCTCGTCGCGGGTCAGGCCGCCCAGCACCCGATGGTAGGGTTGCACGAGCAGTCCCTGGTCGTCCATGGCGATGAGGCCGATCATCATGAAGTTGGCCGCCGCATCGGGCGGCAGCGGGCCAGACGCCGCCACGAGGTCATCTCGGTATTTCAGCGCGGTCTCGTAGCGGTGGTGGCCGTCGGCGATGAACAGTTGCCGTGCCGCCATTGCGCGCCCGATGCGCTCCAGCACCGTCCTGTCGGCTATCCGCCACAGCCGGTACTCCGCCGTTCCCTCAAGGGCGGCCTCGACCGCCGACTTCGTTTTCTGTGTCTGGGCCAGCGCTTCGGCCACGTCACCGTCACGGTACAGCGCCATGATGGGGCTGAGGTTGGCATGCGCGGCCTTCATCAGCGCCAATCGGTCCGCCTTCGGGCCTGGCCGCGTGTGCTCATGGGGCATCACCACACCCTTCTCGAACGGCTCCAACCCAACAGCCGCCAGCAGCGTCCGCCGCGTGCGTGTCGCGCCACGGTGCTCGAACCGCTCCTCCAGCAGGTACATACTCGGCGCGTCGTCCTGCCGGAGCGTGCCTTCGCGCAGCCAGGCTCTCAACCGCTCCGCCGACGCCTGGTAGCGGCCCGGGTCCGCGGGCTCCCCCGGCTTCAGCTCCCGCAGCTCCAGCGCCACCGCGCTGTAGGGGCTGTGTTCGAGGAACGAACGCTCTTGCTGCACCGAGATGATGTCGTAGGGCGGGCAGAGCACGTGCGATATGCTGCCCGCTTTTGCAGCGTCGTAGCGTATCCCGCTGAACGGCCTGACCTCTGCCATGTGCACCTCGTAGGAGTTCTAGAGTGAGTATATCCACGGCGGAGCGAGCGCGTCTAGGCACAGCTGAGGCGCCGCTTGAGGGCCGTCTGCGGACTGGATAACATTGGCCCTGGTCAGGCAGGGTAAAAAGATGACCAGAGCAGAGCTACAAGAACGGCTGAAGCAGCTGCGCGACGAGCTGAACCAGCACAACTACCTCTACTACGTCCTGAACCAGCCGGAGGTCAGCGACGCGCAGTACGACGCCCTCATGTGGGAGCTACGCGAGCTCGAGACGGCGCACCCCGACCTCGTCACCTCCGACTCGCCCAGCCAGCGCGTCGGCGCCACGCCCGCCGCCGACTTCGCCCAGATCATCCACCGCGCGCCGCTCCTCAGCTTGGCCAACGCCTTCAACGACGACGAGTTCCTGGCCTGGCACAAGCGCGCCACCGACCTCCTCGAACGCTCCCAGTTCGACATGGTCTGCGAGTTGAAATACGACGGCCTGGCGGTTGCCCTCACCTACGAGGACGGCGTCTTCGTCCGCGGCGCCACGCGCGGCGACGGCAGCGTGGGCGAGGACGTGACCGCCAACCTCCGCACCGTCCGCGCCGTGCCGTTGCGGGTCTTGGGCAAGTGTCCACCGCGCTTCGAGGTGCGCGGCGAGGTCGTCTTCCCCAAGGCGGGCTTCAAGAAGCTCAACGAGGAGCGCGCAGCCCAGGGCTTGCCCCTGTACGCCAACCCACGCAACACCGCTGCTGGCTCGCTTCGCCAACTCGACCCGAAGGTCACCGCCTCGCGGCCTCTGGACATCTTCTTCTACAGCATCGGCTGGGCCGACGGCGACGTACCCGCGACTCAGTGGGATACCCTGTCCTTCCTGCGTGGCCTGGGTTTCAAGGTCAACCCCAACAACCGCCTCGTTCCCACACCCGACGAGGCCATTGATTACCACCGGGGCTGGATAGAGAAGGCCGAGGCCCTGGAGTACATCTGCGACGGCACGGTTATCAAGGTCAACCGCCTCGACTACCGGCGCCAGCTCGGCGACGTGGGCCGCGAGCCGCGCTGGGCCATCGCCTACAAGTTCCCGGCGACCCAGCAGGTGACGCGGCTCCTGGACATCCGTGTGAACGTGGGGCGCACGGGCAGCATCAACCCCTACGCCGTCCTGGAGCCGGTCAACATCGCCGGCGCCACGGTGAAGCAGGCTACGCTCCACAACGAGGACCAGATCCGTGCCAAGGACCTGCGCATCGGCGACTGGGTCGTCGTCCAGCGCGCGGGCGAGGTCATCCCCGAGGTGGTCAGAGCCGTTTCCAGCCGCCGTGACGGGGCCGAACGCGCCTGGGAGATGCCCAAGGAGTGTCCCGAGTGCGGCTCGCCCGTCGTCCGCGAGGAGGGTGAGGCGATGTCCTTCTGCGTCAACGCCGCCTGTCCCGCGCAGGTGCGCCGCACCATCGAGCACTTCGTCAGCAGGGGCGCGATGGACATCGAGGGCCTGGGCGAGAAGCAGGTCGCGCTCTTCCTCGAAAAGGGCTTTATCAAGGACGCGGCGGGGGTGTATTTCCTCAAGAAAGAGGACCTCTTGGCCCTGGAGCGGTTCGGCGAGAAGAGCGTGTCCAACCTCCTCGCGGCCATCGAGAAGAGCAAGAGCCAGCCCCTGCCGCGGCTCTTGGTCGCCCTGGGCATCCGGCACGTCGGCTCCGAGAACGCAGAACTTCTGGCGAAGCACTTCCGGAAGATCGAAGACCTTATGGCGGCCAGCGAGGAGCAGTTGATGGCCGCCGAGGGCATCGGGCCAATCATCGCCGAGGCCGTCGCCGCCTACTTCCGCAACGTGTCCAACCGCGGGCTTATCCAGCGCCTGAAAGATGCAGGCGTCCGCATGGAGATGGAGGCGGCGCCGCAAGTGGTGCAGGTCCTGGCCGGAATGAAGTTCGTGGTCACGGGCAGGATGGAGCAGTTCAGCCGCTCCGAGGTCGAGTCGAAGATCAAAGAGCTTGGGGGCTCTGTGAGCGGCATCGTCAGCAAGAAGACCGATTACGTCGTCGCGGGCGCCGACGCGGGCTCCAAGCTTGCAGATGCCCAGCGGCTCGGGGTGACAACCCTGACGGAGCAGGAGTTCTTGGCGCTGGTCGAAGAGCGTGGGAAGAGCGAGTAGTTCCAGAGGGTAGCCATGAAGTTAGTCTTCATACATGGGATGCCGGGCGTAGGCAAGCTCACGGTCGCACGAGAGCTTGGGCGCCAGACGGGCTTCCCTGTATTCCATAACCACCTCGTTGTGGACATGCTGACACCTGTTTTCGAGTTCGGCGGGCAGGCGTTTGTAGAGATGCGCGAGACTGTCTGGATTGAGGTGATGACACGAGCGGCAAATGAGCGGCTACCAGGCCTTATTTTCACGTTTGCTCCTGAGCGCACCGTACGCCCGCAATTCATCGGTCAGTTGGTGGAGGATGTGGAGGATTTGGGTGGGCATGTTTGCTTCGTGGATCTAATCTGTCCTGAGCAGGTGATGGAAGGACGGCTGGGGAATGAGGACCGCCTTAAGTTCGACAAGTTGAGCTCGGCGAAGCGTTACCGAGAGTTGCGAGACATGGGAACCTTCGTGTTCCCTCCTTTGCCGGATTCAGGGCTGCACATTGACACCTCAAAGTTGAGTCCGGACGATTCTGCACAAAGAATCATCCAACATTTTGGCCTGCCGAAACGGACTGCTTAGGACACTGCCATCTACGTCTCCCGTCTCACGCTCACCAACTTCCGCAATTACGAGCGCCTGGACGCCGAGTTCAAACCCGGCCTTGTGCTGCTGCACGGCGACAACGGCCAGGGAAAGAGCAACCTGCTGGAGGCGCTCTATCTCCTCGCCGTGCCCAAGTCGCAACGCGCTGAGCACGACCGTGACGTATTGAGCTGGTCGCATTCCGCAGATGCGCAGGCGCACACGCAGGTCGCCGCCACCGTCCACCGCGACGGCGAGCAGCAGCGCGTCCAGATAGACCTGATTGCCTCGCTGTCCGCGTCCGCCTCCCGGTCGCAGGACATCCTTCCCGCATCCGAGGAGCCGTCTGAAGCCAAGCGCGAGGGCCCGGCCATCCAGAAGTTCATCCGCGTCAACGGCGCGCCGCGCAGAGCCGCCGAGCTGATCGGCGAGTTCAACGCCGTCATGTTCTCCGCCCAGGACATGGACATCGTGTACGGGCCGCCGCCGGTGCGCCGTCGCTATCTCGATGTCCTTCTCTCACAGCAGGACCGCGCCTACCTGCGGACGCTCCAGCGCTTCCAGCGCGTGCTAGCCCAGCGCAACCGGCTGCTCAAGCGCATCCGCGAAAGGCAGTCCAAGTCGGCAGAGCTCGACCCGTGGGACGAGAAGCTGGCCGCCGACGGGAGTGGCATCATGGCGCGGCGTCAAGGCGCCCTGCGCGATCTGTCCGCCGCATCCAGGACGCTCTACGCGGAGCTGGCGGCCTCCGGCGAAGAGGTGGGACTGGAGTATCTTCCGGGCGTCTCGTCCGGCGTATTGGAAGCCGATGCTCAGGCCGTCCATACCCGTTTGCGCCAATCTCTCACACGGGGCCGCGACCGCGAGATTGCCCAGGGGTTCACCCTGTCCGGCCCGCACCGCGACGACTTCCGTGTCCTCATCGGAGGCCAGGACGCCGCCCGCTACGGCTCGCGCGGCCAGGCGCGCACCGCCGTCCTCGCCCTCAAGCTGGCCGAGGCGCAGTACCTGTCCGACCAGCGCGGCCAGTCTCCAGTCCTCCTCCTCGACGATGTGCTCTCCGAGCTGGACGCCGCGCGCCGTCGGAAGGTGCTGGACAAGGCCGAGGCCTACGACCAGGCATTCGTCACCACCGCCGAGCTGGGCCTGGTAGACGCTAACCGCCTGGCGAGGGCGGCCTGTTTTGTGGTCAGAAACGGTATCCTTAAGCCGAGTGCCGCGCCTGTTTAGGAGCCACGTTGGAAGCAGAGATCTCGTCCGCCGTTGACCAGGCCGGGAGGCTCGTCGCCGAGTCCACCTACGTCGTCGCGCTCTGTGGGGCGGGCGTATCCGTGGATAGCGGCGTGCCGACGTTCCGCGGCCCCGACGGCCTCTGGACGCGCTTGGGCCAGCCCAGCACCCACAGCTATCAGGTCTTCCTCGCCGACCCCGCCGCTTGGTGGAGGCAGTACCTTTCCCGCGACGCCGACCCGGCCCGCGCAGAGCTACGCGACGCCATCGCCCGCGCGCAACCCAATCCCGCGCACCATGCCCTGGTGGACCTGGAGCGCATGGGCGTCCTTCGCCACACCATCACCCAGAACGTGGACGGCCTCCACCGCAAGGCAGGTTCCGCGAGTCTGATCGAGATGCACGGCAACCGAACGATGAACCGCTGTATCTCTTGCGAAGCGCGCTGGCCCCGGGAGGAGACGGTCATAGGCGACTACCTGCCGACCTGCCCGTTCTGTGCCGGCCTGGTGAAGAGCGATACGGTCATGTTCGGCGAGCCTGTCCCCAGGGGCGTCCTGGCCCGCTGCCGGGAGGAAGTAGAGCGCAGCGACTGTATGCTGCTCGTCGGCACATCGGCGACGGTCATGCCCGCAGCCATGTTCCCAGAGAACGTCGAGGCGCGCGGCGGCATCCTCATCGAGATCAATCCTGAGCCGACGGTGCTGTCCGACCGCGCCGACGTCGTGCTGCGCGCGTCTGCTGGTGTCGCCACGCCGGCCCTGGCCCGCCGCCTCCGCGAGCTACTGGGCCGTTAGACCACCGTCCACGACCAGTTCGGCGCCCGTCATGTACGACGATTCGTCCGAGGCCAGGAACAGCACCGCATAGGCGATGTCCTGCGGCGTGGCGAAGCGGCCCAACGGCACCTCGGCGCCCCGTCCGCGGCGCAGCTCCGAGTCGGGGTACACCTGCGCCAGCATCTCCGTATCGGCAGGGCCTGGATGGACCGAGTTAGCCCGTATCCCGTCCTTGGCGAACTGGAGTGCCGTGGACTTGGTGAACACGTGCACCGCAGCCTTCGAAGGGTTGTAGGCGGCCGAGAGGCGGCTGCCCAGCATCGCCGCCGTGGACGAGATGTTGACGATGGAGCCGCCTCCGCTGGCGCGCATCGCGGGCACCGCGGCCCGCGTCCCCAAGAAAACGCCCTTCGCGTTCACCGCCATCACCGCATCCCAGTCCTCTGAGGCCGCCTTCTCGATGGTGTCGCGCCGGTAGATGCCCGCGTTGTTCACCAATATGTGCAGGTGACCGAAGTGCTTCACTATCTCGTCAACAGTACGCTTCCACCCGGATTCGCTCGTCACGTCGAGCCGGACGAACATGGCCTGACTGCCGGAGCGGCTGATGTCGTCAGCGAGACGTCGCCCGACCTCCTCGGCTACGTCGGCGACGGCCACCCGTGCACCCGCGGCGGCCAGGAGCCGTGCCTGTGCGGAGCCCAAGCCGCCGGCCGCGCCGGTGACGAGCGCTACCTTGCCCGCGAGCCTCATCTGCGTTTCGCGGCGGTGGGGGAGGGCAGCGTTTCGTTGAGGCTGCCTGAGCGGAACCCGTCCAGGTCGAGCGATACGTAGGCATAGCCGAGCGACCGCAAGTGGGCGGCCACCTTCGCCCGCATCTCCGGCTCCACCAAGCGCGGCAACTCTGCCGCATCCAGCTCGATGCGCGCCACCGTGCCGTGGTGCCGCACGCGTACCTGGCGGAAGCCCATGCCCCGCAAGAACTCCTCGGCCTGCCCGATGCGCTCCAGCGCCTCAAGAGATACTGGCGTCCCGTAGGGGATGCGCGACGACAGGCACGGCTGGGCCGGCTTGTCCCACGTCGGCAGCCCCATCTCCTTCGAAAGCTCTCGGATTTCGGCCTTGGTCATGCCTACCTCCACCAACGGGCTGCGGACGTTGTGCTCGCGCGCGGCCTTGAGGCCTGGACGGAAATCGCCGAGGTCGTCTACGTTCGTGCCGCTGGCGACCCAGGCGTACCCCTCGCCAGCGGCGATGCGCTGTAGATGCGTGTACAGCTCGTCTTTGCAGAAGTAGCAGCGCGTGGGCCCGTTGGCGACGTACTCCCTCCGCTCCATCTCATGCGTCTGGATGACGCGGTGGCGCAGGCCAAGCTGCTCTGCGAGCGCGACGGCCTCCTGCAGTTCTGACGGCGCCAGGCTTGGTGAGTTGGCCGTCACGGCCACGGACCTACCGCCCAGGACGTCATTGGTCACTGCGGCTAGGAAGGCGCTGTCTGCTCCGCCCGAATAGGCCACGACCACCGAGCCCATCTCGCGCAGCACAGCCCGCAAAGCGGCAAGTTTCATGTCTGTATCGCGGAGCGGGATGATTCGCCTCCCCCAAGCCGGTTTGCTCATTATACGGGAAGGGCTGTTCGGAAGTAGGGTAGTCTGGTCATACCAATGGTATGGTAGGATGCCTTACAGGGGGTGCTCTCATGAAGCAGGGGAATGTGGCCAAGGTTACCGTGAGTCTTCCACGTAGGCTCCTCGTGTTTGCCGATCGGCTGGCTAAAGAGCATTCGACAAGCCGAAGTGGTGTCATCGCAGAGCTTCTTGAAAAAGAGGAGGCAGAGCGGCTCAACGCCCTGATGGCCGAAGGGTACCTGGAGATGGCCGAGGAGAACCTGCGAGAGGCTGAGGAAGCGCTGAACCTCACGCGGGAGGTAGTGCTGCGAGATGGTTAGGCGTGGTGAGATTTATCTTGTTGAATGGTCTCCCGGGCGTGGCTCTGAACAGACAGGCATCCGGCCCGCGCTTGTTGTCCAGAACGACGTGGGAAACCAGAACAGTCCGACGACCATCGTAGCCGCCGTTTCTACGCAGCGACGCAAGGCATATCCCTTCCAGGTGCTTATCGGGTCGAGGGACAGCGGCCTGCCCCAGGACAGCATCGTGAAGTGCGAGCAGCTTCAGACGATAGACCAGTCGTGGCTTGGCCGTCGCATTGGCACCCTGAGCACCGACAGGATGCGTCAGGTGGACATAGCTCTGCGTCGCAGTCTAGCTTTGTAGCGGCCGTCTTACCTTATCTCCTCCTCGGACACGAACCGGTCGAGGACGTTCTTCGTGATCCGCGACACGTTGTTGTCGTAGTTGTTGTGGGAGAGGCTGCCGCACCATGAGATGGAACCGACGGAGAAGACGCCGCCGCCCTTCGGTCCCTCGAAATAGGTGAGGTCGCCGCGGACCAGCGGGTTGATGGTGCCGCCGTGCGAGCCGTCCATGTACAGCACCTCCTCGATGACGTGCTGATAGACGTCGGAGAACCCCGTGGTGGTCGCCATGACGAGGGCGTGCGGTGGCGTGCCTAGTTCCACGTCCGCGCGGTCCACCTCGAACCCGCCTGCACCGCCTTGGACGAGACCGAAGTCACCGATGGGCTCGTCTTTGCCGACCCCCTTGAAGATGAACTTGGCCCTGGGGTCCTGGCTCTCCTTCGACTGCTTGTAGGGCAGGCTATAGTCGAAGCCTTGGGACGTGAAGCCGACGCCCACCAGCTTCTGTGGCGGCCGGCCCCGGAAACGCCACAGTCCGCCTAGCTCGCCGGTCGTGGCGTGGTAGTACTCGCCCGGCTCTGCCTCCCACGCTTCGGTACCACGCCAGCGCCGCACCTCGACGCAGTGCGGGCTTTCGGGCGCGAACGACGTGACCCAGTAATAGCCGTTGCCGCCCAGGTACATGTGCCTGCCGCCGTCCGCGAGGTACGCCTCCAGCGAATCCAGCATCTGGCCCGACCAGTACTCAGGGTGGGAGCCCGTCAGCACGGCATGGTAGGGCTTGAGCAGCTTGGCGCCCTCCAGTTGCAGGTCTTCGTCCGTGGCCACGTCGTAGTTGTAGCCCATCTCGTCCAGCCAGTCCACCAGGTGCAGGTCGGCGTTGAACTGGTGCGGGCACCCTTTGCCTAACCAGAGCAGGGGAGAGACGTACTTGGGCCGCATGTTCAGGATGGGCCGCAGCCGCGACGAGTACGACACGCCGCTGCCGTCGGTGTGACGGTCGTAAAGGCTGTTCAGTTTGTTGTTCACGATGTACTTGTCCGGCTCCGTGACGGGGTATTCGAACTTCCACGGATGGCCGGTGACCCGCTCACCCAACTCCTTGAGGCGCGAGTCCTTGAACACGTGGATGTTGGCGTAGGCCATGTAGCTGGCGGTGGGCACGAGGAACAGGACAGGGGCAGTAGCGGTGCCCTTGGGCGGCCGGACGAAGAAGGGGACGTAGTCCTCGCCACCCGCCGTCGTCAGCTTTGCCGCATACACGCCGCTTTTGAGGTCCTTCGGCACGGTCAGCTCGAAGCCCACGTCCCAGCCCGCGTCGTCTAGGTCGTCGTCGTGAAAATAGATGGCCCCGTACTGCTCCGGCGCGTGCTTGTAGTTCGGCTCCTCGCCGCTCCAGTTGTGTCCGGTCATCGCCTTGCACGGCCTGTTCACCGTCTTGCCGTTGAGGCGGCTGGACGCCGCGTTGCGTATCTGGTCGTTGGAGAAGTCCCTGGCGAAGTTCCAGGCAGCGACGACCTCTGGGTCAACCTCGCTGGCCTTGGTTCCCTTCTGCAGCCGCTCGATCTCCTGGCGGCTGAGGGCGCGGGCGAAGACGGCCGGTGCCTCGATCTTGCCGTTGTAGCACCCGCCCACCATCTGCCTGTCGCCCTCCGTGCCCTCGCTCCAGGCCGCCATCAGGAACGGCTCGGCGTTCTGTGCTGCCTTCGCGGCGCCCGTCGGCTTCTGGACGGCGGCCCGGCTGGCGTCGCGCGGCCACATGCTGTTGGGAAGCTGATAGAGCGATACCTCGCCCGAGGCCGCATCGTACGATGCGGCGACGAAGTACCACGCCTTTGGGCGCATCGGCGCGCCGGTACTGACCTTCGCCACCTTGTCACCGCCGCTTCCGAGCCACAGCCCAAGCCCGCCGTCGGCATCCACCACTAAGGCATATCCCTTGCCGCCTTTCGCCGACCACTTCGTCAACAGGCCCTGGGCCCGCAGCATGGGGGTCGTTGGATAGACCCAGGCCGCCAGCGTGAAGCTTCCATCCAGCCGCAGCGCCTTGTTGTCTTTGATAGCCACATAAGAGCCGCTGTGGATCTTCTGCACTTTGCCGGGATACGACCCGTCAATCGCAGATCGGATGGCCTTCTCCTTCACACCTGGGCCATCGGGGTTGATGTCACCGTGGATGAGCTTCGTGAGCTGCGCCTTATAAGTTGGCTGCTCACAGCTGACCATGAACCGGACCTTGTCCCCCGGCTGAGCACTGATTTTGTCTGCATAGCCTACGATTTTCATTTGTGCGTCTTTTCACACCTCCTGCGTGGCGAGATATTACCATCGGCCAGGAGTCGTATCAACGAATGTTGTCGGGATATACTGCTGGCATGAGGTGTCAGCCATAGACGAGAAGCGCCTGCGCGACCTGCTTGAAGCCGTCAGGAGGGGTAGAGTGGGCCTGGACGAAGCGATGTCCAGGTTGGGCACACTACCCTTTGAGGACTTGGGCTTTGCCAAGGTGGACCACCACCGTGGCGTTCGGAAGGGGTTCCCCGAGGTGGTCTTCGGCGCTGGCAAGACGCCGGAGCAGGTCGCCTCGCTGGCGGTGGCGCTCCTGAAGAAGTCGGACCGCCTCCTGGTCACCAGGGCCAGCGAGGCAGCCTTCGATGCCGTGCGCGAGGTGGCTCCCGATGCCACCTACGAGTCGGTGGCGCGCGCCATCGCCGTGGACCGCCGCGCCCGCCCGAAGAAGCTACCCGGCGTAACCGTGGTCTGCGCCGGCACCGCTGACCTCCCCGTCGCGTTGGAGGCGTGCATCACCGCCGAGATGATGGACTGCCGGGTGGAGCGTTTCTTCGATGTCGGCGTCGCTGGACTCCACCGCCTTCTGGAGCACGTGGCAGAGCTGCGACGAGCCAACGTCGTCGTTGCCGTCGCGGGGATGGACGGCGTCCTCCCCTCCGTCGTCGGCGGCCTGGTGAGCGCGCCCGTCATCGCCGTGCCCACCAGTGTCGGCTACGGCGCCAGTTTCCAGGGCCTTGCCGCGCTGCTCACGATGCTCAATTCTTGCGCGCCTGGTGTTGGCGTCGTGAACATAGACAACGGCTTCGGTGCCGGCTACCTCGCCGCCCGCATCAACCACGCGATTGGCCGGAAGGCTCCCCACTCGTGAACAAGAATACACGGCTTCGTAGGGCCGTCCGTGGGCAAAAAAGGGATTCCTGTTTGCCTGTTTCAACTCTATGTGAAACAGGCAAACAGGAATCCAGAGAAGATAAGCGACTGCTCCTAGAAGTGATTTGGCCATACTAATCTAGCGATACCTCTGGGGTGGGGCTATAATCCTCGGGCAGCGGCGACTGTCGCAAGTACCCGCCCTTCAGCGGCAAACCCTGAGAGGTGAACATGCCGAAGCGCATCGTCGGCAGCGGCAAGCACACCTACGAGGTCGTCAGCCCGTTCGGGAAGCTGCCCGAGGACATGCGTCTCGGGGCATGCAGCGCCGTCGCCGTGGACTCGAAGGACAGGGTGTACGTCCTCCAGCGCCAGGACCCGCCGGTGCTGGTCTTCGACACCAGCGGCAATCTCCTCTCGAACTGGGGGACGGGCCTCATCACCGAGGGCCATGGCATCTACATCAGCCCCCAAGACCACGTCTTCTTCACCGACAAGGACGGCCACGAAGTCCTCAAATGCACCACCGAGGGGAAGGTGCTCATCCGGCTGGGCAAACGCGACCACCCCTCCTTCCAGGCGCCCTTCAGCCATCCAGCGGACGTGGCTGTGTCCAAGTCAGGAGACATTTTCGTCGCCGACGGCTATGGCAACTCCAATGTCCACCGCTTCTCCGCCGACGGCAAGCATCGGATGTCATGGGGCGTACCCGGCGCCAAGCCCGGCGAGTTCACCACGCCCCACGGCATCTGGGTGGATAGCCGCGATAGGGTCATCGTCGCCGACCGCGAGAACAACCGACTCCAGCTCTTCAGCGTCGAGGGCGACCTGCTCGGCATCTGGACGGACTTCTTCCACCCCATGGACCTCTATCTCGACGCCGAAGGCATGGTGTATGTGACCGACCAGATACCCCGGCTCTCGGTGCTCACACCCGACGGCAAATTGGTGGCCCGTTTCCTACACCGCGCCCACGGCACCTGGGGCGACTCGAAGGGCAGTCTCTACTCAGCCTGGCCTGGCAACCCAATCATGAAGCTGGCCAGGGTCGGTTCATAGCGAGAAGGCGAGAGGTTTTGGTTCATGAAGATCACCGATGTCACAGCAACATTGCTTACCTACCAGATCCCGCCCGAGCGCCAGTGGCGCACCGACCTGGGCGTGGCGAAGAAGACCGACAACGTCATCGTCGAGGTCGAGACCGACGAGGGTATCACCGGCATCGGCTGCGGCCAGGGCCATGCCGAAGTCCTCAAGGCGACGGTCGAGGGCCAGCTCAAGCCCGCCCTGCTGGGTGAAGACCCCACGTACACCGAGCGGTTGTGGGAGAAGATGTACAGCGGCTCGCGCTACCAGCCGAGCCTCGACCGCGGCTACAGCCAGCCCGGCCACAGCCGCCGTGGCGACACCCTCGCCGCCATCGCGGGCGTGGACATCGCCCTCTGGGACATCCACGGCAAGGTCCTCAACCAGCCCGTGTACAAGCTGCTCGGCGCCGCCCGCGACCGCGTCCGAGCCTACGCCAGCGGCGGCTGGGCGCCCGGCGACCAGGCCGAAACCGAGCTTGGGGGCTACGCCGCCAAGGGGTTCACCGCGGTCAAGATGCGCGCTGAGGGCCGCGACGGCTTCTCCTTCGAGAAATCCATCCGCCGCATCAAGGCCGCCCGGCGCGGCATCGGCCCCGACGTGGAGCTCATGGTGGACGCACACGGCTCCCTCGATGTCACCACTGCCATCCGCCTGGCCAAGATGATGGAGGAGCACAACGTCGCCTGGTTCGAGGAGCCAGTCTCCCCCGACAACCACGCCGGCCAGGCCGAGGTCCGCCGCGCCACCTCCGTCCCCATTGCCTCCGGCGAGAGCGAGTACACCCGCTTCGACTACGTTGACCTCTTCGAGAAGCAGGCCGTGGACATCATCCAGCCCGACATCGCCATCGCGGGCGGCTTCACCGAACTCCGCCGCATTGCCATGCTCGGCCACGCCCGTGGCATCCGCTTCGCGCCCCACGTCTGGTCATCCGGCGTCCTGTTCGCCGCCAGCATCCACATCGCCATGTCGGCGCCTAACTGCCACCTCTTCGAGGTCTCCCAGGGCACCGTGCCCCTCATCTGGGAGATGTTCGAGGAGCCGTTCGACATCAGGGACGGCTACGTGTATGCCCCGAACCGTCCCGGCCTTGGCTTCACTCTTCGCAAAGACCTCAAGAAGCGCTTCCCCTACGTCCCCGGCCCGAACTACGTGTACTAGGTGTGCCGGGTAAGGTGGAGGTTGCGCCTATGTCCCATCGCACCTAAGATGGGCACGTAAGCCATGCCTGACCCCAAGTACGAGTTCACCGCCGTCTCCCGGCTCGACGCCGAAGCCATCGGCCAGCCAGGTAAGCGCACATTCCGCATCCTGGTGGACAGCGGCTCAAGCACAGCCGTCATCTGGTTGGAGAAAGACCAGCTCTTCCAGCTTGCCTTGGCCGTCCACCAGCTCGCCGCCACCACCGAGGAGAGCGAGGACTCTCAGCCGGGCGAGCCGCCCACCGAGAACGAAGCGCCGCCCAGGACGCGCCTGGAGTTCAAGGCGGGCCGCATCGTCCTGCGCCACGACGGCGCCCGCTCGCTGTTTCTCGTGGATGCCCATGAGGAGGAAGAGGCGGAAAACGAAACAGCTCCGGCCCTCATCAGGTTCTGGAGCCCCCGTGCCCTCATGGAGGTGTTCGCCGAGGAGGCTCTGAAGGTCTGCGCCGCGGGAAGGCCGCTATGTCCACTATGCGGAGGCCCCATCGATCCGGAGGGGCACAAGTGCCCGCGCACCAACGGCCATTTCCAGTTAACCGGTGTACCCAAGGCGTGAGGCAGGCCAGTGTGTGCGAAGGGCGCTGACCCGGCACCGGTCCGCGAGCCACAGGACGCCGAGCCCGTACCGGTCTCCTTGCCCGAAGACGAGGCGCTCCCCATCCTTCGCGACGCCGAGGTCATCGGCGGGCGCCGGATGCTCTACGGCTCCAACTACACCTTCCTCCTCGGCCTCGATGCCGGCGCAGGTAAGTACCTTCGCGCCATCTACAAGCCCCGCGACGGCGAGCGGCCGCTATACGACTTCCCCAGCGGCACCCTGTACAAACGCGAGTACGCTGCCTTCCTGGTCAGCCGCGCCCTCGGCTGGCCCGACGTGCCGCTGACCCTTCTGCGCGAGGGGCCGCACGGCGTCGGCGTTTTCCAACTCTTCGTCGAACACGACCCTCAGGTCACCTACTTCGACTTAGTGGGTCAGCACGAAGAGACCCTGCTCGGTTTCGCCGTCTTCGATATCTTGGTGAACAATGCGGACCGTAAGGGAGGCCACTGCCTGTTGGGGCCTGACGGGCGCATCTGGAGCATCGACCACGGCCTCACCTTCCACACCGTCTTCAAGGTGCGGTCGGTGATGATGGAGTTCTGGGGCGCCCAGGTCCCGCAGCAGTTGGTGAACGACTTGAACGCCCTACGGCCCAGCCTTTTGCAGAGCGCGCCGCTTCACAAAGAGCTAAGCGAGTTACTCGCACCGCGCGAGATTGAGCTGCTATGCACCCGACTCGATGCCCTGGTCCAAGATGGAACAATCCCCGTTCTCGACCCGTCCCGCAACATCCCCTGGCCCTTGGTCTAGGGCGCTACAGCCACTTCTGCCTTGCCCTGAGGTTCCGCGTCAGAACGTCCACGACGCCCGTGCTGCCGAAGGCCATCGGCCGCGACCACTCGCGCAGCGCCTTGTTCGTCGCCTTTTCGGAGCCCCACTCAGCCACGAAGCCGTCCAATGGCCTCCACTCGATGTCTCTCAGCATCCCCAACCTCTTGCGCCGCACCGCCACGGCGGCTTGGCCGCCCGCCTCCCGTACCAGCAGCGCGCCTGCCGCCACGTCCCACACGCTCGGCCCCACCGTCACCGTGTACTGCAGCACGGCCATCGCCGTCAGCGCCAACTCGTAGGCGACACTGCCTGTGCTCCGCACCTCGCCGATCTTATCCTTCATCTCGTCGCCCAGCGTGAAGCGGCGGCGTGCGCCCGGCGGCAGTCCTGAAAGCCGGTTCGTCTTCGGCCCATCCAGTTGCAACTCGCCGAGCTTCCGCCCGTCGACGTATGTGCCGACACCCTTGCGTCCATGCACGACCACGCCCTTCTCGGTGCCGGGCCACGGGACGAAGATAGCCCCGGCGACCGGCCTGCCCTGGTGCAGCACCCCGATGGACGAGGCGTAGACCGGCAGCCCGGCCACGAAGTTCTTCGTCCCGTCCAGCGGGTCCAGCACCCAGGTGAACTCCCGCACCCGCTCGTCGTTAGCCTTGTCCTCCTCGCCCACGATGCCATGGTCGGGAAAGCTGCGCGTGATCTCGCCGCGCAGGAACTCCTGGCACTCCTTGTCCGCCGCGCTCACGGGGTCTGTCCCCTTCTTATCCTTGTACTCCACCGAGAGCGCCATCCCGAAGCGCCGCGCCAGCAGCGCGCCCGCGCCACGCGCCATCTCAGCGGCCCGCGCCTCGATACGCTGCAGCAAGTCGGCGTCCGGCGGCTCGTCCATCCGCATCTGCTGTGTCATACCTACCTGCAGTCTATGCGCCGTTCTCTTCCAGGTCAACGAAGCCTGATTTACGTCGCCGAGAGGCAGGTTCTAGTTTCCACTACGGCTGGCCCGCTGTACAATGGACAACTGTGCGCCCGAAAGGGCAGGAGGCTCTGTTCCCGTGTTCATCAGTCGCAAGAAAGTCGCGGTCGTCCAGTTGTTTGGCACCCTGGGTGGCGGCATCAAGTCCCAGGCCTACGACCGCATCTTCACCACGGTCATGCGCGACCGGGGCATCCGCGCGCTGGTGCTGGACGTGGACTCGCCCGGCGGCTCGGCGTCCGCATCCGACTACTTCTACCGCAAGGTCGCCAGGGTCGCGGAGCGCAAGCCCGTCGTCGCCAGTATCCGTGGCGTCGGCGCGTCCGGCGCCTACCTCGTCTGCTGCGCCGCCGACCGCATCCTCGCCACCCACGGCGCCGTCGTCGGCTCCATCGGCGTCATCTCCATCCGCCCCGTCATCGAGGGGCTGCTGGACAAGCTGGGCATCGCTGTCAACGTCAACAAGAGCGGAGCATTCAAGGACATGGGCTCCTTCTGGCGCAAGCCGACAGCCGAGGAGGACAAGCGCCTCCAGGCCTTCATAGACGACTACTACCAGGTCTTCGTCTCCACCATCGCCAAGGCGCGGCGGCTGGACGAGGCCAAGGCACGCGACCTAGCCACCGGCGAGATCTTCTGGGCGCCCAAGGCCAAGGACTTGGGCCTGATAGACGGCCTCGGCGAGCTCGACCAGGCCATAGACATGGCGGCGGAGGCGGCCAGGATACCCAGGCGCGTCGTGCAACTGGCGCCGCGCCGTGGCTGGAGGGACCGTTTCTTCTCACCCTTCGCCGAGTCGCTGGTGGAGTCCGTGTCGTCTGAGATCGAGCGGCGCATCTGGCTCAACTCGTTGCGGTACTAGAGGTCGAACAGGTTCACAATCGCGGCTAGCGTCCCAGACCCTGGCAGCAGGGTAGGGCGCAGCCGCCACCGGAGCGTTATCGTTGGCTGACACAACCAAAGAGGCGGCCCAACCAGCCGCTCAGCCCGCTGCGTCGCACCAGCGGCCCGGTGGCGGCCCCCACTTCCGCATCCACACCTTCGACGTCTTCCGCCTGCGCGACTTCCGCCTGCTGTGGGCCGCCAGCATCGGCTCCAGCGGCGGCCTCTTCATGCAGCAGGTTGTCATCGGCTTCCTGGCGTACGAGATAACCGGGTCCGCCTTCCTCACCAGCCTCGCCATCGGCGCCGACACCCTGCCCATGCTCCTCGGCGGCCCCATCGGCGGCCTGCTCGTGGACACCATGGACCGCCGCAAGCTCGTTGCCCTCGCCTTCGCCTACCAGGGCGTGCTGGCGCTGGGCTTCGGCGTCCTCATCTACTTCGACATGGTGAACACCTGGGTGCTCTTCGCGTTCGTCATCGCCATGGGCGTCTCGTGGATCGTCATAGACCCCGGGCGCAACGCCCTCATCGCCCAGATCGTCCACCGCGCCAGTATGGTGAACGCATTCGCGGTGATGTCCATCGCCTTCGGGATAACCCGCCTGGCTGCCCCCGCCGTCGCAGGCGTCGTCGTGGACCTGGGTTTCGGCAAGTTCACCGGACCGGTCATCGCCCTGGGCGTGCAGGCGGTCTTGCAACTGGCCGCCTCAGGCGTCGGCTTCTCCGTCCAGGCCGAGCGCCACGCCGCCGCCGGACGCAGGCTCGGCCACGCCTTCGCCGACATCGGCGAGGCGTTCCGCTACGTGTTCAAGGAGAGGCTCATCGTGGGCCTCCTGGCCCTGATGGCCCTGATAGCGCTGTTCGTCATGCCCTTCCTGGCGGGGCTGCTCCCCGTCATGGCCGTTGAGGTCTTCGAGGTCGGCCCCGGCGGACTCGGCGTCCTGTTCTCCGCCATCGGCGCGGGCGCCCTCGTCGGCAACATCGTCCTCGCCGCCATCGGCAACCCCCACGACAAGGGGCGTCTCCTCGGCGTCACCACCATCCTCACCGTCGGCTTCATGGTCCTCCTCGGCCTCAACCGCTCCTTCGGCTTTGCCATCCCCATCATCCTCGCCCTCAGCGCCTCGTTCATGGGGTTGCTGACCCTCATCAACGCCTCCATCCAGTCCGCGGTCAAGGACGAGATGCGCGGCCGCATGGGCGGGCTCATCCTCGTCACCTGGGGCATCTCCCCCGTCGGCTACATCCTCTCCGGCGTCCTCGCCCAGGAGCTCGACGCCCCCACCGCCATCCTCCTGGCCGCCGCCGCCACCGCCTTCTTCGTTATCCTCCTCTTCGTCCGCTTCCGCACGCTACGCCACTTGGAGTAGGACACGTGAGACTTCCTCCCACCACGGCGAGTCTTGACACCTGAGAATTACAGAGTTACACGGAGGCAGTCTAATTATCTTCGTGGGGGTTCATATGACTCCTGTGAGAAGAGTTGACGATGCAGTGATGGAATTCCTCAAGAAAAGGGCTGTGGAACTCGGACTGGTGTTCAATACCCAAAATGCCGTAGTTAGGAAACTCTTGTTGCCACAGGTGGATGAGGAAGAAATGCAGACCACAAGAACTATTCCTGAAGCAAGGGAGAGGGAGCGGCGCGTGGAGGGCAAGCGAGTTCCTCACAGCGATAATCCGAATGTTCAGCGTCTTCTAGACAGTCTATTGCCCGACATCCTTAGACTTTCGACCAATGGTCTGACCTCTTGTCCTGCGATCCAGCGGTGGGTAGCCACACCAAATGTCGTTGCGATTCGGGTTCAAGATGCCAGAGCAGGCAATCTGGCAGTCCATGTATATGGCGAACCTGATGACTCAAAGATCTGGAATTGAGTGTGCTCTTGAGGCCTGACCGAGCTAGCTATTCTCGTTTCAACTTTGAAAAACCTGAACAGTCTCACTCGGCGTCACAGATTATTCGCAGAGCCCATCAACTTAGAGAGAGCCGTCATCGCCAGTCATGAGGGCCCCTGAATCAGCCATTGGAGGTGGAGCTTACTCCCTCCTTCGCCTGCTGCCACAGGGCTTCCTTCTCCGCCATCGGCATCTCCGAGATCGTCCGGCCCTGGTCGGCGGCGGCGCGCTCCATGTGGGTGAAGCGGTCGTGGAACCGCGCGTTGGCCTTCCGCAGCGCGCCCTCGGCATCCACCTTGTGCCACCGGCACAGGTTCACCAGCGTGAACAGCAGGTCGCCTAGCTCCGCCTCCCGCTCCTCGTCCGTCCTGGCCACCTTGAGCTCGGCCGCCTCCTCGGCCACCTTGTCCGCCAGGCCGTCCACGTGCTCCCAGTCGAATCCCACCCGCGCGGCCCGCACCTGCACCGCCTGCGCGTACGCCAGCGCGGGCATCGCCCTCGGCACCCCGTCCAGCGCCGACTGGCGCGACCCCTTCCGCTCCCGCCGCTTCAGCTCCTCCCAGTTCGCCTCCACCTGCGCGGCGCTGGACGCGTCCGCCGTCCCGAACACGTGCGGGTGCCGCCGCACCAGCTTCTCGTTGAGCTGCCGGAACACCTCCTCTGCGGTGAACTCCCGCCGCTCCGCCGCGATGGCCACCTGGAACGCCAGGTGGAGCAGCACGTCGCCCAGCTCCTCGGTCAGCGCCCTGGGGTCGCTCCGGTCTATCGCCTCCACCACCTCATAGGTCTCCTCCAGGAACTGGCGCTTGAGCGAGTCCCGCGTCTGCTCCCTGTCCCACGGGCAGCCCTTCGGCCCCCGCAGGAACGCCACCATCTCCACCAGCCCATCGAAGCTGCCCGGATATGCTCGTTGCTCGCTTGTCATCGTTGCTCCTCTACTTGCTCCTGTGGAAGCGCCTCATCCTGTCTCCAAATGACAGACCATTACCGTTTTCCTCCCCCTGACGGGAGAGGATTGAGGTGGGGGTGAAGCGTCTCTTTGGTAGACACGTCTCACCCCCATCCTGCACCTTCCCCCCTCGAAGGGGGAAGGGAAGGGTTACCCAACCCCGTCCCCAACTCCCCATGTGTTACCATCCTCCCATGCGGCTGGCAAGAGTCGCCATGGCGGCGCTGTTCGTCCTGGTCATCCCCATCTTCCTCATCACGTCCAACGTGCGCTGGGTCATCAACGCCCCGTTCCTTTACACCTACGGCTTCGACCGCTACGACATCCCCGACCGCACCGGCATCGAGCGCGGCGAGCTGCTTAAGGCGGGCCGCCAGCTTCGGGACTACCTCAACAATGGCGAGGAGTTCGTGGACGTCCGCGTCTCCGTCGGCGGCGTTACCCGCAGCATCTACGGCGAGCGCGAAGTGCTCCACATGCGCGACGTCAAGGGCCTCGTCCAGGGCGTGTACTGGATACACGCCGCCACCGCAGCCTTCATCGGCCTGTTCATCGTCGCGGGCCTCGTCCACGCCCGTCGCAAGTTCCTGCCCCACTTGGCCCGCTACGCCGCCGTCGGCGGCATCCTCGCCGTCGTCCTCGTCGCCCTCGTCGCCCTGGCGTCCCTCGCCGGGTTCGACAGGCTCTTCCTCACCTTCCACCAGCTCAGCTTCTCCAACGACCTGTGGCAGCTCGACCCGACGAAGGACTACCTGCTCATGATGTTCCCCGAGGGGTTCTTCTTCGACGCCACCATGTGGATCGCCGGGTCCACCGTCGTCGAGGGCATCATCCTGGCCCTGGCGCCCTTCGCCTTCCATCGCTTCCGCCGCCGCGCCTTCGGCCAGGACGTGCCGGCAGTGAGGCGGCTGTGAGTGGGACATCCTCTCCCCTTGCGGGAGAGGCCTTTGGCCCCGACCCCTCGGGGCCAAAGGGTGAGGGGTCTTCAGAACCCACGCTCTCTCATAAGACATGAAGGCCCTCGGGACACCCGAGGGCCTTCAATCTTTACCCAATCGTGATAGGAAATTACATGCCGGTGCCGCAGGCGCCTCCGCCGCACCCGCCGCCGCAGCACCCACCGCCTCCGCCCGACACCGCGCTCATCTGCCCGTCGCTGCCCGTCGAGAACGACGCAAACACCGAGAGCTGCCGCAGCGCGCGGCCATCGCACTCCGGACAGTCCGCGGGCTCGTTCACCCGGCCCATGGGCCGCAGTAATTCAAACTCATGGCGGCACGATGTGCAGGCGTATTCGTAGATAGGCATAGCCTCGCTCCGCTCCAGATGACAGAGCCATTGTATGCCTGGTATCGGGATAGGTCAACGCGGCCCTATAATGGGACTTGCGCTCTATGAAGAACACCGACGGGAAAACCAAGGCGACACTGCCGGACGACGCCGGGCGGTTCGGCAGGTTCGGGGGCCGCTACGTCCCCGAGACGCTGATGCACGCCCTGGCCGAGCTCCAAGCCGCCTACGCCGAGGCCAAGGACGACGAGGTGTTCCAGGGTGATGTGCGCAACCTTGGCGAGCACTACGTCGGCCGCCCGACGGCGCTCTACTTCGCCGAGAACCTCACCCGTCACCTGGGCGGTGCCAAGGTCTATATCAAGCGCGAAGACCTCGCGCACACCGGCGCCCACAAGATCAACAACGCCCTCGGCCAGGCCATCCTCGCCAAGCGCATGGGCAAACGCCGCATCATCGCTGAGACCGGCGCCGGCCAGCACGGCGTCGCCAGCGCCACTGCCTGCGCCATGCTCGGCCTGGAGTGCGTCGTGTACATGGGCGAGGAGGACATCCGCCGTCAGGCCCTCAACGTCTTCCGCATGAAGCTCCTCGGAGCCGAGGTCCGCCCCGTCTCCTCCGGCAGCCGCACCCTCAAGGATGCCATCAACGAGTGCATCCGCGACTGGGTCACCAATGTCGAGACGACCCACTACCTCATCGGCAGCGTCGTCGGCCCCCACCCGTACCCCATGATGGTCCGCGACTTCCAGGCCGTCATCGGCCAGGAGGCGCGCCGCCAACTCCTGGACGCCGAGGGACGTCTGCCCGACTACGCTGTCGCCTGCGTCGGCGGCGGCAGCAACGCCATCGGCCTCTTCCACGCCTTCGTGCCGGACAAACAGGTCAAGCTGGTGGGGGTCGAGGCCGGCGGCCTGGGCATCGAGTCCGGCAAGCACGCCGCCACCCTCGTCGCGGGCGAGGTCGGCGTCCTCCACGGCAGCATGTCCTACCTCCTCCAGGACGAGAACGGCCAGGTGCGGGAGACCCACAGCATCTCGGCGGGCCTCGACTACCCCGGCGTCGGCCCCGAGCACAGCTACCTCAAGGACACGGGCCGCGCCACCTACGTCAGCGTCACCGACGCCGAGGCCCTGGGGGGCTTCCAGCTTCTCTGCCGCACCGAGGGCATCATCCCGGCCCTGGAGCCGTCCCATGCCGTGTACCACGTCTCGAAGCTGGCGCCCACGCTCCGGCGCGACCAGGTCGTCCTGCTTGGCCTCAGCGGCCGCGGCGACAAGGACATCAACACCGTCGCCGACGCCTTGGGCGTCCGCCTCTAGACTGCGTTGCTATAATGGTTTCGATATGAGGCCGCTCATCGCCATCACTGCCGGGCTGTTCTTCGCAGCCGTCCTGTTGCTTCCCGCGTTCGGCCCGCTGCTCGACCACCACTTCGCCGAACGCATGCCCAACCACCGGCACCTCAACGATGCCGTGGCCCATACCCACGGCATCGAGCGCGTCCACTCCCATAGCCATGATGGGACTCAGACCCCGCAAGACGAGAACGACAAGGCCGTGCCCCTCGTCAACGCAGACGGCGCCGTCGGCGCCTCTATCGTCCTCGTCCAGGACCTGCTGGCAGGGTCTTTTGACTTCGAGCCGTCCTATGGCCTTCTGCGGTCATTCGGACGCTCCGAAGCCGTGACGCAGACGTACACCCCTCCCCCCAAGACCCCTCCCAAGTACGCCGCATAGCATCGCCGGGAACCCCGGCCCTCCCACGCCCGCCCAGTCCGGACGGACACGCGGCGGCGACCCTGTTTCAGAGGGAGACCCACCTTGCGGCATCGCGCGCTACAACTGACGGCGCTCCTCCTCGCCACCTTCTTGGTGGCGGCCCTGGCCGCTGTGTCCCATCCGGGGATAGCGCAGGCCAATGGTCGCGTCATTGACTTCCAGCGCAAGGTGGCTGGGCCGTACGAGATTGCCCTCGGCACCCTGCCGCCAAGTCCGGCGCCGGGCAACCTCCACCTCACCATGACCATCACCGAGGCCGCTAGCCGCGCGCTGGTCTTGGATGCGGACGTCGCCGTGACGGGGATGGGACCTGGGGCTGCCGCGCCTGAGATCGGGCCGCTGACAGCAGGGCACACCTCCGCCAACCCCAAGTACTACGACATCAACACCTCGGTGGACAGGGAAGGGACGTGGTCGTTTACAGTGGCCATCTCAGGGGAGGCAGGCGACGGCGCAGCCGAGTTTCAGATAGAGGTCGTCAAGTCCAACCCGCTCCTCGGCATCCTGACGCTGGCGCTGCTGCTGGCCCTGGCGGTCGTCATCGCCCTGGCGATGCGCAAGTACTTCGCAAAGCGCCCCAAGCCACTCAAAGATAACAAAGGCAAGGCATAGTCCTTGCTCTATTAACACTAAGGAGAAAAGAAGTGAAAAAGGCAATCGCACTCGTCGCCGCCCTGACGCTGCTCGCCACCCTCTCGACCGGCCTGGCCTTCGCCCACGGCCACCGCGATGTGGGCGAATACAGCTTCACAGTCGGCTTCATCGTCGAACCTGCGTACGAAGGCATCAAGAACGGCCTCGACCTCCGCGTTGGCAGGCACGCCGAAGCGGCCGCCGGCGAAGAGCACGTCGAGGGAGCAGTGGAGGAAAAAAAGGTCACAACCCCGGTGGAAGGCCTCGAGAACACCCTCCAGGTTGAGATTAGCTACGTGGACACCGGCGTGTCCATGACGAAACCCATCCGCGCCCTGTTCCGCGACCCAGGCCACTACACCGCCGACCTCATCCCAACGAAGGCCGGCTCCTACCGTTTCCGCATCTTTGGCACCATCGAGGGCGTTGCAGTGGATGAGACCTTCACCTCGGTCGTGGATGGGTTCAACGCCGTTGCATCCTCCGCCGACCTCCAGTTCCCCGAGAAGCTTCCTGAGACCCGCGAGTTGGAGAGCGCCGTGAGGGGAGTGCAGGCCACTGCCCAGGACGCGCTGGCCACTGCGCAGCAGGCCCAGACCGCGGCGGCGGGCAGCGGCTCCGATTCGAGCGGCACGCTGGCAGCTACCGGCCTCGTCCTCGGCATCGTGGGCACCGTCTTCGGCTTGGCAGGGGTCGCGATGGCAATGAGGAAGCGCGGCTAGCCGATGCGGCCCGCGGCTCCGTCCGGCTTTCTCCGTGTGGGGATAGCGGCTGCGCTTCTGGCCGTCCTCGGCCTGCTGTACTTCTTCCTTTTCCCACAGCTGGCCAGCGCCCATGCGAATGTGGCCCGGGCGGAGCCGCCCGCCAACTCGGTGTTGGCGACGGCCCCCACAACGGTCACCATCTGGTTCACCGAGCCGGTAGAGCCCAGCTTCAGCAGCATCCGCGTCCTCGATTCGGTGGGGGCGCAGATGGACAACGGGGACAGCGCGGTGGTCGCCGACGACCCCGCCGCGCTGTCCGTCACGCTCAAGCCCTTGGCCGACGGGACGTACACCGTCGTCTGGCGGAACGTTTCGACCGTGGACGGCCACCAGGTCCGTGGTTCGTACACCTTCTCCGTAGGCCAGCCGCTAGACGCATCGGCCGCGCCTGCTGAGCCTGAGCCGCGGCTCCTCCAATCTCCAGCCGAGCCATTCTTCCGCTGGCTGGTGCTGCTGACGGCCCTGGCGGCGGTCGGCGGCCTGTCCTTCCACCTGTTCGTCGTCGGCCCCGTTTTCGCCAACAAGGGCGCCTCGGAGAAGCACCGGCGCCTTGGCACGCGGCTCCGCTCGCGTGTCGTTATGCTCACCCTCGCAGCCCTCGGCCTGTTCTTTGCGGCTTCTCTCGGTCGGCTTGTCGTCCACGCCCAAAAGATCAGCGACACAGCGCTGTTCCAGACCCTCGGCAACCCGTTGGCATCTACCCTCACGGATACCTCGTGGGGGACGTTGTGGCTATGGCGCGCCGGCTTGGCCGTGGCGATGCTTGCCCTACTGGCCGTTCACCTCAGGTTCCGCACCCGGACGCGCGCTCAAGCCCTGCTGGTGCCACTGGCCCTCGCGGTGGGGGCGGGAGCGCTGCTGACCATGAGCCTGTCCAGCCACGGCGCGGCGACGGCTGGCATCGAGGCCCCCGCTATCTTCTCCGACTACCTCCACCTGCTCGCCGCGGCCTTCTGGGTGGGCGGCTTGTTCCACCTGGCAGCCAGCGTGCCTGTGTTGTTCCGCGAGGTGTCAGCCGGAGAGCGCCGCACCATCCTGTCGGGCATCGTTACACGGTTCTCTTTCCTCGCGGCGTTGAGCGTTGGCACGCTCATCGTCACAGGCCTGTACTCGGCCTTCGCCCAGGTCACGGTCCTCAGCGCGGCTACCGCTCCCTACGGGCTGACGCTCATCGCCAAAGTCGCGCTGGTCGCGCCCATCCTCGCGCTGGCGGCGGCCAACCTTCTGTGGGTGCGGCCCCGGCTCGCCAAGCAGGACGGCGCGTCGCGCTGGCTGCGCCGGCTGGTGGCCGGCGAGGTTGCCCTGGCCGTCCTTGTCCTACTCGCGGTCGGGTTCATGACCAGCATGGAGCCCGCCCGCCAGGTGGCCTCCCGCGAGGAGGCGACGCAGCCCCAAGTCCTGAGTTTCCAGGACGTTGCCGAGGGTGCGGCTATCAGACTCACCATCGAGCCAGGCTATGTGGGCGCCAATACCTATGCGGTAATGCTGACCGACCAGCGTGGGATACCCATCGTCAACGCCGAATCAGTGCAGATACGCCTGACCCACCTCGGGAGCGACCTCGCGCAGGAGGAGTTCCAGGACGTCGTCCACCACGGTGGAGGGCACTACACCCTGACGAGCAACTTCATGAGCATCAAGGGCGCGTGGCAGGCCGAGGTGCTCGTCCGCAGGCCGGACGCCTTCGACGGGAGGGCCGCGTTCCGTTTCGAGGTAGGGGCGCCACCCCAGTCGGCGGGCGGGAGCGCACGCATCGCGCCGTCGCCCACGACGGGCAAGCTCCTGCTGGGCGTCGAGGTGGCGCTCCTCGGCGGCCTGCTCATCGGCGTCGCCTTCCCCCTCGGAGGGATGCGGGCGCGGCGCGGGCTCGCGTCCGCATCTGTCGGCCTTGTTGTCCTCTTCGTGGGGTTCTTCTTCATCTTGAACGCGCAAGGATCGGAGCCCGCCGCGCCGGTGACCAACCCCATCGCGCCGGACGCCGCCTCTGTCGCCACCGGCCGCCAGCTGTACACGCAGAACTGTCAGACGTGCCATGGGGCCACCGGCGCTGGCGACGGCCCGGCTGCCGCCACGCTGACGCCGAAGCCGCTCAACCTCATCATCCATGTGCCTTTGCACCCCGACGAGGCCATCTTTGGCTTCATCAGCAACGGCCTTGCGGGCACGTCCATGGTCGCATGGAGGGATAAACTCTCCGAAGAAGAGATATGGCACCTCGTCAACTATTTGAAGACTCTCCCTGAACAAGCGAAGCAAGAGCGTTGATACATACGGCCTTTGAGGCCGAGTAAGGAATGTGAAGCGTATATTGCGCATCAGAATGAACCGGGCTGCCTGGTTCTTGCTCGTGCTGTTGGCCGTCGTAGTGCCGTTCGTCCTCGCCTGTGGTGAGGACGCCGCGCCCCAGGCTGAGAAAGCCCCGGCGTTCTCCCTCGTCTCCTCGGAGGGGGCAGAGGTTAGCCTGGACAACCTGCTTGAGGGCCGCGATGCCGTGGTCCTCGTCTTCTACCGTGGCGTCTTCTGAGGCATCTGCCGTTCGCAGCTCGTGGAGCTGCAAGCAACTTACGGCCAGTTCAAAGCGAAGGGCGCCGAACTGGCAGCGGTGAGCATGGACGACGTAACCGGCGCGGCCCAGATGGCCGGCCTCGCCCAGGCGCAGTACTTCATCCTGGCCGACCCCTACGGCGCGGTGGCCAGAAGCTACGGCGTGTACAACCTCCTCGGCGACAAGGTTGCCACTCCCGCCGTCTTCATCATCTCTGCCCGAGGGAATGTCCTCTGGCGTTACATCGGCCAGAACGCCGGAGACAGGCCCAGCCCCCAGGAGATCCTGGAGGCCCTAGACTCACTACGCGATAAGTAAGAGTATCGGAGGAAAGCATCACATGAAAGCAGCTGGCAAACCCACACTACTATTCCTTGCTGTTCTAGCCCTGGCCCTCGGCCTGGGCATCCTCGCTTCTTGCAGTTAAGGTGAAGGTCCGCAAAAGCTGACCTTCGACCTGGCAATCGCAGACAGGAAGCTCAATCTCGACCCGCCAACCATCAAGGCCAAGCAGGGTGATACGGTGACGCTGAACATCACGACGGACGTAACCGGCGAGTTCCATCTGCACGGCTACGACCTGAAGCTCGGCCTCTCGCCCGGCCCTTCGCAACGCATGGAGCTTGTTGCCAATGCCACGGGCAACTTCCCCATCGAGTTCCACGAAGCAGTGGGTAGCAGCCATGAGGAAGGGTCTGGGGAGGAAAACGAATTCGGACAATACACCCTGGGGTCGCTCCAGGTCCTTCCGAGGTAGTGTTAGCCATGAGAACGCAGAAGCTACTCGCCGCGATCCTCTTCGCTGGAGTCTTCGGCCTGATGGCGCAGCCCGCCTTCGCCCACGGCTTCGGCCAGACGTACACCCTGCCCGTGCCGCTGAGCTACTTCCTCGTAGGCGCGGCCGCTACCGTCGCCCTCTCGTTCGTCGTCGTCGGCTTCTTCGTCCAGGGCGGGCCGGCGGCGTCCGGCTACCCGGTGTACAACCTCCTGCGGCTCCAGTGGTTCAAGCGCAGCCTTGCCAGCCCCATCTTCCTGGGGTTCCTTGGCGCCTGCTCGATGTTCCTATTCCTCCTTGTGTTCGTGACCGCCTTCGGAGGCACCAACCGGCCCATCGAGAACATCTCTCCCACCTTCGTGTGGATCATCTGGTGGGTGGGCATGGGCTACGTCGTCGCCCTCCTCGGCAACGCGTGGGCGCTGGTGAACCCCTGGAAGGTCAGCTACGACTGGTTCGAACAGGTCTTCGGCGTCAAGCTTGGGAGGGCCAAGAAGGGAAAGAAAAGCAGCCGGACGCCTTACATCATGCGGTATCCCGCCAACTGGGACGTCTGGCCCGCCGTGGCGTTGTTCCTGCTCTTCGCCTGGCTCGAGAACGTGTACAGCGGCGCGGCCATTCCCCAAAAGCTCGGCATCCTCGTCCTCATCTACTCCCTCATCACCTGGGGCGGCATGTACCTGTTCGGCAAGCACGTGTGGCTCTCTCGTGGCGAGGCCTTCAGCGTCCTGTTCGGCCTCTTCAGCCGTTTCTCGCCCACCGAGGCGAGGGTGAAGGACACCAGGGCCTGCCACGGCTGCGAGGTGGAGTGCAGCCCCACCGCTGAGGGCTGCGTGGACTGCTATGCCTGCTTCGAGCGGGCGGCGCCGGAGCAAAGAGAGTTCAACCTGCGGCCCTTCGCCGTCGGCCTCGCCCGCCCAGGGCGCGTTTCCACCGCCATGCTCGTCTTCGTCGTCCTCACTCTGGCGACCGTCACATTCGATGGCCTCAACGAGACGTCCGCCTGGAACAGCGTACAGCGCTTCTTCCAGGACCGGACGGGAGCTGGTGTCGCCAGCGTTGTGGACACGGTCGGCCTGCTGGCCGTGCCGGCGGCGTTCGTGGCGGTGTACTTCGGCTTCTCCTGGCTCATGAAGCGCCTCTCAGGCACCGACGCCTCCGTTGCCGAGTTGGCCCGCGTCTTCGTCTTCTCCCTCGTCCCCATCGCCCTGGCCTACAACGTTGCCCACTACATCTCACTCCTCGCCGTGCAGGGACAGCTCATCATCCCTCTTGTATCCGATCCCTTCGGCTTCGGCTGGGACCTGTTCGGCACCGCGTCGTACCGCGTCAACCTGCTGGTCATCAATGCCAAGTTCCTCTGGTTCACCTCCATAGCCGTGATTGTCCTCGGCCACATCATCGCCGTCTATCTGGCCCATCTGGTCTCCCTACGGCAGATGGAGGGCCGCTCGAGTGCCCTGCGCAGCCAGTACCCCATGCTGCTGCTCATGGTCGGCTACACCGCCACCAGCCTCTGGATCATCGCGCAGCCTATCGTCGTCGTGGCGAGCGAGTGAGGGCTGACGTCCCCTAACAAGAAGGCGCGGCATATGTTGCACAGGATGGGAGGGCAGAGGATGCGACTATGTAGCGCATGCCTGTATCGGATACAATAGACGGGTGTGTGTCGAAGTGGTTAGCAACGGGCGGAGGTAGCGCGATATGATGCGGCAAAACAGTATCGGAAGGGACAGCGGGCTGACCTTCCGGATGTACTTCACGATGTTCATGCTGGCGGCGCTGTTCGTCGGCTTCCTGGGGCTGCTGTTCGCCCTGGGCGTGAACTGGATATTCATCCTGGTCATCGCCGTGCTCATGGCGGGGTTCCAGTACTTCTTCTCCGACAAGCTGGTGCTGTGGACGACCCGCGCCAAGGTCGTCACCGCGGAGCAAGAGCCGAAACTCCACGCCATGATCGAGCGGCTGGCCGAGCGTGCGGGCATCCCCAAGCCGAAGCGCATCGCCATCATGGAGACCCACGTCCCCAACGCGTTTGCTACGGGGCGTAACCCGAAGAACGCCGTCGTCGCCGTGACCCGCGGCCTCATGGAACGGCTCGACCAGGCAGAGGTCGAGGCGGTCCTGGGCCACGAGTTGTCCCACGTCAAGAACCGCGACGTCGCCGTGATGACCTGGGCGAGCATCATCGTCATCATGGCCGGCTACGTCATGCAGATGATGTTCTGGATGAGCCTGTTCGGCGGAGGCCGCGACCGGCGCGAGGGCGGCGGCGCGGGTGCATACCTGATGCTAGCCTGGGTCGGCGCCATCGTCGTGTATTTCCTCTCCCAGATCCTCCTTTTGGCCCTGTCGCGCTACCGGGAGTTCGCTGCCGACCGTGGCGGCGCCATCCTCACTGGCGCGCCGCTCAACCTCGCCTCGGCCCTGGAGAAAATAAGCGACCGCATGTACCGCATCCCCGAGAAGGACCTGCGCCAGGTCGAGCACGCCAACGCCTTCTTCATTGTGCCAGCCCTCAAGGGCGGCGACAGCATCGTCCACCTCTTCTCCAGCCACCCGCCCGTCGAGAAGCGCGTGGCGCGGCTCCAGCGGATGCACGAGGAGATGAACCCCAGCGGCATCCAGTTCCGCGAGCTGCGGTCCCGGTAGCCCTTGGGTCTCCTCGGGGGCCTGTTCGGGGGGAAGAGCGCCAAAGCGCCTCGCAAGGGAAGGTTCCTCACCGCCGTTAACACGCTCGAGGCGCTGAAGGCCAAGACCGACCTGCGCCCGACGGGGAAGGCAGGCGTCGTCTTCAACCCCAGCGGCGACGACTTCTTCAAGAAGCTTCCCCAGGAGCTGGCGAACACCATTGCAGCCAACCCCGCTGCCCGCGGCGTGCGCCTTGACCTGATGGACGACGCCTACTCCAGCCGGTGGGTTGTCCTAGAGGACAAGGACATGCCCAGGCTGGCCGCCTCAGTCCTCCTGGTGGACGGCGTCTTCAGCGCCAAGGAGCTCCGCAGGCACCTACTCGCGGCGGTCATCCAGGTGGAGTTCGAGCGCAGGAAGGCCTACTGGATCTACAGCTACAAGCGCGAGCGGTTCCACCCATTCGTCCCGACGGGCGAGAAGACCCGCGACGGCAAGGCCGAGATGCGGATGGGCGAGTTGATGAGCAAGGAGAAGGTGGCGCTGGAGGGGACGCTGGAACTGTGGTACGCCCTCTGGGGCATACCGTTCTAGGGCTGAGAGCCGCTAGTCGTTGTCGGCGCCCTTCTTGGAGGAGCCCTTCTTCTCGCTGGGCGACGTCAGCATGTTGTACAGCCCGATGATGACGATGGCGATGCCGAGGACGATGAGGATGAGGCCGAGGCGGTCGGTTATCACGTCGGTCTGGAGGAGGATGCCGACGACCGCCATCACCACGCCGACGGTCAAGAGCGTCCCGCTTCCGTACTTACTGAACAAGGTCTAAGCCCTCAGCGCCGACTTCAGGACATCTCTGACCACGTTATGTCCCCCCTGCCTGGGTGTCAAGGCGCTCTCGCGCGATGATTTCACGCCTGGGGCCGTGTGATGTGCTCCCAAATCGTGCTGCCAGGCCCAGGTTGGCGAGGATGCGCGAAACGGAGTAGGGCTTATTCAGCGTGTAGAAGTGGAGGCCGGCGGCGCCGTTGTCCCAGAGTTGGCGGGCCTGCGCCGTGGTGTACTCGATGCCGAACTCACGGGTCTCCATGTCGTCGTGGCCGTACCGCTCCAGCCCCTCCTCCAGGGCCGTGGGCAACTTCGCCCCGCACCTGGCGGCGAACCGCCGCGTCTGCCGCGCGTCCTGGATGGGCATGAGGCCCGCGATGACCGGAACGCCGATGCCCATCTGCCTTGCGCGGTCGAGGAAGGCGAAGAAATCGGCGTTGTCGTAGAAGAGCTGGGTGACCAGAAACCCGGCCCCGGCGTCCACCTTCCGCTTGGCGTACTCGACGTCGGCCACGCGGTCCTTCGCCTCGGGGTGGCCCTCTGGGTAGCAGGCGGCGCCGATGCCCAGGTCGAAGTGGCCGCGCAGGTACTCGATAAGCTGCACCGTGTTCGGGAACCCGCCAGGGTAGAGCGGCGTGCCGTCGGCGGGCTGGTCGCCACGCAGCGCCATCACGTTCTCGATGCCGGCCTTCTGCAGCCGCGCCACGAAGGCGTGGACCTCGTCCTTGGAGTGGCCCCAGATGGTCAGGTGGGACAGCACGTTCGCCCCGCTCTCGCGCTGGGCGCGGATGGAGAGCACGACGCTGTGCCCGCGGGTCGAGCCGCCCGCGCCGTAGGTGACCGAGACGAAGTCCGGCCCCAGCCCCTTGAGTTCGTTGAGCACGGCCAGCATCTTGGGGAAGCTGTTCGCCTCCTTGGGTGGGAAGAACTCGAAGGAGATGGTCTTCTTGGCCTTCAGGATGTCGGGGACCTTCACCGCCGCCTCGCTACGATGCACTGTTTCCAGTCTAACACCCGCCAAAGGCGCAGACTCACCCTCACACTTTGTGGTGCCTGCTTCCTTGACACTGCTCCTGCCCGTAGAGATACTGAACCAAATCTGCATATGGTGCGCATGCTCTAGGACATGAAGCTACAACATCTGTGGTGGGCGGCCCTGCTGCTGCTCCTCCTTGTGCCAATCGCTTGCGGCAAGAAAGCGGAGCCGACGCCCACCCAGGTGGCGGCGGTGCCCGTCTCGCCGACCGCCACGCCCCTGCCGTCGCCCACCCCGCAGCCCACCGCGACCCCCGTGCCGCCGACGCCCACATTCGACCCGGGCAAGGCCATCCTGCCCACCGTCTCCGCCGCGACGCGGACGCCCACGCCCGTTGTCAGCGAGTTCGACCGCACGCTGGGGGAGATCGAGACGAACGTAACAACCGTCCGGGTGCTCTTCTCGCTCCGGCCTGTCGCCAAGGCGTTCATCACCCGCGAGGAGCTGGGAGAGAAGCTTATCGAGGACCTGGAGGAAGAGCGGGACGAGATCGAGCAGCAGGACGCGCTGCTCACCTCCCTCGGCGTCATCGGCCCCGACGTGAGCCTCCACGACCTGTACCTGGCGCTCTACCAGGAGGGCGTCCTCGGCTTCTACGAGCTGAAGGAGGAGAAGCTCTACGTCGTCCAGGATGGGCCTTCTCTCGGCCCGCAGGACGTGCTCACGTACGCCCACGAGTTCGTCCACGCCCTCCAGCAGCAGCACTTCGACATCCAGGCCGGCCTCGACGCCCGAGAGGGCCAGTCAGACCGGCAGAACGCCTACCGCGCCCTCGTCGAGGGCGACGCGACCTTGGCCAAGTCGGTCTATATGTTCAACCACATGACTGAGGAGGAGCGCACTGCGGCGCAGCAGAACGCCACCATTGACCTCGAAGCCTTCTTCGCCGCGCCGCATCTCATCCAGCGCCTGTTCGTTTTCCCCTACATCGAGGGGGCGCAGTTTGTGCTGTCCCTCGCCCGCTCCGAGGAGGGCTGGGCCGCTGTGGACGCCGCCTTTGCCAACCCGCCGGAGTCCACGGAGCAGATACTCCACCCGGAGAAGTACGCCGTCCGCGAGGGGCCGGAGGACGTGGTGCTGCCCGACATCGCCGCAGCCCTGGGCGAAGGGTGGACGGAGACCGGCGAGGACACCCTGGGCGAGTTCCTCATCATGGCCTATCTGGAGACGTACCTGCCGGAGCAGGCTGCCGCCCAGGCCGCCGGCGGCTGGAGCGGCGACACGTACGCCGTCCTCGCCGGCCCCGGCGGCCAGACCGCCTTCGTCACCGTGTCTGTCTGGGACACCTTCCAGGACGCCGACGAGTTCGGCCAAGCCCTGCGCGACGCCACCATCGCCAGGACGGGAACGGATGCTCAGTGGGAGGGCATCCCAGGCGAGACGGGCACCGCTCTGCTGACGCTGCCGGACCAGGTCGTGATGACCGACCAGAACGGGCAGTTCGTCATCGCCGTCTTCGCACCCAACCGCGCCACGCTCGACGCCATCAAGCCGCTCCTCGTCACCGCGCCGTAGGGGCATCGCATCCTCCTTCCCCCCTTGAGGGGGAAGGCCTTGGACGCGTCGGGACGCGGCCAAGGGATAGGGGGTGGCTCTCCCCACCGTCTGGCTGTCTCTACCGCCGCCAACACTCCTTGGCGATGCACCCCCTACCTCTCTGAGCCGACTTGGTCGGCTCAGAGGTCCTCCCCCTCAAGGGGGGAGGAGGGCATCAGCCACCCCTGCATCCGCTACTGGCAGTGGCCACAGGCGGTGGATATAATGCCTCGTTATATCTCCAAGTCAGACCAGGCAGCGAGGACATGACTGTAACCATCCAAGAGCTAGAGGCCACGGCCAAGAAGCTACGCCGCCAGATCGTGACGATGGTCGCCGCGGGCGGCAGCGGCCACCCGGGCGGTTCCCTGTCCGCCACGGACATCCTGACCGCGCTCTACTTCCGCGTCATGCGGCACAGGCCCGCCGAGCCGGCGTGGCCCGACCGCGACCGGTTCGTGCTAAGCAAGGCCCACGCCTGCCCCGTGCTCTACGCCGCCCTCGCGTCCTCCGGCTACTTCCCGGAGGAGGAGCTGATGACCTTCCGCAAGATCAACAGCCGCCTTCAGGGCCACGCCCACATCAAGACGCCGGGCGTGGAGATGTCGGGCGGCTCGCTGGGCCAGGGGCTGTCCTTCGGGCTGGGCACCGCCCTGGCCGCGCGGCTCGACCGCCGCCCGACGCACACGTACGTCCTCCTCGGCGACGGCGAGTGCGATGAGGGCCAGGTCTGGGAGGCCGCCATGGCCGCCAAGCACCACGGCGTGGACAACCTCACCGCCATCGTGGACCGCAACGGCATCCAGAACGACCGCTTCACCTGGCAGGTGATGAACCTGGAGCCGCTGGCCGACAAGTGGCGCGCCTTCGGGTGGCACGTCGTCAAGGCCAACGGCCACGACATGGGCCAGGTGGTGGATGCCCTGGAGCAGGCCGTCCGCACCAAGGGGCAGCCGTCCGTCATCATCGCCGAGACGGTGAAGGGCAAGGGCGTCAGCTTCATGGAGAACAACCCCGACTTCCACGGCAAGGCCCCTAACAAGCAGGAGCTGGAGCAGGCCCTCAAGGAGCTGGCATGACCACGACCGCGAACACCGTCGCCCCCACCGCGTCCACGCGCGAGGTCGTCGGCAAGGCGCTCGTCGAGCTGGGCAAGCGCCACTCGAACCTGGTGGTCCTGGGCGGCGACCTGAACAAGTCCACGTACGCCAACATGTTCGGCAAGGAGTTCCCCGACCGGTTCTTCGACTTCGGCCCCGCCGAGCAGAACATCGTCAACGTCGCGGCGGGCATGGCCTCGTCGGGCAAGGTCGCGGTGGTGAGCACGTTCTCGGTCTTCGGGACGGGCAGGCCCTACGACCAGCTCCGCGTCGGCGTCGCCCAGCCGAACCTCAATGTGAAGCTGTTCCTGACCCACAGCGGCATCGTCACGGGCGAGGACGGCGTCTCGGCGCAGAGCATCGAGGACGTCGCCATCATCAGCGCGCTGCCGACGTTCAAGGTCATCGTGCCCGCCGACGGGCCCGAGGCCGAGCAGGCTGCTGCCGCCGCGGTGGAGACGCCTGGCCCGTTCTTCGTCCGGCTCTCCCGCTCGGCCACACCCGTCGTCCACAAGCCCGAGTTCCGCTTCCGTCTCGGCGTCGCCGAGGAGATGCGCCAGGGCAAGGACGTGGCCATCATCGCCTGCGGCATCATGGTGGACGCGGCGCTCAAGGCGGCGGCCAAGCTGGCCGAGGGCGGCGTCCATTGCCGTGTGCTGAACATGGCGACCGTCAAGCCGCTGGACGAGCAGGCGGTGCTCAAGGCGGCACAAGAGACGGGGGCCATCGTCACGGCGGAGGAGCACCTGCTGGACGGCGGCCTGGGCAGCATGGTCGCCAGCCTGCTGGCACGCAAGCGGCCCACGCCCGTCGAGTGCGTTGGCCTGACCGGCTACGCCGAGTCCGGCGCGCCCCAGCTCCTGCTGGAGAAGTACCACCTCACCCCCAACGACATCGCAACGGCCGTGCAGCGGGCCGTGGGGCGGAAGAAGGGGTAGCTCTGCCCCCATTTTTGTTTTGAGGGGGAAGGCCTTGGTCCCAACGGCATCGGGGCCAAAGGATAGGGGGTGGCTCTCCCATCGGCTTGGCCGCCTCTACCGCAATCTACTCTCCCTCGGCACGTACCCCCTACCTCTCTGAGCCAGCCTGGCCGGCTCAGAGGTCCTCCCCCTCAAGGGAGGAGGAAGGAGTCACCCCTTCCCTTTCTGGAACACCCCTTGCCAAGATCGCCGGTAGGGCGTACCGTAGGCTATAGAACAGACGAGCTACGGGAGGTGCTCAGGGATGGATATGGTGACTCGTATCCGCGAGGCGTTGAAGTGCGGGAGGCCGGACTGCCGGTGTCAGGACACCAACGGGGACAAGCACCTACCGGCGCACCTGGTCGTGGAGGGAAGACCCATGCTGAGCATCGAGTCTATCGCAGACGGCGACGGGGCAAAGGTCCGTTGCCAGTAAGGTTTCGGCCAGTTCACGGTCATGGGCGTGCTGCGGGAGCGCGGGCTGCGGCCGCGGTCGCCGCGTGCTCCGTTGGCCCTGGTGAGTGGTAGGGCATCCCTTCCCCCTCGAGAGGAGAAGGTTGGGGATGAAAGTGAACAGTACCCTGCAGACCGCTTCACCCCCACCTTAGTCCTTCCGCATCGAGGGGGAGGAAATTACGCGGCCCCCTCGTCAATCCAGGAGGTTCCTCCCCCCGGTAAAGGCTCCAGACGCTGGCCGAGCTGATGTCGGAGCCGCACGAGGAGGCGCGCTGGTTGTGGGAGGGCATGATGCCGTGGGGCGGGCTGTCGGTGCTGGCGGCCAAGCCGAAGGTCGGCAAGTCCACCTTCGCCCGCAACCTGGCGCTGGCCGTCTCGCGAGGCGAGCCGTTCCTGGGCCGCGCCACGCACCAGGGGCCGGTCGTCTACCTCGGCCTTGAGGAGAAGCGCAGCGAGGTCGAGAGTCACCTGCGGGCGCTGGGCGCCGACGGCTCCGAGGTCATCCACATCCACGTCGGCATGGCCCCGCGCGACGCCCTCATCGCGCTCCGGGCCGCCATCATGCACACCTGAGCCGTCCTCGCCATCGCAGACCCGCTCCTGCGCATGGTGCGCCTGGGCGACGTCAACGACTACACCCAGGTCAACAGCGCCCTCGACCCGCTGATGGACCTGGCCCGCCAGACCGGCTGCCACATCCTCACCGTGCACCACGAGGGCAAGGGCAACCGCGAGGGCCCCGACGCGGTCATCGGCTCGACGGCCCTGATCGGCGGCGTGGACACCATCCTGACGCTGCGCAAGCACGAGGGGGACCGCACCCTCGAGACCCAGCAGCGCTACGGTGACTGGTTCCCCAAGACCGTCATCACCTTCTAAGCGGCCACCCGGCGCATCGCCCTCGGCGGCACCCTCGAGGCCGTCCAGCAGGCCTCGACCGAGAACAAGATCCTCGATGCCCTGAAGACAGGCCCGATGACGGAGGGGGAACTTTGGGAAACCGTGGATGGGGATAACATGCTGGTGTCACGCTCCCTTCGAGAGATGATTCGCAGCGGCCGGATCACGCGCACAGGAGCTGGGGGACGCGGCGACCCGTATCGCTACAGCCGTGAGGCAGTGCTACAGACCGCACTCGCATGAGACGTCTCATGGATTCTTGCTTTCTCGCTGCGCCTAGGTCTTAAAGCGACCACAGCAACAATCGTTCTTAGACCATGAACGGCTGTACGAAGCCCTATATGCTCGCTGTAAGCAATGGCCTCAAGAGGGAGGGTCTCTCGCATTCAGAGCAGGAAAGATTTCGTTTCTCGCTTTCTCGCTGTGCTCATGTGCTACAGCGAGAAAGCGAGAAACACATAGTGAGGTCTGGCAATCTTAGACTGAAGGGCTTTCTGGTGGCTCTTGTAGCATCGTTGGTCGGTAGAGTCATTCTCGGTGCAGAAGCGAAGCCCCCCTACTTCATCAGTTTGGCGATGGCTTTCATGCCCTGGCGGGTGGACATCTTCTTCATGAGCTTTTGGGTCTGGCGGAACTGGTTGAGGAGCTGGTTGACGTCTTGGGGGGTCGTGCCGCTGCCCGCGGCGATGCGCCGCCTTCGGCTGCCGCCGATGACCTCGGGGTGCCTGCGCTCCTGGGGGGTCATGGAGCGGATGATGGCCTCGATGCGCTTGAGGTGGGACTCATCCAGTCCCTCGGCCTCCATCTTGCCTTTGAGTCCGGACATGCCGGGGATCATCTCCAGCACTTGGGTGATGGGCCCCATCTTGCGGAGCTGCTGGAGCTGTCCCAGGAAGTCGTCGAGGTTGAAGGTGGCCTGGCGCATCTTCTTCTCGAGGGCCGCCGCCTGTGTCTGGTCGAAGGTGGCCTGGGCCTTCTCGATGAGGGAGAGGACATCGCCCATGCCGAGGATGCGGGAGGCGAGCCGGTCGGGGTGGAACTGTTCGAGGGCGTCCGCGCGCTCGCCGACGCCGATGAACTTGATGGGCACGCCGGTGACGGAGGTGATGGAGAGGGCCGCGCCGCCCCTGGCGTCGCCATCCATCTTGGTGAGGACTAGGCCGGTCAGGCCTACCTTCTCGTGGAATGCCTTGGCGACGTTGACGGCCTCCTGGCCGGTCATGGCGTCCACGACGAGGAGCGTTTCGGCGGGCGAGACGGCCTTCTTGACCTGGGCCAGCTCGGCCATCAAGGCGTCGTCGATCTGGAAACGGCCCGCCGTGTCCACGATGGCCCAAGCCGCGCCGAGGGAGGCGGCATGCTTCACGCCGTCGCCGGCGACGCGGACGGTGTCCTTGGTGTCGGTGGCCGCGTACACGGCGACCTCGACCTGCTTGCCGAGGGTCTGGAGCTGCTGGATGGCCGCCGGGCGCTGAAGGTCCGCGGCGACCAGGACGGGGAGCTGGCCCGCCTGCTTGAGGTGGCGCGCCAGCTTGGCGGCCGTCGTCGTCTTGCCTGAGCCGTTGAGGCCCGCCATCATCACGGCCGACGGCCTCGCGGGACCCGGCTCCATGCGGTGGATGCCGCCACCGAGCAGGGCCGTCATCTCCTCGTGGGTGACCTTGACCACCTGCTGGCCGGGGCTGAGCGCCTTGAGGACGTCGTCCTGGAGCGCCCGCTCGCGTATCTTCGCCACCAGGTCGCGGGCCACCTTGAAGTTGACGTCGGCCTCGAGGAGCGCCAGCCGCACCTCACGCAGGGCCTCGTCCACATCCTTCTCGGACAGGCTGCCCTTGCTGCCGAGGCGCTTGAAGACGCCGTTCAGTTGTTCGGAGAGTGCTTCGAACATGGTGGGTTATGGATGATTGTACAGCGGCTGGCGCTTCGGATGCTTCACCCCCACTTCAATCCTCCCCCCTTGGGGGGAGGAGGCCCTACGCCCCGCCCAAGCGTTGCGTGGCTTGGGGATGCGGCCAATCTCTCGATATCGCATTCCTTGTCGATGCTTCCGGGGTGCAGAGCGAGTCCCCTACCGGGCGGCGAGTTCGTCGAGGAGGACGATGGCGAGGGCGGCGGCGTTGCCCATCAGCTCGGGCCGCACGAACTCCAGGGTGTCCTCGATGGTGTGGATGCGCGAGAAGTCGTCGCCCAGGAAGAAGACGAAGGGGATGCCCTCGGCGAAGAAGGGCGCGTGGTCGCTCGCGCCGCCGCCGAGCTCGAAATGGCGCTCCACCGTGATGCCGCTGGCGCCGCCGATTCTCATGACCACATCGGCCAGCTCGTCGGCGGCAAGGATGCCGGACACCCGGCTGGTGCCGAGGGCGTCGAAGTTCAACATGGCGAGGAGCTGGTCGAGCTCGTCCTCGGTTAGGTTGTCCACGTAGTACTGGCTGCCCTCCAGGCCGAGCTCCTCGGAGCCGAAGGCGATGAAACGCACCGTGAAGGGGTAGGACTTGCCGGCAATCTCCTCGGCGATGGCGAGGAGGGTGGCGATGCCGGAGCCGTTGTCGTTGGCGCCGGGGACGCCCGGCACGGTGTCGAAGTGGCCGCCCAAGACGACGACCACGGCGTCTTCGCCCCGCGGCGCGCCGGCCGAGGCAGGCTTGTCGGCGATCACGTTGCGGCTGTCGCGCTGCTCGTACATCACCGAGACGGCGGCCTCGGTGTCGCCGTTGGCCATGAGGTTGATGATGGCGAGACCGACCTCGCGAGGGATGGACACCACGGGTATCTCGGCCTGGCTGCGGAGCGAGCCCGCGAAGGCGCCGTCGTCGTTGTTGTAGATGATGGCCGCGATAGCACCGCGCTCCTCGGCCCGCAGCACTTTCTCCTCGAAGGTGAGGCCGCCACGCTCGATGAGGGCGATGCGCCCCTCCACAGCCACACCCTCGAAATCTTCCTCGAAAGCCTTGCCCGCGTCCGCTAGCACGCCCGTGGCCCGGCCCTGCGCCGACAGGGTGAGGGGGTAAGCGCCGGTGGAGGTGACGTCGAGGCTTGGCACGTCGAGGACGGGCGGGTCGGTCAGGAGGACGTCAACGGTGAACTCCTGGAGGGCGGGCGCGTAGCCCAGAATGGTGAACTGCTCGAAGAGGTAGCGGGCGGCATCGGCCTCCTGCTGGGTCGCGCTTTCCCTGGGGCTGCGGGCGCTGGTGAGCGTCGTCAGCTGCTGCATGGCCTGCTGGCTGAGGCGCTGGGCGTCGGCGGGGTCCACCCTGGCCGACACGGTCGGCACGGGCGTGGCGGTCGGCTCCGGCCCGACGGAGACGACGGTGCCTTCGTCCCTGGACCCCGACCCCTGAACCTCAGGGGTCGGGGTCCAGGGTTCGGGTGTCGAGGTCGGGACGGCGAGGGTGGGCACGGGCGCGGCCGTTGGGGACGGCGCGGGGCTCGGCGTCGCAGTCGGTTGGCCATCGCCGCCGCAGGCCAAGGCCACGGCGGCGGCTAGGGCGATCAGTGCGGACAGGCTGGCCTTGGTGAGGCATCGTTGCAGAGCGATGTTGTTCTTACTATACAACGACGGCACGGGATGGAGGGATGGGCGTTGCGCGCGTAGGGGTGGGTTTCAAACCCACCCCTACGTCGTCTGATACGGCGTTCGTTGCGAAGCTGGAGACGCCTACTCCTCGTCTTCTTCCTGTTCTTCGAGCTCTTCGGGTGCGACCTTGCCGTTGCCGCGGCCATTGGCGGACGGGGCGGAAGCAGGCTCGTCCTTGAAGTCGCTCACGCAGGCGATGGAGGCGACTGAGTCACCGCCGTCGGGCTTGAAGATGGTCACACCCTGGGTGATGCGGCCGCGGCTGGTAATCTCGGACAGGTTGGTGCGGAGCACCTGGGCCTGCTCGGAGACGAGATAGACCTGCTGGGTTTCGTCCACGACCTCGGCGGCGGCGACCTGGCCGGTCTTGGGGGTGACCTTGAAGGTCTTGAGGCCGACGCCCCCGCGCTTCTGGACGCGGTAGTTGCGCAACGAGGTGAGCTTGCCGAAGCCCTTCCTGCTGATGACGAAGAGCTTGGCGTCGGGCCGGACGACGCTCATGGAGATAAGCTGGTCGCCGTCGCGCATCGTCATGCCCTTCATGCCGCCCGCGGTGCGGGAGTGCGGCGTGACCTGGGCGACGGGGAACATGATGGACATGCCGTGGCGGGAGACCATGATGACGTGGTCGTTCTCCTTGGTGAGACGGGCGGTGACCAGGTCGTCCTTCGGCTCGAGGTTCATGATGATGAGGCCCGACCGCCGGATGTTGGCGAGGGCGGACAGCGGGACGCGCTTGACCTCGCCCTTGCGGGTGGCCAGAACGAGGAACATGTCCTCGCGCTGGAGGGTCTCGACGCCGACGAGGGCCTTCACCTGCTCATCGTCCTGGAGGGCGATGACATTGATGAGCGGCACGCCCTTGGTGTTGCGCGAGGTATCCGCCCGCAGCTCGTAGGTCTTGAGGGAGAGGACGCGCCCCCGGTCGGTGAAGAACAAGAGTTGGTCGTGGGTGTCCACGACCTCGATGGTGCGGACAGGGTCGTCCTCTTTCGTCCTCATGCTGAGGACGCCCTTGCCGCCGCGGTGCTGGGCGCGGTAGGTGGCGGCGGGGATGCGCTTGGCGTAGCCGCTCTGGCTGAGGGTGACGACGACCTTCTCGTGGGCCACCAGCTCCTCGGCGGTCCAGTCGCCGGCCTCTTCGGCGAAGTCGGTGCGCCGCGGGTCGGCGAACTTCTTCTTGAGCTCCTTGGTCTCCTTCTTGACCTCGGCCAGGACCTTGGCCGGGTCGGCCAGCAGATCCTTGAGCCACTGGATTAGCTTTTGCAGCTCCTGGAACTCGTCCTCGATCTTCTGGCGCTCCAGGGCGGCCAACCTGCGCAGCTGCATGTCGAGGATGGCCTGGGCCTGAATCTCGTCCAGCTTGAACCGCTGCATCAGGCCGGCCCGCGCGGTCTCCACGTCCTTGGACGCGCGGATGAGGGCGATGACGGCGTCGAGGTTGTTGAGGGCGATGCGGAGACCCTCCAGGATGTGGGAGCGGGCCTCGGCCTTCTTGAGGTCGAACTCGGAGCGGCGCCGGACGATCTCCCTGCGGAACTTGATGAACTCTTCGATGAGCTGCTTGAGGTTGAGGACCTTGGGCGAGCCGTCCACCAGCGCCAGCATGTTGGCTGCGAAGCTGGACTGCATGGGGGTGAACTTGTAGAGGTTGTTGAGGATGACCAGCGGCTCGGTGCCGGCCTTGAGTTCGATGACGACGCGCATGCCCTGGCGGTTGGACTCGTCCCGGATGTCGGAGATGCCCTCGAACCGCTTGTTCTTGATGAGGCTGGCGATCTTCTCGACCAGGGCGGCCTTGTTGACCTGGTAGGGAAGCTCATTGACGATGATCTGCCTGCGGCCGCCGCGGGCCTTCTCCACGACCTCGGCCTTGGCCCGAACGACGATGGAGCCTTTGCCGGTGAGGTACGCGTCCCGGATGCCCTGCTGGCCCATGATGGTTGCGCCGGTGGGGAAGTCCGGCCCCTTCACGTAGCGCAGGAGGTTCTCGATGGGCGCGTCGGGGTGGTCAATGAGATAGACGATGGCGTCGCAGACCTCGCCGAGGTTGTGCGGCGGGATGTTGGTGGCCATGCCGACGGCGATGCCCGAGGCGCCGTTGACGAGGAGGTTGGGCATCCGCGCCGGGAGCAGGACCGGCTCCTGCAGCGTGCCGTCGAAGTTGTCTATGAAGTCCACGGTCTCCTGGTCAAGGTTGACCAGCATCTCCTCAGCGATCTGGCTCAGCCTGACCTCGGTGTACCGCATGGCCGCGGGCGGGTCGTCGTCCACGCTGCCGAAGTTGCCCTGGCCGTCTATGAGGGGCATGCGCATGGAGAAGGGCTGGGCCATGCGGACGAGAGCGTCGTAGATGGGCGCGTCGCCGTGGGGGTGGAACTTACCGAGGACTTCGCCGACGAGGCGGGCGCTCTTCTTGTAGGGGGAGTTGGGCCGCATGCCCAGCTCGTTGGCGGCGTAGAGGATGCGGCGCTGGACAGGCTTGAGGCCGTCGCGCGCGTCGGGCAACGCCCGGGCAACGATGACGCTCATCGCGTAGTCCAGGTAGGAGCTGCGCATCTCCTGTTCGATCCGGGTGGGTCGGATGAAGCCGTGAGCGGTCTTTTCGGCCTTAGTCACCATTTAGAACAGAACTCCCCTCAGCCGTTGTGAGACTAGGGGCGATTATAGCAGATTCGTAGCTAGCGTTCAAATGATTCTGAACGGTTTTTCATATTATTCCGGAACGGGGAGGACTGGTTTGGTGTGGAGAGGCAAGCGAGGTAGTGGGCAATCGCCCCGACGACCGAGAGGGCAGCTTTGTATCAGGAACTGCGGCTGGCCTAGACGCGGGCCAGGGCGGCCTTGCGGCGGGCGGCCCACTCCACCAGGCCCTGGAACAGCCGCTCGAAGTGGGGCGGGACGCCGCCGGGCGTCTCTGGGTGGAACTGGACCCCGATGACCCAGTCGTGCGCCGGGCTTTCCAACCCCTCGATAAGGCCGTCGTCCAGCGCGTACGCCGAGGCCATCAGGCGTGGCGACTTCTGCGGCTCGCGGACGCCCTGGTGGTGCCAGCTGTTCACCCGCACGAAGCCGCCCGCGCCGACGACGGCGGCGAGCTTGCTGCCGGGGGCGATGTAGATGCGGTGGAATGCGAAGCCCTGCTCGCCGGTCTCCTTGTTGACCGTGCGGTGGCCGTCGAGGTGCTGGATGAGCGTGCCGCCCATGGCGACGTTGAGCGCCTGGAAGCCGCGGCAGATGCACAGGACGGGCAGGTTGGCGGCGACAGCGGCCTTGAGCAGCGGAATCTCCACCTCGTCGCGCTCGGGCAGGGGATAGACGTTGGCCTTCGGGTCTATCTCGTGGCCGTACTCTCTGGGGTGAACGTCCTCACCGCCGGAGACGAGCAGGCCGTCTATCCTGGCCAGGGTCTCGCTGGGCGGCAGTTTGTGGCCGGGCAGGACGAACTGCGGCACGCCGCCAGCCCGCTCGACGACGTTGGCACAGTCTTCGGCGTCGGAGCCTGTGGGGGTGCTGGTGCTGACGGCGATGACGGGCTTGGTCAATGGATGTTGTGCCTCTCCGCAAACACGGATGCTGTGAGCGCTCTTACGGAATGTTATCACGGCCTCTTTGGCGGCAGCTTCAGATGCAGGGGCGTGCCCCCGCTTGAGCACTCGGTTGACCCGTGCTAATATAGCGGGACGATTGGAATAAGTGTTCTACTTTGTAGGCGAATGAGACAGACTAGAGATCTGGAGATAAAGGAAGGACCGGCTGTGAGTAATGACAAGGCCAAGGCGCTGGAGCTAGCTATCGGACAGATTGACCGGCAGTTCGGCCGGGGGACCATCATGCGGCTTGGCGAGGGGGGCCATCTGGCCAAGGTGGATGCTATATCCACCGGCTCCCTCGCGCTCGACATTGCCCTGGGCGTCGGGGGCATCCCCCGCGGACGGGTGACCGAGATCTACGGCGCTGAGTCGTCGGGCAAGTCCACGGTGGCCCACCACATCATGGCGGAGGCGCAGCGCAACGGCGGCAATGCGGCGTACATAGACGCGGAGCACGCCCTCGACCCGAGCTACGCGGCCCGCTGCGGCCTGGACGTCGAGAACCTGCTGCTTTCGCAGCCCGACTCGGCGGAGCAGGCGCTGGAGATATGCGAGTACCTCGTGCGGAGCGGCGCTGTGGACGTGGTCGTGATAGACAGCGTCGCCGCGCTGGTGCCCAAGGCTGAGCTGGAGGGCGACATGGGCGACACCCACGTCGGCCTTCAGGCGCGGCTCATGTCCCAGGCGCTACGCAAGCTCGTCGCGGCCATCAGCCGCTCCAACACGGCTGTCGTCTTCATCAACCAGATACGCGAGAAGGTCGGCGTCATCTGGGGCAACCCCGAGGTCACACCGGGCGGACGCGCCCTCAAGTTCTACTCCTCGGTGCGGCTGGACCTGCGGCGGCTGGAGTCCATCAAGCAGGGGACGGAGGTCGTGGGGACACGCGTGCGCGCGCGGGTCGTGAAGAACAAGGTCGCCCCGCCGTTCCGCGTCGCCGAGTTCGATATCATGTTCAACCAAGGCATCAGCCGCCAAGGCGACCTGGTCGAGATGGGCGAGCGCCTCGGCGTGCTGAAGAAGACCGGCTCCTTCTACTCCTTCGGCGACGTGCGGCTCGGCCAGGGCCGGGAGAACGTCAAGTCGTTCCTCAAGGAGAACCCTACAATCGCCCGCGACATCGAGGCCCAGATACGCCATAATGCGGACATGAAGCCGCCCGCGGCTGTCCCGGAAGAGGGCGCGGAAGACTCGGAAGAGGAAGGCTCAGAGAGCGAGACTTAGCCTTCCGTCCGAGGCTCCGGGCGCGCTCTTCCGCGGAAGGGTCAACCATGGACGAAGACGGACCGTTCCAACGCGCCAAGGCTGCGGCTCTGCGGCTGCTGGCCCAGCGGCCGCGCAGCGAGGCGGAGGTCCGCGCGCATCTGAGGCGGCGCTTTCCCCCATCGGCGGTGGACCGGGCGATCGCCAGCCTCAAGGAACGCGGGCTTGTGGACGATGCGGCCTTCGCTGCCTCGTGGAAGGAGCGCCGTGACCACGGCAGCCCCCGCAGCGCGTCGGCCATCAGGCGCGAGCTGCGCTCCAAGGGCGTGGCGGGCGCGGCATCGGAGGAGGCGGTCCAGGGCGTCGAGGACGAGGACGCCGCCTACCGCGCCGCGGTCAAGTTCTCCCGCCGGCTCGAGGACGCCGACTTCGCCTCGTTCCACCGCAGGCTCTGGGGCCATCTCAGGCGGCGCGGGTTCGGACAGTCCATCGCCGCCCGTACCGCAAGGCGGCTCTGGGACGAACGGCAAGCGAGAGACGCTCCGGCAGCCCCGGCCCAGGGCTGATATCCTAAAGCGAAGCCATCGAGGCGTTCTTGTTCGCTTTTCCGCGCCATCATGGTTCTGGCCCGTCTTCGAGGGCGTCTTCCAACAGGAGTTAGGTCTATGGAAGGTCAAACTGTCAATATCATCATCGTGCTGGTCTGCCTCGTGTTGTCCGCGTTTTTTTCAAGCTCGGAGGCAGCCTTTCTCTCTCTACAACGCACCCGTCTCCAACACCTGGTGAGCACGGGGAAGCCGGGCGCGGCGCTGGTGTCGCGCATGGGCGGAGAGCCGGAGCGGATGCTGTCCACGGTGCTGTTGGGGAACAACATCGTCAATGTCCTGCTCGCGTCGGTGGCGACCATCATCACCCTTTCGGTCGTCAACGACGAGGAGTCATGGCTTATCGTGTCCACGATCGTCGTTACATCCGTGGTCCTGGTCTTCGGAGAGATTGTCCCCAAGGCCGTCGGCGTCCGGTATGCAGAACGGCTCGCCTTCCTCTATGCGCGGCCGCTGCTCTTCATCGAGATGCTCTTCCTGCCCATCGTCGCCGTCTTGCGGTGGATGAGCAGGGGCGTGACGAGAAGAGAGGCGCAGGAGGGCAAGGTCAAGTCCATCACCGAGGGTGAGTTCCGCACGCTCATCGACATCGGCGAGGCGGAGGGGACGTTCGGACCGCGGGAGGCGGAACTCCTGGAGGGTGTGTTCAGATTCGGCGACCGGAAGGTGAGCGAGGTGATGACGCCGCGGGCGGAGATGGTCATGGTGGAACGTGGAGCGACCCTGGAGCGGTTCCTCTCCATCCATGCCGAGCATGACCACGACAGGTTCCCCGTGTACGAGGGTGAACCGGACAACGTGGTAGGCACCGTCTCGGTTAGGGACATCCTGCGGGAGATGGCCGGTAAAGGAGTAGACCTCGACCAGCAGGTGACGGATGTGTTGCGCGAGGCGTACTTCGTCCCCGAACTCAAGCGGGTCGGAGACGTGTTCGAGGAGATGCGCCGCCAAGGGTTCCCGATGGCATTCGCGGTAAACGAACGCGGGAGCGTTTCCGGCCTCGTGACGCTGAAGGGGCTGCTGGAAGAGCTGGTCGGCTCGGTCGGCGAAGAGGGTGAGAAGCCGGAGGAAGCGTTCGAGGCCATCGACCTGCATACCTACCAGGTGGACGGGGGGATGACCATCGAGGAGGCCAACGAGCAGCTTGGACTGGGCTTGCCGAAGGGCGGCTATGAGACGGTGGCGGGTTTCGTGCTGAGCACCCTGGGCCGTATGCCGTTCGTCGGAGCTCATTTCCCTTACAAAGGCCTGCGGGTCGAAGTGACGGAGATGCGCGGCTTGAAGATCGAGTCGGTGCGGATCACCAAGACCCCCTCCGCCACGGCGCCGGCGGCCGGGGAGCAGGATGGCGTTGCCTCCGGCGGCGTGCCGCAAAAGTAGGCGTGAAGAAGGACGGGCCTGTTGCCAGGGTGCGCCGCGCGGTCCGCGACGCGGCCGAGCAGGCCGCTTTTCGGGACAAGCTGCTCGTGGTGGCCGTCTCCGGCGGGCCTGACTCGCTGACGCTGTTCGACGCGCTGTACTCCCTTAGGGACGAACTAGGACTCCGGCTGCACGGCGCGCACCTCGACCACGGGCTGCGCGGCGCAGCCGCGAAGACAGATGCAGCGTTCGTGAAGGAGTTCTTCGAGAGCCGGGGTGTGCAGTGTACGTTGGACCGCGCCGACGTGCCCGCTCTGCGGAACCGGCGCAGGCTGTCGGTGGAGGAGGCGGCCCGGCTGGCACGGTACGACTTCCTGGGCCGCGTCGCCAAGAAGGTTGGGGCCGACGCCATCGCCCTGGGGCACACGGCCACAGACCAGGCGGAGACGGTGCTGCTCAACATCGTCCGGGGTTCTGGCCTGACCGGCCTGCGGGGCATGGACGCTGTGTCGCGGCGCACGCTGGCGGGCCGCGATGTGCTGCTCTTCCGACCGCTGCTGGCCGTCTCGCGGGAGGACACCGTCGCGTACTGCGCGGCGCTCGGCCTTGCGCCGAGAACGGACGAGACGAACCTGTCCACCGACCTGGCCCGTGGCCGCGTCCGGCAGGAGGTGATGCCCGTCCTGCGAAGGCTCAACCCCGCCATCCAGGACGCACTGCTGCGGCTCTCGGCCAACGCCTCACGAGACCTGGACTACCTCGCGGAGCAGGCGGCGAAGGCGTGGCGCGAAGTGGCGAGCGCCCGCGACGGTGCGTTGGAGATTGAACGGAAGGCCTTCGCCGAACTGCCAGCCGCACTCCAGGGCCACGTGCTGCGGCGGGCCGTGCTGGAGGCGAAGGGCGACCTGGAGCAGGTCGAGCAGAACCACATCGAGGGAATGGCCCGCATCATGCGCGGCAAGGCCGGGCGGACGCTCGACCTCCCCGGCGGTCTTCGGTTCGCGGTTGGCTACGCCATGACGACGCTGGCCCACCAACATGATGCCCGCCCAGCGCTGCCAACGCTGACGGGCGAACACCCGCTCACGGTGCCGGGTGTGACGGAGCTATCTGGGTGGCGATTCACGGCGAAAGTAGGAGCGGTTCCAGTCAGAGGAAGGCGAACAGAGAAGGCATCAGACTTCCCTGACGGGCTGGTGGCGCGGCTGTCGCCGGAGATGGCCGAGGGGCCGCTGTGTGTGCGCGCCCGTAAGAATGGCGACCGGTTCCAGCCGCTGGGGATACGCGAGCCGCAGAAGCTCCAGGACTTCATGGTGAACGCGAAGGTGCCTCGTGACATTCGCGACCACGTCCCGTTGGTCGTCGCGCGGGAGGGCATCGTGTGGGTGGTCGGATGGCGCATCGCCGAGTGGGCGAAGGTGCCCGCTGGCGGCAGGCGGTGCCTGGAGCTGTGGGCGGAACCGGTGGGCTGAAGCTGATGATGAAGTTGGTTCATGAACCTCGTTCATGGCCATCGTTGGTGTTGCTGGCGCTGCTGGCTGGGTTGATATTGGCTTGCGGCAAGCCCGACCCGTTTGCCAGCGACAGGGTCAGTTGCACAGAGCAAGTCAAAAACAGCCCTTCTATACACTCCGAGGTCTTGAAGGAAGCTAGAGAAAGGTATCGTGAAGCACTTAGAGCGGTCGAAGGTGTAGTTGGTCTTGGAATCGGATACGTCTATGAAGGTGCTAAGCGGACAGACGGAATCGGCATAATCGTGTACGCCAGCGGAAAGAGGGTTGCTGAGGGACTACCCAATCCTGATGACAGTATCCCCGACGTAATCGAAGGGTGCACCATTGATGTCCAATTCACCGACCCCGAACTGGTAGGCGAAGGCTAGGTTAGAACCTCCGCGGCCGATGAGGCCTCTCTTGCCGCTTCAACGCCCTCCAGCCTTTGTGCCGGTCAGCAGCTTCACGCCTAGGATCTTCTCCATGTGCTTGAGGGCATTGCGGTGCGCTTGCTCATCGAAGGAGGCGACGCAGTCCACCGGCACCTCGATGGCGTAGTCGCGGTTGCGGGCGCTGGAGGCGGTGTACATCACGCAGATGTCGGTGCACACCCCCACGAGGATGAGCTTGTCCGGCTTGAGCTTCGCGAGGCGCTGCTCCAGGTCGGTGCCGTAGAAGGCGCTGTATCGCTTCTTGGGGATGAGTTCGCCCTTGTAGCCGGCCAGTTCCGGGATGACCTGGGCCTCTTTCGTGCCGCGGATGCAGTGCGGCGGGAACACCTTGAACTCCAGGTCGTCGGGGTCGTGGTTGTCGGCAATGAAGAAGACCTTGGAGCCTTTGGCCTGCTCCGACTCGATGAGCCGCTTGACGTTGGGGATAATCTTGCGGGCGTCGTCGCCGCAGTACAGGTTGTGGCCAGGCTCCAGGAAGCCGACCAGCATGTCAACCACCAAGACTGCGTTGGGCATCACGTACCTCTTTTGGGGGTCTTCGCGTCCATTGTAGCGCCGTGGGCCTGGGCCAGCTTTGCCGACTGGCGCCGCAGCCCGCCCAGCTTCATGCGCAGCAGCCCCTGCATGTCCTTCCGCGCGGTGCTGAACACCTTCACGCGGCTGTCGGGGTCGTCGGTCCAGCGGACGGGGATCTCCTTGATGCGGTAGCCGTTCTTCTCGGCCAGGATGAGCAGCTCGGTGTCGAAGAACCACCCGGGATCCTGGATGAGGGGCATGAGGTCGTTGACGGCGCGGCGGGTCAGGGCCTTGAAGCCGCACTGGGCGTCCTTGAACTTCACCCCGAACATGGCCTGGATGATGCGGTTGTAAGAGCGGGAGATGATTTCGCGCTTGGTGGTGCGCGCCTCGACGCGGGAGCTGGGGAGGAGCCGGGAGCCGATGGCGATTTCGTATCCACCGGCGTCGAGGGCCTCGATGAGGGGGACGAAGTCGCCCAGGTGGGTCGAGAGGTCCACGTCCATGTAGGCGACGATGTCGGCCTTGCTCTCCAGCCATGCCTTGCGGAGGGCGCGGCCGCGTCCCCGCTGGGTCAGGGTGATGTAGTCGAACCGCTCCTTGTAGAACTCCTTGATGCGCTTGAGGATCTCCAGCGTCCAGTCGGTGGAGCCGTTGTCGGCGACGACGATGCGCCAGTCGTAGCGGGCCATGTGGCCGGAGAGGAAGTGGTGGACGCCCGTCACGCTGGCGGTGAGCACCTTCTCCTCGTTGAGCACGGGGATGACAACGTCGAGGCTGGGAGCTTTGGTGGGAGTGTGCTGCTGGGTCAAGGGTCAGTGCCGGAAGTGGCGGATGCCGGTGAAGAGCATGGCGATGCCTGCCTTGTTGGCTGCAGCGACGACCTCGTCGTCGCGGATGGAGCCGCCGGGCTGGACGATGGCGGTCACGCCTCCTTCGGCGGCGCGCTCGATGTTGTCGGGGAAGGGGAAGAAGGCGTCGGAGGCGAGGACGCTGCCGCGCGACCTCTCGCCTGCGGTGCGGATGGCGAGGTGGACGGAGTTGACGCGGTTGGGCTGGCCCGCGCCGATGCCGACGATGGCCTGGCGCTTGGCGAGGACGATGGCGTTGGACTTGACGTGCTTTGCGGCCTTCCACGCGAAGGCGAGGTCTATCCTCTCCTCCTCGCTGGGTACTCGCTGGGTGACGGCGCGCCACGCTGAGGGGTCCTCCGCCGGGTTGTCGGCGGTCTGGACAAGCACGCCGCCGGAGACGCGGCGGACGTCGGTGTTGGCCATCAGGCCCGCCGCTGGGGCCACCTCCAGCACGCGCAGGTTCTTGCGCTCCTGGAGGGCTTTCAGGGCGGCAGGCTCGTACGCCGGGGCGACGACGACCTCGTAGAACACGCTCCGCATGGCCTCGACGGCGGCGGAGGTGACGGGCCGGTTGAAGCCGACGATGCCGCCGTAGGCCGAGACGGTGTCGCCTTCGTAGGCGAGCTGGTAGGCGCGGAGCAGGTCCTGGTGGGTGGCCAGGCCGCAAGGGTTGCAATGCTTGATGACCGCGACGGCAGGCCCGTCGAAGTCGGACGCCACACGCCATGCGGCGTCGGCGTCGAGGATGTTGTTGAAGGACAGCTCTTTGCCGTGGAGCTGCTTGGCGGTGGCGATGCCGCCCGAGCCGGGCATGTCGGCGTAGAGGCTCGCGGCCTGGTGGGGGTTCTCACCATAGCGCAGGGCGGCAACGCGGCGGAAGCCAAGCGTCAATTCGGCGGGCATGTCGCCGCCTGTGGCGAGATACTGTGACACCGCGGTGTCGTAGAGGGCGACGTGCTGGAAGGCCTTTTGCGCCAGTTTGCGGCGCTCGTCGTGGGACAGGCGCTGCGCCAGGCCGTCGCTGGTCTTGGCAGCCGAGAGCTTCTGGGCGATCCAGCCGTAGTCGCCCGGGTCGGTGACGACGATGACGTGGGGGAAGTTCTTGGCTGCGGCGCGGACCATGGCCGGCCCGCCGATGTCTATGTTCTCCAGCGCCTCTTCCAGCGTGACGCCGGACCTGCTGATGGTCTCCACGAAGGGGTAGAGGTTGGCGGCGACGAGGTCTATGGGGCCGATGCCGTGCTCGGCCATCTGGCTGCGGTGGGCCGGGACATCTCGCCGCGCGAGGATGCCTCCGTGGATGCGGGGGTGGAGGGTCTTGACCCGGCCGTCGAGGATCTCGGGGAAGTCGGTGAGGTCAGAGACCTGCTTGACGGGCAGCTTGGCCTCATCGCGCAGGGTGCGGTACGTGCCGCCGGTGCTGACCAGCTCGACGCCAGCCTGGTGCAGCGCCCGCGCGAGGTCGGCGATGCCCTTCTTATCGTAAACGCTCAGTAGTGCGCGCATGGAAATATCGTAGAGGTCAGAGAGTCGCGCTGACTAGTCCAGGATAACCCGCCGGCTGCCACGGGCCTTCACCACCTCGCCCACGACTTTCGCCTCCGGCGCTCCCCGCAAGATGGCGTCCACCTCACCGGGTGGGCAGACCAGGACCATGCCGAGGCCCATGTTGAAGACGCGGAACATCTCGGCGCGGTCCACCATCTCTCGTCCCTGGATGAGTTTGAAGATGGGTGGCACGTCCCATGAAGCGGTGTCGAAGCGGGCTGCCAGCGGCTCCGGCAGTGAGCGCGGCATGTTCTCCACGAGGCCTCCGCCGGTGATGTGGGACATCGCCTTGATGGACGGCAGCAGGGGCTTGAGCGTGGGGTAGTAGGGCAGATGGGGGGCCAGGAGCGCCTCGCCGAGGGTCTGGCCAAGCTCCGGCTCGTAGGCGTGGAGTGGTGCCTGGTCTTCGTCGAGGTTGAAGATGCGGCGCACCAGCGAGTAGCCGTTGGTGTGGAGGCCGTTGGAAGGGAGGCCGATGAGAACATCGCCGTGCTGTACCCGTGCCGGGTCGAGGATGCCGTCTCGCTCGACGGCGCCGACCACGAAGCCAGCTAGGTCGAACTCCCCTTGGCTGTACACGCTAGGCATCTCGGCGGTCTCGCCGCCGATGAGGGCGCACTCCGACTGGCGGCACGCGTCCGCCATGCCCGCCACCAACTCCTCCACCACATGCGCCTCCATCTTGCCGATGGCGATGTAGTCGAGGAAAAAGAGGGGGCGCGCCCCGCAGACGATGACGTCGTTTATGTTGGCGTTGACCAGGTCCATGCCGAGGGAGCGGTAGCTGTCCATCCAGTGGGCCAGCTTAATCTTGGTGCCGACGCCGTCGGTGCTGGAGACGAGGACGGGGTCGCGGAAGCTGGAGAGTTGGAACAGGCCGCCGAACCAGCCGATGCCGCCGATGACCTCGGGGCCATGGGTAGGCCTGGCGAGCGCGGCGATGCGCTGCTTTACGGAGCTTGCCGCGTCGCGGTCAACGCCCGCGGCCTTGTAGGTATTCAGACAGTTTTCCACAAAAGGCCTGCCTTTAAGAGAAATGGGCTCCTCTTGATATCCCTCCTCCCCCTTGGGGGGGAGGAATCAAAGGTGGGGGTGGGAGAGCCCACGACCAAAAGATGGTAGTTCTTATGCAAAGCGTGTTCAGACGCTGTGGAGCGGCCTTGGATGCGCCGCCCTGCCGCGACGCTGCCAAGGTCACGCCTCCAGGGCCAGCTTATCCATCTCCAGTTGGACGGGGATGGGGTACTCGCCGGTGAAGCAGGCCATGCAAACCTTGTTGCGCGTCAGGCCGACGGCTTTGAGCAGGCCCCCGTGGCTGAGGTAGCCGAGGGAGTCGGCGCCGACGAAGCTGCGGATCTCGTCAACCTTCATGTTGGCGGCGATGAGCTCCTTGCGGGTGGCAAAGTCCACGCCCAGATGGCAGGGCCACATGATGGGTGGGGCACAGATGCGGAGGTGGATCTCCTTGGCGCCACCCTTGCGGAGCAGGTTGACGACGTGGGGTGTCGTGGTGCCCCTGACGATGCTGTCGTCCACCACGACGAGGCGCTTGCCGCGGATGACTTCCGGCAGGGTGTTGAGCTTGCGGCGGACGCCGAGGTCGCGCAGGCGCTGGTCAGGGAGGATGAAGGTACGGCCCACATAGCGGTTCTTGACCAGCCCCTCGCCGTACGGGATGCCAGCCTCCTGGGAGTAGCCGACGGCGGCGGCGATGGCCGAGTCTGGAACGCCGATGACCATGTCGGCCTCGACCGCATGCTCCTTGGCGAGCTGGGCGCCCATGGACATGCGCATCTTGTAAGCCAGCTTGCCGTCGAGGAGGCTATCGGGCCGGGCGAAGTAGATGTGTTCGAAGATACAGGAAGCGCGGATTTCGGCGGCCGGGCGCTGGTACACCGTCCGTGGGCCGTCTTTGTCTATCAAAACTGCTTCGCCTGGCTCTATCTCGCGGGTGAAGTCGGCGCCGATATGGTCGAGGGCGCAACTCTCGGAGGCGATAACCCACCCGCCGTTGAGGCGGCCCATGCACAGAGGCCGCACGCCGAGGGGGTCGCGGATGCCCAGCAGGGTGTCCTTGGTGGTAACGGTCAGGGAGTAGGCGCCCTCCAGCCGCCGCATGGTGTAGGCGATGCGTCCCTCCCAGTCGGTGGCGGGCGCGTGGGTCAGCATGTTGCCGATGATTTCGGTGTCGCTGCTGGTGTTGAAGACGCAGCCCCAGCCTGTGAGCTCCTCGCGCAGCTTTGCGGCGTTGACGACGTTGCCGTTGTGGGCGACGGCCAGCTCGATGTTCGGCCCCTTGAAGATGAACGGCTGCGCGTTGACGAGGCAGCTAGAGCCGGTGGTGGAGTAGCGGGTGTGGGAGATGGCGACGAAGCCCGGAAGGCCGTAGAGGTCGTCTTCATGGAAGCTCTGGGCAACCAGGCCCATCGCCTTGCGGATGTGGATGCGCTCGCCGTCGCCGGTGGCGATGCCCACGCTCTCCTGGCCGCGGTGCTGGAGGGCATAGACGCCGAAGAAGGCGACTCGGGCTACGTCGTCGCCCGGCGCGTACACCCCCACCACCCCGCACGCTTCTTTGGCGTGGTCGCCGGGGTCAAGGACAGAGGCAGCCTCGTTGCCGGGCAGTTCGGTGGCCAAGTGGAAGCGCTGTTCACCCCCGCTCTGGATGGTTGCAAAGTATATTGTGCCTCGCTTGTGCGGTCAACGCCAGCCCTGGTCCGGAGTAGCCTGGGCAGGTTGGGGCGTATCGGCCTCTGCCGCCTCTGCTTTGAGGGCCGTCTGCTCCACTGGCTCTGTCCGCTGGCGCATCCGGCGCATGAATACCCAGACGAGAGCGGTCAAGGCGATGGCGATGATGGCGTTGAGGCGGATGGCGAACGTGGGGCTGGTGGCGTCGGCGATGCCACCGATGAACAGTGCGCCCAGAGGGCCGGTGCCAATCGCCAGGCTGACGACGCCCAGGACTCTACCGCGAAGCTCCTCGCGGGCGACGAGGATGACGATGGTGGCCTGCATCGCGCTGAACCCCGATGTGCCGAGGCCGAGGATGAGGAGCAGGGGCAGTGATACGCCGAACGACTTGGCAAAGGAGAAGGCGAGCAGCATAACCATGGAGATGGCGGCACCGCCGACGAACACGAGGCCGTGGCGGCGGATGCCGCTCGCGGCCGAAGCGATGAGCACGGCGCCGACCAGCGCGCCCAGGCCGTCCATCGCCTGCATCGCGCCCATGTGCCCCGGGCCGACGTGGAGCACATCCCGCGCGATGACAGGCATGATCTGGAGGTAGGGGTAGAGGAACAGGTTCATGATGACGGTGATGGCGATGACACCCAGGATGGTCTGGTCGCTCCGTACATAGGCGATGCCTTGGGCAAGGTTGCTCATCACGCTCTGCTTGACGGCAGGCGCCTTCCATGGCAGGTCGAGCTTGAGCCACCATACCGTGGCGACGGAGATGATGGCGAAGGCGGACGCCACGATGTAGCCGCCCTTCACGTCAATGAGGGCGATGAGGAGGCCCGCCAGCGCCGGCCCGGCCATACGGCTCGCGTTCATCGCCGCCGCCTCCAAAGCCATGGCGTTGGCCAGGCCGGACCTACCGTGTAGGTCGAGCATGATGGAGCGCCGTGTTGGGTTCTCCAGTGCCCAGGCGACGCCCGAGACCAAGACGATGAGATAGGCGTGCCAATAGGCCATGTGGCCGATGTGGAGGAGGACGGTGGTGACGACGATGGCGACGGCGTTAGCCGCCTGGGTGCCGCGCAGGATGGTACGGCGGTGTGCCGAGTCCGCCAGGAGGCCGCCGACTGGCCCCAAGACGAACAAGGGTGCAGCGACGAAGAACCCCACCATCGCCACGCTCAAGGCTGAGTCGGTCTGCTCCAGCACGAACCAGCCGAGGAGCACGACCTGCATCCAGCGGGTGGAGTAGAAGAAGAAGCCGGAGGGCCAAAGCACCCGGTAGGTGGGGTTCTCGAACGCGCGGAGGGTGTTAGGATGGCGGCGCCGAGGCGCCGCTTGGTGCGGTGTGTTTGCCATGCCAGCCGAGGGATATTCTATCGAGTCCAATGAAGGCCGAACAAGTCCTGGAAGAGTTGATGAAGCTAGGCGACCCGCCGAACGTGGCCGGGCGGGCCCGGTACGGCATCTCCTCAGCGAAAGCGTTCGGCGTGCCCGTCCCCAAGCTGAGAGAGCTCGCTAAACACGCCGGCAAAGACCACCGGCTGGCTGAGGCGCTGTGGCGTTCCGGCGTCAACGAGGCGAGGTTGCTGGCTGCGATGGTGGCGGACCCGCGCCAAGTCACCGAGGAGTTCATGGAGCGGTGGGTAGGAGAAGTGTCCTCCTGGGACATCTGCGATATCTGCTGTGGCGAGCTGTTCGACAAGACGCCGTACGCCTACCGGAAGGCGGAGGAGTGGTCGAAGCGGCCCGAAGAGTTCGTCAAGCGGGCCGCCTTTGCGCTGATAGCGAGCCTGGCGGTCCACGACAAGCGCGCGCATGACGAGGCGTTCCTGAAGCTCCTTCCTCTCATAGAGCAGGGAGCCCCGGACGGCCGGAACTTTGTGAAGAAAGCGGTCAGCTGGGCCCTGCGGAGCATCGGTAAGCGCAACCTAGCGCTCAACGATGCCGCCATCCGGTCTGCCGAGCGGCTTTCGACGTCGGACTCGCGGGCGGTGAAGTGGGTGGCTTCGGATGTCTTGCGAGAGCTACGCTCCGAGAAGGTGGGCCAGCGGCTGGCGTCTCGTCCGGGGAAAACACAACGCGTGACTTCATAGACACGTTCAGCTTGACACGGATAGGTGTCCGGCTTACCATGATTCTACAGGTCACCTGAAGCTACCTGGGCTTGAAAACTTCATAGAGGGAGGTTGAGTCGCGATGGACATCGTGATCGCGATCGTCGCCGCTCTCGCAGGCCTAGGGGTTGGGGCACTGGGTGGCTACTACGGGCGAAGGGTTCTGTCTCGCCGCACGAACGAGGCCGCCAAGCAGGAGGCAGCGCGGATCCTCGAGCAGGCGAAGGAGCAGGAGCGGGCCCTCCTTATCGAAGCGAAGGAAGAGGCCCTGCGTGTCCGCTCCGCCGCTGAGACAGAGATAAAGGAACGAAGAGCCGAAATACAGCGCACAGAGCGTCGACTCGCGGGCCGTGAAGAGAGCCTGGAGCACCGTAGTGGCAACCTAGACCGCCGTGAGCGCAAGCTCACTGAGCAGGAGAAAGAGCTAGAAGAACACCAGAAGCAGGTCGAGGCGCTGAAGGGACAGGAGCTCCAGCGGCTCGAAAGCATCGCGGGCCTCTCCGCCGCCGAAGCCAAGGCAATGCTGATGCGGCGAGCCGAAGAGGATATCCAGCACGATCTGGCTCTGCGCTATCGAGACCACGAGGAAAAGGTACGTTCGGAGGCGAACGAAAAGGCGAGGAACATCATCGGTCAGGCCATACAGCGCCTGGCCTCTGAGGTGGTCTCGGAAGCTACCGTTACGACGGTGCCCCTACCCAACGACGACATGAAGGGTCGTCTCATAGGCCGCGAAGGGCGGAACATACGAGCAATAGAAAAGGCCACCGGGGTTGACCTCATCGTTGATGACACCCCGGAAGCTGTAACAGTCTCCTGTTTCGACCCCATACGGAGGGAAATCGCCAGGCTATCGCTGGTCAAGCTGATGGCCGACGGGCGCATCCACCCCACTCGCATCGAGGAAACGGTGGCCAAGGCCGAGAAAGAGGTCTGGGACACTGTCTGGAAGGCGGGTGACGAGGCCGTGTTCGACACGAGCGTCCGAGGGCTGAACCCAGAGCTTGTCAAACTCTTGGGCCGGCTGAAGTACCGGTTTAGCTACGGCGAGAACGTCCTCCAGCACAGCATCGAGGTCGCACACCTGGCCGGGGCAATGGCCGCCGAACTGGGCGCCAACGTCAAGACTGCCAAGATGGGCGGCCTGCTCCACGATATCGGTAAGGCCCTGACCCATGAGGTCGAGGGGCCCCACGCCGAGATCGGCGCGGAAACGGCGACCAAGCACGGTGTGCCGCCTGCCATCTGCGCCACCATCGCGGAGCACCACAGCGACAACATGACGTCCGTGGAGTCGTTCCTTGTCGCCGCCGCCGACGCCATAAGCGCCGCCCGGCCGGGCTCGCGCAAGGACACCGTCGAGAACTACATCAAACGGCTCCAAGCCTTGGAAGAGGTGGGCCGCGGGTTCGGCGGCGTCGAGAAGTGCTATGCCATCCAGGCGGGCCGCGAGATGCGCGTCCTGGTCAAGCCTGAAGAGGTGGACGATGTGGCGGCGAACAAGATGGCCCTCGACATCGTCAAGAAGATTGAGGAGACCCTGGTCTATCCAGGCCAGATCAAAGTGACCGTGATCCGGGAGAGCCGGGCCGTCGAGTTCGCACGGTAACACAAGCTATCGCCGAGAGACCACCGGCTGGATTGGAACAACAAAATCAGGCCGCTCCATCGTAGGTGACCGTGGAGCGGCCTGGTTGCGTAAGGGAAGGGCATCGTGCGCGTACTGATGATTGGGGATGTGGTGGGCAGGCTGGGGCGCAGGGCCGTGCGGACGCTGCTGCCCGGCCTCCGCAAGGAGTTTGGACTCGACCTGGTAGTGGCCAACGGAGAGAACGCCGCCGGCGGGTTCGGCATCACCCCTGAAACCGCCCAGGAACTGCTGAATAGCGGCGTGGACATCATCACCACCGGCAACCACATCTGGGACCAGATGGAGATTGTGCCGGAGCTGGAGCGGGGCGGGCGGGTGCTGCGCCCGCTGAACTACCCACCGACCACCCCGGGACAGGGCCACGCCATCGTCGTCGGCGTCCTGGTGGTCAACCTGATCGGGCGTGTCTTCGTCGGTACGTGGGACTGCCCGTTCCGGGCCGTGGACGGGCTGCTAAGGAGTCTGCCAAAGCCACCCAAGGTGGTGCTGGTGGACTTTCACGCCGAGGCCACTTCCGAAAAGGTGGCGATGGGCTGGTACCTGGACGGGAGGGTCAGCGCCGTGGTGGGTACGCACACCCACGTCCCCACGGCCGACGCGCGTATCTTCCCTAAGGGCACCGGCTTCGTCACCGACCTGGGCATGGTCGGGCCGATGGAGTCGGTCATAGGGGTCGAGGTCCAGGACGTCCTAACGAGGTTCCTCGACCAGACCCCCCAGCGACTAAGGGTCGCCACCAAAGGCCGCGTATGCTTCAACAGCGTCATGTTCGACATCGACGACGCCACGGGCCGTGCTACCGCCGTCAGCCGCCTTGATCGCCAGATAACGTAGGCGGTGGCCCTCAGACATGAAACCCTGCATACTAGGGGAGGGTTTGTGCTCATCTCTAGGCTGGTCTTGAGTGATGATCGAGGTTGACCTCCACCTTCATACCACCTGTTCCGACGGCCGCCTGTCGCCAACCGCCCTGGTGGACCTCTGCGCCAGCCGCGGCCTGAAGGTCATCGCGCTCACCGACCACGACTCCACCGAAGGCATACCAGAAGCCCAGGCCGCCGCCGCTCGTCACCCAGGGCTGACGCTCATCCCAGGCATCGAGCTGAGCACCGACATTCCAGGCTCCGAGATACACCTCCTCGGCCTGTTCGTGGACTTCCGCGAGCCGGTCTTTCTAGCCACGCTCGCCGAACTGCGCGACGGACGCGAGGGCAGGGCCAAGCAGATGGTGGAGAAACTCAACCAACTCGGGGTCGCCATCTCCTGGGAGCGGGTCAAGGAGCTGGCGGACGGCGCCATCGGCCGACCCCACATCGCCCAGGCGATGGTGGAGGCGGGTTACGTCAAGTACCCCCGCGATGCGTTTGACAAGTACATCGGCCGCGGCGGGCCGGCGTACGTCGAGCGTGCCAAGCTGACCCCGAAGGACGCCGTCGCCATCCTGGCGGCCAATGGGGCGCTGCCCGTCATGGCCCACCCGACCTACTCTGCGGCGAAGTCCCCCCGTGGTGAGGTCGAGGAGATCCGCCACATACTGAACGACCTCAAAGGAGCAGGACTGGTGGGAGTCGAGGTGTACTACGGGGACTACACGCCCAGCCAGGTCAAACGGCTCGCTGGGTTGGCCAAAGAGCTGGGCCTGATCCCCTGCGGCGGTAGCGACTACCACGCATCCGGCAACCCTAACGAGCCGGAGCCGGGGAAGGTCGGCCCGCCGATGAGCACCTACCAACGGCTGTTGGCCGCGCGGGAGGACCCGGCCCGCAGTCGGCGTTGATGCTATGGATGTGCTGACCATCGTTTTTGTCGTCGCCGGCGCGTACCTTTGGGGGGCCATCCCTTCGGCGTACGTGGTGGCCCGCTGGCTCAAGGGGATAGACATTCGGAAGTACGGCTCCGGCAATGTTGGCGCATCCAATCTGATGCAGCAGGCGAATAGGCGGATAGGGTTTGCCTCGGGCGTCTTCGACTGCGTCGTCAAAGGGACACTCCCCGTGGTCATCTGCAAGGAGGTTCTGGACCTCGGGCCGTTGGTGCAGGCCACGGTGGGCCTGGTGGCCGTGTTCGGCCACAACTGGTCGCCGTACATCCGCTTCACGGGCGGGCGTGGAGTGGCGACGGGCATCGGGGTGATGCTGGGGTTCTACATGTGGCCGGAGTTCTTGCTGTTGACGGTGTTCATGGCGATACTGGGCTGGATGCTGTTCAAGGAGATGGGGTTCTGGACGTTCATTTCCATGCTTGGCCTGCCAACCCTCGCGTTTGTGTTCGACCGTCCGCACGAAATCATCTTTGCGTGCTTGGGTATCACGTTGCTCCTGTTCGCAAAGCGCCTCACGGCGAACTGGGAGAAGCCGCTCTCGGGCAACCCTTGGTACGTCGTGTTCGCGTGCAGGGTCGTCTGGGATCGGGATGTTCCGAAGAAAGCCGAGTGGCTGAGCCGCCGGCCGGGAGCAGTCATCGGAGGGGCAGCTGATGGCAGAGCCTAAACAGTGCTCGCGGCATCCGGAAACCACGACCATGCTCAGTTGTGGCCGGTGTGGTGACCCCATCTGCCCGCGCTGCATGGTCCACACCCACGTGGGTGCCAGGTGTCCCAACTGCGCCCAGGTCAAGAAGGTGCCTACCTACGACGTCTCGACCAAGTTCCTCTCCCGCGCCGTCGTCACCAGCGTGCTCGTCTCCGTCGCCTGTGTGGTGCTGTTCATCTTGCTGGGCAGCCGGCTGGGCAGCCGGTTGCTGTTCCGCGTCCCTTTCCTAGATATCCTTGCTCTGGTTGCCATCGGCTATGCTGTTGGAGAGAGCGTGAGCGCTGCAGCCAACAGGCGGCGCGGAAGGGCGTTGCAATATACGGTGTCGGGAGGACTTGCACTGGCGTACGTCATCATCTTCTCCGTCCTGACCCCGTTCGTGAGCCTGTGGTGGATATTGGGAGTCGTGGTTGCCTTCTTCCTGGGCGTCAGCCGTGTGAGATGATGTGGAATAGGGCGGGAGGAGGCTGAAAATAGCCTTCGCTCTGCACAGACTAACGACGACAAGAAACAGGGTCCTTGCATGTAAGTTGGACATAAACCAGATAAAGTTATACCATGTACTATCATGTTTCGTAAACTCTAAACGGATACAAGGAGGAAAAATATGGATGAACTGGACACGAAGATTATCGAGATGCTCCAAGTTGACGGGCGAGCCTCCAACGCTGGCATCGCCCGCAAGGTCGGCGTGAGTGAGGGGACCGTCCGCCGCCGCCTCAAACGGCTTGTGCAGGATGAGTTTATCCAGGTCGTGGCGCTGCCGAACCCCGTCAAGCTGGGATACCACTCCGAGGCCCTCATCGGGCTACAGGTGGACCCGAACAAGATTGACGAGGTGGCTGAGGCGCTTTCCGAGTTGCGCGAGGTGAGCTGGGTGGCTATCACCGCGGGCCGCTATGATGTTTTCGCCTGGGCCACGTTGCCGTCGTCCGAGGCCTTGGGCGTCTTTCTCAAGACCCAGGTCGGCACCATCAAGGGAGTCCAGCGCTCCGAGACCTTCATCAACCTGTCCAACAAGAAGCGCGGCTACGGCGTCGCCGTCTGACGGCCCGGCTTCTGGCGTCTCGTCTCCAAGTCCCTCTACAATCGGCCTGAAATCGTGGGGCCATAGGCCTCTTTGGGGTCTGCAAGGTGTTGAAGTCCATAAGCTGCGGGGGCCTGCGCGCCGAGCACGCAGGCCACACGGTCACCCTCGCCGGATGGGTGCACCGCCGGCGCGACCACGGCAACCTGGTTTTCGTTGACCTGCGCGACCGGGACGGCGTCGTCCAGGTGGTGTTCAATCCGGACGTGGCCGCCCAGGCGCACGAGGCGGCCCAGCGGCTGCGGCCGGAGTGGGTCGCGCAGGTGGTGGGCAAGGTGGCTTGCCGCCCGGCGGGCACCGAGAACCCGGGCCTGCCCACGGGCCAGGTCGAGGTCTTTGCCGACCAGGTGACCGTGCTCTCCGAGTCCAAGACGCCGCCGTTCTACATCAACGAGGATGGCGAGGTGGACGAGCTGCTGCGGCTCAAGTACCGCTACCTCGACCTGCGCCGCCCGCATATGCGCGACCTCCTCCTGCTCCGCCACAAGGTGGTCAAGTTCATCAGGGACTACCTGGACGAGCGGGACTTCGCGGAGATCGAGACGCCCATCCTCATCAAGAGCACGCCGGAGGGCGCGCGGGACTACGTTGTGCCCAGCCGCGTCCACGCAGGCAAGTTCTACGCCCTGCCGCAGTCGCCACAGCAGCTCAAGCAGCTGCTGATGGTGGCCGGCTTCGAGCGGTACTTCCAGATCGCGCGGTGCTTCCGCGACGAGGACCTTCGGCTCGACCGGCAGCCGGAGTTCACGCAACTCGACCTGGAGATGAGCTTCGTGGACAGGGACGACATCCTGGCGCTCATCGAAGGCCTGTACGTCTCATTGGTGAAGGTCGTGGCGCCACAGATGCGCCTGCGGATGCCCATCCCCAGGCTGACGTATGCCGAGGCGATGGGAAGGTACGGCTCCGACAAGCCCGACCTGCGGTTCGGGCTGGAGCTGGCGGACATGACGCAGACCTTGAGGGATACGCAGTTCAACGTCTTCCGCAACGTCATCGCCAAGGGCGGCGTGGTGAAGGGCATCGCCGCGCCGGGGATGGCCGAGGCCAGCCGCCGCCAGACCGACGACCTCATCTCCCTGGCGAAGACCCACGGCGCGGGCGGCCTGGTGACCATAGGCCTCAGTAAGAGCGCCGCGTCCCTCGACGCGCTGGCCGCCGAACACGTCCGCTCCAGCGCCGGGCGCAACCTCTCGGTGGCTGAGGTGCATGCGATGGCGCGGCTGGCCGGCGCCAAGCCAGGCGACCTGCTGCTGCTCGCCGCAGGGCCTGCCAACACGGTCAACAACGTGCTGGGGCAGCTGCGGCTGCATCTGGGCCACCAGCTTGGCCTCGCCGATGCCAACGAGCTGGCCTTCGCCTTCATCCTGGACTTCCCCCTCGTGGAGTGGAACGAGGAGGAGAAGAAGTACGACGCGGTGCACCATCCATTCACGTCTCCCAGGGACGAGGACTGGCCGCTGCTGGAGTCGGACCCCGGCGCGGCCAAGGCCAAGGCGTATGACCTGGCCTGCAACGGCTTCGAGCTGGCCGGCGGTAGCATCCGCATCCACCGGCGCGACCTGCAGGAGCGGATGTTCAAGGTGCTTGGCTACAGTCCCCAGCAAGCCGAGGCGCGCTTCAGCCAGCTGCTGGAGGCCTTCAACTACGGGGCGCCGCCGCACGGCGGCTTCGCGGGCGGCATCGAACGGCTGGTCATGGTCCTCTCGCCGGGGGCGAAGTCCATCCGCGACGTCATGGCGTTTCCGAAGACCCAGGCGGGCGTGGACCCGCTGTTCGGCGCGCCGGACGTGGTCGAAGACAAGCACCTGAAAGAGCTGCACATCCGCATCATCGAGAGCTAGGTGCGATGCTATAATCCGACACGGGGAGAGGTGGCCGAGCGGTTTAAGGCGTTGGTCTCGAAAACCAATATGGGAGCAATTCCATCGTGGGTTCGAATCCCACCCTCTCCGCCATGCCGGCAGAGAGGCCGAGAGCCCCCGATCTGGTCGGCCCGAAGGGTTCTTTTCTTCGCGGAGAGGTGCTGGAGCGGTCTAACAGGCACGCCTGGAGAGCGTGTGTCCCGCTAACCCGGGACCGTGGGTTCGAATCCCACCCTCTCCGCCAGTTAGGAAATGTCTTTGTTGGCTTGCCCTCTGCACGGGCCCGTCAGCCGTTTTTCGGGAGACAAATCTGTGAACAAAGAAGAAAAATCAAGTTTGCGAATGATGGACTCGTTCAAGGAAGCCTGGATGTCATTGCTTAATCGTTTGCAGCCAATTACGTTGCCCACGCAGGAGGCAAGGATTATAGAGGTCATGGATTCATGAAACGATGGGCTAAGCTGCTTCGTTCAGCAATCCCTGACATCCGAATAGTAAAGGTGGAATTCCACATCCAGACGAATGATGCTATCGCTTGGCGAAGAACTCTAAGTGGTACACACAAAGCAAAGATTATGGGTATCCCTGCAACTGGACAAAAGGTAAAGTGGAGAGACATGGTGATTACCCGTCTTGAAAGTGGAAAGATTGTTGAAGAGTGGGCAGTTTCGGACTTAGCAGGAGAGCTGCTCTCAAAACCACCCATGACCAAATAAGGGACATACGGTTCGGGGCTCGGCTCGAACCTCACCTGATTTCGTTCCGTTTCACTGCAAAAACTTCCTGTATCCCTAACCAATTTGCCACCAAAGAAAAACGGAAATCGTCCTTCTGCCGGGCCAATTCCATTCGGGCATTGTTCAAGTAGACGCCGCCATCCGGTTACGTGTTGACCCCTCGAACCCACAACTCTCTTCCCCGCATCGTATCTGCTACAGTAAGCGCCATGGAACCTGCCGAACTGAAATACTGGGTTGCGTTCCAGCACATCCCCGGCGTCGGGCCTGCGAGGATGGGGATGCTGGAGGAGCGCTTCGGGACGATGCGCGAGGCGTGGCAAGCGGGCGAGGGCGGGCTGGCGGGAGCGGGCCTGGACCGCAAAACGGTGCAAACGGTGGTGGAGCGCAGGGCGTCCATCGAGCCGGACAAGGAGATGGCGCTGCTGGTCAAGCACGGCGGCCGCCCCATCACCTGGCACGACCCTGAGTATCCGCCCCGACTGCAAGAGATCCACCTTCCCCCGGCTGTGCTCTACGTCCGCGGCACGCTCATCCCAGAGGACGAGCGGTCGGTGGCCGCAGTGGGGACGCGCAAGGCGACTGCGTACGGGCGGGAGGCGGCGCGCGACCTGACCTATGGGCTGGCGCAGGCGGGAGTCCCCATCGTCAGCGGGCTGGCCCGAAGAATTGACGCCGTGGCTCGCAGGGCCGCGCTGGAGGCGGGCGGACGCACCATCGCCGTGATGGGCAGCGGCCTCGACATCATCTACCCCCCGAGCATGCCGACCTGGCTGCCGAGGTCGCGCGCAGCGGCGCGGTGGTAACCGAGCACCCCATCGGGATCCGGCCCCTGGCCGAGCACTTCCCGCGCCGCAACCGCATCATGAGCGGGATGACGCTGGGCACGCTGGTCGTGGAGGCGGGCGAGGGCAGCGGTGCACTCATCACCGCCAACCTGGCCTTAGAACAGAACCGCGAGGTATTCGCCGTTCCAGGCAACATCTTCTCGCCGTCCAGCAGCGGCACGAACGACCTCATCAAGCAGTCAGGGGCGAAGCTGGTCAGCAGCCACGCGGACATCCTCGAAGAGTTGAACCTGTTCTACGTCGGCGCCGGCGAAGAGCCCGCCGAGCCTATCCGGATGACCGCGGTGTTCCCGGCGGACGCGGGCGAGGCCAAGCTGCTCCAGTTCGTCACCTACGATTCCGTCCACATAGACGAGATCGTCCGCAGCAGCGGGATTGGCGTCTCGCAGGTGAGCGGGGGGGCTGGCCATCATGGAGCTGAAGGGGCTGGTGCGCCAGGTGGACGGGATGCACTATGTTAGACTAAAGGAGAGCCCGCCGGACATCAGACGGCGCGATAGCCCCAACTTCTGACCGCACCTCGCGCATTCGCCCGCTCATCTGCCACAAGAAGCGGGCGAACTCATGTCAGTCGTGTAGTACCCTAGAAGTGCATACAACCTAGGCGGCGAATCCTTACTGAAAGAAGAATCCCAAGTCATGGCAAAGAACCTCGTCATCGTCGAATCGCCCGCCAAGGCCAAGACTGTAGGCCGGTTCCTGGGGAACGGCTACACGGCCAAGGCCTCGATGGGCCATGTACGCGACCTGCCCAAGGACAAGCTGAGTGTGGATGTCGAAGACGGCTCCTTCAAGCCGAAGTACGGCGTCCTGCCCGACCGCCGGAAGGTCGTGACCGAGCTGGCCGAGGCTTCCAAAGACGCGGAGACCGTCTTCCTCGCGACCGACCCGGACCGCGAGGGGGAGGCCATCTCATGGCACCTGCTCTATGCCGCTCACATAGACCAGAAGAAGACCAAGCGGGTCGTCTTCCATGAGATCACCCAGGAGGCGATACGGGAGGCGTTCGCCAACCCGCGGGAGCTGGACACCCGCCTCATCAACGCGCAGCAGGCGCGCCGCATCCTCGACCGGCTGGTCGGCTACCAGCTCAGCCCGGTGCTGTGGAAGAAGGTGCGCCGCGGACTGTCGGCGGGCCGCGTCCAGTCGGTCGCGCTGCGCCTCATCGTGGAGCGCCACCAGGAGCACATCCAGTTCGTCCCCAAGGAGTACTGGACCATCGAGGCGCTGCTGGCCAAGGGCCAGGAGGATGACAAGCAGGCACGGTTCGAGGCCAAGCTGTTCGGGCTGAGGGGCGACAAGCGCGCGGTGGAGATTCCCAACGACACCCACGCCGGCCAGCTCATCGCCGACCTGGAGGGCGCGGCCTACCGCGTCGAGTCGGTCCAGACCAGAGAGACGCACTCCCGTCCGTCGGCGCCGTTCATCACCAGCACGCTCCAGCAGGAGGCGTGGCGCAAGCTCCACTTCTCCGCCCGCCGCACCATGCTCATCGCCCAGCAGCTCTATGAGGGGCTGCCTCTGGGCGATGAAGGCTCCGTCGGCCTCATCACCTACATGCGCACCGACTCCACCAACGTCGCCCACTCGGCGGTGAACGAGGCGAGGCACTTCATCCAGCGGACCTACGGCACGCAGTACGTGCCCCACACGCCTCGGTTCTACACCCGCAAGGTCAAGGGCGCGCAGGAGGCTCACGAGGCCATCAGGCCGACCTCCATGGAGCGGCAGCCCGCCGTGGTGAGACGGTTCCTGACGGACGACCAGGCCAAGCTCTACGAGCTTATCTGGAAGCGGATGCTCGCCAGCCAGATGCCCGACGCCCTTTTCGACGCCACCAACGCCGAGATTCAGGCGCACAGCGCCAAGTCGAACAAGGACTACGCGTTCCGCGCGTCAGGCTCGGTGCTCAAGTTCCCCGGCTTCAGGGCGGTTTATATGGAGAGCCTGGACGAGGCGGAGAACGGGCAGGCGAACGGCGAGGAGGGCGGGCCGCTGCCTCCGCTGGTGCAGGGCGACGTCCTGGCCTGCCTTGGCCTGAACAAGGAGCAGCACTTCACCCAGCCGCCGCCGCTGTACACCGAAGCGACGCTGGTGAAGGCGCTGGAGGAGAAGGGCATCGGCCGGCCCAGCACCTACGCCACCATCATCGCGACCATCACCGACAGGGACTACGTGAACAAGGACAAGGGCCGCTTCGTGCCCACCAAGCTGGGCATCGCGGTCAACGGCCTGCTCACCGCGCACTTTCCGGAGGTCATGGACATCGGCTTCACCGCTCGCATCGAGGAGGAGCTGGACGACATCGCCGCCGGAGAGCGGGAGTGGCAGCCGGTGCTCAAGGAGTTCTACGACCCGTTCCACCGCTCCGTGGGCAAGGCGATGACTGAGGCCCAGCGCGTGCCGCGCGACCAGATAGACGAGCAGACCGATGAGGTCTGCGAAAAGTGCGAGCGCCCGATGGTCATCAAGTCGGGGCGGTTCGGCCGCTTCCTGTCGTGCAGCGGCTTCCCCGAGTGCCGCAACTCGAAGCCGCTGATGATGCGGACGGGCGTGGAGTGCCCGGAGGACGGCGGCGAGCTGGTGCAGCGGCGGCAGCGCGGCAAGGGCAAGACCTTCTATGGTTGCGCCAACTACCCGAACTGCAAATTCGCGGTGAACACCAAGCCACTGCCGATGCCGTGCCCGGAGTGCGGCAAGCTCCTCGTCGCGTCCGGCAAGGAGAACGCCCGGTGCACGGCCTGCCAGTACAAAGGCCCCATCCCCGAGGCCGAGCCCGCCGTGGCGGCGGTGTAGGGAGCCTCCACATCATGACACGGTCAGCGAACAACCCTGCGAAAGCCCGCAACGCCTACTCCCAACAGGAGTGGGCGTCTTTCATGGTGCGCTTCGAGACGCACCTGAAGGCCGAGAAAGGGCTAGCGCAGCTCACCATCCGCAACTATCTGACCGATCTGGAGCCGCTGCACGAGTACATGAAGCTGCGGAACATCTCGGGACTGCGCGGCCTAGACAAGTACGCGCTCCGCGGCTACCTGGCCTGGCTGATGGAGCTGGGCTACGTGCGTGCCAGCGTGGTCAGGAAGCTGAGCACGTTGCGCGTCCTGCTGCGGTGGCTCCTGCGGGAGAAGATTATTGAGAAGGACCCACTGCCTCGCAGGGGAGTCATGAAGAAGGAGTCGCGGCTGCCCCAGTTCCTGTCCGAAGAAGAGGCCGCCACGCTGATGGAGGCGCCGGACACCTCGGGGCCGCTGGGCCTGCGCGACCGCGCGCTGCTGGAGCTCATCTACGGTGGTGGGCTGCGGGTCAGCGAGGCGCACGGCTTGGACACGGGGAACGTCAACATGCAGACGCGCGAGGTGCGGGTCAGGGGCAAAGGTTCCAAGCAACGGGTGGTGCTCATCGGCGGCACCGCCAAGGATGCGCTGTCGATGTACATCGCCCAAGCGCGTCCCAAGCTGGCGGCACGCGACAGCCGGAGCGCGCTATTCCTGAACCGGTTCGGTGGGCGGATGAGCCAGCGCTCCATCCAGGAGAAGGTGCGCATCTATTCGGCGAGGGTAGGGCTGCGCGACGGCGTCCACACCCACACGCTGCGCCACTCCTTCGCCACGCACCTGCTGAACGGTGGCGCCGACCTGAGGGTGGTACAGGAGCTGCTGGGCCACTCCAGCCCGGCTACGACACAGATCTACACCCACGTGACCAAGTCGAAGGCAAGGCAGGTCTATCTCGCCGCGCACCCGCGTTCGTCTGAACGGACCGCCAAGCGGGCGAGTCCCCAAGGGGGTGGGGCATGAAGGTGCTTATCATCAACGGCCCGAACCTGAACATGCTCGGCAGGCGCGACCCGGCGACCTACGGCTCGGTGACGCTGCCGGACATCGAGCAGCGCATCCGGGCGAGGGCGGCGGAGCTGAACGTCGAGGTGGAGTTCTTCCAGTCCAACCACGAAGGCGCCATCATTGACCATATCCAGAAGGCGGCGTCCTCGGCCAGCGGCATCATCATCAATGCCGGTGCCTACACCCACTACAGCCACGCCATCCGCGACGCGCTGGCCGACGCCAAGCTGCCGGTCGTGGAGGTGCACCTGTCGAATATCCACGCCCGCGAGGAGTTCCGGCATACGTCCGTCATCGCCCCCGTCGCCGTCGGCCAGATTGCCGGGCTGGGGCCGCAGGGCTACATCTTCGCGCTGGAGCACCTTGTCCAGCGCGTGGCGCAGAAAAGCTGACATGAGCAGGCGGCTGGAGAAGCTGCGGGCGCTGCTGTCGCAGCACGAGGTGGACGCGATGCTGGTCTCGTCGGACGAGAACCGGCGGTACATGTCCGGCTTCAGCGGCTCGGCGGGCTACCTGTTCATCACGGCCAAGGCAGCCGTCCTTGCGACCGACTTCCGGTACATCGAGCAGGCTGGCCGCCAGGCGCCCGGCTTCACCGTGCAGCGCATCGGCGGCTCGGCGGACTGGCTGCCCAAGCTGGCCGCCGACCACGGCGTACAACGCATCGGCTTCGACAGTGGCCACATGACGGTCGCCGTCCATAACGCCTACAAGAAGGCCCTGGAGAGCCCGGAGGCGGGCGGCAAGGCCACCCTTGTTCCCACCAGCGCCGTGGTGGAGAAGTTCCGCGCAGTCAAGGACGTGGACGAACTGCGGCTCATCGAGCGGGCCTCGGCCATCACCGACGAGGCGTTCGAGCAGGTGGCCGCGGCCATCCGGCCAGGCATGACCGAAGCACAGGTGGCGTGGGAGCTGGAGAAGGCGATGCGGGAGCGTGGCGCCGAGAAGCTCTCCTTCGACATCATCGTGGGCGCCGGGCCGAACGGGGCGCTACCGCACCACCGCACCGATGACACGGTCATCCGCGAGGGGCAACCTGTGGTCATAGATATGGGCTGCGTCTATGAGGGGTACTGCAGCGACTTGACGAGGACTATCTTCGTTGGCAAGCCGGACGCCAAGTTCCGCGAGGTGTATGGCACCGTGCTGCGCGCGCAACTCCAGGCCGAGGAGAAGGTGCGCGTGGGCATGACCGGTACGCAGGCCGACGGCATCGCGCGCGAGGTCATCCAGGCCGCGGGCCACGGTGACGACTTCGGCCACAGCCTCGGCCACGGCGTCGGGCTGGAGGTCCACGAGCACCCGTGGGTCAGCCCCAGGGCCGAAGAAGCGTTGCAGGATAACATGGTTTTCACCATCGAGCCGGGCATCTACCTGTCCGGCTGGGGAGGCGTCCGCATCGAGGACATGGTTGTCCTCGAGAATGGGCGTGTCAGGGTATTGAGCAAGGCATCCAAGGGAGAGTACGTATGACCATCGAAGCCGGCGACCTGAAGAAGGGACTGACCATCGAGCTGGACGGCGAGCCGTATGCCGTCGTCGAGTACGACCGCATGAAGATGCAGCAGCGGGCGCCCGTGACCCGCGTCCGGTTCCGGTCGCTGCGCACCGGCAAAGTGTTGGACCGCTCCTTCTCTGGCTACGACGTCAAGCTCAAGCCCGCGCCGATAGAGCGCCGCGAGGCCCAGTACCTGTATAACGACGGCGACATGTACCACTTCATGGACACCAAGACCTTCGAACAGTTCCCCCTATCCCAGGACCGCGTTGGCGACGCCAGCGACTACCTCGTCGAGCAGACCACCGTCCAACTCGTCTTCTACAAGGACGAGGCCATCACTATAGACCTTCCCATCAACGTGGACCTGAAGGTGACGCAGACGGAGCCAGGCTTCAAGGGCGACACGGCCACCGGCGGCGGCAAGCCCGCTACCCTGGAGACCGGCCTGCAGATACAGGTGCCACTGTTCGTGTCGACGGGCGACACAGTGCGCGTGGACACCCGCAACGGCCAGTACGTCTCGCGGGTCTAGCATGCCCATCATCTACCCGGTCTCGAAGGTCACCCGCTACCTGCGCGACCTGCTGGCCTCCGAGACGCTGCTCCAGGACCTGTGGGTCAGCGGCGAGGTGTCCAATTTCACCCGCGCCGCCTCAGGCCACTGCTACTTCAGCCTGCGCGATGCCACCTCGACGCTGCGTTGCGTGATGTTCCGCACCTCCAGTTCGGGGTCGCAGCACCTGAAGGAGGGGGCCGCCGTCATCATCCACGGCCGTGTCGCCATCTACGAGGCTCGCGGCGACCTCCAGGTCATCGCCGACATCGTTCAGCCCGAGGGCGTCGGCGAGCTGCAGCTCAAGCTGGAGGCCCTGAAGCTCAAGCTTCAGCAAGAGGGTCTATTCGAGCCGTCGAGGAAGCGGGAGCTACCCCGTTTCCCCAAACGGGCGGGGGTCATCACCTCGCCGACCGGCGCGGTCTGGCACGACATCCAGACCGTGGTGCGCCGGCGCTACCCTCTGGTGGAGCTGTTGCTTGCGCCGACGCCGGTCCAGGGGGACACCGCCGCGCCGGGCATCGTGGAGGCTTTCGAGGCGATGAACCGCATCCAGGACGTGGATCTGGTCATCCTGGCTCGCGGAGGCGGCTCCGCCGAAGACCTGGGGCCGTTCAATGAGGAGGCGGTCGCACGGGCCATCTTCTCCAGCCGCGCGCCGGTCATCAGCGCGGTGGGCCACGAGACCGACTTTACCATCGCCGACCTAGTGGCCGACCTGCGCGCGCCAACGCCGTCCGCCGCGGCCGAGACGGCCGTGCCCGACCAGGCTGAACTGCTGGACGCTATCGGCGCGTCGGCACGCGCGTTGAACGCGGGCGTGGCCGCGTTTCTGGTCGACGGCAGGGGCGACCTCGAACGGCTGGAGCTGCGGCTGCAGCGGGCGCCGCCGGATATGGACTCGCTACGCCAGCGGGTGGACGAGCTGCTGAAGACCGCCTCTATCCACGCGCGTAACGCCATCGGCCTGAGCAAGGCACAGGCGGACGGCCTACAGCAGCGGCTGGCGTCGCTCAGCCCGGTTGACACCCTGCGCAGGGGCTATGCTATAGTTCAGGCGGCCAAGAACTGGGAGATTGTCGGCGACGCCGCCCAGGTCGCCGCGGGCGAGGCCGTGAACGTCACCGTCAGCCGCGGCGGTTTCGACGCCACGGTCACCTCCACCCGCTAGCTTCCACGTTCGGCCCATAAAGGAGGAGGCATGACCGCCACACCGTCCGCCTATCCCGTCCAGTTCTCCGTGGACTATCCAGACCGCCAACTTGACCGGCTCAGCAGCTTCTTCCGCATCATCACTTTCATCCCCATAGCGGTCGTGCTGTATCTCGTTGGAGAAAGTGGAGCCTTGGCTCTCGCTTCCCTAGTCATGATTGTCTTCCGGAGGAAGTACCCTCGATGGTGGTTCGACTGGAACCTAAATCTAATGCGGTTCGAGAACAGGGTAATGACCTATCTCTTACTTCTCAGGGATGAATATCCTTCCACGGACGAGGAGCAGGCTGTTCACGTCGAAATCCCATACCCGGACGTGCAGAAGGACCTAAATCGATGGCTGCCCCTCATCAAGTGGCTCCTGGCCATTCCCCACTATGTGTTACTGGTGGTGCTCTGGATAGGCGTGGTGGTGGTCGTCCTCTTCACCTGGTTCGGCGTCCTGTTCACGGGGCGATACCCCAGGGATCTCTTCGACTATGTCGTCGGCGTGATGCGCTGGTCGAACCGGGTGTGGGCGTACGCCTTCGTGCTGAGCACCGACAAGTACCCGCCCTTTAGACTCAGCGCATAAGGAGCAGACGACACCACCGATGTCAGCCCGCAATGCCAAGAACACCGTTCCCAAGGACAGTGTCTCCTTCGAGGAGGCCCTGAAGCGCCTCGACGAGACGGTGCAGAAGCTGGAGGCGGGCAAGCTCAGCCTGTCCGAGGCGACTGCGCTGTACGAGGAGGGGATGCGCCTTGCTCGCATCTGCAGCGAGCGCATCGCCACCGCCGAGCTGAAGATCACCCAGATACGCACAGCCTACGGCGAGCAGATGCGCCTCACCGGCGACGAGCCGGACATGGACGAAGACGGCGAGGATGGCGAGGAGGAGGCCGCGGAGGGCGGCGAGAAGCCTTGATTCGGGCCGACTTCCACATCCACACGCGCTACTCGCCCGACTCCGACATGCCGCTAAAGACCCTGGTTGCCAGGTGCCTGAAAGCGGGCCTTGGCTGCATCGCGGTCACCGACCACAACACCATCGAGGGTGCCCTGGAGACGGCGCGCATCGCCCCGTTCACCGTCATCATCGGCGAGGAGGTCAAGTCCTCCGGCGGCGAGATTATCGGCCTGTTCCTCAAGGAGCGGATAGCGAAAAACCTCACGCCGCTGGAGACGGTGCAGGCCATCAAGGCCCAGGGCGGGCTCGTCTCTATCCCACACCCCTTCGACGGCTTTCGCCGCAACGTCATCACGTCCGCCGCCCTCGCAGAGGTGCTGCCCCACACCGACATCATCGAGGGGTTCAATGCGCGCAACACCTTCCAGTCGGCCAACCGCAGAGCCCAGGAGCTGGCCCGTCAGCGCGGCATCCCTGTCTCCGCCGTCACCGACTCTCACACCCCCCATGAGGTGGGGCGGACGTACACCGAGATGCGCGAGTTCGACGGGACGCCTGCCGGGTTCCTGCGGGCCTTGGCAGACGCGCGCCTGGAGGCCAGGCCGGTGACGCCGTTCATCCACCTGCTCACGCGGTACACTAAGGTGAGGAAGCGGCTGCTAGGGAGATGACGGGTGCGTGAGATAGAGCCAAACCAGGCTGATGCCCCTCCTGGATCCACGCGTGAACCAGGCCCAGGGCGGTTCCAGGCCTCCCAGTGGGTCGAGCTGCCGGGCGTGAGCATCCGACCGCTCGTCACCTGGACGCTCATCGGGGCTAACATCGTCATCTGGCTGATGATGACCCTGGCGGGCGGCTCGACCGACACAGGGGTGCTACGCAGCTTCGGGGCGATGTTCGGCCCCTTGATCGCGGAGGGGGAGTACTGGCGTCTCTTCAGCGCGATGTTCCTGCACGCCGGCGGTTTCCACCTCGCCTTCAACATGATTGCCCTGTGGTTGGTCGGCGGCACCGTGGAGCGCCTCTTCGGCCACTTCAGGTTCGGTGCGATGTACGTCCTGGCCGGTCTGGCGGGCAGCGTTGTGAGCTATCTGCTCAACCCCGTCAGCGTGGCCGTGGGCGCCAGCGGCGCTGTCTTCGGCGTCCTGGGCGCGCTGGCCGCCTTCTTCGTCACCCAGCGCCAACTGATGGGGAAGATGGGGCAGCGCAACCTCACGATCATCCTGTTCCTGGCGGCCATCAACCTAGTCGTCGGCTTCGTGGTGCCGAGTATAGACCAATGGGCACACTTGGGTGGCCTGGCGGGCGGCTTTGCCATCGGGTACGTGTTGGCACCCCGCTACCAGGTTGTCAGGAGTGAGCTCGGAGCGTCCGCGCGTGTCGTCGAGGTGGGCCGCCCTTTCGACCGCTGGTGGGTCGTCCCCGTCGCCGTGGCCATCCTCGCGGTGGGCGTTTTCCTCTGGAACCCCACCATACCCGAGAACGCCATCTCCATCGCCTACAAGGCGGAGCGGTCGCTGGAGAAGGGCGACTACACCACAGCCCTCGCCCAGGCCGACCGGGCCATCGAGCTTTCGCCGGAAGAGGGCCTGGCGTATTACGTCCGGGCCAAGATAAACGCCGACCTGGGCAACACCACGCGGGCCATCTCCGACGCGGGGAAGGCCGTCCAGTTCGGCGACAGCGAGACCAGGGCGAAAGCCAGCCAACTGCTGGTCGAGCTCGGCGCGCGGCGCTGAATGATGCTCAAGCTCGGCTGGTTCTCGACGGGGAGAGGGAAAGGTTCGCGGGGGTTCCTTGAGCTTGTCCAGGGCCAGATCGCCGCGGGGAGGCTCGACGCCCTCATCGAGTTCGTCTTCACGAACCGCGAGCGCGGCGAGGCCGAGGGCAGCGACCGCTTCCAGGAGATGGTGAAGGGCTACGGCATCCCCTCGGTGAGCCTGTCGTCGCAGCGCTACCAGCGCGAGCACGGCGGCGGGCCCTGGGCGCGCCACCGCGACGGCTTTCACCGCCAGGCGATGGAGATGCTGTCGGGCTACCGACCCGACGTGTGCGTCCTCGCGGGCTACATGCTCATCACCAGTGGCGAGATGTGCCGCCGCTACTCCATGCTCAACCTCCACCCGGCGCTGCCCGGCGGGCCGAAGGGCACTTGGCAGCAGGTCATCTGGCAGCTCATCGAGCGGCACGCGGACAGGTCGGGTGTCATGGTGCACGTCGCCACAGAGGAGCTGGACGCCGGGCCGGTCGCAGGCTACTGCAGCTTCCCAATCCGTAGCGGCGACTTCGACCCGCTGTGGAAGGCGGTGGAGGGCAGGCCGGTCTCCGAGCTTCAGCGGGAGGGCGAAGAGCAGCCACTGTTCAAGTGCATCCGCGCCGAAGGGCTTCGGCGGGAGCGGCCGCTGCTGCTGGTGGTGCTGCGTGCGCTGGCCGCCGAAGAACTACGCGTGTCGGCGGGCCAGGTGGTGGACGGGAGCGGCAGGCCGGCCAAGCCGAAGGATATGAACGCCGAGGTCGAGCGGTTGCTGGCGGGGCGCTAGACGATGATTGACCGCCCCACAGGCCATACGGAAGTAAACCACCACGCCCCGTTCTTTGATCGTTTAGGATGGCGATGAGAAACGCTTCCAAGGCGGTTTGGGAACGGAACTCCATCAGCGGGTGGGAGATCCTCAACCCATCTCAGCGACGCTGCTCTTGAGCGGCGAGGGAGTCTAGAAACTCCCGCCGTTAGCCGGGGCGCTACGCCGACTTCTGGCCGCGCGAGTGCACTTGGAGCTCACCCGCTTCGTTGTACAGCCGCACGGGGCCGAGGCCCCGGATGGCGTCGGGCCCGACGACGCACTTTGCCGCGCCCTTCATGCCGGGCAGGTCGTACATCACATCGAGCAGCGTGTTCTCCAGCACGGTCCGCAGGCCGCGCGCGCCGGTCTTGTTGGCCAGCGCCAACTCGGCGGTGGCCTCCAGCGCATCGGGCGTGAACTCCAGGTCCACGTCCTCCATCTTGAACAGGGACTGGTACTGTTTGACGAACGCATTCTTCGGCTCGGTGAGTACGCGTATCAGCGCGTTCAGGTCGAGGCTCTGGAGGGAGACCATCACCGGCAGCCGGCCCACGAACTCGGGGATGAAGCCGTACTCCATCAGGTCGTCGGGCGTCGTGTACTGGAGCACGTCCTCCTCTTCGCCCATCGAGCGGCGCGAGGTCGTGGCCCGAAAGCCCATGGACTCGCCCTTCTTGATGAGGCGCTTGCGCACGACGTCGCCCAGGCCCTCGAACGCGCCGCCGCACATGAACAGGATGTTGTCGGTCTTGATTTGGAGGAACTCTTGGTGGGGGTGCTTGCGCCCGCCCTGTGGCGGGACGTTGGCGACGCAGCCCTCGATGATTTTCAAAAGGGCCTGCTGGACGCCCTCGCCGGACACGTCGCGCGTGATGGAGGGGTTGGGGCCTTTGCGGGCGATCTTGTCTATCTCGTCTATGTAAACGATGCCCTTCTCGGCGCGGGCGATGTCGTAGTCGGCGGTGTTGATAAGCCGTAGGAGGATGTTCTCCACGTCCTCGCCGACGTAGCCCGCCTCGGTGAGCGAAGTGGCGTCGGCGATGGCGAAGGGCACGTCGAGGATCTTGGCGAGGGTCTGAGCCAGGAGGGTCTTGCCGCATCCGGCCGGGCCGAGCATGAGGACGTTGGCCTTCTGTATCTGGACCTCGTCATGCTTCTGATTAGACCAGATGCGCTTGTAGTGGTTATAGACGGCGACGCTCAGAACCTTCTTGGCCTTGGCCTGGCCAACGACGTACTCCTCGAGCTTCTGGTTGAGCCACTTGGGGTTGACGCCCTTGGCGATGACCCCGGACTGGTCGCGGGCAGGGGCAGGCGCCTCCTCGGTGATGATCTGCTCGCAGAGCGTCACGCACTCGTCGCAAATGAAGACTCGATCGGGGCCGGCGATGAGCCGCTTGACCTGCGACTGCGCCTTGCCGCAGAACGAGCACTGGTAGTTGGCCGAACTAGCTCTGGAAGCAGTCATGTTCCTCCAGCTCTCCTCTGTTCAGACGCCAGTGTGCCGAGTGGTGGCCGGACGCGCTCTTCGTCCTCAACAGTGTTTCAGACCTAGCCGGTCTTGGTCAATACTTCGTCTATCAGACCGTACTCTTTCGCTTGCTCGGAGGTCAAGTAGTAGTCGCGGTCGGTATCGCGGGCTACTTTCTCGTACGGCTGGCCGGAGTGCTCGGAGATGATCTGGCGCATCTTGTCCTGCATGCGCAGAATCTCGCGGGCCGCGATGTCTATGTCCGAGGCTTGGCCCTGGGCGCCGGATATGGGCTGGTGCATATGGATGGTCGAGTTGGGGAGGGCGTAGCGCTTGCCCTTGGTGCCGGCGCACAGCAGGACGGTGGCCATGCTGGCGGCGAGGCCGACGCAGATAGTGGACACGTCGGGCCGGATGAGGCGCATGGTGTCGTAGATGGCCAGACCCGCGTGGATGACGCCGCCCGGCGAGTTGATGTAGATGCTGATGTCGCGCTCGGGGTCCTCGCGGTCCAGGTACAGGAGCTGCGCCATCACGGTGTTGGCGACCTGGTCCACGATGGGCGTGCCGATGAAGATGATGCGCTCCTTGAGGAGGAGCGAGTAGATATCGAACGCGCGCTCCCCGCGGGCGCCGCTCTCGATGACCATAGGAATCAGGTTTTCAGGTCTCTGGATCAACTTGCGTCCCCTCTCTAGGCTTGCGGGCCCGGCGCGGCGCTTGCCGCCTCCGGCGCCTCGCCCTTCGCTATCGTTACCAACTTGTCCAACGCCTTTTCCATCACGATGGTCCGTTTGACGGACTCCTTCGTCTCGTCCGAGTCCAGCTCGTCCTTGCGCCGCTCTGCCCTGCGGGACTGGTTGGCGCGGGCGCGCATCTGCTCGGCCTGTTCCTTCAGGGCGGTCAGCCGCGTTTCCACCTCTTCGTCAGAGACGCCGACCTGTTCCAGGTCGGCGAACTTGCGCACGGCGAAGGCGCGGACGAGCCGCTCCTGGGCGCTCTGCTTCGACTCCTCCTGCAGCTTCTCCACGGTCGTCTTGGAGTAGCGCAGGTAGTCGTCGAGGCGGACGTTGAGCCGCGCCAAGGTGCGCTGCCGGTCTTCCAAGACGTGCTCCGTCTCGTGCTCCACGAGCAGGGGCGGGAGCGCGACCTTGGCGTGCGCGACCAGGGCCTTGAGCGCCTCTTCGCGGTACTCGGCGTCGCGGGCGGCCTCGGCCTCGGCGTTCAGTTCCTTGCGGACGGCCTCGCGCAGCGCGGCCAGGCTCTCGTACCCCTCGCCGACGCCCTTGGCGAACCCGTCGTCCAGCGCGGGCAGGTTCCGCTGCTTGACCTCGCCGGCGGTCACGGTGAACTTGCCTTCCTTGCCGGCCAGTTTGGTGTCGGCGTAGTCCGCCGGCATGGTCAGGGTGAACTCCTTGGCCACGCCCTTCTCGGCGCCGGCGACGGCCTCCGAGAAGCCTGGGATGGGCCGGTCACCCTCTTTGTCCAGCACGAACACCGCGTCGCTCTGGTCTATCCACTTCTGGCCGCCCACGATGCCCTGGACGTGCCCGGTCAACAGGTCGCCCATCTGCGCGGGCCGCTCGACCGGCTCCCAGGTGGCCTGGCCGTCGCGGACGCGCTCGATGCGCTCGTTGACTTGCTCCTCGGTGACCTCGATGGGCTTGAGCGGCACCCGGATGGCCTGGTAGGCGCCCAAGTCAACGTCGGGCGTCAGCGGCACCGTGGCCTTGACGACCACCGGCTTGAGGTCCACCAACTCCACCTTCGGCAGGCCGGAGGCATCCAGTTTCTGGGACTCGATGGCCTTGGACGTGACGTCGGAGACGGTGTACTCCAGGACCTCCTGGAGCAACCCCTCTCTGCCGAAGTACTGCTCGACGACTTGGCGGGGGGCCTTCCCCTTGCGGAAGCCGGGAATGTTGGCCTTCTGGACGAGGCGGCGGTAGCCACGGTCTAGATACGGGGCGAGGTCGCTGTCCTCCAACTCAATGCGCAGCACAGCCTGGCGGTCAACGACCTGCTCTTGCGTGATCTGCAAACGAACACTCCTGAAGGTACAAGGGGGATTACAGGCATTATAGCACGGCCCCTTTCTAGGGGAAGGATAGCGGGGGGTGTGAAGATGGCGAGACAGCCGCTGCGGACGCGGTTCGCTCCGCCAAACGGCGCGAACCCACCTCGGATTTGAAGTGGGTTATTAAAACCAAAAAGAGAACAAAAGTTCCATTCCCATGTCCTGAGAACCGCGGGATGGGCAACTACACCGGCGGGGACAGCCGCACGTCGAGGACGCGCTCGATCCAGGCCGCGACGGTGAGCAGCCGCTCCTCGGCGAAGGGCGTCGCCACCAGCTGCGTGCCGAAGGGCAGCCCGTCCTTGCTCAGCCCCGAGGGCAACGTGAGGGCCGGGAAGCCCGCCGTGGTGAACGGCGCCTGCCAGCGGGGGTCGCCGGTCGTGGCCGGGTCGGGCGCGGGCACCGCCGCCGTCGAGGTCAGCACCGCGTCCACACCGGCCATCGCCTCGCCCAGCAGACGGCGGAACCGCCCCCGGACGCGCTGCGCGTTGACGTACGTGGCCCCTGGGATGAGCTGGCCCATCTCCACCCAGCGGCGTACGTCGCGCGCGTAGTCGTCGGGCCGTTTGGCGAAGTCGGCCTGGTGCACCGCCGCGCCTTCCACCGCCATCACGATGCGGTGCGCGTACTGCAGCGTGTCGAAGTCCATCTCCACCCGCACCTCGCGGACGCTCGCGCCGGCCTTCTTCAGCCGCCTGGCGACCTGTTCGATGTGCGCGGCCATCTCCGGGTCGGCGCGCTCGAGGAAGAACTGGCGCATCAGGCCGATGCGGGGCTTGGTGGCGCGCCTGCGGGCCGCCTTCGTGTAGTCGGGCACCGGTAGGCTGGACGACGACGGGTCCTTTGGGTCCTGGCCCGACATCACCATCAGAAGCAGCGCCGCGTCTTCCACGGTGCGGCAGAAGTAGCCCATGGTGTCCAGCGACCAGGCGTCGGGGATCACGCCGAAGCGGCTGAGCCGTCCCATGGTCGGTTTGACGCCGACCACGCCGTTGTACGCGGCGGGCCTGAGCACCGAGCCCGCGGTCTGCGAGCCGAGCGCGGCGGGGAAGTAGCCGGCGGCTGTGCCCGCCGCCGAGCCGCTGGACGAGCCACCCGGGGTGCGGCCTTCGTTCCACGGGTTGCGCGTCGGCGACGGGTCGCCGTAGGCGAACTGTGTCGTCACCGTCTTGCCCATGATGATGGCGCCCGCCTCCCGCAGCTTCGCCACCGTCGTCGCGTCCTCCTTCGGTACGAAATCGGCGTAGATGGGCGAGCAGTAGGTCGTCCGCATCCCCTTGGTGAGGAACGTGTCCTTCACGCCCACGGGGATGCCGTGCAGCGGCCCCTTCGGGCCGGAGCGCTCCAGGTCGCGCTGGCTCTTGCGCGCCTCGGCCAGCGCCGCCCCCTCGTCCATCGTCACCCACACGCGCAGACGCGGCTCCAGCTTGCGCGACCGCGCCAGCAGCGCCTCCATCAACTCGACGGCCGACAGCCGCTTTTCGCGGATGGCCGCCGCCACCTCGGTGACCGTGAGTTGGTGTAGTCCTTTCGTATTAGCCATCGCGGCCCTCCCTATTTGGCGCACGCGATTGTACAACACGGCGGGCGCCCTTACCCCTCCCCCGCGGCAGGCGGGAGAGGGCCTTTATCCCGACCCAGTCGGGACAAAGGGGTGAGGGAGGATGCGCCGCCGTGTTACCATGTCGCCAGCTTTTGCACGGGGTCCACCATGCCCGCACTCACCGACAAGGAGATCCAGCAGTTCCTCAACAGCGGCCGGCACATCCTCAAGCTGGCCACCATCGGGCCCGACGGCGCGCCGTACATCGTGCCGGTCTGGTACGGCTGGGACGGCAAGGCCTTCACCCTTGTGGGCCGCAAGCATAACCGCTGGATCCCCTACGTCCAGCGCGAGCCGCGCGTCAGCATCCTGGTGGACACCTGCGATATCCCCTACACCCGCGTCACCGCGCCGGGCCGCGCCGAGGTGGTGGACGCCAACTGGTTCGGCAACTGGGAGCCCATCTCCGTCAAGTACGCGGGCCACGAGGTCGGCCACAAGTACTACGAGGACACCAAGCACATCCCCCGTGTCCTCATCAAGGTCACCCCCGGCAAGGTCACCACCTGGACCGGCGGCGACTGGCACCCGCGGTACCTGACGTAGGGGGCTGTCTCAGAACGTCAGGGAGACCTTGAGGGCGCCGTCGGCCTTGGACTCGGCCAGCTCGAAGGCGTCGTGGACCCTGGTGATGGGGAACCGGTGCGTCACGAAGGGCGCCACGTCAATCTGCCCGCTGGCGATGTAGTCCAGCGCCAGCCGGAACGACCGCTGCCCCGGCTCCTCTTGCGAGCCGAAGACGGAGTTCATCGTGATGCGCCTGCGGAAGAAGGTGTCCCAGTCGAAGGGCACGCGCTCCATCGTCTCCGGCAGGCCGAAAGCGACGACGCGCCCGGTGGGCCGCGCCAGCTTCAGCGCCTGGTTCAGCGTCTCAACGCTGCCCACCGCCTCGATGACCAGGTCGGCGCCTTGGCCTCCCGTCAGGTCCAGCACCGCCTGCGTCGCCCGCTGGCCCGTCACGTCCACCACCGCGTCCACGCCCATCCTGCGGGCAGCGTCCTGCCGTGCCTTCACCGGCTCGACGGCGATGATGCGGTGCGCCCCCAGCTTGCGAAGGACGAAGTCGTGGAACAGCCCCACCGAGCCCTGGCCCAGGATGGCCACGGTCTGCCCCAGCAGCGGCGGCAGCCGCAGGCACGAATAGACCACCGTCCCCAATTGCTGCGTCATCAGCGAGTGGGCTAGCGGCGTGCCTTCGGGCAGCTTCAGCAGGAAGCGCGGCTCCAGGAGCTGGTAGCCCGCGAAGGTCTTGGACTCCCAGAACATCGGCGCGGTCAGCACTAGGTCGCCGGGCCGCCACTCCGTCCCGCCGCTGTCCACCACCTCGCCGGCGCCCTCGTGGCCGGGGAAGCCGTGGGGCATGGGAAACTCTGCGATATTCCAGCCGAGATAGACGATGTGCAGGTCGCTGCCGCAGATGGATGCCAGGCGCGTCTTTACCAGCACCTTGCCCTTCTCCGGCTTCGGCGCCGCGACCTCGTCGCACCGGATGCGCCGACGGGCCACGGCCTGCGCCGCCAACATCGTCGTGTCCATCACATCGCCTCTTTGCTCATCTTGCTGCGCTTATGACTCGCGGGCCTGTTTCGCCTTCCGCTCTATCAACCGCTGCGTCTGGCGCAGGCCTGCGGCGTCCACTCGCATCTTCCGCTTGTTCTTCCTGCGGCGCTCGCGCCGTTCAGCCTTGGTCTCGTCGTGGTTATCGTCTGTTCTACCCACCGCTAGCCTCGATAGCATACACATAACGCGATACTCACTCCTCCACGAACCGGTAGATGCCACCGCCGCCGAAGTCCAGCACGTACACCTCGCCGTCCTGGTCCTCCGCGAAACCCGAGATGGCCACGCCGCCGTCCGGCACGATGGCCAGCCGCTCCGTGACGCGGCCGTTATCGTACCGCAGCGCCCATGTCTTGCCAGAACAGTAGTCGCCGTGCACGTAGGCACCGTACAGCGACGGCAGCCGCCTGCCGCGATAGACATACCCGCCGGTGACCGAGCACCCGTCGCCGTGGCCGTACTCCGCCACCGGCGGCTCAAGCCCCGCCTGGTTGCACTCTTTCTCCGGGTCGCGGAAGCACTGCGACCCCTCCATGATGTTCCAGCCGTAGTTGCCGCCCTTGCGGACGATGTCCACCTCCTCCAGCGCGTTCTGGCCCACATCGGAGGCCCACAGCTCGCCCGTCAGCCGGTCGAAGTTGAACCGCCAGGGGTTGCGCATCCCGTAGGCCCAGACCTCAGGACGGGCGCCACTTCGCCCCACGAACGGGTTGTCGGCGGGCACCACGTAGCTGCCGACTTCGTCCACCCGCCGCACGTCTATCCTCAATATCTTTCCCAGGAGTGTGCCGCGGTTCTGCCCGTTGCCGAAGGGGTCGCCGCCCGAGCCGCCGTCGCCCAGGCCGATGTACAGGTAGCCGTCCGGCCCGAAGACCAAGTGGCCGCCGTTGTGGTTGGCGAAGGGCTGCGCCACCTCCAGAAGGATGCGCTCGCTGGCAGGATCGGCAGCGTCCTGACTCGCGCCCGCCACGAACCTGGAGATGACCGACCGCCTCGGCTCCGCCGACGAGTAGTACACGTAGAGGTAGCCGTTGTCGGCGTACTCGGGGTCGAAGGCAAGGCCCAGCAACCCCTCCTCGCTGCCCGCGTCGTTCACCCGGTCGCGGATGTCGAGGAACACCGCCGCGGTAGCATCGCCTGGCTCGAAGGCGAAGACCTGGCCGGGCTTGGTGACGGCGAAGAGGCGGCGCGTGCCATCGTCTGCATAAGTGAGGTGGAGCAGTTCAGGGAAGACGAGGCCGCCGAACACCCACTCCAGCCGCATGAGCCGCAGCGGCTCGGCGGCGACGTCTGGCGTCGGCACAGGCGTCGCGGTAGGGGAGGGCGAGACCGTGGGCGTCGCGGCGATGAGGTCGGGACGCTGCGCGCTGCGGTTGCAGGCGAGCGTCACCAGCACCACCATCAACATAGCCCCGACACACACCCAGCGATTATAGCGTCCTGGTATGATACCCACCCATGATCAAACGCATCTGGCACACCGGCTTCGTCGTCAAGGACATCCAGCGGGCCATCAAGTTCTACCGCGAGGGCATGGGCCTGCACCTCGTTGACCTCCGCGACGTCCAAGGCGAAGGCATCAGCCACCTCGTCGGCTACAATAACGCGCGCCTGCTGGAGGCGTTCTTCTCCCTCAAACCCAACGGCACGATGGACGACGTGTCCGTCATCCTTATCGAGTACGCCAGCCCCAGAACGGACAAGCAGATGCCCGCCGAGCGCAACTACGCCGCCGCGGCCCACCTGGCCTTCTACGTGGACGACGTGGACGCCGCGTACCACCGGCTGCTGGCCCACGGCGCAAAGAAGCTCAACCCGCCCGCCGACGTCCGGCCTGGGCACAAGGTCGTGTACCTGCAGGACCCCGACGGCAACTGGCTGGAACTGTGCGAGGACAAGTAGTTCATCTCCTCTCCTCGGAACCTCGGTAGAGGAAGAACCCTTCCTGCATAAAGTCTGCGTCGAAGGCCAGTGAGCGGTTAACTTGGTAGCGGCGCATGATGGCGAAGCTAGCACAATCTACAAGGCTCACGCCACGCTTGCCGCGCTCCTCTAGCAGTCCTACCGCCTCCTCATGGTCTCCGGAATTGATCCAATGGATGTGGAACCTTTGGCTCTCCCGAAGAAACTTCAACGCGCTCTCTAGCCCAAGACGACGCTGCAATAACGCGGCGGCTTCTACCAGGACGTAGCTATGCAGCAGGATGTCCTCGCTCTCATCCAGGAGACGACGGAATGCCTCCACCGCCACCTCATGGTTCGGGTCACCGCGGTCGGCCAGGGCGTAGATGGCGGAGGTGTCTAAGAAAATCACCCTGCGAGATCTTCAGCCAGCGCTTCATCATGGCGCTCGGAGACCGGGGCCAGGCCGCCTTGTCTGCTCCGGCCGGAGCCGATGAACCCAAAACTCTCCAAGCGGCGCGGGGCCACGGCAGGAGTGAACTCCATGCGCAGCAACTCGCGCAGGAATGAGGACATGGAAATCCCGCGCTCGAATGCCTTACGTCTGAGCACTTGATAGGTCGCCTCGTCCAGTTGCACTTGCATACGCTTCATATGAGACTCCTAAGGCAATAGTTTACATCATGGCATCATGCCATCGCTAGCTTTTAAGCTGCGTCTGCACCACTGCTCCGGGTCTAGCCTAAGGTTCGACAAAACCACCGCCAGCAGATATATTTCATGGGTACCCCGATGGCCTTCGATAACGCGATGCTGTTCCCCGTGACCGCTAAGGCCAGCCCCAAGGGCAACCTGGCCCTCGGCGGCTGCGACGTGGCCGACTTGGCGGCAGAGTTCGGCACGCCGCTGTACATCTTCGACGAGGACACCCTGCGGGGCGTCTGCCGCGAGTTCACCCGCGAGTTCACCAGCCGCTACCCCAAGGCGCAGGTGCTCTTCGCCGCCAAGGCGTTCGTTAACACGGCCATCGCCAAGCTGGTCGCGTCGGAAGGCCTCGGCATGGACGTCGTCTCCGGCGGCGAGCTGGCCGCCGCGCAGACCGTCGAGTTCCCCGCGGAGGACATCTTCTTCCACAGCAACAACAAGACCCCCGACGAGATCGAGGCGGGGCTCAACTACGACATCGGCCGGTTCGTCGTGGATAGCTTCCACGAGCTGAAGCTGCTGAACGAGGCCGCCAAGCGCCGTCGCAAGACCCAACGCATCATGCTGCGCCTTTCGCCCGGCGTGGACCCCCACACCCACCACCACACCACCACGGGCATCCTGGACAGCAAGTTCGGCTTCTCCATCCAGACCGGGGACGCCGCCCGCGCCATCGAGCGGGCCCTCAAGGCCTCCAACCTCAAGCTCACCGGCGTCCACTTCCACCTCGGCTCGCCCATCTTCGAGCTGGAGCCGTACGCCACCGCGATAAACCTCGTCCTGGACTTCGTGGTCCCCTTCAAGAAGCAGGGCCTCGTGCTGGAAGACTTCTCGCCCGGCGGCGGCTTCGCCATCGGCTACGTGCGGGACAATCTTCCGCCGCCCGTAGCTGCCTACGCCGATGTCATCACCACCGCCACCAAGGAGCGCTGCGCCGCCCTGGGCCTCGGCCAGCCGCGTCTTATCGTCGAGCCGGGCCGCGCCATCGTTGGCCGCGCGGGCGTCGCCCTCTACCGCGTCGGCGCCATCAAGGACGTCCCCACCGTCCGCAAGTACGTCTCCCTCGACGGCGGCATGGGCGACAACATCCGCCCCGCTATCTACGGGGCCAAGTACGAGGCCGTCGTCGCCAACAAGATGGGCGCTGCCCCCGCCGAGAAGGTCACACTCGCCGGCAAGTACTGCGAGTCCGGCGACATCCTCATCAAGGACATCACCCTGCCGGCCATCGAGTCGGGCGACTTGGTCGCCATCCCGTCCTCCGGCGCCTACGCCCCGTCCATGGCCAGCAACTACAACCTCAACCCGCGGCCCGCCATGGTCATGGTCAAGGACGGCAAGGCCCGCCTCATCCGCCGCCGCGAGTCCTATCAGGACCTCATGGCCTGCGACGTGGCCTGAGCCTACCGCCGTGTGGGACATCATCGGCCACGAGGAGGCTGTCGCCATCCTGGAGCGCGCCCTCCGCCAGGGCAGGCTCTCCCATGCTTACCTCCTGGTCGGTCCCGTCGGCATCGGCAAGATGCCGCTCGCCCTCAAGCTGGCCCAGGCCGTCAACTGCACAAGCACCGGGAACGAGCCGCCCTGTGGCGCCTGCGGCCAGTGCGACCGCGTCGCCAGGGGGCTGCACCCCGACGTGCAGGTCGTCCGCGTCCCCGCTGGGCGCGGGCCGGACGGCAAGACCTGGACCGTCGTCCCCATCGAGCGCGTCCGCGAGGTCGTCCGCGACTCCAGCCTCAAGCCTTTCGAGGGCAAGTTCCGCATCTACATCTTCGACGGCATCGAGGGAGTCAGCGAAGAGGGGGCCAACACGCTCTTGAAGACGCTGGAGGAGCCGCCTGCCCAGGTGATCTTCGTCCTCTTGGCCGCCGAGCCTGGCAGGCTTCTGCCGACCATTCTCTCGCGCTGCCAGCGCATCGAGCTGCGGCCCTTGCCGTGGCCCGTGCTCGCCTCGGAGTTGGAGCGCCGCCACGGCCTCGACGCCCACAAGGCTACCGAGCTGGCTCGCGTGTCGGGCGGCAGGCCGGGCATCGCCATCCAGATGGCGGCGCAGCCGGAGCTGGCGCAGGCCCTCGGCGAGAAGCTTCAGACTATCGAACGGCTCGTCGGTGCTGGCGTCGAGGAGCGGTTCGCCTACGCCTCCGGACTGGCTGGCCAGTTCTCGCGCGATCGCGATGGCGTCCGGCGCGAACTCGACCTGTGGAAGGCATGGTGGCGCGACGTCGTACTGGTGGGGCAGGGGCTTTCCGATTCGGTCGTCCACCTCTCCCGCCACGACGCCATCGCCGCCACGGCCAAGGCGCTGACCCCGGCCCAAGCCTCCGCCGCACTCGCCGCCGTCTTCGCGGCACTGGAACACCTTGACCGCAACGTCAGCGCGCGCCTCGCCTTGGAGCACATGATGCTCGCCATCCCGCGCGTGCGGTAGGGGACAAACGGTGGCGGTAGTCGGCCTTCGCTTCGAGCGCGCGGACAGGGTTCACTTCTTCGACCCCGGCGACCTGGAGTTGGAGCCCGGCGACCGCGTGGTGGCCGAGACCGAGGCGGGCCCGAGGGAAGGCGTCGTCGTCATCGCGCCCGACCAGGTGCTGTACTCCGATGTGCGTGGGCCCCTCCGGCCCATCCTGAGCAAGTCCGGCTCGGGCCACACGTAAGCGTCACGGCTGGGGGCCGTGGGTTTACGCCCTCTTCACAGGCGCCGTCTATCCTGGTCATGGGGCATCAGCAGACCTGCGCGCGAGGAGGACTGAGGTGGTCACAGCAGAGAAGGTTGACCTGTTCAAAGAGCTGAAGGCCGAGTATGCGACCCCCAAGACCCCAGCACTGATTCGGACATCCCCCGGCCGGTACCTTACCGTGGTAGGCAAGGTCGAGCCTGCCGCTCCCGCCTTCCAAGAGGGCATCGCGGCCATCTACGGCGTTGCCTACACCATCAAGTTCACCAAGAAGAAGGCGGGCGGTCAGGACTTCAAGATAGCGCCCCTCGAGGGCCTTTTGGTGGGTGGAGACGGGCCACGGCGATGTCATGACTGCGCCGCTGTCCGAGTTCAGCTGGAAGCTCTTGGTGCGCGTCCCCGGCTTCGTCACCGAGGGCGACCTCACCGCGGCCCAAGACGAGTTGAAGCGCAAGGGGAAATCAGCCGGTGCGGGTAAGGTCGGGCTGGAGACGGTTGACGAGGGCCAGTGTGTGCAGATGCTTCACGTCGGCCCGTACGACAAGGAGCAGCCCGCGCTCGACGCCATGATGAGGTTCGCGGAGGAGGCGGGCCTGGAGGTCCACGGGCCGCACCACGAAATCTACCTCTCCGACCCCCGCCGCACCAAACCGGAGAGAATCAAGACTATCCTGCGGCACCCTGTCCGGCCCAAGGAGGGCTAGAGCGAGTAGTGTCCTAATTTGGAGGCGTTCGTTTGTAAGACCAGAGATTAAAGGCGATTACGCCCACAGCACATGCGGCACACACCCAAATGCCCACTGAATACCAGGACTGGAAATCAACCAATAGCCAAACCACAGGGCCCATGAAAGGTAAGGCTGATAGAACCGCTATCTGTTTGCGTGTAGGCCGATAACGCTGTCTGCGCGTTGGATTCATCACGACTTCCGATTCGACGCAGCGATTACCGCCCTTACCGCTGCCTGTGGCGAGTCCACCGGCCCCTCATGCCTTCGATGTTCCTTGCCCACGACTGCTTTCCGCACGCCGTTGGGGGCATGGAAATCAAAGTAGTCCTCATTCCCGCAGGCCTTATGCGTCTGCCTCATGTTTGAGTGAACCTAGAGTCAAAATAGGACACTACCCTAGAGGGGCACGCTACTCGGCCCAGGGGATGAATGGCCGCCACTCCTCGAGGATGTGCCGGTGCTGGAACAGGTAGTAGGGGTTCGGCGGCGGCATCCGCGGCTCCCGCGCCAGCCGCATGTGCACCTCCTCGAGCATCAGCCCCGCCTTGCGGTGGTTGCAGGGGATACAGGCGCTGACCACGTTCTCCCAGCTGTGGGGGCCGCCCCTCGATCGGGGGATGATGTGGTCGAGCGTGAGGGTCTTGGTCTCCTTGCCGCAGTACTGGCAGGTGTATCTGTCCCGCAGGAACACCGCCCGCCGCGACAGACGTCGCTGCACCAGCGGGCGCTTGACCATGTGGAAGAGCCGGACGACGGACGGCACAGGAACGGGCCGGTTGATGGTGCGGATGTACCCCCGCCCATTCACCATCAGCTCTGCCTTGCCGCGGTCAAGCAGAATCACCGCCCGCTTCACGTTACACACGTTTAGCGGCTGGTAGTTCTGGTTCAGGACTAGGACTGGTAAGTCGGTGAGCATCTCCTTGACTCTTCGTCTATCTTAGCGAAAAGTCAACGGATTTGCTTGCCTCACTTGTCCAGCAACTCGATGGAGCTACGGAATTGGGATGGCGCCAAGCCCAGAGTGCTGCCCGGCATGGCGCTGAACGCCTTAACGTAAATAGGCACGATGGCCGAGCCGAGCAGCGCGTCCTCCAGCCCACTCTTGACCTCCTCCGCCTTGGGGATCCTGCCTACGGTCTGGCCCGCGAAGCCCTCGCCCTCCTCCGGTATCTCGAAGTTGTAGGTAAGCCGTGCCAGCATGACGACGAGCGCGCCGCAGATCAGGATGCCGAAGAGGAAGCCCACCACCGCGCCGCCCAGCTTGTCCACAAGCATCGCCATCCCAACGGTCATCACCGTCAGGATCGGCTTCACGATCCTCGCGGCCACCGCGGCTGCGACCATGGCCAGGACGATGATGATGGCGTAGGCGATGACGGTGACGATGGTCCGGCTGGAAATGGAGTCGGAGAGCCCATTGGCTAGGTCGTCGCTAAACTGGGCCGCCAGCAGCCACCCGATGATGATGCCAACAGCAGTGAAGGCCGACCGGATGAGCCCGATACGCATGCCCAGGACGATGCTGAGCACGAAGATGACGATGATGAGGATATCGAGCCAGTTCACGCCCTGACTCCGTTCCCGTGCCGCGCACGCTTTGTCGACTCTGGGCAGGAGTGTACCACAGTCAAGGTGTGGAGTTGGAGAGGGATTAGGTGTCGTCTAAGAAATGTTTCGGGTTGGCGCAGCTAGACCGACGGCGGGCTGGGCGGGATGGGAGGGGCCGGGTTCTTCACCCCAGCCGCCAGGGAGACCGGAACGAGCCGCTCCAGTTCGTCCAGCGACCAGCGCCCGTTCTTGTGGATGGCTGCCATCAGGTGCCTCGGCGAGTAGTAGGACATGTCCCACCCGCTGGTCTGCACAACCTGGCCGGTGATGTCCTTGGCCGTGTCAGTGCAGAGATAGACCACTTTGGGCGCGTTGTTCTCTGGAGTGCGCATCTCCGGCACCCCCGCCATGCCCAGCAGCATCGCCGCCGCCGCACTGGCAGGCGGCCCGCCGGTGCCGGTCGCGTTCTGCGCCTCTTGCTGCACCCTGCGCTGCACGGTGCTCTGCGGCACCGTCGCCGTCATCCGCGTCGCCGCGCCTGGATAGACCGCGTTCACCGTGATGCCGTACGGCCCCAGCTCCCGCGAAGCGGCCCGCATGAAGCCGACCATGCCCTCTTTGGCCGAGGCGTAGTTCGCCTGGCCCGACGCGCCGAGGCCCGACACCGACGAGAAAAGCACGATGCGCCCGTGCCGCTGCGCCATCATGTGGGGTACGGCGTTACGCACCATGTTGAACGCGCCGTACAGGTGTACCCGCAGGACGGAGTCCCACTCCTCCTCGCTCATGTTGAACACCATCCGGTCGCGGAGGATTCCCGCCACGTGGCACAGGATGTCCAGCCGTCCGAACTCGCTGACCGCGGCCTGCACGATGCGGCCCGCGCTCTCGTACTCGGCCACCGAGTCGAAGTTGGCGGCGGCCATCCCGCCAGCCGCGCGTATCTCCTTGGCCACCTCCGACGCCGGTGCGCTCGACGCCCCTGAGCCGTCCACTGCTACGCCGGGGTCGTTCACCACCACCGCCGCGCCCTCCTGGGACAGCAGCAGCGCCAACGTCCGGCCGATGCCCCTGCCCGAGCCGGTCACTATCGCAACTTTGCCCTTGAGCCGCTCTCCCATCGTCCGCCTCAGAACCCCGTGCCCAGTGCCCGCGGCACCATCAGGTCCAGCTCATCCAGGGTGAAGGTACCCCACTTGTACACCGACCGCTCCACCTCTGGCTCTGAGTACAGGAATATCGTCCCGCCGCGCACACCGAATACCCGCCCGTTCACCTCGGGCAGCGCGTCCGTGCAGAGCAGCGCCGCCAGTGCGGCTGCGTTCTCCGGCCCGTCCGGGCTGTCCTCGCCGTCCCACCGTGCTGCCGGGTCGGGCGGCCCGAGCCCCGCGCGCTGCGCGGATGTGTGGCCCGGCACGCCATCGCCGCGGTACTCCGCCACGCCGCCAGGGAACAGGCGCGTCGAGGCCAGCGGCGAGATAGCATTGCACGTCACCCCGTACTTCCCCATGTCGCGGGCCGCCGTCCGCGTCAGACCGATGATGCCCTCCGAGGCCGCCGCGTAGTTCGCCCGGCCCACGTCGCCCAGGCCCGCGTCGGACGTCATGTTGACGATGCGGCCGCTTCGCTGCTGCCGGAATAGGATGCATGCATGCTTGGTTGGGGAGAAAGTCCCCTTGAGGTTGTTTCGGATGATGAGGCCGAAGTCCTGGGGCGCCATCTGAAAGACCATCCTGTCCTTCAGCACGGCTACGCTGTTCACCAAGATGTCGAGCCGCCCGAAGCTGTCCAGCGCGGTCTTGACCACCGCCTCGCCGCCGGCCATCTCGGCCACGTCGGCGTAGCTCGCCGCCGCCTTGCCGTCGCCGGAGCGTATCTCGTCCACCACGCGGTCCGCCGGGTCGCGCGAGGCGCCCGAGCCGTCCACGTCGCACCCAAGGTCGTTCACCACCACCGACGCGCCTTCGCTGGCAAGCAGCAGCGCCACGGCGCGTCCGATGCCCCGGCCTCCGCCGGTCACCACCGCGACCTTCTTCTCCAACCGCTTCGCCAACTCTCTTCCATCACTCACGGCGGCTTCACAAGCCACCGACGGCCTGACATTATAGCGGTTCACTCCTCCCAATATGGGAACAGTGCAGGAGGCAACGCGTGATCCACGAAAACTTCCGGTGCGAGTTCTATTTTATCCGCCACGGCGAGTCCCAGTCCAACGCAACGCCCGGTGTCGCGGTCGGCGCCAACTTCGACTCGCCGCTCACCGAGCGGGGGGCCGTCCAGGCGGCCTTGTTGGGGCGCCGCCTGATGCACGAAGGCATTCGTTTCGACCGCATCTACTCTTCGACGATGACGCGGGCCGTCCGCACCACCGAAATCATGCTCGAGGAGATGGGTGAGGCCGCTAGGCAGTTCGAGAAGGTGAAAGCCCTCATGGAACAGCAGATCCCCGCTTGGCGCGGCAAGCGCGAGGAGGAGATATTCACGCCGGAGTTGCGGGCCACGATGGCGTCCAAGGTGCCCGACTTCGTCCCAGCCGATGGCGAACCTATGCGCCTAGTGGAGCGCAGGGTCACCACCTGGCTGGAGAACGAAATCATCTTCAACCGCGGCCTGGTGAGCAGGGCCCAGTCGCTGCGCGTCGCCATCGTCGGCCACAGCGCGGCCACCAAGTGCATGTTCCACTACATCATGGGCTTCGACGCCAAGCTCATCACCCGCATCGGCATGGGCAACTGCTCCATCTCTCGCTTCCTGTTCAACAAGGACGGCTGGTATCCGCTCTGCATCAACGACGCCGCCCACGTGGGCGGCGGTTTCAGCCCTGGCGGCGAGGGACGGGTTACGAGATGACGTGCCCTTCATAGTCCACGGTCGCGGTGTCCATCTCGAGCTCCCTGAGCCCGCTCTCCACCGCGCCCATGTCGCCCACCACCAGCAGCACCTCAGGCCCGTCGGTCAACCGCTCCTCCGCCACACGGCGAAGGCCGTCCAGGGTGATGGCCTCGATCCTTCCCAGGTACTCCTGGAAGTACGTCTCGGGGAGGTCGAAAAGCGCCAACCTGCTCACCTGGTGCATCACCTGGGCCTGCGACTCGAAGGCCGACGGGAAGCCTCTGAACACGTTCTGCCGGGCGGTCTCGAACTCCTCGGCGGTCACCGGCCGCTTTTGCCGGATGTCCCGCATCTCCTTCAACGTCTCGACCACCGCCTGCTTCGTCACCTTGGTCTGCACCGAGCCGCCCGCCAGGAAGGCCGACGGCCCCCTCACCCAGTCTATGGATGACATATAGCCGTAGCTATACCCCTTGTCCTGGCGCAGGTTCATATTCAAACGAGCCGAGAACTGGCCGCCCAGCACCAGGTTCAGCAGGTTCATCGCGTGGTAATCCGGGTGGTGGCGGGGGATGGTGAGTTGCCCGGCGTAGATGACCGACTGCGCCGCTCCGCGCTTGTCCGCCAGGTAGATGGTCGTAGCCCTGCCGCTGTGTGCGGCGTCCTCCTGCGAGGCCACTGCGGCCTTATGCTTGGCCTTCCAGCCTCCGAACGCCGCCTCCGCCCGCTCCATCGCCTCCTCCAGCGACACCTGGCCCACGACCACCAGCGTCGCTGCGCCCGGCACGAACCGCTCCTGGGCGTGGCGTACCAGGTCTTCGCGGCGGATGGCCGCCACCGAGGCCTCTCGCCCTGTCGCCGGATGCCCGTACGGATGGTCTGGGCCATACAGTAGTGCTCTGGATGCGCGGGACGCGATGGTGTTGGGGTCGTCGGCGACCCGCCTCAGGTCGGTTAGCCGCTCCTTCCGCACCCGCTCCAGCTCCTTGGCGGGGAACGAAGGGTTCGTGACGACATCGGCCAGCAGCTCCAGCGCTGCCGCCCAGTTGGACGCCAGCATGTCCATGGACAGCAGTACCTGTTCGCGGGCCACCTCCGTTTCCAGATGGGTGCCCAGGTTCTCCAGCGCCCGGCTTATCTCCTGGCTCGTCCTGGTCTTCGTGCCCTCCTGGAGCATCGTCGTCGTCAGGTGCGACAGGCCCGGCATGTCCCGCGGGTCCGATGCGGCTCCCGCCTTCATCAGCAGGCCCACCGCCACCAGCGGCAGCTCGCGCCGCTCCACGTGCAGGATGCTCAGGCCGTTCTCCAGCTTGCGCCGCACGGGCACAGGCGGGCTGAACTCGGGCACCACTGAGGGCGCGGGCATCACCTCGCGGTCCAGCGTCAGGCTGGATGGCCGGTGCGCCGGGCGGGGGAGCACATCCAACCGCACCCTCTTCCCTCCGAGCAGGGCCGCGGCCCGCTTGACGTCTTCCGGCGTCACCGCCCTGTACCGCTCCATGACCGTTCCGATGAGGCCGGGGTCGCCCTGATAGACGTTGAAATAGTTGAGCTGGTCAGCCCTTCCGCCGAAGCCGCCGACGTGCTCCAGCATCTGCGTGTACTCGGTCTCGATGCGGTTCTTGGCGCGCTCCACCTCCTCCTCCGTCGGCGCCTCCGCCTGTATGCGGGCCAACTCCTCCTCGGTGGTCTTCAGCACATCGTCCAGCTTGTGGCCCGGCGCTGCTGTAATCAGCACCTCGATCTCGCCGGCGATCTCCATCGCCATGGTATAGACCCCGGCGTCCCGCGCCGTCTGCTGCTCGTACACCAGCTTCCGGTGGAGCCGCGAGGTCTTCCCGTCGCCGAGCACGGTCCCCAGCACGTCCATGGCAGGCCGCCCAGGGTCGAAGGCGGGTAGGGCGGGCCATCCAAGATACGTCCGCGAGAGCTGCACGTTGTCGTACATGACTAGGTGCGCGGAGCCTTCGAGTCGCGTGTCCATCCGCCCTACGCGGTTGGTCTGCGGCGCTGGCGGGATGTCTCCGAAATACCGCTCCACCAGCAGCATCGCCTGGCCTGTCTCGAAGTCACCGGCCAGGGCCAGGCTGGCATTATTGGGCGCGTAGTAGCGGCGGAAGAAGGCCATAACATCTTCCAGCGTCGCCGCGTCCAGGTCCTCCGGCGTGCCGATGGTCGGCCAGTTATACGGATGGGGCTTGGGGAACACCGCCGGCTGCATCAGCAGGTGCGCCATCCCGTACGGGCGGTTCTCGTAGCTCTGCCGCCTCTCGTTCTTCACCACATCCCGCTGGATGTCGAACCGCTTCTGGTCCAGCGCGTCCAGCAGAAAGCCCATCCGGTCCGACTCCAGCCACAGCACCAGCTCCAGGTGGTCCGAAGGGAGCGTCACCCAGTAGTTCGTCCTGTCGGTGGAGGTCGAGCCGTTCACCATAGCCCCCACCTTTTGCAGCGGGTCGAAGAAGCTCTTGTTGTGGTGCTTCGACCCCTCGAACATCACATGCTCGAAGAGGTGGGCAAACCCCGTCCGTCCGGGCTCCTCGTCCTTCGACCCTACGTGGTACCACAGGTTCACCGCCACCAGCGGCAGCGTGTGGTCCTCGTGGAGCACCACCTCGAGGCCGTTGGAGAGCTTGAACTTCTCGAATCCGATCGGAATCATGCTGCGTCCAAAAACCAGCCCGCCGCGCCACATACGCCAGGCTGGAACGTTCCATGGATTATAGCACCGGCAAACCTTTTGCCTGGACTGTTCGTTTCATGTAATATGAGTTATGGGTTCTCTAGATGAGGGAATCGAGGCATTAGCCTGCCCCGGTGAGGTTTCATGAGTTCCCGTTGGATGCGCAGTAGCTTCATCTATCTTTTGATTATCGTGGCCATCGTGGCCATCTTCGTCTCTGTGTTCAACAACCCCTTCGGTGAGAACAAAGAGGTCCCCCTCAGCGAAGTCGTGGGCATGGTTTCCCGCAACGAGGTGGAGAAGATCGAGGTCAGGGGCGATAGCCTCACGGTGCTCACCGGTGCAGACCAGTCGGTCACCTCGCGCAAAGAGCCGGGCACCAGCTTGGTTGAGGTCCTGCAGAGGGCGAACGTTGACCTCACCACCAACAAGGTCCAAGTCTTTGCCAAGGGATCCGGCGTCAACTTCGGCACCGTCCTCCTCAACCTGCTGCCGTTCATCCTGTTTGGTGGCCTGCTGTTCTTCTTGCTGCGCCAGGCACAAGGCAACAGCAACCAGACCTTCAGCTTCGGCCGCAGCCGCGCCCGGATGCACACCGGCAACAACCCCACCGTCAGCTTCGCCGACGTAGCGGGAGTGGAGGAGGCCAAGAATGAGCTTCAAGAGGTCGTCGAGTTCCTGAAGTTCCCCGAGCGGTTCCTGAACCTGGGCGCCAGGATACCCAAGGGCGTCTTGCTCGTCGGCCCGCCAGGAACCGGCAAGACCCTGCTCGCCCGCGCCGTCGCCGGCGAGGCGGGTGTCCCCTTCTTCTCCATCAGCGGCAGCGAATTCGTCGAGATGTTCGTCGGCGTGGGCGCGTCCCGCGTCCGCGACCTCTTCGACCAGGCCAAGCGCAACTCCCCCTGCATCATCTTCGTGGACGAGATTGACGCTGTCGGCCGCCACCGTGGCGCGGGCCTCGGCGGTGGGCACGACGAGCGCGAGCAGACCCTCAACCAGATCCTCGTCGAGATGGACGGGTTCGACACCAGCACCAACGTCATCGTCATGGCCGCCACCAACCGGCCCGACATCCTCGACCCGGCGCTTCTCCGCCCGGGCCGCTTCGACCGCCGCGTCGTTCTCGACAACCCCGATGTGCGCGGCCGCATCAAGATTCTTGAGGTCCACAGCAAGGGCAAGCCCCTGGCTGAGGACGTGAACATAGAGACCATCGCCAAGCAGACCCCAGGCTTCAGCGGCGCCGACCTCTCCAACCTGGTCAACGAGGCCGCCATCCTCGCCGCCCGCCGCAGCAAGACCACCATCGGCTTCGACGAGTTCGCCGAGTCCATAGACCGCGTCATCGCAGGCCCTGCCCGCAAGAGCCGCGTCATCAACCCGAGAGAGAAGGAGATGACGGCCTACCACGAGGCTGGCCACGCCCTCGTCGCCCGCCTACTGCCCAACACCGACCCTGTCTTCAAGGTCACCATCGTCTCCCGCGGCTCCATGGGCGGCTACACCCGCTACCTCCCCGAAGAGGACCGCCACCTCTGGACCAAGAACCAGTTCAAGGACCAGCTCGCCGCCGCCCTCGGTGGCCGCGCCGCCGAGGAGACCGTCTTCGGCGAGGTCACCACCGGCGCCAGCAACGACTTGGAGCAGGCCACCCACATCGCCCGCACCATGGTCACCCGCTACGGAATGAGCGAGCGGCTCGGCCCGCGCACCTTCGGCAAGCGCGAAGAGCTCGTCTTCCTCGGCCGCGAGATCTCCGAGCAGCGCGACTACAGCGACAAGATTGCCGAGGTCATTGACGACGAAGTGCGCAGCCTCATAGACAACGGCTATCAGACCGCCAAGCGCCTCCTGAACTCCAACAAGGCGAAGCTGGCCCAGATTGCCCAGTACCTGGTCGTTAACGAGACCATCGAGGGCGACGTCCTCGAGAAACTCTTCACCTCCAAGCCGACAGACCAACTCGAGGCCAGCGCCGCCCCGCCGCCACCTGCACAGGTGCCTGGCCCCGCATCTGGGCCTGCTCCCGCACCCGCGGCCGCGGGCTAGTCCCACAACAACCCGGCTGAAAAGAAGAGGGGGGCGGCAAGTGGCCGCCGCCCTCTGTGCTTCACCCGCTCTTCGGCTAGTGTCGTAGGCATTCCCGTTTCTGAGTGATTTCCTCTCCCGCCTTGGCGCTCGCGTCCTGGATGAAACGCTGCAGATCCCGTATCTCCTTGCTCCCGTCGTCTCCCAGGTCCCCCGCATCCTCGCGGCTCCGCAGCGCCGCCAGCTCACCCTTCGCATCCTCTATCCTGGTCGTCAGGACTAGCGCGTCCAACTCCGACTGCGCCCGCGCCTTGATGGCCGTCAGGAGCTGCAGCTTGAGCGCCACACCTTCCAGCCGCTCCTATATCTCGCCCATTGCTGCCAGCGAGAGTTCTAGCGGGATGTTGGACTGGATGACCGCCGTCGGCGCCCGTTCCATCTGGCCCTGGAAATCACGCCGCAGCCGCTCCAGTTCCTCCTCTTCGCCTTTGATGGTGGCCAGGTGAAGGCGCAGCCGGGCGATGGCCTTCTGCATCTCTGGGACAGCCATGCGGCTCCCTACGCCCGAGCGGCGACCGCCTTTGGCAGCGTGGCCGCCAGCGCCGTCAGCGTCTGCCGTATTTCGTCAGAGGAAACCCGCCCCATGTGACCGATGCGGAATATCTTCCCCTTCAGCTTCTCCTGACCGCCGGCAATCACGACTCCATGCTGTGCCCGAAGCGCCTCCACCACCTTGGCGGCGTCCACCCCTTCGGGCACCGTCACCGCCGTCACCGTTTCCGAAGCCGCCCGCTCGTCGGGGAACACCGACAGCCCCATGTCCTTGAGGCCATCCCGCGTCATCTGTGCGATGCGCTTGTGCCGGGCATAGACCGGCGGCAGCCCCTCTGCCAGGAGTTGCTTGAGCGCCAGGTCGAGGGCGAAGTACAGCGACACCCCAGGGGTGTACGGCGGCTGGCCAATCTCGAAGTACTTCTTGTACGCCGACGCGTCGAAGTAGTACCGCGGCATCTTGGCAACCGCGTGCGCCTTCCACGCTCGTTGGCTGAGGCTCACGAACGCCAGACCAGGCGGCAGCATCCACCCCTTCTGCGACGCCGTTGCCACCACGTCCAGCCCCCACGCGTCAGTCCGCACGGGTATTGAGGCCACGCTGCTCACTCCGTCCACCAGCACCAGTGCGTCCGACGCCCCGTGCACGGCCTTCGCGATGGCCTCCAGGTCGTTCCCCACGCCGGTGGAAGTCTCGTTGTGCGTAACCAGCACCGCCTTGACCTTCGCGTCCTTCCGCAAGGCCTCGCGCACCTTCTCCGGGTCGGCGGCGGTACCCCAGGGGAACTCCAGCCGTACCACCTCGGCGCCGTACGCCGCGGCGATCTCGCCGTACCGGTCGCCGAACGCGCCCACTGTCACGCACAGCACCCGGTCTCCGGGCGACAGCGTGTTCACCACCGACGCTTCCATCGCCCCCGTGCCCGAGGTTGTCATGATAAAGACGTCGCCCTTCGTCTCAAAGACCTGCTTCAGGCCGTCCGTCACCCGGAACAGCATCTCCTTGAACTCAGGCCCCCGGTGGTTGATCATCGGATGGGCCATCTCGGCCAGGATGTCGTCCGGCACGGGGATCGGCCCTGGGATACGCAGGTTCACTCGCATGGTTCCATCCCCAAGAAATCGTTATCGGCAAAATGGTAACACAGCATGGTTAGGAGGGTAGGGTTGGGAAACCCCTCGTCCCGTCAGGGGAGAGGGCCTATGGCCGTGCCCAGCGCGGCCATAGGGTGAGGGGGCTACGCGAAGGGCTGGCCGAACCGCTCTCGGTGCGCGACCTCGGAGAGTGGCTTGCGCCGCTTCTTCCCCTTGCCCACGACCCTCGCCGGGTAGCCGAAGGCGACGATGGCGAGCACGTCCAGCTTGCCCGGGATGCCCAGCAGCGGCTTGGCCGCCTCCATCCCTAGGAAGCCCGCCCAGTTCGAGTCGACCCCCTCCGACCACGCCGCCAACATCATGGACTGGATTGCGCGGCTCCCATCCGAGACCGCGTACGGCGTCCGCTCTATGGCCACGACGACCGCCAGCGGCGCCTGCCCGATGAACGGCCCGCTTCTGGCGCTGGCGGCCAGGCGGCGCAGCATGTCGCGGTCCTCCACGGCGATGAAGTGCCACGGCTGCCCGTTGATGCTACTCCCCGTCAGCCGTCCCGTCTCGCCGATCCGTCTGGCAGTCTCCTTTGGCACCGGCTTATCTTGATAGCTGCGCACCGCCAGGACCGTCCGCGCCGCCTCGAAGGCTTCCTTCAGGCTACCCCTTCGTCACCAGCCGCACGAACCGCCGCTTACCTGCCTTCATCAGCCCACCCTTCGCCAGCGCCTCCGCGGGGCCGTCCGCCTCGACCCGCGTCCCGTCCACCTCCACCGCGCCCTGCTCGATGAGCCGCCGCGCCTGACTCACGCTCTCCGCCAAGCGCGCAGCCGCTATGACATGGCTGACCTTCATGCCCGCCAGCTCTTTTGGGGATGGCAGCACGTACGTCGCCACGTCGTCCGGAGCCTCCTTCGACTGCACCGTCCGCTCGAAGTGCCGCTCCGCCTCGGCAGCGGCCTCCTCGCCGTGGAACGTCGCCACCAGCGTCCGCGCCAGCCGCTTCTTGAACCCCATCGGGTTCACCGACTCCCGCTCCAGCGCCGACCGCATCTCCGCCAGCTCGCCGTCCGGCAGGTCCGTCAGCAGCTCGAAGTACAGCGGGACGAGCGGGTCGGGTAGGGACATCACCTTGCCGTACATATCGGCTGGCGGCTCGGCCACGCCGATGTAGTTGCCGAGGCTCTTGCTCATCTTCTTCGCGCCGTCCGTGCCCGTCAGGATGGGCACGAGGAAACACTGCTGCGGGCGCTGGCCGACCATGCCCTGGAGGTCACGGCCCACCAGGAGATTGAACTTCTGGTCCGTCCCACCGAACTCCACATCGGACTTGATGACGACCGAATCGTAGGCCTGCATCAGTGGGTACAGCAGCTCCGTGATCGCGATGGGCTGGTCTGCCGCGAACCGCTTGGCGAAGTCCTCCCGCGCCAGGAACTGCGCCACCGTGAACCGGCTCGTCAGCCGTATCACATCCTCCAGCGTGAACTTCCCGAACCACTCGCTCTGCCACCGCACCTCGGTCTTCGACCTGTCCACCACCTTGAAGAACTGCGCCATGTACGTCTCAGCGTTGCGCTTCACCTCGCCCGCCGTCAGTATCTTGCGCGTCGCCGAGCGGCCGCTGGGGTCGCCGATCTGCGCCGTCCAGTCCCCCACGATGAGCACCAGCTGATGCCCAAGGTCCTGAAGCTGCCGCAGCTTGCGGAGCCCGACGACGTGGCCCAGGTGGATGTCCGGCGCGCTTGGGTCGAAGCCCATCTTCAGCCGGAGGGGTCGCGCATCCTTCAACAGCGCGACCAACTCCGCCTCAGAGATGAGTTCCGCCGCGCCCCGCTTCAGCAATTTCGGGTCTTCCCAGGGCCTCACCCTACTCACTCCTCCGCGTTTGTCCAAGCACCAAAGTCTTTTTGTAGGGGTCTGAGGAAACTTCTTCTGCCCAGAAGAAGTTTCCTCACATGCCTTCCTTACTTTACCTTCGTTTCTCTATTTCTCGTCTACCCTGCGTCGTTCCCAGCAGTCTTCTCGTCTCCTCCACGTCCGCGTCCACTTGGCGTTGGAGCACTTCGACCGTGTCGAACTTCAGCTCGTCGCGCAGCCGCTGGACGAACTCCAGCCTCAGCCGCTTCCCGTATAGGTCGCCCTCGAAGTCTAGCAGGAAGGCTTCGACGGTGCGCCCCGTATCGTTGAAGGTCGGGTTCGTCCCCACACTCGTCGGCGCCATGAGCCTGCGGCCCTCCACGTGCGCCCACGCCACGTAGATGCCGTTGCCCGGCACCACCATCCCCTGCTCCGGCTCCAGGTTCGCCGTGGGGAAGCCCAGCGGCTTGCCGCGGCCATGGCCGCGCACCACCTTGCCTTCCAGCGTGTAGTTGCGCCCCAGCAGCTTGTTGGCGCTTTCCAGGTCTCCTGTGGCGACCGCGTCCCGTATCGCCGTGCTGCCCACCGCCAGCCCCCGCTCCCTCAGCGGCGCCACCATCGTTACCTCGAACCCCATCTCGCGGCCCAGCTTCGTCAGCGCGGCCACATCGCCCTGGCGACGGTGCCCCATCGCGAAGTCCGGCCCCACCACCAACTCCCGCATCCCCAGCCGCTCCCGGAGGAGTGCCACGAACTCCCTTGCGCTGAGTTTCGACAGCGCTAGGTCGAACGTGACGGGGACGGCGAGGCCGACGCCTGCCTCCCTGATGAGGCGCAGCCGTTCCTCGAGCGTGCAGAGGTAGTGGGGCTCGGAGCCAGGCTTGAGCACATGGGCAGGGTGGGCGCGGAACGTCACGACGCCCGGCTGGAGACCCTGGGCCTTGCCGCGCGCCACCAGTTGGGCGAAGAGGTGGCGGTGCCCCCGGTGGACGCCGTCGAAAACGCCGATGGTCATAGCCGACCCGCGCCCCTCCGGCGACAGGGGAAGCTCTTGGAGGATCTTCATCGCACTGTCTGGCCGGGCCGGCCCCGCGCCGGAGTCCGCGACCCGCTCCCCGTCCTTATGCGGGGGCCTTCGCTGGCAGCACCGCCCGGATCGCCTTCACTTGCCGCATCAGTTCGGCGAAGTTGTCTGGCGTCAGCGACTGTGCGCCGTCCGACTTGGCCGTGTCTGGGTTCGGGTGCACCTCGATGATTAGCCCGTCCGCCCCCGCCGCCACCGACGCGCGCGCTATCGGCGTCACCAGATACCACTTGCCCGTGCCGTGGCTCGGGTCTGCGACCACGGGCAGGTGGCTCAGCCGGTGGATGACCGGGATAGCGTTCAGGTCCATCGTGTTCCGCGTGAACGTCTCGAATGTGCGGATGCCCCGTTCGCACAGGATGACCTGCAGGTTGCCGCCAGCCAGCACATACTCCGCCGCCAGCAGCCAGTCCTCGTACGTCCCAGCGAAGCCGCGCTTGAGGAGTACAGGTAGCCTCGTCTGTCCCACCTCGTCGAGGAGGGGGTAGTTCTGCATGTTCCGCGCGCCGACCTGCAGCACGTCCGTGTACTTTGCGACGAGTTCCACATCCCTGGGCGACATCACCTCGGTGACGATAGGCATCCCTGTCTCATCGCGTGCCGCGGCGAGTATCTTCAGGCCGTCCTCTTTCATCCCCCGGAAGCTGTAGGGCGACGTCCTCGGCTTGAACGCGCCGCCCCGCAGCACGGTCGCGCCCGCGGCCTTCACCGCCTTCGCCGTCGCGAGCACCTGCTCCGGGCTCTCCACCGCGCACGGCCCTGCGAACACCGCGAAGTGCCCCCCGCCGATCTTCACCTTAGCCTTGCCGATGGTCACCACCGTGTCAGTGGGGCCGAACTCCCTGCTCGCCATCTTGTATGGCTTGCTGATGCGCACGACCTCACCGACCCCGTCCATCACCTCCAGTTCATCCTGGAGTTCGCCTGGGATAGGGCCGATGACGCCGACGATGGTCCGCTCGACACCCTTCGACAGGTGGGCCTTCAGCCCTCTGTCCGTCAGGTGCTTGACCACGCTGTCAAGGTTCTGTTGGTTGGAATCAGGACGCATCACGACGATCAAGGTAACGGCCTCCATGTTCGGCAACGGAATCCCATTGGGTTCAGCCTCCCTCCATTCCGCGCTTCCTCAGATTCTTCGCCCCCCTCAGATACCGTGTTTTCAACTCGTTGGGGGCCTTGTCGGTATTCAGGAGTATCAAGACTCTGATGCACTTGGGCTGGCCGTCGGGCACGTTCATCTCGTGTCCGCACATGAGCGCCGCGTGTTCCCACCCCATCTGTCGGGCTGCCACCGCGGGGAACTCGGCGGTCAGGTCCTGCGTGGTGGTGAAGAACACGGCGGCGATGTCGCCGGTCTTGAGATCGTTCGCCGCGGCCAGTTCCCCCAGCAGTTCCTTGGTTGCCTCTAGGACCGCCTCCTTGGTATTGCTGTCGGCTGTTGTGGCCCCGCGTAGCCCACGGACAACGGTCATGCCGTTCTCTTACAAGCCTCAGGATGTCCGCAGCGACGTCACGAATTCACGGGCCACCGCGGCTGCGCGTTCACTTGGTGCCTTCGACACCGCGTCCAGGAGCGCGCTGGCCACCACCGCACCCTGGGCGTACTGGCCGATGGCGTCCACATGCTCCCTGCGGGACACGCCGAATCCAACTAACACTGGCAGGTCGGTATAGCGGTGGATACGGGCCACCAGGTCTTGCACCCCTGCAGACAGCTTGGCGCGCGCCCCGGTGACCCCGGTGACACTCACACAGTATATGAAGCCCTTCACCCCTTTGCAAGCCTGTTCTATGCGCTCGTCGGTACTCGTCGGCGCCAACAGCGGCACCAGGTACATGCCATACCGCTCGCACAACTCCCGGAACGGGCCGGACTCCTCCGGCGGCAGGTCGGGCACGATTATCCCGTCCGCTCCTGCTGACGTCGCATCGCGCACGAACCGCTTCACGCCATATTTCATGAAGGGGTTGTAGTACCCCATCAGGATGAGGGGCGCCCGCACGCCGTCCGCGCGCAGCCGCCGCACCATCTCGATGCAGGTCTTCACGTTGACGCCCAGCGCCAGCGCCTTGCCACTCGTCATCTGGATCGTAGGCCCGTCGGCCAGCGGGTCGCTGAACGGCACCCCCAGCTCCAGCATGTCGCCGCCGGCCTCCACGATGGCCTTGGCCAGCGCCACCGACGTCTCCACGTCCGGGAAGCCCACCGTCACGAACGGCACCAACGCCGTCCGTCCTTTGGCCCTCACATCGGCCAGTGTGCTATCTATCCGGTTGCCCATCACACGATACTCTCATACCGCTATCAGGAGCGCCAGCAGGTTCTGGCCGAGGTGAGCCAGGAACGCGGGCCAAAGCGAGCCTGTTCGCGCGTATAGCCAGGTTAGAAGCAACCCCGCCACGAAGATGGGGATGAGCACCCCTACCTCCATGTGGAGCAGCGCAAAGACCGCTGCGCTCACCGCGATGGCCGCGGCAACCCGCATCCGCGTCGCCAACGCGCCGAACAGGAATCCCCTGAAGAACACCTCTTCCCCAAGCGGTCCCAGGATGGCCAGCACCAGCGCCGAGAAGACTACATTCCCGCCGTTGGCCAAGAACGAATCGTCTATGTCGGGCGGCTGAAGGACGTCCACGCCCAGCGCCGACACCACCGTCGAGTACAGTGCCGTGAACCCAAGGCTCAGGCCCAGCGCGACAACAGCCAACAAGTACGGCATCGCGCCGCGCGGCAACGTGAACCCCAGAGCCGCCAGCGATACCCCGTGCTTCCGTACGCCGAGCATCCAGGCCGCGCCTATCATCAACACCGCCACGAGCCCGGTCACCAGCAGGGTCACCGCGGTGTCCTGGCCCGTCGCGTCGGTGCTCGTCACCCCCATCCCCACCAGCACCAGCACTGCGGCGAACACGCCGCCCAACACGACCGCGCACCCCAGCCCAGCATCGCCCAAGCTCCATGGCACAGGGCGGACCTGCAGCTTCCAAAACATGTTCGTCATCCGCGGTTGTTCATCGGCTAGGATGGCCCACAAGCTATTGTAACAACCCCCTTGATATAATCCGGCGCATAGCCTTGGGAGAGTCCGGCGCCAACGGCGGAGGGAGACAAACAGATCTATGCGAGAATACGGCCTTGTAGTGAAAAGCGATACCGGCGGCAAGCGGGTGGAGATCCAGTGCAAGCACCAGAACGGGCTGTTGTACGTGGTGCCGAGCGAGGCCAGTTGGGTCTGCACCGAAGAGTTGATGCACGCCCACGCCATGGCCGGGTTTCTGCGTCAACTCACCGAACTTGGGGACAAACGGGTGACTGAACTGATGCGCCGCTGGGGACTGTACTACCGCGCTAGGCCGCTGGCTTCCGAGGAGGGCGCCGAGTCCGAGCCTGCGCAGCGGGAGACCTAGAACTCCTCCCGCTCGCGTTCCCCCTCTTCTTCCTCACCGCCCGCTTCGCCTCCAGTATCTATTATGCGGTGGAGCACCGGGCTGAACGCCTCGTCATCCCCAGGCTCTGTGTCGTCGTTGGACCAGTCCTTCACTTCCGCCTTCTCCGCCTCCTCGACCTCCGCCTCCTCCTCACCTTCGGCGGCCTCGTAGTCAGCCACGGTGCTGGGCAGCGCAGCCCGTTCCGTTCCGCCTTTCGTTGGGAACGACACGATTCCGGCCTGCGACGGGTGATGGTACTTCTCGCGGATGATGATGCCGAGCGTGCTCTTTCCCACCGAGGTCACCGACGCCTCGTAGCGGTTGCCTCCCTTGATGAGCTTCGCAAGACGGGACGACAGCTTCGGCTCCACCTGGCCGATGTACCCGCCTGCGGCGTCCGTGACCTTCAACACGATGCCTTCGAGTTCGAGTTCCATCACATCGCCGGGTGAGAGCTTGAGCAGGACCTTCGGCGGGGCCAGGTTCACGAGCGAAGTCCTGCCCGCCTTCCCGCTTTCCTCGATGAATGTCTGTGGCGCGGCGGTGGCCTTTACGGGCACGCGCTTCGCCCGCTCTCCGATCTGGCTCAAACGGTCAAGGTTCTTGACGGCGATGGCGTTGTGTGGCGCGTACTGAAGAGCCTTATTGAAAGCGTCCGCCGCCTCATTGTTCCGGCCCAACTCCATCAGCGCCTTCCCAAGCCGGTTGTACGCCTCCACGTCGTCGGGGAACTCCTGGAGGATGGAACGGTTCGTCTCCACGGCGGCATCCCACTGGCTCTGCATCGCCTGTGTCACCGCCTGCTTGGTGCGCTCCTTGCGGAGCCGCTCTTTGATATCGGTTGTAGATGTCGCCATAGCCCTTCTCTTTGAGTTGGCGAATTGTAGCGCGGGAGATAGGGCGATGCAAGCTAGTTTCTAGGGATTTCAGAGAAGATTCGTTAGCGTTTCTTGAACCGTAGAGGGAGCAGTTGCCATGCTGCCTCGAGGACGATTCCCAGCGACATCTTCGACACTCCCTTCGCGCGGTTGGCGAAGATGATTGGGTATTCCACTACGACCAGGTTGCGCCGCTCACACGCATACGCTACCTCAGCCTGGAACGCGAACCCACGGCAGTGGAACGCCGCCCAGTCCAACGACGCAAGTGCCTCCCAGCGGAACGCCTTGAACCCTGAAGTCGCATCTCGCACCTTCACCCCCGTCGCCATACGGATGGATTGGTTGGCCAAAGTGCTGAGGAGCCTGCGCCCCGTGGTCGTCCGCTCGTCACCGCTTTTGCCCTTCACGTAGCGCGAGCCTACCACCACATCGGCCGAAGCCAGGGACTCTACCATCGCAGGGACAGTTCCGGGTGGATGAGAGAGGTCCGCGTCCATATGGACGATGTAGTCCGCGCCGTCTGCCAGGACCTTGGCGAACCCGGCGACATAGGCCGTGCCCAGGCCCATCTTGCCGGGCCGTTCGATCAGCTCCACCCGGCCGCCGTATCGGCCTGCGAGCCGCCGGGCCACGTCAGCAGTGCGGTCTGGCGAGCCGTCATCCACGACCATGAGCCTCAGCCCTGGTATGCCCAGCCCAAACAGCGCCTCCGCCAGCACGGGCAGGTTCTCCGCCTCGTTGTACGTCGGCACTACCACCGCGATGTTGGCCTGCGGGTTCAGCGTTCCCACCTAGTCCCCGTATCTCCCCATCAGTCCGTTCAGCCGCATCGCTGCCACGTCCCGCAGCATGCTGAAAGAGTCCACCATTGGACGGACCTTGCTCCGTGGCTGGTGGTACCAGTCTATCGGCACCTCCGCCACACGCATCTTCTTGCACACGGCTAGGTACAACACCTCCACGTCGAACCCGAACCCTTTCGTCCGCTGTAGCGGGAACAAGGTCTCTGCCGCCTCCGCGCGGAAGCACTTGAAGCCGCATTGCGTATCCTGGAACCGCTGCACCGCCAACATCCGCACGCACCAGTTGAAGGCCCGTCCGATGAGGTGCCGGCCTGCGGGCTCGCCGAAGCGGCGCGCGCCGGGCGCCTCCCGCGAGCCGATGGCCGCGTCGTACCCTTCACCTATCTTCGCCAGGAACTGCGGCAGGAACTCGACGGGCATCGCGAGGTCCGCGTCGCATAGCATGCGCAGCCTGCCGGTGGCAGCCAGCATCCCGTGCCGCACCGTCCACCCCTTGCCCGCATGCGGCCTGCGCTCCAGCCGTATCCTCGCATCGGTCTTGGCCCGCTCCTCCACCAGCGCCGCCGTCCTGTCCGTGCTCCCATCATCCACCACCACCACCTCCCAGGCATAGGACTGCGTCTCCAGGAAGCGGACGACCTTCTCCAGCGTGCCCGCGATGCGAGCGCCTTCGTTGTACGCTGGGATCACGATGGAGAGGAGTGGCGACGTCAACGGCCTAGGCTCCTACGCCTCCGCGTCTTTGGGATTGGGTCTGCCGAAGGCGGAACCCTAGATCCACTTGCTGGCAGCCCCGCAGCATTCTTCAGGAAGAAAGCTCGGCCCGTCAACCGTCGGGAGGTCCGCGTCTCAGTCATGCCGGTCGAGCTCGAAGGCGTCGTGGAGCGCCTGTGCGGCCTCTCTCACTTTCGCTTCGGAGACTACGCACGTGATACGGATGTCCGAGGTCGTGATGACCTCGATGTTGATGTTGGCATCCGCCATTGTGCGGAACATCTTCGCCGCATATCCGGGCTCGTCCAGCAGGCCCGACCCCACGATGCTGACCTTCGCCAGGTTGTCGGCCTTCACGACCCCACGGCAGCCCATCTTCTTCGCCGCTGGTTCGACGACCTTTAGGGCGGCCGCAAGGTCCGTCCGCTTCACCGTGAAGGAGAAGTCGGTGGTGCCGCCCACGCCCACGGGGCTGACGATGACGTCCACACCGATGCCTGCTTCTGCCAACGGTTCGAACAGGCTCGCTGCCAGGCCCGGCCGGTCTTTCATACCTAACAAGGTGATTTGGGCCACATTCTTGTCCACGGGTATGCCCCGAACCCTCTTCCGTATCTCGCCGACTTTCCTTTTTCCGGAACGTGCAGCCATCTTGGCTCCTTCATGAATGAGTGTGCCGGGCCCCTCGACGAAGCTGGAGGCCACCAGGACCGGCATCCTGTACGTCCATGCCATCTCGATGGAGCGTGGCTGCATCTTAGCCCCATAGCTGGCCATCTCCAGCATTTCCTCATAACCCAGCTCGTCGAGCCTGCGGGCCTTCGGGACCAGCCTTGGGTCCGCCGTGAAGATGCCGTCCACGTCCGTGTATATCTCGCACCGCGCCGCACCGACGCCCGCCGCGAGCGCGACCGCTGTCGTGTCCGACCCGCCGCGCCCCAGCGTCGTTACATCCGCGTCTCCCGTGATGCCCTGGAAGCCCGCCACCACGACGATGTTGCCCTTCTTCAGCTCCGCCAGCACCCGTGTCGGGTCCACGCTGGCGATCTTCGCCTTCCCGTGCCGCGCGTCCGTGCGGATGCCCGCCTGCGCCCCGCTCAGGCTCACCGCCTTCATGCACATCGCCCGCAGCGCCAGGGCCACCAGCGTGCAGGACACCAGCTCCCCCGTGGACAGCAGCGTGTCCATCTCCCGCGCGTCGGGGTGCGGCGTGACGCTCTTGGCCAGGGCGATGAGTTCGTCGGTCGTGTCGCCCATGGCTGACACGACGGCCACCACCCGGTCGCCGCGGTCGTGGGCAGCGGCGATGCGCCGTGCCACATTGCGGATCTTGTGGGAGTCGGCTAGGGAACTGCCGCCGTATTTCTGGACGATGAGTGCCATAGTCTTAGGCTGTGGAAGGAGCGGTGTTTGGGGTCCTAGGCAACTGTTGGAGTGTCGTCCGGACTACTTCACGACGTGCGCCCCGAGGGGCGTCGGCGCGGTGATCTTCAGCGCCCCCGTCAGGCCGGACTTGTCCGCCGCATTGGCCATCTCGTAGCCGATGGTCATCTCGTGGCCGTTGGTCAGGGCCAGCACGCTGGAGCCGGAGCCGGACAGGAACACACCCAGCGCCCCCGCGTCGAGCGCCGCCCGGAACACGTTCTGCATCCCAGGGAACAGCGGCACCCGCGTCGGCTGGTGGAGCTTGTCCTGGGTCGCCAGGTCGAGGTGCTTGAGGTCGCCTGTGGCCAGCGCCCGCACCAGCAACGCCACCCGCCCGATGTTGAACACGGCATCCTTGCGGTCCACGGACTGTGGTAGCAGTTTGCGGGTCTCGTTGGTGGACTTGGGCATGTCGGGCACGTACACCACGGCCCGCAGCCCCTCGGGGAGCGGCACGGAGGCCGTCACGTAGTGGCCGTCCACCGGCACCACGATCTGGCAGCCGCCGTGGACGACCGCGGCCACGTTGTCTGGGTGGCCCTCCGCCTCGGCGGCGAACTTGAGGATGGCGTCACCGTCCAGCCCCGCGCCGGACATCTCGTTCCCGGCCAGGATGCCCGCCACGATCGCTGCGGCACTGCTACCCAGCCCCTTGCCCGCTGGGATGTCGTTCCTGCAGGAGATGCTCACGTCGGGCACCGGCTTGCCCGCCTCCCGGAAAGGGATGGCGAAGCAGCGTGCGAGCAGCTTGGCGTAGGAGTTGCCCGAAAGCTCGGAGCCGTGGCCGTGGACGACCAGGTCGCGGCCTCCGATGTCCAGGGTGGCGGTGTTCCAGAGATCCAGCGCCATGGCCATGCAATCAAAGCCGGGGCCCATGTTAGCCGACGACGCTGGGGTTCTGACGACGACGTGTTCCTTCAAGGATGTCACGCTTCCTCCTCGCTTGGAGCTTTATAATATCACGGCACATCCCCTGAACCTGTCCGCGCGGCGGCATCGGAGGGCCTTCAGCACGACGACGGAGCCACTGGGCGCTGAGAGCGCATCGCCACGTGAGACGCTGGAAACAAGGGCGCTAGAAGCCCTCGACTTCACAGCCGTCCGTGAGCGGGTGGCCGCCCGCACGATTTTCGGACCGGCGCGCGGCCTGGCGATGGCGATGCGCCCCTCGTACGACGCCGAGGTGGTGGCACAGCTCCAGCGGGAAACTGCCGAGGGCCGACGTGTCCTCCAAGAGGTCGGGGATGCCGCATTCAGCGCCCCAGACACGGCCCTGGCCGCCGTCACCCGCGCCGCGCTGGAGGGCGTGCTCACAGGACAGGAACTCCTTTTCGTTGCCGAGATGTTGGAGGCGCAGCGCCGGGCGGCGCTGCTGTTCGCATCCCAACGGGCGGCAGCGCCCACACTAGCCGCTATCGCCGCCGTCATCCCCGACCTGCGCGAGATACGCACCCGCATCGGCAAGTGCATCGGCCTGCGCGGCGAGGTGGTGGACCACGCCACGCCAACCCTCGCCGCCGTTCGCCAGCAGGTACGCGACGCCTACCAGCGCGTCACGGACGCCCTGACCCGGTTCATCCAGTCCGAGCGGGGCCGCCAGGCACTGCAAGACCAGGTCATCTCCATGCGGGGCGACCGCTTCGTCCTCCAGGTGAAGTCCGAGATGCGCCACCGCGTCCCCGGTATCGTTCACGACGCCTCCAACACCGGTGCCACCGTCTATGTCGAGCCGTTCGCCACCGTCGAGATGGGCAACCAGTGGCGCGAGCTAGCCCTAGAGGAGGAACGCGAGACGACGCGGGTGCTGCGAGAGCTGTCAGCCCTGGTAGGAGATGCTGCGGCGGAAATCAGGCAGGGGACGGAAATCTTAGCACGGCTCGACTTCATCCTCGCCAGGGCGCGCTACGGTGCCGACGTGCGGGGAGCGGTGCCTATCACGAGTCAGGCTCTGGTGGGAGTAGCGGATGGAAAGCGGGAGCTGTTACGCCTGGTGAACGCGCGTCATCCGCTGCTCACGGGCCGTGTCGTTCCCATCACCATCCAGTTGGGACCGGGGTGGTGCGTGCTTGTCGTGACCGGGCCGAACACCGGCGGCAAGACCGTCGCGATGAAGACGGTTGGCCTCCTGGCCCTGATGCACCAGTCGGGACTCCAGCTTCCCGCGGGCGACGGCAGCGCCCTGCCCGTGTTCGATGGGGTGTACGCCGACGTGGGAGACCAGCAGAGTATCCAACAGTCTGTGTCGACCTTCAGCTCACACATGCGCAACGCCATCGAGACCCTCGCCGCCGCCACCCCTTCCTCATTGGTGCTCCTCGACGAGTTGGGCACAAGCACCGACCCCGAGGAGGGTTCTGCGTTGGCCAGGGCCATCCTGGGCCACCTAGCCGAGCGTGGCGTGCCCACCATCGCCACGACCCACCATAGCAACGTCGCCGCTTTTGCAGAGGTGACCCCCGGCATGGCCAACGCCAGCGTTGACCTCGACCCGGACACCCTGCGGCCCAACTACCGGCTGACGATGGGTCTGCCGGGGCGGAGCTACGCCCTGAAGGTGGCCGCAAGGCTGGGCCTGCCAGGCGACATCCTCAAGAGGGCGGAGTCGTTGGTTGAGTCCCAGGCTGTACGTTTCGAAGACCTGTTGACCGAGCTTCAGCGTGAGCGCGGTCAGCTCCAGGCGAAGATGCAGGCGGCGGACGAGGCGCGGTCGGCGGCGGATGCCCGGGACCAGGAGCTGCAGGCGAAACTTGATGAACTCGACCACCAGCGCGAGGAGCTGTTGGCGGCGATGCGGCGGGAGGTTTTAGCGGAGTACGAAGGCGTACGCAAGCGCCTGCGGCGCGCCGAGGCAGCCCTCTCCTGGACATCCGCATCCGCGCCGCCTTCCGAGGACGTGGCGCAGGCATCTCAAGAGCTAACCGTTGCGCACCAGGAGATTCAAACCGTCCAGAAGGCCGCGCCGCCCGTGGCGGCGCCGGCGGACGTGAGCAAGCTCGCCGCCGGCGACCTGGTGGACGTGCGCGGCCTCGGCGTGCAGGGCAGGGTGGTAGCGTTGCCAGAGGGCACGGGCGAGGCAGAGGTCGCCATCGGTAACGTGCGGATGCGGCTACGCCTTGGCCGCCTGTCCAAAGCCCACGAGAACGCCGAGACGCAAGGCGTGGCCGTGGGCGTCAGCCTGGGGCCGATCCTCTCCTCCGCCGACCTCGACCTGCGCGGCGTTCGCGCCGAAGAGGCGGCGGTGCGGCTGGAGGAGTTCCTGGACAAGGCGGTGCGCGACGGCCTGAGCGCGGGGAGGGTCATCCACGGGCGTGGCACCGGCGCGCTGCGCCAGCTCGTGCGCGAGCGACTCAAGCACCACCCGTTGGTGCAGTCGCATCACCCGGAAGAGCCGGAGCGCGGCGGCGACGGCGTGACCGTCGTGGAACTGGCCTGACGTGGCGCCGGGCCGCGTTGTTGTCTCCTGCGTGCTGGCGCTCGTCGTGGCGGCAGGGTGCTCCACGGCGGAAGCGCCGACAGTACCGGCCTTGACACCGACCGCTTCCCCTCAGTTAGAGCTGTCCGCGACCTCGGTCCAGTCTCCATCCCTCACAGCCGAGGTGGCGACTCTGACGCCTTCCTCGACTCCCGAAGAGCCGTTCTCTCCGACTCCCCGTGTTGGCAGTAGTGGGTTGGATATCGTCTCCGTCGCTGTCGGCAGAGCGGTGTTCAGGGCAGAGGTCGCCGCCAGCGAAGGGGACCGCATCCAGGGCTTATCGGGCAGGGAAGGGCTTGCCGAGGACACGGGGATGCTCTTCGTGTACAAGGACCGCTCCGCGGGGGCCTTCTGGATGCACGGGATGCGCTTCGCCCTGGACTTCATCTGGATATCCGCAGGCTGCCGCGTGGTGGACATCCACCAGAACGTGCCGCCGCCGGAGCCGGGCACGCCGGACGCTGAGATGGACATCCTCCAGTCGGACGAGCCTGCGGCGTACGTCCTCGAAGTGAATGCTGGCGGCATCACGCGGCACGGCATCCTGCCTGGGATGGTAGTCTCTTTCTCAGGTTCAGAACTGGGGCTGTCCTACGGCTGCAAGAGGTGATTCTGAGCGAACGAATCCGAAGGAGTGAGGTGACGAGTCATGTCGGAGGCCAACAAGCGCATACCGAGACGGGTGTTCGAGGAGGTCATCACCCAGCACAAGCTCGAGCTGGTGTACGAGCTGTTCGCGCCGGAGTACACCTTCTACGACCCGCTGGTGGACGACCTCATCCGCGGGCCGGACGGGTTCAAGGACCTCATCGCCATGTACCTGAAGGCGGTACCCGATGTCCATGTCACCGTTGACGCGCAGCTCGCCGAGGGCGACATGGTGGCCACACGCTGGACCGTGCGCGGAACGCACACGGGCGACCTGCTCGGCATCCCGCCGACGGGCAAGAGGTACGTGCTCCCCGGTGTGCTCATCAGCCGTATCAAGAACGGGAAGATCGTACAGGACTGGGAGTACCGAGACGACCTCGGCCTCCTGCGGCAGCTCGGGGCGGTGGTTCTGCCTTCAGACAAACAGAAGAAGTCTGGGCGGTGAGTGGGTCTGCCTAGCGCGGCTTCTGGGCGGCCCGCACCTTGCGCAGCGTCGTCGTCAGCCCCTCCAAGTCCTCGTTGGAGAGTGTCTTAAAGGCTGCGGGCGGCTCGTAGAGCCTAGCCTCGAACCGTTTGCGGAAGTCCAGCCCCTCCCGCGTCAACACCACCCTCTTGATACGCCGGTCGGTGGTCGACGGCTGCCGTTCCACCAGGCCGCGCTCCTCCAGCCTGTCCACCAACCACGTGACCAGCGAGGCGTCACACCGCATCTGTTCCGCGAGCGTGTACATCGGCGCCGGCTGGTCGGGGTTGAAGGAGAGGAGGAGCTTGATGGAGCCTGGATTCAGCCCGAACTCCTGGGCCAATGACAAGAAGTGGCCCTGCTGGCTGAACACAACGTCCAACCAAAGCCGCCATGCGGCGCTCGCCAACTCGACCTTGCTTGCCCTCCGCCTGCTTGTCATGCTTCCCGTAGTGTACGGCAGAGCAGCGAGTATTTCAACTATCTCTAAGATTGACATACCAGAATAATGGACGGCATTTGACTAATGGGGTACCATGCCGGTTTGTGGGTACGATGCAATCGCCGCCGGCCGATGGGAAGGCCATCTCCGTCGAAGGGCTTGGGAAGCGTTTCGGCAAAGTCGTTGCCCTCGATGGCATCAGCTTCGAGGTTGCTGCAGGGGCAGTGCTCGGCTTGCTCGGCCCAAACGGGGCAGGCAAGACCACGACCGTTCGGATCCTCACCACCATCCTGAGACCTGACCAGGGTCGGGCAACAGTACTCGGCATCGACGTCGCCAGGAACTCCCAGGCCGTCCGGGAGCGCATCGGCCTCGCGGGCCAGTACGCCGCCGTGGACGAGAACCTGACCGGGAGGGAGAACCTGCGCCTGATCGGGCGGCTCACGCACCAGTCCGGCTCCGTGGTCAAGAAGCGGGCGGGCGAGCTTATCGAGCGTTTCGGCTTGGCAGCCGCTGCCGACCGTGTTGCCCGCACTTACTCAGGCGGCATGCGCCGCCGCCTCGACCTTGCGGCCGCGCTCATCCACAAGCCACCTGTGCTTTTCCTTGACGAACCCACCACAGGACTCGACCCCGCCAGCCGCAGCGAGCTGTGGGAGGTCATCGCCGAACTGGTGGCGGACGGCACCACCCTGCTTGTCACGACCCACTATCTGGAAGAGGCCGACCGCCTCGCCAACCGGATCATCGTGATTGACGGCGGCAAGATCATCGCGGAGGGCACGGCAGCCGAGTTGAAGTCACGCATCGGCGGGGTCGTCGTCGAGGTCGCCCTGGCGGACCAGGCCCAAGCTGCAAGGGCTAGCGCCGCGTTGGGCGCCGTCGGCACGTGCAGCCTTACACCCGGCGGGAAGACCGTCGAAATCAAGGTGAGCGATGGCACGCGCACCCTGGTGAACGTTGTTCGTATCCTTGACCAAGAGCGCCTTGAACCGATTTCGCTGGCCATGCGCGAGTCAACCCTGGACGATGTGTTCCTCACGCTAACTGGACACAAAGCTGCCAGCAATAAGGCGGAGCCCGCCCCTGGCGGGCGGCGCCGCAGCAGATGGGGTGAAGGATGACCAGCCTCGGCGTGACGCCATCCACCATCGGCCGCAGGTTGGCCTGGACGGTCTCCGATACCCTCGCCATCACCTGGCGCAACCTGCTCACGCTGGTACGGCTGCCCCAGCTGCTGGTGTTCTCCACCATCGAGCCGGTGATTTTCGTCCTGCTCTTCCGGTACGTCTTCGGCGGCGCCATCACGGTGCCGGGTGTCGCCTACGTGGACTACCTGATGCCGGGCATCTTCGTGCAGACGGTGGCGTTCGGCGCCGTGAACACCGGCGTGGGCCTGGCCGAAGACCTCCGCAAGGGCCTCATCGAGCGGTTCCGTTCACTCCCGATGGCACGTTCCGCCGTGCTGGCGGGCCGGACGCTGGCCGACTTGACGAGAGATGCCTTCGTCATCGCACTCATGTGCGCTGTCGGCTTCGCCGTGGACTTCCGCGTACACACCAGCGCCTGGGCGTTCCTGGGCGCCATCGGCCTGCTTCTGCTGTTCGCTTTCGCGATGACATGGGTCTTCGCTCTCATCGGCATGTGGACCCGCAACGCCGAAAGCGCCGGGGCGGCGTCCTTCCCCATCATGGCCGTACTGGTGTTCGCATCGTCATCGTTCGTTCCCACCGCCGGCATGCCCGACTGGCTGCGAGCGTACGCCGACCACCAGCCGGTGTCGGCGGCGGCCGATGCGGCGAGGGCGTTGGTGCTGGGCGGCCCGACAGCAGGCAAAGTTCTGACATCCGTCGCCTGGAGCGCTGGCATCATAGCGGTATTCTCCCCATTGGCGGTCTGGCGTTACCAGCGTTCGGCCTAGCTTTGGCGGGAGATTACGTGGTACTGCTCTCGTTCAGAATGATTGGTGACACTGGTAAGGTGTCATCATGCAGATCAAGAGAGCGAGAGTACAAGGCGACAGGCGACCAGGGCGTATGGCGGCAGAGCTGTCGAGGGAAGCCAGGGTGCGG